>Ga0326728_10000330_pt1 | contig 191461 bp, 160 predicted proteins | sample MB3enrmetagenome_FD_207602 | JGI IMG/M metagenome (GOLD analysis project Ga0326728, IMG submission 207602) | Lab enriched peat soil microbial communities from McLean, Ithaca, NY, United States - MB31MN | ecosystem: Environmental > Terrestrial > Soil > Wetlands > Peat | place: USA: New York... | reverse complement strand
GCCATATCCTTGGCCTTCCAAACTCCCCGGCGGCGGGCCCTGGAGCCTTCGAGTTTTTCCGCAGCCTGTTTAGCCCGGCACTCCGCACCGTCGGTCAGTGCCGCCCCGAAGGCCGGCGCTACATCTCGAATCAGGACAGCCCGCGCGCCCGCCGAAGGTTGCACTTTAAGCCTAATGAAGATAGACTGGCTCTCGCCCTGATTTATTTTATCCACACCCTCCGGAGCATGCATGGCAACGACCATCCTTGTCGTTGACGACGAACAACTAAATCGCGAACTCATGACAGAGCTCTTGGAGCCGCAGGGGTATAAAATCGTAACCGCCGCTGACGGTCAGGAAGCCCTGAAGGAGTTCGCGTGCAATCAACCCGACCTGGTGCTTCTCGACATTATGATGCCCCAACTGGACGGCGTGGAAGTTTGTCGACGACTCAAGGAAAATCCGGAATCTCGCCTGACGCCCATCGTGTTAGTCACAGCCCTTTCCGATAAAGAGGACCGCGTGCGGGGTATCGAAGCCGGCGCTGACGACTTTCTCAGCAAACCGGTGGATCGCCTTGAGTTGCTGGCCCGCGTTCACTCCTTGCTCAATCTGAAGGCCTACACCGACGAACTGGACCGGGCCGAATCCGTCCTTTTGGCGCTCGCGCGGAGCATCGAAGGCAAGGACCCCTACACCGGAGGTCATTGCGAGCGCTTATCGGACTACTCGGAGCGCCTTGGTCGGCGCCTCGGGCTGCCGGAAGAGCAGATCAAAGCCCTGCGACGAGGGGGAATTGTTCACGACATCGGAAAGGTGGCCGTGCCGGATGCCATTCTTCTCAAGCCGGGTAAGTTGACGCCCGAGGAGTGGAAGACTATACGCCAACATCCCGCGGCCGGTGAGAGCATCTGCGCTCCCCTGAGATCTTTCCGGCTCGTTCTCCCCATCATTCGCCATCATCATGAGAAGCTCGACGGATCCGGCTATCCCGACGGACTCAAAGGAGATCAAATCCCGCTTACGGCCCGCATAATGACCATTGTGGACATTTACGACGCTCTCACGACCGAACGCCCTTACCATGGAGCTTCGTCCTCGGAAGAGACCCTGGAATTAATGGGGCAAGAGGTCCAGAAGGGCTGGTGGGACCCGCATATTTTCTCGGAGTTTCACAAGCTAATCACCACCAATAGTGGCAAGTCAGCGACCGGTGGGATCTAGCGATGTTATCAGTGGAAAACTCATTCTGAAAAAGGAAGCGCATGGCTCGCACGCCTGTGAGGCAGGTCGTGCGGGGGGATGACTTGACGGATTCCAACATCGCAATCGTGGGTTCATATGACCCCTGGCTGGTGGCGCTTTGGGTCGCGACGGCGATGATCGTCTCGTACGCCGCACTGGACCTTGCCCGACGCGTGAGCGCGCCGCACGGACGCTCACGATTCGCCTGGGTGGTCGGAGGCCTGATCGCCATGGGCCTGGGTATGGGGTCCATCCGCTACATGGGGATGCTGGCGCTGAAGTTGCCGGTGCCGGCGGTCTACGGCTTGCGAACCGTATTGCTTTTCCTTTTTGCGGCGATTGTCGCCTCCGCCATCGCTATATTTGTCGTAAGCCGGCAGCAACGCAATCAGGAGTTGGAACGGCATCGCGAACGCCTGAAGGAGGAAGTGGCTGCGCGCACCTCGGAACTCGTCCGCGCCAATGCGAATTTGACCGCCGCCAACGAAGCCCTGCTTTTGGAGATCGCGGAGCGCAAACGGACGGAAGACAAATTACGCGAGAGCGAAGAGCAGTCTCGCCTGATCACCGAAAATGTTGCTGACCTTATCGCCGTCCTCGATTTGGAGGGACGGCGGGTGTACAACAGCCCGTCGTACAAAGGGATCTTGGGTGATCCCACCAAGCTGCAAGGGACTGTTTCCTTCGATGAGATCCATCCCGACGACCGGGCAAAGATAAAAGCCATTTTTGAAGAAACGATTCGAACCGGTATAGGGCAAATAGCCGAGTATCGATTCTTGCTCAAAAACGGAAGTATCCGTTACATGGAGTCGCAGGGGAGCGTGATACGGGATGCCGAAGGAAAACCGACCAAGGTGATTGTGGTTTCCCGGGACGTGACGCGTCGCACGCGGATGGAGAAAATGCTGAGGGAGAGCGAGAGCCGCTTCCGGCTTTTCGTACAAGCGACGAATGATGCCGTCTGGGATTGGGATTTATTGACGAATCTTTTCTGGTGGAATGAGGGAGTTACCACTCTCTTCGGCTATGACCGGGATGAAGTGGGACCCGACGCCACTTGGTGGACCGAACACATTCACCCGGAAGATCAGGAAGGCGTCCTTTCCGGAATTTATATGCAGATCGACGGCGACGGGAAATCGTGGTCCGATGAATACCGCTTTCGCCGCAAAGACGGCTCCTACGCTAAAATCCTCGACCGGGGTTATATCATCCGTGACGATAACGGAAAGCCGGTTCGTATCATCGGCGCGAAGATGGATGTCTCGGAGCAAAAGAGGGCGCAAGAGGAAATTACCAAACTCAATGAAAGTTTGGAGCAGCGCGTGGCCGAGCGCACCGCCCAGCTCGCCGCGGTCAACGAAACGCTCGAAGAACGCAACCGCGAAGTGGAGCGGATGACACGGCTGAAGAGCCAATTCCTGGCCAGCATGAGTCACGAGCTTCGGACGCCCCTTAATGCCATTATCGGTTTCGCGGATTTACTTCAAGATGGGACGAGCGGCGCCATCAGCGAAAAACAGAAGAAATTCGTGAAGCACATTCAGCAGGCGGGAAGACATCTTCTGGACCTCATCAACGACATCCTGGACCTCTCCAAGATTGAGGCCGGGCAGCTCAACTTTCAGCCCGATAACTTTTCCGCCGAAGGGGCGTTACCGGAAGTGCTCTCGGTGATTAAGCCCCTGGCCATGAAGAAACATATTGAGGTGCGTACGAAATTGGCGCCCGGCCTCACTCTTTTTGCCGATCGCGTACGCTTCAAGCAGATCATCTACAACCTCCTGAGCAATGCCATCAAGTTTACGCCCGAGGGTGGCCAGGTGGATGTGGAATCCGCCAAGGTGGAAAAGTTCGTCCGGTTTTCAGTTACCGACACGGGTGTGGGGATTCGGCCCGAAGACTGTGGAGCGATCTTTGAGGAATTCCGGCAAGTGGGCCAGACGACCCGCGGCGTAACGGAGGGAACGGGTTTGGGGCTGGCCATTTGCAAGCGCTTGGTGCAGCAGCAGGAAGGAACCATTTGGGTGGAGAGTGAGATTGGGAAAGGCAGCCGATTTAGCTTCACCCTGCCGGAGGGACATCCGATTCCGAAATTCACCGATGCCGCCTCAGGGGTTGTGCCCCTTCGTTCCGTCCGTGCACAGCCTCTGATTTTGGTGGTGGACGAGGAACCTGTGTCGCGCGAGCTTTTGGCCAACCACCTCGTCGGGGAGAATTTTCAGACGGTGATCGCAAGCTCCGGCGATGATGGCCTAGCCAAAGCACGCCAACTTCAGCCCGATGTCATAACCCTGGACATCATCATGCCAGGTAAGGGCGGCTGGATGATCCTTTCAGAATTGAAAGCCAACCCCATTACCGCCCACATTCCGGTTGTCGTCGTTTCCATCGTGGACGACAAGAGCGGGGTTCTGGCCATGGGCGCGGCGGAGTGCCTGGTGAAGCCCGTGTCCAAAGAAATTCTGTTGAAGGCTCTGCTCAGGCAATTGCCCGGCTCCAAGGCCGGTCGCCCGGCGATTCTGGTGGCCGAAGACGACCCTGTTACTTTGCGGGTGGTCCAAGAGCGGCTCCGTGCGGCCGGCTATTCTCCTCTTTTGGCACGCAACGGACAAGAAGCCCACGATATCCTCTGGCGTATTCGCGTGGATGCTATTGTCCTCGATCTGTTGATGCCTGAAATGAGCGGCTTTGACCTGCTCCGCCTTATTAAAGAGAATCCCCGGTTGCGCGAAATTCCCATCTTTGTTCTGACCAGTAAAGAATTAACGGACGCGGAGGCTGAGTTTCTCAAGCGAGAATCCTGCGCCTGCTTCCAGAAAGGTGCTCAATGGGGTCCGGAGCTTATCACCCAGCTCGGCCTGGTACTCCATGGGCAGTCCGTCCGGTCATGAAGAAAATCCTGGTGGTAGAAGACAATGCGGTCAGCGCTGAATTGATAAGAGAAATTTTGTCCGGGCGAGGCTACGAGATCATCGAAGCGTACGATGGACGGCAAGCCCTGGAGAAGATCGAAGAAACAGAACCTGATCTGGTGCTCCTCGACATCCAACTGCCGATTCTGGATGGCTTCGCCGTTTTGTCTCAGGTCCGCCAGAATCCCCGCTTCGCCAACCTTTGTGTCGTGGCCGTCACCGCGATGGTGATGAAGGAAGATCGCGAAAAAGGTCTGAGGGCCGGTTTCGATGCCTACATCGGCAAGCCCGTCGATGCTGCGGCGCTCAGGTTGGAAGTCGACCAGTTGTTGCGGAAGGGGTCATAATCCCACAGGAACTGAAACGGAAAATCTCATGCCGATAAAACTTATGGTTGTTGATGATGACCCGGTCGCCTTGGAATTGGTCCAAGCCCTGGTCGAGCCGCTGGGGTACGAAGTCTTGGCCCTGGAAGATAGCCAGCAAGCCGCCGAATGCGTGAAGAAGCAGAAATTTGACGGCGTTTTCGTCGATGTGCAAATGCCCTACTTGGATGGCTTCGAATTGACAAAAATCATCCGCGCCTCGCCGTCGAACAGCGCGGTTCCCATTATCATGATTACCGCGTTCGACGACGTTGAAACGATGCGCCGCGGGTTTAAGGCAGGGGTGACCTTCTTCCTCACCAAGCCTTTCATCCCAGAGAAGCTGCGCGGCCTTCTCCTCGCCATGGGCAGCACCATTTTGAGGGAGAAGAGGCGTTACTTCCGGCTGCCGTTTAGCACGCCGGTGACTTGCCGCTGGGGGGATAAGCAGGCCAAATTGCGTAGCGTCAACATCAGCGAGTTGGGCATGCTGCTCAATTCGGCGAGCGAGTTGGAGCCGGGGCAGGAAGTCAACCTGGAGTTTACGTTCTCGCCGGGCCAGGAGCACTTAAGCCTGCGAGCCAAGATCGTTCACAAAGAACCGCCGGACGTCATGGGGGTCCAATTTCACGACGTGACATCGGAAGATCAGGAGACTATTCGGCAGTACATCAACCGCGGTCTTATCGACTAGATTTCAGGCTTATAAGGCTTGCGGCAATCGCCGATGCCTTCGAGGAGGAAGGTTGCGCTCCCGAGGAAATCTTCCCTCAGCCCTGCGGGTCGAAACCTACTTGATGTAGCAGACCCCGCAAAGCCGCCCCTGCGGAGTATCGGAAGTCCAGACGATTCTCCCTTTCGTCTCCACGGGAACCTGCCGGTCGACGAACGGCAGGGTGATATACACCTCGTCACTCACCTGATACCTCTGGGTACTCAGAAAGCCCAGTCCAGCTTTGGAAACGTCGCGGGTCTGGGCGATCTCGGACACGCCCCAGACGGTCCGAACTCGGATGCGCATGGTCAACTTCAGGCGCTGGGTTTTTCGTCGCTCGCCCTCGGCGACAACCTTCCTGGCGCTTGCGGCGATAACCTCGGCCGTCAGGACCTGGGTGCTGGGCCTCCAGCGCGTGTTCTCACCGCAGCGGTCGCAATGGCGGGAGATCAGGCCCGTGGAGAGCAGGACTTCATACTCGATGGAGGACAGCGCGCCGTGCCCCGCCGTTTTGCAAGCCGCGCACTCGATCAGAACTTTAGGTTCAATCCCCTCCGGCGGCGGGGCGAATTCTATTCCCCAGATTTCGCTGGCGGGATTAAGCGCTTCCACGCCCCATTCTTGCCGGCCGCCATAAACCTGTTGAAACCCTCCCACGACGCGAAACTCCTCCTCGATCTCGTTTGCCAAATTCTTGATCAGCACGACGTCATCCGGCAGCAGGCCGTGGGTCAGGCTGATGCGAGCGCCTTGCTGGTTGAAGCTTATTGTTTCAGTTTCCTCAGCGAACGAGACGCCGGAGGAGCTATTTCCAATGACCCGAACGCGGATCGGGCCAAGGATGCGATCGCTTCGGCGCCGTGCCACCGTCGTCGTTAAATTCTCACTTTCCATCACGAGGCGCCAGCTTCTTGAAGGTCACATTCCCTTCAGCGCTTTTGGGGGTTGGGCTCGGCGCACGCCTCATTCACGCAGGCGTCTTCCGACCCTGGTTGGCCACGTTCCCGGCTGTCGAGCCACGAAAGGATGAGAATACTACAATGGCCCATATACCCGTCAAGGTGCTTCGCCTCAAGGTAGTGACTCATTTTGAGGTGCCACGGGCGTCTCGCCCGTGAACGGGCACGGCCAAGATGGCCGTGGCACTTCAAAATAAGTCACTACCCGACTCAAACATTTGAGGCAGAGGCGGGCAGGTGTACAATCCTACCGCCAGCACGAGTCGAAAAACGAAAATCCTGGGTGATGCACTTGTCGGACTGCCCGCGGTTGATGCCAACGCCCTGCGCGCCAGAGGTTCCAGCCCTCGGCGATCCATCGGGGCGGGGTGCTGCTCTGGCCGCCGCCTCTGCGGTGTTTGTCCTGGTCTTGTCAATCTACCTGGAGTTGCGCCCGCCGCTGTTCAACTACGACGGTTATATTTATCGACTTGACGCGCTCCAACCCTTCCAGGGCGCCAACATCAACCCCCATCACCTGGTGTGGTATCCCGTTCAAAAGGGCATCGCTTGGGTGGCCTCGGCCGTGGCATCGCCATCGCCTGAGGCGTTTCAGATCTTCGGGATTCTCGTCAATTCCTTCACGCTGGCGCTGTTCTGCCTGCTGCTGGTGCGTCTGACCCACCGGCTGGCTCTGCCCTTGGCGATGACCATCTTCATCGCCTTTTCTCCGCGCATCTGGAACCTGGGGTTACAAAACCAACCCTATCCGCTGCTCGATCTCTCGGTCGTGGCGTTTCTGTGGACGGTGGCGGATGGGGGTGCGCCCTCGCGCCGGCGGTTGGCAGCGGGTGGACTGGCCCTGTTCGCCGCCGTCATGCTGCATCAGGCGATAGCACTGGTAATTCCCGCCGTCGCGGCCGGGTTCGTCCTGGCGGGTGCCGCGCCTTTCAAGGACCGGTTGAAGCTCGCCACCCGCTGGGCGGGCGCTACGGCGGTGGGAGTGGCGGCGGCGTATGCCCTGATGGCTGGGGTAGCGGGGGTAAAGCCGGCCGGGTTTTTGGACTGGACCTTGGCGTACCTTCGGACTCAGCACGGCATTCAGGTGCACTGGCCGCAATCGGCGATCAAGAGCGTCATGGGGGTGGTCAGCACGGTGCTGGAGACATCCTGGGTCCGTAACCTGGTCAGCCCGGGGGAGGGCAGTGAGGCCATCTGGCGCGTGTACGGTGGCGTCCTGGTGGCGAGCTGCGCTGTGGCCGTGGCCCTCGCCTCGCGCCACCGGGTGCGGGAGCGTCTGTGGCGCCTGTGGCGCTCGAACGCGTCGTTCACATCGGTCTTGATGCTGGTGCTGGCCTGGAGTGGGTTCGTGTTCCTGTGGGAGCCCACCGGCTACTACTGGAGCGTGAACCTGTTTCCCCTCGCTTTCCTGGCGTCGTGGTGGGTTCGCGAAAGCCGGAAGCGAACGGCACTAATCGTGGCAGGCGTGCTGGTGGTGGTTTCATGCTGGAACCTCTCGGCGAACCACCGGCACGATCAAGCCCAAAGCGTCAACTACCCGCCGCCGATGCTCGAACAGATTCGCGCGCAGTTGGGGCCGAATGACGTTTTTATCGTCGCGGGAAGGGATTGGTACGCCGACATCGACTACAGCCTCCTGCTCGCCTGCCTGGACGATTGGCCGAGCGATCCCGCCATGGCCTTACTCGATGAATACATCATGAAGGGTTCGCGGGAGCCATGGCAGCAGAAGCTCGACCTGGTTATCCGGGAGGCGTGGGCGGACGGCGGACGGGTCTACGTCGCCGACCATGTCTTCTGGCGCGAATCGTACGAGGATCTCGAGCAGACCGCCGACCCCTTTTCAGAGTTTACGCATATGGAGTACGCCGGCCTGAATGTCGAGAGGCTCCAGGATGAGATCAGAAGTTTCTTTGGCCGCTACAAGCTGCGTGCGTCCGGATTCACAATTGCTACAGACCGGTTTTGGGAGCTCAAGCGAATCGAGTAGCGGGCAGCCGTGTTCAATATTACTGTCCGATCACCAAGGAGCGGTCTGCGGCTTAGCCGCTTGCTCATGAAAATAGCTGTGCTGAAGGCACCTTGGACTGCGGTAGCAGCAGCTACCGCCTTTGACCCTCCGCCCCATATTCATTTGCCGTATGGACCGAAGCCGAAAGGCGGTAGCTGCTGCTACCGCAGTCCAAGGCGCTTCGCGCATTTTCATCGCCAGTGGTGCGCCGCAGGTCCATGGGCATCTGTGCGGAAAGGCTCACCCCTTGGGGTGTAGGCACCTGGACAAGCACGTTCGATAGCTAGGGCGCGATAGAGAACGTGGTCCAAGGATAAGCATCCATGTCGCGCAGGACGGATTGTTCCCAGGCGAATCGAGGATGTTTGGCCAGGAATTCGGCCGCCTTGAAGTTGATGCCGCAAGCGTGCCCGGCCGCCGCGGTGAAGGACATTTGTTCCGCCAGGGTGGCGTCCGCCACTTTGTTCTGAACGGCGCCCGCTGGCCCGTAGGGCGGCTGCCACGGCCGGCTGCCGCGGGGGGAAAGATCAATGTGGCCGCAAAGCGTGCGCTCGTCCGCATCCTCTTTCTTTTCATACGTATCATAGTGGTCCGCCAGGAATCGCCGGGCGGCCTCCACATCAATTTTCCCTTGGTATTCGGCCATCAACTCTTCCCATCGGACGTGCCGGGCGTTGGCGCTATTGGCCATATCCTTGACGTTGAAGTTGGTCTCTTCCCTCAGCAGCTTGGGGTCGGCGGGGAAATTTGCACTCACAAAATAGCCGTCCGCTTTGCGCAGCAGCGTGACGTTTTTTAACCCCAGTTCGAGGCTGGCGATTTCGTTGGTCTTGCGATCGGCCACCAGCCAGGTGTTGGCGTAGCCACCGTTGTTCCCAGCCTTCATGATGCGCGCGAAATCATCGATGGAGGCGGCATATTGCATCGCCTTGCGCGCGCGCACGAATTCCGGGATGCCGCTCGGGTCATAACCCCAAAAGTGTGAAAGGGTGGTCTCCGTAATCATGATCCCGGCGGAGTTAATCCCAAAGTCGTCGCCGCTATGAATGAGGCCGGGAAAGCCGTCCATCAAGATGCGCTGGCCGCCTGCGGGCACGATGTCAAAAATAATCGTCCAACGCGCGCCCTCCAGGTAACTGGTCCAATTGTTTTGGGCCATGATGACCTTGCCATCTTTCGTGTAACTGCCGGTGGCGACGAAAGCGCTGCAATGCTCGGGCAAACCCCCTCGGGCGCTCGCCGGGGCGCGATTCCGCCGGGGATGCGCCTTAAGGTAGTCGTCCCATTCGCACATGGCGTTGAGCGCCACCACGTCCCAGAGGTCCAGCTTTACACCTTTCGCCCGCAACCCCTCGCTGATGCCTTGCAGTTCCTCGCGGTACTCCGGTTCGATGTGCGGCCACATCATGTCCTTTGCGGCATCACGGAAAAAATTCCAGTTTCTATGGCTCTCCTGGGTCTGCTCCAGGACCACCGCTTGCTCCGCGTCCTCAATCTCCAGGGCCAACAGGTATCCGTGCTGGAACCCCCTATCGAAAGGTGTTCCCTCCAGGTGCACGAAGATCCAGCCATTCTGCGCGGGCCGGCGGAAGGCTCCCTTCAGGTGCGCCTCGGGTTTCGCCTCCTGGGAATACGGGGGCAAAGGCGCAACCGCAAGCACCAAGCTGGCCAGCACATAAGCGATTCGGCGCATTCAGGCCTCCAGAATCATCGTCGTACAGTATTATCGGAAAATCCCTGGATGTCGATGAGATGAAGCAGTGGCGCAGCGCGGCGGAGCCGCAACCAAAATGTGCCACGGCCATCTTGGCCGTGCCCCTTCACGGGCGGGACGCCCGTGGCACGTCGCCGGCCGAACGCTGTTCGGCCCTACACGCGGCGGGGATATTCTTGCTAAAAAAACCAGAATTTACGGTATTGCAATGCAGAGGAGGGAAAGTACGCCCACCTCTGATGCGCTACCTGCTCGAAATTACCCGAGAATGTGATTCCATCACCAATGTAAATCCGATCAGCGGGAGGCGGATGGTGGGTGGCGTTTGTATCGCGCTGCCAACGCCAAGATACTCAGTAGTCCAGCGCCGAGCAGCAAGGAGCAGGAGGGTTCTGGTACGGGCTGGTAGTATCCCTTGTTCTGTACGGCGTCATCCGGCGGGGGGCCAACCATCGAGTAATCATAGGAGTCAGTGCCGAAGTTGTTGGAGCCAACATCCTCAAGCAGCGGGATTGGTGACGTTGGGTCTGCGTCGGCCCAAACCGCCCACGAGGTGAGGTTGCCGCTGGCATCGGTGGCAATTTGGAAAGAATACGCCGTGGCGTTCGCCTGAGTAATTTCCAGCCCGGAACCGTCGGTGAAAGTGAATGATGAGACATCCGCGGTAATGTCTGATCCAGAGCCAAACAAACTCAGATTATCCAGTGGAGTTCCCGCTGTGACATCGAACGTGAATGACAGGGCGTAAGGTCCGCCCGTGCAGTAGGTGCCAGTGCAGTTGTTATAGGTGGGGCTCGTGTACGAGTAGACTGTATCTGCCCGCAGCGAACCTGGCAGCATGAGCCAAAAGAAGGCCAGTAAGGGGACTAAACGGCGGAGTTTCATATCGGCTCGCCCTGTATCCAAACCTTAGATGTGATTGTTGACGATGTGTAATTCGCTGTCAATGGGACCAAAGGGCAACGGGGAATTTGCAGCAACGCACCCATATCACACTACCATCGCCGGGCGGCCCTTGACAGGTTTCCAAGGGGCACTCCACCCTATCGCATCGTCGGTGAAGTAGCTGGCGAACTCTTCCGGCTCAGCTCGGACACACGGCTCGACGAAGCGCCGGATGAGAGCGGGTAGGCTAGAGGTACGCGCCTTGGGCGTTCCTCTGCGGCTTTTCATCTGGCCATTGGGGTTGATTCGTTGGCATGGCTCAAATCCTGTGCGCATATGGGCAAACAACAAAAGAAGTACGTGATGTTCGGAAACGTCATTGGCATTGCCCGAAGAAGAGCCGCAGAGGAGGGCAAACAGCGCCCACCTCTGCGCTACCCCGCTCAAATCCGTGTGCGCATATGGGCAACCAACAAAAGCAGCGCGTAATGTTCGGAAACTTTATTTGTATTTCCCGAAGAAGAGCCGCAGAGGAGGGAAAGTACGCCCACCTCTTCGCTACCTGCTCGTAGATGTTGCCGATAACCTTGATTTGTTCTGGCTCGAAGTTATCCAACGGTTCCACCTCAAAGCTCTTCCAAAGGACGGACGCCAACGAGAGGGCCATCGCGGTTGCCGGTACCAAGACCGCAATGATAGGCGCGGTCATCAGCGGGGTTTTCATCACTGTCAGCGAATGGGTATGGAACAAACTGACGGGACACTGACCGCTCGTGCGGTAATTCCTAATCCTACATTTTCAGCGTCCCGATGTAGCTTCCATAGGTGTCGTTCAGGCCCTCATCGTCTAGGAAATCAGCGCAATAATCCGCTTCGGACACATAAATGTGAGTTTTTTCACTCTCGCATTCGAGTGTAATGTCACCGGCAGAATTTTGCGTGATCGTGTTGTATCCCGGGTAGTAATTCAAGTCCTCGGACGGCGCTTCGCCGATGATAATGAGTTTGGGCTTTATTACCGCAAGCCACTCCGCAGGAACCTTGCCCGTGTCCCTGCCATGGTGAGGTGCAAATAGTATGTCAGCAGCAACCACGGGGATTGAGCCCAACCCCTCCATGAAATCTGTCTCCAGATCCCCCATCCACAAAATGGTTGCGCCGTTCTGGAGACTATACTTCAAGATCGGTGAGATGTTATTCGGACTTTCCCCATTCTCCGCTGCCGCGAGAGCTTCTTGGTAGGTCTTATTGCTTGTTACGGGCCAGAGGACGCCGATCCCCGCGCCGTCTCTTTGTTCGTCCTTCTCGTTCAGCCATTTCCGGGTACACCCCTTGTATAGATAGAACGCCTTCTTCGGGTCATCTCTCAGGGCACAGTATTGATCGAAATCGTCCGTTTGATCTTCCTTCGTTGCTTTGTTCTCAACGCAGTAAAAGTTGAGCAGTTCCATTTGCTCATGAAGATACGCAAGGCCCATAATGTGATCATCATCGGGATGCGTGGAAATGAAGCGAGTTATGCCCTTGTCTGCGCATTGCCCTTTGAGTTCACGTACAATCCGCCCTCTCTCGCCTTCATCCATGCAGCAATCAATCATGGTGAAGCTGTCCGAATTGTGCGTAATGTAAAACATGTCGCCTTCGCCGACCGACAGAGATCTCACGATGCTCATGGGTCACCCGTTTACCTTGATTCTCTTTGTGATGTACGAGGTCTGCTTTCTATACGAAAACAGGAACATGACCAACAGCAACACTCCGAGGATCGTGCCGTCCCATTTCCTAAGCGCTGGAAAGTGCGCTTCTACTCTCATATATACCTTCAACAGCAGCACAAGGCTGAACAGAGAAGCCAAGGTCCGATACGTGTTATTGGTTTCCGAAAGCACATCCAGCTTTGGGTCTTTCTGCGAGGCAGCGACAAAATCCTTGTAGTCCGCGAATTTCACGAACGAAACACGTTTCAAAAAGGGCTCTATGATCAGCGATCCGAACCTGCTGACTACTAGCCCCAGAAAGTAATACAAGAAGGCCCCAGTGAAGACGTCCTTCTGAATGATTGGATAGTGAATGATCTCGCCCGCGAGAATGGCAAAGATGATTCCTGGAAACAGATAGTTAAATACATTGTACGAGGAGAGCTTACTGAGCAGTTCATTCATACAGGATTCCGTCCTGTGCGGTTAGTCGTTGCGTTGACCCAGACAGACCTTCCCCCCCTGGTGGAGGCTTCGATCCGCCCGCGAGGCGGCACAGCCGGCTGGATTCTGAAACGCTGGCCCATACGATACGCTCAATCATCTGTAGGCGCAATAGATGCTTGGATCCTGCTTCATATTGCCCCCTGATTCATGACTGCTCGTGGAAGAGTGCCGGATGTTGATCCACAACTTTGATTCGCAAGCCCTTGCGCCGACCCTGCCTGACCAGCACGGCCGCCAGTTCGCCGCGCTTTACACGCTGCAACGCGGTCTGCCGCGATACGCCGAGCTTCAGCGTGGTTTCCAGCATGGGAAGATAGTCCCGGGGCGCCTGCGGCACGATGCGCGCCCGCAACTCATCCGTTATTCGAATCTGCCAAGGCGCTCCGGGAGTAACTTGCTCACCGGCGATGAAGCCATCGGCCAACCAGCCGGTAGCGCAGAGGTACGCGCCTTTTGCGTTCCTCTGGATGTGCCAGGGCAAACCTGGCTGATCTTGTGAACTGAAAGGAGTTCATCTTGTAGATTACCCGTTCGACAAGTAGCCCGGCAAGCGTGGGTGGGAGTAATCCTGCTGACGAAGCCTTGCTGGGGCGAACTCGTGAGCCGCAGCGCAAGCGAACTCACATCGGCCCCGTTAGCTAAGTGGAGGCGGCCAGCCCGCCGGAGAGTGGTGAAGCCTGACATCGAGGGGGAAGTAACGGGTAACAGCACCCCTCGGGCCTTCCGGGGTGGGAGGAGGCGGCGCGCGAGGACCGATCAGTCGAGGAACCTGGGAGACCCGACGGGGCGGGGGCGAGGCGACTCGACCCCAGGCGCTGGGGGGAATCAATAACCCCCAGGGCTGCGCCGCCGGGAGGCGGAGGGGCTCATAGTAGCGAAGAAGCGGGTAACGACCGTGGAGCAAAGGGGCCTCACAGGAAGTAAACATCCGTAAGAGGAGGAGAAGGCCGCTTGGAGAAGATCCCCACTACGGAAGAACGGCGAGGGAGCGTAAGGCCGCTAATGAATAGCGAGCACGAGGTTCTGCTGCCGGGAAAACTCTCTCTTCTGAGACAGAAGTTGGGCCAAAAGGCCAAGCAGGAGCCGAAGTTCCGGTTTTATGCGTTGTATGACCGGATTCATCGGCGGGACACGCTGGAAGCGGCGTGGGAGCGGGTGCGTGCCAACCAAGGCGCACCGGGGGTGGATGGGGTGACGATCGCTCAGATCGAAGCCTCTCCCGCCGGGGTGAAGGGATTTCTGGATGAATTGCAGGAATCGCTGCGCACGAAGCGCTACCAGCCGCGAGCGGTACGACGCGTGTACATCGAGAAGGAGAATGGGAAGCTGCGACCGTTGGGCATACCGACGGTGCGGGACCGGGTGGCGCAGATGGCGACCCTGTTGATCCTGGAGCCGATCTTGGAGGCGGACTTCCTGGATTGCTCGTAGGGGTTCCGTCCGGGACGCTCGGCGCACCAAGCTCTGGCCGAAATATGCGGGCACTTGAACGCCGGGTATCAGGCGGTGTATGACGCGGACCTGAAAGGCTACTTCGATTCGATTCCTCACGACCAACTGCAGGCGTGCCTGCGCATGCGGATCGCGGACCGACAGGTCCTGAAGCTGATTCGGATGTGGCTCCAGACGCCGGTAGTGGAAGAGCCGGAGGAAAAGGGCGGCGCGCCGAAAGTGAGCCGTCCGACGAAAGGGACACCGCAGGGCGGAGTGATTTCCCCGCTGCTGGCGAACCGGTACTTGCACTGGTTCGACAAAGTGTTCCACGGCCTGCGAGGGCCGGCCCGCTGGGCGAACGCCAAGCTGGTGCGCTATGCCGACGACTTTGTCGTGCTGGCGCGCTTCCGGACGCCCAACCTGCGCGGGTGGATCGAGGCGAAGCTAGAAACCTGGATGGGGTTGGAGATCAACCGGGAAAAGACCCGCGGGGTGGACCTGAAAGAGCAGTCGGCACACCTGGACTTTCTGGGGTACACGTTCCGATACGACCGCGGCTGGAAAGGACAAGGTCGCGGGCTTCGCTATCTGAACATCGTGCCGTCGAAGAAAGCGCTGCAACGGGAGCAGCATCGGCTGCGGGAAATGACGGGCTATTCGCAAAGTCATAAACCGCTGCCGCGCCTGCTTGGGGAGCTGAATCGACACCTGAAAGGCTGGGGAAACTATTTCTCGTTCGGGCGTCCGGGTGGGGCTTACGGGCAGATCAACCACTTCGTACTGTGCCGTCTCTATCGTCACGTGGGGCGGCGAAGCCAGCGACCCTTCCGCCCCCCGCCAGGGAAAACCCACACGCAGCACTTTCTGCGGATGGGTCTCCAGTTGCTCACGGTCCCTCGGTGAGCGCCTGCGTCTGCCTTCGGTCGGAAACTTTCTGGAGAGCCGGATGAGGGAAACCTTCACGTCCGGTTCGACGAGGGGAGAGTGGGCCGCCCTCCACGGGTCCGCCCTCTCTCCTACTCTACCGGCTTTGCATCTAGCCATTGGGGTTGATTCCTTGGCATGGCTCAAATCCGTGTGCGCATATGGGCAACCAACAAAAGAAGCGCGTGATGTTCGGAAACGTCAGTTGCATTTCCCGAAGAAGAGCCGCAGAGGAGGGCTGAAATGCGCCCACCTCTGCGCTACCCCGCTGAAGTGTCCACGTCGTAGCTTGTGGACACCTCAAACCGCCTCTTACCTACGGCCTGCACCAGACGCTTACTGTTATTACGCGAGGATTGAACGTAAAGCCGCCGACCTACAGAACAAGTCCGCGTCCGGTTGCACCCATTCGAGACGCCAAGTCGGAAGAAACTGTTGTACACTTAGCAAGTAGAGTAAGAGGCCGAGGAAGGTGATGGGCCCCGCGCCGAGCGGCCTACGAGGTTCAGCCATGAGCCAGAGAATCAGAGATCAGATTGTCGAACAAGTTGATCGGCTTAACGACCCGCAGCAACGCCAATTGCTGGAGTTCGCCCGGCGTCTGGCGGCACCGGCTGCCGTGCCCGGTCGGGATCTGCTGCGTTTCTCCGGATCCATAGATCCAGGGGATCTGGAAGCCATGCAGAAGGCGATCGAGGACGGTTGCGAAAAGGTTGATTCGAGTGGCTGGTAGCGTTCTGCTTGACACCAATGTGGTGATTGCGTTGTTCGCCTCTGACCAAGCGGTCCGGACCCACGCCAGCCAGACCGACATCGTTTTGTCCAGCACGGTGTTGGGGGAACTTTACTACGGTGCTCGGAAGTCCGGCCGCCCCACCAGCAATCTTTCCCGACTCGACGAATTTGCTGCGTCAGTTGCTATCCTCGCTTGCGACGGCGTGACGGCGCAGTACTACGGCCAAATCAAGGATAGCCTGAGGCTGAAAGGCCGACCAATCCCAGAAAACGACATCTGGGTTGCCGCCATAGCCATACAGTATGGTCTGCCGCTGGCGACCCGTGACCAGCATTTCAGAGAGGTGGACGGATTGCGGATCGAAAACTGGTGACCATGTCCGACGCCTCCTCCAACATCTTCCAACAGCAAGCGCAGCGCGGACCTGTTCTGTAGGTCTGCGGTTTTTCAGCTTCAGATTCCCGCGTTCACGTCAGCGGGCACGAGAAGCCGCGGAGCTGCCGGCCAATCCCGGCACTCTCGCGCAGTCCTTCTCGCGGCACGTTGACGAATAGGCGCCACGTCTGGTCATAGCCAATGGCGCCCTCAACTTTGTGCGCGGGATTGGGTCCCATCCATGTCCGGGGGCGGCTGGCAGCGTGCCGGAGCAGCCGTTCGCGGATGTCGCCGGGCATGTCCGCCTGGACGTGATCCATCACCCAGCCGAACCTGCGGACGAGCGCCGTCGAATCGATCCGTTCGAGGTAGTCTGCCGCTTTCGGCCAATCGAAACGGCGGCTCGCCGTTGCCAGAATGGAGGCGGCCTCTCCCACGCCACCGGCCAGCGCCGGGCGGTCGATGCAATCGATCGCCGTCTTCTCGCGGTCGGACATCATGATCTGGTAACCGAATACATCGACAGGAGCGAATCCGAAGAATTTGGCAGGCTTCGGATTGACGACCCGCACCCGTCCCTGCCCCACCCGCCTGCCCCGGAGGTGCACAGGCGTCACAACGAAGATCACCCGGCGATGTTGCGTCGTCAGCCCGTAATGTCCGGCCGCGCTGCCGTATCCGATATAGTAGGGATCGGCGATGCGGCTGGCGAGCGCGAGCAGATTGGTTTCACCTAGCGCATCGGGTCCCTCGTCGGGTGGGATGACGAGGTATTGGCCCCAACTCGCCCGCTCCAGCCAGCCTTTCCGGCGCAGAGATTCAATCACATTGTCCGCCGCCTTGGTGGTGACGCCCAGCAGGTTAATAATCTCCGGCCGACTCACCTCCCGCCGTTTCTGTTCGGCAAGCGCAAGCACGACCCGGCTTTCTTGTGGCCCTAATGTCCGGACGGTGGAATCCATCATATTGTTACTCACAAAACCCCCCAACAAAGGGGGTTTTGATGATCAAAATATCAGAATAATTTTATCGTTTCAATACTTATTTTCACAAAACCCCCTCATTGAGGGGGTTTTGTTATACAAAATATACATACTTGGCCCTGCGGCGTCGCAGAGAGCAGATTTCGGGTCCCACCCCTTACTTTTGCCCTTTGCCATTTCCCCTTTGCCTTTTGGTTTTCTTTTACGGCTTGGCCGCCCGGGTTGTAGGGGTACGGCTTGCCGTACCCTCTTCATTTTTATCGCAAAACCGAACGAAAAGGGTACGGCAAGCCGTACCCCTACAAAGCCGCGGCTGACACCTATTTCTGCCCCACCATGTCGCGCAGGCTCTCGGCCGCGTAAACCACCTGCTCATCGGTCAACTCGGGATAAAGCGGCATGCAGATGACGCGTTCGCACGCTTGCTCGGCCTGCGGGAAATTTCCCCGGGAATAGCCGAGAAACTGATAGGCCCGTTGCAAATGAATGGGGAGGGGATAATGGACCGCCGTCTGGACACCGCGTTCCTCGAGCTTCGCGCGGACCGCATCACGGCCATCCACATAAACCACCCACAGGTGATAGACCCGCTCGCCCGGCGCGCCACTTTCCTGCACTTCGACGCGCGCCCCGGCAAGAATTCGGCGGTAGATCCCGGCAAGCTCTTGGCGGCGCGCATTCCACGTGTCGAGCCGTTGCAGCTTAAGGCGCAGGATCGCGCCCTGGAAGCCCTCCATGCGATAGTTGTATCCAATGGTGTCGTGCATGTAGCGGCGCGCTTCCCCGTGCGAGCGGAGAGAGCGCGCCAGGGCGGCCACCGCATCATCGTTGGTGGTAAGCGCTCCGCCTTCTCCATAGGCGCCCATATTTTTGGTGACGTAGAAACTGAACGCCGCAGCACGGCCCAGACTGCCCACTCGCCGGCCGTGGTAGCGCGCTCCGTGGGCTTGCGAAGCGTCCTCAATGACCGCCAGGCCATGCTGCGCGGCAAGCTCCAATATCGGGTCCATCTCGGCCGGCAATCCATAAAGGTGCACCGGCAGGATGGCGCGCGTGCGGGAGGTTATGGCTCGCGCGATTTGCCGCGGGTCGAGGTTGGCCGTGCGGCGATCGATGTCGACGAACACCGGCCGGGCTCCCGTATAGGAAATGGTTTCGGCCGTGGCGATGAAAGTGTTGGGCGTGGTGATAACTTCATCGCCGGCTTTTACGCCTGTAGCGAGCAGCGCCAGGTGCAAGGCGCTCGTCCCGGAATTCACTCCGACGCAATGCTTCACACCACAGTAAGCCGCAAATTCCCGCTCGAACTCCTGGACCTCTTCCCCCAGGATAAAGGCTGCCCGCCGGCCTACACGGTCGAGCGCCGCCAGAACCTCCTCGCGCAAGGTGGCGTATTGAGCTTGCAAATCAAAATACGGAACGATCATGCGAATCCTCAGACACGGACTGGCGATTCTATTCCCAGTGGGGGGGATTGTCACAAAAGAATTGAAAGGTGGTGGGCCACTTTGGGTTTTTGTAGCGGCGGTCTAGGGCTGCCGGCTTTTGATTTGGTAAATTTCGGCGGTCAGAGACCGCCGCTACAAAAAACCCAACTGACCCATACGGAAAGCACCGTCAGGCGGCTTCGAGGCGAGGTTCCTCCTCCGGGAGGATTTCGAAGGTGGCTTCGATTTTGGCGGTCTTCTCAATCATGGCGCCGACCGCACAGTACTTGGTTTCCGACAGGTGAATGGCCGCCCTTACCGCCTCGGGATCGATCTGCCCGCGCAACCGGTGCTTGATCTCCACGTGCGTGAAATGCGCCGGGGGTTCGGAGTGCTGCTCCGCACGCACCTCGATTTCGTAGCCGGTCACCGTCTGGCGCTTTTTGCGTAGGATGCTGATAACGTCGAAAGCCGTGCAGCCCCCCAGCGCCAATAGAGCGAACTCGATGGGCTTGGGCCCGCTGTGGCCGTCGGCGTCGTCCATTACGAAGGCGTGGCCGGTGCCGGATTGGGCCACGAATTGGCGCCCTGTGCCTTCGACAGTGGTTAAACGTAGTTTGCCTTCAATCATGAATCACCTCGGGTAAGGCCTCGATGGGATAATTTGTCGCGAAGCTTAGGGACCAATTGTCTATCACCACGACCTGTGCCTTTCCCCTCACCCCATCGATATAAATGCAATTTAAGGGGAGAAGTAACAAAAAAGTTCCGCCGGCACCGGAAATCGAACTCTAGGCCGGGAATTTCAATCATTCCATTGATTTGGCAGAAATAAACGCGGCGCAGCTCGACCCTCCCTCGGCGGGCGATAGGATTCACGCCCCGCCCCAATTCTGCCGATAGCCGGTGCGGGGTAGTGCGTCACGCGAGGATCAAATTTTCGGCTAGGGGGAGAGACCGTGGCGAAAGCTCAGAACGACCAGAGGAACGCCACAGACTAAATGCCCGACCCTTTTTCCGCGCAATCCGACAGCTCCCCTTCGCTCCGCGAGGCCCCCCCCAAAAATCCGGCCGGATAGCACCATCTGCGTCTACGTTCACCGTTGCAAATTTGAGTTATACTGGCGCTGGTGTTGCTTGGCTGGCATCCGGCGCCCGTTCTGGTTGGTTGCGCGGACGGCGGGTTTCATGAAACCCCCAAGCCTCCCCACTGGAAAGGAACTTGGTTTGGGATTTGACATCATTGATATCCGTCGGTTTGAGGCCGACGACTTCTCAACCCTTCTGGAAGCCGAATCTCAGGCTTGGTACGAAAGGCTGCGCTGGGACTTCGCCGCCTCGGCTCGCGTCATCAACGCCTGTCTGCGTGAACAGCGTCTTTCCGGCTATGCTCTGGTACGCGAAGGTCGGATTCGCGGCTATTGCTTCTTTTTCTACGACGGCGAGAAGTCCGTGATCGGTGACTTGTTCGTGCACCCGGAGGTCTCAGGACTTGGCCACGAGGGCCGCCTGTTGGACCACGTGCTTGAAACCTTGCTGGCGACGCCCGGCCTGCGTCGCATCGAAGCTCAGCTCCCGCATTATGAGCGGGAAGACCTGCAAGCCCGTTTCCCCGCCCCCACTTTTCAAACTTACCTGCGCCGCTTCATGAGATTGCCATTGGAAAACTCGCCGCGCGCAGTCGCATCCGGAGAAAAACCAGCGGACGGACGGGAGAAGCCCGCCGCGCACGCGGATATTCAGTTGATTCCCTGGGAGCGGCGGTTCAACGATGAGGCCTCGGATTTACTTTACCAAGCCTATCAGCATCACGTCGACGCGATCATCAATGACCAGTACTCATCGCTCACCGGATCGAAACGCCTGATCGAAAACATCGTTAACCTTCAAGGGTGCGGCGAGTTCCTGTGGCGAGTGTCGCGCCTGGCGGTGCACCGTCCCAGCCAGCGACTGGCTGGAATCCTCGCCGTCAGCGGCATTCGCCCGCACACCGCGCATATTCCGCAGGTCGCCGTGGCTGGGCCTTTTCAGGGACTGGGAGTGGGCACGGCATTAATGGAGGCGGCGTTCCAGGACCTCCCGCGGCAGGGGTTCGAGGAAGTCACCCTGACCGTAACTGACTCCAATGCCGGCGCCGTGCGGCTGTATGAGAGACTGGGTTTCCAGACCTTCAAGACGTTCGGAGCGTTCATTTACAGCCAGGAAGAGGATCTCTAGGAGCGCGTAGCGTCGCGGGGCCGAGCCGCAACTGGCATTTTGAATTTGAAAGCATGCGCCGAGAGTATCTCCAAGGAGTCAGGGTCTAGATCCTAAATCCTGGGCCGGCTGGCGCCCGGCGAGCGCAGCCCTGCGATTTAGTGAGGATCAAGCAAGCCGGACGTGAATCGTCGAGCTGGGCGTGCTCTGCGCCAGCCGCCATTAAGCGTCACCAACCGTTATACTCGACACATGCTCCTCTGCCCTGTCCGCGAATGCCACCTGGCGCTGGTGCGTGAGGGGCGGCGACTGCGTTGTCAGCGCGGACATTCATTCGATATCGCGCGCAGCGGATACATCAACCTGCTTCAGCCGCAGGAGCGAAGATCCAGGCAGCCGGGAGACACGGCGGCGGCCGTCGCCGCGCGGCGGCGGTTGCATGATCGCGGGGTGAGCGAGCCGCTGCGGCGCGCAATTGCCGAGCTCATGGCCGCATCGACCCGCGAGATCGTTCTCGATGCCGGCTGCGGTGACGGTTTCTACCTCGGCACCCTTGCTGGCGAGACCGGCTTCGGCGCGCATGGCGTCGATATCTCGATTCCGGCCATTGCTGCCGCGGCGCGGCGCTACCCCGGATGCGAGTGGGTCGTGGCCAACGCCGATCGCGACCTGCCGTACGCCGACCACTCGTTCTCGACCGTCCTTTCGATCACGGGGCGGATGAATGCGGGCGAATTCCGGCGTGTCCTCCGCGACGACGGACGCCTGCTCATCGCCATTCCGGCGCCTGAGGATCTCATCGAGTTGCGCGGCGTGGGCCGTGATCGCGTGGCCCGCACCGTAAAGACCTTCGCGCGCGACTTCACGCTCGTCGATCAGTGCCGCATCTCGACCACCGCCGATCTCGACGCTGCCGCCGTTCACGACGTCCTGGTTTCGATTTATCGGCCGATGCGCTCGCAGCCCGCCGAAGCGATGCGGGTGACGTTCAGTTTGGATCTGCTGCTGTTTCGCGCCGCATAACCCTTTTTCACCTCTCGCCGCGAATTCGCGCCGCGTACGTTGCGTTTCCGCACATCTTTTTTCGAAAACGGACAACCACTGGCACAACTCATGAGCGGCAATTGCATTTTCAACAAGTCGGGGCCAACGCCCCCCATGGGCGACCGCCCGGCACTCGCCAGGCGCCTGGCCGCAGTTCTGTGAAGTGCTCCAGTCCGCCTCTGGGAAATTGCGATCTCGCGCTCCACTTGGCTGCATCACCCAGGAACCAATTCAGAATTAATCTCCTGAAACCCGTTAATCGACCGATATTGAAGTTAGGATCTGGCATGAGAAATGCGCACACTCAGGACTAGCGCGGATTTCTCATCACGCTGGAACGATCTTGGGGGAGGTGTTAGGCCGGATTTCTCACCGCGCGAGGCGCTTGATTTGAGCGGTAGGAAGGGCGGGACTTTAGGGTCTGTGTGAAAACTTGCCACGACGTGCTGTAGCGGCGATCTCTGGTCGCCGAAATTATTGATTCGAAAAACCGGCGGTCAGAGACTGTCGCTACAGATCAGGATTTTCACACGGACTTTTTAGCCTCGCCCTTCTCAACCCGGGCCCGGCCGGCGCAGGGCGCGCGCAGTCCTGCGATTTAGTGTGGATCAAGCAAGCCGGTGACGACGCGAGCGCCTTGTTTAGCAGCCTCCGCTGCTGGGGTTTGTGCAGGCAACCACTGCTCCCGGGCTCCTACTTTCTGCATACTGCCCCCACAAGCCCCGCCCTTCTCAACCCGGGGTGAGAAATGCAAGCTTGTCGCCGCGGCGACGCCGTGGCTAGCCTCGGCGAACGGCCTCATGAGGTCACGATGAAACTCCGCGTACTTATCAATCTTCTCCTCTTCGTGGTGATTTTTTCCGTTGCGGCGCCGGTCGGGGCGCAGCAAGACCCTTTCACCAAAGAGCAGATCCAAAACCTGGTCCAAAGTCACATTGGCGATGAGGACGCCATCCGTGCCGTCTTGCGGCGAGGGATTGGCTTCCAGCCGGACGATGCCTTCGTCCAAAACCTCAAGCAGGCCGGCGCCAGCGCCGCTTTCCTCGAGGCGCTGAGGGATGCGAAGCGTGCGCTGCCGGCGGGCGAGGCGGCCAAGAAGCCCCTGAGTCAGGCGCAAATTCTCGCCCTTCTGGCCGGCGAGGTTCCACCCCATCGCGTGGCCATGCTGGTCGGGGATCGGAGCATCGACTTTGAGCCAACGCCCGAGTTTCTGGCGGCGGTCCGCGCGGGGGGAGGCAACCAAGAACTGACCCAAGCGCTCGCCTCCGCGTCCGTGACCAAGCCCGCCACCGGCGACCCCACCGCGGAGGCCCGGCAGGCCGAGCTCGAGCAACACACGACGCGCGGATCGGAATTCTTCGAGAAACAGCAATTCGCGGAGGCGGAGACGGAGTTCCGTGCCGCCGTCCAGCTCGACCCGCAGGATTCCGATCTGCATGTGGCTCTCGCCAACACCCTTTCTCACCAGAGCAAAACGGATGATATGCTGGCCGAGGCGCGGGAAGCGGTGCGCGTGAATCCGAAAAACGACCGTGCGCACTTGATGGTGGGCATCGCGCTGGAGCAAAAGCAAGAGCTGGGCAACGCGATCACCGAGTATCGCCAGGCCGTCGGATTGAACCCCGCCAATGAGGTCGCGCACTTTCGCCTGGCCAGCGCGCTGAATGACCAGGGCGATACGGATGGAGCGATTGCCGAGTATCGCGAAGCGGTGCGCCTGAATCCCGAAGATTCCACGGACCACCTCTACCTGGGGCTCGCGCTGCGCGCCAAGGGCGACCTGGACGGCGCCATTGCCGAGTATCGCCAGGCCGTACGGTTGAAACCTGACAACTTCCTTTCCCATTTTTCCCTCGGCGCCGCGCTCAAGGCCAAGGGAGACCAGGATGGGGCGATGGCGGAAATCCGCGAAGCCGTCCGCCTGGAGCCCACCAATCCCAGCGTGCACGTGGGCCTGGCAGCGGCTCTCTCCGAGAAGGGTGACTACGACGGCGCCATAACGGAGTTTCGCGAAGCCATCCGCCTTGCTCCCGCGAACGCCATGGCGCACTATGGCTTGGGCGAAACGCTCATCATTAAACAAGATTTTGACACCGCCATGCCGGAGCTTCGCGAAGCCGTGCGGCTGAAACCTGATTACGCCGAGGCTCACTACTTCATCGGCCTCCTCCTGAACCGCAAAGGCGATCACGACGGCGCCCTCGCCGAGCTACACACGGCCACCACCCTCCAGCCCACCAACCCCGATTTCAAAACGGAGTACGAACGCGCCTTGCAGAAAAAGTGAGTTAAGCGGTGGGGGTGAGGGGGATCTGCTCCCCTTCATTTTAAATGTCGCGGTAGGGATACCGGTCACCCGATACCCCCCGCACGGATCCGTACGGGCGCTCATGAGCGCATACGGCTCTGGTCGCAGATGAATAGCGGTGAGGCGCTGTTGCGCTTTCCGCACACCCGCCCAGCCCTGGGACACGCGTGCTTCGCTCTGTGTCGGTGGCGTGTAGGACGGGCGAGTGTTCCGCCGAAGTTAGGACGTCGGCACCCTGATTGCGAATTTTCGGAGCTGCATACCCAGCCCACCTATTCCCCTGTTTACACTTCACGGCATGCCTCGCGACATACCGCGCAAAACTCGAGGCCGAGTGGATCGCTACTCCTTTCTCGTGAGGATCTCTCATCCTCTGCTTCCTGCCGGTTTATCCCGGCGCACAACTCTATTTCTTTTCATGAACATCGCGAGAGACAGATTTTAACTCATTTGTTTTCATCAATATCGTGGTGGGGTAGAAAAGCGACATTTTTTCTACATGTGTTTTCAATAACATCGCCAGACTATCCTGCATTTTTTCCCCCCGCATTTTCCGCAACGTCTCCCGAACATCAAGCTAACTCTTTATGTTTGAATGAGATAGAATATTGACAAATTTTCCATTTTTACAATAACCCGTTTGTTTTCTAGTATATCGTGGAAAACTGCGTTTTTTCGCTCCGGCTCCCGTAGTTGATCATAACTCCTTTAATTTTAATGAGATGAAATTTAGAAACGTTGGACAGTTTCACCGTTAACCCATTTTGTTTTCTAGTACATCGTGGTAAGTCGGCCCTTTTCTATTTCCTCCCCTTAAAACCAGTGGTTAGTGGTTAGTGGTCACTCAGCATGGCGGAGTCAGGAATCAGCATACTGCCTATTGCATACCGATTACTGCCTGCTTTGTACTGCCGATCCCGGCCGCCAGAACTCGCTTACTTGGATGACTGCCTACTGCCCATCGCCAAAATCCCTCACACTTTATATTAGCATTAATTATAAGTGTAATTGAAATAGGGAAATGTACGCTTGGGCTACCGGCAGCCAAAGAAAATTACAGATTGTCCGACGCGACCAAAATTTTTGCGGAGCAAGCGTAGCGCGTCAGACCTGTTTAGTTGAAGGTCCGCGGCTTTTCGTGTCCACGAGCGTGTAGCCGGAAGCAAACACGTCCTGTAGGGGCTGGGCTTGCCCTGCCCAAGGGCACCCCAAGGGGTGCAGTCGCTGGAACGGCGGTTAGCAGGGCCCGACAGCCCCTGGCACGGTCGTCGTCATTTAGCCCACGACGAGCCAGCCGTCGGAGAGAATGTGGCCGATTGGGTGCTAAGCCCCACCAGGGCGACATCCGGCTGTATGTCGAATGACGCCCTGACGCCGCCCCTGGCGGAGCTGACGAATCTCGAGGCCGTCTGCATCCCACGTCGGGCTCGTCGTGGGCTAAACGACCTCACCCGCTACGCGGGCTGGCTGCCAAAAGCAATGTAGCGCAGACCTCCGTTGTTGAGGTCTGCGGCTCTTCCGTAGACCTTTGCCCTCTTTTCATCACCTCAGAGACACGGATAGGGCAAGCGAAGCACCCGATTCATCGGGGCGACTATGACGAACGAAGAGTCGCGGACCGCAACGACGGGGGTCCGCGCTACCTTGCTGCTGCATATGAACCAAATGTTGTGGCCGCATCCATGCCATAATGCGGCACGTATGCGCCACGCCCCAGTCCCTAACCCCGAATTCCTAACCTCGGGTTTTGAGGGGCGGCGGACTTCCCTGACGCGGCCGAATCGTGTGGTAGCGCAGACCGCCGGTTTTGAGGGCGGCGGTTCTTCCTTAAGTTCACGCCACCGACTCCGAGACCAGCGGAGGTCTGTGATTTTTCGCAGGAAGAGCCGCGGACCTCAAAATCGGAGGTCCGCGCTCCGCTCCTTCTCGCGCCGGCTCGGCGTCTTGCGGTACCTGCCGGGGAGCGCCGGCTACACCTACGACGCGGCGGGGAATCGCACTAGCAAGACGGCGGTCCAGCAGGCAAGCCCCAGTCCCGTTTCGGTGACCTCCGCTTACAGCTATGACAACATCCACGAGTTGACGCAGGCGGTAGTGGGCGGCACCTTGGCGGAGAGTTATAGTTACGAAACCGTGGGTAATCGGCTGGCCTCGGCCGGACCGACATCGTACAACTACAACGCGTCGAACGAGCTCACTTCCAGCTCCGCCGCCACGTACACGTACGACAATAACGGTAACACTTTGACCAAAACCGACTCCACCGGCACGACCGACTACACCTGGGACTTCGAAAACCGTCTCGCCAGCGTGACCCTGCCGGGAACGGGTGGGACCGTCAACTTCAGGTACGACCCCTTTGGAAGAAGGATTGAAAAGGTCTCGCCGACCGTGACCACGGTCTATGCCTATGACGGCGACAACGTTGTTGCGGAACTGGACGGCGGAGGCAATCTACTGGCCCACTACACGCAAGGCGCAGGCATCGACGAGCCCTTGGCTATGTATCAGGGACTCACCACATCTTACTTCCACGCGGATGGCTTGGGCTCGATCACCTCATTGACGGACTCCACCGGCAATGTGGCCGTCAGCTATGTGTACGATTCCTTCGGTAATCTCACGGCTTCCACTGGAAAAATCACGAATCCCTTCCAATACACCGGCCGCGAATTCGACTCCGAAACTGGCCTCTACTACTACCGCGCCAGGTACTACGATCCTACCAGCGGAAGGTTCACGTCTGAAGACCCGAGTGGGCCGACCCAAGGGCCGAATCTTTACTCCTATGTGTACAACAGCCCGATCGGCAGCGTTGATCCCTCGGGTCTCTATACAATTGACAAGAGCTGCCAGGGTAGATGCCTCTCGCTTGGAGGGGGAGGGCCAAATAATCCCAACCAACCGCCGCATCAGGTAAGTCTCGAGGAGCTAATCCGGCAAGGAACAGACGATGCGTGCAGCAAGTTGTACACGATCACGGATTTGAAGCTAAGGAGTTGCATCCAGAAGAGCTGCAACCAGGGGAAGATTAAGTGCGATTGCGGCTCGAATGAAGGTGGTTTCAATTTCAAAATTCCATTGCTGACAAATCGGACTGCCCATGTGTGCTTCAAGGACTGGCCCAACTGGACAGATCCGTCATACGCAGCCTCGTGGTACGGTCAGACTGCCATTCACGAGTGGGCTCACGGATGCGGCTGGAACCATGGCGATGGCAGAGGTGTACCAAATGATCCTGGTCGTGGGCGCTAGGGATCCACGAGGAGATAGGACGTCGGTGAGGGGTGAGGTGGGAAAATGAAAACCCAGGTGTTGATACTGCTTGTTGTTGGATGTGCATTAGTGGCAGCCCGTGCGGAGTGCCGCGTTCGAGACTATACGTTTGACGTAACAGGCATCGTGTCCGCTGAGGATGGTACCGCACTGCAGGATGTAGAGGTGATCCTTCAGGTGGACAATCCCATCTATGAAGGCGTCACGCCGGTAAAGATGCAGCGGATTGTGACCAGCAAAGGCGCATTTATTTTCAGGTGCCTCAGCCACTCCCCGTCCACGAAGTACACAGTCACAGTTCGCAAAAATGGCTTCGAGCCGCAAACCGTTTCGGGCAGTGCCCCGCCAGATAAACACAATGTGATTCGACTCAAGAAGCAGGTAGCGCAGAGTCTGGCCCTTTCAGACTCTGCGGCTCTTAATATGATAAACATTTACCGTATTAATAACAGCTCTGGTACATGAGGTGGTAATCCACTTCGCCTGGAGGTCATAAGCGGTGATCGGTAGTCGCACCCAACAAACGAAGACCCGCAGAGTCTCGGAAAGCACGAGACTCTGCGCCACCCATCCGGGCCGACTGCTGGGCACAGGAAATGTCTGGCTTCAGCGGAGCCTGTCCTGAGCGCAATCGAAGGAACGTGGGCCGCACGCGCGGCAACAGTAAAAGCAGTCCAGAGGAGAAGGCCATGAAGGACACATACAATCTTTCCGAGTTTCGGAGTTTCCGGAGAGCCCGGCCAATCGCCGTCACCCTGCTCTTCGCCCTCACCCTGGCAGGGCCGCCCCGGCTGTGGTGACAGTGCGGCTGTGGCTGCCAGCCCTCCAATTCCCAAGTCACGTCTGTCACAATCAGCCCCGCAAGCGTGATCGGGGACAGCGGGACGACTCTACCGCGCCGGCATGCGTTCCTTTAACTGGTTCTTGAGGAGCTGGATCTGCTGAGGAGAGATCACCACCTCCCCTAGCAGGCCAAGGGCCAAGCGGCCCGAACCTTCATCCTCAAATTGCGCTTTATCAATCATCGCGATGTCCTGGACAGCCGGTGGGACCGTCAGATTGCGATCGGTCCCCTTCTGCATGGAGGAGAGCAGCACTTTGGTAATCTTCTCGCGCACCATCGCCCCGATGGGGCCCGACCTGAGCAACTCGCCGAGAGAGCCGTCGGCTTGTATGGACTCGACTTCGGGCACCAGTTGCAGGGTCTTGCGGTCTTCAATGGTTGGGGTGAATTTCATCTGAATGATCCCGTTCCCTCCCACCAACTTCCTGGCCACCCGCTTGCCTAAGGCCCTCACGCACGTGTAGCGATCATAATGCAGTTGAACGATGGCTCGACCGGAGGGGCCGGCCGGCGCAAGCGTGGCGTGTTGAATGGCGATCTGATCCCCGCAGGGGTCGTTCTTATCCAGTTGCGACCGCAGAAGACCTGTGAAGTTCTGCTGAAGGTCCGCGAGGTCGGCGTTCAACTCCAATTTGAGGGCGTACTCGTCGTGGCCCCGCGAACCCACCGAAATGATTCCAGAAGCAACAATCGTGAGCGGCTGATTCTCTATGTTCAACGGGATTTTCTGGGGCGGAATCCTATAGGTAAAGTCCTGGTTTTTTGCCGGGGCAGAAAATGCCTGAACCACCAGGGCCAAAGCGAGTATTGCTGAACCGAGGAAATTACGTTCCATCAAACCTCCCATGCCCGGTTTTCCAAAACCGTCCGAGACACTTGCCAAGCCTTCCGGAGAAGTCCTGCCTCCATCACACTCGGAACCGGCTCAGCCTTCACCGTCGAAGTCCCTGTTTCCTGAAAGACGGCTTCTTTCAAGAGGGCTTACGGCATATTCGTAAGATGATGATGGACATGGGCGGGGGTTGCATCCGAGATGTTAAATGAAAGTAAAATCCAGGGAACCAGGCGGGCGGCTCACCTCCGTCGGCTGGTAGTGCGGCAGACGGCCTGATATGGCTTTCGTAGAGGCGCCCTTCAAGGGCGGCGGCTATTTCTTTTCCAAGCGGTCCGGCTCAAGAGCCTGCGGAAGAAGACCCCACCCGCTACGAAAAGCTGCCGCTGGGACACTGAAGCTGCCCGCTAAGCCAGCAATTTTTCGAGCGGCTCCCAATAGTTGGCTTTCCATCCCGCCGCCAGGTGTTCTGCCTGGCCCTGGGGAAAGCCGGTATGGTCAAAGGTGATTTTGGTCCCGGAGCCTTGCTGCACCAGTTCGAATTTGGCAATCGAATAAACGCCCGGATCCCAATAGACCACTCGCCAAGCTTGGACGATGCGATCGCTTGCCGCCGCGTCGTAGTACGGATCACGGGGGTCGAATTTTCTTCCGTGCTCACCCTCTTCGCGTTCATCATTGCCTCTACTTCCCCTTCGCCTTCAGCAGGTCCTTCAACTCATCCATGAATTCGCGGACGTCCTTGAAGTCCAAGTAGACGGAGGCGAAGCGCACGTAGGCCACTTTATCGAGCTTTTTGAGCCGGGACATGACCAGCTCACCGAGTTCCGTGGCGGGGCGTTCGCGGTCAGGCGACTCGGCCACATGCGCCTCCACCTCGTTGACGATCAGCTCGAGCTTGCCCATCGGCACCGGCCGCTTCTCACAGGCCTTCAGCAGGCCCGCCAGCAATTTCTGCCGGTCAAATTTCTCCCGCCGGCCATCTTTCTTGATGACCATGTAAGGGATCTCATCGATGCGCTCATATGTGGTGAAGCGCCGGCGGCATTTCTCGCATTGGCGGCGACGGCGAATGGTATCGCCGATCTTCGCCTCGCGCGAATCCACCACTTTGTCTTCCACGTGCCCGCAGAATGGACATCTCATGGTGGCCGTTCACCTCGGGAAGTTGGAAACTTTGACGTCAAATGTTAGGCCGGGAGGTCGTGGTTCAGTTTGCTGTAAAGGCGGCTTTCGGCCGCCATCGGGCGAGGTAAACTCGCCGCTCCATCATCAATCTGAACCACGACCGGCCGGGAGGGACCCGGTGAGGGTCAGCGCTATTTCAAGGTCACGGTCTGCTCTTCCTCTTCCGTAATCGCCTCCAGCTTGCGAATCGAGAGGCCTTCGTGAATGAGCAGAAACAGCCCGAGCCCCAAACAAGGGACCGAGATCATAATCCACAACAGAATACCGGCGCCGGTGGCGGGCTCGACGGAGACGTTAAAGATTTCGGTCAAGGCCAGAATGATACCCACCTGGTAGCCGCCTCCAATTCCCGGCAACTGAACGATCAGGCCCAGGGCGGCGCAGAAAAGCGTGAGGCCCGCGGCCAGCCACGGCAAACGCCCCAGTCCGTGCCGCACACTCTTGAACACCAGCCAGAAAATCGTGGTGTTGAGCACCCACAAGATGATCGTCGTCACGACACTGCCGGCCAGCCCCCGCCAGTCGCGAATCACTCCCAGGCCCTCGCTGAACGAATGCAGGAACCGGCCGAGAGCGTGCAGCGCAGTTTCCGGGAGAAAGCGCAACACCTTGAGCGTCCAGGCCGTTACGGCCGGGGCGCGCAGGCGGAAGAGCACCAAGCCTACCACCATCAGGGCCGTGAGGCCGAACAACACGTGGCCGCCCTTGTGCATGGCGTGGAGCACAGATACCCCTTTGGGGGTGTGGGGGCCGACGGGCTCGAAATAAAGGGAGGCAGCGAAGAGGACCACCATGGCAATGGTGTCAAACACCCGCTCGAGGAGCCACACCGCCACCATGCAGCTCATGGGCACGTTGGCTTTTTTGGCGATGTACGCCGGACGCACCAGCTCGCCCGGGCGGCCCACCAGGAATATCGAACTGAAGCCCAGAATCTGGCCTACAAACAAGGTCCATAGGGAGGCGTGTTTAATATGATTCAGAAAAAATTGCCAACGAATGGCCCGCACCAAATAGGTGGCTAAAATCGCCACCAGGGAGATCAGCAACAAGCCCTTCCGCGCCCCTACGATCGAAGCCCATAAGCGGTCCCAGCGAAAATTGTGCCACTCCGGACTGCGACTGAGGTTGTAAAAAATCAACGCGATGACGACGGCGCCTAACCCTAACCACAACCATCGTCGCCAGGCATTGTTCATAGAAAGGATCCGCCGACGTTCTTCTCAGCAAAACTATCCGAAGGCCTTAGGGAAGTCAAGCAAGGGCGCGGCCGGGCGCGGCCTAATTTGAGATGTAGCGCCGGGCTTTAGCCCGGCATGTGCCGACCTAAAGGTCGGCGCTACGTCAAATTAGGACAGCACCCGCGGCCGGGAACCCTTTCCGGCACACACCCTCTTCGCGAGGGTGAGGATCACCCCCCCCGAAATTCTTACTGCTTCAAATATTTGTCGTACCACTCCAGGATGCGCTGGAGCGAGTCAATTTGGTGCGGACGTTCATGAAAGCCGTGATGTTCCCGCGGGTAGGTCACCAATTCCACCGGCACGCCCAACATCCTGAGGCCGTTATAGAACTCCCACCCCTGTTCGGTGGGCACACGCTCATCCGCTTCGCCATGCAAAACCAGCGACGGTGTTTGACAGTTCTTCAGGAAGGTCATCGCCGAATGTTGGTCGTAGTCCGCGCGGCGATTGAACGGGAGATCCAGAAAGTAGATGCGCAGAAAAGTGGGGGTGATATCGGTGTTGCCGTCAAAGCTGAACAGATTGGTTACGGCTGCGGCTACCACTGCCGCCTTGAAGCGATTCGTCTGCGTCACCACCCAGGAGGTCATGTACCCGCCATAACTCGCCCCGCCCACCCCCAGGCGATGGGGGTCGGCGATCTTCTGCGCGACCAGTTCATCGACGCCATCCATGATGTCGCGGAAGTCCCCGCCGCCCCAGTCGTCGCGGTTGGCTTCCATGAATTTCCATCCCTGTCCGAGGGAACCGCGCGGGTCGGGCATAAAAACCACATAGCCGTGCGAAGCCAGCATCTGCGCCCACACATTGGGAGTGCTCATCCAGCCGCACCACCAGAACGACGCCGGACCGCCATGAATCTGCACGACCGTGGGATAGGGCCGGCCCGGCTGGAAGTCGGGCGGCGTAACCAGCACACCATAGAGCGTGAGCCCATCCTTCTTACTTTTCCAACTGATTTCCTTAACCTGGCCCAGCCGCCACTCCTTCACCTGGGGATTCAAATCCGTGAGCTTGCGGGATGTGCCCCCGGCAGCGTAAGCCCAGACCTCCGGCGGAGAATCACCAGTCCCGCGAGCATAAGCAAGCGTCCCCCCGCCCGAGCTCATCGAGAAATTGGGATAGGGCCCCGCCGTTTCCACGGGGAATTCCGTGACCGATCCATCCGCGGAATTCACCCGCAGGAACTTGTCGTGCGTGTGCACACTCGTTTGCGCCACCAAGTGCTTCGAATCGGATTCCCATTGGAAGGACCGCACGGTGCCCTCATAATCCCGGAGGAGTGGCCGAGTTGCTCCGCCCGTGGCAGGGACCACCACCAGCCAGGAAGCGATTCCAGCGGGCGATCGTTCTTCGAAAGCGATCGTTCCCCCATCGGGCGACCAGCGCACCTCCGTATCCGCCTTCTCACTGAGCGTGCGCACGATTTCTCCGTCCAGGCGCCTGACGATCACAAGGCGCGCGTGCCAGATGACATCATCGCTGCGGGTTGTGGAGGAGACGCGCGCGACAAGCTCCGTGCCGTCCGGCGACCAGTCGAATCCACTCACCTGCAAGTCCTGATGGGTTACCTGTTCGGCCTTGCCATCCGCCACCGTCACCACCCACAGCCGGGTGAACTTGTAGTCGTGGTCTGCAAAGTGCTCGTCGAAACCCTCCTTGTGCCGCTTCTGTTCGGCCTCCGACTCGGCGTCCAGAACCGTGAAGGCAATCATCCTGCCGTCGCGCGACCAGCGCAGGTCTTGAACGTCGCCCTTCACACGCGTGAGTTGGCCGGCCTCGCCGCCCTCGGTGTGGAGCAGGTAAATTTGATTCTCCGCTTCCTTCTCGTCACCGGAGGGTTCCCCGCGATTCGAAAGAAATGCCAACGTGCGGCCGTCCGGAGACCAGCGCGGGTGCGTGTCACTTTGGGGGCTGCCGGCGAACAAGCGCGCCGGCTCGCTGCCGTCCGCCGGCGCTACCCAGATATTCGTGTCGCCGGTTTTCTGCGGCTTGGCCGGAGCGGCGCGCTCGGTCACCACGAATGCCACACGCTTGCCGTCGGCCGAAACCTGCACGTCACTCAAGCCGCGGACATCGACAACATCTTCCGGCTGCACGGCGCGTTTTTCCTGGCCGGGTAGGGGACTCCCCGTAACCAGGTAAATACAGCATGCAAAACCCAGGGCTCTCTTTAAGCCAGGATTCATACGGCCCTCCTGCGAGCATTGTCTTGGCTCTTTCGAAGGTGCAGAGGCGCCGAAACTATCGCAAAGGGCCGCGACTGTCAATGTGCGTTCCAGGTGGTCGACTTAAGTCTTTGGTTTATGCGCCCCCCGAAGGTAGGCTGGGAGCGAGTGGGGTCTGGCAGGACTGTGCTCTTCGGGCGCACCGCGAACCCCGTGAATCGCGGGCGCACGGCTCTTTGGGGTTGCCAATATGGACTGGAAGGATTTTCTGCGGCGGATATTTTTCGTTGACCTGATCAAAGGTCTGCGGCTGACGTTTTCCTATCAGCGTCCGGAGGCGACTTACACGGAGCAGTATCCCCTCGAGCGCCCACCCGTGGCGGAGCGTTATCGCGGCGCACCGCGTCTGAACAATCATCCCCAGTCGGGGGAGACGCTGTGCATCGCCTGCAACCTGTGCTCCATCGCCTGTCCGGAGAACTTGATCGTGGTGGGGTGGGCGCGCACCGAGGATCGCAAGAAGCGGCTGACGACCTTCACCTATGATCTGTCGCGCTGCATGTTCTGCGGCCTGTGCGAGGACGCGTGTCCGGTCGACGCGCTGGAACTGACGCAGGACTTCGAGATCGCCCAGTACTCGCGGGAAGGCATGATTTGGGACCGGCAGGCGCTGGAGGAAGGCCCCAAGCCCGTCCGTTATACGCGCTGACCCTCGTTTACATATACCTCTATAACGCCGTACTGCTCAAGCAGCAGGTTAAAACTCTAAACTCCCACAGGCATGACCGGCTGACCTTCGAGATACCCAAACACACATCACCTTCGACGCGTCGAACGCCATCGAGAAAAAACCTCGTGTCTAGAGAGTCTTCCCGTGTCGCAGTTTTCGCCCAGTGATATTCGCCAAAGGCAGCCGCGGGTCGCCCCGGCGACCCGCGGCTGAAACACTATTTCTTCTTGGGAGGCACCACCGCGTCTTTGAACGCCTTGGCCAGACGGAACTTCACGACAGTCTTGGCCGGGATCTTGATCGGTTCGCCGGTCTGCGGATTCCGGCCCATGCGAGCCTTCCGGTTAGCTTTAACGGCCTTACCCAACCCTGGGATTACGAACTGACCGGTGCTTTTGGCTTCCTTGGTTGCCAACGCTACGAGCTCTTCCAGAAGTCCCGCCGCCGCTTTCTTCTGAATGCCCGCCTTTTCTGCCAGGTGAGACACCACTTGTGATTTGGTCATGACTTTCGCCATTTGCTGCTCCCTCCCTCAAGGCAAGTTATTTGTTTGAGACCGTGACATGATTGCCGGGCGACAATGTAGTCAATTACCATCAAACTGTCAAGTGATTTTAATGCAGGCGCGTGAAAAAAAGCCAGAAAAAATGCGGCTGCGGCGGAAGCCTGTCGCCCCGCGTCAGGGAAATCTGCGGCGCGGCAATTGCAAAACTGCCAGGGTTTCGCTATATTCTCAAGCGGAGGTCCGGATGCCGCTCTTTGAATACAAGTGCCGCGAGTGTGGAACGAAGTTCGAAAAGATTGTTCCCTCCTCGTCAACCAAGGTCGTGTGCAAGAAGTGTGAGAGCTCGCGCGTGGAAAAACTGTTGTCGGTCTTTGCTGTGGTGGGGTCGTCCCGGTCCCAGGCGTCGTTCGAACCCGGCCCCTGCGGCTCTTGTGGAGCGGCGCAACGCGGCATGTGCGGTGTCGAATGAGGTTCGTTCTTTGCGCGAGCTCCGGGAAGCTACTGGCCTCTCGCCGGCCAACCTCCACATTTGCCGCATAGACCCGCGAGCCTAACTTGAACCAACCCCGCATTCCCCATCTGCGCCTCGGCACCTCGAGTTGGTCAAGCGAAGACTGGGTGGGAACCTTCTATCCACCCGGCACGCCCCCCTCCGATTTTCTCAGCCACTACGCCCAGCATTTTGACACGGTGGAAGTGGACTCTACCTACTACCGGATTCCTTCGGAGTCGATGGTCAGAAACTGGCGCAGCCGCACGCCGCAGGGATTCCTCTTCGCCGCCAAATTTCCGCAGGTAATTACTCACGAAAAGGTCATGCAGGATTGCCGCGCGGAGCTGGAGGAATTTCTGCGCACCATGGCGCTGCTCGAAGACCGCCTGGGGCCACTCCTGCTGCAATTTCCTTACTTCAACAAAAAAGCTTTCGCGCGCCAGGAAGACTTTCTCGCGCGGCTCGAGCCTTTTCTCGATGCTCTGCCCGACGTTTTCTCTTATGCGGTCGAGGTGCGTAACAAACACTGGATCAACGCGCGCCTGCTCGACGCACTCCGCCAGCGGAAGGTGGCGTTCGCTTTGATCGACCACCCCTGGATGACGCCGGTTCCGCAACTGATGAACAAGCTGGACGTGGTCACCGCCGGCTTCGCTTACGTTCGCTGGCTGGGCGACCGCAAAGGCATCGAGGAAAAAACCAGGCATTGGGACCGCATCATCATGGACCGCGAAGAGGAAACGCAGACCTGGATTCCGGTCATTCTCGGGCTCCTGAAGCGCGGCATCAACGTCATGGGATACTTCAACAATCACTATGCCGGCTTCGCGCCCGGATCTATCGAACTCTTCTACCGGGAGTGGGAGCGATTGCGCAACAACCGCGGTGCCCAAAGAGGGTAGAGGGGCAGAAACGAGTATCATCGACATGCCCATGCCCCGACTGGAAGTCAGGCTGCTGAAGAACCCCGATGAATACCGTCAATGCGAGCGCCTCCAGACGCGCGTTTGGGGAAACCTCGACGTGGGCGCCGGCGCCCTGACGGTTGCGCAAACGCACGGGGGCGTGGTCATTGGGACGATCGCGAGCGGCCGGGTGGCGGGTTTTCTCTGTGCGTTTCTCGCCCGTTACCGCGGCCGTTTGATTCATTGGTCGCACATGATGGCCGTGGATGCCAGGCTCCGGGACCAAGGGTGTGGCTTGCGGATGAAACTCCTTCATCGCAAGGTCGCCCTCGAACGCGGCATCCAATCCATCTGCTGGACCTTCGACCCCTTGCAGAGCCGCAATGCCAAGTTGAATATTTCACGCCTGGGCGCAATTGTAGAGGAATATGCGCCGGACTATTACGGCCACTTTCCCAGCGTAATCGAGAAAGGCTTGCCGAGCGATCGTTTCGTGGTCATCTGGCGGATTGGAACCGAGCGGGTTCGGCGGCGTCTCGGCGGTGAGGTTCCGCCCTTCGACCCCTCACTCTCCCGGGTGAACGAGACCCGCGTGAACGCCGGAGGGTTTCCAGAGAACCTGGCCATTCACCTGGCACTGGCCCATCCCTGCATGCTGGTGGAAATTCCCGCCCGGACCGATGACATGCGGTCGCGAGCCTTGCCCCTGGCGCGCCGTTGGCGCTTGGAAACGCGGCACATCTTCGCTCGTTACTTTTCGGCGGGATATCGCGTGGAGGATTTCTTTCCGCCCACGCCCGCGACCGAAGGCCGGTGCTTCTATCTGCTGCGCCGCCACCGGCCCGGCTGACCCTGCTTTTTCGACTCGAATCGGTATTTCTCACCAAGCCGAGCCGTTTTCTTCAGCGATCGGATGGGCAGGGCTAAAGCTCCGTCCTTTCCCTGCTTGATAAGAAATCCTGCCAAAACCTATTCTGGATAAGGCTCGCCGGAACGGATGATGCGGATGCGGTGGTCCGTGTACGAGGCGTGCGAACCTGGGACTTCTACCTGGTCCATATGGCAGCGCACGCAGTTCTGGTTGGCGACTGGACAGGGCTTGCCCGGCTGAGCCGCGCTGGACGGTGCGCCGGCCGCGGAGATATGGCAAGACAGGCATTGGATGTCGTAGTCCCCGGTCTCCTCCCCCAGAGGGCCATGGGGGTCGTGGCAGAACGTGCAGCGGCTGCGCTTATCGTTGGGGAGCCAGCAGCGGCTTTCCATCAGGCGATAGGGCTGCGAAAGCACGGTGCGAATTCCACGCAGGGAGCCGTTCTTAGCATCCTGGAAATGATGACACTCACCGCAGAACTCTATCTCCTCGCCGGGCTTAAGGCGCGAGGGATCAAAAATCTGCGTGTTTTGGAGATGCCCGGCTCGCATCGCCGCAACATGTTTCGCTCCCGGCCCATGGCAGGCTTCGCACGTAATCCCTGGAACCAGGCGGTCGCTCTCCAGTGGAGCATCGATGCCGTTGATCGTGCCATGGCAACCCCGGCAGGACCGGATGCGGTCAACCGTGAGGCGCTCGCCCAAGGCGGCTTCCAGTGATGCCGCTGCGGCGGTCCCAGAGTTGCCTGCAAACAAGAGTCTCCCCATGCCCATGTAATAACTGACCGGGACCTGATAGTAAGCACCATTATGCTGAATCAAATAACTCTGATGTATAAACCCGGCGCCGACAGCCAGGACTACGGGCTCGATGATTTTGCCGTGCGCGTCACCTACGGAAAAGAGGACCTGCTGGCCCGTGCTCTGGATCGTATAGGTATAAGGCCCTTGCGCGACACTTAAAGTGGGATGCTGGCGGAGAATCGAGGATTCGGCCGGCCGCATGGCGGCGTTGGCCATGTCGGTGGTCTTTTGCGTCGCCTGGATTGCACCGTGACATTCCTCGCAGGCCTGCACACCGGCATAGTCCGCCGGCTGAGCATTGGCGCTGTTGGGCTTCAATGTCAAGTTCTCATCGCTGTCGGGGCTTCGCGCCCAGGAGCGCGAGGCTCCCGGCCCGCCCAGCACGCCACCCACGGCAAGCGCGGCAACGGCCAAGGTCACATAACGCGCACGCCTTTTAGGAATCTGCATCAAAGAATCTCCCCCAGGAATAAAACGCCAGGACCTCATAGGAGAAGGTTTGCCAAGCTCTGCCCGAACATACGCTCGTTTCCAACCCCCGTCAACCCTTTCACAGGCGAAGCTTGAATCCCTGTCCACTTCCAAATAGAATCAAGGCTCTCAACGCGAACGCCTATGATGGAAGTGAAATTCGCGCGAAATGAATCCGTCGCCGAGGTCATTATGCGCCTGCTCCATGGCGCGTCCGGCTCCATTGACGCGGCGATCTATCGCGTGAACCATCCCCGGCTGGTGCAGGCGCTGGAAGAGGCGGTGGAGCGGGGCCTCCGCGTCCGCCTGCTGGTCGACGGGAATAAGTACGAGGAAAGCCAATCCACCCAGGCACTGCTGGGCGGCAGCGTCATCCCGTTTCGGCTGGCGTATGGGCGACGGGGACTCGGCTCCAAGATGCATCACAAGTTCGTAGTTCTAGATCAGCAGACGGTGCTCACAGGGAGCTACAACTGGACCCTGGAATCGGAATGCGAAAACCATGAGAACCTCGTTATTCTCCAGGAGGCGCAGCCGGTCGAGGCCTACGCGCGGGAATTCGAGACTCTGTGGAGTGGCAAGAATGGCGGCGACGCGTAGGAGTCTGGATCGAGTCTTTTCAAAATCTTGTACAGGATGCCACTTATGACAACGAAGGAATCTGACGAGGGCCGGGTGGAACGCCCGGCAAATTACGAGCTCTACATCATGCGGCATGGTATTGCCGTCGAGCGGAGTGGCGCTGCCCTCCTCGATGATACAAAGCGCCCGCTCACGCCGGAAGGCAAGCAAAAGATTCGTGACATCGCGGCCGGACTGGTGCGTATTGGGTTTGAGGTGAATTGGATCGTCTCCAGCCCCCTCGTGCGGGCGGTGGAAACCGCGGAAATCGTGGGCGAGGCGTTGAGTGCGAAACCTCCCTTGGAGTTTTCGGACGCGCTCCGTCCCGGCGGGTCGGGCGAGGCGCTGATCGCGTTTCTTGCCAAGCGAACGAATCGCCCGCGGGTGCTGGTGGTGGGTCATGAGCCCGACTTGGGGGAATTGGCGGCACGACTGATCGGCGCTGGCCGCAGCGCGAACATGGCCTTTAAGAAGGGGGGATGCTGTCTGATCACCTTCAATGAATTCCCACCCAAATCGCCCGGCCGGCTGATGTGGTGGCTGCCGCCCCGCATCCTGCGGAAGCTCGCGTGAGGTCGAGGATTGCCTTTCGGATAGGCCGCCCTTAGCGAGGCAAGTTTTTGAACCATTAATACCGTCTTGAAGGGCGCCGCTATGAGACGCAGCCACACAAACCGTTGTAAGTCACCCGTGCACGCGGTAGACTATTGACTTCAAAAGCTGAGCTTTTTGCTGGGCCTCATCTACCCTCAGCGAGGAGAAACCCTCCGGGACGCTGATGGGGCGTGATATTCTCTCACCCCCCTCTCCGAGGCAATGACCATGGACGATGAAGTAAGAGAAGTCCATATATCCCATGTGGTCGACCCGGCCCCGCACCCGCGGTCGGCTGTCCCCGAAATCTATTCCCTCCTGCCCGACAATACTGCCCGGAAGAAGGTTCGGGAACTGGCCCTGCGGCAGCTTAACCGCTTCATGGCCTATGAGCCCAAGGTCTTGAAGGGCGACGATGCCGAGGCTATCCATGACATGCGCGTGGCGAGCCGCAGGTTGCAGCAGGTGCTCGATCTACTTTATCCCAAGCCTCGGCCGCAGGAACTCCGCAAGTTACGCCGCCAGGTTCGCCGCTGCCGCCGGCTCTTGGGGGACATCCGCAACTGCGATGTCTTGCTGGAGCATGTCGGGCGGTCACTGGGAAGGAAGCGTTCCCCGCGGCGCGAGGCCTGGACCGCGGTGCAACACTACCTGCTGACCCGCCGGTCGGGCTACTTCGTGCGGGCCTCGCGGAAGATCGGCAAGATGAACCTGGCGGTCTTCTACGTAAACCTGAAGGAGTTCCTGGCGAGCGACAGGGCACACGAGCACTCCTCGAACCACCATCTTCTTGTTTCGCTCGATGCGCGGGCGGTGTTTTCGAGCCACCTCACACAGGCATTGCAGTCCCTGTGGAAGGCTTTTGAAGATCAGGTTGCCCTCTCCCATCGCGATAGGCGTCCTGCGGTAATTCACGGAGCACGCCTGGCCACCAAGCGGCTGCGCTATCTCCTGGAGGTCTTCCACGCGTTCCATGTGCCGGGCAGCGCCGAAGCCCTGGCTTGGCTGCGCCAGCTCCAGGGGCACCTGGGGGATTGGCACGACCTGGAAGTGCTGGAGCAGATGATGATCGAAATGCTTGCGCGGCCGGAATTCCTGAGCGCTCACTTGCTGCTCGCCATGAAAGTCGAGAAGCTGATTCTGCGGAATCGGGAAAACAAAGTGGGATTTGAAGAAAAGTACTTCCGCATGTCCCGGGAATCCCAGGAAATGCACCGGCTGAAGGAGTGGGTTTCCTACCTGGTCGAATCGCCTTCCGCCGCGCTCGCCAAAGCTTGAGCCACCGGCGCCTCCTCCCCCGCCGAAACCACGGGCTTGTTGGGGGCAGGCATTTCCAGCACTTTCTTCGCGGGCGCCTCGGCGGCGGCCTCCAGGGGCGGGGGCGGCACGGCAAACAACGGTTCAAGCGGCTCTCCGCTCAACACCCGGGCGATCCCGGCGCGCAGGCGTTCGAACACGATGCGAACTTCCGCCGAGGCGTCAATGACCTCGAAGGCGTATTCCTTCGCCAAGTTCTCAAATTCCCCCAGCAACTCGATCTGATATTTCCGGAAACTGTCGTACATGTCCTCGCTGGGATGAATATCCATGCCGGATTCCCAGAAGTCGAAGCCACGGGAGAACACCACCCGCGGAATCAGATCATCCACACCGATACGCAGATAGAAGATCGCGTCGGGCTTCAGGGCGAAGCTATACGTGCTCCGAATCCAGGCAGGGTCCGCCCCCCGCACGATGGCGCGCGCCATCAGGGAATAGATGTAGCGGTCCGTCAGCACCACGAATCCCGCCCGCAGCGCGGGAATAATTTCGTGTTCGAGCCGGTCGGCAAAATCCGTGGCGTAAAACAAGCTCAGGGTGGTTCGCCCCAGCGTGTGTCCTTCCTTGGCCTGCTGGATGCCCCTTCCGGCGAGTTCGGAACGCTTGATGGCCGTGTCCAGCACGGCTCGGCCCTGCTGCTCGAGCCACGGCCGCAGCAGCTTGATCTGCGTGGAGCGGCCTACCCCGTCCGTGCCCTCGATGACAATCAATTTGCCCGTCAGTTCCGTCAGGTTCATGCCGGGCAGGACGACCCCATAAGTTTCTCTCATGGCGCTACCCTCAATCTCTTCGCCTGCGCCAGCTTGGCCTTCACGATCTGCCGCATCTCCACCTGCTGCTTTTCGATGGCAAGGGTGGCGTCGATGGTGGTCAAATCGAACTCCGGAAGCATTTTTTCGTATTCTTCGAGGATGCGGCCCTGGAAGATACGGAAACTCTCTTCCGGGTCTTCGCTCAGGCCCAGGTCCAATCCCGCCTCGTAATACTTGACGCCGCTGCGTCCGTCCAGAATCCGCTTCATCGCCACGTCCAGCGGTACGCGGAAGTAAAAGGCCGCGGTGGGTTTGACCGCAAAGCTATAAAGCTCGCGCACCCACTGCGGGTCCATCCCGCGCACGACATCACGCGCGAAGGCCGTGTAAATGTACCGGTCGCACAGCACCACAGCTCCGGCCTTCAGCAAAGGGAGGATGTTGTGCTCCATGCGGTCAGCGAAATCGGTGGCGTGAATCAACGAGAACGTCGCCGGGGTCAGCATCTGCTTCTTCTTGCCCCGCTTGGTGGTCTCGCGGACGAGGGGCGAGGAGTTCCACTCGCTAAACACCACTCCGTAGCCTTCCCCTTGCAGCCATTGGTGCAACAGGGTGAGTTGGGTGGATTTTCCTGAGCCGTCGATCCCCTCCACCACAAAGAGTTTTCCGGGAAATCGATGCTCACCGTACCGTTTCATGAAGGTACTCCGCAGCCACAACTAGCGTTTTTGATGGACCCTCAGTTTATCACAGGCCTTGCGAGCGCGATAGTGAGGGCCAGCACGGAGACGTCTATATGCCACCATTTGATGAGGTAAACTCCCAGCTACGTCATCAAACCGAGATTACCTCCAAAAGGCTTGACCGCAAGTAACAGGCCTGTCTTCGAGGGCGCCAGAGCCGCAACTCAATATGTAGAGGCCAGCGGCGCTGGCCCTGGGCCGAACGGTCGCCGCGGCGACCCCTACAGCGCGCGCAAAATGTTTGCTAAAAAAACAAGAAATTACGGTATTGCAATGCAGGGTCACCATCAATTCATAGCGCGCGGTCAGGGGTCCAAGTACCGCCAAAAGTGAATGCAATGTCAAAATTCTCAAAAGTGTGCAATATTGAACAGCCAGGCCAGGGAAGAATTATTAGATTGTTTGGGGCTGGTTAGTTCATTTAAAATAAGCCGCTCTTCACGGGCCGGTCTCGTTGGAGACCCATTCCATTGCGCTCATAGGTTTCGTATGGCCGCGCGAGTCGATAACCGCCTTTTGCCCAAGGTCACTTTGAGCCAAGGCACTTCGCCGGATCAGAGGCGCTCCCGGCGATACGGCTTGAAGCTTCCTGGTCTTGTTAAACCTCAGGCATCGCGCCAGAGCGCCGCGCTCCCGGCACTTCATGTTGAAACTCTGGACGTCAGCAGCAGCGGGCTGTTCTTCTTGGCATCGTCCGAGTGGTCTGTGGGAACAGCTATCGAGTTTGAACTTGACCTCCCTGCTCATGTCGTACAAAGGCCAGTAAAGATTCGGTGCCGGGGCACAATCACCCGCGTCGTTCCGCAAGAAGGGGGACGCACTGGTATTGGTGCCACCATCGATCACTACAAGCTTCTACGATCAGGGGCCCAAGCAAGATAATTTGAAAATATAGAGTTTAGGGTTTTCCCTCGCGGGATGTTCCCTTCTTGGGGAACTTGAGATCCAGCGGGTTCGAGGTCTTGACTTTGATGCGGCCGCCAAGCTCCGAACGGAGCAATTCAACCTTCCGACTTACGCGCTTGCCCAGCTTTTGATTAACAAAGCGTCCTTTTCCCATGGCAAACTCGCCCCAATAGGTTGGACCGGCACTCGAGTTACTTCTCCTGGTGCGAAGGCTCGCGCCCGGACTGTACCAATGCAATGCAGGTTCCCGACATGCGATCGTGCCAGGTCAAGCTCTCGCTATCCACCCATGCCCAGATGAACCCCAGCATCAGTGCCGACAGTGAAACCAGGAGGCCGAAAGCGCGCCAGAAAGATTCGCGTGCCGTCGGAGGGTCGCCGTACAGATTGCGGATTTCACAGCCCATCCACAGCAGCCCGGGCGTAGTGGAAGTCAGCGCGGTGAATAATCCGAAGTAGGAGAAGATGAAAAAGATGACGATGGCCGCCGCCACCCCCAAGTTGAGAGGAGTGGACGTCAGGTGACCGCCGGAGCGCCAGAAGATAACCCCGAACAAGGCGGTGCTGATAACCAACACTAAGGCGTCCGTCAAGCCCGCGAGGAAGCGATAACCGACCGGCGCCAGAGTAATTGTCCCCGCATCATCTTCACCGTGCGGATGATCGCCCGGCAAGCCCACCACGATTTCCATCGGGTGGCCATCCGGTGCAACGCTTTCCCAGGGAATGTCTTCCTCAGGTACGGGCGCCACCTCGAGTGGCATTTCCTCTTCATCCGCTTTCTGGAAAGGGGTTGTCTCAAGAGTCTGCCCCCTCCCCGCGACCGCTTCGGAGGGAGCACCGAGGTCGGCATCGAAGGCCGGGACGCTTTCCTCCGCGCTTCCCCTCACCTCATCGAGGAAGAGAGACTCATCAGATTCGCTCGCAGGGTAAAAATCCAGTTCGAAATTCTCCGTGGAATCCGCAGGCTGCTGCAGGCGGGCCCGCCGCTTGCGGAAATTCTCGACGCGTTTCGAAAGTTCTTCTCTCCAAGCGAGGTCGGGCTCCTCAGCGGGCGCGTCCGGAACGGCGACCTGCCCCGTTTCTCTCCAATCCTGTTCGGGCTCCCCAACCGCAGAAGGGATTGCTGCGCTCCTAGTGGCCACGGGCGCGGGCCTCGACGTTACCGGAGATGGTAACGGCGGCTCCGCCGGGGCGGGAGGCTTCGGGGTCGGTGGTGAAGGAGAGGAAACAAGGCTCTGAGTTCCTTCTGGAAAGAGGGAGGCAAGCGAAGAAGTGGTGGATGCTGAGTCTCCCTTGCGGGGAGCCTTCACGTACTCATAGCCACACCTCTTACACTTGGCAAGCCCAGCGTAACTGACAAACCCACATTTCGGGCACTTCACTGTCGCTGCTGTACCCTCCGGGCAGCATTTGCTCGGTTGGAATGCATCTTAGCAAATTGACTCGGAAGAATAAAGCCCTTTCGAGTAGAATGGCCATTCTGCGCGCGCCCATGTATCTTTCGTTCCTTGGTGATCTTCCACAACGCGGCGGTTTGCGGCTCAACGCCACCTTCCTGCTCCTTTCGGGCCTGGCTGCGACTTCTTGGGCGCAGCAAGCTCCCCCTCCCCCGGAACTCCAGGGCCCCGGGAAGGATGTCGTGATGCGCTCGGACACACAGCAGAAGGATAAGGACACCTACCATTTCCGCGGTCACGTGGAAATCATTTATGAAAGCATGCATTTGCATGCCGATGAGGCTTCCTACGATGCGGCTTCCGGTGAGGTGATGGCACGTGGACACGTGGTCTTCGACGACCCGAAGAGCCATCTGGTTGCCGAGGAGGTCCACTACAACGTCCGAACCCGGCAGGGATGGTTCAGCAATGGAACGGGTTTTGTCCACCCCCGAGCGCAGCCCCGGCCGCGGGTTCTGCGCACGGAGAACCCTTTTTATGTTTCGGGCTCGACCGTGGACCGCCTGGACGAGGACACTTACCTGGTGCATCATGGCCGCCTGACCTCCTGCGATTGTGAGAAAAAGGGATGGTCACTTTCCACCGAGCGGGCCAGCGTCGTTGTCGACGATAAATTGGTCGCGCACGACGCCGTCTTCCGCCTCCTGGATATCCCCTTCTTCTACTTTCCCTTCCTCGAGGAGTCCATCGCGCGGGAGCCCCGCCAAACCGGATTCCTGCTTCCTCATATCGGGAATTCCACGCAGAAAGGTTTCATTATCGGCGACGGATTTTTCTGGGCCATTAATCCCAGCACGGATTTGATGTTGGGCTTGGAGGATTTCAGCAAGCGGGGAATCTCCGAACGAGGAGAATTTCGCGCGCGGCCCAGCGCCGACAGCAGCCTCAACATCGAATACTTCGGCGTGAACGACAAGTATGCAAACACATCCCTTCGCGCCCCCGGAGAAAGCCTGCATGCGGTGGGCAAAGATGACGACCTGGGCGACGGGTTCCGCGGTGCGCTGAGCGTGGACTATGTCAACACCATGGCCTTTCGATTGACGTGGTCGTCGAACTTCACGGAAGCGGTCAGTTCGGAAGCCGTGTCGTCAGGATTCGTAACCAAGAATTTCGATGCTTACAGCCTGAATATCTCGGCCGAGCGGTACGAGAATTTTCTTTCCACGGAAATCGTGCCGGGGAACGCCGTCATCATTCGCCATGCTCCCAGCGTCGAGTTTTCCGGAGAGGACAAGGAAATCGGCGACTCGCCGGTCTACTATTCCTTTGATGCCCAGGCGGATGCCGTGGGCCGCACGGAGGCGGGGCTGACGCTTCCGTTCCTGAGCGATCGCCTGTATATTCACCCGCAACTCCTGCTGCGGCCGAAGGAGTTCTGGCATATTCATTTCACTCCCCTGTTGGGGTTTCAGGCCACGCAATACGGCACCAGCCTGACACCGACCCATGCTCCCATCAACCGCCTGCTGGGAGAAGTGGGGTTTGACTTGCGGCCGCCATCGCTCGAAAGGGTTTTCACCAAGCCCATCAAGGGGCATCGCCTCAAGCATGTAATTGAGCCGGATATTCAGTACCACCTGGTGCGCGCCACCGACCCGCAGAATATCTTCGACATCGTGCGTTTCGATCAGTTGGATATCTTCACCGAGACCAATGAGATTGAATACTCGCTGACCAATACCATCCTGGCGCGCCAGGTTTCTTCGGACGGCACGTCCAACTCGTCCCCGGCGCGTGACATCTTCTCCTGGCGTTTGTCCGAGAAGTATTATTTCGACCCGACCTTCGGCGGCGCGTTGACGCCCGGTCAGACCAACGTCTTTGATTCCACCATTGAGCTCACGGGATTTGCGTTTGCACGTGGGCAGAGGCTTTCGCCCGTAGTGTCGGTGTTCAAATTCGCTCCCTTTTCGAATTTCGACACCGAACTCCGCACCGACATCAGCCCCACCGGCAACGGGGACATTCTCAATGCCGGCATCACTTCCCACGTGAAACATGGGTTGTTTGGGCTCGCCTTTACGGATTTCTTCATCGACCATACGGCCTTGCTTAATATTCCGACTGCGCCCACCGTTCCCGTAGGGGAGTTGCCTTCCTTCCACCTGCTGAACGCCCTCGTGACCTATGGCGATGTGAACCGCAAGGGCTTCAGCGGCGCATTCGGGCTCGACTACAACTTTGCCCAGAAGATAGCCCAGCAGACGGTTGGCCAGGTCAGCTATAATTTTGGCTGTTTCGGAATCGATGTCGAATTCCGGCAATTCGACCTCGGCCCGCTGCGCCATGAAAGTCAGTTCCGCGTGGCGCTGGCACTGGCGAATGTGGGAACCTTTGGTAACTTGAAGCCGCGGGAAAGATTGTATTGAAGAACCGGGGCTCGGGACTCGAGGTTAGGGACTGGGGCGAACCCCGGGCTCCGATTTCCGAATCCCGAACCCCTGACCACGCACCGAGGACCACGCCATGCCTTTCCCCATCCATCGACCTCGACGTTTGCGGCGCACGGAAGCTTTGCGCGGGTTCGTGCGCGAAGCTCGGCTGAGCCTGCGCTCCCTCATCTACCCGCTTTTTGTCTGCCCGGGCTCGAACGTCAAAGACGAGATCAAATCCATGCCGGGCAACTACCGCTGGTCGGTGGATAGGCTCGTCGAGGAGTGCCTGTCCGCCCACGCTCTCGGCATCCCGGCGGTGATTCTGTTTGGCATTCCGGAAAGCAAGGATGAAGCCGGCTCCGGCGCTTACCATCCGGAAGGCATCGTGCAGCGTGCCGTTCGCGCCGTAAAGAAGGCCGTGCCTGGCCTTATCGTCATTTGCGATGTCTGCCTGGATGAATACACCAGCCATGGCCATTGCGGCCTCATCAAGAACGGCGAAGTCGACAATGACTCGACCTTGCCGCTGCTCGCCAAAACTGCCCTGACCCAGGTCGAGGCGGGGGCGGACATGGTCGCGCCTTCCGACATGATGGATGGCCGCGTGAGAGCCATTCGAGAGGAACTGGACGCGCACGGGTTCACGCAAACGCCCATCCTCGCTTACTCGGCGAAATATGCCTCGGCCTTTTACGGTCCCTTCCGTGAGGCGGCGGATTCCGCCCCCAAGTTCGGCGACCGCAAATCATATCAAATGGACCCTGCGAACCAGCGCGAGGCCATGCGCGAGATTGCGCTCGACCTTGAAGAAGGCGCGGACATCATCATGGTAAAACCCGCGCTCCCCTACCTGGATATTATCGCACTGGCCCGGCAGGAGTTTGAGGTTCCGATCGCCGCTTATCAGGTGAGCGGCGAATTCTCGCTCATCGAAGCCGCCGCACGCCAGGGCTGGATTGATCGCGAGCGCACCATTCTGGAAGCGCTCACTTGCATTCGCCGGGCGGGGGCCGACATTATCCTCACCTATTACGCTAAAGAGGTGGCCCGCCTCCTGGGCTGAATGGCTTTGGGAATTTGGATTCGGGATTTGGGACGGTATTCTGCCACCCGCTCTTCCTAAAGGTAGTGGCTAGTGGTTAGTGCCTAGCCACGAGGAACTAACCACGAACCACTGCTTTTTAGATGGACGCGCCAGGCTATTACTTTGGCCGCGATGTATAAAATCCCACTTCACCTTCTTCCGAAATGGATTGGTGCGCTGCTCTTGCTCCTTGTTGCCTGGGCGGCGCACCCGGCGGCGGCACAAGCCGTGGGGCAAGCTTACCAAGCCGTGCAGCCGGGGCCTGCCGGCAAGGGAGTTTCGCAGCGCCCCGCCCCGCCCGCCCATGCGCCAAGAAACCGTGCGCTCGACAGTCGCATCGACCAGATCCTGGGCGCGAACGATGCGCGACTCGGCTTTTGGGGCGTGGAGGTCGTCGAGCTTTCCAGCGGAAAATTGCTCTATCAGCGCGGCGCGGATCATCTCTACATTCCGGCTTCCAACATGAAGTTATTCTCGACTGCCGCAGCGCTCGAGAAGCTGGGCCCCGATTACGTGTTTCGGACGACGGTGGAAAGCGATGCGGCGCCGGATGCCGAAGGGCGCGTTCGGAATCTCTATCTCGTGGGGCGCGGTGATCCGAACCTCGGCGGACGCACGTTTCCTTACACGTTCCACGGCCCCCGGCAACCACCGGACAAATTCCTTCAGGACCTGGCTGACCAGGTCAAGTCGCGGGGAGTGCGCGAAGTCACGGGCGCGCTGGTCGCCGATGATAGTTACTTTCTCTGGGAACCCTTCGCACCGAACTGGGCCGCCGACGATCTCGAGTGGGGGTACGGGGCGCCCGTCACCGCGCTGGCGTTCAATGACAATGCGCTTACGCTGCATGTGAAGCCGGGTGCGAAGCCTGGTGACCCGGCCGCGGTGGGCCTGGAGCCTGTGGCCGATTATTATTCATTGCGGAAGCGTGTCGAGACCAGCACGCCGGGGACCGAGAAACGCATCTTTGTTGAGCGCTTGCCGGGCTCGATGCAACTGGATGTTTGGGGGCAGATTCCCGCCGACGCCGCGGAGGAGACCGATACGGTGGCTATTCTGAATCCTCCCCTGTTGGTGGGGGACCTCTTCCGGCAGGCCCTGGAGGCGCGGGGCGTCACGGTAAAAGGCCAGGTTGAAGTTTACCACTCGACACGCTGGGAGGCCGCCTCGCTGCCGGATCTTTTTGCGAAGTCTCCGGCACGGCAGGTCCTGGCCGAACACCATTCGCCTCCGCTCAGCGAAGCGATCAAGGTGATCAACAAGGAGAGCCAAAACCTGCACGCGGAGATGCTGTTGCGAACCCTGGGCCATGTGGTGAAAAACTATGGCAGTCTGACGGTCGGTCTCGAAGTGCTGAACGCCTTTGTCGCCCAGCGGGTGGGTATCCTGCCCGGGGAAACGTACTTTTCTGATGGCTCGGGGCTCTCACGCGAAGACCTGGTCGAGCCGCACGCCGTCGTGGAACTGCTTCTCCACATGGCGGGCTCGCCCTACTTCGCGACCTTCTTCGCGTCCTTGCCGGTCTCAGGTATTGACGGAACGCTGGCGCACCATTTGGAGGAGGATCTCGTGCGCGGCAAGATTCACGCCAAGACGGGGGCGGTCGAGCACGTCAATGCCCTCTCCGGCTACATGGACCTGCCCTCCGGAAAACGCCTGGCTTTCTCCATCCTTGGCAATAATCATGACCTGAAGGACAAGACGGGCGAGGCCACGCTCGACGCGATTACCGTGGAGATTTACAAGAACTTTGCAAAACGCCGGTAATCAGGCTTCCATCTCCCAGAAGATTCGTTTGTCACACTCAGGTCAAAATTGCCAGCTAGAATAGCTGGTGATTTTGAGCATTGCGGAGAAAATGGCGCCATGAAAACCGTCACGATATTCGGAAGCTCTCATCCCAGCGAAGGCAGTGTGGTTTACTCTGAGGCACAGCGCCTGGGCCGTCTGCTGGCGGAAGCGGGCTACGCGATTTGCAATGGTGGCTACGGAGGCCTGATGGAAGCGACGGCGCGGGGCGCGCGCGAGGCCGGCGGGCACACCATCGGCGTCACCTGCGTTATTTGGCCGCGTTTGGCTAATCCTTATGTTGTCGAGGAAGTCCGCACACAAAGTTTCGCCGAGCGCCTGATGACCCTCATCGAACGCGGCGATGCATACATCGTTCTCCCCGGCGGCACCGGCACGCTTGCCGAACTGGCGCTCGCTTGGGAGATGATGAACAAGGGCAGCCTCTCTGAAACCGTGGGGGGACGGAAACCGGTGCTGGTAATGGCACCGTACTGGCAGCCGGTTATCGACTGTCTGCAACAAGAGGGGCAGCTTAACAATCAGAGCCCCGGCTGGATCGCACCCGCCATGGAAATCATTACGCTCTTCCAGACCCCCGAGCAGGCGGTGGGTGAGTTTCGCAAGAATCCGTAACGTCGGGGGAAGCTGGTAGCCACCAAGTTGGTAGCCACGGACAGAACGGCACTGTCCGTGGCTACCAGCTAAATCCTACTCCCGCCTCTGTTACAATTAACCGACTGCCATGGCCGAGCCTGAGTTGAATCGCAAAGTAATCGATCCCTTTTCCCGCGAGGTGCTGGAATTCGCTGCCGTCATCGATTTACTCCACAGCTATCTTTCCGGGCCGATCAGTGAACCGCTCCTCGCGCAAGTGGAACCGCACACTAATCTCCACTTGATTCAACACGATCTCGATCTGGCGCGCGAGACGCGCGACTACCTGCGCGAGAGCCCCCGCCCCAGTTTGGGCGCCTTACGCGACCCCCGTCCACTGCTCGACAAGCTCCGTGTGGAGGGCGTGTCGCTGGCGGCGCTGGAGATTCTGGCCCTGGTGGAAGTGGCGCGCGGGGCACTCGATATGTACAGGACTTTCGCGAAGCACCCTACGCCTTGTCTCGCGGACCTCGCGCGGTCATTGCCGGATTTCCGCAGCCTGGTCACGGAGCTGGAAGGCAAGATCCTCCCTGATGGCACGGTAGATTCCTCGGCGAGCGCGGAACTCGGCCGCATACGGCGGTCGATCGAGCGGCTGAAGATTGAAATCCAAACCAGCCTGGAGCGCATGCTGCGACGCTTCGGGCAGGAGGGCGTGCTGCAAGACGCCGTGGTGACCCTGCGCAACGACCGCTTTGTGATTCCCGTGCGCGTGGAAGAAAAACGCCGCGTCCAGGGTGTCGTGCACGGAGCGAGTTCCTCCGGCGCGACGGTCTATGTTGAGCCTCTCGAGACGCTGGCGCTTAACAACGAACTCGTGGAGTTGCAAGACCGGGAGTTTGCGGAGGTGCAACGTATCCTGGGCGAGTTCACACGCCGGCTCCACGAGCGGCGGGAAGACCTGATTCGTGCGACCGATATTCTGAGCGAAATCGACCTGGCTTTTGCCAAGGGCGAATTCAGCCGGCAGTATGACTGTTGCATTCCGGAGTTCCGCGAAGCGCGGGCGCTGTGTCTGCAGGAGGTTCGCCATCCGCTGCTCGAAAAGACCTTGCGCGCTCAGCAACGCCGGCCGGTGCCGCTGAGTCTGGAACTCGAGCCGCCCAAAACGCTCATGATTATCAGCGGCCCTAACACCGGCGGCAAGACGGTGGCGCTGAAGACGGTGGGGATCACGCTCCTCATGGCGCAAGCGGGAATCCCCGTGCCCGCCAGCGCCGTGAAACTGCCGCTCTTTGGGCGCGTGCTGGCCGACATCGGCGACCAGCAATCCATCGAGGCAAACCTCAGCACTTTTTCGGCGCACGTGACCAACATCGAAGCGATGGCGCAAGTGGCGGACCGGAATGACCTGGTGCTGCTCGATGAACTGGGGGCGAGTACGGAGCCCAGCGAGGGCGCGGCCCTGGCCATCGCCATCCTCGAACACTTCCGCCAGCGCGGCGCCGTAACTATGGTGAGCACGCACCATTCGCGCCTGAAAGCCTATGCCGCGGAGACGGCGGAAGCGGTGAACGCCGCCATGGAATTCGATGAAACCACCCTCGAACCCACCTACCGGTTGCTCGCCGGTTTGCCGGGCAAGTCGAGTGCGCTGGACATTGCGGCGCGCCTGGGACTGGAGGCCAGCATCGTCCGGAAGGCTCGTTCACTTCTTCACCCGGCGGACGCGGAGGCCGCGGCCCTGGTGGCGGGGCTCCACCAACAGCGCACGGAAATGGATCAACGACTCAAAACCCTGGAAGACGATGAAAAGCAGCTCGCCGCGCGCCGTCAGGAGTTGGAGCACCAGTTCGAGTGTGACCGCCGGGCGAAGCTGCGCGAGCTCGATTCCCGCTTGGAAGCTACCCTGCGGCAGTACGCCAAGAATTGGGAGCTGTCCCTGGAGGACCTGCGGAAGCAAGCGGCGCCTGCCAAGGTCGTGGCGCGCGGCGAGCGGAAAGCCACCGGTCTGGTGCATGAAGCCCGGGAAGAATGGAATGCGCAAGTGTTGGAGGCCTTGGGCATGCCGTCCACAGCGCCCGGGGAGACTCCGGCCGTGCGCCTCTTGGCGGTCGGCGACCGCGTGCAGTTGCCCAACGTGTCAACACCAGGCATTGTGACGGCGTTACTCGATAGTGAACACCTGGAGGTGGCGGTAGGCCCCCTCAAGATGCGAGTCCGCAAGGAGGAGGTCCGGCCGCTTCTGCCCGCCGGCGCAACCGCTACCCAAGTGGCCGTCGCCCCGCAGGGTGGCGGAGAAGTGTCACAAGAATTTAATGTGATTGGCAATACTGCGGAAGAGGCCCGCGAGCGAGTGGATAAGTTTCTCGACCAGGCTTTTCTGAGCGGGCGGTCACAGGTGCGAATCATCCATGGCCACGGAAAAGGTATCCTCCGGAGAACCTTGCACGAGATGTTTTCACACCACCCCCATGTTGAAAAATTCTACTTGGCGCCGCAACAGGAAGGCGGGGCGGGCGCGACCATCGTGGAACTGAAATCCTGAGTCTTGTAAGCTGGAAAGTGCCAGGCACCGGGGGGAAATACTACAAGCTGACATCTGGCACCTGCAACCTGTCCCACAGTTCCGTGAGCCTTCACGCAGAGCATGTGGGTGGAAGCGCGATTCGCAGGGGGGTCGTGGCGCGAAAAAAGAGGGGTTTCAAACGTTATTGGAGTGCCGGGAGTTCCGGCGGTGGTTGCCTTTGAGAAGGCAATTGCGGACAACCTTCACGAGTTCATCGGACTTAATGGGCTTATTCAAGTATTCAGTCGCCCCGGCGTTCATGGCTTCCAGGTAGGTGTCTACTTCCCCGTAGGCGGTAAGGATGATGACCGGAACCGCACTCCCTGCACTTCGAAGGGTCTGGAGTAGGTTGAGACCGTCACAATCCGGCATTCGTAAATCGCATATTACCAATTCGAAACTGCCGGAACTCAGGAATCCCAAGGCCTCACAGGGATTGGAGGTCGCGGAGACCTCAAACTTCTCACTAGAAAGGAGACGCTGAAGCACGCGCAGAAAGTGAGGGTCGTCGTCAATAATCAGAATGCGAGCGCGAATATCTTTACCCACGGACTCCTTCTCCTCCGAATTCCCCGCCTTCAACTCGGGCTGTTCGACAGCGTCCCACATTTCTCAGTATCCCGCTGGCGTGAAGCTTTTCCGCCATGCGCCTGTAGAACGATGGAGCACGTAAAGCACCAATTCCTTGGGATGTCATTTGGATAAAGAAGGGTCGCTGGCAGGGGGGGATGACACTTTGTCGGCAATGCTCAATCACCCTGCCAGTACCGCGTAACAGCACCCTTTCTGCAAAGAGGCGTGCGAAAAAAAAGCCCTCCTCGCAAAGCGAGGCGTGAGCCGTGGTCATGATGACGAAAAGTATTAAGCAGCGCGTACTACGGAAGTGACTGCTTCCTTCTTGCCCAACCGACGCCGGATCGTGCGCGGATTGATCTGCAACATTTGGGCGGCACGCAGACGATTGCTACGCGTGTGCTGCAGGATAGTACGAATAACCGTGTCGTGTATTTCTCGCATCGACGTTCCAACAGAAAACGTCAGAGTAAATGTCGGTTGCACCTCCATGGGGGTAACCTCCTTAAGGGGGACAACGGCTCTCGGGCCGGCAACCATGTCCTTGTCCTTGGTATCGGTCGATCCATGTATCGTAGTATAAGATTTCATCATAGCCTCCTTGCAAATTGGCGCCTCAACGCCAGCCCTTTTGTCTGCATTTTGAGGTCCTTTTCGTCTACTCGCAATTCGTTGATAGAAAGGCGTGGCGGACTCTCGGGACTAAGGAAAAGCGGACAAATTGCGTATCCACACACAACTCCGTGTGGCTTTTGCCCCAAGATTTCAATTTATCGGCTCCCAGGTGATCCTAGAGAGGCGGCAAGCCCGACCGATTTCCGCCCCATTTTCAAGCGAATAGGAATTCCGGACAATTTTCCCCGCCTGGCAACAGAGATGCCAAATAGTCTAGCCTGAGAGTCAGTCAGACTCGGGGTTCATACTCAAAGATAGGAGCCGTTGATGGCCAAACAGCAATCCATTCTTGATAAAGTCCTCCAGTTCTTCAGTTCACTCAAGTGCGGGTTGCTATTGCTGGGCATTTTGGGAGGATCCGTAATCCTGGGGACACTGATCCTTCAGAAGCCCATGGCCCAGGAAGGACAGATTGAGCAGATCTATGCTCCACAAACCATCCGCCTGCTCAACGCCGTGGGCCTGTTCGACGTTTTTCATACCTGGTGGTTCATACTTCTCTTAGGGTTGTTGGGAGCCAATATCACCCTGGCCTCGATCGAGCGTTTCCCGCAGGTGTGGCGATTATACGTCCGGCCGCACCTCTCCGCCGACGCCCCCTTCATTCGAGCCCTGCCGTTCCAGCGGGAGATTCCTTTGGGGCGGCACACCTCAGGGGAAGCGATGGGGCTGGTCAGCCGTCACCTTGAGACCCTGGGTTACCCGCCGCGCCGGGAGGCGCTCGCGCAAGGGACGCTCTACATTGAGAAGCACCGCGCGGTGCGCCTGGCTCCCTATATTGTTCATGCCAGCCTGTTGGTTATTTTCACCGGGGCGATCATCGATGGGACGCACGGCTACCGGGGATTCATAAACTTGCGGCCGGGGATGCGCACCGATACTGTCGAGCCAATGACCATGCCGGGCACGCCGCGACACCTGGGTTTTGCGATCCGCTGCGACGCGGCGGGCATGAACCGCTACCCGGACGGCTCACCGCAGCAATATTGGAGCCGCTTGGGTATTGAAGAAAACGGCCAGGAAGTAGCGCACAAGCAGATTTTCGTCAATGATCCCCTGACCTATAAGGGAGTGCGCTTCTTCCAAGCCACCTACGCTCCCACCGGCACGCCGCAAAAGCTGGTAATGGAAGCGAGTTGGCTTGAAAACGGGGTGGAGAAGCGCCGGGCGCTGACGCTAGCTCCCGGGACGCCGGCGCGACTGGGTGAGCAAGGGGCGATGGTCGAGTTGGGAGACTTCATTCCCGACTACGTCCTGGAAGGCAACCAAATCACCTCGCGTTCCGACGAACCCCGTAACCCCGCCATCCGATTGCAAGTGACACAGCCAGGCGGCCAGCCGACGACCGCCTGGATTCTGGCCAAATCCCCGGAAATGCATCCACCCAACAACACGGGCATTAACTTTCGGTTGGTCAACGTGGAAATGGGATACGTGACGGGCTTGGAAGTAGCGCACGAACCCGGGCAAGGGTTGATTTGGCTGGGCTGCCTGGTGCTGACCGGCGGCCTGATGATGGCGCTTTATCTATCGCACATCCGCATCTGGGGAACGGTGACCAGCGACCGCAAGGGCCGGCCGGTGCTGCTGCTGGGTGGCCAGCCCAGCAAGTATCGTGAAAACTTTGAGCGCAAGTTCCAGGAGCTGGCGGATGAGCTGGAGACCGCCTTGAAAAATGCGGTCGAGGATGAAGCCGAAACGGTTCCGGCGGCATAAGAGATTCGTCCGAACCGGGCGGCCGGAGCGAGACCAAGTGAGGGAGCAGAGTATGGCGAAAGTGATGACACAAACCGCGGAAGGCGGCCAGCCCAGTTCCACAAGCTGGATTCTCCTGGTGGTCAGCGTGACGGTGCTGACCTTCATCGCGATCTCGGTCCCGCACCTGATAGGGCGCGAGGGGTGGTTGACGGGCGAAAAATTCTTATACCTTGCACTCATTGCTTATCTGGGCGCGGGAGCGTTGTACGTGTTCTCGGCGGCGCTGCGGCAGTCAGGCCTGCTCACCGGGGCTATGGCGTTTACGCGGGGCGGTTTCATGTTGCACACCACGGCGATTGCCGTGCGCTGGGCGAGTTCCGGGCATGCACCCCTTTCGAATATTTATGAGATGGTGCTGATGTTTTCCTGGGGCGTCATCGCCTTGCACGAATTGGCGGAATGGAATTTCAAGCTGCCCTTCCTGGGGGCCATCACCGTCCCCATTGCGGCGTTATCACTTATCCTGATGCAAGTGTTGCCGGGAGAAATCCGCCCCCTGGTGCCGGCGCTGCAATCCACCTGGCTACAGATTCACGTGACGCTGGCCATGCTGAGCTACGCGGGTTTTACCATCTCGTTTGCCGTGGCGCTGCTTTACCTGATCAAAGACGGCGCCACCACACGCAGCTTTCTGAACTGGAGTACAGCGCTGGTGTTGGGCGTTTACGGCACGATCGCGGCGACTTCCGTGACCAGCGATATGGCGCTAACCCTGCCCGCTTGGGATGCCGCAGCGCGGGAGAAAGTCATGCTGGCTCCCCGCCAGGCGCTGCTCGTGCCCCTTGATGCCCTCGGTTGGCCGTTTATGATTGTCCTCGGCCTCGCCGCCCTTACCCTGGCGCTGAATCTGCTGGGCACGTTTTCCGCGCAGGGCAAGGGCTGGGAGAACCTGGCGCGCCGCACCTTCCTGGCCACAGTCTTTGCGCAGGCGCTGTCGCTGGTGCTCTTGTTGGTGAAGGTGGATGAGGGGCCGTACCTCGTTCCGCAATACGGGCAGAGCTTTGGCGTGCACCTGGCAGCCAGCCCGTTCCTGCTGGCCGGTGTGGTGACGGCGCTGTTCGCCTCGCTGGCGTGGCTGGTGCTACGCTGGAAGTACGACATCATCGCGAGCTTCCTGCCCGACCGCGACACGCTCGACGCCCTGATTTACAAGACCGTGGCGATTTCCTTTCCCCTGCTGACCTTGATGATCATCGCCGGCGCCTACTGGGCCAATCGCACCTGGGGCTCCTATTGGAGCTGGGACCCCAAAGAGGACTGGGCGCTGATTACCTGGCTGACCTACGCCGGATACTTGCACATGCGGCTCACCCGCGGCTGGCGCGGGCGGCGCTCCGCCTATTTCGCCATCATCGGCTTTGGCATCGTGATGTTCACCTTCTTCGGGGTCACTTACCTGCTGCCCGGACTGCATTCGTATTCGTGAGTGCAGAGCAGGAGGCAGAAGTCAAAGGATGGCACGTAGGGGAAGCTACGCTTAGGTTCTCGCACAAGATGGAACGATGTCACTCGGTACGGGCAGCCATTTGCAGGCGCAGGTAAAGGCGGCGCATCAGTTCGCGGTCCATCGGCGACATAGAAAGAAATTCCACACCAAACCCGCCGGAAAATACCGCGCGCACGATGGCCGCGGCGCGGAAGTAGTCGGCGCCGACCTGGATGCCCAGCTTGAGGATTTTTCCGGGTGTGACCTCATGCGAAGTCTTTACGGCGAGGCCAAAGGGACTGAATTCGGACAGGGGAGCAGTAAACTTCCCGTCGGTCCCGACAAAGCCCACCGTAGTAGCCGTTTTCGCTTGAACCCGAATTGCTCGCCTGGTTGCCACGTTGTGCCCCCGCTGATCGGCCTCCCCTCGTGATCCAGACTCTGGTAAGAACCCACTCCTTTTGACCCCCATCCTACAGGCGCTGAGTGCAAGAGTCAACGGGAAGCGGACCATCTGGGAGTTGGGGGCCTGGGGCTAGGGATTAGGGGTTGGGGGTTAGGGATTCGGGGTTCCGGGGAGAGGAATCGGTTGATCGGAGTACCGGGTCATCGGGCCATCGGGCGATTGAACTGCTTGTTCGTCACTCGCCACTTGTCACTGCTCTTAGAGGAATCCCGTGATCGGGTGATCGGGCCATTTTGGATTTTCGATTTTGGATTTCCGAGACCCACAATTGGGCTTCAATCCCCACTTAATGTTCGCCGCCGATATGAATCAAGGTTTTCTGGTATTGACGTCGGCGCGGATGACATCTATGAAGTTGCGGGCGGATTCGAGGGCCTGCTGTGCTTCGTAATGCGAAACGAATCCTGCGTCGTCCTAGAGAATCATATTCCGTTTTCGGGGGAGACTGTCTAATTACGGTGAGCAAGCCTGTGTGTTTGGCATCAATTCGCCCCCGAACGAATTCGATGATGGCAATGTGATGGCCTGGTTGGCTCCTTGCCCGGAAGCCATGGCTAAACATAAACCCCAATGAAGCCCTGCGCATCGCTTCGTAGGCTTGTTGCAGGCACGCCTCCTCATCAAACGCCAGGATCTTATGCGCCGAGGCCAGCTTCCTTTCGGCGCTGGCGAGGAAACGCTCGATTTGCGCCCAGTCAACCTTGTGCGGCTTGAGCTTTTTCATGTTGACCTACGAGCGAAACACGCTTATGGTGCCAGACACTCTCCAGGTAAGCATCCCTGCGGGTGCGGCGCGACTCGAATTCATTTCGCGATAAAACCGTATAATTGACTTCCCGCCCAAGTTGCCGCTCAAGCTTCCGCATGGCTTCCGCCAGAGCTTCGCCGCGAGGTGTGCCGATCAAGAGTACATCGATGTCGCCCGAAGCGTCCTGTTGATTTCGCGCGAAGGAACCGTAAAGATAGGCTTCCTCGATGCCCGCAATGGTTTTAACGGAATTTGCAATCAAAGGCACTGCGCCGATCGTTTTCGCAACGATACTACCGACCTCGCGGAATAAGGGATACCCCCGGTTGAGGCGAAAATACTTTTGGCGGCCACTCACTTCCGACCGAAAAAGTCCATCGCGCTCCAAGCGGCGCAGCTCCCGTGATAGGTTGGAGGGGTCAATGCTCAGGCGATCCGCCAAGTCCCGCAGATGGTGGCGGGCCACCGGATTGGTGAAGTAATAGGCCAGGAGCCGCTGGCGCGCCTTGGAACGTAGGTCAAGCATGCGGTCAAATCATACCACAAATGTGGTCAAACAAAGCAACAACGCGAAACGTGACTCATGTGGCCCGGCACCGCAGTCAACTCGGGCATTCCCCTGCCCCCTCCTATATCAGAAGGGGAACAAAAACGCGCCCGGACAATTTCGGACAATTAGGCGCCCTCCCCAAAAATTTATCGCCCATTCGGCCTGCCGGTAGCACAAGCGTACATCTTCCACTTGCAATTACCCCTATGATTAATGTTAAAATAGGGGCCGGAAGCCAGACTTGGGGGCTGGGGGCTAGGGAAAAAATGAGAACCCTGCCCCGTATCCCGAGTCCTGTATCCGGCCGCGGTCAAGAGGCCGCGATGATGAAGAACTTGCATCAGGATGGAAAGTCGACGGAAATGGGCGAAATCGCTCTCGCTCTTAAGATGGTAGCGCCGACCTTTAGAGCCTGCCCTGAGCATCGCGCAGGGACGAGAAAAGTGGGAAGTGGCGCGGGCGTCCCGCCCGTGACCGTCATGGCCAGGATGGCCTTGTCACAAAGGTCAGCTCTACAGAGGGCCGCAGGTTTCCACGATGTAATAGAAACAAAATGGGTTAGCCTTAAAGCATCCCAACATTTCGAAGTCTCATCTCATTCAAATAAAAGGAGCTAGCTTGAACAACGCGAGCGAGAGCGAAAAAAGGAGATTTCCACGATATATCAGAAAATAAACGGATTAGTGTGAAAATGGAAAATTTGTCAAAATCTTATCTCATTAAAATAAATGAGTTATACCCTCCCCTCCATTATGTTGATGAAAGGAAAGTGAGTTATTGAGAGCAAGAGTGACAAGTGACGAATGGCGAGTGACAAAAAGTAGCAAAACTCAAGGGCGGAAAGACGGGCAGGGCCAGATCCTTCGCGAGGCTCAGGATGACAGCCCAGCGGGCAACGCGGCAAGGCGCAAAATCGGGGGGCGTAGGTGGCCTGCCCCGCGTGACACATTTTAAGGGCAGTGACGAGTGACAAGTGACGAGATAAGGCAAAATCCAAGAGCGGAAAGGCGGAACGGTGCCCGACGGCCTGCCCCCCGTGACACACTCCCACATATCGGTTATCGGCAGTCCCCGGTGAGAAGATGAATCAAATGCTCGCTTCGAAAATCGCAAATCACCAATCGCCAATCAGCCAATGACCCAGTGTTCCGATTAGTCGATGGCTTGATTCAACGTGGAGTGGTGAGCCCATCTGGCTCCTAAATTTGACGGTCAAAATGGTAGACGAGGTGCTAGTTAGGGGCTGGGTGAGCCAATGGCCACAATAGGACAGAATGTCGTACAGCGGGGGCCACTACGCTACTCCGTTCCCCACGAGCCCTGCGAGCCACTCAATCCCTGCGAGCTTGAAATCGACCTCTTTTGCAAGGGCCTGCGCATTGACCCATCCTGCGCGCTTGAAAACGACGCACGGTTTATTACTCGCACACGCGCCGGACTGGGCAGCGGGCTCGAGTTGGTGATTCCCGGCTCGATCAAAGATGTGTGGGTCAATGTGCCGGTGGAAGAGGACTTTGCCCAGCAGTCATGTTACGAACTAGTGCGCGAGCACGGTGAGTATAATGTGCGGGACACGCGCCAAGGCATCCGCTACGCGGTGCGCATTCCCCCCGAGCCTGCCTGGTACACGCGCCAGACCTCGCGCGGTACGCCCATGCACAAGGTCGGCGTGCTGCAAGGGACTTATCTGGGTATCTACATTTCGAATTCGTGCGGCTTCTGGTACCACTCGCCCTCGCTCAACTGCAAGTTCTGCGCCACGGGCTTGAATGTGGGCGTCAACGAGGTGGCCCGCAAGGACATCGACGACGTGGTGGAAGTGGCGCGCGCGGCGAAGCAAGAATCCGGCATTACCTTTGTGCATTTCAACTCCGGTTATCAGACCGACCGGGACCTGGACGAAGCGGCGCCTTACGTGAAGGCCGTCAAGTCGCGTGTAGGCGCGCTCGTCGGGCTGCAACTGATCCCCACGCTCGATTTCTGGAAATATGACCGGCTGATCGATCTCGGCGCGGACCACTTCAGCTTCTGTTATGAGTTTCAGAATGCCGAGTATTTCGCGCGCTTCCTGCCCGGCAAGCAGAAGCTGGTCGGGCAGCAAACCTTTTTCCGCGCGCTCGAATACACCGCGAAGAGGCTCGGCAAAGGTTCATGCTCAGGGGAAATCATCGCCGGCGTCGAGCCGATGGAGGACACGCTGCGGGCCATCGACTACATCACCGGGATCGGCGCGTTTCCGACCGTGTGCATCTTCCGCCCCACCATCGGCGCCGACATGGAACAGTGGCCGTCGCCGAGTTACGAGGACATGCTGATCGTCTTTCGCCACCTGTACGAAGCCTGCCTGCGCAACCGGATTCCCATGGACGTCACGCCTAACATTGAGGTCAGCCTGATCGTGCAGCCGGGCGACACGCGGTATCTCGCGCCGCCCAGCGCCGCGTCGTTCCTCTACCGGGCGGAGATGGCTTTGGCCCGCCGGCTGGCGCGGCCATACTTCTGGTGGAAGATGCGGCCGAAGAAGATCACGGCGTCCGAGGTGTTGACCCCCGCCAACCGCGGCGCGCAAGCCGGCGATACGGGCACAAAGGGGTGAGCGGGGCGGCCGCACCCCAAGAGATTCCGAGCATGATTCAAAACCCCGCGCAATCCGCAGCGGCCGGGACTTCCGCCCCAGAGTATTTGGCGAATCCCCTGACCAGCGCCGTCGTAGCAGCGCTCGAAGCTTCCCCGCATCCCTTCGAAATCGAGATGGGCGGCGTAGGGCTGGACGTTGCGGCACGTGCGCCGCTGCCCCAGGGCATTCCCAATCGCGCCCGCATGAAGATTTTCTCTCCCAAGGCGGGTCACACCCTGGTGTTCTTCTACAAGAAGAGCCTGGTTCCCTACAGCCGCGATCGCTACAGCTACGGTGGGCTCGATCTGCGCGCTTCGAGCGTCGACCCGCAGGAAGTGGCCGCCTGGCTCGACTTCCTCACCTCGGGTTTTCATCCCGACAAGCGCCCGGCAAAATTGCGCCGCGCGTTTCCCTACGAGATTCCGGAATGAGAATGCCTTTTCGGTTGGCAGCCCCGCCGCAGTTCGCGAGAGCGTGCAAGCGCGCCCGCAGCTTACGGCTTGCCCGCCCCTTCCGCGAAGCGCACATCCTCGACGTAGCTCCGGATTTCAAGGTGCGCGCCGGCGGCATTCACGATCGGCTGCCCGTTGAAGCGCAGATTTTCGATCGTCACCCCGCGGACGTCGTGAGCCGGGTCCAGGCCGCTGAACGCCGAGGGCGGAAAAGTGTTTCCGGTCACGGCAATATCCTTGAAAAGCACGTCGCGAACCGTGCCGGCTTCGCGGTCACGGGTCACACCGGTCGGGTGAATAATGATGACCATCAGGTTGGGGATATAGGCCGTGCCGGGCGGCACGGTGGCGCATCCCCCGCAGGCCTCAGCTTGCGCCTCGGGGGAGGGATGGTATTTGGCCTCACGCCCCCGCTGGATGATGGGCAGGGGGTTCACGTCGTCCACCTCGACGCGGATGTTTTCGAAGCGAATATCGTGGATTACCGCCCGGTCGCTGTGCTGGATGTCCATGGCGATGTGGGTGTTGTGGATGACGTCGATATCGCGGAAGACCACGTCGGTGATCTCGGGGGCGCTGGTCTCTGCCCCAATCTCCAGGGCCCGTCCCCAGTCGCACCAGATGACCAGGCCGCTCAAGCGCAGGCCGCGGGTCGGCAGGGTGTCGTAGCTTTGGCCGGGTAAGGGCCGCGCGCCTCCTGACCGGCCCTTGACGCCTTTGAGCACCATGGAGTCGTCGAAGGAGCGGATGAAGGAATCGCGAACCGTCACATCCTGGGTATTGCACATATCAATGCCATCCGTATTATAACGCCAGAAGCCCACCAGCTTGACGTTCGAAACATCGATCTTCCGGGACCCGAAAGCGCTGAGCCCGTACAAGTCCGAGTCGCGAATGATCACGCCCGCGACCTGCACATCCGAGCAATCCTCCAGGTGGATGGAGCCGCCGCCCTTGCCGCGCTCGAACTCGCTGGTGTCGATGATGCCGCGCCCCTGGATGCGCACGTGAGAGACGCCGCGCCCCTCGATCGCCGTGTAGACTACGGCGCCGCCCGCGATGTAGACGGTCTGGCCGCTCTGGAGCCGGATCTTCCCGGGCCGGTGAACACCTGGGCCGAAGTACAACACGTTCGGGCCATCGGGTTTGGGAATGTCGGCTTCCGGCGCATCGGCGAAGAGGTGCAGCGCGTGATGAGTGCCGTCGAGTTCAACGGTGAATTGGCCGGGACGCGAAAGCCGCAAGGTGATGCGCTGGCCCTTGATGACCGGCTGGATGCCGCGCGAAGTCGGCCGGACCGCCACCGACGTGAAGGCCTGCCGCGCGGTCACCTCCACAACCACCGGGCCGGACATTTCCCAGTACGCGAAGCCCGCGAGCTTCGTCTGGTCGAGTGGCCGCTGATAGCCCGGCCACACCTGGTTGAACGGCATCGCGGAAACACGGCAAACGTAGACCGGCACGTCGCGGCCATTCACCCGCACCGTGTAGTCTTCGAAGAGCTTTTCCCCGGCTGGAGCAGGCCAAGTCACCACGGCCGCACGGTCGTTCTTTCCGGCATTCGGGGTAGCGCCGTTGGTGACCGGCGTGGGCCGAAAGCCCATTAGCAGAATGATGACAAGGAATGCAAGACTCTTGGAATGCCGCATCGGAGGAACTCCTTCGGGGTATTACCTCGCTCAATGAAAGGGGGATAGTTTAACTCTTCGCAGGGCATTGCGAAAGCTCGCTCACGGCACGATCGAAAATGTAGCGCAAGGCTCGCACTCCAGCCCCTTCGCAGTAAGAGGACGGCTTGCCGCCCCCTTGGTTCCGCGTTCACCATGCGGAACGCCGGGTAGGGCAAGCGCAACCCCTACATCTCCGGATTGCGTTCCCTGTTCGAACGACGCCTGAAGTTGTCTAACCAGGAGGAAATGGCGTGACCGGGGGTGTGCCGGCCCGCCAATATCGCGGTAGGGTTTGACGTATATGCATTGATGAGGCATACTTAAGCATATGAGGACGACGCTTATTATCGATCAGAATTTGTTCGAGCACGCCAGTCAATTGACCGGTATCCGGCAAAAGACGGCATTGGTGCGGGCCGGCTTAGAAGCATTGATTGCGCGCGAAGCCGCTCGGCGCTTGGCGGCGCTGGGCGGCACCGAGCCCCGGTTGCGCTCTGTGCCAAGGCGGCGGACCGGGGCGAAGCGATGATTCTTGTCGATACTTCGGTTTGGATCACCCACTTCCGTATCGGTGGTTCGAAGCTTGGCGATTTATTGAACCAGGCCTTGGTCATGGTGCATCCGTTTGTCATGGGGGAACTGGTGTGTGGCAATTTGAAGCACCGTACGCGCATTTTGAGGGATCTCGAAGCTCTCCCACCCGCCGTTTCCGCAACCCATGAGGAGGTTGTGCGCTTGGTCGAAGTCAGAAAGCTTTGGGGCCTCGGCATCGGTTGGATCGATGCGCACCTCCTGGCTTCCGCGCTGCTTTCGAACTGCCAGTTATGGACGCTGGATGGAAGACTTGCTCGGGCAGCGGCCGCGGCAGGAGTCATACTCTATCGCCCCGCGTGACCGATCCCGCCTCCTGTCCATTGCCACCGAATCAGGAAGCGTAGGGCACCCCTCGAGGGTACGGAAGCCTCTTGCTTGCCACTCGTCACTTGTCACTCTTCACTGTTCTTCCGGCGCCAGGCGATAGAACGCCAGTTGCGCATCGCCGTGGCGGAGAAGGCGCGTGCGGCGGAGTGACAGGTATTCCTCTTCAAGCTGCACGTGCCGGGAGTGCTCAGCGATGACGAGCGATGTAGGCAGCAGCAACGCCCCGCGCGCCAGTTGGCGCAGGGTGTGATGGTACTCACGGATTTCCTCGTAGGGCGGGTCAAGGAAAACCAAATCAAAGCGCTCGCCTTGCTCTTCCAACCGCTCTAGGCCGGTGAGGACGGCGCAGGTCAGAATGGCGAACCCGGAGTTAACCTTAAGAGCCGCGAGGTTCTGGCGGATAAGGTGGGCGGCAGCGCGGTGATGCTCGATGAAAACCACGTCGCGGGCGCCACGGCTCAGGGCCTCGAGGCCGACCGCGCCCGAGCCCGCATAAGCATCCAGAAACGCCGCATTGGCAACGCTCGGGCCGAGAACGTCGAATAAGGTCTCGCGCAACTGGTCGGAGGTGGGGCGCAAGTTGCCACCCTTCAAGGTGCGCAAGCGAAGACCGCGGTAGGCGCCGGAGATGATTCGCATAACAATCGGGAGATCGAGTGATCGGGCGATCGGGTGATCTGGCCATCGGGCCATTGGGTCATCGAAATAATCGGGAGATCGGGTGATCCGATGATCGGGTGATCTGGCCGTTGGGTCATCGGATCACCGGCTTATCGAACCCTCATTATGATACCGCACGCTGCATGGGGAGAAGGTTTTTCGTTCATCCGATCTCCCGATCACCGGATCACCCGATCTCCCGATTATTTCAAGCCACGCTCGCCAGGCCGTAGCGGCGCGGCCACTCCGCGCGCAAGTAGGCGACGAAGGCGTCGAATTCCTCACGCGCGGGCGGGCGCTCAATGAACTCCGCCGCCTCGCGTTTGGCCCACTCGAGTATTTCCTGGTCGCGCAGCAGATTGGCGATGCGAAACGCGGGAATGCCCCACTGGCGCGTGCCGAAGAACTCTCCGGGACCGCGCAGCTTGAGGTCGATTTCCGCGATGCGAAAACCGTCCGTGGTTTCGAGCATGGTGCCGAGGCGCTCTTCGGCGACCTCGCTGCGGCGCTCGTCAGCCATGAGCAGGCAGAAGGATTTCTTTCTGCCGCGTCCAATGCGGCCGCGAAGCTGGTGGAGCTGCGAGAGGCCGAAGCGGTCTGCGTGCTCGATGAGCATGAGCGTGGCGTTGGGCACGTCCACACCCACTTCCACGACCGTAGTGGAAACCAGAATCTGTATTTCCCCCTGCTTGAAGCGCTGCATCACATCTTCTTTTTCATCGCTCGCCAGGCGGCCGTGCAGCAGGCCGACCCGGAATTCGGGAAAGACGTTGCGCGCCAACTGCTCGTACATGCGCACCGCGGGTTTCAAATCGAGCTTGCCGCCCTCCTCGATGACCGGGCAGACGACGTAGGCCTGCTCGCCGCGGCGCACTTTCTCGCGCAGGAACCCGAAGGCACGTTCCCGGTCGCGCTCCTCAAGGAGCTTGGTCACAATGGGGGTCCGGTGGGGCGGCAGCTCGTCGATGACGGAGAAATCCAGATCGCCATAGAGGGTCAGCGCCAGCGTGCGGGGAATGGGGGTGGCGGTCATCACCAGGACATCGGGACGATAGCCCTTGCGGATCAGTTCGAAGCGCTGGAGCACGCCGAAGCGGTGCTGCTCATCCACCACCACCAGGCCGAGGCGCGCAAAGCGCACGTCCTCTTCCAGGAGCGCGTGCGTGCCGATGACGAGGTGGACGGAGCCCTCGGCGATGCGCCGTTTTATTTCCGCCTTATCTGCTGCCTTGCGCGCGCTGATCAGAAGCTCCACGCGGTAATCGAGCGGCCGGAACAACTGCTTGATATAGAGGTAGTGCTGGGTGGCGAGGATTTCCGTGGGCGCCATCAGCGCCACCTGATAGCCGTTTTCAATTGCCAGGATCGCGGCCTGAATGGCCACGATGGTCTTGCCCGATCCCACATCACCTTGCAGCAACCGGTTCATGGGGCGCATGGAGCACATGTCGTCAACAATTTCCTTCAGAACACGCTTCTGCGCCGCGGTGGGATGAAAGGGCAGAATTTTGCGAATGGCCTGGCGAGCGCTATCCTGCACGTGGAACTCAATGCCTTCGACCGCTTTGGCTTTGCGGCGCTTGAGCGCCAAGCCGGCGCCCACGCTGAAAAATTCTTCGAAGATCAGCCGCACCTGGGCGGGCGTGCGGAAAGCAGAGAGTTTTTCAAGGTTCTGCTCGGGGCCGGGAAAATGCGTTTGCCGGAGCGCCGCCGCCCGGTCGAGCAACTGGTTCTTGCGCACCACCGACGGGGGCAGGCGGTCAGGGATTTGGCTGTCCAGCGACTGGAGCGCCGTCCACATCAGCCGCCGCAGAAGGCGTGGGCCGAGCGAAGCGATGGATTCATAGACGGGCACGACCCGGCCCATTTCCAGCGAGTCACCGCCTTCTGCTTCCACCTCGGGCAGGATTTCAAAATGCGGCTGGATGATTTGCAGGTTGCCCGTGCCGAAAGGATCGCGCTCCACCTTGCCGTAGAAAATCACCTGCTGGCCGGAATGGAAGACTTTGTTCTCCTCCAGGTAAACCGCGTTGAACCACTTGCAACGCAACATGCCGGTGGAGTCGGTCCCCGCAAGGTCGTAGATGTAAACGCCGCGGCGGGTGCGCATCAAGCCGCAGGTGAGAACACGGACCAGTACGGAAGTGGACTGGCCCGGCACGAGGTCGCGAACGTGCGTCAGGTGCGCGCGATCCTCATAACGAAACGGCGTGTAGTAGAGCAGATCTTCCACGGTGCGAATGCCGCGCGAGGCGAAGAGTTCGGCGCGGGCCGGGCCGACGCCCTTCAGGTATTTCACCTCGGATACGGGCGTAAGATTTGGATTCGCCATTATTCTCCGTTTTGACTATTATAACCGGGAGAACGTTGCGGTTCGCATCTATGTGCTGGAAGCCCTGCGGCTTGCCGGTCGGAAGGGAAGTACGGCCGCAAGTTCGTACCGCCCGGTTTTCTGTCGCACGCTGAGAATGAACTCATCTGAGGCAACCCTCGAAGCCATGCGTCTTGCGCACCCCAAGTGGCTGAAATACTTGGTAGCTATCCTGCTCGGCAATGCTTTGTATTTTACGTTGTCGCCGCATCTGCCGCCTGCGGCACAGCATCGCTCCTGGGAGGTAGATCTGGGAACGGTGGTGGATTTCTGGTTCTGCCTGGCGGTCTACGGTCTGTTGGAGTTCGGAGCGTTCCTCAATAGCCGTCGCGCCGGTCTCCGCAAGTGGAAAGATTAGCAAAACTAGGCCGGATTCCCCGGAGCTCCGGTTAAAAATCCTTGTAATCACTTGGAAACAAAGGTTGACCTGCTGGTTGGGTCCGTGGCCTTCCTCGCCCGCGCCCGTGTTCCCGTCGACTCGGGAAGGGTAATTTGGGGGTCCGAATCGCGAGGCAGCTTTTGGCGGACCAGGATTAAGTGTAAATATCCAGAAAGAAAGGCTTATTTTGAGGGCCTATGAGGACAAAATTACGTATTTGGAACCCTTTGTTACATGAAGATGAATCTTTGAGTGCTTATCCGAACCATAACTATTTTTTGTTTGTCAAAACAGCCATTGTCTATTAGAATCATTCCTTACGGCAAGACCGTGCACACTTGTAGCATCGCCGGCGTAGGCGTTCACGAAGCGGACTAAACCCCCGAGTTGACCTCGTTGTTTGCCGGTGTTTCCTGCTAGGGATTATGTCAAACCTCACCATTGAGGAATTATTCCTCAGCGGAGGGTGGGTGTGTTTTCAAGAAAAATCTAATTTCGCGCAAGAAAATCTAAAGTCGACGGCAAGATTTGCCGAATATACACAGGAGGTAATCGAAGTGGAAATGAATGGTCAAGTAGGTGAAGCCGCAGGAAAAGTTTGGCAATTGTTGAATGACAGTGGCCCCCAGACCCTGGCTCAAATCAAGAAGAAGGTCAATGGCTCGGGTGATCTCGTGGGGTTTGCCTTGGGCTGGCTGGCTCGAGAAGAAAAAGTAGATATCTCCAAAGATAAGAATAGTTTTAAGGTGGCCTTGCGATAGTTTCGGGAAGGTTTTCAGTGACAGAATTCCCTTCAGCCCCCAAAGGGAAGGGTGAGAATCGCCGTGGAAACCCTACGAATGGGGCCGACGCAAAAGAAGCAAGAGGTGTCCCCCGGCCGCCGGGATTGCGAATACATCGCCTGAAAAACGTTGAACGGCAATATATTGAGGCCTGTGCGCACAACAAGGAGCATCCATGCAGGAAAGAATCTCCGCACTACTCGTCCACCAGGACTCTGACACGCTGCGCTTACTGAAATGCGCGCTAGAACGCCAAGGGCTGCGCGTGATCCAGGCCGAGTCACGCGCCCAGGCCAAGCGGATGATGGGGGGGTTAAACCCTGCGCCCCTCGTCTTTACCGACGTGCAACTGCCTGATGGTAGCTGGGCTGATATTCTGGCGGTGGCGGAAGAGGCCGCGCTGCCGGTTAATGTAATTGTCGTGGCCCGCGTCGTGGACACACGCTTCTACGTTGAGGCGATTGAAACCGGGGCCTTTGATTTCATTGCTCCACCCTTCACCGCCACCGACCTTGCTCACGTCGTCCGATGTGCAGTAGACAACGTTCTCACCCGCCGCACCGCCCGCCCTCACGAGCAGCCTTGTGCGGAAGAGGAGCTGTTCTCCGAAGTGCACGAACCCGGGGCGCACGCGACGACGAACTGACGCCTTCCGAGATCCATCGACAGTCACTCGAAATAGCGAGTATCGTGGCAGCCTATTCCGGGGTCACTATCCCGGCAAAGGCCGGAACGAACGTCCGGAGGGGCAAATTGAGAATTCCGTCCGGGTCGGGGTGCCGCGCCCAGGGATTGCGCAGTTTTACGGTCGAGGTGCTGGCGTCATAACCGAGCACCGTGTAGCAATGCGCGTTGACATACCAGGCGTTGGTATCAGGAGGCAGAGTCTGCCCATGAGCGATTTGCTCATAGAAGCGGCTACCCCCGGTGCAGGCTACGACGGGCAATCGTTTCCGGGTGGCTTCGGCCAGTGACTGGGCGGCTTGGCTCTCCGATTCATTCTCCTGGAAGCGCGAGCTACCCCCCAGGGTCCGCATTACGCGGTCGGCAATGCCTCCCTGACCCACGGCTCGATACGCGCCGAAGAGTTCACCGTTCTGCTTCATCATCACTACCATCTTGTCGAAAAATCCACCCGACTCGAGCGCGCCGATCAGCACGTCTTTGACGGAATCCGGCACGGCGACCTCGGCCATCTGCCCCTTGAGCCGCTCCTCCAGCTTGGCGCGATCGATGTTGCCGTATTGATCCACTTCCGCACGGATGGCACGATCATAGGCTAACACCAAGGGGTCGTTGGAGCCGAGGAATTCCTCCGCGGGCTTCTTCAGCAGCGGGAAGATATCGCTGGTATCGACGGCTTCGAGCAAGGCCTGTCGCAAGACGCGTTGCGCGTAGGCGCGAAACAGCACCGCCACCCATTGCCCGTCGGAAAGGTCGTACCCCACGTCGTGCGTATATTTGAGGTCGTCCGGGTAGGCGGTTTCCTTCTGGTCATCCCGGAAGGTCACGGTATAGCTGCCATCGCCATTGGATTGAATCATTTTGCGAATCGCGTCCTGCTGGTGTTGTGCCAGCGCGGCGATGACGGCGTGAAAATAGCAGCTTCCCAGCCTCCCCTGGATCACGGCCTGGGGAGTGATGCCTTTCTCGCCGTAAAGATTACCGGCGGCCCTCCCATTATGGAGGGGAAAAAGCAACACTAGAAAGCACAGCAAGGCACTTGTGAGCTTCAGCATGAGTTGCCACCCTGGGCTTCTGTCTTCCTGGAAACCGAACACCCAGAATGTGTCGCCAAGATTACAGGGTGTTCCTTTGTCCGTCAAAGGGTTTGTTGCGAACACCGAAGTGAATGCTGACGAGGCTCCGGCGCTACCGGCAGGAAAAAATGCAGGGAGGGGGGCGAATTGTCCGAATATTGCGCACCTGCGAAGCGGGTAGCGCAGCGCGGCCAAGCCTCGAGAAGAAGTCAAAAGGCAAAGTGCAAATGGCAAAAGTGAAAGCCTGCACCTCCGAAAACTTTTTGCTGGTGGTGATAAACTGCAACCGGCCGGGCTCGAAGTGGCGTCCATAGATCGGCATAATAAGAATATCGGCGGGCATGGGCAGAGACGTGGATCGGTCGATCGGGATAGGGGGAGCGGTTACCCGCTCACCCCTCCCACAGCACCGTACGTACGGAGCGCGTACACGGCGGTTCCGTGACTTAAGCCCGCAGGGGCCGGAGGTTCGATACACGGTTCGCCGTTGGAGACGTGTTCTCCTTGGTCCGCGGCCTTTCCTCCTCACAGCCTCCGCCCGCGGCTCCCCGCGTTGGTTCGACTGCTTCGTCGGTACTATGCCGTGGTACGACTCCCCCTGGCCGTGCATGAGGGACTTGCCGCTCCTCGCGTTCTCCCTCCGGTCCCCCCCGTGCTTTCTCGACGGGCAGACACGGGGGTCTCCCGGTACTCGCGCAGGAAGTTTCTCCGTATGCCTGGGGTCTGCGACTCCGCCGGGCAGAGTGCGGTCTCGCGCCGGCGACCACCCTCGTGTTGCCTTCCGACCGCTCTAACGCCGTCGGCACCCGAGAACAACGGACTTCGGAGCTCCATACCCTACCTTCTCCACTCGGAGAAGGTGACAAATCATTTTCCGGGGACGCTAGGGCTGGACGTTTGTCACGCCCTCCTGGCCGGGGTGGGGGAAGTGTTTTTCGTACCACGCGATGCTTCGGTCGATGGAGTCAGCGAGGTGTCGGGTTTCGTCCAGCCCGTGGCCCTCGCGCGGATAGCGGACGAAAATGGTTTCCACGCCCACGTCCTTGAGCGCGATGAAAAGCTGCTCCGAGTCCGCGATGGGCACGTCGGCGTCGTTTTCACCGTGCATGATCAGCGTGGGGGTGTGAACGTTCGCCACGTGTTTGAGCGCGGAGCGTTCCCAGGCGAAGTCCATCCAATTCCCCTGGTGCAGAAACTGGCCAAATTCCATCTCTTCAAATTGATTGGCAAAGGTCAAGTAGTTAAAGCTGACAAGGTTCGAAACCCCGCGCGTAGGCACCGCCGCCTTGAACTCATTGGTCTGGGTGATAAGCCACATGGTCAACTGCCCGCCATAACTGGTGCCTTCAAGGCCCATCCTCTCCCGGTCGAGCCACAGATAGCGGCGCAGGGCGGCACTGACTCCATAAAGGACATCCTGGGCTTCATTGCCGTTCTGATCGCCCAAGACCGCGTCCATGAACGCCTGGCCGTAACCCGCGGAGCCCCTATAGTTCACTTGCAGCACGGCCCAGCCGCGGGCGGCGTAGATCTGATTCTTGACCACGAAGGCCGGCCCGCTCTGAGCGTGGGGGCCTCCATGCAGGATCACGATAAGCGGATGCTTGGGAGCGAGCGCTAAGTCCCGGAGGCCTTCAGGGATGCCGGGCGGCTTGGTCAAAAACGCCTCGACCTCGTATTTGTTATCGTTGCTGATGAAGGTAAAGGGCTCCACCTCGGCGATTTTCTTGTGGGCAAGGACCTCGGCATTCAAGTCCGTCAGCTTCTGGGCAGGGGCCGCGCCCGTGCGGAGATAAAGTTCGGCCATGTCGTAAGGAGTGGTGAGGGCATAAGCAACGGCGCCGTCTTTCGCCACCGACCACGGGCCGACCATGCCCCGGTCAGCCACCACCACTTCCGGCGCGCCAGCCGAACCGGACGCGGAAATCGGCATGCGGACCAAGTGAATGCTGCCGCGTTCTTCCTTGGTGAAATAAACGGCGTTGCCTTCCGGCGACCACCGCGGCAACCCCTGGCGAGTGTCGATCCCCGCCCCGATTTCGCGGCGATGGCTGCCGTCGGAATCCATGATCCAGACGTGGCTGGCTGCCACAATCATGTTGGCGGTGGTCTCCTGGTTCGTCAGGCCGCGCCGGTTGGCGGAGAAGGCGATGCGTTTTCCATCCGGTGACCAACGCGGAGCATACTCGCAACTTTCCGTGGCCGTCAGGCGGCGGATTCCTCCATCCGCAACCCTTACCGCAAACAGGTCGTAATTAAGAAACTCGTCCATGTTGGGTTCGTGGTTGGAAACGAAGACGATCTCCTTTCCATCGGGCGACCAATCGATGGAATGCTCATCCGTATTACTGCGCGTGAGTTGGCGGACCTGGCGGGCGGCGACATCGGCAATGAAGATGTGGAGGTGGCGGTTGTCATTGAAATGGGTCGAGCCCTCCGTCATGGTGGGCTTGTAAAGGTAGCGCGTGATCACCATGGGATCGGCATTAGCGTCGGCGGTCTCGGGTCCAGGGGTGGCGGAGAGGAAGGCAACCTGCTTGCTATCGGGTGACCATGTAACCAGCGCGCCCTGGCCGGGAAGGGGGGAGTTCGAGCCCATGACCGGTGCGAGAAAGGTTCGGGCGGAGCCATCCGCGTGCACCACCCAAAGTCCTGCCTGATCGCCTACCCTGCCAAAGTATGCCAGCCAGTTCCCATCTCGCGACCAGACCGGTGATGCTCCCTTTTCTTCGGCGACGCGCGTGGTCTTGCGGCTGGCGAGGTCCATGATCCAAACCTGCGAGTAGGAACGTCCGGGGCGATCGAAGAGGGTCACGGTATACGCGACACGCGGATGGCCGGGAGCGAGCGCCACCTCGTTCACCGCGCGGAAGCGATAGAGGTCGGCGGTCTCGAACCCTTGCCCCAGGAGGGGAGCCGCCACCGCCAGGCTCGCAAGCAAAGCGATGAAGGGAACGGGAATCTTTCCGGCTAATCGGAGTTGCATAGGTTCCTCCAGGGATAGCGCGCAAGGGGAGACGGTGTGGACCGACCATATTAAAGGGCACCGGGATTCCGGTCAACTCAAAGCCGTGGGTTTGCGGTAAGGGCGTGAGGATAGTAAGCAGGGGAGTTTTTAGGGAACTCCCCTCCTCACATGAGGAGGGGTGGCGCGCCGAGCGCCGGGGTGGTTGCTGGGGAGGGGGATCAAACGTCCCAGCACCTAGCCCCTTCGGGCAGTGTTTGTCGCCACTCGTCACTTGTCAATATGACCATGGTATAATGACTATAGTAAGGAGGCGGGAATGAGGACGATGGCAGCAGGTTCGTTCAAGGCGCAATGCCTTGCGGTCATGGACGAGGTCGAGGCCAAGCGCGAGACTGTCGTCATCACCAAGCACGGCAGGCCCGTGGCGAAGCTGGTCCCCGTCGACAAAGATACCGACGAGATCTACCACTTCCTCCCTGGCAAAGGTGCGGTAGTAGGCGACGTTATTTCGCCCGCGATCGAAGACTGGGGGAACCTCAAGTGATTCTCGTTGACACCCACGTCGTCGTGTGGCTGGCGTTTGACCCCACTCGGCTCTCCAAGAGGGCAAGAACCGCAATTGACAAGGCGCGTGAGGATGGAGATGGCTTGGCAATTTCCGATATCACTCTCCTAGAATTGACTGCCCTCGCGAGTAAGGGCCGCATCCGTCTCGATATCAGCCTGGAATCCTTTTTGCGGGAAGTCGAGATCCGATTCGTCGTCCTACCGATCACCAGCCGCGCCTGCGTGCGCGCCCTGGGGCTTCCTGCTGCCTATCCCCAGGATCCAGCGGATCGTATGATTGGAGCAACCGCGTTGGCTGAAGGGCTACCACTGCTTTCGGCCGACCGTGAGATTCGTCGGTCGAAAGCGCTGCACACGATTTGGTGAACGAAACGCGGGCTTGGACCACCGCCGCACGGTAACCACCCCGGCATGATAACCACCCCGGCGCAAGGCACCGCCCCTCCCTTCGACAGGCTCAGGGCAGGCTCTGAATCAGGAGGGGAGTTTTTATAGAACTCCGCTCCTCAGATGAGGAGGGGTGGCGCGCCGAGCACCGGGGTGGTTGCTGGGGGATCAAGTGATTCCTTCCCACGGCTGGCTCGCCGTGGGCCAAATGACGGCGCCCGCTACGCGGGCTTTCGGGCGCGGGGAACGGTTATTTTATCGCCCCTGACGGGGCTTGGGAAATTCCGCTTCCACTATGGCGATTTCTGCACCGGTCTACACCCCGCGCGGGTAGGCCGGATTCCCCCACCTCTGTCACCACTGCACGCCGGGGTAGAGGCTTGGTATGCGCTTGGCGCGGTAAGCATATTGTCCGGCTATCTGCAATTGCCAAACGGTCTGGGGGTTGGTGGGCGCCTGGGTGACCTCATAGGCTGCGGCGGCGACCGAAGTGCCTCCCGATGCGCACTCATCAAACTCCGCGTTCCCATTGCCCAGGACCTCGGCATTTCCGCCGAAGAACGAAAATAGGGGCAAGGTGTCTTGCCAAGAGATGGTAGCGGTCATGGCAGTTTCGTTGAGCTCGAACACCGGCACACGGCTATGGCAAGGTGATCCGGGATTCACTCCACAAGGCAGCCCGTCATTCGACTCATCCGGGCGATTGTCGCCGTTGTCAAACAGGGTCATCTGGTACGTGCTGCTGGTATTGCTGGACAGGTAGCTGGGGCCGTGCTGGGCATAGAACCAATCGACGGGGTCCGTACCGTTGATAAGTGTGAAATCTCCTTGCCATCCCAGCTTCCAGACGATGTCGCCTGAGCCTTGCCCGTTGTTGTAGTCAATCTTAATGAGCCAATATTGGTGGCGCACCGAGATCACCAGGTCCCCATCAGAGGACGAATACAATACTGCGTTGGTATGGGTCCAATCGGGGAAGCTCATCGGATGACGGTTGACGTCAAGATGATCGAATTCTGACCACACCCAGACCGGGTGGCGATTCGTGTCGAGGTCAATCAACACATCGCCCGTGACCGTAGTTGTGCCCGGATATCCGACGAGGTCGGTGAAATTCTTAGTCATGCTCGCAATCAAAATGAGATGGCCATTGGGGAGTACGGCAACGTCGTGGTGCGTTCCGACAATAGTGATATTGTAGCCGGCCGCCGCAAGGGCCGTGTTGAGGGCGGCGCCGTCCATCTGCCAGATCACGTCTCCGGCCAAATCAACTTCTTCGAGCACCGAATTCAATCCGTCAGGTCCGTTATTGGCATAATTGATGAGCATATTGCCATTCGGCAAGAGCTTGACGGGTTGGGGAATGAGGGCGGGATTTCCCAGGTCGAAGTACCAGATCACATTGCCGCTCAAGTCCGTAGCCACCACGGTCTCCGCCGTAGCTGTGGGCGAAAAATTCACAAGATCGAGCATCTCGATGCCGCTGTTGGGCGTCATGCCCGGCGTCGTCGTGGCGGTCAGGGACGGAAGCTGGGCGGCCGATAGCCCTCCAGTGGTGAACACGTGGTCCGCGTCTTTGAACTGCGTTCCGTCCGACAACTGCACCACTGCCTGCATGTGATAAGGGGTGAAGCCGCGCATGCCGGCCACCAGGATGTTCACCGGGCCACCGCCGGATGGCGTCGATTGCGACCAGGTATTGAGCCCATAGCTCGTGGTCGGGCCAAACTGGATAGACACCGTACCGGTTGCGGGCAGATTGATTGAATACAACGCCACCTGCGGATTATGAGTGGTGGAGACTGTTCCCGGCGGAATGACCGCCACGGAGGCCTTCGCCGTCAAAATTGTGCTCGTGGCAACCAGCCCTTCCACGATGACCAGCAGCGGCGACGGCCCTTGGGGCGCGGTGTATAGTCCGCTGGAGCTGATCGTTCCCACCGTGCTGTAGCCACCCGGAATCCCATTCACCGACCACGAGACGCTTGAGATAGGCGCTCCACCCGACATTGCCGAAAACTGCACCGTGCCGCCTGGAGCCACTGCCGCGGAAGTTGGCGAGACCGTTATCGCCACCACAGCCGCGGCCTGTGTCCCCGGTGTCTCCCGTGTGGGCGCGGGAGAAATTCCACTGCCACATCCCGCACAGAGGGCTGCCAGCGCCGTAGAGAGTATGCATACTGCCAATCGGGAGTGTAATTTCACCAATTGATCCTCCAAGGGTTAAGGTCAAACAGATTTTCTGTGTTTTGCGCCCAATTTAATCGATGATGATAAGCTACACCCATTGAGGGATTTCAGTCAATTCCATTTTCTAATCTGGGGTTCTCATCCTGGGCTTGGAACGGCGGGGCGACCGACGGCCCGACATGGTTATCCACAAGCGTGGCTCCGACGAAGCAGATTTATGCTCTAATCACCACCGTGCCAGGGAGGGCTGATTTGTGGTATTGTTCTCACCACAGCAAATCAAGAAAAGGGGTTATTGGTCCGTCGCGTTAGCTCTTATTTGTGTAAGCGCCTCCGAGGTCGCATAAGAATGCGCGAGAGGCGAGCGACCACGAGGTTCCGCGCTTAAACCATGTCTTACTCGGCTCAATTTATCGCAGGCCTCAAGCTGATGAAGGTGCAGAGGAGGTTCAAGAACATGAAAATTTTTGGACGTGCCGCAAGGTTCTCAAGACTTCGATGGGGCGTGCCGATTTTAATTTCCCTGTTAGGGTTGGCTCTGTTGCAGGCGATTGGGCCTCAGATCGTGTCGGCGTATCAAGCCGTGCCCGCCCCGCCGCAGGCTCCGCCGGCGGCGCCCTACACCCCGGGGACTCCTGAACAGTTACAGCAGTTGGTAGCGCCGATTGCGCTGTATCCGGATTCGCTGGTGGCGCAGATCCTGGCGGCGTCCACGTATCCCGAGCAAGTTGTCGAGGCCGACAGGTTTGTGCAATCGCATCCTGGTTTGCAGGGCGAAGCTTTGGGTCAAGCGGTAGACCAACAACCCTGGGACCCGAGCGTCAAGGCGCTCACGGCATTTCCCTCCGTCCTGGGAAATATGGACAAGAACCTCTCCTGGACGTCAACTCTAGGCGACGCCTACTACAACCAGGAACAGGATGTGATGGATGCCATACAAGTGATGCGCCAGCGGGCGGAAGAAGCCGGCAACCTTCGGACCACGCCGCAGCAAACCGTAACGGCGCAAGGCTCGACGATCATCATTCAGCCTGCTGCCCCGGATGTCGTTTACATCCCCGCGTATGATCCGTGGGTGGTTTACGGAGGTCCCATCGTGGCGTGGCCGGGATGGTATCCGTATCCAGGAATTTGGTATGGCGGCCCGTACCTCTCGTTTGGAATCGGCTTCGGAATCGGCTTCTTCGGAGGTTTTGGATGGGGCTGGCATCATTGGGGATTCGATTGGCACAACCATTACCCAACTTATGGCGGCGGCAGGTACTACTCCCGGAGCAACACGTTTTATTACCGGAACAGCTTCAACCGAGGTGGGGGCGCGGGCGCCGGAAATTTCAACCGCCCCGCCATCAACCGAGGTGGGGGCGCGGGCGGCGGAGCTTTCAACCGTGCCGGCCCAACGGCCAGGCCCTTCGAAGGAAACACCAAGGCTGCTCGAGGATACGCTGAACCCCGCGGTCAGACGGGCGTCCACACGGGCGCCTTCAGCCACATCGAGAAGGGCGGAGAGGCAAAGACCTATTCGTCGCGCGGCGCCGCCAGCTTGGGTGGCGGAGCAGTGCGTGGCGGCGGGGGTGGAGAAGTGCGCGGTGGCGGAGGCGGAGGAGCCCGTGGCGGCGGTGGGGGCGGGCATCATTAATCAAGGCGGCGTTATGATTTTGGTAGCCTGTAAAATTTGGAAATGGAGAGAAGCCATATGCGGCGAACGAAGCGGAATTTCGACAAATTTCCATGGGCCGATCTTTCTAAATTAGCCGCGGTCGCTGTCCTTTTGATCTTTTCCATCCGTTCCGTGGCGCAGCAACCGGGGCAGAAAACGTTTTCATCGCCTGAAGAGGCGAGCAACGCACTCGTCGCGGCCATGCAGAATAACGATGAAAAAACGATGCTCGATATCCTCGGACCCGACGGCAAGCAAATCGTCTCGTCGGGAGACGAAGCCGAGGACGCCCAGAGCCGGGCTCATTTCGTCGAGAGATATCAGCAAATGCACCGTCTGGTGAAAGAACCGGATGGAACCACCGTGTTGTATATCGGCGCGGAGAATTGGCCCACGCCCATACCGCTCGTGAACAATGGTAATTTGTGGTATCTCGACACCGAGGCGGGCAAGAAAGAAATTTTGTACAGGCGAATTGGCCGGAATGAAATATCCACCATTCGGGTCTGCCAGGAGCTCGCGGAGGCGCAGAAGGAATACTACTCCACGCACGACAACCAGTACGCCCAGAAAATCTACAGTGATGAAGGGCAGCACAATGGCCTTTTTTGGAAAGCTGCGCAGGGCGAACCCGCGAGCCCCGTCGGGCCGCTAGTGGCAGCGGCCGTAGCTGAAGGCTATGCCAAAAGCCGAGAAAGCGCTCCGACTCCTTTCCGCGGTTACTATTACCATATGCTAAGTCGTCAGGGGAAAAATGCCCCAGGCGGCGCGAAAAGTTACATCGCCAACGGGAAAATGAGCGCGGGCTTTGCGTTCGTGGCCTATCCGGCGGAATACCGGTCGTCAGGCGTGATGACCTTCATCGTTAACGAGGATGGAGTAGTGTATCAGAAGGATCTCGGCAACAAGACCGAGGCTCTCGCCAAAGCGATGAAGGAATATGACCCCAATTCCAAATGGCAAAAGGCTGAAGAGCAGCAGGAGGAGACTGCCGGCAACCAGAAGACCAAGTGAGAAGCATTCAGTCGCCCGCCATTCAGAGGGGCGGACCTTCGGCCATGCGCGGGCATCGGCCGTGGGCAGCGAGCTCAAGGCGTCCATATCGTTCCGGCGCTTATCAAGCGGCAGGATCTGTTGAGTGGGGCAGCATTCTTCTTTCAACCCTGAGCAAAATTGAACATCTTTGAGGAATACTCTGGGAGAGAATTTCCCCAGTGGGTAGCTCGACGTGCGGAGTTACTGTTTAAGACGGCGATCGTGCAGGGCTCCAAAGTAGGACTTTGATCCGAGAAAAACACCTGCCATTATCGGCGAGGGCGGGAGAGACGTGGTCGACATGAAGATACACCGATTGATACGCTGGCTTTGGGTGGTCGCGAACCTTGTAACCCTGCCTGTGCTGGCAAAGGCGCAATCACTGTCCGCTCCTGGAGATTTCCTCCACCCGATGTCAAGCACCCTGCCGGCGCCACAGGGCCTGACGTATAAGCGTCCGACCGAGACCACGAAGCTCCGCAACTATTTGTTCGACGCGTTCGGCCCGTATCCCATCGTCGGCGCCACGATCACGGCGGGACATGACCAAGCCCATAATCAACCTCCGGAGTGGAGGCAAGGCGCAGAGGGTTATGGCAGGCGATACGCGTCTGACTTCAGCATAGCAGCCGTAAGCACCACGACGCGTTATGGACTGGCCCAAATCTTCAAGGAAGACACGATGTACTACCGCTGTGATTGCCAAGGCGTATTTCCGCGGCTGCGCCATGCCCTGATCTCGACCTTGACATCACGCCGCGGTGAAGACGGCCACACCATCTTCTCTTTCCCGGCGCTCGTCGCCCCGTATGCAGGCGCCATGACAGCCGTCTACGCCTGGTACCCCCACCGCTACGGCGCCAAGGATGCGTTCCGGATGGGCAATTACAACCTGCTGCTATTTGCGGGCAGTAACGTCACCCTGGAGTTCCTCTACAGCGGGCCCCACTCCTGGCTCTCCCGCATGCATTTAACCAATCGGCACGGAGCGCCCAATCCCTAACATGCGGGCATAGACCGAGCTTGTCCAAATTGCGGTCCGATCACCGAGGAGTGGTCTGCGGCTCCGCCCCTTGCTGTCATGAAAATAGCTGTGCTAAAGGCACTTTGGAGTGCGGTAGCAGCAGCTACCGCTTTTGCCCCTCCGCCCCATAATCATTTGCCGTATGAAGCGAAGGTGGAAAGCGGTAGCTGCTGCTCCCGCAACTCCAAGGCGCTTCGCGCATTTTCATCGTCGGTTGTGCGCCTTCGGCTCGCCACCATTATCGGCTGGCTGCGGCACGCCTGCAGAGGGCGAAGCGGGAAAGGGTGATTTCGGTTTGCGCGCAGGAATAAATTGACCAGTTATCCGGAGTCAGAAACAGGTTTACTCCCGCCCCATAGTAGTTCGCGTACTTCTTCCCCACGCCGGAATAGGGATTGCCCTGGTGAATCGCCCGGATCAGATCCTCCATCGCGGCCAGGTTGGGCCGTGGACTCCCATACGCTTGCGTGAAGACGTACTCCGTCGTCCAAGCGGGCTGGGGGTTGGCGAGGTCCAGAATCACCGGCGCGTAATCCCTCAGCTCGCCATCGCTCTTGTCGTACCAGCCAATTTCCACGGCAGGGTTATTGAAGTAGACGGGGCTGACCGCGGGGACAATGTGGATCACACACAGCGGTCTTCCCTCCAGGTCGGGAAAGAGCCGGAAATCATCCCGATGGATATGGCCCGCGTAGATTTCGCGGACCACCCCGCGGAAAGCGGTTAGCTCGGCGATCAACTTTTGCGTGCAGCTATCGGTCCAGAATGGCCGGGGGGCCTCGATGGAGGATGTCATGGCGTCGATGCCGGGGAAAATATGCATGATCAGGGTGGCCCTCCCCCCCGCGCGCTTGACGCTGCCCAATACTTCTCCCAGCCAGTGGAACTGCCCGCCGGGATCGGGATCCGCTTCACTACAAGCTTGACTATTGCGGGCCGCCCAGAGGTTGCTGTTCAAGATGACGAACTCATTGTCCGGTACGGCGGGGTTGGGCGCCGCATAATTGCCGGCCCTTCCAAAGGACACCAGTGCCTTTACCCGGGCTGCGGCAGGGAGGTTCCCCCACGCGCGGCTCCAATCCTTCCCGACGCTCTGGAGAAAAAATGGACTGGGTTCGGCGTAATCCCCCCCGTCCGAGTCGTTGTTTCCCAGCGCGGCGAAAACCGGCACCCCGGGCAGGGCCTTCGCAATCATGCTGTCGACGAAGGTTATCGTGTCACTTGCAAACTTCCGGTAGGCTTCCTCCCCACCCCCCACACATTGGCGGTAGAGCGAGTCGAAATTGTGCGCCAGGAAATCGCCGGTCACGATCACGTAGTCATAGTGGATATGGTTCTCGGTGGCCGTCGCCAGCACATGGTCGAGCGTCGACTTGAGGAGAGGGTAGTTCGTATCCTGGCCAATTTTCGAAAAGGATCCGGAATCGGCAGCCCCGCATCCCTCCCCCGGCTTTGCACCCAGCGCTTCCATGATCGCGGGGTCTGCGTAAGGATCGAAATGAATGTCGGAAAGCATCAGGAACATGCCTGTCCCGGGATAAGGCTCGAGCGCGGGGTGGTCATTCGCCGGGCTGAGTGCCAGGGTTGTGAGTAATGAAATCAGGCCAAGGGCTATCGCGGCGATGCGGCGCAAAATTTTTCCTCCCAGAGTACGGCAAGCCGTACCCCTACAACCAGGGCGGCAGTCCTTTCTTGTCCAACCTGCGCTGCCTACTGCCTACTGCCTTATGCTTACTGCCTTCTCATACCGTGAGTTTGTGCAGATACTCGTAGCTGATCTTGGCGCTTTCCAGGGAGTCCCGATCACACTGGTCCTGCTCGACGTAATAGTGCTGAAGGCCCCCTTTGCGCGCGGCTTTGAAGATCCGATGCCAGTCGATGACTCCCTGGCCGACCTCGGTGAACGCTCCCGGACGGTCGTCGCCCCCGGTGCTGGGGGGAAAGCCGGGTTTCAGATCCTTGATGTGAAGCTGCAAGAAACGCCCGGGAAAGCGATTGAAATAATCCACCGGGTCTTGGCCGGCGCGCACGCACCAAAAGCAGTCAAGTTCGAAACTGGCGAGCTTCGGATCGGTGCGCCGAATGAGTTCGTCGTACTCGACCACGCCATCGACGCTGGCATAATCGAAATTATGGCCGTGGTAAAAGAAGTGGCAGCCGGCTTTGTTCGTGGCCTCGCCCACCTGGTTAAACCAGTCGGCATTGCGCTTGATGGCGTCCAGCGATTGCCGGTCCCGCTCATCGAGGCTGGCCAGGCCGATGTAGGAGAGGCCGCACTCGCGGGAGTCGGCAATGCATTTCTCGAGTTGGGTTTTGAGTTGGTCCCCGCTGAAATGCACGCTGAGCGGGCGAAGGCCGCTGGCGCTCAGCAGGCGTTTGAGTTCCGCAGGCTTCTTCCCGTAAAAATCGCGCGTCCCGCCGATCTCCACGTCTTTGTATCCAATCTCCGCAACGCGCTTGAACGTGCCGGCCAGATCCTTTTCAAGATGGTCGCGGACCGTGTAGAGCTGAAGTCCGATCGGCAATCCATAAGGATCGGCGGCAAGATTGGGCACGCCGGAAGCCTCCAGTGCGCTCATCGCGAGGGCAGCGCGCCCGATAAAATCTCTTCGATTCATGGTCATTCACCTCATCGCTGAATTTGTTGAATACCGTCGCTCGACCACCCTTGCGGAGGTGGAACGTCCTCCCGCCATTCCGTTTCGTAATGGGGTGCGCCGCGGTCTAATATTCGGTTGCCGCCATCGCCCGAGGCAAGTTTTTATACATGGCGAAACTTCATGTCAAGGGGTATTCGTGCCGGCTACTTGGAGGCCGCGGCTTTACACCCGGCGTTCAACTGCAGTACACTCGCACCCTTTCCAGCGGATTGAATTCTGCCCAGCGAATGCCTCTCGCCCAAACTCATTGGCATTCGGTCAGCAGGTCGGCCCCCGGTTCGAACGGAATGCAAAGCAGGGAGGATGTCCATGTCAAACGATCTGACCCGGCGACGTTTCCTGAAAGCGGGAGTGGCCGAGAGCGCGCTCTTGGCGGGCGCCTGGCCGGCGCGCGCGGGCGCTGTCCATCTGCTGCGGGAGGCGGCCGCCGAGCCGGCGAAGGCCTATCTGCCCAGCGACCAGATCGGTCTGGCCCTGATCGGCGCGGGCGGCCGGGGACAAGAGGACACGAAAACCGCTCTCCAGGTGGCGGGCGTAAAGCTGGTCGCGGCCGCCGATTGCTACGACGGGCGGCTGACTCATTGCAAGGAACGGTGGGGCGCCGACCTTTTCACTACCCGCGATTATCACGAGATCCTGGCGCGGCCCGACGTGGATGCCGTGCTGATTGCCACCTCCGATCACTGGCACAAACAGGCCGCCGTCGATGCCATGCAGGCGGGTAAGGATGTGTACCTGGAAAAGCCCATGATCCACATTTACAGCGATGGCCCGGAGATCGTCGAGACCGCTCGCCGAACGCAGCGCATTCTCCAGGTGGGCAGCCAGCGCGTGAGCTCCATGCTCTACAAGCAGGCCAGGCAATTGCTGGGGGCCGGCGCCATCGGGAAAATCACGGTGATCAATGCCTGGTGGGACCGCAGCCCCAACAACCCGGTGTTAGCGTTCAACGCTTCGCTTCCCCCCGATGCGTCGCCGGAGACGATCGATTGGCAACGCTTCGTGGGAAGCGCGCCCCCCGAACCCTTTAACGCCGAGCATTTTTTTCAATGGAGAAAATGGAAGGCTTACGGCAGCGGCGTCGCGGGAGATCTCTTCGTCCATCTCTTCAGCGGCACCCACTTCATCACCGGCTCCCACGGCCCCACCCGCGCGGTCGCCCTGGGCGGGATTCGCTATTGGAACGACGGCCGCGACGAACCCGATGTGTTGCTGGGACTCTTCGATTACCCCGAGGGATTCAACCTCCATCTCCGGGTAAATTTCGTCAATGGGGGACCGGAGAACGAAGGATTTGTTTTCACCGGTTCGGAGGGGACGCTTCAGATCGGGGGAGGGACAGTGACCGTCACCTACGCACCCCACCAAGCCATACCCGATTACGACATCGATTCCTGGGCCCTCGCAACCCAGCAGCAGTTTTTGAGCGAGTTCCACAAGAAGTATCCCGCCTCCCACCCCGGTGGCAGACCGGAACACGCCGCAGAAAGTTTCGCGGCGCCCCCCGACTATGACGACACCTACGATCACTTCAAAACATTCTTCGAAGCCGTGCGGACACGGAGCGCGGTGGTGGAGGATCCGGTGTTCGGATTTCGCGCCGCCGGCGCCGCCCTGCTGGCGAACCTCAGTATCGAACGGGGCAGCGTGGTGCGCTGGGATCCCGAAACCATGAAGCTGGCCTGACGCCGAAGGCTCAAACGGCGATCAGAGATCGCCGCTACAGCAAAGGGGGGCCGGCCAGTTTACTGATCCGCCGCCGAGCCGTCCTCGAACACATATTCCGGGCGGTTGGTGGGCTTGTAGGGGTGCTGAGCCGCGACCTTTTCGTTCAACGTCACTCCCAAGCCCGGGCGTGAAGGCAGTTCCGCGTAACCGTTCTTGACCTCCGGCCCCAAGCCATCGAACAGTTCCTCAATCCAGGGAAAATTGCGCTGGGTCGATTCCTGAATCGTGGCGGCGGGCGTGGTGGCATCCACGTGCAGCGAGGCCATGGTGCTGACGTGGCTTTGCGGATTGTGGGGGGCCATCTCCACCCGATAGGTCTCGGCCAACACACCGATTTTCTTCAGCTCCAGAATGCCGCCGGCGTGGCAGACGTCCGGTTGGATGTAGTCCACCAGGTGGCGCGAGCAGAACTCCGCGAAGCCGTATTTGGTGAAGGACCGCTCGCCGGTCGCGAGGTGGGTCTTGGTTTTCGAGCGCAGCAAGGCGAGCTCGCCCAAATCTTCCAATTGGGTGGGTTCCTCAACCCACAACAAGTTGAGATCCTCGACCCGGGTGCAAAAATCGATGGCCATGGTCGTGGTGCAGCGCCCATGGGCGTCAATGGCGATGTCGAAATCATCTCCCACGGCTTTGCGAATGTCCTGGAGCATGCGCACGCCTTCGCGGACCATCCGGTTGGGCTCCACGATCAGGGGATTCGGAAACAGGGTCCCGGTCTTGGCGGCCGTGTAGCCCATTTCCTTGGCACGCAGGAAATTCTCCGGGGTCGGCCCCACATCGAGATACATGCGAATGCGGGTGCGCGCCGCCCCGCCCAACAATTTGTAGATGGGAACGCCGAGCGCCTGCCCGAGGATGTCCCACAAGGCGATCTCCACCGCGCTGATCGCGGAGTTCAGGACCGGACCGCCCCGCCAGCGCGGATAACGGAACATTCCTTGCCAGAGCATCTCGATGTTGGTGGGGTCCTTGCCCAGCAGGTACCGTTCGTGTTCCATAATGGCGGCGGCGACCGTCGCCTCTTTGCTCGTGACCGAACCCTCACCCAGTCCCACCAGGCCCCGATTGGTGTAAACCTTGCAGAAGACCCAGTCGAGATCGCCCACATTCACCACGAAGGTCTTGAGCCCGGTAATTTTCAAGTTCAGCCGTTTCGCGCCGGCGGCGGCATCCTGGGCCGCGGCCGGGAAAGGAGCAGACGCGGCGCCTGCGGCCGCTCCCAGAGCGGTGGATACGAATCCTCGACGATTCATTAGCCCTCCTTGTTGAAGCGCAGTATACCACCAGGAGCAGCGCCGCCGTGCGGCCAGGGCGCGAGAAAAAAGGAGAAAGGGTTAAGGAGGGAATCCCCATTGACACATAGGAACAAGTGCAGCAAGATTTGGGCCGCAAGGATAGGTCAAGAGGAAGAGAATTTTGATGGTGACTCATTATGAAGTGCCACGGCCATCTTGGCCGTGCCCGTTCACGGGCAGGATGCCCGTGGCACTTCAAAATGAGTCACTAGCAGAATTTTTGTCAGTTCGAGAGAATCCATCAGGAGGACCCCATGAGTATGACTCGCAGGGCATTCATTATAGGAACCAGCACCGCCGCTTGGCTGATGGGCAAGGTCGCTCCCAGCAGCCGCGTCACGGTCGGGGTCGTTGGCGTCGGGCGGCAGACCGTGCAGGTTAATCTGAAACAGTTTCTTCCCATGCCGGACGTGCAAGTTGTGGCCGTTTGCGATGTCGATTCCTGGCGACTTGCCAACGCCAAGAAGCAGGTGGAAGACGCTTATGCGCACGCGACCACCTCCGGCACGTACAAGGGCTGTAAGACCTACGCGGATTTCCACGAACTCCTGGCCGACAAGAGCATTGACGCAGTTTTTGTGGGCACGCCCGACCACTGGCATGTGCCCATCTCGATGGAAGCTGTCAAGGCAGGCAAGGACGTCTCCTGCGAGAAGCCTCTCAACCGCTCGATCGCCGAGGGCCGGGAGTTGAGCGACTTGGTGAAAAAACACCAGCGCGTTTTCAGGACCGACAGCGAGTTCCGCTCGCTCGACAATTTCTATCGCGCCGTCGAACTGGTGCGCAATGGGCGCATCGGAAAAGTACACACCATCCGCGCCACGGTGCCCGGAACGGATGTAGGTTGCCCGCCCCAGCCCACTATGCCGGTTCCTCCGGAACTCGACTATGAGCGCTGGCAGGGACCGGCGCCGCGCGCGCCCTATACGGTCAAGCGCGTCCACACGCCGCACTCTTTCGAACGGGGCGGCTGGATGCGGGTCCTGTATTACGACGACGGGATGATCTGCAACTGGGGATATCATCTCATTGACATAGCTCAGTGGGGCAATAACACCGAGCATACAGGCCCGGTGGAGGTGGAGGCGAAGGGCGCTTACCCGCCGCCCGACAGCCTCTGGAACGTGGAAACCAGCTTCGAGGCCTCCTACCGCTATGCCAACGGCGTGCGCCTCTTTTTCAAAACCCAAGACGATACGGGTTCCGTGCGCTTTGAGGGCTCGGAGGGCTGGGTTTATGCCGAGTACATGAAGCCCCTCCAGGCGGAGCCGGCGTCGCTGCTCGAAGCGAAGATTCGCCCCGATGAAATCCATTTTCCCTTCAGGAGCGACAAGCAGGATTTCATCGACGCGGTCAAGACACGCGGCGAAGCCATGGAGAACGCCGAGGTCGGGCACCGCACCACGTCGGTCTGCCTTTTGGGGCACATTGCCATTCAGGTCGGCAAAAAGCTTCAGTGGGACCCGATCAAAGAAAAGTTCACCAACAGCGATGCCGCCAACGCCTTCGTGTCGAAGAGGATTTTAGAGCCGCGGCGCAGCTAGGATCGCTGGTGTAGGAGCGACTTCGGACAATTAGACGTCTCGTTTTAGGATTTTTCCTACCGGTAGGTCCATAACTAATTATTGTGTTGACAGATACCCGGCATGCGGCGCTAGTCTACAAGTGTGAGCATCGAGGCCGAGCTCGGCTACGTTCTTTGCCGCGGGATACGATTTCCTCTCCATGTCTTCCGTGGCGGGCAGAGCCTCAGCATGGCGCAATCGGCAGCAAGCCAGGAAAGATATCACCACAGAGGCCACAGAGGTCACGGAGAGCAGACGGAGAAAAAACTATGGCTCAACAAACAAGGAGCCGTAATCTTTACCTGCGCAAGCAGAAATATTTTTCTCTGTGGTCTGTGTGCGCTCCGTGGTGAGTCCTTGACCCAAAAAGATGTTAAAAATGAAGATCGATCCGACTATGTGAATGAAAACAAAGGCGAGATTGAAAAAATGGATGAAAATCCATCGCGCTTTTCGGCAGAAAATGCACGGATTAGGCGATAATTACGACGAAATCAGAAGCCTGTTGAGGGAAGACAAATTCAAATAGCAGAATGGGTCCTATCGAGAAAGGCAGAAATTCTATGGCGAAAGACGGCGGCTTGTTACAGAGGGAGAGGCACGCCTTGCTGAAACTGTGGAAGGCTGGTCGGGGCGCGCGGATTCGAACCGCGGACCTCTTGCGCCCAAGGCAAGCGCGCTACCAGGCTGCGCCACGCCCCGAATGGCTTCCCAAGGCTATTCTGCCAAGCATCACGCTTCGTGTCCAGCCCGTTGCAGGGGCGGAGTTGGCTGTAGCGGCGGTCTCTGACCGCCGGAATTTATTGAATGTAAGAGTCGGCGGTCAGAGACCGCCGCTACAAAAAAAACCGAACTGCACCATTGCGTCATGGGCAGCAGTAGACCCAGGCAGGGCGGCTGCACCGCAACCGTCCCTCGCGAGGTGTGTGGAGGCAAAGGGGCGCTAGCCGGAGTGATGTTTCCAGTTGTGCGCATCCGGGATTTTCTGGTATTAAATCTAGGTGACGTCGTAACTATCCCTCAACATTTTTGGCAAAAGGCAAACGATGCTTCAGCAAGCCAAAGGTATTATTCCGAGGTATGCTCGCCCCTTCCTGAACGCGCTGGCTCCGGGGAGGGACCGTTGCCGTTTTTGCGGGACGATGACTCGACTAGCCTCGGGGTTGCTGGCCTTGATGTTGGGGGTGGCCTGCGGTGGGGGGGGAGCAGGCGTGATGCCCCTCACTTCGCACGCCGCCGCCCTGCCCGCGGTGCAGGTTTCGTCCGCCCGCCTGTCGTTCGGGAATCAGGTGGTGGGTACGAGGAGTGCCCCGCAGACCGTGACCTTGCTGGATCAAGGGACCACGGCCATTGCCATCACCGGGGTCACCAGCAGCGGGGACTTTTCGCAATCCGGCAACTGCTTGGCTGCCTTGGGACCCAACTCGAGTTGTACGTTTCAAGTGAGCTTCACGCCCAGCGCCACGGGAGCACGCACCGGATCGTTATCGATCAGCACCTCGGCCGCGGCCACGCCGCAGGTGGTCAACTTGACGGGGACGGGGACCCAACCGGTCGTGCAACTATCCAGTCCTAGCCTCACTTTCGCGGCCCAGAATGCGCATACCACCAGTCCGGCACAGACGGTGACGCTCACCGTCGGTGGCAATGCTCCCCTTACTATTTCCAACATCGCGGCGAGTGGGGACTTTGCCGAGACGAACAACTGTGGGTCGAGTGTAGGGGAAGGGGCCAGTTGTATGATCAGCGTGACGTTCACCCCGACCGCAGGGGGAACCCTTACGGGGGGCCTGACGATCAGCGATGACGCTCCGGGCAGCCCGCAGACCGTTAGCCTCTCCGGCCAGGGGTTCGAGCCCCTGGCGATCGCTCCTCACCAGATTGCTTTGACTCCAGGTCAAACGCTGCAATTCCAACTCACGCTTGGCAGTGGAGTCAGCGGTGCGGTGAACTGGACCGTGGACGGCAACCCGGGAGGGAACTCCAGCACGGGGACGATTTCACCGTCGGGCCTCTATACCGCCCCTGCCAGGCCGGACAACATACGATTGTGGCGACCGTGGCCAATAATTCCGCCTATTCCGAAACCGCCCAGGTCTACATCACCACCTTGACGGGCGGTGGAGTTTTTACGCAGCGCTACGACAACACCAGAGTAGGGCTGAATGCTCAGGAAACCGTCCTGACCCCCGCCGACGTAAATCAAAATCAATTCGGGAAATTGTTCTCCTTGCCTGTGGATGGGTTGGTCTATGCGCAGCCGTTGTACGTGCAGGGCGTGGCAATTCCTGGACAAGGCGTTCACAACGTCGTGTTCGTGGCGACAGAACACGACAGCGTCTTTGCATTCGACGCCGATGGCCAATCCACCACGCCTTTGTGGCTCACCAGTTTCTTGAACACCGCGAATGGGGTCACGACCGTCCCCTGGCAGGATGTGGGGACTCCCAACATCAGTCCCGAGATCGGCATAACCTCCACACCAGTCATTGACCCGGCAAGTGGCACGATCTACGTTACCGCCAAGACGAAGGAGGCGCAGGACCCCTCTTGCACTTCGAACTGCACGTACAACTATTTCTATCGCTTGCACGCCCTGGACATTACCTCCGGGGCGGAAAAATTCGGAGGCCCGGTCGCCATCTCCGCCAGTGTCCCCGGCTCGGGGTATGACAACGTCAACGGCACCGTGACCTTCAACCCGTTACCGCAATTGCAACGGCCCGGCTTGTTATTACTCAACGGGGTGATCTACGTTGGATTCGCTTCCCATGGTGATATTGACCCCTATCATGGGTGGCTATTCGCCTACAACGCCACGAGCCTCCAGCAGGTTGCCGTCCTCAACATCACGCCCAACGCGGAGAGGGGTGGCATTTGGCAGGCAGGCGGGGGCATTAGCGTGGACGCCGCCGGAAACATATACGTAGTCACCGCCAATGGGACGTTCGATTACGATGGCATTACCAATGTCGCGGGGCCTGATTATGGCGACAGCGTTCTCAAGCTCAACGTGCAGTCCGGCCAGTTCCAGGTCCTGGACTACTTCACTCCGGCTAATGAATTTACCCTGGACATAGACGATCACGACCTGGGTTCGGACCCCGCTCTGGTTCTGCCTGACCAGGCCGGCACCTACCCCCATCTTTTGGCCATTGCCGGTAAGGATAACCGCCTGGTGATCCTCAACCGGGATAATCTGGGCCAGTTCCAAGCGAATGACAGCGGCGCGGTCGAGATATTGAATAATGCCTTCACTTCCCATCTCTTCGGGGGTGGGGCCTACTGGAACGGGTATATTTACTTCCAGGCAATTAACGATTACCTGAAACAGTTCACGCTGGAAAATGGTGCGGCCACCCTTACATCGACTTCCCCCGACTACATCGGATTCCCCAATCCCTCACCCGTGGTCTCGGCGAATGGAACAAGCAACGCCATTTTGTGGCTCGTGCAGACCGACGCGTACGGAAGTGGTGGGCCGGCCGTTCTGCATGCTTTAAACGCCACTGACGTTGCCACCGAACTTTACAACACGGCGCAGGCACCCAATCTGCGCGATATGGCCGGCCCGGCGGTGGAGTTTGTGGTTCCCACGATCGCGAATGGGAAAGTATACGTTTCCACCAGTGGGGAAGTGGATGTGTACGGCTTGTTGCCTTGAGCGGGCACGAATATCCCTGAAGATCAAGATGCTGGATGCGTGGTGAGAATCCCGGTTTAGGTCCCCCGCTGTCGGGCAGATTGGGTGATATCGACCCCATGCTAGAGCTCTAGGCTATTAAACCGATGGATTCAAAGTTTCTTGAACGCCCTCTCTATCATTATGTTGCGCCCACTTTCCTGTAACACCTTTGTAACCGTCCATGATCCCGCAAATAATGGCCCGAGCCACATCCGGCCTGCCCGTCTTCAATGCCTTGAGCATCCGCACAAAACCCAAGGCGAGGTTATAGGGGTGAAATATCACCCGCCAATGGAGCGGCAGGAAATCGCCCGCCAGCAGCATGCGGTTGCGCGTGGTGTAGTAATAACGCTTGGTGCTGAGGGCGCGCCGGGCGAAGCGCTCCCCCTTATGCCACACAAAACCTTTTCTGGTTACGAAACTGCGGAACCCCGCCAAGCCGCTCCGATAACAGAGCTCGAACTCCCAACCGTCCATGAACAGCTCAGCCGCCAAATAACGGCCGGTGGCTGCATAGAGGGCGTCAAGAACCTCCCGGCGGATAAGCATCACCCCCCCGCTGACGCCCGCGGATGGCCAACAGTCATCCTCGTCTCCGCGAACCGGCAGGTCAGCCTTGACGAGGGGGTTGAAAAACCAACGGAGCAGCGTGGTTCTTTCCGCATATTGGAGCTCGCCGGTTTCCCTGTCCATGATCGCTCCACCCATGATGCCGGCATTTTCTTTCTGGTCAAGCTCCACCAGGTAGGTAAGGGTGCGCCTTTCCGTCTTGGCGTCATTATCCAACAGGAAGACATATTCCGCCGGCTGCCTTCTTCGCAGCGCGTACTCGATGCCGAGATTGCCACCGCCGGTAGGCCCGGAATTCACCGCGCTCGCGATCAGGACCATCCTGTCAGCAGGGAGCGCTTGCGCCAGAACTTCCTCCTGGGCAGCCTCTCCTCCCGCCCGGGCCACGGTCTTGGGATACTCCACGAGCCGGTAGCCCTCCCTCCGGCGCGCCCACTCCGCGATCCGCGCCCGGGAATCGTCCTGTGAACCATTATCCACAACGATCATCAGATAGTCCGGATAATCAAGACCCCGAACAGACTCGAGGCATTCGAGCGTGTCGCGCCAGCCGTTCCAATTGACGGCGACGATAGCCACCCGGGGACTTTGGGGCGAGGGATTTGGGCTCTCTCCAGCCATCCGATTTTCCCCTCGGGGGGCCGCCCCGAGAATGGCGTCAAGCCGGTCCTAACGGACGACCGACTGCCGGACCTCCTGATCGTGGAATTTCCATTTGCCTCCCACTCCCCGATATCCGTCCACTAACCCGCGCAAAATGGCCTTCGCCGACCGGGGGCGACTCGCGACCATCTGTACCAGCGCATCGCGGAGGGCAATGGGGATATTGAAGGCAGGAAAGAAGACCCGTAAGGGCCAGGGCAGAAGATGGGCTGCGATCCGGATGCGGTTGCGAGTCGTGTAGTAGCACAGGATGGGATTGGCAGGCCCACCGCTGGCGGATGCCTGGCGGTGATAGACCCACGCGCGGCTCACCGCCACGGTCGTATAACCCAACTTTCGCGCTTGCCCGCAGAACTGGAGTTCTTCTCCGTAAAGGAACAGAGCGTCGTCCAGGTAATGCCCCGTCGATTTGTGCATTGCCGCCAACACGTCCCGGGCAATCAACATACCCGCTCCGCTGACCCAGTACGATAACTGATATCCCTGCTCAGGATTGGGGAGGCCGGGGCGGAAACTAAAGAGAGGCGAGAAGAACTGCCGCAGCAGCGGAAACGATCCCACCCAACCCGTGAAAAATACCTGCCCGCTCTCGAGGTCCTTGATGACCGCACCCATAATCCCTGCCCGGGCCTGGCGGCCTGCCTGGATGAGATGGTCGAGGCAGTCCTTGTCGACGGTGGCATCGTTATTGAGCAGAAACACATAATCGGCGGGTTGCGGCCGCCGCAAGGCATATTGAAGGGCCACATTGTTTCCACCCGTGAAACCCAAATTGTCTTCATTGCGGATGAGCACCAGCCGCTGGTTCGAATCGCACTGTTCCAGTCGGGCCTCGCTCGCTGCATCGCCCCCGCGCAGGGCAGCTTCGCGAGGATACTCCACCAAGGCGCCCGGCTGAAGGCAATGCTCTAACCCCCAGTCGCGCAGCTTCTCGAGCGATTCATTACCCGACCCGTTGTCGACGACGATGGTTAAGTAATTCGTGTAGCTTAGATTTCGGACAGACTCCAGACATTCGATCGTATCCCGCCACCCGTTCCAGTTCAGGATGCTAATGGCGACCCGTGGTGAGCTATTCTGAGGCAAATCCGTGCGCCCTCCACACTACCCTAGAATTTCCACCCCAGCCTGCGTCGCAGCGGCCGGGTAATCCAGAGCGGAATGCTCAGCAGCCACCTGACGGGGGTAAATATGGGGTAGAGCACCGGCAAGGTGTGTAGACGTCGCCACAAGTAAATTGGCTCCAGGGCTCGACTCAGGCGGCCATTTTTCAGCAGATAGGTCGAGTCCGCGATGCAGAAGTAATTCTGCGTTCCGGCAAGCTCTTTGTTGCGCAGGCCCTCGGGACCGGTGACGCACTCCATTTCGCCCCCCGCCAGGTGGGAGTAATCGTGGTTCTGGTGAACGACCTGCACATCGTGAGTAGCATTGACCACCGGGACGCCCCGGCGGCGGGCGGAGTAGATCATCCAATTGTCCCAACGAACCCTACCGACCGCGAAGGGAGGGATGTCAGGGTAGGCGCCGCGAGGGAAAGCAAAGTAATCCATCCCAACCCAGACGTCCAACTTTCCCTGTGCTGTCGCGTAACGATGGAGCGCGTCCTCCCAATCGGGCCGGTCAAAGTCCCAGGGCTTGTCGACGTTTACCAAGGTTCGCCGCCCCGTCATCACAAACTGACTCTTCTGGACGGCCACGGCGCGCAACCCCTCGATGAACTGCCGGGTCAGCATGATATCGGCGTTAACGTAACACAGCAGGGGGTTCGGGCTCAGTTTCTGCGCCAGGCTGAACATGGAACTGATGAGAGGCGTTCCGAATTCGTTTCGCTCGACGTCTTCGACGCGGGTGATATTCAACTCCGCGGCCACTTCGGCGCTGCCTTCTTCGCTTCCGAACAGGATGATCTGGGGAGTGGGGCGGAGCAGCGACCAGCTCTTCAGTGCATTGCGCTGAATCATCCCAAAGTGTCCCTTGAAGGGTTTGGCCGTGGTAAAAATCGTTAGCATAGTGAGCTCCCAGGATCTTTCCTGCCATTGCGCGAAGCCATTAGCACCCCTGGCAGGCCGGGCCGGAGTATCCGTTTGTACCTTCCCCCTCGGATCTCAGCAGACCTTATTAGTGCTCAAGAGATCGAGGTCTTCTTTCGACAAGCTGACTCCTCCCACTTTACGATAGAGGGCCCGGTAGGTTCTTGCCGTGCGTTCCCAAGTGAACCGGCAAATGCGCTCCTTGCCACGGGTCCGCAGATGTTCACGTAAACCTTCATCCTGGGAAATCCGCAACAGGCACGTCGCTATGCTCTCCACCGATTGAGGGTCAAATTTCAGCACCGCCTCCCCCCCATATTCCTGCAAGCTAGGCAAATCCGAACATGCCACAGCTACGCCTTCTTGCAGAGCCTCAATCACCGGGAATCCGCCTCCCTCGAACAGACTGGGAAACACGACGAACTCCGCCAAGTGGTAGAGCGCTCGCAACTCGAGGGGACTGATATAGCCGAGAAAGGCGACTTGCTCCTGAAGTCCGAGCTTATCGACCCGCCGCTGGATGGCCGGCCAATGATCGTTTTTTGCCCCTGAACAGACCAGATTCAACCTCCGGCCCTCGCGATCACGAACCAGACGGAGCGCCTCGAGCAGTCGCAAATGGTTCTTGTGAGGCCACGTCTGCGCCGGGAAGAAAGCAAACGAAGAGGGGAGACGAAATTTTTCCCGGACCTCGTGCAGGATCCCGTCCGTGAGGTCTCCATAAAGAGCGCTGGGAGCTCCATAATGGATGACAAATATCTTCTGAGTGTCGAGTCCGTACTGTTCTTCGAGATCCGCCTTTACGGCCACTGACGGCGTCGCCACCGCCTGTGCCTCACGGCAGGCCGCTTGATATACCGACTCCCGAAGGGCTATCGCTCCCCGGGAAAAGAACTGAGGATAGTGGAGATGCTGCAGGTCATGGGGATTGAATATGGCGGGAAGGCGGCTACGGGTGAATTCCTGATAGGGGAAATGAATAACCTCTCCACCCAGGGACTCGTAGAACCCTCCGGATTGAGGCAGCGCCTCACTATCCTGCCGCGGGCCTCGAGAAACCAACTGGCGCAGCCCGTAATAGAGGTTGCTGGCCGGGCGCCGGAGCGGTCCCAGCCATTGCTTGGCTCGGCCCAGGCGCTCCGCCTGGGGCTCTGGACCCAATACGATTCTCTGGTTTGGGCCCAGGAGGGGCTTTAACCAGTCAGGGTGGTGGGCATGGGTGATCAGGATATACTCCTCGTTGCTTTGCGTCAGGCGGCCCAGGGCATATACGAGGCTGGTTAGAAACTGCTCCGTGCCTCCGGGCTTGCCGGGGATTAGTTGAGCGTTAATCAAGACCTTCAGGGGCCGTTGCATAGCCTAACGCGCCCTTCTCATGCTCGGCCTTTCTCGCCTTTGAAGCCGTGAAAAAAGGAGTACAGCGCCCGCCTCAGAGGACGTCCTGCAACGACTGGGCGAGCCACAAACGCCCGTCCCAAGGAGACCAGAGCCCGAAGCGGGCTTCCCCGCCGGTAGTGAATCCGAGCAGCCGACAGCATTGCATTTGAAAGGGCATATCTATCCACCGGGCCGGGCCTTGACAGATCGGTCAATTCTTCAAATAACTTTAGGGCTGCATCGTCCTGACAGGCTCCGGACATAACTCCAATCCAGTAACCATAGGCGCTAAGAAGAGCGCGCTGCTGGGTAGCCTGATTTACGCCCAGTTGCACTAACACTTCGGGGGTGATCCTCTCATCGGAAATGACTGGCTCGGGGCTCCCACTGCTTCTTAACGAGGCAAAGGCGCGTGCGGCCAGTGCGGAGAGGACCTGTTGTCTCAACTTCTTGAATGATATCTGATCCGCGTGAATCCTGTGTTTGAGCACCACTCCCTTGAGGTTGGCCAGCCGCCACCGCTGCGCAATCCTTAGCCACAAATCATAGTCTTCGGCGTCGACGAAGAACCTTCTGTACCCACCGACAGACAGAAAAGCTTCTTTCCGGATCACGACCGCGGGGTGTTCAAAAGGGCAAAACAGCGGAAGAGCGCTCTTGATCTCCTCGTTCTCGACCGGGTAGTGTTGGCAGTACAAGGCCCTACCCGCACTATCGATGCGCTCTACCGCGCCGCCAACCACGGCTATCTCAGCATGTCTGTCCATGAATTCGATCTGCCACTGCAGCCGATCCCTGACGGCCAAATCGTCGGCGTCCATACGTGCGAAGTATTTGCCCCGGGCAAGGGCGCATCCGCGGTTTAGAGACTCAATCAACCCCTTGTTCTCCTGGTGGTAAGCGCGAACCCGAGGATCGCGGCGGGCATACGAATCAAGCATCGAAGGCGTGCCGTCGGTCGAGCCGTCGTTGATAACGACGAACTCGAAGTTACGGAAACTCTGGTCGAGAATACTCTCAATGGCCTCGCGTAAAAAGCGCTCGCCATTGAATACACTCATCACCACCGATGCCAGGGGGTCACTTGGCAAGGTCGTCTCCGTGAAGCACCCGTTGCATGCGCCCATGGGCAGAGTTTCTCAAGGCCTGCAGCAACAGACGGGATGCCTCCCGCACTCCCCCTGGGGGTTGGGTCGCCTGGAGGTATCTCTTAGGATGAACCATCGCTAGCTGCTGGGGGTTGGTTTTTTCATGTTCCCGGCAAAGAAGCGGGTCGTCTTGAATCCGCGCCGCGTTGGCAAATAGCAGCGTGTTCTGAGCGTACCAATACTCGACGTCGTCGTTCGTCCAGATCTTGCCGCGAATGCAGTCGATGGGCAGATAATCGTGCTGTTTGAAAAGAGCCGCCCAGTAATCCGGCCATTGTTCGTTCAGGTGGCCAGTTCCAACCTGAAAGGGGATGGCTGCTGAGAACATAACGACGGGAGCTAATCGGGTGAGGGAGTGTACGAAGCCCTCGGCTGCTTGCGGCGGCAAATGCTCAGCCACCTCAAGGGATACCGCCAAGTCGAACGTGCGAGGAAGCCGAAACGATGAAGACAGATTCGTAGCGGTAAATTGATCTTGCGGGATCTGAAGTAGCTGACGGTCGACATAATCGCCGTCCAGGCCAGCCGTGTCGGTAACGCCAAGCTCCCGAAACACCGCCAGCCAAGTTCCGACGCCGCAGCCAACATCCACGACCGATTTGACCCGAACCATCTGGAGCACAATCGGCACGACGACCGACGCGGAGCGTCGGGAGCCACTCCGCATCATTTCAAAGAACTCACGCGTATAGTGTGTTTCGGGCGTCGTGTTAATGGCTACCTCGCTGGGTAATAATTAACCTGAATCCGGAATGAAGAATGGGCAGAGTGCGATGTCCACACCCCCAAAATGCGGTTATGAACTCGGGAACCTTGATCGAGGGTACCTCCGACGGCTTCTCACAACAATCACCTGCCGTTAAAAATGCTTATCGCAACGGACCGGTCGTGGCACATTCTGCTTCCATCCGGGCTTTTGAAGCGATTTCCATCTTGTTCAAAACACGGTAAGCATATACAGCGGTAACAACCGTACCTAGCGCGGCAGTAAGGGCCGTTACCCATATCACACCTGCAAGTCCAAACGCCTTGGCACCGAGTACCTTTAAAGGCAAATAGACAACCGCCGCGACAGCATAAAGAACCACCTGGAATTTTAACTGATTCGCGCCGTTGAGGAACATGCCCAGGGCGTTGCCGCAGAGATCCACAAGCACCCAAACCGCCGCCCCCCCCAAAAACAGGTAAGAGGGTTGAATCTGCGGCCCGACCCAAACATGCACGATGGTCTTTCCGAACAGGCCCAAGCCCAAAGCTACCGGGCCGAAGGATAGCAAGGAGAGGGCGACAGAGCGGACAACGGTTGTCCTTGCCCATTTCACGTCTCCGCGCGCCAGGGCCTCACCGTAAGCGGGCCATAGCGGCCCCACAAACATTTGGGCGACCGAGCGCACCAGAAGGAACATCCGCATCGGGACCGCGTATAGCGTTACGGCCTCCGGCCCCAGTGTTTGCGCGATGATGATATTATCTACCGTGATGGTGAAGACGCTGGCCACTTGGATCAGCAAGAACATGGCCCCGGTGCCCATGACCTTGCGAGCGGCAGCCGAATCCCAATACCTCAACCTCGGCCGGAGCCACGGGCGCGTCCACCCAAACTGGTGAGTCCAATTGCCAAGGACACCCAGGAGTGGTCCGCCCGACATCGCCAGCAAGAGCCAGGGCAGTCCACCCTTGAGATGCATAGCCTCCAGCAACAGGATGAACCCGGTGAGGTTCCCGGCGACATTCCAGAGATTGGTCTCAAATCCCTCCTGGTGGCCCGTCTGCACACGTTGGACGACGTCCAGCGGCATATTAAGCGCAAAGCAACTGAAAAACACCACAACGGCTGGACCGGCCTCCCGCATGGCGGTGACCGAAGAAACATTGAACACACGCGGCCAGGGAACAAAGGGGTAAGCGAGCGCAAACAATCCCATCAAAAGCGCGGCGACTCCACCGAGGATGAAGAACGCGCTGGACACATACCGGTGTAAAGATTCTCGATCGTCTCTTCCATGAGCATCGGAAATCGAATTCAAAAGGCCACTGCCGATTCCCAGGTCCGCGAATGACATCATGGCCACCACGGAGGTGATGGTCATCCACAAGCCGTACCGCTCTGTTCCGAGATATCGAATCGTCAAGCGGACGGTGATGAGGGATGTGAGGACCGTCAGGGCTCGTGCGGTCATGGAAGTGAAGGTAGTCAGCGCCGCGCGCCGGTAACGTTCCCGGGAGCGTCCTTGTTCCGTCGAGGTATCGAACGGCTTCAACCTCAGCAGCCCCCTCATGGCGCGTGTGCGTTCGAGGATTCTCTGAACACTGAAGAACCCCATAAGCTCCGCGTCCGCCGGCACAGTTGAGGGCAGCGCCTCCGCCGGCCGGGCGACGGGCGGGTCAGGGGCGGGCAGCGAGTTTTTCACAAGCGGATCAGATGACAATCAGCTTGCCCCCAAACGCCGGCAGACCTTGATCCACTCGCGCATGCAATAGCCCATGGAGTGGAAATAGCCGCGCGTAGCGTCAGTCCAGGTCGGCCCGGCAAAGGTTGAAACCGCTTCTTCGAGCCGATGACTCAGTGCTTCGTAAGCTTGGCAGTAAGTGTTGCCATCTAATTCCAACTCATGCAGCCAGGGGAGAAGGTCTTCGAGCACCACAATGCAGGCGAGTTCGTTTAAGGCGTCCTTCAGGTAATTGTGGGAATTGCGCCGGTGCTCGGCCACCGGGGTTCCTACGCGGATGGCATGGCCCAGGTGCCGTACGCATGCCTGGCTGAAATACCCCGAAAAAATGTCGCCGTAGCGGTCGATAGGCAATCCCGCCAAAGGGTATCCCATGCGGATAAAATAGTAGCTGGGGATGACCTCGCGGTGAAGCGCCGTGTTCTGGGTGTTGATCGGTGACCAAGTCTGATCCCCTAAGACGCGAGAGCGACCGGTGAATTGCCTGGATCGCGCCGGGGCTACCAACCACGTGATGCCGTCCAGATCGGGGTCTTGCAGCCAAAGTCCGGCATTCATCCGAATCGTGGCCTGGACTTTTCGATCCTTCACTTCCGGGTTCTGGTGGCGAGCAAAGTAAGGAAATCCTCGCGGATAAATCGGGTTCGGGGGTTCGACGCGCATCAGGTCGCAAAGGTTGAACCAGCCGGAACTCGATTCCACCGCCTCGGCGTCAGCGGAGTCTCCACACACGACCGAATGAGCTTGGAAGAAATCTTCCTCCGCCGTGCAGTAATTGTCGTCATCAATGGACACAAGGAAATCAGCTCCTGCCTCCAGTGCCATCAGGTAGCCAATGTTGCGGCGATTATCTGAGTTGTACGGAATCAACCCCCCGGGGAGGCCAATACGACTCAAGTAGGTCTCCTGCTCTTCGAGGGTCGGACAAATGATCTCCATGCCCCGCTTCCGAAGTGAGGCGCAACGTTCATACGCGGCAGGGGGAGTCTTCCGGTCAGGGATGACGATGATTTTGATCTGGCCCAGGCGGTCGTAGGCTTCGAAATTCGCGCTGAAACCCTCCAACAAAACAGGATCGTTAATCGTGGTCACTACCAGGACTGCTTTAGGATTCATAATCTTGGGGCGATGCCGCAAATATCAGCCCGCCTTGCGCCTCCAATTTTCCCACACGAATTCATATTGATAGGTCGGATAGTGGGTGCGCGCGAGAGCGTCTTGGATCTTGCGCATCCGGGCCCGCGCGTCGGGAATGATATCGTGGAACTGCACCTGCACGTCAGCGATGTTGCGTATATAACCTGTCTCCATCAAGTGCTCAAGCAGTTCATATTCCCCGCCTTCGATGTTGATTTTCATCAGGCGGATTTTGTCAATGGCATTCTCCGCCATAAAATCGCTTGCCCGCACCAGCTTGATCTCCTCGGGAGTTCCTGTGGATCGGAAGAGAGAAGATGCGTCCGCGGCCAGGAGAATTTTTGCCGTCGTGCTTGAACCCGCAAGTCCAAAAGCGTGGACGCTAATGCGGGGATTGTGGCGGAATCGTGCCGCGATCTTTTGCGCAAACGGTGTGACCGGTTCGAAAATGTGGAGCCAACAGCCGTATCTCGAAAAGATATCGCTTGCCCAGTTCCCCTCGTAGCCACCCAGATCGAACACCACGTCGTCCGGCTGGATATCGTATTCGACCCGGTGGGTTTTGTCGCCTTGATCCCTGTTCCAGGGCTCCACACGTTTCTCGTGTGGTGTGGGGAAAAAAGTTTGGAATGTAAGACTTGCGATCCACCTTAAACGGCCCAGGGTTTTCTTGAGGGTCATCCCATTCCCCGCTGCCTTTCCGCAATGACTATGATTCCCGTGGCAATATGCTGACAATAAAACGAACCAAGTATATCCAATTGAGGCGATTCCGCCCAGTTAGATTTCTCTCATCTGGATTTCACACCCTGGGCTTGGAAGGGCGGAGGAGCGTTGCTCGTGCTACAATACGCGCCGTTTAGTTGTCTTCATCGGACCTGGAAGTAAGGGAGTTCCGCAGATGAATCGAAGAAAATTCCTCCAAGCGGGTACACTGCTGTCCATTAGCACGGTTGGCGCGTCCGGAATATCCGAAAAAGGCGAATCGGCACCACTACCGTCTCCCCCGCCGTTACCTTTCCAGGGTGAGAAGAGCGACTCGAAGATTACCGGTGTCCGCATGGTCCGTCCCCGGTCCAAGAGGCCGCTCCCTCAATATGCGCCTGCTCCCGGATCGTGGTCCACGGAAGGTTCGGAAGTCGCTAACCCCATGTCGATCTATCCAAAATATAAAGCGCAACGAAGCCTCTTCATGGCCAATGATCTCGGTCCCGAGGCGGTCGAAATCGCGACCGACAAAGGAATCAAAGGAATCGGTTTTGGCGGACCGGGGTGCAGCTTTGTGATTGAAAGGCATTTGACGAAGTTACTCATGGGGGAAGATCCCTTCAACGTCGAAGAGCTTTGGGACATCATGTGGCGGTCCACAATGTATTACGGCCGGAAGGGGTTGGTGGTCCATGCCATCAGCGCGGTTGATCTGGCGCTATGGGATATTATCGGGCAGGCTTTGGGGATGCCCGTTTACAAACTGTTAGGGGGTGAAACAAAGTCGAAAATTCCAGCATATTGCACTGGAAACGATATCGAACAGCATATCGAGTTTGGTTATAAGAGGCTCAAGTTAGCTGTACCCTATGGGCCCGCCGATGGACGCCAAGGGATGAAGAAAAACACGGAACTGGTCAAAAAGACCCGGGAATCGCTGGGACCCGATGGCGATATTATGCTCGATTGCTGGATGGCGCTCACCGAGGAATACTCTATTGAGTTCGCCGCGATGGTGGAGCCTTACCGGGTGTATTGGATGGAAGAGTGTCTCCCGCCCGACGACTATGAGGGTTTTGGGAGGATTCACGAGAGAATCCAATCAACCCGGATGGCGGCTGGCGAGCACGAATATACCCGCTATGGCTTCCGGCTGTTGCTGGAACATAACGCGCTTGATATCTGGCAGCCGGACATAACCTGGTGTGGCGGGCTGAGCGAACTGCGTCACATTGGTGCGCTCGCCGCCGCGTACAATATTCCGGTTATCCCTCATGCGGGATGGGAACACGGCGGTTGGCAATTCATCCTCGCGACGACCAACAGTCCTTGGTGCGAAATGTTTATGCCGCCGCCCGGCGGCCCCACCGAAGTCTATCAGCGGTTCGAGGAGGAAACCGGCATCACGCGGGGGCCCGAAGGCATTTACATGCGGCCACCGGCCCGTCCGGGATTTGGGTGGGAATTAACGGTTGATTAGGGCAGAAAGCAGTAGGCAGCGGGCAGTAGGCAGTAAGCAGGCATCTGGCCATCTGGCCATCTGGACATCGGGCCATCGAGCCATTGAGTCATCGGGTCATTGAGTCATCGAGTAATTTGCGATTTGAGATCTTCGAATAAAGCCCCTAGTCCAACCCCTAACCCCTGATCCCTAACCCCCGGCCCCCAGCACGCTCACCCATGCTTCGCCCTGCCCGCATCGGGTGCGCTGGCTTGTTTCTGAATATTCCTCTTCCAATCTTCGAGGTAGGGCCCCGCGAGGTCCTTGGCCCGCTTGCGCAAAGGATCCATCTCCTCGCGCGAGAGTGGTTTGAATTGCTGCGCAAAGCGGACGTCATCTTCTAACTGGCCAAGGGTGGTGCAGCCGATGGCGACACAGCTTACCGGCAAGCTCAGGACATAGCTCAGGCATTCCCGCACGCTGAAGTCCTGCAAGAGTTTGGCGTTGGCAAGGCTTTTCATGCCCTGAATGCCCATGCCGCGTCCGGCGGCCACTGGCAGAACGAGTTTCTCGAAGCTCAAATAGCCAGGATCCGCCACATGCATCGGCATCAAGATAGAATCGAAATGGTCATAGGCTTTGAGCATGGCGAGGTGAACGTAGGGATCGTGGTGGCCGGTAAAACCGATAAAGCGGCATTTCCCCGCCTTTTTCGCTGCCTCGAAGGCCTCGATGGCGCCCCCGGGACCGAATATTTGTTCAACTTCCTGCTTCTCATCCACAGAGTGGATCTGCCAAAGGTCCACGTAGTCCGTACGCAAGCGCTGCAAGGAGAGGTGCAGTTCCTTTTCGGCGCCTGCCCTGGTGCGGCTATTCGCCTTGGTGGTCAAAAAGATGTGCTTCCGAAAAGGCGGAAGCACCGCTCCATAAACCTCCTCGGACTTCCCATCCCAATAGTCTGCGGAATTATCGAAATAATTGATTCCCAAATCATAGGCGCGGAGCGTGATTGCCTTAGCTTCCTCAAACGAAATCAGAGGAAACCGTCCGCCTGCCTGGCCGATCACGGTGAGTTTTTCGCCCGTTTTCCCAAAGGTTCGCTGCGGAATGTCTCCGGCTCGGGGCTTGGGCGGTCTCACACCGTAGGCGGTCGCAGCCAGCCCCGCCAAAGCTCCACCAAGAAAAATTCGCCGTTTCATCGGGTCCTCCGTCACTCGGACATCCTTCTTCGTTTCAATAAGCTTACGACAAAAATCCCCAAAAGTAATGCAGTGCTTGGCCCAGACCACCCCGGCGCTCGACGTGCCACATGATTACACATTCATCTTGATCCGCAAGGAGACCGATAAACGTATTTGAGATTTGAGATGGAGGAATCAAAGGCATGAAGTAGGAGCGATTCGAGCAGCTTCGCGTTTGGCAGGCAGGAATTGAGCTTGCTGCCGCAGTCTATGCCCTGACCGAAAAGCCCGCGTTCGAGCGGCGTTATTCGCTGCGCGACCAAATCGAGCGCGCCGCCGTTTCGGTTTCCAATAATATCGCGGAAGGTTTTGAGCGCGGCACTACGCAGGAAGTCTTGACGTTCCTCTATATTGCACGAGGCTCGGCGGGTGAAGTACGGTCAATGCTCTGCCTGCTGGAACGGCTGCTGGCATTCCCCGATCTCAAATCTGAAATCGCAAATCACTACCCGAAAGCATCGCTCGGCAATTGCGCGCCTGGGCGGACTCTCTCCAAAACTCCGGCAGCAAGGGTCAACGTTATTTAACCGATAAGACCCGCAATACCGATCGAGTCCGGCGCGAGCGCGACGAATTCCTGCAACAACTGGATCAGATTCGCCAAAACGGCTCTAAAGCCCATGCCCCAGTGCTCGCCACCGACTAATTAAAAGCGTCCTTCACTCCCGTCCGGGCGCACGGAGGCAAATTTCGGAGTGCGGGAGCTCGCTCCCGCTTTTTCTACCGCTGACTCGTCAGTGCTGGGTGATTCGCCCGACGAGTCGCGGCGACGGGTCGCCGCACTCCAAACTTCGGTTCGTTTGCCCGTGGTGAGAAATGCCGGCCTTAGCAGAACCCCTGCGCCCCTGTTCAGCACCACCCCGGCGCTCGGCGCGCCGCCCCTCCTCGTCTGAGGAGGGGAGCACTTTAAGAACTCCCCTCCTGGCTCAGAGCTTGCCCTGAGCCTGCCGAAGGGAGGGGTGGCGCCGGAGGCGATGGGGTGGTTATTCTCTTTAGGTCTTTTCCGCCGGGGTGGTTACCCGCGGTGGGGGGGCCGCAGGCTCTAAAGAAACCCGTCACCTTTCGATACGTTTGGTCATCTTGTCGAGGGCGTCGCGGTCGATCTCATACCCCAGTCCGGGCTTGGAGGGGGCGTAAACGTATCCATCCGCCGAGATGCGGGCCGGGTCTTTGATATAAGGTGGATCGAAAATGCCCTGCGGGATGGTCATTTCGTAAAAGAGGTTGTTGGGCATGGCCAGCTCGCAGTGGAAGTGTACCGCTTGCTCCAGAGTATCGCCCCAGTTGTGAGGCGCGCATTCCATACCACAACATTCCGCCAGGTGCGCGATCTTCATACCTCCCGTGATGCCCCCTACGTTATCGACGATGAAGCGCACCACGTCAACCGCTCCCCTGCGGATATATTCCGCATAGTCGTAAATGGAGAAAATGAACTCGCCGATATGTAGGGGCACATCCAAGGCACGCGCAAGTTCTGCCAGCCCTTCAATATCCTTGGTGGGTATGGGGTCTTCAAAGGCTACGAAATGCAACTCGTCGAGCAAACGACCGACCGCCAGGGCCTCGCGCCGGCTATAGCTTCCGACCGGATCCATCAAGAGGATGAAATCGTCTCCTCCGGCTTGGCGCACAGCTTTACAGACCTCCATGTCCAGCTTGTAATCGCTGCCACCGTTGGGAGGCAATTCGGGAGGGTGTATCTTGTAGGCTTTGAAGCCCTCCGCCTTGGACTTGCGAACCGATTCCACAAATTCGTCCACCGTTTTCAGGTGCTGAGAGCTTGCGTAGGCGAGCACGCGTTGCCGGTAAGCGCCGAGAATCTGATAAACCGGCAGCCCTACCGCTTTCCCGGCGATGTCCCACAGGCAGTTGTCAATGGCCGCGGCGTAGGAACTTTGCCCCCGGCGGCGCTCGACCGGGTCCCACTGGGAGGTCAGGCTGGCACGGTCAAGGGCGCTCTTGCCCACCAGCTTCCGCTTGGCGTATTGGACCCACCCCTGGTTATTCCAGTCAGGATGCCAATAGCGGCTTTGGAGGGTGTAATTCCCTTCGATCCCACTCTCGGTCACGACGCACGCCAAGCCATCGCCGTGTTCATCGGTAATATGCGCTTTCACTTCCTTGATTCTCAGGTCGGGGAGATCGTCGGGCTTGATTCCGGCCGCGGTCGCCAGGGACGTGGCGGAAATCAGGGTGGAGCCCCCCAGGAAAGCGCGGCGTGAAAGATTTGCTTCAATCATGCGATCCTTCCTCGTTCCGTTCTGAGGCGACGGCGCAACACTTGAAGTATGGGTTAGCGAACCTCGCCAGGTCACGAAGGGTCTTTTTCGCGGAATCGTCAAGCGGGGCGGCACTATCTTTTGCGCGCACCGCATAAGTTGTGAAGACTCCACGCAAGCAAAGCAGGTACTTCAACGACGCGAGGCCATAAGCTTCCACTTCCGGGACGAAAAGCATCGCCTTTTGAAAGAGGTCCAATGCTTCCTGGCGCCAGCCGGAATGCCAGACGTCCCACACGCCGGCATAGATGTCGGCGAAAGCAGCGGCGGGCATGCATCCCGAAGAGCCCCGTTGCATCTCGTCGATCATGGTTCGGCCGTGATTGCCGGAGAACACCTTGAGTTGATCCGAGGTTTGCTCCCGCAGCGGGCCGATGCGCCCCAGCGGAGATCCGCCTGCTTCATCCTTGATGTAACGCAGCGTGGGGACTTCCCTGAACATGCGGACAACGAGCGCCACGCTCATGTTGCCGGTGGTTTGCGCGAAAAGGGGAAGTTCGGTTGCCTCGCCCACGGCTTTGTAGTAAGCGAGCAGGGCATCGTCACTGGCCGGATGGGCAGGAGGGAGTGAAATGATGGCGTCGGCGCCAAGTTTCTCGGCATGCCGGGCATACTCCACGGCGGTTTGAACCTCCGGGGCTTGCACCCCGATGACCATAGCCGGCCGCAGCCGTTTGCCGGCCGCCAAAATCGCCTCGCTCCCCGCCAATCTCTCCGACTTGCTGAGCGTCGAGTACTCGCTGGTCATCTGCGGCCATACACAACCGTGAACACCCGCCCGGTCAAGGAACTCAACCTCGCGAGCCAGAACCTTCAGGTCGAGTTGATTAGAATCCGTGAAGGGCGTTTGGGCAATCGCAAAGATGCCGCGAAGAGGTTTCGATGCGGTCGGGGGAAACATGGGTCGGGCAAGGGTGGGAAGGGCACTGTCGAGCACGCTCGCGCCCAATATGCTAATGAAAGTCCGGCGATGAAGGCTTCTCATAAAGTTGGGCTCACATTTCTGGCTCAAGAGGTGGCCGCCATTTGAGTTCTTCGACCGAGGGAGGTCAGAAGGTCATGAGATATCGGTCAATCTCCCATTCGCTGACGCTCCGTTGATATTGCACCCATTCTTCCGTCTTCACACGGATATAGTAAGAGGTGAAGTCATTTCCCAAGGCCTGGGTGAGGACGGGATCCTTCTCCAAACGGTGGAGGGCTTCGCGCAAACTCATGGGTAGCAAGTGAATGCCGCGTGCCGCAAGCTCGCTTTCGGACGCCTCGTACAGGTTGCTGGTGTTGGGGGGGCCGGGATCCATCTTGTTATCGATTCCGTCCAACCCCGCCGCCAGAAGGCCGGCAATCGCCAGATAGGGATTGGCGGCGCCGTCGACAGCACGGTTTTCAATTCGTCCGGGCCCGGGAAGGCGGATCATCTGGGTGCGATTGGAAGGGCCGTAGGTGATGTAAACCGGAGCCCAGGTGGCGCCGGAGCGCGGCGTTCCGGGAACTAGGCGCTTGTAACTATTTACCAGCGGGGAGGTTATCGCGCAGAGGCTTGGAGCGTGGTGCAGGACTCCCGCCATAAACTTGCGGCCGAGGTGGGATAGACCAAATTCCGCGCTCTCATCCAGGAACAGGTTTGTGCCGGTTTCCGCGTCCGCCAGGCTGAGATGAAAATGCGCGCCATTGCCGGTCAGATGCGCGAAGGGTTTGGGCATAAAGGTGGCCCACAGGCCGTGCTGCTCGGCGACGGTGCGAACCATCCACTTGAAGAAAGTGTGCCGGTCGGCGCTGGACAAGGCGTCCGAATAAACCCAATTGATCTCAAATTGGCAGTTGGCGTCCTCGTGGTCGTTGGCGTAAGGGTCCCAGCCCATCTCCTGCATGTAGCGCAAGAGGGTGGTCATAATATCAAGGTTGCGGTAAAGGGTGCGCAAGTCATAGCAAGGCTTTTCCGCCCTATCGAGAGGATCCCAGGGAAGGTACCGGCCCTGCTCGTTCTTCTTCAAGAGCATGAACTCGGCTTCGATTCCGACGTGGAGGATGTATCCCCTTTGCCGGAGGGCTTCGAGGCTGTGGGAGAGAATGGTACGCGGACAGTACGGCCACGGGCGCCCATCCACGTGGAGGTTGCCGGGCACCCAGGCGACGTTTTTTTGCCAGGGTAGGATGGTGAGCGATCTGAAGTCGGGGATGCTCACCACATCCGCATCGTGCGGGCCCTGGTTCAGATCGCCGGCCGCGAAGCCCGCAAAGCCCGCGCCCTCCCGCACCAATTCCTCGCGATGGGTAGCGGGAACCACCTTGGCCTTGGGAGCTCCCGCCAATTCGACGAAGGAACATAGGAAAAACTCGATGTCTTTTTCGGATACGGGTGGGCCTTGTTGATTTTCCATATGCTTCTCCTCTCCGTCTATGAAGAAACCGCAGCGGCAGCTTTTTCTCCCACCAGTTGTCCGGTCTCGAAGCGAGCCGGGGAGAATGGCTCGATGAGCCTGGGGGTTTTGCCGGTGGCGATCAGTTCCGCGGTGCATTTTCCGGCAATGGGAGCCGCTTTGAACCCGTAGGTCCCCCACCCAACATCCATGTAGAAATTCTTCACTTCCTGCGCCGCGCCGATAATGGGAGCGTAATCCGGCGTCATATCGCAGACCCCGGCCCATTGGCGGAGTACGCGCAGCCCATGCAATTGCGGGAATAGCTCCAGCGTGTAGGTGGCCATCTGCTCGAGCGTCGGCAGTGTGCCCTTCATACTATAGGACGAGTAGGGATCGATCTCGGCGCCGATGACTAGTTCCCCTTTGTCGGTCTGGTTTACGTAAACGTGCAGGGTGGCGGAAACAATCACCTTGTCGAGGAAAGGCTTTAACGGTTCAGTCACGCAGGCTTGGAGCGGGTGACTGACCACCTGCAAGGGCACTCCCGCCATCTTCGAGATGGTGGAAGCCCATCCGGCCGTGGCATTCAGCACCGCGCCAGCCGCCACTTCACCCCGGCTGGTGAGCACCGCTTGAACCTTACCACCCTCCACCCGCATGCCCGTGACCGTCGTGAAAGGATGAATCTCCATCCCCATTCGATCGCAGGCGCGCGCCAGGCCCCACACCACCGCGTCGTGGCGGATAATGCCACCGGGGGGATGATACAGCGCGGCCAAAATGGGGTAACGCGGCCGGCCACTAACGTCCAGGGAAGGCACCAAGCGGCGAATTTCCTCTGGATAAATAATCCGGCTGTTGATTCCGAGAGCTTGATTGTTCTCCGCCCGGATGCGCAGCCCGGTCACCGCCGAGTCCGTGTGCCCGAGCGTGAGGTGACCGCATTGGCTGAACAGCAAATTCCATTCGAGCTCGCGCGAAAGATTTTCATAGAGCTTCACGGAGGCGTCGTAGAAAAGAATGCCTTCCGGGGTGCGATAATTCGAGCGGATGATGGCGGTATTCCGGCCGCTGCTGCCGTTTCCCAAGTAGCCTTTGTCGAGCAGCGCGATGTTGCGGATGCCGTGCTGCGAACCGAGGTAGTAAGCCGTGGCGAGCCCGTGCACCCCGGCGCCCACAATCACCACTTCGTAGCGCGGTTTCAGTTCCCGCCGCTGCCACATGCGCTCTTTTTTGAAGAGTCGGAACATGATTGGTTTAGCCCCGTAGCAGTTGCCGTGCTTGGAGCCCAAACGGCGCGATATGGAATTCGTGCCCGGCATCGAGCACGGACTCCCATACACTCTCTCCATACTCCCGGCTCACCAGCAGATGGTACGCGGGGATCCCCTTCAGATCCTCGCGCAGAACAATGGCATGAACGTGCGCCACGTTGGCCGGCGCGCAGGTGCGATCCTCCCGCAAGCTCCCCGGAAGATTTAGCGAGGTCAGCTTGTTCAGGACTTCACCGCTGCGAGGCCCGGCAAGCTGCAATTGCGCGTAGACCGAAGTCACCTCGGTCACATAAATCGGCGGCAATGAAGCATCCGTCCCGACAATCTGAAATCGTTGAAGGCGCTCTCTTACCACATCGCCCTCCGGCGGCTCGCACGTCACCAGATAATGAAGCCTTCCCAGGGGCCATAAGAACGCCTCCGCCCCGAGGGCAGGAGGGGTCTTCAGGCCGTGGCCTTGCAGATCGAATTTCGACATCCAACTCACATCGCCCAAGCCCACGGATTCACGCGTCCGTGCCGCCTCATCGTTCGGAGCAGTGAAGGCCGACGCAACTTGCCAGCCATGATGCTCGACCATCGTGGCGCCGCTTGCGCGTTGCGTGTGAAATAACGCCGTTTGCTTAATGGGTTTGCCCCTTAGGTGCTGTAGCGGCGATCTCTGATCGCCGTTGGAATTACGGCGGACAGAGGCCGCCGCTACAGCACCGACGGCGGACAGAGGCCGCCGCTACAAATCGAAGTATTCATCCAGCCCCTTACATGCGCAGGCGCGCCCCTTCCGGATCATAGAACGTCCGCTCCGTGATCTTGGCGCGCGCCAGGAGTCCGCCCACTCGCACATCGACCTCGGCTCCCTCGCGGGCCAAGTCCGCCGGCACCCACGCCAGGCCTACCGCTTTTTGATTGAGGGGAGAGAATCGAACACTGGTGACTCTTCCGGCCAGTTTGCCGTTGACCATGATTGCCGCGCCATCCTCCGGCAAAACATCTTCGTTCATGATAAAGCCCGTGAGTTTCTGGCGGGGCGGCTGATCGGCCAGGCGACGGAGCGCCGCGCGGCCGATAAAGTCTTCCTTGTCCAGCTTGGGCACCCAAGCCATTCCCGCCTCGAAGGGATTGGTCAAGGCATCGCTGTCAACGCCTACGATGACATGCCGCTTTTCGAGGCGCAGCAGGCGTTGGGCTTCAATTCCGAAAGGCCTGATTTCAAATTTGCGTCCCGCCTCGAGCAATTCGTTCCACAGGTCCGGTCCTGACTCGGCGGGATAGTGGATCTCCCAACCCGTTTCCCCGACAAACCCGATGCGCATCAAAATGGCCTCCACACCCGCCACCTGCGCCGTGCGGCACGCCATGTAAGGGAAGGCCTTGGTGCTCAGGTCACAATCCGTCAATTGAGCAAGCACCTCACGGGCGTCCGGCCCGGCGAGATTTACAGCCGCGAGGCCCGCCGTAAGGTTGGTAACGTATGCGTCCCAGCCCGTTCCGATCAGCCACCATTTCATCCATTGATTTACGAAGTCCAAATTTCCGGTGGTCGTGGTAATAAAGAAGTGATCGTCGGCCAACCGGGAAACCGTGCCATCATCCAGCATGATTCCCGCTTCATCGCAGAGGACCGCGTAGCGCACCCGCCCCGGACGAAGGTCCGACAAGCGCCCCGCATAAATCTTGTCGAGCAGCTTCCCTACATCGCGGCCCTTGAGGTCGAGCTTGCCCAAGGTGCTCACATCAATCAGTCCCACACGCTCCCGAACCGCGCGATACTCCTCTTCCACGCAAGACTTTTCATTCGCACCTTTTTGCGTCTGGTAGTAACGGGGCCGCTTCCATTCTCCCATGTCGAGCCACACGGCGCCTGACTCATCATGCTGATAGTGCATGGGAGTGCGGCGCGTGGGATGATGCCGCGCTCCCGCCAGCGCGCCCAGGGTGACGCCCGGGTTGGGTGGCCGCGCCGTGGTGACGCCCGTCTCTTCCATAGTCCGGCCGGTATGGCGCGCGCACACGCCGATGGCGGGCAGTTGGCACATGCGGCCTTGACATGGGCCCATAGTGGTTGTCGTGTACCGCTTGAGCGTCTCAATGTGATCGAAACCCTCATCGATCGCGTCCACCAGATCTTGCGAGCTTACATCGGAGCATAGGCAGACGAACGCCCGCTTGCTCGCTGCCTCGCGCTCAGGAGGGAAGGTGCGGGGAGCGGCCAGAGATTCACCCGTCACCTCGCCGACGGCACTGGTGTTAGCGGGATAATTTGTCGGAATAAAAGCGGCCTTTTTGTCGTTCCACTCTAAGCTCGCTCCGGCTTGATGCAGCAGCCCTGCGTCGGGAATGCGATGGCCGCACACGACCAAAATGTCGCAGCTATAGCGGCCCTTGCGCGTCTCAAGGCCTTTGACGCTCTTGTTTCCAAGGGCTTTCACGACAGATTCCGGCGCTACGGTGGCGGCGATTTTGACCCCAACCTCGCGTAAGTCTGCAGCCACGGCATCGCCCATCGGACTCCGCGCGATGATCACGGCCACTTTGCCTGGCACAATGCCGTGCAGGCGAATCATCCGTTGGACGGCGGTGGACAATATGACCCCTACCAGGTCGTTGTTGGGAAAAAGCAGTGGAGACTCGTACACGCCCGTGGCCACCACCACGTGCTGAGCTCGCAGGTGAATCAACCGCTCCGCGTCCTTAGGATTTTGGCGAGGCTCGACGATGCCCAGCAAGTTGCCCTCGTATAGACCAAAGCAGTAGCACCCCCGGAGCACCTGGATGTTGGGAAGCGCTTGAACTTGGGCGGCAAGTTTCACGGGCGAAATGTCCACATTTTTCGAGTAGCGCAGGTGGCCACCCAGTTCCGGCTGGTCATCGATCAGCGTAATCTCCACGCCTTTGCTTGCCAGCTCGATTGCGGACTTAATGCCCGCCGGGCCGCCCCCGACAATCGCCACTTCCGTATGCCGATAGCAATGCTCGTAGTTCCCATTTTCACTATCCGGGGAAGGGAGGTCACCGAGGCCCGCGACACGGCGTATAAAGGGTTCGGCCATATGCCACATCGCGGGATTGGTCATGGTCTTGTAATACCACCCCACGGGCATCAACCAATCGAAACGCTGCACCATCGCCAGCCAATCGTGATTGAGGGAAGGATAGGCGTGCTGGTGTCTAACGCGCATGCCAGCGCGGACGGGAGTGATGCAGGTGCGGACGTTGGGTGTTCCATCCACATTCATCAGGCAATTCGGACATTTGCCCGCGAGGCATAGCAAGCCGCGCGGACGGTGGTACTTAAAGCTCCGCGTAAAGATGCGTTGTCCGGCGCGATAGAGTGCGGAAGCAACGGTGTCCCCGGCGCGAGCCTTGACCGGTTGGCCGTTGAATTCAAATGTCAGCGTGTCTGTGGGTTCACTCACGTTGATTCTTCAGGAAAAAAGGATTCTTGGACTTCATTGGTCAGGGTGTTTCTAAGCGCTTGAAACCACTGGCGACAGCCTGAGCGGTGGTACCACCACTCTTTTTGTACCCCGGCTTCGTTGGTCTTGGTGTAGGTATACTCTACCCAGTCAGCCTCTGGCGCGTCGGGCGCAGGCCGTTCTTTTACCTCGCCACCGAAGCGGAATTCGTAGACGCTGCGATTACCGCATTGGGGACAGCGCACTAGAAACGACACAACTTGCTCTCCTTGGGTCCCATGGTCAGCACCACCCCGGCATCAGCGCCACCCCGGCATCAGCACCACCCCGGCATCAGCACCACCCCGGCACTCAGCGCGCCACCCCTCCTCATCTGAGGAGGGGAGTTCCTCAAGAAACTCCCCTCCTGATTCAGGAGGGGTGGCGCCTTGGCGCCGGGGTGGTTGCGCGCCGGGGTGGTTACGCGCCGAGGCGATTATCCCTTCAGCTCGTCCCCGACATGCAAGGAAAAGCCGCGGACCTACAGAACAGGTCCACGCTACTCCGCTTGCTGCCTACTGCCTTCCGCCAACTGCCTACTTCTCAGAATCCCAAGCTAAATCCTTGCCACTCTCCGCATCCCTGCCAAAGGAACCCCGCAGATCGCCGAGGCTTCCGCCGTCAGCGCCGCCATATCCTCCGGCTCCAGATGGTGCACGTCCGACTTCCCACACGCCCGCGCCAACATTTGAATTTCCGCCGTCATCACCCGCAAAAGGTTGGCAACGCGTTCTGCGCCTTGATCAATATCCAGGCGTTCCATCAATTTCGGGTCTTGGGTGGTGACTCCCACCGGACACCGCCCGGTATGGCAATGGTGGCAATACCCGGGTTCCGTGCCCAGGCGGTGATAATCGTCCACGTACAGAGCCTTGTTGCAGTTCAAGGCGATCAGCGCAGCTGTGCCGATATACACCGCATCCGCTCCCAGCGCCATGGCCTTGGCGGCGTCCGCGCCGTCACGAATTCCCCCGGCGATGATGAGTTGAATTTCCCCATAGAGCCCGCAATCCTCGAGCGCCGCTCGCGCTTCTGAAACCGCCGCCAGAGTGGGGATGCCGCAATGCTCCTGAAAAATCGCCGGCGAGGCTCCGGTGCCACCTTCCATGCCGTCCACGACAATGACATCGGCGCCGGCCTTAGCGGCGAGTTTCACGTCATCAAAGACCCGGCTGGCGCCCATCTTGACAAAAATCGGGACTTCCCAGTCTGTCGCCTCGCGCAGCTCTTCGATTTTGACAATCATGTCGTCCGGCCCCAGGAAGTCCGGGTGCCGCGCGGGGCTGCGCTGATCCACCCCCACGGGAAGGTCGCGCTGTTTGGCGATGATATCCGATACCTTTGAACCCAGCAGCAGGCCGCCGGTGCCAGGTTTAGCGCCTTGCCCGACGGTGAGTTCGATGGCGTCAGCCCGGCGCATATCGTGGATGTTGATCCCGTACCGGGAAGGCAGCACTTCGTAAATCAGCGTCTTGCTGTTATCGCGCTCCGCCCCCAACATGCCGCCGTCACCGGTGGTGTTGGAGGAGCCCACGGTAGCGGCGCCGCGTGCCAGGGCTACTTTGGCGTTGTAAGAAAGCGCTCCCCAGCTCATCCCGGTAATCATCACCGGAATATCCAGCACGATGGGTTTGCGGGCGTGGCGCGTTCCCAGCACCGTCTTGGTTGAACACTTCTCCCGGTAGCCCTCCAGGGGAATCCGCGTCAGCGAGCAGGGAAGGAAGGTGAGATCGTCGAAGGTGGCCCAGGTGCGCGGACGCAGCGTGCCATACCCGCGCATGCGATACAGGCCGGATTCCGCCTTGGCCTGGATATCCTCGATGACCTCGGGCTGGAAGGTGCCACTGGGCCGTAGCAGCCGGTTTGGACCTTGAGGATCATCAGGCATCGATCAGAGGGCCTCCTGCCAGGTCTTCCACTCCCGCTTATCAAAATTCCACAGCTTTCTCCCGGCTACGACTTTCTTAAATTCGCCACCGGCCGGAAGCCTTTTACGCGCTTCCGGGTCGAGAAATTGCCCCAGCACCGCGTCGATGGATTGGGCATCGTCCGGACTGGGAATCTCCAGGACCGTGTCCGTACCCAGTCCGGCAATCTTCCCGCCCACATAACAAACCGTCTGGTACATGGAATCAGCAAAGGCTTCACCCGCGTCGCCACAAACGATCAGGGTACCTTTCTGCGCCATGAAGCCGGCCATATACCCGCAGTTACCCGCCACCACCACCGTGCCACCCTTCATGGAAATGCCCAGGCGCGCGGCAGCATCTCCGTGGATGACCACGGTTCCCCCGCGAATGGCGGCCGCCGCTCCGTTTCCGGCGCTCCCGCGCACCACAACCTGGCCACTCATCATGGACTCGGCAAGTCCCCACCCGGCGCTGCCGGCAATTTCGAACGTGGGGCCGTCAATCAGTCCGGCGCAGTAGTAGCCAACGCTTCCCTCAAGCTGTAGGGTGACCGGTTCAAGGATGGCAACTCCCAAATTGTGCCGGGCGCCAGGGTCTCGCACCCGAATATGCTTCTCGCCTAGCTGAATCTGCTTTTTGATTTCAGCGTTGATTTCCCGGGTGGTCCGGCCCTCGCAGCTTACCTCTCCCATACGCGGACCTCTCTTGCTTGAGCTTCCCGAACATCGTAGGCGCCAGGCAAGGCGCATCGAATCGCGATCTCTTCATTGGCGAGGGCAACGAAGCCTTCCGTCTCGGCCCAAAGCAGCGGTTTTAGGGCAAAGGGGTCTTTAACAAAACCGAATTGGTTGACGGTTGCGACCAGGCAACTGTAGGAACCGTCCAGATCGCGCAGCATGGCTTCCAGAGCTCCCTTGAGCGTCGAGCCTTTCTTGAGCTGGTCAGCAAGATAAATCGCCACAACTTCCGAATCGTTTTCGGTGTAGAAACGGACCTTGTGTTGTTCGTACCGGCGGCGAAGTTGGTGATAATTCGTAATGTGGCCGTTGTGAACGATGGCTAAGTCCGCGAGTTGATGGCTCCCAAAAGGCTGCGAGTGGCTGAGGTCGACTTTGGATTCGGTGGAAAGCCGCGTGTGGCCAAGGCCGTGTGTACCCTTAAGCCGCGAAACGCCGTAGGTCTGCTCGAGGTTGTCTGGGGAACCCACTTGCTTGATGATTTCGAGGCTTCCGCCCATGCTGACCACTTCGATTTCTTTATCGAGCGCTTCCATGCGGATGGCCAGGGCAGGCAGATCACACACTCCCTTGACCACCAGGCGAGCGGAATTGCCGTTGTGAGAGAGTTCGTAGCCTTCGCCGAAGTGTGAGTCAAGAAACCTGGTGAGGGTCTGGGTGAGGGCGGAAGTATCCTCTCGGTCACCGAGCTTGACCCGCAGCACAACTTGGCGATCGACGCGCGCGCCAAAGACTGCGACACCGGTCGAGTCCGGCCCCCGGCAGGCTAGTCCCTCGAGCATGGTGATAAGGACCTGCCCGACGCTCGCGTTCCGGTTGTCCCGGGTTTTATCGAAGAAGCCCGCTATTCCGCACACATGATTTTCCTGAGAAGTGCTGCATGCTAACAGTATATGCGAGGGATTACAAGGGGGGGAGGGCCCGAAACGTAGGCAAGCGGCAGAGCCGCAAGAGAAATTCAAAAGGCAAAGTGCAAAAGTCAAAAGGCAAAAGTTAAGAACCACAGAGTACGGCAAACTACACCCGACTCTGTGGAACCCGCTAGGCTAAGCGCGTTGTCGATGCGACGCGTTGCATTCCCGCGAAGCGGGAAACCGTGAGTAGCCGTAGGTGAAACCTACGGAAACAGAGGGAGAGAAATGGCTCCGGCCCTGAAGGGGCCGACCTCTTGTAGGGTCAACCCCGTTGGGGTTGGGTGGGGGCGGGTGGGTTCTGCTATCTAACCTTCGCGCCCATGCTACGCGGCCGCTCACGTATATGCTAAGAACTCGATTTGGTTTGTTTTTAGAGATATACAAAAGCGCTCACGTATACTTCAAGAGCACTTATGTATAATTGGCCTATGGCAAAAAAGCGGAAAAACCCTTATGCTGTGGGCCTTGGGCATCGTGGCGGAAAGAGGGGCGGACCCGCAGGGGCCGCAGCTATGAAGCCGGAAGAGCGCAGCGAGAGCGCAAGAAAAGCGGTCTTGGCTCGCTGGGCTAAGGAAAAAGTTAAAGGCTCGTCGTAAGGTGGTATTCACCCGCCAGGTTCTTGGCGCGAATCATGGGGTGGTTGGCCTTCTCTGGCATGGCAGGGGCTGCGCCATGTTGGGAATGGGAAGTCAACTATCTACGGATAGTCGTGCATCATACAGAGTTTCAAAGGATTACCTGATGATACAATCCATGGAAATAATAAATTTTCGAGGTTTTAAGAACGTTTCGTTGACGAGCCTTCCAAGATTCAATGTTCTGATCGGTGGAAGTGGCAGCGGAAAGACCTCGTTTTTGGAAGGATTGTGGATGCAAGGTGGAATCAGTCCAGAGATATTTTTCAGGATGCGCATGTTCCGAGGGATGGCTGACCCATTGATTCAGATGTCTGGGGATAGTCGTTCATATGAGGCTTTTTTTAATGAGATTTTCTATGACCCTTCACTAGAACAAGGGGCTTCCATCCAACTTATTGATTCCATCTTGGAAGAACGTCAGTTAACTATCAGCTATGGGTCGTCCGCACAAATGGTTATGGATATTGCTAAGCCGCAACCACCGTCACTAAACCCTGGTACCGCGTCGCGCCCGCTTGTGTTTCGATGGAAAGTTCGGGATAAGGTGCATGAATGTCCATTGAAATTCGTGAACAATCAGATGGTAGTGGAGAATCCCCCTGAGCCATTTCCGATATTTTTCTTTGCCTCCTCACTTATACTTAGCGCTAGAGAAACTGCTGAACGACTTTCCATTCTTAACATAGAAGGGGAAACTGAAAAGATAATAGAAACTATACAAAAGATATACCCCCATATTAGAAATTTAAGCTCCGAAAGTATTGCAGGTCAGCAAATGATATGGGCATCCCTAAGGGGGTTGAAACGGAAAATACCTTCTGGGATAATTTCTTCTGGCATTAACAAATTAATGAATATACTACTATGGATAAGTCTTAATAAATCTGGAACCCTTTTGGTGGATGAGATAGAAAATGGGTTTTACTTTGAGGACTACGAAAGAGTTTATAGAACAATCGTAGAATTTTGTGATGCGTACGATGTGCAGCTATTTGCGTCCACTCATAGTTGGGAGTTTCTGAAGGCAATTGCAAAGGTAATGGAGGAACGACAGAACGACCTAGCTGTGCTCAAGACAGCCTTTGGGAATGGGAGCTGCCGAATTAAGCAGATGGAAGGTATGCCAATGGTGGCCGCGATAGAACAGGAGATTGATATCAGGAAATAAATGGCAGAGATAATTGAATCTGTAAACCATTTGATCTGCGAAGGTAAAGCTGATGAGGTATTTTTTTCGCGGCTGCTTGTTTCTATGCATAAGAATGTTCAAGTTGCTTGCCCGAAAAAGGAAACAGATGGTGCTCAGGGAATATCTGCAATGCATCGACGCCTGCAAGGACTGCTTCCGTACTTTGATAAGATTGAAAGAATGGTACTTGCTATTGATTCGGACGACGATCCAGATAAAGCCTTCGAGGAGGGATGCAAGCAATTTAGGAAGGCGACGAGATATCCTGTCCCCGAGAAAGCTTCTGAATTCGCAGAGGTGGATGGGTGCCCAAGAACCGCGATACTTTTGGTTCCATCCGCAGACAAGAAAGGAAGCCTGGACACACTCCTCCTGAAGAGCTTTGAGAATAAGTACAGACGGAAAATACTTTCTTGTGTCAAGAAATTTTGTAAGTGTATAGAATCCGCCAAGCGAGGTGAAACCCGAGAAGCGAAGCTAAGATTAAGAGCGTTGATTGCCGCATCGCAAGAAAAGAATCCAGGGATTAGCCTTTCTTTTCTACTCGAAGAGAAAAACTGCCCGATTAACCTTTCTCATCCTTCTTTCGATTCAATTAAAACTGAACTCCAGAAGCTCTTTCCTTAGAAGCAAATCGCGGGCAAGCTGGCGCAGGGGGAGCGCAGCCCTGCGATTGAGTGTGAAGCAGGCAAGCCGGTCCGTGGTCAAGACGGACGAATTGTTCAGACAATAGAATCTGAAACTGGACGTGGCCGGATTCGAAAGGGCGTTCCTAGGTCGGGAACATCGGCGGGCATGGGCAGGGGCTTGAATCGCACAGCTGCGCTCTGCGCCAGCCACGTCTGCCTCAGCACAGAAGAATGACGATGAAGAAAACAATTGCCAGGTAAGCCCTTCCCTGAGATTATGCAGCGGGCGGTCCTCAGTAAGTTTCATGGTCCTGGCTAGAAGGCGCACACTGGTCCAACCATATCGAATCGGTCGAGGTGGCCGTGAACGCGACAAAATCCGTGTTGATAGCGTCCTTGGTGCTCTGTTCTGGAAACGCCTTCGCTCAATCGGCCGATAAGGAACCTGCCGCAATCCTCGAGCTTGGGGCAGCTCCTAGCTGGAGCCTTAAAGGTGGCGGATCGAGCTTCGGGCCCTCTGTCGCGGTTGAAGTTACGCCGATCGAGAACTGGCTGGAACTCGAGGGGGGCGTTACGCGGCTTTTCGGTCATCACTCGGCAGAATGGGATACTGACCTTCTGTTTAAGAAGCCTTGGACCCTGTCCCATAAAGCGGAGTTTATGTTCGGCGTTGGTCCGGAGTGGATTCATACGAGCTCGAGCGGCGTGATAAAGAACTCCGCCGGCGGTGAAGCCGTGCTGGATTTCATGTTTTGGCCTTCCGGGAAGCATCGGTTCGGCTGGTATCTCGAACCGGGTTACGAGTACGACTTTGGGCGAGGGCATGAGCAATCGGTGGGCATAAGCGGTGGCCTGCTGATCGCGATCCCTTGACGGAAGGACGATCGTCATCGCGTCCCGATTTTTCCCACGGCTTTCGCCATGGACTAAATGATGACGCCCGCTACGCGGGCTTTCGGAGGCATCCGGCCCTGAACGGGCCGACCTTTTGTAGGGTCATCCCCGTTGGGGTTGGGTGGGGGCGGGTGTTTCTGCTATCTGCTCCGAAAAGACGCCGATATTCCGGCAGGCCCAGGATTCTCGCCGAAATTTCGGCGCCTTTTCATGCTTCGGGGTGTCGCAAAGCGACATGACCGACTAATTTGACGTAGCGCCGACCTTTAGGTCGGCACATGCCGGGCTAAAGCCCGGCGCTACATCTCGAATTAGGACAGCACCCAAAATTTGGTAGTGTCTCAGTTTGAATCTTCTCGCCCTTGAGAGTTACACCCGCAATGGAAGAAGGCCTAACAAACCACGTTTGCAGTTTGGAGGAATTGGTGAGACTATTGGACGAGAGAACTGAAGGAGCGGCAGGATGAAATATCGAATTGCGATGTGGGCGAGTGCGGGCTTAATCGTTGCGGGCTGCTGGGGAGTTTATTTCGAAAGGGCAAGCAAGGACAATCCGATAGAACCCATTGTGAACACTCTCGTCCGTTTAACCTGCCCGGTTGCGATAGCTGGCCGGTATTTTCCCATTAGTTTGTATTGGTCTCTTGTTGCGAATGCCGCTACGTTTGCGCTGGTTGGTTTGATCGTGGAAATACTGCGGCGGCAATTGAGTCACTCAAAATAACTCAAATCGCGCTGGAGCAGCAATTTCGCTGCCATTCTTTCCAAGACAAAATTCAAACTGAGTGCTGACCTAAAGGTCGGCGCTACGTCAAATTAGACAGCACCCAAAATTTGGTAGTGGGTAGCGCGGACCTCCGCTTTTGGGGTCCGCGGTTCTTCCTTTGCCAAAACTGCAAATCTCCAAGACCGACGTCTGCCCGCGGGTTCGGGAGCGCGCGTCTCGAGAAGAGCCGCAGACCTCAAAGGCGGAGGTCTGCATTGCAATGCCGTAAATTCTTGTTTTTGGCAAGAATTTCCCCGCCATGTGTAGGGCCGAACAGCGTTCGGCCGGCGATGTGCCACGGGCGTCCCGCCCGTGAAGGGGCACGGCCAAGATGGCCGTGGCACATTTTGATTGCGGCGCCGCCGCGCGGCGCTACACTCGCTCACACGAGCCCCTCCGAAAATGCTTTTGACAATTGTTGGTTTGGAAATAGACTGGGTCGAGCGAAAAAAGATGGCGAAACAATCCAACATTGCGGTGGTGGGCAGTGCCAACGTGGACCTCGTCACGTTCAACGACACGTTTCCCCGGCCCGGCGAGACGATCTTCGGGAAGAGATTTGACCTGGGTTTTGGCGGGAAGGGCGCGAATCAAGCCGTAGCTGCTCGTCTTTGCGGCGCTTCCGTCAGTATGGTCGCCAAGGTGGGCAGTGATTTGTTTGGTCCTGCCACCATCCAGAACTTCGCGTCTTTCGGAATCGATGCCAGGCACGTGCGCATCGCGGAAGGAGTTTCCAGCGGCGTCGCGCCCATCTTTGTGGATGCGAGCGGCCAGAACCGCATCCTGGTCATTAAGGGCGCGAACGAAACACTTACTCCTGAGGATGTGGACGCCGCCGCGCCGCTTCTCGGCAAGGCCGATGCCCTCCTGCTGCAATTCGAAATTCCCTTGGCCACTGTCTACCACACGATTCGGTTCGCCAAGTCGCAGGGTATTCGCTGCATCGTGAACCCGGCCCCCGCTCTGCCTCTGGATTTCAAAAGCGTTGCCGCGGCGGACTACTTCGTCCCCAACGAGAGCGAAGCCGAAGCTATCACGGGCATTCCCGTTCACTCCGTCGACGATGCCAGGAAATGTGCGGATTATTTGCTGGAGCGGGGGCTCTCACACGTTGTCATTACGCTGGGCGAGCGCGGCTCGCTTCTGGCGACGTCGAAAGGTTTGGAACTGATCCCCGCCTTCAAGGTTGATCCTATCGACAGCACCGGCGCAGGCGACGCCTTCATCGGCTCTTTCGCGGTGTTTCTTGCCGAAGGCCTGCCGGACAAGGAAGCGCTTACCCGCGCCAGTCTCTACGCGGCGCTTTCGACGACGAGGGTGGGAACCCAGAAGTCTTTTCTCCGTCGGGGCGACTTCGATAAGGAATGGGAGAACCGGCGGGCGTAGACAGCCGTAGCGCGCGCGAGTGCTTCTATTGCCGATTGTCGATTGCCGATTTCCGATGGAACGGAAGGAAGTTTTAAGTTTCCAGTTACCAATTTATTTGTCCTTACTGGTTACTTGATGACTGAAATCAGATGATTTTCAATCGGCAATCGGCAATCGAAAATCGTCCATTACTTCATCAGCCGCCGCCGGCATTCCTCTAGAATATCCTTAGTCCTCGAGGCGCCGATGCGAGTTGCGCCCAAGGCGCGGAAAGCCAGGAGCTGGTCAAGATTGCGAATGCCTCCTGCCGCTTTCACTTGCACCCGGGCGGGTGAGTGGGCGCGCATCAACCTCACATCGTCCAGGGTTGCGCCGGATGTCCCAAATCCTGTCGAAGTCTTCACCCAATCGGCGCCTGCTTCCGCCGAGATCTCCGCGAGCCGGATCTTGTGGGAGTCCTCGAGATAACAGTTTTCAAAAATCACTTTTACTTTCTGGCCTTGGGCGTGGGCCACTTCGATGACGGCATTGATTTCGCTCCGGACATAGTCCCAATCTCCACTCAGCACCTTGCTGACGTTCACAACCATGTCCAACTCTTCTCCGCCGTCGTCGAGTGCCCGCCGGGCTTCTGCAACCTTGATGGCGGTCGTGTGGCCGCCGTGTGGAAACCCGATCGTGGTGCTTGCCTTCACCGTGCTGCCTTTCAGAATCTCCGCGCACCTCCGGAGATAGAAGGGCATGATGCAGACACTCGCGCAGTGGTATTCGAGGGCAAGACGGCAACCTTGTTCCAGGTCCGGGTCAGTGAGGGTAATCGGCAACAACGAATGGTCAATCATCTTCGCGATGTCCTCGAAAGTGTAATCCATCCTATGCTCCGTCAGGGCGTGGGATTTCTTCCCGGTTGCCGGGAGGAATTTTCGATTGGCCTATGGGCTCGAATCAAGATTCTATGCCGAGCCGTGCGTCAGCTCAAGCGCAGATCCCCACTGGGTGGGTTGCGGGGGCGGGAGTCGCGGGAGGGTAACAAAACGTTGTATACTCCTAGCCCTCGCAGGGCCAAGGATAGAAATCGCGGGTGGTCAACGGTCCGACTGGCGTCCGTGCATGGACACACCAGAGTTAATCCGAAAAAAGCGCAACGGCCTGCGTCTGACGCGTGAAGACATCTTTGACTTTATCGAGCGCTACACGCGGGGCGAGATCCCCGACTATCAAGCCGCCGCCCTGCTGATGGCGATCTACTTTCGCGGCATGGACGCGCAGGAGACCGCCGACCTGACGGAAGCCATGTTGCGGTCGGGCCGCGCGCTCGACTTCTCGGCGCTTCCTCTGCCCAAAGTCGACAAGCATTCCACGGGCGGCGTGGGTGACAAGACCTCGTTGATTATCGCCCCGGCGGCGGCCGCGGGCGGGGTCTTGGTGCCGATGATTTCCGGCCGCGGCCTGGGGCACACCGGCGGCACGTTGGACAAGCTGGAGGCCATCCCCGGGTTCAACCCCCGCTTGTCATTCCAGGAGTTCCACCGGGTACTTGAGACCTGCGGCCTCGCCTTAGGCGCAGCGACGGAGGAATTCGCCCCTGCCGATCGCAAGCTCTATGCGCTTCGTGACGTTACCGCCACCGTCGAATCCATCCCGCTGATCACCGCCTCCATCATGAGCAAGAAACTGGCGGAGGGCATCGATGGCCTGGTACTGGACGTTAAAACCGGTTCGGGAGCCTTCATGCCCAAGTTGGAGAATGCCCGCGCGCTGGCCACGAGCCTGGTGAATACCGGCACGGCGCATGGCAAGCGCGTTCATGCCTTAATCACCGGCATGGAACAGCCGCTGGGAAATGCCGTCGGGAATACCTTGGAAGTGATCGAGTCGGTCGAAACGCTCAAGGGCCGCGGCCCGCGCGATTTGGTGGAGCTCTGCCGCGAACTTACCGCCCACATGTTGCTGCTGGGAAATGTGACGGATTCCCTGGACGAGGCGCGCGCGCGGTATGATTCCGTCATCGCCAGCGGCCAGGCTCTGGAAAGGTTGGCCCGCGTGGTGGCGGAACAGGGAGGAAACCCGCGCACCTTGGAGGACTACTCGCTGTTGCCCCGTGCGCGGTTTGAGGATTCCGTGGTGGCGTCCGAAAATGGTTATATCGCCGGGCTGGACGCGAGAGTCATGGGGTTGGCGTCGATGGTTCTCGGCGCCGGGCGTGACCGTGCGGACGCTACGATCGATCCCGCGGTGGGATTGGTTTTTGAGAAGAAGGTGGGAGACCCGGTGCGCGCCGGTGAGCGCCTTTGCGTTCTTTATTCCAATGACCGCTCGCGCGTGCCTTGGGCGCGCGATATGATCCGGGAGGCGATTGCTATTTCCCCCGAACCGGTTTCTCCTCCGCCTTTGGTTTTGGAGCGCGTTCTGCATTCGCAAGGCGCCGTGGTTCCCGCCGAGCGGATCGTGGAGTTGTAGCGGGAATTCCTCATTACTTCGGTGTAGAGCCGACCTTTAGGTCGGCACGTGCTGAGCTAACGCTCAGCGCTACAATGCGCCGTCAACCTGTGGGGATCTTAAAGGACCGCGCCAAGATATTGCGAGGAGAGGTCAAAGAATGACACGGTCGATACCCATACTCGGCATGCTGGCGATACTGGCGGCGGCTGTCCTGCTTTCCAAGAACCGGAAAGCCATTCCTTGGCGCACGGTGGGCTGGGGAATGGGGTTACAAATCCTCGTGGCGTTATTCGTGTTGCGCACGCGTTTGGGCTATTGGTTGTTGGACAAGATCTCGCACGCGTTCGTGGATGTCCTGAATTGTTCTTTTGCCGGCTCCTCATTCGTGTTCGGCCCGCTGGGGCTAAAAGCCGGGAGCTTTGGGATGATCTTCGCTTTTCAAGCCCTGCCCATGATTATCTTTGTGGCTTCGCTGATGTCCATCCTTTACTACCTGCGCATCATCCCCACGCTGGTCCTACTGACCGGCAAGGCCATGATGAAACTGCTGGGGACGAGCGGGGCTGAATCCCTGGAAGTCGCCGCCAGCATTTTGATGGGGCAGACGGAAGCGCCGCTGGTGATCCGGCCCTATTTGAAAGACCTGACGGAATCTGAGTTAATGACCATCATGACGGCAGGCATGGCCCATATCGCCGGTTCGGTCTTCGGCGCGTATGTCCTGTTCGGAGCGGAGGCGCGCCACCTGCTGACCGCGGTGGTGATGACCGCTCCCGGAACCATCGTGCTTTCCAAGATGCTGGTTCCGGAAACCGGCCACGCCAAAACCTCAGGCCATGTCGAAATCACGGAGGAGGCGAAGCCCATCAACCTCTTGGATGCCGTATCCCGCGGGGTTTTGGATGGCCTCCACCTGGCGCTGAATGTCGCCGCCATGCTGGTGGCGTTTGTGGCGATCATTGCGCTGATTAACCTGGGCCTGAAGGGTATTCACACCAGCCTTCAAACCCTGCTCGGTTATCCTTTGGCGCCGGTGGCATGGCTGCTGGGCGTTCCCTGGAAAGACGCCGCGACGGTCGGGGACTTGATGGGAACCAAACTCGTGGTGAATGAGTTTGTGGCCTTTTCCATGCTCGGTCCCCTCAAGGGCCATATCGCCGAGCGCTCATTCACGATTGCTACTTATGCTCTGTGCGGGTTTGCCAACTTCTCTTCGATCGGGATTCAAATCGGCGGCATCGGCGCCCTGGCGCCATCGCGGAGGCAAGACTTGGCCAGGCTGGGATTCAGGGCGCTCATCGCGGGTACGTTAGCCAATTACCTGGCGGCAGCTATCGCCGGGCTGCTGCTGGCTTAGCAATTTTGGATTTCAGATTTTGGATTTTGGATTAAGATCACGTGCGCCCGAAAATCTGAAATCCAAAATGGTGAAATGCATGCCGCGTCGCACATCCCTTGACGCTCACCCCTCGCCCTACGGTTATGAAGAGGCGGAGCAGGCCGCCCGATACATTCGCTCGCGGGGTTTTGCGCCGCGCGTCGCCATCACGCTTGGTTCGGGATTGGCGGAGGTAGTGGGCCGGCTGGAAACGAAATTACAAATTCCCTACGAACGCATCCCCCACTTTCCTGAGACGACCGTGCAGGGGCACGGCGGCGCCTTACATGTGGGAACCTGGAAGGGCATACCGGCGGCTATACTGGCAGGGCGAGTGCATTGCTACGAAGGTCACGCGCCATCCGCCGTGGTGTTTCCCGTGCGCGCGCTGGCGCTGGCGGGGATTCAGACCTTCATATTGACTTGCGCCGCGGGCGGAATAGCCGCGAAGTCAAAGCCCGGCGGCTTTATGATTTTCTCTGACCACTTACACCTGCAAGGCGTAAATCCCCTCGTCGGAGTTCACGATCCGCGCTGGGGAGCGCCGTTCGTGGATTTGACTGCGGCCTACGATCCCGGTTTGCGCCGCATCACGCGGAAAGCAGCCGGCAAGCTGCGCGTGCCGTGCTTCGAAGGTGTGTACGCTTCCTTGCTCGGACCCACTTATGAGACGCCGGCGGAAATCCGCGCCTTGAAGGGCATGGGCGCAGATGCCGTGGGAATGTCCACCGTGCCGGAAGTGATGGCCGCTCGCCAATTGCGATGCCGGGTTCTCGCCATCGCCGTCATCGCCAATCGCGCCGCAGGGTTGGCGGGAAAGGCCTTGTCGCATGAGGAGGTGCTCGCCGCCGGGCGCGCCGCTTCGCGCCACCTCGTAGATCTTTTCGATGCGGTCCTGCCGCAATTGGGGGAGGGAAGAGGGCGGCGATGAATCCTGATGAGCTTGTCCAACGCGCCCTCGAGGCACGGGAGAACGCTTGTACCCCCTACTCAAACTACAAGGTGGGGGCAGCACTGTGTGCGGCAAGCGGCAAGGTTTACACGGGGTGCAACATCGAGAACTCAACTTACGGACTGACCGTTTGCGCTGAGCGCGTGGCTCTGTGGAAGGCGCTGTCAGAGGGCGAAAGGGCCTTTTCGCGAATCGCTGTCGTGACCTCGAGCGAGTCTCCCGCCTCCCCCTGCGGAGCATGCCGGCAACTCCTTTGGGAGTTCTGCGGGGACATCGAGGTGATCCTCGCCAACCTTCAGGGCTCCCGGCAGACCTTGCGACTGGCTGAAATCTTTCCCCGTCCGTTCGATCAGACTTCTCTCTGAGCGGCAGTGCGACCGCAGCTCATCCTATTCAGCAGAGAGATCAGCAGTTGAGAAGAACTCACATTAGCGACTGCCGCTGTGGTTTCTAAATCCGACCTCAGGCTCCTGGCTGAATCCCGCCGGCAGAAGGCGGATTTTCAGGGTAACGGATTCTGGCGTAACCGGGTTTGATGACGGTATAGATGATGCGGCAGCGCTCCGCGTACGGGATGAAGGCGCTTTTCATGGCATTGATCGTGATTTTCTCGAAGTCATCAAGGGTCAGGCCAAAGGCGTCTGCGGCCGCTTGGAACTCGTTCGTCATGCTGGTCCGGCTCATCAGTCGGTTGTCGGTGTTGAGGGTGACTCGAAATTGCTGTTGGTAGAGGATTTTGAAGGGGTGTTGGGCGAGGGTAGGGATGGCTCCGGTGTGAACGTTACTGGACAGGCAGATTTCCAGGGGGATCCGCTTGTCGAGAACGTATTGGGCCAGGTCGCCAAGCTTCACTCCTTTGCCGTCTGCCACCACGATGTCATCAATCAGCCGGGTCCCGTGACCGATGCGATGCGCCCCGCAATACTGAACGGCTTGCCAGATGGATTCCTTTCCGAAACTTTCGCCCGCGTGAACGGTAATATTGAAATTCTGCCGTTGGATGTAATGGAAGGCGTCGACATGTTTTTTGGGGGGGTAGCCACCTTCCTCTCCGGCGAGGTCAAACCCCACCACTCCCCGCTGGCGAAAATCCACGGCCAACTCCGCCATCTCCAGAGAGGTCTTCATATTGCGCATGGCGCAGATGATCAATCCGGCCGGCACATGGAAGTCTATTCGGCCTCGCTCCAGTCCCTTGAGCACGGCAGAAACGACCTGTTCGTTGGACAACCCCTTCTTGGTGTGGAAAACCGGAGCAAAGCGGGTTTCGAAATAGACCACGCCATCCCTCTTCAAGTCCTCGACCTGCTCATAGGCGACCCGCTCCAGCGCCTCGGCCGATTGGGTTACCGCGATGGTGTGGGCAAAGCCCTCGAGATAACCGACCAGATCTCCACGATTAGCGCCTCGGAAGAACCAATCGGCTAAAGCCTGCGGATCTTCGGTCGCCAGTTTGGTGTATTTGGCATCCTTGGCCAGTTCAATGACGGTTTGCGGACGTAGAGAGCCATCCAGGTGCTCATGCAATAGAACTTTGGGAAGAGATTGTAGCGTGGGCCTTTCCAGAGACATCGAAGATCACCTCAACTGCCTTGGGGGATACATCCATTATAAGTAATTGCGCCTGGGCTTAGGTTAAATTACCTCTCTCGGAATCGAGGGCCAAGATGGGGGGCAGTATGGGCAGCCGTCGGAGCAGAAACTTTCATGAAAACGCATTGGCGTTGGCCTCAAACCGAAATGGCGATAACCTATTGCTTAAATTCGCCGGGAGTGGAACGTGGAGTTCGTCAAAGGACTCAAGTGTGTATTCTGCGGCGGGGTGTATTCAACCCGCGTTCCGTATACCTGTCCTGCTTGTGGAATAACCGGCATCCTGGACGTCCAATACGACTACCCAGCGATTGCCCTGCGCATAACGCGCCGGAGTTTGGCCAGGCGTCCTGATTACACGCACTGGCGATACCGCGAATTATTGCCGATCCGCGAAGATGCGGTTCTGCCGCGCCTGTCGGTCGGGTGGACGCCCGTGGTTCAGGCGGAATCGCTTGCGCATCAGTTCCGATTGAGGAAATTGTATCTTAAAGATGACGGGCGCAATCCCACCGGTTCAACGAAGGATCGCGCCAGCTCTCTGGGTGTGGTGAAAGCGCGCGAAAATCGCGAGAAGATTATTGCTTGCGCGAGTACGGGGAACGCCGCTTCCTCCCTGGCCGGAATGGCTGCGTCGTTAGGACTGAAAAGCATCATCTTTGTGCCCGAACGCGCCCCTGAACCAAAAGTCAACCAACTGCTGATTTTCGGCGCGACGGTCTTGCGTGTGCGGGGCAGTTACGAGGACGCCTTTCAGTTATGTCAGCGCTCATGCGAGCGCTGGGGCTGGTACAATCGAAACAGCGCCATTAATCCTTACCTGATGGAAGGCAAGAAAACCGCGGGATTGGAAATCTGCGAGCAGCTTGGTTGGAAGGTTCCCGATTGGGTGGCGGTTTCGGTAGGGGACGGATGCACCCTGGCCGGCGTGTGGAAGGGTTTCCAGGAAACGAAGACTCTGGGGCTTGTGGAATGCGCTCCCCGGATGCTCGGCGTGCAAGCGGCGGGCGCTGCCCCCGTAACGGCAGCCTTCTCGAGCGGCGAGCCGCTACGGCCCGTCACGCCCCAGACCATTGCCGACAGCATTGCGGTGGGCGTTCCCCGGAACTGGAAGAAGGCGGTGCTGGCCGTGCAAGCGTCTGGCGGGAGCATGATCAACGTGCAGGACGATGAGATTCTCGAAGCCATGAGATGCACCGGCCGCTTGTCCGGAATTTTCGCGGAACCCGCCGCTGCCGCGGCGGTGGCCGGGGTGCGCCGTGCGGTAGAAGACGGCCTCATCAAACACTCCGCGAGCGTCCTTGCCTTGATTACCGGCAATGGTCTGAAAGACATCCGGAGTGCACAATCCGCGGTCACGAAACCCTTCGACATTGCACCGGACGGCGCCGGGCTGGAGGAGATCTTACAGGAAGGGGACTTGATACCTTGGGGCGCACGCCAAACCATCCCCTTGATGCGTCGCATGCCCAGGAAAGACCGATGACCAATTTCATTCCGGGCCCTACCTATGCAGAAATGTTCGAGCCGGGAACGCTGCCCTCCGCGCTCCGTGACCAAGCCGCGGCGGCTCGGCGCGATGAACTGGACCCTGCCAATCTCTTCAACATCACCTGGCGCGGGCCGGACCATGGCATTCGTCATGTGCTCCTGCCCAAAGAGCTGACGGGCGTGAAGGCAAACATTGTGGTTCTGGTAGGGCACTTCTTCCCTTCCGGCAGTCATAAGGTTGGGCCCGCCTACGCAACACTCATGGAGGGCGAATTGGCGGGTGAGATTGAGGTGGGCAAGCACACGGTGGTCGGCCCCTCCACCGGCAACTTCGGCATTGGGGTGGCTTATGTCTCCCGTCTCAAGGGTTATCCCGCCGTCGTGATCATGCCGGAACACATGAGCGCCGAGCGCTTCCAACGCATACGCCAATATGGCGGGCAGCTTGACCTGACGCCAGGCTCGGAAAGCGACGTCATTCTGGTCTTGGCGCGTACCCAGGAATACCGCAAGGACCCGCGTAACCAAGTGCTTGCCCAATTCGAGTTGCTCCCCAACTACCGGTTTCACCGTTCTGTCACGGGGCGCAGCGCCATGGAAGCGGCGAAACGGTGCGGGAATGGCCGGGTCGCAGTCTTTGCGGCGGCGCCCGGCTCAGCCGGGACGCTTGCCGCGGGCGATGAAATCAAAGCCGCTTTCCCCGAATGCCTGGTCGCGGCACTCGAACCGCGGGAGTGTTCCACGCTCTTCAACAAGGGGTGCGGAACGCATCGTATTGAAGGCATCGGCGACAAGATGGTGACGCTGATCCACAACGTTCTCGCCACGGACTACGTCGCCTTGATTCATGATGAAGACTGCGTCATGGGGCTGGAGCTGCTGGAGCGGTGGCCGCCCGTGGTCGAACGAATCTTGGGTTTGGCGGCGGGATCCCTGCAATGTTTCCATGAGCTGTTCGGCGTCTCAAGCCTGTGCAATATCCTCGGCGCCATCCACATGGCGCGGTTCCTGGACCTCCGCCCGAACGACAACGTGGTGACTATTGCTACGGACGGCTTTGACCGCTATCCCTCCGTGCTCGCGGAGCTCGAACGGCGCCGAGGCCCCCTCACGGAGAGCAAAGTCGGGACTTCCGTGGAGGAGATATTTCGCGGCGGAGATGCCCGGGAGATTCTGGACGTGCGGCCGCGCGAACAGAAGGAGCGCCTCTTCGGCTATAAGGAAGAAGTCTGGACCGCTTTTGGTTATACCCGCGGCTACCTGGAAAGCATGAAATCACAGTCCTTCTGGGATGGGGAGTTTGACAAGATCAAGGAGATTGATTCGAATCTGCTCAGGATGCGTCGCCGGCAGTGAGCCATGCTTTTGCGTGCGGGGAGATGGCGATTCGTTCGCCGACCCATCGAAAATGCTATAATTCCGCGCTTTGGAGCATGCCATGGAAAATGCGGAACCCGCTAAACCCAAGGTTTCTCAGGTTGTTGAAAAATCCCAGTTGATGTCCTCCTCGGAGATTGACCGGACCCTGGTGCGCCTCGCCAACGAAATCCTGGAGCGCAACAACGGCTTGGTGGGAGTGGTTTTGGTGGGTGTCCGCCGGCGGGGAGTTCCGATCGCGCAGCGCTTGGCCAAAAAGATCAAGGAGATCGAAAAGACCTCGCCGCCGGTGGAAACCCTGGACATCACCTTCTATCGCGACGACCTCTCCACCGTTGCCCCCAAGCCAGTCGTCCAGCAGGTGCCCCCCACGTTTTCCGTGGAGGGCAAGAGGGTGATCCTGGTGGACGACGTCCTCTATACCGGCCGCACCACCCGCGCTGCCCTGGATGCCCTCCTTGACCATGGGAGGCCGCAGCGGGTGGACTTGCTGGTTCTGATCGACCGCGGGCACCGAGAACTGCCCATTGAGGCGAACTACGTGGGCCGGATTCTACAGACCTCCGATAGCGAAGTCATTGAAGTGCGCTTGCGTGAAGTGGATGACGAGGAGCGCGTGGTGCTCTGTGAGCGGGTTGAGTAAAGGGAGAGCGCGAAGGAGCCGTAAAGGAAAACCAAAAGGCAAAGGGCAAAGGACCGTCGTTCTAGCCCGCGTAGCGGGTGGTAGTGACCCCCGGCGCCAGAAGCTGTGAAAAACTCCGAAGACGGGTAGTTTCATCCCGTGTATCCCATTGAAAATTCAGGTAGGGGCACGCCATGGCGTGCCCCTACGACGATTTTTTCACAGCTTCCCAGCCGTGGGAATCTCGGGCACCCTCTCCCCGCCGCATGGGGAGAGGGGAAGGGGTGTGGGGCGCGCGTCTCCCGGGCTCGCGTCCGGCGCTACACGATGCGGCGGCTCCGCGGCTGGACGGTGGCTAACCAGAAGATAAGTACAAAAATCCTTGCTGGAATAACAAGGGCATTGCAATGCAGGACCAGTAGTCCGGCCCCTTCGCTATGCTCAGGGCAGGCCCTCGGATCTTTCAGCGGTGCGCGTTCCCGCCGCACCGCAGAAAAGACGAACACATTTCTCAGTGTCCGCGCCGCCAGTACTGCACCGTGGCGGAAAAGCCGCAAGGCTGGGGAGCGAGCCTTGCGCCACATTCTCTCTAGAAAGGATCGGCTACTTGTGAATCCCGGCATTGTGCGCCGCCGCGACTGCTGATGGAATGCCGAAAACCATGGGGATAATTCTCTCCGCCTTGTGATGGCCGGCTTTATGCATCGCATAGGCCAGACCCAGCCCCGCACCGAAGCCCGCGACCTTGAGGGCGTAGCGCGATGCCGAGGTCTGCGACAGCGGATTCAGTTCGTAGGTTCCAGGAACCTTCAGAGCTTGATTCGTGGTCGCAATGTCCGCCGCCATCATGAGGGCGCTGATGCCGTGCAGCGCAACATTCTTGGCGTCCAGGAACTTGTGTCCGGCAGCGGGACGTTCGACGAGAACAGCGTTGGCCCCAGCCAGGGCGAACGACGGGATCAAGCAAAGCGCCATCACAAAAAGCAAAGTAAGCGTGCGTCGATTAGACCTCATTATTTCCTCCTGAAGGCATTGAGCGGGACCTTTTGCTGAAGCCGCCGCCGGTTGGTGATGGACATCGACCCAGGGCGAGCTTGGAGCCCTGAGCTAGACTTCGAGTTGAGCTTTTCAACAAAGCGCCCGGACCCCATCCGCGAGAGTTCAACGCCCAGCGCGCTCCCTGCTGGCGGGACAAGGCGCAGACGGGCACCGGGTACTGAGGGCGGAGGGTTGGGCAGGACCACGAATGAAGGTGTGGGACGAGGGAGGAGATTCGATCATGGGCGGACGTTGTCGCCAGCCGCGTGGCCTGAGACGCCGCGCCTTTCACCGCCACCCTTTGCGCGGGGCGAGGAAGGTCGTGGTGGGCAGGAATAGGGCAGTATTCTTCCATGACGCGTTCCATGTGCGCGCGTAGATTTCTCAGGCACACCCCCTATATCGGCGGGTGCACCGGTTCTCGTGATATTTATTTTTAAGGAGGGCAACAGGCATTATAGGCAATATACTTAGCCTACAATCAGCCAGTGCTCACCGGGCGGATCCCCGGCGTCAAGTTCGGCATGAAACCGGGAGGGAGCCCACGGTGGGGGGATCAAGGGAGTTACAAGGCAGGAAAGGAAATCGGAGGTGGGAATTGCGACAGGCGCGCCGCCCCCACGAGGGCGGAGCAAATTTCCCGGGGCGAATGGTTGGGGCCTTATCTCCAGGCTGTGTATGACTTATTTTTTGAAAAACCACAGCGTAGATTAGAAAAGACAGGGAGCAGAATGCGTTTTGTGATGGGTCACAAACTGTCATAGTCGGAGGACCCTCCTAAATGGCAAGGGAGATAATACACTTTGGGGGACTTGAAGAATAAACGTTATTGTTGATAATGGGATTGTTTAGTACACTTCCCGTGCGAACACCTGGCCGGATGTGATAATGTCCAAAGACGCATGGTGGCCAACGGTAGTCCGCGAGTAAACTCGCGAAGGTGACGCACTTCGTACACAGCTCGGGATTCGTCGACTCCCTGCCGGGGGGCAGCCGCTCGCAAGATCAGAAGCCGCGGTTGGCATCCGGCGAACGAGGGGTTCGTCGCGCCCCTCCTCGGTTCGAGGGAGCTAACTTCTTGGACTTACTGTAAGTCACATGGCGGAGTTGCATTCCTCATGATCGAACCAATGGCATCGGTCGCGGCCTCCAATTTCCACCATGGCTGGTACGCTCTTTACACTCGCCATCAGCACGAGAAGATTGTGCAACGAATTCTGGAGGGGAAGGGTTTTGACGCCTTCCTGCCTCTCTACACCACCGCTCACCAGTGGAAAGACCGAATCAAGCGAGTGGCACTTCCCCTTTTCCCGTGCTATGTATTCCTCCGCGCACCCGTCGTGCACTGGCTTCCTGTTCTCACCACTCCTGGCGTACACACGGTGGTGGGATTCGGAGGGCAACCCGCCAGTATTGCCGGCGCGGAGGTGGAGGCGATTCGGAGGGTAGTTGAAAGTCCTGTCAAGGCAGAGCCCCATCCCTTCCTCAAGTGCGGGGACCATGTCAGGGTCACGGCAGGTCCGCTGCAAGGACTGGAAGGGATATTGGTCCGCAAGAAGAATTGGTGGAAACTTCTCCTCTCTGTCGAGATGTTGCAGAGATCGGTGGCGGTGGAGGTTGACGTCGCCATGGTGCAGCGAATCGGCGGGCGGTGTCAAGGGCTTGTGCCGGGGATCATCAGTCCAGGCTGGTCGAGCGTCCCTGCCTAGTCTGGATTTTGGGGTGTATGTATCTTACGGAGGGCTATCCATCGGAGCGCCTTCGAAGGCAACTTCCTCAGGGAATGGCGCTCCCGCCATGGTTGAACCCACTAAAAGCTACCTAGACTTCACGCCTGAGTTATAATCGCGTTCCGATTAAGAGTGCTTTAAAGCGCTGCTGGTGCCATTCCAACTAATTACGGCTGTGCATTTCGGCATAGCAAGTACGGGGGTGGCGAGTATCAGGTAGGGGGCCATTAAGTAGGAACGGCCCCAGACGATGCGAGCCGCTAGGGGGCTGCTCGACTTGACTCAGGAAAAGGCCCAATGCGATCCGTGGACGGGGGCCGAGTTTGCCCGCAGTTCCCCTTCCCAATGGTGGCTGCCCGGTACTCTTGAACTGCCGTTACGAGCGCGGTGGCGTAAGTGGATTTTCTTCCTGCTGGTGGGGGTGGTGGCAGGATTCCTGGGCGGGGAGGCCGTACGCACAGTCTTGGTCTCAGTCCTGGGCGGGTCCGTGGAAGTGGGGGAACTCCGAAAGGCAGTGGCTCTGGACCCTACCAACCCTGACCTTCACCACAGCTTGGGCATGGTCCTTTGCAGCTCTTTGGGAGAGGCGGACCGTATCGAAGGGTTGAAGCACCTTCGTCTTGCCACAGAATTGAATCCGTACGCAGCGCAGTACTGGTCTGACCTCGCTTGGGTCTGCGAACTGGCTAGCGACATGAGCTGTGCCACGCATGGGGTGGAGCAAGCTGTCAAGCTCAGCCCGATGACCCCGCAATTGCATTGGGTGGCGGCAAACACCTTTCTACGCGCGGGACAGACGGATATGGCCCTGGCGGAGTTTCGCCGCCTGCTGGAGTTGGATCCTTCCTACGGGCCGGCCGCTTTCCACGTCTGCCTTGGTTCTTTGGGGAATGCCCAAATCATCCGGGAGAAGGTCCTGCCTGCCGGGAAAGATCCCCGCGCGAAGCTAGCCTATCTGAATTTCTTGAGCGCCAACGGGTTCGCGGATCTTGCCCATCAGGTTTGGGTTCAGACGATGGAGGCGGGGACTGCCTTCCCACTTGCTTTGGTTACACCCTACATCGAACATTTACTTGAGCTCGGCCGGGTGGAGGAAGCGCAGGGTGCGTGGCGGGATCTTGAGAAATTGGGAGTCATCCCTAAACCTGCGGTCGATGACGAGGGTAATCTTATCTACAACGGCGACTTTGAGCAGACGCCGTTGGCAGTCGGCTTGGATTGGCGCAATCGGGGGGGCCCCTATATTGCGCTCGATTTTTCCGACGAGGGTGCACACACCGGAAAACGCTGCCTGCGAATAGACTTCACAGTAAGCCGCAACGAGGCGTATCAGCCTGTTTATCAGTTGGTTCCGGTGTCTCCGGGGCAAGTTTACCTGCTGACCGCCTATGTTCGCTCGCAAGACATTACTTCGGACAGTGGGCCGCGCTTGCAGGTGCTTGACCCGAAGCTTGCAAATGGCCTGAATCTATTGAGTGAAACAACCGTCGGGACATCTGCCTGGCACCAGGTCAGCCTCAATTTTTGCACCCAACGTGATACCAAGCTCGTACAGGTTGCCATCGTACGAGGATTGGGCCGAACCTTTCCTACCGAGATCACGGGAAGCTTCTGGCTCGACACAGTTGCCCTGAAGTCATTGGGTCCGGCGAGCGAGAATGCCTGCAAGGCGTCGGCTTTATAGCCGCTGCGACGGTTTCCATATGATGGAAATGGCAAACCCTTTACCGGAAATTCCGGGAATGCGAACTCGTCCTCAACCGCGAGCATTCTCATCGGCCCGGATACTGCTCGGATTGATGCTGTTCGCGGCCCCACTCCCTTATGGCGCCGTCTATGGTTGGGCCTGGGCGTCCCTCAGCATTTTGACTCTCCTGGCCCTGATTCTATGGATGAAAGGAAGCATTGGGGAGAATAGCCTGAAAATAGGCTGGTCCCCGCTCTATCTGTCCCTCGCCCTTTTTCTTGTCCTGGGATGGGTTCAGTTGATCTTTCATACCACAATAACCCCTATTGCGACGAGGGAATCGCTCCTTCAGTTCGCCACCTGCGCGGTCCTATTCTTCGTCGTCATCCAGCTTTTCGCAGGGTCGGCCGTTGAAACTTGGCGCCGGGTGGGAATGGCCGTGCTGGCCTTCGGTTTTATTTTCAGCTTTCTCTCCATCCTGCAATTCTTGTGGAACCCCACGCGCATTGTTTGGGTCGATCATAACCTTGGAAGCCCCTTTGGCCCCTACGTTGACCGGGATCATTACGCGGGTTTAATGGAGATGGTTATCCCGGTCTCCGCCGCCTACGTTCTTTCGCGGCCAAAGCGCGATCCACTGAATGGCATGCTCTGGTTCGGCGTTCTGGTCCCCATTGTCTCAGCGCTGCTCACCGGATCACGAGGAGGGCTTGTCTCTCTCCTGGTGGAGGCCGCGATCCTGGGTTGGATCTTGGTCAGGCGTGATCCCGTCCGGGCTCGGCGAAGGAGGATTGCAACCACGGGGTTGGCGCTTGCGGTAATAGCGGTGCTCTTCTTCTGGCTTGTTCCATCTTTTGTCCTTACGAAGATCGGAACCATTGAGAGCTATTCGTCAGAAACCAAAGAAGGGGAGCGGCCAACCCTTTGGAGGAACTCGCTCGGGATCTTTCGGGAGCATCCCTGGTTAGGGGAGGGAATGGGGAGTTTTGAGACGGCTTACCCACCCCATCAATCCCAAGCGAATGATTTGATAACTCAGCACGCCCACAATGACTATGTGGAGGCTTTGGCGGAGACGGGATTGCTGGGTGGGGTATTGATCCTTGTGGCGCTGGTATTCTTTTTCAGGTCGTTTAGAAATCTGGTTGTCCAAGCGGAAAATGAGCCAGGTTGGATTCAACTGGGCGCGACCGTTGCCTGTTGTGGCATGCTTGTCCATAGTTTTGTTGATTTTAACCTTCATATTCCCGCAAACGCGGCGTGGTTCGCATTTTGTGCTGGTTTGGCGAGCCTTTCTCCGGAAGCTTTCCCCGGCCCTCCGGGTGCGGAAGAATAAGAAACTCGCTGCATGGGGAATGCCTTCAAGTCCCAATCTGGGGACAAGTTGGACTTTTGGTCATCGCGAAGGGGCGTAATCGCCAAGATGCGCCTTGACCAAAACTGAGAGATCGTTCATACTGCGTCTGGATTCTCTTTGGTGGAGTCACCACCATCCCACGGTTTTGCAGTGCGGCCGTCCCTCGAGTTCCTGGCAGAACGTTCCAGGGTTGGGGGTTAGGTCAAACTCTTACCCGCACGGAGTCGAAACCTGGGGAAACCGACTTTGCAAGCGTGGATTGACTTCGTATAGTGGAAAGCCTGCCATTTTACGCTGGGCAGAGGCTTTAGAATACACGATCAGGCACGTTGCGGCTGCTGGCGAACTGTTTGGCTTACTGAGGACCGCCCAGGTAAGTCAGACGGCGGAGCTATCTGGCAAGTGCATGATGACATGGTCTGCTGTGAAATCTGAGGCATGGCCTATGGGTGGGGTGGATTTCTACCGCACCACAGCCAAGGGAACCGGGCAATCCAACCCTTTACTTAAGCTGCTCTTAAGGTTCTTTTCCGCACATGCACCTTTGACTGCCATAGGGGAAGAGCAACGTTATCATCTTCCCTCGCACCTGTTTCCCTTCCGGAAGGCCCCTATCTGCCGGGTACTTGACTGCGGTTTGCCGATCGTGACTCGTTCGGAGTAAGACGCCGTGCCCGCCCACGATAAGGAACTTCCAGAGACCTCACGGGCGGTATCATTTCCGTTGAGCCGCCCGCCGTCCGAGGCGCTGGATGATAACCAACAGGAGTTACGCCATGAGCAGGAGAATGTCTCGAATCTCGACCGCCCGAGGACCGCTCGGGTGCCATCTGATCGCGACGATTATTCTAGGGTTCGTTATAGGATTCATCGTGCTCAGCCGTCCCGCAAGCCTAGAGGCTCAAGACGCCACCCAGGGCACAAAACCGGGCCCTTCGACCCCGGATCAGCAACCCGCAACTGTGACTCCCCTGGCGCCGCAAGTTGACGAGTTGGAGATCAGCCCGCAAGATGTCTTGGATATCTATGTCTACGATGTTCCAGAGCTGTCCCGCTCATATGACGTAAGCCCATTAGGCATGGTCACTTTGCCGCTACTGGATCAACCCGTCCATGCTGCTGGCTTGACGCCCGACCAGTTCGCCCGCGCCTTGGAGGAAGCTTTTCGCCAGTCCGGCCGGCTGAGGCGCCCGGAAATTTCCGTTGCGATCAAGCAAACCCGGAATAGCACGGTTGCTGTGGATGGAGCAATAAAACTGCCCCAGGTTCTCCAAGTGACTCGGCAGACAAAGCTCGTTGACATTCTCTCGCAATGTGGCGGGTTAGGTGAGGACGCAGGCTCGGAAGTTACGATCACACGTGGTCCCCTGGCCCTGCGAGACCTCCGCGCGGCGGGCGAGCAGGCGAGCCCTACCCTGACCCTTGATTTGAAGAAAGTCTTGGATGGTAATGATCCCGCTTCGTTGACTGCCGTGTGGCCCGGTGACCGCGTGTCGGTGGGCCGTGCTGGTGTCTTCTACGTGCTGGGAGATGTCACCCGTCCTGGAGGCTACACCCTTAAGGAAAACCAGAGTGATTTCACCGTATTGCAGGCCCTGGCCATTGCCGGAGATGTTAACTCGACAGCTAAGAAGAACAAGGCGCTAATCATTCGTAAGGACCCTAAAGCGGCGAACGGGCGTCAGGAAATTGCGCTCAATCTGAAAGAGATATTGGCTGGTCGGTCGCCAGACCCTAAAATGCAACCTAACGACATCCTCTTCGTCCCGACGAGCGGAGGGAAGCGTGCGCTCCACACCCTCACGGGTGTTCCGGCGGCGATTACCACCGAAGCGGCCGCTGCTGCAATCCTTGTTCACTAGGGTTCGGTCGGCGGGCCCCCAAGGGAAGAGTTTGGGGCGCGGATCCCGAAACTGGTCAACAACCGCGAGGCTGCTTTCAAGGCTGAGGACTCCGTGGAATCAGAGCCAACACAGAGCCCCTAACGACAACCCAACTTGGCTCAAACATGAGGACATACCATGCCTGAAGACAATCAATTAGCCCCTTTCAACCCTGCGGCTCTTGGTCCTAGTGACGCGCGCGACCGTCGCGCCACAACGACCAAGAACCTGGAGATCAGCGAGATCGATGCGTTCGGCCAATTCCGCGCCGTCTGGGACCTGTTAGTAAAACATCAGTGGCTCATTCTGGCGGTCACGCTTGTGCTTACTGCCATGGTAGCCTTCTACTCCTTCAAGATGAAGCCGGTTTACCAAGCCATGTCCCGTGTCGACGTCGAATCCGAAACACCGCTCCTGCAGTCCTTGAACGATCTCTTCAAGACAGGGGAAGCCGACGACGCTTTCTTGTCCACGCAGGTCAGCATCCTGCAAAGTGACGAGTTGGCGTGGGATACGATCCAGCGATTAGGGCTGGGGGGATCGGAAAAGCCCAGCAATAAAGTCGTGGGTACTCCCACGGCGATGCAAACTGCCGCCGTTCAGGCATTTCAATCCCATCTGCACGTGGAGCGAGCGAAGGATACCCGCATGATCCTGGTAAGATACGAGAGCACTGATCCCAAACAGGCGGCTGCCATTGTTAACGCGTTGGTCGAAAACTACCAGGAATACAACTTTCGTACCAAGTATGACGCCTCCCGGCAGGCGACCGGATGGATGGAGCAGCGGTTGGATGAATTGAAATTGAAAGTGGAAAAATCCGAGCAAGCGATGATGGATTACGAGCGGCAAAATAACATCGTGAGTGTGGGCGAGAAGCAGACGGTCGCCGAAGCCCGCCTGGAAGACCTGAACAAAAACCTCAGCACGGCCCAAACCGAGCGCCTGTCAAAGGAATCGCTTTACAAAATGGTGTCCGAGAATGAGGCGCAAGTGGGCTTTATCCAATCGAACAGCCTCTTAAATGGTTTGGAAGCCAAAGAAGTAGAATTGAAGGAGCAGTTCTCGGAGGCCGTCTCCCGTTATGGTCCTACCTATCCCAAAGCTCTGGCCGTTCAGGATCAACTGAAAGACCTGGAAGGGCTCATCGCGCGGGAACGCAAGCGGGCGGTGGAGAACATCCGCAGTGAGTACCAGGCGGCTGAGCAGCGTGAGAAGATTCTCTCGGCTGCCGTGGCCACCCAGAAAATTGAAGTCGACAAGGTCAACCAATTGTTGATCGAACACAATCTGCTGAAGCGGGAATTTGACTCCAACCAACAGCTTTATGACAGCTTGCTCGGGCGCTTGAAGGACGCAAACGTTTCCGCCGGTTTGCGGGCAACCAACATCCATGTCATCGACCGGGCGACGCCCCCGTCCACACCCATCCGCCCGGACAAGGTTCGTAACATTATGTTTGCCCTGGCGGCAGGGCTGGGGCTGGGGGTAGCTTTGGCCTTGACCCGGGAGGCACTGGATAATTCCATCAAGAGTGCCCAGGAGATCGAGAAACTTACGGATCTTCCCACCCTGGCCATTGTCCCCATCGCCCAAATAAGACAGGCGCTAAGCCGTCATGCCGCGTCCGGTCCCAAGCGCCTTTCCCCCGTGAATCAGGAGACCGCGAAGTTCCCCACCGCCTTAGCGGTCATTAACCGACCGGGAGCTCCCGTTTCCGAAGCGTTTCGAGCGCTGCGCACCTCGATCTTACTTTCCACGGCCGAGCGGCCGCCCCAGGTGCTCTTGATTACCAGTTCGCAACCGGACGAAGGGAAGACCACGACGGCGCTCAACCTCGCTCTCACCATGGCCCAGAAAGGCGGCCGGGTCCTCCTGATCGATTCGGACATGCGCCGGCCGGGAATCGCCAAGGTCCTGAAGCTGTCCCTGACCAAGGGCCTTTCCGGAATTCTCACGGGCGCCTATGAGTACGGCCCTCAACTGTTATTCAAGATTGAACGGGTGGAGGGCCTATCCCTCCTGCCCAGTGGCCCCATTCCCCCCAATCCGGCTGAACTCCTGTGCTCGCTGAAGATGGAAGGCCTGGTCAAGCGGTTGCGGGCGGATTTTGATCACATTATCCTCGACTCGCCCCCGGTATTGCCGATCACCGATGCCACCATCCTCTCCAGTGTCGTGGATGGCGTCATCATGGTGGTGGAAAGTGAATCGACCACACGCGCCGCGCTCAGTCGAGCCTGCCGGGTCATTGAACACGCGGGCGGAAAAATCATCGGGACCGTCCTGAACAAGGTGGATGTGAAACGCGACGGATACTATGGATATCGATACTATCACGGATATTATTCATATAGTTATAAGTCGTACTATTCTGATAGCAACCGCACCGCCGGCTAGCGGTGGGCGGGTCCTCGCGATCTCGCGGAGCCTCGAAGCATGCTCCACCGCCCCCACGGCGCCATGACCACTCGCTGCGCTCATCCTGCGGAAGGAGAAAGGCCTTATGGTTTCATTAATTACCGGTGGTGCGGGATTCATCGGGTCGCACCTGGCGGAAGCCCTGCTCTTGCGGGGAGACAGCGTCATAATCTTGGACGACCTGAGCACGGGATCCGTTGAAAACGTCCGCCACTTGCGGGCGAACGCGGCCTTGCGATGTTTATTTGATACGGTGATGAATCGTTCCCTCCTGGCGGAGGTGGTTGACGAGTCTGACGTCGTGTATCACTTGGCGGCGGCGGTGGGCGTTCGGCGGATCATTGAAAGCCCGGTACGAACCATCGAAACGAATGTTAAAGGGACCGAGTTGGTCCTGGAAGCCGCCGCCAAAAAGAATAAACTGGTCTTTGTAGCCTCAACCTCCGAGGTCTATGGCAAGAACCAGAAAGTACCTTTTTGTGAGGACGACGACACCACTTTGGGCCCGACCGTCAGGGCCCGCTGGTCCTATGCCGCCTCGAAGGCCCTGGATGAGTTTCTCGCTTTAGCTTATTGGAAAGAGAAGAAGTTGCCGGTGGTGATCGGCCGGCTCTTTAACACCGTGGGCCCCCGGCAGACCGGCCGCTATGGGATGGTGCTGCCAACCTTCGTGACCCAGGCTCTGAGCGGTCAACCCTTGACCGTGTTTGGGACGGGCAAGCAAAGCCGCTGCTTTGGCTACGTCGCCGACGTCGTCGAGGCAATCGTGAAACTGATGGACACGGCTCGCGCGGTCGGCGAAGTGGTGAATATCGGCAACGACCACGAAATTACCATCGAAGCATTGGCTTCGCTCGTCAAACAAAGAACCAGCAGCCCCTCGGCGGTTCACTATATTCCTTACGATCAGGCTTACGAGCCGGGCTTTGAGGACATGGCCCGGCGAGTCCCGTCGTTAGAAAAGCTGATACGGCTTACAGGTTTTCGTCCCTCCGCGCCCCTTTCGGTAATTATCGATAAGGTGGCAACCCACATTGCGGCGAAAGCGCCGGTGACTCAAACCGCCCCAGCCTAGCGGGGAGAGCCACTGTGCCTGGCTTCGCCTCTCTTGGCCCGTCGGATCCTGTCTCGCCTGCCCTCAAGTCATGTTCTAGCCATGGCCCAAAGCTGGTGCTCGAAAATCGGGCGTGGGTGGGAAACCCTATCGGCAAGGATCGGCTGGGCAATCGGCAGTAAGCCGAGGCGAGGCGTATGAATATGCCAGGAACTCTTCGAATTTCCATTGTGATCCCCGTCTACAACGAACGCGCGACGATTGAAGAGATTCTCCTGAGGGTGCAAGAAGTCGACATCGGGAAGGAGATCATCATCGTCGATGATGGTTCGACGGACGGTACCCGGGAGGTTCTGGCAGAATTGGCCAGGAATGCCGAAAAGGGCGGCGGCGAGATCATGCTCCCTCGGGTCTCAAAGGTTTTGTCCACCGAGAATATCCGCATTTTTTTCCAAGCAAAGAACTGCGGCAAGGGCGCGGCGTTGCGAAAGGGATTTGCCGAAGCACGAGGCGAGATTGTCATCATCCAGGACGCGGATCTTGAGTATGATCCGCACGATTACCACAAGCTCATTGAGCCGATCGACCGCGGGGAGGCCGACGTTGTCTACGGCTCCCGTTTCCTGGGAGGCCCGCATCGCGTCCTCATGTTTTGGCATTACATCGGCAACAAGCTTCTCACCCTGATCTCGGATATGCTCACCGACCTGAATCTCTCGGATGTTTGGACCTGCTATAAGGCCTTCAAACGTGAGGTGCTTGAGGGAATCAATCTGGAAGAGAGTCGATTTGGATTCGAGCAGGAGATCACCATCAAGATTGCCAAGCATGGATGGCGTATATACGAGGTCCCGATTTCATATTATGGACGCACTTATGCCGAAGGAAAGAAGATAACATGGCGAGACGGCTTTCGAGCTTTGTGGTGCATTCTGCGTTACGGCTTGAGGGGCCGGCGGCCCGTAGCGGCCCGGCAGCCTCAAGCAGCGATCGAGCCGGCAGCAAGGACGACAGCCAAAACGGCAGAATGAACCAGTTGACCCAGGCCACCTTGCCAACCCGCGATAGTTCAACCGATCCCGCGCCGCAAAGCCTTACCCCAGCGCACCTAGGCAATCGATATACCAAGATTCTTCTGCTCTTGTTCTTCCTGACACTGCCACTGGTGAACCCTTGGATACGCGGTGATGGAGTCGGCTACTATGCCTACATCCGATCGCTCCTGGTAGAGCACAAGCTCGATTTCACCAATGACTGGCGGGCCGCGAACGAGAGTTTCATCATGGGTAGGATAAGTGCGGATGGCAAAATTGACCCCCACCTGTATACGCCGACCGGCCATCTCGACAATCACTTCGCCGTCGGGCCTTCCATGCTCTGGGCCCCTTTTCTGGTGCCGGTCCACTGCGCCATGTTGACGCTTCAGAAGTTGGGGGTCAACGTCCAACCAAACGGCTATTCTCGGCCCTATCTCGTTACGATGGCACTCGCCACGGCACTTTACGGGTTTCTGGGCTTGCTCATATCCTTTCGACTGGCATGCCGGTACATCGACGAGCGCTGGGCACTGCTCGCGACGCTGGGCATCTGGTTCGCGAGTTCTCTCCCCGTTTACATGTACTTCAATCCTTCATGGTCGCACGCCCACTCGGTGTTTGCGGTAGCGGTTTTCCTGTGGTACTGGCAACGGACCCGGCCAAGGCGAACCCTTACACAGTGGGTGGTTTTGGGTTTGATATCGGGCTTGGTCCTGGATGTGTATTACGCAAACATCTCGGTGCTGCTGGTGCCGCTTGCTGAATCCGTGGCGGGCTATTGGCACGGATGGCGCGCGTCGGGACGCGACGGGCAGAGTCTCGGCCGGCTTTTCGGTGGCAATTTACTTTTTTGTCTTGCTACACTGATCGCTTTCTTGCCCACCATGATCACCCGGCAGATTATTTATGGGCACCCGTTGTCGTTCGGATATGGCGATATCGATATTACGCAATGGGCCGCACCCCGCCTGGTCAGCGTCTTGTTCTCGTCGGATCACGGCTTATTGGTTTGGACGCCCATTCTTATTCCTGCGGTGGCCGGACTCTTTCTCCTCCGCAGGCATGACCGGGCATTGGCAGCCTACCTCGTCATCGCGCTCCTGGCCCTCTATTATCTCGTTGCCATCGACTCGTGTTGGGACGGCATTTCATCGTTCGGCAACCGCTTCTTCGTTTCCCTCACGCCCTTGTTCGTCCTGGGGTTGGCGGTATGCTTCAGCGAGTTCGCCAGGTGGGTAAGGGGAGGGCGACGGGCGTTTGCGACCGCCAGTTCGGTCACCTGTCTCTTCATCCTCTGGAATCTGGCTTTCATCTTCCAGTGGGGCACGCACATGGTTCCAGCCCGTGGACCGATATCCTGGAAGCAGATGGTTTACAATCAATTCCTCGTGGTGCCGAAGCGCGGCATGAGCGAATTCGCGGCCTATTTTCAAAACCGCAGGGGCCTGATGCGCCATATCGAGCAGGAAGACGTCCGCCAATTGAAGCAGCAGCAAGGAGTGGCTAAAAAAAAGTGACGAACGCACTCGCAGAGCAAGCAGTTCAGGTTGAGCCGCCGGTGTTGCGCATCGCTCCGCCGCGCGGGTGGCTGGACATTGATTTCAAGGAGCTTTGGGCGGCTCGCGAGTTGCTCTATTTCTTCGTTTGGCGCGACATCAAGGTTCGCTATAAGCAGACCGCCATTGGGGCTGCCTGGGCGGTGATTCAGCCCTTCATGACCATGGTTGTCTTCAGCCTTTTCTTCGGAAAATTGGCCAAGATGGATTCGCATGGTCTGCCTTATCCCATCTTTTACTATAGCGCCCTGCTTCCCTGGATGTACTTTGCCACCGCCCTGCAAAGCGCCACGAATGTCGTGGTCGAACAGCAGCACGTGATCACCAAAGTGTATTTCCCCCGGCTGGTGCTTCCCTTATCGGCGGTGGTGGCTGGGCTGCTCGATTTTTCCATCGCCTTCGTGGTGTTCCTCGGCATGATGGCCTATTACCGCATTATGCCGGGACCGGCGATTTTGCTTTTTCCCTGCTTCCTGCTGCTGGCGGTTTTGACGGCGCTGGGTGTGGGGCTGTGGCTCTCCGCGTTAAATGCCATTTACCGCGATGTGCGTTATGTGATTCCGTTCCTGGTGCAGTTCTGGCTGTTTGCCTCGCCCGTTGCGTATCCCAGCAGCCTGGTCCCGGAGCGCTGGCGCTGGCTTTACGGGCTCAATCCCATGGCTGGCGTCATTGAGGGCTTTCGTTGGGCGCTCACCGGGCACGGCCAGCCACCGAACATCATGCTCGCCGCTTCCGCCGGCATGGTCCTGCTCCTAGTAGGCGGAGGCTTGGCGTACTTCCACAAGATGGAAGGAACGATTGCCGACGTGGTGTGAAAGCAGCCGGCAGCTCAGGCTTCCAGCCGACGGCTCATAGTGGATAAACCGTAAATACTAACCAGTGCCCCAAAAGGCCAGAATTGCGGGCGGGGCCTCGCGGATGTGGGCAGAGGTCTCGGGAACGGTCGAACGAAGAAACGGTGGTGACATTATGTCCGCTTCCGATGGCCGTTTCCGCGTCAGAATGCCCCATGATTTGGCGATAAATTGTCCACCCCAAACGCGACACTCGCAGCCGGTTCCTGAAGCCTCACGCCTGACAGCATGTCCGACACCGTAATTCACGTTGAAAATCTGGGCAAGCGTTACCGCATTGGCGAGCGCGAACAGTACCTCGCCTTGCGCGACATTCTGGCCCGCGCGCTTTCCGCACCCTTCCGGTTCTTCAAGGCGCGGAAGCCCTCCTCGGCCAACGGTGATCCCACCCACATCTGGGCTCTCAAGGATGCCTCATTTGAGATCCACCAGGGCGAAGTGGTGGGGATCATCGGCCGCAACGGCGCCGGCAAGACCACTCTGCTCAAGATCCTGGCCAGGGTCACCCAGCCCACCACGGGCCATGCCGAGGTCCGGGGCCGCATCGGCAGTCTCCTCGAAGTGGGCACGGGCTTTCACCCGGAGCTTACCGGCCGCGAGAACACCTATCTGAACGGCGCCATTCTGGGCATGAGCAAGAAGGAGGTGGACCGGAAGTTCGACGAGATCGTAGCCTACGCGGAAATCGAGAAGTTTATTGACACTCCCGTAAAGCATTACTCCAGCGGCATGTATGTGCGGCTGGCCTTTGCCGTTGCCGCGCACCTTGATTCGGAGATTCTCCTGGTGGACGAAGTTCTGGCCGTGGGCGACGTCCGCTTTCAAGAGAAGTGCATCCGCAAAGTCAGCGATGTGGCACGCAGCGGCCGCACGGTGCTTTTTGTGAGCCACAGCATGGCGTCGATCACCTCGCTCTGCCGATCGGTGCTGCTTCTGCACAACGGCCATGTGAAAGCCCGTGGCCCGACCGATAAGGTCGTCGAGGAATACCTCGCGCCGCTTGCCGACTCGCCGGCCACCGTGGATCTTACCTCCGTTGCCAATCGGGCCGGCAGCGGGGAGGTGAAGTTCACAAGGGTCGAGCTGCGCAACCATGCCGGCCAGCCCTGCTCGACCTTCGAATACGGTGAGGACCTCTATTTCGATCTTCGTCTCGAGTCGGCTTCCCGGCCGCGCTCGGTATTTTGCGCCATCTTGATTCGGACGCTCATGGGGGTTCCGGTGCTCCACTTGTTCAGCGGCGACGATCCGGGATCCGGCCTCTTTACGGTGAACGGGATGACGCAGGCCCGCTGCATCCTCAAACACTGCCGGCTGTACCCGGGCGTTTACGTGGTATCCCTTTGGACCGGCCCGAGCGCTTATCTCCAAGCCGATCACGTGGCCGATGCATTGCAGTTTCGAGTCGAACAAGGCGAACTGGCCAAATGCGGTTTCGATTTGAATTGGACGCACGGAGTCTTCCACGGGGAGACGGCGTGGCAGGTGACCACTCCGGTCCCCTAAGCCCGCATTTCTCACCACGGGTAAGCGAACCGAAGTTTGGAGTGCGGCGACTCGTCGCCGCTTTCCATCGCCACGACTCGTCGCGGCGAAGCACCCAGCGCTGACGAGTCAGCGGTAGAAAAAGCGGGAGCGAGCTCCCGCACTCCGAAATTGGCCTCTGTGCGGCCGGACAAGCTGGTCGTTTGAGGGCACTGTCCGTGGCTACCAACTCAAAACGCGATTTTGTTCTGCACGCGTTCCTATTGTTTGATTATCAGGGCTTGGGTGTCCCAGAGTTCTATAATGGGTTCGGGCTTATCTGCAAAGAACTGGTCAAAAGCCTTCTTGACGCCTCGACAGTTGAAACTGCGGTAATCATGGCTCAATAGCGCGGCCCCGCGGGGCATCCGCGGGTAGAAGAATGAAAGGCAAGCAAACGTTGCCGAATAGATGTCAACATCGAGATGGACAAATGAAAAGCGTACGGGTGTCTCAGCGAGTTGTCGTGCGCTGTCCGGGAAAATACCCTCATAGAATTCGAGCTTGGGATATTCTGACAAGTAGGCCCGGACTTGTTCGAGACTGTTACCCGCCATATCGCCCTTCTTAAAAGTGTCGATGGTTGAGTCGGTGTCCGGAAGCCCCTTGAATGTATCGAAGAGGTGCAGGCGTCTCTCCCCTTTCACCTCGCAAATGATTTTCGCGCTGGCGCCCTTGTAAACACCCACCTCGGCAGCGTCGCCCGGAACCGACCGTGTTCTCCTGACCCAATTGTAGATATTCCACATCTCGCGCACCGTGACCCCGACGTAGTTCGCGACGTGCAGGCTCTGGGATAAGCGAACGAACTCGGGATCGAGTTCGAGGTACTCGAGTGAGGTAAAGAAGTTGTCCGGGTATACCGCCGCCCATTCCCGCAACTCGACGGGGGCTCCCCTCGCATGCTTTGCTCGGAAAGCCTCCTCCGGAGAAGCGAGCTTTTTGATGATCGTCCTCGCCGAAGAGGCAGGGTGGAGAAAATGCTGAAGCCTGACCTGTATCATGGTTTGACTCTTGGGAAAGCACCGCGCTAATTCTGCCCAGGATGAGGCGAGCAACGGTGGTTATGTGGACTCTATCGTCAATAACATTATGAAGCTTACCTTGGTTTTTTGGCCCTCTCTTTTCATAGATTCCGACCATGCCAAGGGTAGTAACTGCCTTAGTTTCAACGATTTAATTTTATGGGTCGGGCATATGTAGTCTCTCTTACTGGATTTATTACCATTAAAAATGTGATGTCTATACTAAAACGATACCGTTGTCAAGTAAAAAGTCACTGTGAAGTTAGCCCCGGCTGGATTTGAGCATGCCAAGCATCTCAGTCTGCGATGCCCAACCTCACAGGCAGATCTGCCAATGGCTGACTCCAGACTTCAGACTTCGGACCCCTTAAATGAGCAACGCTGTAATTCGGGTTGAGAATCTGGGTAAGCGGTACCGCATCGGCGAGCGGGAGCCGTTCCCCGGTTTGAGGCATGTCCTCAACCGCGCCATTTCTGCCCCCTTCAGGGTCTTCAAGGCGCGGAAGCTTTCCTCGACCAACGGTGATCCCACCCACATCTGGGCGCTCAAGGATGTTTCCTTTGATGTCCGTCAGGGCGAAGTGGTGGGAATTATTGGCCGCAACGGGGCAGGGAAGACCACCTTGCTTAAGATCCTGGCGCGCGTCACCAAGCCCACCACGGGGTTCGCCGAAGTTCGTGGCCGAATGGGCAGCCTTCTGGAAGTCGGCACGGGATTCCACCCCGAATTAACCGGCCGAGAAAACGTCTTTCTGAGTGGGGCAATCCTGGGCATGGGCAAGGCCGAGATTCAGCGCAAGTTTGATGAGATCGTGGCCTTTTCCGAAGTCGAGAAGTTTATTGACACGCCGATCAAGCATTACAGTAGCGGCATGCAAATGCGGCTCGCCTTCGCAGTCGCGGCCCATCTCGAGCCGGAAATGCTGCTGGTAGACGAAGTCCTGGCCGTCGGGGACGTCGCCTTCCAGAAGAAGTGCCTCGGCAAGATGGGCGAGATCGCGGGCACCGGCCGAACGGTGCTTTTCGTCAGCCATTCCATGCCGGCTGTCACGCGCCTCTGTCCGCGGACCATCTTGATGGACAAAGGGGGCGTCCTGTGCGACGGGCCGACGCATGAGGTGGTGCGAAGGTACCTCAGCAGCGGCTTGGGTACGACAGCGGCACGTGAATGGACGGACCGCGCGACTTGTCCAGGAAATCAAATCGTCTGCCTGCGTGCCGTGCGCGTCCGCGCCTCGGACGGGCGGGTTACCGAAACCATCGACATCCGTGAACCGGTGGGGATCGAGATGGAGTATGAAGTCCTTACTCCGAATTATCTGCTCGTGCCGAATTATCACTTTTACAACGAAGAGGGAACGTGCGTTTTCGCCGTCCATGACTGGTCTCCGGAGTGGCGGCGTACGTCGAAGAACCCCGGCCACTATCGCAGCACGGTGTGGATTCCGGGCAACTACCTCTCGGAGGGATCGCTGATCGTCGGCACTGCGGTTAGCACCTATGATCCGTTTACTGTACATTTCTATCAGCGGGACGCGGTAGCATTCCAGGTAGTTGACAGTTTGGATGGCGACTCGGCACGAGGGGATTACGCCGGACATATGCCGGGCGTAGTCCGGCCTCTGCTGGAGGTGAAAACCGATTACGTGCCTTCACAAATGAAACAAGCAGATCCCGTGAGGTGAAAATGAAGATTGTCATCGTGAGGGGAGGGATGGGCACTCGCCTTCGAGAGGACACCGAGTTCCAGCCGAAACCGCAGCAGGACACGTAAATGAATCCGAAAAGGGAATCAAAATGCCGAGTGTGTGGAGGTCTCAACGGGAATCAGGACTTCTATCCGCGAGAGATGATGTTCGGCTTGCGGGAGACGTTCAGGTACTTTCAGTGTGCGTCTTGTGGGTGCCTGCAGATAGCAGAGATTCCACAGAACCTGGGCCGGTACTATCCGCCGGAATACTACGCTTTTGCACCGATCTTACAAGACCCCGCTTCGCGCCGTAGCTGGGCGAGACGCAGGCTTGCGGCAGTGAGAAACGACGCTGCCCTCTTTCACCGGGGAGTACTGGGAAGGCTTCTGAATAAGCTGTTACCGATGCCACCAGGCATCACCCATTGGGTCAGCGGGCAAATTGGATTGCGACGATTGAGGGAGGGAGCTTGGTCTTTGAAAAACAAGATTCTTGACGTAGGCTGCGGTAATGGCGCCGCCTTGTTGCTTCTCAGCCAATTAGGGTTTCAGGACTTGTGGGGAATCGATCAGTTTATTCCCAATGATATAACTTACTCTACGAGGATTCGAGTGCTGAAGACATCGATCCATGACCTTGACCAGACATTCGACATCGTTACGTTTCACCATTCCTTTGAACATATGGCAGACCCTCTTGAAGTGTTGCGCAGCGTTCACAGGGTTCTTTCGGACGAAGGTCTGTGCCTGATCCGAATTCCCGTCGCAAATTCCTTTGCATGGGAACATTATGGTATTCATTGGGTTCAGGTGGACGCACCGCGGCACCTCTTTCTTCATTCAATCAAAAGTATGGAGATTCTAGCGGCCCAGGCGGGTCTTGATGTGGCCGAGGTCATTTGGGACTCCACTGAATTTCAGTTTTGGGGCAGCGAGCAATACTTGAGAGACATCCCCCTAATGGATGATGCGTCGTATCTAAACCAGCCTGCAAGGTCCATCTTTTCTGCTCAGGAGATTGAGGATTTTCGAATGAAAGCAAACGAGCTGAATATTGTCAGGCGTGGGGATCAGGCAGCCTTTTTTCTTTGGAAGAGACCCAATGGTTAAGCGGGACTTAAGAGTTGGAGCTAGCCCCAGGATAAGGTCTGTTTGATGCCGGATTACGGACCTCCCAGAATTGGACCCCCGCCCCGAACAGGTCGGCGGCCCTTTTGGTCGGTCATGATCCCGGCACACAACCGGACGCAATACCTCGAGAAAACACTGAGAAGTGTGCTCTCGCAGGACCCCGGGGCTGAGGAAATGCAGATTGAGGTCGTTGATGACGCTTCCTCCCTCGATGACCCCGAGCCCATCGTGCGGCGATTAGCGGGAGAGCGGGTGAGTTTCTTTCGAAACCCCCACAACGTCGGCTTGATGCCAAACTTCAATAGCTGTATAGAAAGGTCGCGAGGTCACTGCATACACATCTTGCATACGGATGATTTCGTGCTTCCGGGCTTCTATGAACGGCTGAAGCCCCCCCTGGAAGCTCGGAGCGATTTGGGCGCGGCGTTTTGCCGAAACACGTTCATTGACCAAAACGAGTGCCATTTGGGGACTGCTGAATTGCTGAGACCCACTGCCGGAATCTTGGCTGGCTTCCTTGAAACAATCGCCTTCTCAAACTGCATTAGCTTTCCTTCGATGGTGGTTAGACGGTGTGTGTATGAGAAGTTAGGGGGGTTCCGCTTGGACCTGCCCTTTGCTGCTGACTGGCAGATGTGGATTAGGATAGCAGCACACTATCTAATATGGTACGAACCCGCCACATTAGCGGCGTGCCGCCTTCATGCCACCTCCGCGACGGCGGGTTTCATTAGCAGCGGCGAGTCCGATGTCGATATGCTCCGTTGCATCGAGACCAGCCGGCCCTTGTTGCCTCCGAACCGCGCCGAGAGTATCTTGCGGCACGCAAGAGAGTTGTTTTATCTTCGGTCGATTTTGCGGACCTCTCAGGACGACACGGCGTTACGCCTGGTAGAGGAATTGACTAATGTTCTGAGGTCCGGCCCGGTCCACCGCTCCGCCGTAGCAAATGCAATGCTCCGCGCCGCCCACATTCACTACCGGCAAGGCCGACTCCTCCAAGCTCTGCTTTTCGTGACGCGGGCGGTCATGACTCGCCCCTTAGTGGTTGGGCGCCCCCTAAAGCGCGCCTTGAACTCCCTTTTTCGCAAATCCCAAGCGGAGGCATCCCAACCATGAGGGTCGTCCACATCAGCACGCACGACAACGGGGGCGGGGCAGCGCGGTCAGCTTACCGGCTGCACCTCGGGCTGCGCCTGCTCAATCAGGACTCCCTTATGCTGGTGGCGGAACGCCGCGGCCAGGACCCTCAGGTGAAGGAGGCCGTGCGGAGCCGCAGCCTGGTTCCCCGGTTGCTGCGTCTGGCCCGCCGGCAAATGTTGCTACGAGACGCTCGACGCTATGCCTCGACGCGTCCTGCGCACGCCGGGTTCTTCAGTGACGACCGGAGCGAATATGGCGCAGGTTTAGCGGGTCAGATCCCCGAATGCGAAGTGCTAAACCTGCATTTTGTGGCGGGGCTCGTTGACTATGGCACTTTCTTCCGCGCCCCGTCCGCCCGCAAGCCGATGGTCTGGACCTTGCACGATGCCAACGCCTTCACCGGAGGATGCCACACGCACGGCGCCTGCGGCCGTTTTAACCAAGGCTGCGGCGCCTGCCCCGAGCTTGGCTCCAGCTCTGACAAGGATTTGACGCACGCCATCTGGCAGCGCAAAAAGGGCGCCTACGCGCACATCCCCAAGGAACGGCTCCACGTGGTGACGCCCAGCCGGTGGCTGGCCGATGAAGCCCGCCAGAGTACGCTCCTGGGCGGATTCCCGGTCTCCGTGATCCCTTATGGAATTGCCACCGATGTCTTCTGCCCCAGAAACAAGCTGCTGGCGCGGGAGATGTTTGGCCTGCCGAAAGACTCCAAGGTGGTGCTCTTTGCCGCGCAGTACGGCGGGTGGGCCTTCAAGGGGTTTTCATTGCTTGTCGAAGCTCTCACGCCCCTGGCCAGCACCGATATCTATCTCTTTTCAGTGGGGAGTGGGACGCCTTCCCTCACGCTCCCCTTTCCCCACATGAACACAGGGTTTATCGACAACGATCGGATTCTCTCCTGGGCATACAGCGCGGCGGACCTCTACGTGACTCCTTCCCTCGACGACAATTTGCCCAACACCGTCATGGAATCGATGTCGTGCGGCACGCCGGTGATAGGTTTTAATGTGGGAGGGGTCCCCGACATGGTGCGCGACGGTAACACGGGCTTTCTGGCTCCCAAGGGAGACGTTGGGGCGCTGCGCCAAGCCATCCTGCGGGTGCTGGACAACCCCCCACTGGGGGCCGAGTTGGCTGCCAACTGCCGCCGGATCGCCGTGGAAGAATACGACCTCAGAATCCAAGCTCAGCGCTATCTGGAGCTTTACACGTCATTAACCAATGGACGGTCTGGTTAGATCGATGCGCGATGCGATTGTGTTCCCCGGCTGGACTTGGGGAATGTTCGGCAGCCCTGAACGAGTGTCGCTGGCCTTGGCACAACTGGGGGCCAAAGTACTCTATTGCGACAATCCCACTTCACTTTTTCGCGACCGGGAGCCAGTCCAGTTGGGGGAGGTGGCCAAGAACGTCTACGTCATGCGCCCACGCCATTGGGGGCACCGGCTGAACTATTTTCCGCCCCTGCAAAAGATGCAGGCGAAGGCATTGGCGGGGCAGATGACCCGGTTCGCTTCGACACTTGGACTGCGCGATCCCATCTTCCTCTATTGTAATCTGGGAAGGGTCGGCCCCGTTTGTTCCGAGATGAAAAGAAAGTTTTTCTCGGTCTACCTGCGGGTTGACTACATCGAGTCGAACGCCGATTATTTTGCCGAGATTTCGGACGCGACTTTGGCGATCCCCAGGAGCGTGTTTCATAAGCTCAAGGCAAAGTTTGGGGCCAAGGTGAAGCTGATTCCCCAGGGGGTCGATCTCGCTCTGCTGAATCCCGATCCTGCTAACTTGGCCCGTGGCGCCGCGGAAATGGCGTCCATTCCCGGACCGCACCTCGGATACCTTGGTCCTCCCAATCGCCGGCTGAATGGACCCGTCCTTTCCGCTCTCCTTCAGGCGCACCCGGAGTGGCACTTCGTTTCCACTGAGTCATGTCCCGTGCCCTTACCGAATGCGCATGCTGTGCCACGGGTGAGCCCGCAGGAACTGGTTGGGTACCTTTATGGATTCGACGTCGGGTTCCTGCCTTATGACTGCCACGACGAGCAGTGGCTGCATTGCGTTCCCCTGAAACTCTTCGAGTATTTTGCGCTCGGCATGCCGGTGGTCTCCACGCCGCTCCTCAACCTTTGGGAGTACGAAGACCTGATTTACTTCGGGGACACCGCGGAAGAATTGGCCGTGGCAATCCAAGCGGCGCTCAACGAACCGCCGGACAGCCCCAAGCGGCAAAAACGAATGGAGGTGGCCCGGAGCCACTCCCTTGAAAATCTCGCCCAGGTCCTGCGCCAGGTTTTGCCTCTCGATGAGGGGGGCAAGGCTACCCATGAGGATGCCGGCTTGCTCCTTCCCACGGCTCTTCTGCCGCGATGACTCGGCTCATATCAACAGCCTCGATTGGAGGGGAAACGATGGCGCTCGCTGGCGCCGATAACGACGAGGGGTACAACTGGCTGAGGATTCTCTTTCGGTGCGCAGCGATAGTGCTGGGTATCGCGGAGACTTGGGCGAGGCGATGGTACATGTTCGATGACGGCGTCTCTTATCTCGATATGGGCGATGCATACTTGCGGCGCGACTGGCACATGGCCGTCAACGCTATTTGGAGCCCATTGTACTCGTGGCTGCTGGGTGCAGCCATGAAGATCCTGAGGCCCTCGGCTTACTGGGAATTCCCCGTGGTGCATTTCGTGAACTTCGTTGTTTTTCTGGGAGCGTTGGCGTCTTTTGAGTTTCTCCTCAGTGCATTAATCGATTGGCACCGAAAGCGAAAGCCCAGTGGTGAAAACGGGCTTGTCAGCTTGCCCCCATGGGCGTGGTATTTGATAGGCTACTCGTTATTCCTCTGGATCTCTTTCCGGCTCATGAAACTGGAACAACCTACACCCGATATGTGTGTCGCCGCTTTGGTGTATTTGGCTTCGGGACTGGTGGTGCGAATTCGCGGGGGATGCACGGGTTGGCGCAATTTCGTACTATTGGGTGTCGTTTGCGGATTCGGCTATCTGGCGAAGACAATAATGTTTCCCGTTTCCTGCGTTTTCCTCGGGGTTGCCTTGTTTTCGGTGGGCCATCTGCGCAGGGGTCTGCCGCGCGTGTTGGTGGCAGCAGCTATTTTCCTGGCCATCTGCAGCCCTCTTATTTTTGCCCTATCAGTTGCCATAGGTCGCCCCACTTTTGGAGAAAGTGGGAAGTGGAACTACATGTGGTTCGTGGATGATTTGCACTTCGACACACTCCCGGCGAATACCTTGATGCATCCCCGCAACAGGATTCACGAGTCGCCTGTCGCTTATGAATTTGCGCGGCCCATCAAAGGTACGTTTCCGCTCTGGTATGATCCTGAATATTGGTCTGAAGGTCTTAAGGCGCATTTTGATATGAAAGGCCAAGTTAGTGCCTTGAAACTCAGTGCGATTACCTACTACAACTTCCTGTTCCTCTCCGAAGCGGGCCTGGTTGCAGGTCTCATCGTGTTGTTTTGCTTAGGCCCAGGACCTCGGTCTTCTCTCCAAGCCGTCGGCGAAAACTGGCATCTACTGATTCCGGCGGTCGCAGCTCTCGGCGCGTACTCTTTGATACTTGTTGAGGCGCGCTATGTCGGCCCCTTCATACTACTGCTATGGCTGGGGATCCTCTCCGGCGTGCGCATTCCCAATAGATGCGAATCGAGGAAGCTGATCATTGGGGCGGTACTGGCAATGGCGATTACAACGGCGGTTCCGGTTGCCGGTTCGACGGTTCTCGATTTGGCCAACCTACGACATGAATCTCCCGTGGACTGGAAAGTCGCTCAAGCCCTAAGACAGATGGGAATTCTGCCGGGCGACAAGGTGGCTTATATCTCGCTTTCGCCCTTTGGTGAATTCAACTGGGCCCGGTTAGCTCGGACTCAAATTGTCGCCATGATAGAACCTCGGGATGTTGACAAGTTCTGGGCCGCGAGCCCGCAAGTCCAGAGAGAGGTCGTTCAGGCCTTCGCAAGAACAGAAGCGAAAGCCATCATCACGAGTGCTCTGCCCCCTTGCGCCTCAACGGCCGCGTGGACAAGGTTAGGTGATACGGATTATTACGCTTACTTGTTGCACTAAGCGGGGATTGCGGAGGAAATTGCGGCACGCAGATAGGGATGTGACTATATAGGTGGCAGAAATGCAGCGGGCTTAGCCAACCATGGTGACAGTTAGCGTGATCGTCCCAACCCGGAACCGGCTAACCTTCCTTAAGGAAGCGGTGGGAAGCGTCTCGGCGCAGGACTATCCCAGCCGCGAGACGATTGTGGTGGATGACGCGTCCGCGGACGGCACCTGGGAGTGGCTTTCTTCCCTCGGCGATCCCCAGGTGCGAATCTTCCGCCAGCCACATCACCGGGAGCGCTCGGCCGCCCGCAACCTGGGCCTCTGCAATGCGCAGGGTGAGTTTGTGCTGTTTTTGGACGATGACGATCTGCTGGCGCCAGGCGCTTTGAGCTATCTCTGTGAAGCGGCCCGGCGCGAACCCCAGGCGCTGGCCGTGGTGGGCGCGCGCATCTCCTTCGACGATCGTGGACATTGGTATCGCCCCCCTCATCCCCGCTGGGCCTTCACGTGCAAGGCCTGGCCCGATATCCTGTTTGGATGCATCCCACCGCAGGGGCAAACGCTGGTCCGTAGAGACACTCTGCTCGCCGCAGGGGGATGGAACGAGAGTTGGAGGGTAGGGGAAGATCACGAAATCTGGCTTCGGCTGGTAACAGAGGATAGCGTAATAGCGATCGTTCCCAAGATCGTGAGGAAGATGCGGATCCACCCGGGACAGACCCCCCTCATCGTATCTCCCCGGGACTGGGTCAACTTGCGTCGAGACTTTGTGAGGCGACTGTCGTCGCCTTTCCAGGCCTTGGGCCATAGGATACACCAAGCCCAGCGTCTCCACTTCCTAGCTGGCCGCTATCAGGCGAGGCACCAATATCGAAAGGCCGTTTGCTTTCAGTTGCGGGCGATAGCACGCGCACCGACCCTACTTGCTCGTCCATTGCCGGCGACATTGCTGCTGAATGGACTGACGACATCTCTGACCGGCCTCATCCTCGGAAAGACGTTACTCGCCCGCGCCCAGCAGGCCAAGGCCTTCCTCCGCCGCGCGCAGAAACCGCAAGGTGCTTTACAACGTGACGCGTCGTGACGGCCTGCCACGACATGGCGAAATTACTTTCCCCCCTTTTGAGATTCAGGCATCGCGGGGAGCGACATGAGTTCTCATTTAAAAGGTTCTGCCGCCCGGTCCAATCTACAGCGTCTGCGTGCCGCCTGGCCTGCGTTAGTGCGACGTTTCTCCCTCAGGAGTAAGCACCTTGGATCATAACAAACGTTTGATGCAGATGGACTGGAACGACAGGGCGCGCAGCAACCCCTTCCATTACATCTGCTCGGAAAGAAAGAACTGGGACAGCGAGTCCTTTTTCCAGTCTGGGGAAGCTGATTACAACCAACTTGTCAAGCCTGTCTTGACGAAGCTCGGATTCAACCCGGAAGGGAAGTCAATGCTCGAGGTAGGCTGCGGAGTTGGACGAATCACCCGCTGCTTCGCACGCCACTTTGCCACAGTCTTGGCCTCGGATATTTCCGAGGAGATGCTTCAACGGGGACGGGAGCTTCACCGGGGAATTGAAAACGTCGTGTGGATGCACGGAGACGGCACGACGTTGAAGGATGTCCCGTCCGACTCGGTGGACTTCGTTTTCAGCTTTCTGGTCTTACAACACATCCCCAGCAAAGAGCTACAGATGGGTTACCTGAGCGAGATGTTGCGCGTGCTCAAACCGGGGGGAGTCTATTGCTTCCAGTTCAATAGCTTGGCCGGCCCGACGATGAATTGGAAGGGCCGGCTGATTTGGGGCCTGATCGACATGCTGGTGAATTCTGCTGACGATTCGTGGAGGAGAGCCATAGCAAAGAGACTAGCAGCGGCACTCGGTCTGGATGACTTGGCCGCAGGACGCACCTGGAGGGGGGCGGCCATGGACCCTCGCGAAGTCTCAGGTGCAGTCCAGCGGGCGGGCGGGATGGCGCCCCAGGTAACAGGCTTGGCTACGCCTCGAACCTGGTGCTACGGGCGCAAGGGAAACGCGTCCGCTCGCTCGGAGTAAGCGAACCGGGAGGCTGCATTTGGGAGCTGAATTGAGCTCTGTGATCGTTGTTATCCCAACCTACTGCCGACCGGGCTTTCTGATCGAGTGTATTCGCTCGATTGTCGGCGGCATTCAACCGCCACACAAAGTCATGGTGATTGGGCGAGAAGACGACACACCGACCAAAGATGCGCTCATCCAAGCGCAAGAAATGTGCGCGGGTAAAACGGTCTTGCGGGCAGGCTGGGTGACCGAAGCGGGGCACTTGCCGCCTGTCGAGAAGGGGCTCGAGCTCGCCTCAAGTGATATCGTCGCCTTCGTGGACGACGATGTCACGGTCAGCGCGGACTGGCTAAGTCATCTTGTGGCATCTTTTGCTGACCCGAGCGTCGGCGTGGTTGGAGGGCGGGTGATTACGCCGGCCGCCCAGCCGCCGCGGCTCAAGGGGAAGCCTGGATGCACCACCTGGTATGGCAAGCATTGGGGCAACGTGGGAAGTCTTGGAGGCGAATCTCCCCTCGATGTGCAGGCCGTCATGGAATGCAACTGGGCGTGGCGGCGCGAACTGATGGTGTCCCTGAAGTTCGACCGGGTCCTCAACTTTGACGATGCCTCGATGTATGGCTTGGATCTCTGCCTGCAAGCCGCGCGCAAGGGTTTCCGAGTAGTTTATGAGCCGCGCGCCCTTGTCTATCACCACGGGGCGCCGCGCGCACCTGGCGTGGATCGCACGGACCGGCCCCGGCGGAACTTCTCGTATGCGCGGAACTACACCTACATCATGCTAAAGCATTTGCCCTGGTGGCGATGGCCGATTTTCCTGGCCTGGTGGTTCATGATCGGCGAACGAGGCGCGTGGGGACTGGCGGCCATGGTGGCCGACACCTGGACTGGCCACTTACCCCAGTTCGGTGAAGTGTGGGGCGCGTTGACTGGCAAGGTGGAAGGCATCCTGTTATCAGCTTCGGGGGCGCGCACTCATGGCTGATAAGTATCGCGTGCTGCTGGTTTGCACCCATCCTGTGCAGTATGCTTCGCCGGTTTTCCGGCAGATGGCCCGGCACCCGCGCCTGGAAATCCAGGTGGCTTACTGTAGTCTGCAAGGAGCGGAGCCGGGGATCGACCCGGAATTCGGTGTCGAAGTAAAGTGGGACGTACCGCTGCTCGAAGGCTATCCATGGGTTCAGGTTCCGAACAAATCCCCTTGGCCCGGGCTGGGGCGGTTTGGGGGCCTATTCAATCCGGGGTTATGGAAGCTCGTGAGCGGCGGCAAGTACGATGCGGTCGTAGCCTACACCGGTTACGCTTATTTGAGCTTCTGGATCGCCCTGGCGGCGGCCAAACTCCACCAGGTTCCCATGCTGTTTGGGACGGACGCGCATGGCCTGGTTCCGCTGGACGGCAAAAAGTGGAAGCTTACCGTAAAGCGGTTCGTCTGGCCGCGGCTCTTCCGTCTCTCGACGGTCGTCATTGTTCCCTCGAGCGGTGGAGCCGCCCTCATGCGATCCCTGGGCATCCCGGAGGAGCGCCTGGTTATCACCCCCTACGTGGTTGACAATGACTGGTGGACCGAACAGGCCAAAATCGTGGACCGCGGCGAGGTGCGGCGGGCTTGGGGAGTGCCCGAGGAGGCGCCCGTCGCCCTTTTTTGTGGCAAGCTTCAGCCCTGGAAGCATCCCCTCGATGTCTTGAATGCCTTTGCCCAGGCCGCGGTTGGCGGTTCTCACCTGGTTTTTGCCGGAGAAGGTCCATTGCGGCCGGCGCTGGAATCCCGGGCCTTGTCGCTCGGGGTGGCGGAACGCGTTCACTTCCTCGGATTCATCAACCAGTCGCAACTGCCGGCGGTGTATCGCGCTTCCGACCTGTTGGTGTTGCCCTCCGAATACGAGGCATTCGGCGTGGTGGTGAACGAGGCGATGCTCTGTGGCTGCGGCGCGGTCGTAAGCGATCGCGTGGGCGCCGGGCGCGACCTGATTTCCGCAGGCCAGAACGGCTATGTTTTCCCTTGCGGGGACGTGAACGCGCTCACCGCCATTCTGGGCGAGGTTTTGGCGGATCCCCGGCGGCTGCGGCAGACGGGCGAAGCGGCACGCCGGCGCATGGAGACGTGGTCGCCGCGCCAGAATATCGAAGCCCTGATTCAGGCCGTCGAGCGGGCAGCCCTGGGGGTGAGCCCTATAGGCGCAAGATCAAGCGCGGTCGGCGGGGTCCCGAAGGGACCCCAAGGTCATTAGCGGTAGGTGAAACCTACGGAAAGATGCCACGTAAAATCAGGTTGCGACCCCAGAGGGGTCGAATATTCGACCCCTGCGGGGTCGGACAACATCCGACCAGGTCCGCTTCGGGTCCGCAGGTTTCACCTACGGCTAATGATATTCATGCCCTTCGGGCATACCATGGCCGATGCTGGCGCTTAATCTAGCGCGTATGGGGGTGAGCCCCGTGCGACCGAAGGTGGCCACGGTTTCCACTCCTCACTGATCGAGCCAAGAGTTCCACATTGCAAATTCTCATCTACACTCACGGCTTCGCACCCAAGATCGGTGGGGTTGAGACCTACGTGATGTTGCTGGCGCAGGGCTTGGCCGAGAGTGTTCAAGCCGGGAAAGACGGCCTGCGGGTCACGGTAGCCACTCCCACTCCCGCCGAGGGGAATGATGACGCAGCCCTGCCGTTCCGCGTCGTGCGACAGCCCGGACTGGGAAGATTGATCGGCTTGATTCGCGAGGCCGACGTGGTTCATCTGGCGGGACCCTCGATCCTGCCCCTGACACTGTCTCTGGCCCTGCGAAAGCCCACGGCGGTGGAGCACCACGGCTACCAGGCCATCTGCCCAAACGGCCTGCTCCTCCTGGAGCCGGACAAGACCCTCTGCCCGGGGCACTTTATGGCCCGCCACTATGGAAAATGTATCGCCTGCAATGCCGCCCATCAATCCTGGTTTACAGGTTTGGTGAAGGTTTTTGCCACATTCCCACGACGATGGGCCTGCCGGCTGGCATCCATCAATCTGCCGATTAGCGATCATGTGAACCGCCGGCAGCAGTTGCCGCGTTCGCAAGTTGTCTACTATGGTATTCCCGACCCCAGGCCGCAACCGCCGGTCATCGACCGAGGAAACGCCAATGATGCGCCGCCCCGCATGAAGACATTTGCCTATGTTGGCCGGCTGGTCAGTGAGAAGGGATTGCCCTTGCTCTTAGAGGCCGCCCACTACCTGCGAGACGGGGGCCACCAGTTCCGGTTGAAGTTTATCGGTGACGGGCCGGAGCGTTTGCGGATGGAGGATCTGGCTACCACGCTGGACATCAGGGAGTGTGTGGAGTTTACGGGTTTTTTAGAGGGTGAGGCGCTGGAGAAGGTGATGAGGACGATCGATGCCGTGGTCATGCCGTCGGTTTGGGAGGAAACCGCCGGGCTTTCGGCCATCGAGCAGATGATGCGCGGACGTTTAGTAGTCGCGGCGGATATCGGCGGTTTGGGAGAAGTTGTCGGCGAGGGGGGCTTGAAGTTCCCACCCGGTGACATCGAGGGCTTGGCGTCCTGCCTGCGGCGCGTGCTCGACGAGCCTGACTTGGCGAAGGCGTTGGGTAAAAAGGCAAGGCAGCGGGCGCTCCAGCTCTTTCTCGAGGAGCGAATGGTGGCCGAACACCTCTCCGTCTATCGTCAACTCTTGGGAGGGTCGGGCCCGTCGCCTGAGGGGCCTGGTGCGGTGGGTTTGCCGCTTGGCAGCTCCGAGAGGTGATGCTGCTGGGTGCCAATTGACACCGTAAGATTTTCCTTAACGCAGGATTGTCCTTACGGACCCAATACTCGTGAAACCGATTAACCCTCATATAAAAAGGGCTGCGGAAGCCTTGTTGCCAGCTCGGCTCTTCACAACTGTCCAGTCTATTCGTTCCCGAAATCATCAGAAGCAACTGCACAGAGAATGGGGGGTCGAGCAAGCTACAAATGAAATGATCGGCGAATATGGTCTCAACGTACTGCGTGGCCCTTTTCGGGGAATGCGTTATCCCCAATCGTCTTTGGCCAGTCGTGACGGTATCCCGATCCTGTTTGCGACCTATGAACTTGAGCTTCACCCCATCATCGAAGAGGTTGCTTCAAAACGATACGATCGTATCATCGATATCGGTTGTGCAGAGGGCTACTATGCAGTGGGACTTGCCATCCGAACAAACGCCCCCGTGTTCGCATTTGACTGCGAGCCACGTGAGCGGTCTTACTTGCGCCAGATGGCACGCCTGAATGGGGTAGCCGATCGAATTCATACGAGATCATGGTGTGACCCGCGAATTCTCCAGAGACTCACATGCGGGCGACGCTGCTTAGTGATTAGCGATTGTGAGGGTTACGAGTTGAAGCTATTCCAAGGGACGGTGTTATCGGCTCTAAAGAACTGCGATCTCATCATTGAGATTCACGAGGCGGTTCCCGGCACCCATGCACGGAGCATAATGCTGGGGCGTTTTAGCAGCTCGCATAATGCCAAAGTTATTACATTTGATCAATTTAATTGCGGTTCTGTCGTGCCGGAGAAATGGCGAGAGTTTGCCCGAGAGTTCAGACCGCCGGGTCAGCAATGGCTCTATCTCACCCCGACTGCACAGGACTGCCGGTCCAAAAGTGATCTTTACCAAGGAAAGGCGTCTGCTGACAGGGGGTAATTCCCCTTGCGACGCCCTCTACTAAGGACGTGCGCCAAAGGAATACTGCCATCGGCTCCATTCGCTGCTTGCTTCCCGGGTTGTCCCTCAGTCTCCTGCTCACGGTCGTCCCTGCCCGTGCCCAGTCCTCGGTCTGTTACGCCAAATCCGGGGGAAGCGATTCCAACGACGGCTCATACTGGGCATTTGCCAAAGCCGATGTCATGGCGTGCTACGACGCATTGCCCTCGAGGGGCGGAACGATCTACATCATGGACGGCGGCAGGGATGGAGGAGGCATCCCCGCATGCAAGCCCAGTGATCCTCACGGGTGCGGCATCTGGATCATGGGACAAATTGATCCCAACTACCCCCATCCTCCGGATGGCTGGCGAAGGGCAAAGGCTGCGGTCAGCTTTGTGGGTGTGGGGGGCACGCACCTCAGCTTCAATTCCTATCAAGGCCAGGTATTCGTCTCGGCGGGGGACGGCAACGACATATACCACCCGGGCATATGGCTGTCGGGGGTGGGGTCAAGTCTGCATTTTGAGAATCTGGCGATTCAATACCCGGGGCGTGGCATCGTGGTCGGGGAGAATTCCAATTTTGACCGGACCCGCGCCGGACGCGGGGGATCGCAAGGTGTCAGCTTCGAGAACGTTTCCGCCGCGGTCAACTCGAAAATCGGCAACGGTCCTACCGTCGATTTAACCGGCGGGTCATTCTGGCTGCGGTTCATTCGGTGCGGATTCAGCGCGAATACTCGGGCGCCCTCGCCCACCGATGATAAGGGGGCGGCGGTGCTGCTGGACGGGAAGTACGGAGCGGGCGCCAGCGCGTATTTTGAAGATACCTCGATCGCCGGGGGCGGGACAGGCGGTGGTGGGATCAAATTCTATACGAACACCTACACCATAACCAGCCTCTACATCCACGGTTTGCAGACGGAGTCACTCCAGAATGTCCCGGCGGTGTGGCTGCTGCCTTCGGTCCCGGGAGGCAGTGCGACCGGCATGGCCTCGATCACGATTTCCGACGTCTCGCTGGCAGATTCCGTGGGCCCCACACCGGCGGTGCGGGTCGATGGCCTCAACAACCCTCCCGAGAACGTCCTGGTAACGGGACTTCAGGACGGTATGGTCGTCGGTGCAGCGACGGTTTTTTCGCAATCGCCTCCGGGCCTCTACTCGACTACCGTTCCAAGCCCACTTAGCTTGGGCCAGCGCGGCATCTTCCGGGGCCGCGTGGTGGGGCAGACGGACGCCGCTCGGCGTGGTTTTTCTCCGGTTGTCGCCAGGTTCCCCAATCTCGCCAGCCAATCACCTTCGAAGTGGTGGACCTCGGGAAAGGCGCAAATTTCGGATGTCCCTGCCCCGGACGGAACCAAAAATGCCACCCGGGTTGCTTCCCTGGGGGGCCTCAGCTATGCCCAATTCTTCGTCGACAGAAATTACCAGCCGGGAATCGGGGATCGGATCCTTGCCGGGGTATGGGTCCGGGCGGCGACCGCAAACGGCTACTACGGGGGAAACCCCGTTCAGCTCATCTGCGATGCTTGCAGTCTGGCGGGGCCGGGGCAGTCGGGAAAGACCAGCAACTACGCGGTTCTTCAAGCGCCCTGGAAGGGCGACGGCGAATGGGAGTGGTTGTGGGGAGCGTGGCAAGTTACGGCCAGCCCACGTAAAGGGGCCATCATGTTATCGGGGTACGCAGACCCGCGGACGGCCACGGATTTCTTTGCGCCGGTCCTGCTGGAGATACCCGCCGGCGCGATCTCTGACAACGAGGCCTGGGAGTTAGCCATCAATCTTCAGTCCTACCGGGACGGGGCCCTCCCCGGACAAGTCAGCTTGCTGCGTGGCGAGCAATTCAAGGCGGACTCCATCCAGGTGGGCGACGGGCCCAGCATCACTTCCGGTCTGGGACCCCCCAAGGGCTCGGCCACTGCCGGAAGTATCTATTTGCGCCGGGACGGAGAGCCCGGCTCGACCTTCTATATCTATGAGAAAAGCGGGTGGAAGGCACAGTTCTAATAGGGGATTTTCGATGTTGGATTGGGGATTGAACACACCACGCACCACCTGTCCCGAAAACTCAAAAATCCAATATCCGTAGCCCGCCGGGGTAGCAACTTATGATCAACCGTCGAGTAGATGTTTCGCAAAGCGGCAATGTGTGGATGGCGCTTATAGCCCTGGCCGTAATTCTTTACGTCATATGGCAGCTCAGCAACTCGATCACGGCCGGCAGCTTCCGCGCACCACTTCTCCTCGGCGTGGTGTTTGTAGCATTCTTTGTGGGTGCAAAGATTGCGGGCGATTGGCGCAAGGGTGTCTACCTTTTTTTCGTCTGGCTGCTCTTTGAGGATCTGATTCGCAAGTACATGGGGAACAACATGTACGTCTATTTCGCCAAGGACGTACTGGTAGGCGTCACCTATTTGTCTCTCATCGCGTCCGACGAGGCGCGCCACGACGCGGCGCACTTCCGTCCGCCCTTCCGATACGTGCTGGGCTTGTTCTTTCTTCTGGGGCTGGTCCAGGTATTTAATCCCGCCTCGCCGAGTATATTCTACGGATTGTTGGGGCTGAAAATCTATTTCTACTACGTTCCATTAATGTTCGTCGGCTATGCGGCGTTTCGAGCGGAACGCGACCTGCACCGCTTCCTCGTCTTCAGTACAGGAATCGCGGGAATTATCGCGCTGATTGGGATTCTCCAGTCGATCCTAGGACTGGACTTCCTCAATCCGCATAGTGGGGCGGACATTGAAGAATTAGGACACCTGGTGCGAACGACGCCCTCCGGTGTACTGGTGGCCCGGCCTCCTTCGGTTTTTGTCAGTGATGGCCGATTTACCGAATACCTGGTCCTTGCCGCCATACTGGCAGTGGGCACAGCAGGCTATCTGCTTTTACGGAAAAAAGGCGGCCGCGTGATTGTATTTCCGGCGCTGGCTTGTGTTGTCGTGGCCGCCGTGCTCAGTGGTTCGCGCGGAGCCTTCATGTGGGTGGCGGGGAGCGCCCCGCTATTGGCGGCGGGCATGCTTTGGGGGGCTCCTCATGCCGGGGGCGCCGCCTACCGGCTGGCCAAGGCCATCCGTCGGGCTTTCACTTTCGTCGCCGTGGCTTTGTTCCTGACGGTGGTTTTCTTCCCCAACGTCATCGGCGCGCGCTTGACGTTTTACCGTGAGACCCTCTCCCCGGATAGCCCTGACACCGAGCTTTATAGCCGCACCTGGTTCTATCCCGTTGCCAACTTCCTGGGGGCTTTTGCTGACCCGGCATGGCCAGTAGGACATGGCATCGGGACGGCGTCTCTGGGCGTACAATATGTGAGCCGGATCCTGGAAGTGCCCTACCCCAACGTCGGGGTGGAGAGTGGGTATGGGAATCTGGTGCTCGAATTCGGGATACTGGGACTGATTCTCTGGGTGCTGTGGACGGCTGCCCTGGTGTTCGCAAGTCTTAGGGTACTGATGAAGTTGAAAGGTACCTGGGCGTTTCCCGTGGCCTTTTCTATCGCGTTTTTTGGGTTTCTTTTGTTGTTTCCGTTCACCTATGAGGGGCTTGTTGCCTACCAGAATTACGTCCTCAACGCTTTTCTTTGGTTCCTGGTGGGGGTCTTATTTCGGTTGCCATCTTTGGTTAAACAGGGTCCTCAGGAAGCGAGCAGCGACCTTCGCTAACCATGCTCAGCAGGTACCTGGCGAAATTCGCAGCGTTTTTGCCCACGCCCTGGAAGTTTAGACTGAAGCGGTTCAAACCGCTGTACACGACGGCCCTGAGGATCGGGGGGCGGGTCGTGGCCATCCAGACCTCCGCCGGCCGCTTTCAATGGCACATCGACAAACTCACTTGCCAGCGTTATCTGCTCGGAACCTTCGAACCTTATATGCAGGAGGCATTCCGCCGATATATCCGGCCGGGAGCGGTGGTTTATGATGTGGGCGCCCACGCGGGCTTTCACAGCCTTTATTGCGCTTTGCTCGCCGGACCCACCGGGCGGGTGATTGCCTTTGAGCCTGATCCGGAAGCGATAGACACTCTCAGCCGGGAAATCTCCGCGAACCCGGGATTGCGTGTGGAGATCATCCGCTGCGCCCTGAGCGACAGCATCGGGACGTTGCAGTTGGATACATCCATCGATACCTCCCAGGCCACGATCAGGCCCTCCGGCGCTGTGCAGATCGAAAGCCAGACGATTGACGCACTGGTTACGGGAGGGCGCCTGCCTCCCCCCGACATCATCAAAATCGATGTCGAAGGGCATGAGGGGCATGTTCTCAGAGGAGCTACGGACACGCTCCGCAAGCATAAACCCATCGTCTTGTGCGATTTCAACGATGAGCTTACATTTCAGACCGTTTCCGAGTGCACTTGCAGACTCGGGTATGCCGTTGTGCCCGGACCTCCGATCACCGCTTACCCGGTAGCGGCCAATTGCCTCGCCTCAGGAGAACTCAATCATTGCTGACGAGCAACCGGCGACGCATCGCGGTGGTATCGCCGTTCCTGGACAAGCAACACGGGACCGAGCGGTGCGTGGCCGAGCAAGTCGAGCGCTTGGCAGGCGATTATGAGGTTCACGTCTACAGCAACCGGGTAGAGGATATCGATCTCAGCCGCATCGTCTGGCACCGCGTTCCCCCCTTGCCCGGGCCGCACCTTTTCGCCTACGGGTGGTGGCTTATGGCCAATCACTGGCGCCGGTGGTGGGACCGGCGATTTGGTGGTCTGCGCTTTGATCTGACCTATACGCCCGGAATCAACTGTTTTGATGCCGACGTTATTTCCGTCCACATCGTTTTCGCGGAGTTTTTCCGCCAGGTGCGCAACACTCTGAAGTTCCATGCCAATCCTGTGCGCTCCTGGCCGCAGCTTTTGCACCGGCGGATTTATTACCGGCTGGTGATCGCCCTGGAGCGATGGGTCTATGGAGGGAGAAGGGCCCTTCTTACCGTGGTTTCAGCAAGAGTGGCCCGCGACCTTAAGCGCTACGGCAGGACGGAATCACAGCTCGCGGTTATTGCTCACGGCGTGGACGGGCGGAGATTCAATGCGGAGGCGCGGCGGAAGTTGCGGGCTTCGGCGCGCCGCGCGCTGGACTTCGAAGACGGGACCTTGTGCCTGCTCCTGGTGGGAAACGATTGGAAGAACAAAGGGTTGCCCTGCGTGTTGGAGGCGCTCGGCAGGCTTGCGGGCAAACCGGTCCGGCTCCTGGTGGTGGGTCGCGACATCGCGGACCCTTACCGCTCGACCCTCACCGAGCATCATCTCGAAGAGCGTGTGGCCTTCCTTCCTCCGCGCCCCGATGTGGAGTTTTATTATGCCGCTGCCGACCTCTACGTGGGCCCCTCGCTTCAGGATGCCTTTGGCATGCCGCCGCTTGAAGCCATGGCCTGCGGAGTCCCCGGCATTGTGAGCAGCCAAGCGGGGGTCAGCGAGATCATCACCGAGGGAGTGGACGGGTTTATCCTTGCGGACCCTCATGATGGCGGCAGGTTAGCTGAGCTGATTGAGCGGCTTTCGACGAACCCCGCCCTCCGTCAGAAGATCGGAGAAGCGGCCGCCAAGACGGCGGAAAAGTACACCTGGGACCGCAACGCTGCGCAACTGAAGGCCATCTTCGAACAGGTAATCGAGCGGTGCGCCGCGACGCGGTTATCCGCGGTCCATGAGACGCCATGAGGGTACTCCTGCTCACCCCACCCTTGGAGGGAGTCGGTGGAATCCAGAGATATACGCACACCCTGGTGCGGGCACTCAAGCACCTTTTAGGAGATGAAAATGTGCGTTGCCTCGCGATTTCCGAAGGTCCGGCTGGAAACGGGAGGGGGCGATTCCCCGCGTGGTCCAAGTTGAGCTTTGGCTGCCACGTTTTGTGGGAAGCAGTCCGATGGCGGCCGGATTTGACGATATGTACGCATCTGGCTCTGGGGCCCCTCGGGTGGATGCTGGCAAGGCTGGGTCTTCGACCGTACTGGATTGTCGTGTATGGCATCGAAGCGTGGGCGGTGCTCCCCTGGTGGAAACGTGGGGCTTTACGTCAGTCCGACCGCATATTAGCGATTAGCAGGTTTTGCCAGGAGCAGGTTGCGCACCGGCACCAGATTGACGAAAAGCGTATATCGAGCCTGCCCTGCACGCTGGACGAGAAACTGTTAAGCACCGAGCCTGCGCAGGCGGGCGCTTGCGCGCGGATCTCCGGTGAGCAACGCCTGGTCTTGACCGTGGCGCGAATGGCGGCGTGGGAACGTTACAAAGGGCACGATGTGGTGCTCCGCGCCCTGCCGCTCGTGGTGGCGAAGATACCGAATCTCACTTACGTCATGGTGGGAGGAGGCGATGATCGAGCCCGGCTGGAAGAGATGGCGCAAGGGCTGGGACTTTCCCAACACGTCGTCTTTACCGGCGAGGTGAGCGAATCCGAACTGGCCGCGCTGTACCACCGAAGTGAGGTTTTTCTGCTGCCCGCCAGGACGGTGATCGATGCATACAACCCCAAGGGCGAAGGCTTCGGAATTGTCTTTCTGGAGGCCATGGCTTTTGGGAAGCCGGTGATCGGACCCAACTACGGGGCTCCGGCGGAGCTGATCCGGCATGGAGAGTGCGGGTTCCTGGTGGACCCCGAGGACCCGGCCGCGGTTGCCGACGCATTGCTCCACTTGCTCAACGCGCCCAAAGAGGCCAAGAGCATGGGAGAGTCAGCGAGCCGATGGGTGAGGCAGGAGTATTCGTTCGACTTCCTCTGCCGGCGGTTGGAAGAGCTACTGACCGACTCCGGTTACATTCATCGCAACCTCGCGAACCAGGGAGCGGCCCTCTAATCCGAGAGGTTATCCTTGAGAGACATGCGGGCCTTCCAGAAGGCAGCCTTCTTGCAGCTTCACAAGCTGGGCATCCGTTTCGGCATCCATGTTCTCCCTGTCCACTACTACTCGCCCGTCGCGAACATCCTGGAACTTGCCAGGACGAAGCCGGTTTGGGCAAGGAAGTCGGAGTTGCCGGGGGTGGCGGCAAACCTGGATGAACAGGTCGAAAACCTACGAGCCATTTGTCTGCCCTATCAGAAGGAGTATTTGGGGAACAATATCTATCATGAGGGCGCCAAGAGCCTTCGCCATGCTTACGGATACATCGAGGCCGAAGCCCTGCATGGCGTGATCCGGCATTATCGGCCGCGCAGAGTGATTGAAGTAGGGGGAGGCCTCTCAACCTATTGCCTGCTCAAGGCCCTGAGGATGAATGAAGAAGAGGGAGCCGGGAGCTGGTCAATGGTCTCCATTGAGCCTTATCCCTCGGCAGGTTTGAGAGCGCTCGAAGGAACCAAACTCATTACCGAGCCGGTCCAGCGAGTCCCCTTAGAGCTGTTCGCTGATTTAGGCGAGAACGATTTCCTGTTTATTGACTCCTCGCATGCGATGAAACCCGGGAGTGACGTCAATCACTTGATCCTGGAAGTGCTGCCGCGTTTACGCCCTGGGGTGCTCGTTCATTTTCACGACATCCATCTTCCTTATGATTACCCACGCGATGTGCTTGAGAATTTCCTGCATTTCAATGAAACGTCGCTTCTCCACGCCTTTCTTATTTTTAACAACCGGATCAAGATCATCTTCTGCATGAGCCAGTTGCACTATGAAAGACAAGACGTCCTGCGGGAGGTGTTTCCGGACTACCACCCTCAAGCCGATGTGAATGGCTTACGGAATGGGCGAACTAAACCCTTTGCGTCGATCCATGAGCACTTTCCATCCTCCCTTTATTTCCAGGTACATTAAACGGGATGGGTCCAAGACCTCGGGAGGCGGCTGGTGCGAATTCTTCTAGTGACGCAAGCGTATTATCCCTTCCAGGAGCGAGGCGGACCGGCCATCAAGGTTCGCTCCATCGCCCGAGCCCTGGGAGGCCTGGGGAATGAGGTTACAGTTCTAACCGCGGACCTGGGTTTTGGGCCGCGCGAGATTGCCGCGGCCAAAGTGGTTAGCGGCCCGGAAGGCTGGCGGAGTGATTTGGATGGAATCGAGGTCGTTTATTTCAGAACCCGCTGCCACTACCGAAGTCTGACCGTAAACCCGGGTATATTGGGGTTCTGCCGACGCCGCCTCAAGGATTTCGACATTGTTCACACCTATGGTCTTTATGACATGTTAGGTCCCGCGGTGGGGCGCTATTGCCGAAAGTTCGGTGTCCCGTACTTCGTTGAGCCGCTCGGAATGACGCGGCCCATCGACAGGGGATTCCTGCTCAAAGGGATTTGGAGGAGATTGGCAAGCAACTATTTGGGCCAGGCAAGCAAATGGATCGCAACTTCAGAGTTGGAACGGGAAGATTTGCGGGCCGCGGGGGTTCCTTCCCAGAAGGTGCTGCTTCGATTCAATGGTATCGACCGGGAGGAGTTCAACAAGCTTCCTCCCTTCGGCGCTTTCCGGAAAAGTGTGGGAATCCCTGATGATGAGCGCCTGATCCTATTCCTGGGGCGGCTGATCCCGCGAAAAGGTGCCGACCTTCTCATTGAAGCCTTGCCGCAAATCAGCGACGGCAGGATCAAGCTGGTCATCGCCGGGCCGGAAGGCGAAAGCGGGTATCTGGCCTTTCTGCGTGACAAAGCTCAAACCCTGGGAGTTGACCAGCGCGTTCTGTTCCCGGGGCCTCTTTATGAGGATTCGCAGAAAGCGGCCTTCGTGGACGCGACGGTGTTTGCGCTGCCGTCACGCTACGAGAACTTCGGCAACACGGTGGCGGAAGCCATTGCTTGCGGTACTCCGGTGGTCGTTTCCGATCGCTGCGGGATAGCCCCTCTGGTGGATCAGCGGGCGGGACTGGTGACTGCATATGATTCCAAAGCCCTCGCCCGGACTCTCGATGAGCTGTTAAGCAACCCAACACTTTACCAGCGCTTAAGATCAGGATGCCGGCAAGTGGCGGAAGAGATCTCCTGGGAAGGGCTGGTGCGGGGAATGCAAGATTCCTACGAAAGGACGAGAGACGATTTCTTGCGACGCCGTGCACTTGCCTCTACTCCTTCGGCGGGCAGTGACTGACCCGAGCAAATCTGATAACCCCGTGGAATAAGGATGACTACAGAAGGCTCGCTCGCGACTCAAATGCAAAAAGAGGGTCCACCCGTGGCCTCTCGCCATTGGTTTGCCCCGGCCCGCTTTGCCACCAGGACCTTGGTAATCGTCGCCATGGGCTTATTCGCCTTTGGGCTGGCCTGGGACTATTCAACGCGAAGATATTTGAAAGGATTTGCCGACGCCATCGTTCCCCTCACGGGTTCGCCAGAAGAGAAGACGGAGGCCTTGGCGGCGTGGTTTCACCATGAGCCCCCCAGGATCGACACCCCCATCACCGCGTCGGCCGGGGTGCTGCAAAACCGTGACGCTGTAACCATTGTCCAGAACCGGCGCTTGCTGAAGATCTGCGGATCGGCCAGTAATGCCTTCGTGAATTTGGGGGATGCCGCTGGCCTTAACGCGCGGCGTCTGTTGCTGCTCGACCCGTCCGGCGGTGTGATGCATGTGGTGGCGGAAGTGCAGTGGGGTAACCGATGGGTTGTGGTAAATCCTCAACAAGGACTGGTGTTCAAAGATCACCTGGGACACGGCCTGACGAAGGAAGAACTGCGCGATCCCGAGGTGTTCCAAGATGCCATCAGCAGGATGCCCGGTTATAACCCCATGTACACTTTTGAGAACACCATTCACGTCCGTCTAAAACGAATCCCCATTATGGGTGATCTCATCCGGAAAGCGCTCGACCGTATCGCCCCGGGATGGGAGGAAGCCGTCAACTGGGCCTATTTTCCGGAAAACCCCTCCCTCTGGCTGATATTTCTCTCCCTGCCTCTGCTTTTATTGGGGATTCTAGCTAATTTGATTGTAAACCGGTACGATCGCGACCCTCCAGGCGCCATGGCGAAGGGAATCCAGCAGTAACGAATAAGGGCGCGCCCTCCTGTATCCATCAGCGTAACAACCCATGTGCGGAATCTGCGGTGTCATAGGCAGCACGGATCCTGAACCGACCGAAAGCGTCGTACGGCAGATGATGGGACAGATGAGTCATCGTGGGCCGGATGACGAAGGCATGTTCGTGGATGACTCGGTCACCTTGGGCATGCGCCGGCTCAGCATCATCGACCTTAATGGCGGACATCAGCCGGTGTTCAACGAGGACCGGACCGTCGTCGTCGTGTTCAATGGGGAGATCTACAACTTCCGGGAACTGCGGCGCACGCTGGAGGCCCGTGGGTACCCCTTCCGGACGGGCAGCGATACGGAGGTGATCGTCTACGCGTATGAGGAATGGGGAGAGGATTGCGTGGACCACTTCGAGGGGATGTTCGCGTTTGCTCTCGCCGAGACGTCAAAATCCACGCGGCGGGGCAATCCCCGGGTGCTGCTGGCGCGAGATCGTCTCGGCATCAAGCCGCTCTACTACACGCTGGTCGATGGCAATTTGATTTTTGCCTCCGAAGTCAGGTCTCTCCTGGCTTCCGGTCAGGTCGAACCGCGGCTGTCAGAGACCGCCTTGCGAAGCTACTTACTGTTCGGATCGGTGGTGGAGCCCATGACGTTGGTCGAGGGCGTCTACTCTTTGCCGCCCGGGCACCGGATCACCCTTTCGGCCGCCGGGCGGCACACGGGTGTCCACCCGGAACCTTATTGGGATTTCGCGGCCTCTGCGTGCCCCGCTCTCAAGACCAAAAAACAGGAACGATGCTCCGCGACGGCGTTCCTGCGGTCGCTCCTGGAAGAAACCGTCGCGTCCCATTTGACGGCGGATGTGCCCGTAGGAGTTTTCTTGAGCAGCGGCATCGATTCCACCGCTCTCGTCGCCCTGGCGACCCGGAAGAAAACAGCTTTGAACACCGTTACCGTGGTCTTCCCGGAGCAGGAATTCAGCGAGGCGGCATTGGCCCGACGCACGGCTCGCCGATTCGGAACCAATCACCAGGAACTGGTCCTGAGCGGCGATGATATGCTCGCGCGACTGAGCGAGGCGGTGGGCGCTCTCGACCAGCCCAGCATGGACGGCATCAACACTTACTTTGTTTCCTGGGCGGCGCGGCAGGCCGGCCTGAAGGTGGCGCTTTCGGGTTTAGGCGGCGACGAGATTTTTGGGGGGTACAGCACTTTCCGCTCGACCCCGGGAGCGCAATCGGTCGCCTCCCTGGCGCGGACCGTGCCCGGGGGGTTCCGCTCCACCATGGCCTCCGCGGCGGAAAAAATCTTGGGGCGTTTCCATCCCCGGGACTCCCACCGCAAGATGGCCGCCCTGTGGCGTGATCCCAACTTTCTGCCGCACCCTTATTTCTATACCCGGCTCCTGTTCGCGCCGACCCAGGTGCTGGGGTTGCTCAAAGGCAATGGCTTTGACTCGCCGGAACCCTGGAAGGATTGGTTGGAACAAACTGCCCGGGAATCGAAACGCCTCGATGATTTCACCGCCGTGTCTTGTCTGGAATCCCGATCCTATATGGTCGATACCTTGCTGCGGGACACCGATGCTATGAGCATGGCGCATTCCCTCGAGGTGCGGGTGCCGTTTCTTGACCACGCCCTGGTGGAATTTGTGACCAGGCTGCCCGGATCGGTCAAACAAACCCCCGGGGTGCCCAAGTCGCTGCTGGTTGACGCCGTGGCCGATCTGCTGCCCGCGGAAGTCGTTTCGCAGCCGAAGCGAACCTTCACGCTGCCCTGGGAGCATTGGCTGCGCGGTGCCCTGCGCAAACAAGTGGAGGCGGAACTGAAGACCCTGGCGCCCCCTCTCGAGACATCTCTCAGCGGTCGCGCCGTGCGGCACATCTGGTCAGACTTTTTGCGGGGACGGACCTCTTGGTCGCGCGTCTGGAGTCTCTTCGTTTTGAATCGATGGGCACAGCGCCACCTGGGGAACTGACTTGCTACGAGGCCGAACCAACGCAGGTTTTGGAAGAATTGACCAGGAGGGCCGCTACGTTCTGTTCATTCTTTTGGCCATTTGGGTCGGGGCTTGGATCTGGGTAGCGCGCTTTCACTATCTCGATGATGCGCTCATCCACTTGCGATATGCTGATATGCTCCGTGCGCACGGCTTCCTCACCTTTGACGGCGTCCATCCGAGCCACGGAACTTCCAGTCTGTTGTACGTGGCTTTGCTCGCTGCGGCGGGGCGCATCCTTCCTTCGGTATTTCTTCCCAAGGTGTTGTCGGTAACGGGTTACGTTGTACTCCTTGGCCTGACCCTGAGGCGAGCGTGGAAGGCGGTTCGTGTCGCGTGGGACCTATGGCTTCTTCTTCTCCTCATACTGGCAAGCCCTATGGCTGTCCGGTGGTTTACGGACGGGATGGAGACGAGTTTAGCGACGGCATTGGCCTTGATGGTCGGGTACAGCGCCATGCCCGACCCGGCATCGTCGGCGGGTTCCGGGAAGTCGGTGGCTCCGATGCTGCTGGCTTTTGCGTGGGTGTTGTTGCGAGTGGAGACAGCGTTTCTGTTGGCTTTCGTCTGCCTTGGAAATGCCATCTATCGTTTCGGAACGCTTGCACAGGGGGGCAGAGCCGCAACCAAAGCTGTGCCATGGCCGTCCCGGCCATGCTCGAGCACGGGCGGGACGCCCGTGGCACAAAATCTTCGCAGCGCGAAAAGAAGTTCGGGAATAGTAGTACAGGGGGCCCGGCTAGGAGATTCGCTGCGCGCCATGGCCAGGGAGATTCAGTTAGCCGTGGGCGCCGCCTTGGCTGTATTCGCAATCTTGGTTATAACAGGCCACATAATTCCTGATACGGCGACAGCGAAGGCCGCCGGTTTCTATGGGGTGATAGCGTACGCACGAGACGTTGTTGTTAGCTTCGCAGCCTCCTTTTCCCTTGGGCTCGGGTTACTGCTGTTCTGGGTAGCCTCGATGATCCTCGCCTGGACACACGCGGAGAAGGCAAAACTCTGGGCGCTCGGGGTGGTCAATCTTGCTTTGCCGGCTGAACTTTTCATTGCCATGCTGCGCGGTCAGACCATGCAGGGAGTACGATATTTCCTGCCGGCGGTCGTCATGATGGTCGCCTGGAATCTTGCTTTCCTTGAGATGAGCTGGCGATCTAAGGGCTCAGTTCTCACGCGAGACGACCCCCAGAGCCTTCTCTCCCGCTTCCGCCTGCCCATCATCGGGGGGCTTGCCCTACTCATGCTCTGTGAGTGGGCCTTGGAAGGTCACGTCGTCAGAGGGATTATTGCCCAGCGGAGTGCGGCGTTCCGGGAGATGCGAAGCCAGCACCTCGAGGTATTGGCAGGTCATGCGGGTGTTGCCTATGACATTGGGTTTATCTCCTACTTCACTCGAGCCTCCGTTTGTGACATGAACGGTCTGGTCCACGGCAGTCAGTTTGCGAGTGCCAGCGCTGACGAACGCGCGAAACGATGCGCGGAGTCTTCTCCGGTTTTTGCCTTCGTCAACAACTGGCAGCGTGAGGACTTGTCAGCGTGGATCAACTTCCAGGATTGGACCACTTGCCATACTTACGAATTGAGCAATGTATTTCACCGGGACACGCACTATCTGCTGGTCAGGCCAGATCTCGCGCCCGTGGGTTGCCCTGGAGGGGATTCGGCCAACACTCTCCATTGACCTCCATTAAGCGATCATAACCTATGAACATTCTGGGCATTAATGCATACCACGCCAACGCATCCGCGGCTGTGGTTTGCGACGGACAATTAGTCACGGCGGTGGAGGAGGAACGTTTCAACCGCGTGAAATACGCGGCGGGCTTCCCGGCGAGCGCCGTCCGGTATTGCCTGGCGGAAGCCGGTTTGACCATCAGAGACATCGATCACATCGCTATTCCCCGCAACCCTTGGGCGCGAATCGCCACCAAGCTTTTTTATGCCGTCCGCATGCCCCGTTTCACTCTTGACCGCTATCGGGCCTTGAAGCACTTCCGGGGAATTCAGGAAGACCTGGCCGCCGCGTGCGACGTTGACCCGCAAGTTATTCGCGCGCAACACCATCGCATTGAGCATCACGTAGCGCATCTGGCCAGCGCCTTCTTTGTCTCGCCCTTCGATCGAGCGGCCGTGCTCTCCACCGACGGACTGGGGGATTTCGCCAGCACCATGTGGGCGACAGGAGGAGGCAACCGACTAATTGTCCATGGATCGGTGGCGTTTCCCCATTCACTCGGACTTTTTTACACCGCCCTCAGCCAGTACCTGGGCTTCTGGAAGTTTGGCGACGAATACAAGGTCATGGGGCTAGCCGCGTACGGCGAACCTGCCCATGTCGAGGAGTTCCGCCGCATCGTCAAGTCCGACGGCCAAAAGGGGTTCACCCTTGGCCTTCGGTACTTTATCCACCATCACACCGGGCCGGAAATGACCTGGCAAGAAAACGGCAAGACTCCCGTATTGGGTAAGCTCTTTTCCCCCTATCTTGAGCAGCGGCTGGGAAAGACCCGGACCTCGGACGAACCGGTCGGCAAAAATTACCAGGACATTGCCGCCTCGATGCAAGCGGTTCTGGAAGAAGCATATTTCCGGCTGCTGAACCTGCTGCCCTCGACCACCCACCAAAGCCAAGTGTGCCTGGCAGGGGGCGTGGCCTTCAACTGTGTTGCGAATGGCAAGATTTTTGACAACACACCGTTTTCGGAAGTTTACGTTCAACCCGCCGCGGGTGATGCCGGCCTATCGGTGGGAGCAGCTTACTATGTGTATCATCAAATCCTCGGGCAGCCTCGGCGTTTCGTGATGGACCACGCCTACTGGGGACCGCAGTTCACGCCGGAGGCCATCGCCCAGGCCTTGGAAAGCACCTTGGCCAAGGATTCGAGCCTGCGCGTGACCAGGTTCTCCGACGAAGAATTAGTAAGCGCCACGGCCAAGCACATTGCCGACGGCAAGATCGTAGGATGGTTTCAGGGCAGGGCAGAGTGGGGCCCGCGGGCATTGGGTAACCGAAGTATTCTGGTTGATCCTCGCCGCGCCGAAATGAAAGACATCCTCAATCAGAGGATCAAGCATCGCGAAACATTTCGCCCTTTCGCTCCGTCCATCCTGGAAGAAGCCACCGGACAATTTTTTGAGCGCTCCCACCCCTCTCCCTTCATGAACCTTGCCTACTCGGTGCGCCCGGAGAAGCGGGCCGCTATTCCTGCTCCCACGCATGTGGACGGGACGGGGCGTCTCCAGACCGTGAGCCGCCGAACCAATCCCCGCTACTGGGCCCTGATCAAGGAATTCGAGAAGCTAACCGGGGTACCGGTGCTGCTCAACACATCTTTCAATGAGAATGAGCCGATTGTATTGAAGCCGCAAGAGGCCATCGCTTGCTTTCTCCGAACCCGCATGGATGTTCTGGTGTTGGGCAATTATATGGTCGAAAAGGCGCCGCCCGCCTCGGCGCCGGAGGAGCATAGCGCGGAAATGGGGCAGAGGGCAGCAAGCAGCAGGCAGTAAGCAGCGAGCGGCTTGTGGTTTGTGAAGCTTTGGAGTGCGGAAGCTTGCTGCCGCTTTGGCTCAAGCCAGCTTGCTGGCGGGCAATCGAGGTTGGCGCAGACCACAAAGGTCAGGGGTTGCGGATGGCCAATTCCGGCTTTGTAGCGGGGATCTCCGATCGCTGTTAGTTAAATCGGCGGTCGGAGACGGCCGCTACAATACCCGTGGTGAGAAATCCGCGCTAACAACTGGATGCGCATTCTTCTGCTCAATGAGTATTTCCCTCCGGACACGGCGGCGACGGCGCTGATGGCGGCGGCCGTGGTGGATGAGCTGGCGGGACATCATCAAGTCACTGTGCTCTGCGGCCGGCCTTCTTACGACCCCTCCGAGCGGCACCCGTTTTACCTCTTTCGGCGTGACCCGCGTGGCCAGGCGGTAGTCGAACGCGTGGGCTCGAGCACATTCCCACGCTTTCGGATGCGGCAGCGGATTTGGAATTACCTCTCCTATGTGGCGCTTTCGATTCCGCGCGCCTTGGTGGTGCGAACCGACTTGGTCATGGCCATGACCGATCCGCCCTTCGAGGGCATCGTGGGCGCCTTCGTGGCCTGGGTCAAACGCAAACCGTTCGTCTACAATATTCGCGACCTCTACCCGGAGATGGCGCTCGCGGGCAACATCGTCCACCCCTCCTGGTGGGTAAGACTCTGGGAGCGCCTGCACCGATGGGCGCTGGGGCGGGCCAGCCGGGTGATCGTCCTGGGGGAGGACACTCGCGAGCGCATCATGGCCAAGGGGATAGACCCCGCGCGCGTGGTCGTGGTCCGCGATGGGGCTCGCCCTGCTCAGCCGGTTGCATCGCAGGACCATCCGGCCATCCAGGAGATTCGCGGCGGCTTCCCTTTTGTGGTGCTTCACGCCGGCAACCTGGGCTTTTACGGAGCATGGGAAACGGTCATCAAAGCCGCCGGATTGCTGGATCACGACGGCGTGGGATTTGTTTTCGTGGGCGAGGGCGCGCTGCGGGCGCAAGTGGAATCCGCAGCTCGGGGGGTCGGAAAAATCCGCTTCCTACCTTTCCGGCCTCCCGATCAAGTGCCCTATGTGCTCGCCGCCGGAGACTTGCATCTGGTGACGGTGAAGCGCGGGTTGGAAGGAGTCGTGGTCCCCAGCAAACTCTATTCCATCCTGGCGGCTGGCCGTCCGGTCTTGGTGCTGGCGCCCGAGGAAACCGACGCGGCGCGGGTAGTGCGCCGGATGGATTGCGGGGTGGTCGTCGACCCGGACGATCCTGCCGCCACCGCGGCGATTGTCCGGGAATTGGCCGACGACCCGCAGCGCTTGGCGGGAATGGGCGAACGCGCGCGCGCCGCCGCCAAGAACTTTGGGAGGGAGGAAGAACTTCAGCGCTTCCGGCAGGTGATTGAAGAGGTGGCTTGACCCCAAGGCTGTACAATTCAGACTTACAGCCCGCTGCAGAACGTCGGGACTAGGGGAACCAGCCCCGCGCAGGGAACATCATGGATAGCAGGACCTGCTTAGCTGTAAATCCCATCCAAGAAAAGGGTACATTTTTCACTGATGTATCGCTTCAAGCAAGCTGAAACCGAAGTGGAATTCGAGCAAATTTTCCGGCTGAATCATGCTGTGTTTGCGAGCGAGCTACACCAGTATACGCCCGCCGCGTCACCCCGATTGATCGATAAGTTCCACGACAAGAACCTCTATTGGATCGCACTCGCCGGCGACGAGGTGGTCGGCATGGTCTCGGCGCACAATCGACCGCCATTTTCCGTTGCCGCGCGCCTGGCCGACGCAAGCGTCCTGCAAACGTACGGGCGGGTGATGGAAATACGGCTGCTGGCGATCGCCCCGGAACATCGCAAGGGCATGGTGCTGGCCGGGCTGTTCTTCGCCTTGTACGAGCACGCTCGCCACTACGATAGTCTGGTGATTTCTGGACGCGTGGAAGAGAGCGCGATGTATCGGCGGCTTGGCTTTCGCGATTTGGGTCCGCCCGTGCGCAGCGGGGAAGCGGAGTTCGCTCCGATGGTGGTGCAGATCGCGGATCTTGCCTGGTGCCATCCACGTCGGGGGCAAAGGCTGGAGGAAAGGGCAAAACTGACTGACAATCCTGATAGGCCCTCAGAATAAGGCCGTTCTATTTCTGCGCCGTTTTGTGGGCTGTTACCGTTGCATTCGCCAGGCTGCGCTACCGGCTTACCGTTAATAGGATTTGTCCTCGTTGATATGAAGGGCAAAATTGAGGAGGAGCGATGCTAGGCGGAGTGCTGCCTTTCGCCGTAGCTTTGGCGACTTCCTGGTGCTTGACGTTTCCCATTCGGCGGATGGCCCTGCACTGGGGCTTTGTTGACCAACCCGGGCCGCGCAAGATTCATCGCACTCCGATGCCGTTGTTCGGGGGCATCGCCATCTACTGCGGGACGGTCGTGGCCATCGCCTTGTTTGTCGAGAGTCCGGCGCGAGGGCAAATTTTTGGCATCCTGGCGGCTTCGACCCTGCTGCTGATTGTCGGCATCCTCGACGACCGCCGCCTGCTGCACCATCAGATAAAATTGTTTGTCGCCATGCCTCTGGCGGCGTTGACGCTCGTGGCGTTGGGAGTCAAGGCTCACCTGGGGTCGGCTCTTCTGCCGGGTCGCGTGGGCTCTGCCCTCGATATCGCCATCACGCTGCTCTGGGTCGTGGGGATAACCGCCGCTTACAACATTTTTGATCACATGGACGGACTGGCCAGCGGTATCGCGGCCGTCGCTTCGCTGTTCTTCATGATCCTGGCCATTCGGGAAGGCCAGGTTTTGGTAGCGACTTTAGCCGCCGCGGTCCTTGGCGCCTCAGTGGGGTTTTTAGGATGGAATTTCAATCCCGCCAAGATCTTTATGGGAGATGGAGGCGCCATGTTCCTGGGGTTCATGATGGCCACCCTTGGGCTCAAATTGCGCCTTAACGACGTACCGGAAGCCACGAGTTGGATGATACCGGTTTTGATATTAATTGTTCCCATCTTTGATACCACGCTGGTTTCAATTTCCCGGGCGCGCCGCGGGCTGCTTCCCTTTGCATCGCCCGGCAAGGATCACGCCGCCCATCGTTTAGCGAACCTGGGCCTTGGGCAGAGGGGGGCGGTTCTTCTCCTCTATGCCGTGGGCGCCAGTTCTGGTGTGCTGGCTTGGCTGGTATGCGGTCTACCCGTTGCCGCATCCTATGTCGTGGCCGGCATCGCGGGGTTAGCCGTACTGGCCGCCGTCATGGCGTTCGAGCGGTTCCCCTATGAGGCCCAGCCAAAGCCTGGGGCGGCAGCGTAGGATTAGACCGGATTTCTCACTAGGGTAAGGAAGGGCGGGCCTTTAGGCCCACCGAATAGCGACAGGAACAGAAGGGGCTCTAGCCCCGGAAGCAAGTGATAAGACCAAGACGCCGAAATTGCAGGCCTGATAACCACCTCTTGGGCCTAAGGTTTATCCCCCCGCGCGGCGCGATTGGGTTATACTGGCTCGCGTGTTTTACCCTCCCGAGGCAGGGAATCGCAGGGCATATAATGGCGAACCTGGCCGCTCACGTGACGGCGGGCCTCGGTGCATGAGGATGCGTGGCTAGGCGTCAGCACTCCCCTCAAGAAATCGCGATTGTCGGCGGGTCGGCCGCGGGGCTTTTCACAGCCTACTTGCTCGCCCGTGCCGGACGCGAAGTGCGAGTCTTTGAAGGGCAGGACCGGCTCGATTCGGCCCCTCGTACGCTGATCGTTACCGATGGAATGCGGGAAACGCTCGGCGGGCTGGGCGAAAAGGCGGTCGTCAACGAGATCCGTCAGTTTGAATTATTCACTGACGGACGGGTCGCTAAGATTGCGCTTCGGCGCCCTGATTTGGTGATCGAGCGAAGCGCCCTGATTAACGAACTGGCCGGCGCGGCCCGGTCGGCGGGGTCAGCCGTCGAGTTCGGCCGAAAGCTCCTGTCTCTCCATGGGCAGAATCACTCCTTGACGCTGACCATGGACCGCTCCCACGGCGGAGGCACCGAGGAGGCACAGTTCCGCACCGTCATCGGCGCCGACGGAGCCGTCAGCCGAGTGGCTCAGGCCGCGGGCTGGCCCAAACCGCGTACTGTCCCGTTGGTCCAGACCATCGTAAATTTGCCGCCCGGAATGCCCCCCGGCACCGTGCGTGTCTGGTTTATCCCTGACGACACGCCTTATTTCTACTGGCTTATCCCGCACTCCCCCACCCAGGGCGTGGTCGGCCTCATTGGCGAAGACGGGTCGGCGACCAGGCCGGTCCTGGAGCGTTTCCTGGAAAAGCATCGCCTGATGCCCCTGATGTACCAGGGGGCGAGGATCCCCGTCTATACGGGATGGAACCCGGTTCGGCGGCGGCTGACGGGAGGCGATGTTTATCTTGTCGGTGACGCGGCGGGCCACGTCAAGGTCACAACGGTGGGCGGGATTGTCACGGGTTTCCGTGGCGCCGTGGGTGTCACGGAGGCCATCCTGAATGGTGGGTCGAGCCACAAGCTGCGGGCCCTGCGGCGCGAATTGGACGTGCATCTGCTCATCCGCAAAGTTCTCCACGGTTTCAAGCAGGCCGATTACTCGCTTCTGGTGGATCTCCTGAATGCCCGCGCCCGCAAGGATCTGGAAGCCCACACCCGCGACGAGCCCAGCAGCCTGCTGTTCCGCATCTGCCTGCATCAACCCCGCTTGCTGCTCCTGGGTCTGCGTGCCCTCCTGACCGGCGGCACCTTGCTCCGCCAAAATCTCAGCTAACAGCTTACAGTGAACATAGAGGCGGGAATGAAAGAAAAGGCCCCCCTACACGTCAGGGCCTTGTTGCTTCTGGACCGCATCATGTCGGCGATGTGGCGCACCTCCGTGATGGTTAGGGATGAGACGCTCTGGGCGTGGACCTCGAAACCCGGCCGCGAGCGCACCAATCGCGCCGTCTACAGCGGGCTTCCAACCTACTTCCCCGGAGGCGCCACGTTCGAAGACGGCCTTTTCCCCTGGGAGCGCGAGGCCATATGCTCCTCATTTCCACCTTCCGGCCGGATTCTCCTGGGCGCCGCCGGCGGTGGGCGCGAACTCGTCGAGCTCTTGAAGATGGGGTACGAGGTTGTGGCTTTTGAGTCCGCGCCGGCGCTCGCTGAGGCAGCACGTGCAGTGGCCTCCGCCTACCCGGAAAGCAAAGTTATTTCCGCGTCCTACGCGGATATCGTCCTGGCCGCTCGAGAGGGATCAGGCCCACTTGCACCCCACGTTTGTGGCAAGGAATTTGATGGGGTCATTTTTGGCTGGATCAGCCTTTCTTATATCTGGCGGGAGGACCGCGACGCTTTGCTGAAGGCGCTGCGCGCCCTCGTCCCCCACGCCCCCATCCTCCTCAGCTATTATTTGGGGGATGGGGATTGCTCCGAAGGAAGGCTAGGCAAAGTTCGACTCCGCTTCCGCCGCCTGTTACGCCTAACCGGCGCTCCGGCCTTGGCTGAACCCGGTGACCTCTTCCAACCCTGGGCGGGTTTCTTCCAAGCGTTAACACTCGAGGAAGTTCAGTCGCTCGCTGAGCGCACGGGGTACAAGCTGGTTTATGTGAAGGGCTCACCCTCGCCTCATGCGATATTCGCCCCTGGTCCCTGAGGAGGCTATGAGCGTGACGGCTACCCGCAGCCGTGGACGCCTTGGCGTTTAGGCCTAGGAGTGTCCGACTCCATGCAGCATCAAGGAGTTGGACACGGCGGCGCCGCTCACCAGGGATTCCATCTCCGGCTTGAGGCGGTCGATCTCCGCTTCCAAGCTCGCGAACACTCTCTCCGCATCCTTCAGTTTCCCTTCATGCCCTAATTCCTCCAGACGGCGCGCTGTTTCATAGGCCTTCCGCGCAGCAAACGCACCCACACTCCCCTTCATGCTATGGGCAGCTTGTTCCAGCGCCGAACTGTTGTTGCGATGAATCGCTTCGCGCACCTCGGACATCAGGCGGGAGCACTCGACGAGGAAGATCTGCGCCACTTCTGCCAGCACGTTTTCATCCCCACCAAGATTGGCCAACGCTGTGGCTTTGTCCAAGGCGCGGGCGTTTTCCCTGGCACTTTCCTGCTTGCACATAGCATTCCCCCGATGGCTCGCCACCTCATCGAGGATGGCGTAGAGATCCTGCACTTGAATGGGTTTTGAAATGTACCCATCCATGCCGGCGGCCATGCACCGTTCCCGGTCTCCCTTGAGGGCGTGAGCGGTCATGGCGATAATGGGGATGTGCCCTCCCTGTTTTTTCTCCTTTTCCCGGATAATCGCGGCCGCCTCGAGCCCACTCATCTCTGGCATCTGGACGTCCATCAGGATCAGATCAAACCCATTGTCCCGGTGTTTTTCCAGAGTGCCCAAAGCTTCCAGCCCGTTTCCGACCACCACCGACTGGTGATGGCGCTTTTCCAGCAACCGCGTGGCCAGCAACTGGTTCACGGGGTTGTCGTCGGCAACCAGAATCCTCAAACCCGAGGTTGCCTCCCCTCTCTCGCGCCATGCGGCTTGGGCTTCCAGGCGTGATGCACTCTCGGCCTGGCGGTTCAATCCCATCACCTTTTGCAGAGCATCCCATAGTTGCATTTGCTGGACGGGTTTGGTGAGGTACTCGGCGACTTGCTGTTGCCGGCAACGAGCGGCGTCTCCAGGCTCACCGGCCGAGGTCAGCATGACCACGGTGGTGTGGGTCAATCGTCGATCCCGCTGGATACGTTCCGCGAGTTCGAACCCGTCCATTTGCGGCATGTGCGCATCGGTCAGGACCATCGCAAACGGGTGACCCTGCTCGTAGGCCAGTTGCAATTCCCGGAGGGCGCTCACCCCATTCTCGGCCAGGCTGGCCATCATTCCCCAGCGGGTCAGCGTCTCTCCCAGGATCCTCAGATTCGTCGCGTTATCGTCCACCACCAGCACGCGCGTGCCCAGCATATCGACCGCCGGTAGCGATGCGGCCCGTGCTTGCCCGGTCCCCTTGCCCAGGCGGGTGGTAAAGTGGAAGGTGGAACCGCGGCCAGTTTGACTCTCGACCCAGATCTTCCCTCCCATCATATTCACCAGCCGTGAGGAAATCGTCAGACCCAGACCGGTTCCGCCGAATTTCCGGCTGGTGGAACCGTCGGCCTGTGTGAAGGCGTCGAAAATGAGCTTTTGCTTGTCGGTGGGGATGCCGATTCCGGTGTCCCGGACCGCAAAATGCAAACTCACCCCTTCGCCGGGATCAGCCACTTTCCAAACTTTCAATTCCACCTCCCCTCGTTCGGTAAACTTCAGGGAGTTCCCCAGCAGATTGATCATCACCTGGCGCAACCGTCCCGGGTCGCCGACGAGTTGTTCCGGAACGTCGGCATCAATGTCACACACCAGTTCCAGGTCCTTCTGGGCAGCGCGCACGGCGAACATGTTCACAGTGTTCGACAGCGTTTCACGCAAATCGAATTCGATCATGTCCATATCCAGCTTGCCCGCTTCGATCTTGGAAAAGTCCAGAACATCGTTGATGATGGTCAGCAGGGAATCCGCCGAATCCTTGAGCAAGGTCAGGTACTTGCCCTGCTCGTCGGTCAGGACGGTTCCCAACGTCAGTTCCGCCATGCCCAGGATGCCGTTCATGGGAGTGCGGATTTCATGGCTCATGTTCGCCAGGAACTCGCTCTTCGACCGGTTGGCGGCTTCCGCGGCTTCCTTGGCCGCTTGCAGCTCCGACGTTCGATCCTGAACCAGCGAAACCAACTGCTTCTCACGAGCTTTCATCTGCATCATGCGCAGACGGATCAGGCCGAACGCGGCGCCGAACCCGGCCAGGGCGCAGAGGAAATAGAACCAATAGCTCTCGTAAAAGTGGGGCACTAGCTGCACGTGGATGGGGCTGCCGGCTTCACTCCAGGCATTGCCGTCGCTGCTGCCTCTCACTCGAAACGCGTATTGCCCGGGCCGGATGTTGGTGTAATAAGCGGTGTGGCGGGTCCCGGCATCGACCCAATCCTTGTCAAACCCTTCCAGCTTGTATTTAAAAACGACCCGCTTCGCTGCCGACAGGCTGATGCCGGCGTAATGAAATTCGAGCTTGCCTTCGCCATGCACAACCCGGATGGTTTCACCCGGCGCAAAGGTTTGCCGGTCGACGGCCACGGTCTCCACCCGCACCCGGGGTGGTAATCCCGCGGCCTGGATATTAGAGGGGTCGATAACCACCGCCCCTTTCATGGTGGGGAACCACACTCTGCCATCCCGGGCCGCCCAACCGGCGGGCTGGATGGCCCCGTTACATTCCCGGCTCTTCATCCCCTCGGAGACACCGTAAGCAACCGACTGAATGGATCGGACCTTGCCGTCCGCGAAATCCTGGAGTTGCTGTTCGCTGACGCGGAAAATGCCGCGGTTAGAACTCATCCAAAAGTCATGATTACGGTCTTCGAGGATTTGAAATATCTTGTCGTCGTAAAGGCCGTCCTTCATCGTGATGCTCGAAAACTTGCTGCCGCTCAAGCGATTCAATCCGCCACCACTGGTCCCCACCCACAAAATTCCATTCTCATCTTCGCGGATGGCAGTGATCATGTCGCTGGATAAGCCATCTTTAGTTGTGAAGGCTGTGAACGTGCCGTTCTTATAGCGGTTCAGACCGCCGCCCCCCGTGCCGACCCAAAGGCTACCCTGGCGGTCCTGGTAGATGATGGTCACGTAGTTGTTGGAAAGACCGTCGCGGGTGGTATAGGTTGAAAACTTCCCGTCCTTAAAGCGTCCCAAACCGCTGCGGGTGCCGAACCAGAGGTCGCCGCCACGGTCTGGCCACATGCAAAAGACGATATCATTCGGCAAACCGTCCTTGGTCGTGAAGACCGTAAATTTGCCGTCTTTCATCCGGTCCAGGCCATGCCGCGTCCCCACCCAGAGGGCGCCTTCCCGATCTTGAGTCAGGGAAAGCACAAAGCTATCGGAAAGGCCCTGCGGGGTTGAGTAGGAGGTGAATTGTCCATTGCGAAAACGATTGAGTCCACCGCCGGCAGTGCCCATCCAGAGGCTTCCCTCGCGGTCTTCGAAGATGGGCAGCACGATGTCGCTGGATAAGCCTTCGACCGAACTATAGGTGGTAGCCTGGCCATCGCGCAATTGGCTAAGGCCGTCGCCGCTACCGATCCAGAGGCTCCCCTCGCGGTCCTGGAGGACGGCCCAGACGTCCTGCCGTGTGAGGCCGGGGTCGGTTTTGTAGGGAGTAAATTTGCCGTGGCTCCAACGATTTACCCCGCCCCCGAAGGTACCGATCCAGAGGGTTCCTTCCTTATCCTGGTAGATGGAAAACACCGCATTGCTGTTTAAGCCGTCTTGGGTGGTGAAGGTTTTGAAATGCCCGTTCCGAAACTGACTAAGCCCACCGCCGTTGGACCCCACCCAGAGGTTTCCGTCGCGGTCCTCGAACAGGGCCCGCACGTTCTTATTCGGAAGGCCTTGTTGGACGGTAAAGTTGTGAAGCGACCCTTCCTTTAGTTGTGAAAGCCCCCCACCCGTCCCAAACCATACACTTCCATCCTTGGCTGCCGAAATGGCGTAGACCGAATCGTCAGCCAAGCCGACTTTGGAGTTGTAAACGGTGAACTTGCCGTCTTTGAACTGGTTGACCCCACCCCCCTCGGTGCCGATCCAGATGGCGTGGTCACGGTCTTCGCACAGGGAGAGAACGGAATTGTTGGAAAGCCCGCTCTGGGTGGTGAAAGCAACGAACTTTCCCTCGGTCATCCGCAGGACCCCGCCGCCTCCGGTGCCGATCCAGAGATTCCCCGCCCGGTCCACAAGGAGTGCATAGATATCGTTGCTCTGCAACTCCGGCGTGTTGCTTTTGTCAAAGATCTTGAACCGCAGCCCATCGAACCGAGCGAGTCCCTCTTCGGTCCCCAGCCACAGATACCCATCAGGGGTCTGGGCGATCGAGACCACATTGTCCTGCGGAAGGCCATCCGCCACGTGCCAGCTTTCATGAGCGTATTGGGTGAGGGCCTTCGCCGGGTCGAGACCCGTGGCGCTTCGGGAAGCGATCCCGAGGCCGGCAACCAGAATGATTAAGAACCGCGTATATCGCCAGCAAGCCATTTTTTTCTCCTAATCAATTACCTTTTGCTCTCTTCGGTATATCTCTCTTCGTTAGTTAGGATACTCGTGGGTTGATTTTATTTTTCCCCCACGCTTGCCGACGTGCCCCAAATCGCATTGGTCCCCCAGATGGCGCTGGTCCCCCAGATGGCACTCGTTCCCCAGATGGCTCTGGTACCCCAAATCGCTCGGGTGCCACTGACCGTACTGCTGCCGTAGCTGGCTTGCGCGGCGGAAATCGCTTGGGCACCCAAGATGGATGGGTAACTCCAAATCGTTGGCGTGCCGTTTACAAATACCGAGGTTCCCCAAATGGCTTGCGTTCCCCACGTGGCTTGGCTGCCATAGATCGTTTGCTCGGCACAGACGTCCGAGGTGCTGCAAGACACTTGCGCGGTCCCCGTAGCAGAGTTGAAAACCGCAATGGGTGAATTGGCTGTGCCGGTAAAGGTTGTCGTATCCGCGAGGGCAGCGCCGATATCCAAGTAACCGGCGCCAATCGTGAAGATGTCGTAGTAGCTCGTGTATACAGTTCCCGTAGTCGGGTCAGTAGCCTGGCTGCTGGTCGGGAAGGTCTTGTAAGCCGTCCTCATCAGGCGGGCTTTGACCTGATCGGGGGTCAAGGACGGGTTTTGCTGAAGCAGCAGGGCCACCGCACCGCTCACCACGGGCGTCGCCATGCTGGTCCCGCTCAGCGTGTAGTATATGGTGGAAGGTGAGCCGTCGCCCGCAGAATTGTAATAGGTATTGGGGATCAGCGCTGTGGGTTCAACCGTGGGGAGGGTGTCGTTGACGCTGGCTAACAAAGAAACCGTCAGATTGCCAGGCGCCACGATGTCCGGCTTGACATAGT
>Ga0326728_10000329_pt1 | contig 191910 bp, 170 predicted proteins | sample MB3enrmetagenome_FD_207602 | JGI IMG/M metagenome (GOLD analysis project Ga0326728, IMG submission 207602) | Lab enriched peat soil microbial communities from McLean, Ithaca, NY, United States - MB31MN | ecosystem: Environmental > Terrestrial > Soil > Wetlands > Peat | place: USA: New York... | reverse complement strand
TGGAGTTTCCTTCTAGCAGCATCCGAAGGGCAAGCAACCCATTCGCGTCTTTGGTGTACATGTTGTCAAAAAGCCTTTCGTGCGGTTCCGTGAAGGTTCGTTTGCACTGGCGGCATTGATACCGCCGCAAGCCGTTGCGATGCTTCCCGTACCCCCGACACTCAACCCGGCAGGAATGGCAGGTCATTTTAGCCCTTGCCTTTCTTCGGGCTTTGAGCCAAAATGACAGTGGGTGCAAACCCTGCCTTTGGCGCAAGCCCGAGGTTAAGCCCCACGCGCAGTTAGCGCTGTACGTGGGGCGATTGTTGATGCAGTGGAGGTGGCGGGACTCGGACCCGCGCCGGGCTGGTTTTAGAGGCCCCCGGCAAACCAGTTCACCCCCAGGAAATGAAGGCCCGTCGTATTGACGGGCCTTATGATTGTGCGGACCTATGTTTTGGTGGTCCGCGAATCCTCTACCGCATCAGGTAGTCTCTCCTTTCTAAAGTGGTATCTAGTGGGCCGTGTTCCCTTGCCCGCGTGGGCTTCGCAATACCCTTCGTCCGCAAGTCGCCGAAGTGTGACGTTCACTGAATTTGTCGGATCTCCCGCTTTGAACTGATAGCCGCCGCGAGAAATCAGATACTCGACTTGGTTTTTGTCCAACCATTGTTCATTCACCTCTTTGTCCGCATGATCGCGCAGTACCTTTAGGCAAGCGTCGGTAAGGGACATCTTGCGGAAGGGCTGTTCTATCGAGTATTCAGTCTCTTCATGCGTGTAAAGCGTGTGATGCGCTCCCAAAGGCCGCCACCCCGCTACTCCTAGCGCAGTAGTGATGGCGTCCCGCTCACGACGGAGCGCTGCACGCTCTCGGTCGATCTCTTCCAGCCTTGTTACCAGTTTCTTTGTGGTTGCGTCCACGGTGTCACGCTCCGATACACTCAGTGTACCAGCAGCGTACACGTAAAGCAAGAGGTTTTTTGGGCTCAGTTTTCCTGTAGTAGCGTTCATTGGGGTTACCTCCTACAGCTTGGAAAGCCGATACTCCCCGGTGCTGTCGTAGGCGATGGCTTCCAGCGAATCGAGGTTGATATCGTTGGGCGATAATTCGGCAAAGTGGGCTTGACCACCGAAGCGTTCCGTGATCCGGTGCTCCAGAATCACAGAGCTAAGCGGCGTCGTTATTGGGACCGTTCTTCCAACGGCCACCGTCCGATACATGCCGCTTGGACGCGACACGGACGCCTCAGCTTCGTGTTTCTTCCCGTTCACGTCGGCAACGGTTAAAAGCACACGGATGATGTTCGTTCGGGAAGTGCTATGGTTGCAAACGGTGAGGGTAAAGCTTACGTTCGTGCTGTCCACTGGGGTATCCACAAAAGGGTAGTTGTCTGGGGCTGAGGCGCGAAAATCGGAGATTTCGCCCCGGATGTCTGGTCTCACCATCACTTCTTCCAGCTTGTTTACCTTACGGCGTTCGCTGGCCCATACCTGATAGACCGTGGCGAACCCCGCTAATACGGCGAGACCACCCCATAGGGGTCTGGCGTATTCTGGTTTCAGCGCAAACGCCAGAATGGTGAATGGAACAGACAGAGCGCCAGTCACGCGCGACCCCCAATCATGCCAGATGACGCTGAAGAATTCAGCCAAACCTGGCCGCGAGGAGCGGTCGGACTGCATGTAGAAAGTCTAACGCAATACAGGTGTGCTTTCATGGTGGGTTCTCCTTTCAGGTCCGTTCAGGTTTCCGTGGGTTGAGATGAAGCCGCGAATAAATTCCGCGTTTTTGGGGATCAACGCAGTTTTAGGACACTACCAAGCCATGGGGCCTTAGTCTCAGGCGCCGCTGGAGAATATAATGAAAGAAATGTTCCGTTTTATCCTGCTTGCCATCTTTGCCACGGGATCGTTTGCCCAGAACGCCGGCGACGCTTTTAACAAGCCGCCCGCCGATGTGGACCAGGCGCTGCGCGCGCGCATCACCGAGTTCTACGATCTGCACGTGAAGGGCGAATTCCGCAAGGCTGAAGCCCTGGTCGCCGACGACACCAAGGACTTCTACTACAGCGCTAACAAGACCAAGTGCCTCAGCTTCGACATTATGCGCATCGACTATTCCGACAATTTCACGCGCGCCAAAGCGACTGTGGTGTGCGAGCAGTACATCATGCTGCCCGGCTTCATGGGCACACCAATGAAAGTTCCGACCCCCAGCACCTGGAAGCTGGTGGATGGCACCTGGTATTGGTACGTGGATCCCGAGTCTCTGCGCATGACGCCCTTCGGCAAGATGACTCCCGGCCCGCCCCATGAATCCGCAACCGCATCCAAATCCATTCCCGAGATTCCCACCACTGTCCCCAACTTCATTTACCAGCAAGTGAAGGTGGACAAGGCGTCGGTGACGTTGAAGGCGGGTGAATCCGAGCAGGTGACTATTACCAACAGCGCTCCGGGATCCATGAGCATCTCCCTGACGGGATCGGTTCCCGGCGTGGATGTGAGGCTCGACCGCACCGTCCTGAACGCCGGGGAAAAAGCCGTACTGACGGTCAAGGCTGGCTATGACGCCAAGTCCGGCGTCCTCAGCATACAGGTGGAGCAGACCAACCAGGTCATCCCCATTCAAGTCGCTATCAAGTAGGGGCGGGGTGACTTGTCCGTGCGCAGCCGCATGCCCGGACCCTACTTGCCGGTGGCGGGAGGCGCCGCCGCGTCGCTCAGGAATGCCGGGCTGGTGAATTCCACTTTGGTATCTTTGTTGGTCTGGTCCAGCCACTGGCCATAGTGCTGCTGCCTCAGTTGCGTGAATATTTCGTCGCGAACCTGCGAGAGGGGGCGATAGCGCACCTCGTCGGCGCGGAGAAGGTAAAACCCGTTGGGTTGCCGTACCGGCTCGCTCACTTCGCCCTGCTTCAGGGAAAACACCGCCGCGCGGATCGCATCCGGGATGTTGTCATTCAGGCGCAGCGTCGCGAAATCGCCGTCCTTTGCCTTGGAGGTCTCATCTTCCGAGTTCTCTTTCACCAGCTTCACAAAATCCGCGCCGCCGCGAATGTCGGCCAGCAGTTTGGTGGCCTTAGCCTTGGCCTCATCCTCGGTCCGCGCTTTCACGCCTTTGCCGAACGACACGTAGATCGCCTTGACCCGGACCTCCTTGAAACGCTCCTTATCGGTGTCGTAGAACTTGACGATTTCCGCCGGTTCCACGGTCATCGAATTCATGGCGTTTGCCAGCTTGGCCTGGCTCAGGATCATCATGCGGTAATACTCCAGTTGCTCCCTAGTGGGGGATTCCTGGTCGAGCTTCTGTTTTTCCGCCATTTGGGCGAGTTTCCGCATGAATGCCCACTGTTGCAAAAAGGTCTTGCGGTCGCGCAGCGCCAACGGCTGGTTGTCCGGCGGCAGCACGGCGAAGATCTTCCTGAAATCTCCCATCGTGAACTGCACGCCATCGTCGAACACGGCGATGGTGGTCTGGTCCGGAACGTCGGGCATCTGAGGAGCCGGGGTGCCCCCTGGGCCCGGCGCTGGTGCGGTCTGCGCCCGCAGAGCGCCGCAGCAGACAAATAGGAACACACTTAGAACTTTCATAGCAAGGTTCTGCGTTTCCACTCAGTTTATCACGTGACAGTCAGCGGCTCTGCGGGGGGCTCGGGTCCGAGCGCGCGTCGCCGCGCTTGATCTGTGCGCGCCGGCGTCCCTTCTCGAGGTTGGCCGTGGCTCTTTCCTTGGCCGCATCGCTGACCTGGATGTGATTGTTGACGGCCAGCGCGCCGCCGGTTTTCGCCAGGCGCGTGGCCACGCCTTTGTGCTGCGTCACGTCGGTGCGGCCTTCGATGGTGGCCACGCCGCCCTGCACATGCACCTGGAACTTATCCGCATTGATCTTGGACTTGGCGAACTTGGCGCGAATCGCCGCCTCCAGCCGCACATCGGACGGCGCGGGCTTCCCCGCCTGCTGGGTGGCGGGTTTCGGCGGGGCCTCCCGCTGGTGCGGAGGCGCCGGACGCGTCTGGCCGGCGCAAGGGCTCCAGGGCGCCCATTGGGCCAAGCCTGCTGAAATCAGCACAACCGCGGTTATTACTCGCGTGCTTCCCACAGAAAATAGGGTTGGCCGGCGCCGCCGATGTTCTCAGGATTCTGTGCTAAAGTTAGGGTTTCTCAAGGCTTGTCTGGTTCGATGCCCGAACAGATTCTGCTGCAAGGCAAAATTTTGGGCACGGAAGAGTTCCTTTTGGCCCCTCCCGCCGAAGGACGTTCCGCGCGTTGGGGGACCCCTGGGGTGCCCTCTGGGCCCGGCGAAGACCTTCTCGCCGGACGGTCGCAGTGGATTACGCTGCTGGGCGAAGTGCTGCCGCGGGCGCTGCTGGCGGAGTTGGGGCTGGCGCGTATCCTGCTTGGTTCGAGCGGCGGCGGCCAGTTCCTGGTGGTGCTGCCCGGCGAGGTCCGGGAAGCCGCGGAAAGCTTTCTTGGGGCGGCGGCGCGCCAGATTTCCGGGCTTAGTTCCGGCATCGTGGAACTCATCTGGGGCGTCACCGACAACCTGGGCGATTGGGCCGTGATCCGCAAGCGCCTCAACGACGAGCTGCTGGGCAAACGCAACGCCCCGCTGGCCCATGCCGGCCCCGAAGTCTTCCAGCCGCGCGTGCGCGCGTCGGACTCCGCGGCCGACGCCTATTTTGCAAAGGAACTGGGCGCCAGGCTGCGCGAGGCATCGCACGTCGCCTGGTCGCCCGAGACTCCGGGAAAGGTCACGCCGGGAGACGGGAAGCACGCCTGGAGCCTCACTTCCAATCTTTCGCCGGATGGCATCATGCTGGCGCGCCATGCGGCGCCCTCCGACGACGGCAAGTCGGCGGCGCCCGTGCAAACCCTGGCTCGCCGCGCGCAAGGCCGCTCCATCTGGGGCGTGCTGCGCGGCGACGTCGATAACTTCGGCCTGCGCCTCCGCCGCGTCCACAGCATCGAAGAGCACGTGCCCCTCTCCGTGCTCTACAAGCAGTTCTTCGCCGGCGAGCTGGAAGTCCTGTGCTCGCTTCCGGAGTTCTGGCGCAAGGTCAGCATCATCTATTCCGGCGGCGACGACTTTGCGGTCTACGGCTCCTGGGACGCGCTGATCGCTCTGGCGCGCGAAATGCAGCGGCTCTTCCACCGCTTCACCGAAGAGAATCTCAAGGACTATCCGGGCGCCGAGGGCAAGACCATTTCCATGGCCATGGCGCTCGCTCCGGAGACCTACCATCCGCTGGCTGCGGTGTACGAGGAGGCCGGCCGGAACCTGGACCTGGCGAAGTCCGCGGACAAGGACTGCATCTACCTGCTGGGCCGCATTTTGGAATGGCGGCGCCTGGCGGACGCCGCGGAGCTCAAGGACACCGTGACGCGTCTGGTCCACGATTTCCGCATGTCGCGGCAGTTCCTGTATCAATTGCGGAGCTTTTACCGGCGGGAAGCCTACGGCGAGGGCGCCGGAGATCTCCAGCGCACGTGGCGATTCCAGCGCCGTTTCAACCGGATTCTCAGCGGCACGCGCGATCGCGAATTCCAGAAGCTGCGCACCCACCTGATCAACGAGATGGTGGGACGCAGATCGGCGGAAGTGAAGCTGCGGCCTGCGGGCCTGGTGGCCCTCGAGTGGGCCAGATTGGTGACAGAGGTTTAGCACATGGCACAAGAGCAGGAGCAAAAGAAGGAAATGCGTCCCCCGCGGGAAGGTCGGGTGCAGGGGCCGCCCCATGGGGCCGGACCACGCGGCGATCGCCCGGCGGGGGATCGCCCCGGTGGCGACCGTGGCGAACGCTCCGGCGGTGATCGCGGCGACCGCCGCGGCTTCGACCGCGGCCGCCTCGAGGGTCCGCCTGAAATCGAGCTCGAAAAGCTGATCGGCGACAGCCTCTACCTGGACAACCAGGCGCACTCCATCGTCAGCCGCATGCGCGATATGGATTCCGGCACCAAGAGCCAGTTGCGGCGTCTCTACAGCGCCGTGCGCCGCGCTGTCCGCACCCCCGAAAGCGAGCGCCAGCACGAGTTCGTTATGCTGCGCGCGCGCTTGGCCTACACCATCGCGCGCCACGGCTTGCGCAGCCTCGATCAGCTCGAAAAGCTGCTGCTCCAGGTCACGCGCAGGAACGATATCCGCGGTTACGAACGCTTCAAGGACCTATTCGAGGCCATCGTGGCCTACAACGAGTAAAGCATGAGCGCACATACCACCCAAACCGAGTTGAAACTCATCGGCAAGCTGATCCTGGAAGGCGAAATGCGCTGCGAAACCGGCCTGCACGTCGGCGCAGGCAAAGGCTCGCTGGAGATCGGCGGCTCCGATAACCCCGTGGTCAAGGACGCATTCGGCCGGCCTTACGTGCCGGGCAGTTCCCTGCGCGGTAAGATCCGCTCGCTGCTCGAGCAGACCTCCGGCCTGGCCGTGCCTGCCGAGCTGGTGTATCTTTCGCGCCGCAAAGGGCAGGAAGTGCGCATCCACCAGAGCGACCGTCCCGATGACGAAATCTGCCTGCTCTTCGGCCGCAATCCCGGCCGCATGGAGCGCGTGCAGGGCGAAACCCTCGAGACCACCCAGGCCACGCCGGCGCGGCTGGCGGTGTTCGACGCGCCGCTCGACCCCGACAGTATCACCGCCCAGATGCGCGAAAATCTGGATGACGAGCTGACCGAAGTGAAGAGCGAGAACGCCATCGACCGCATCACCTCACAGGCCAACCCGCGTACGCTGGAACGCGTGCCCTCGGGCGCCCGCTTCAAGACGCGCCTGGTGATGGACGTGCTCTGCGAAGAGGACGCGCCCTTGTTCCAGCGCGTGCTCGAAGGCCTGCGGCTGCTCGAGGACGACTCCCTGGGCGGCGGCGGCGCGCGCGGCAGCGGGCGGGTGAGCTTCTCCAACCTGCGGCTGGTCTGGCGCGGCAAGAACTACTACGCGTCAGGCGCTCCGGAAAAGGAAATCGGCTCGGGTCCCACCCTGGCCGTGATTCAGGCCGCCGTGGCCGATTCCGCCTTCTCATTCCTGCGCGAGGAGTAATGAACCCGGGACTGGTCGTCAAACTCCGTCCCGCCGGCCCCTGGCGCATCGGAACCGATTCGGGCGCGCGCAACCGGGTGGACGCCGTCTATCACAGCGACTCGCTGTACTCGGCGGTGGCGTCGGCCATGGCGCGGCTCGGCACGCTCAATGAGTGGCTGGACGCCACAGCCCGTATCCGGGCTACGGCCCGCAACGGCGCGCCCGCGGTCTCCTTCAGTTCCTGCTTCCCGTTTCTCGACGAAATCGGCTTTGTGGTTCCGCCGCGCACCATCTGGCCGCCCACTTCTCCCGCGCTGATGTCGGCGCGCGTGCGATGGAAGAGCGCCCGCTTCGTGCCGCTGGGCGTAGTGCAGGCGATGCTCGCGGGACAGGCGCTGGACGAGAACCATTGGAACCTGGATGGCGCCAGCGAATGTCTGGTGCCCGCCGGGCGTCCCGGCCCGTTCCGCACCGGCGTCCGCTGGAGCGCCGCAGTCGACCGCCTCACCGGGGCCGCCGAGCGCCACTCCATCGCCTGCACCGAATTCCGCCCCGGCGCGGGCCTCTGGACCATCGTATCCTTCCAGGACGAAGCTGCCCACAGCCGCTGGCTGGAGCCTGTCAAGGCCGCATTCCGCCTCCTGGCCGACACTGGTTTCGGCGGCGAGCGCTCTCGCGGCTGGGGCCGCTCCGAGCCACCCGAGTTTACCGACGGCACCCTGCCGGACATGATTTTCAGGGGCCAGGGGCCAGGGGCCGGGGGCCAGGGGGTCGAGCGCAGTGTGGAACTCAGCCCTCTCGAAGCTCCGACAGAGTCGGTCCCCGAACCGCCTGTTGCCGAGCCGACGCTTCCCGAGCCCGAAGTCCCGATTGCCGCCGAGCCTGTTACGGCCCTTGCTCCCCTGGCCCTTGGCCTCTGGCCCCAGGCCCAGCCGCCCGAACCCGAAGTTCCGATTGCTGCCGAGCCTGTCACGCAGCCTGTTCCCCTGGCCCCCGGCCCCCAGCCCCTGGCCCCTGTTCAGTACTGGCTGCTCTCTCTGTTCACTCCCGCGCCGGACGATTTAGTGGACTGGCGTCGCGGCAACTATGTCGTGCTGGCCCGCTCGGGCCGCGTGGACAGCCCCGCCGGTTCCGGCGAGCTTAAGAAGGAAATCCAAATGGTGGCTGAAGGGTCGGTGATCTACGCCGCGGCCCCGCCGCGCGGGTCAGCCGCCGACGTCGCTCCCGACGGCTTCGCCCACCCCGTGTTCCGCGCCGGATTCGCGCTTTCCATACCGCTGCCCGGCGCTACCGAGGTGAGCTGATGCGCTACCGCCTCAAGTGCCTGACCCCGCTGCTGGTCGGCGACGGCCGCAAGCTGAGCCCCATCGATTACATGGTCTGGAAGGACCATGTCAACGTGCTGGACCAGTGGCGCATTTTCCGGCTTCTCGCCAAGGGCCCGCGCCTGGAAGGCTATCTCTCGCAGCTCAAGCGGGCCGATAAGCTCGATTTCGCCTCCTGGGGCGGCTTCGCGCAGAACTTCGCCGGCCGCCGCATTCCGTTCGAAAACGCCGCCTATTCCAATTATTGGAACCGCGCCGCCGGCGAGAGCTTGCATATTCCCACCTTCGCCACCGGCGCCGCCGGGCCGTATCTCCCCGGAACCGCCATCAAGGGCTCGCTGCGTACCGGTATGGTGTTCGCGCACTGGCGCGACGGCATGTTGCAGAACGCGCTGGCCCACGTGAAGGGCGAGCGCGCCCCGCGCCGTCCCGCCGAAATCGTGGAAGAGCAGGCGCTCGGCCCCACGGGTTCGAACCGCATGCGTTTTGTCGGCGCTGGAGATTCCGCACCCATTGCGGCTTCGCGGTTCCAGATCTACCTGCTGCGCACCTCCACGCTCCAACCGCGCGGCGGCGGCTACGCGCTCGGCTGGAAGCAGAGCCCGCGCGGCGCGGTGGACGGCGCGCGTCCCGAGGACAGCACTCCGCTGTTCGCCGAAATGGCCGTCCCCGGTACCACGTTCGAGGGGGATTGGAGCGAGAAGACGTTCTTCCTGCAACCCGAGGTGCGCCGCTCCATCCGCTGGCCCGAGGTCTTCAATCGCGCCAAGATCTTCGAAGCCGTAAACGTCTACGCCGCGGGGCTGCTCGCGCTGCAGCGCCAATACGCCTCCTGGGCTGGCCTGGGCCTGCTCGACCGGAGTCTGGACGAACTGGAGCAGTGGCTCGGCGGCGCCCGCCAGAGAGGCTCCTGTCTGCTCTCGCTGGGATGGGGCGCCGGTCTCCCCGCCAAGAGTTCCTGGCTGGATGCCACCAACCCGGACTACCGCCAGATCCTCGAGCAATTCGGCATTTACAACCGCGCGCTCGCCTCGAACCTGCCCTTCCCCAAGACCCGCCGCATCGTTTTCCTGAACAACAAGCCCGCCACGCTTCCAGGTTGGGCGGAACTCAGCGTCGACGGCTGAGGGGGAGACGGCTGGCGGTGCGCTGCTGAGCCTGCAAGGCAGGCAACGTCGGGCTGCCAGTGGTGATAAACAACGCAGCTACTGGTGATAAACAACGCAGCTACGCAACCTCCGGCCTGGTTTCCGCCCGCGCTCACCCGTACCGGTACGGCATGACGCGCTGGATGCTCAGGTCCCGCTGGAACATATTTTTCCCCAGGGTGGCGTCACCCGGCCAGCCGGCACTCTTCCAAAAGCCCCATAAACTAATACTTCGCAAGTTCCTCGAAATCCACGTTCCCGCCGGAGAGCACCAAACCGACGGTGCGGATGCCGGCGGGCAGCTTCCGGAAGAGCACGGCCGCGGCGGGCACTGCGCCGCTGGGTTCCACCAGCATCTTTAGACGCAGCAGCAGGAACTTCACCGCCCAGCGGATCTGGTCGTCGCTCACCAGCACCACGCGCTCCACCAGTTTGTGCAGCACCGGGAAGGTCAATTGCCCGGGCCTGGGCGCGCGCAAGCCATCGGCGATGGTCTCGGGATGGGCTACCGTCACACGCTCGCCCGCCTGCATGGAGAGAAAGGTGTCGTTGGCGCCTTCCGGCTCGGCGCCGAACACACGGATGGCGGGGTTCATGGCCTTGGCGATGGTGGCGCATCCGGAAAGTAGCCCTCCGCCGCCCACCGGCGCAATCAGAGCATCCAGCGGGCCGGTTTCTTCGAGCAGTTCCATCGCCGCAGTGCCTTGCCCCGCCATGATCATGGGATGGTCGAACGGCGGCACCAGGGTTGCGCCCGTCTCCGCCAAAATCCGCGACGCGATCTCTTCCCGGCTATCCGTGAAGCGGTTGTAGGTGACGATGGCGGCTCCCCGGGAACGGGTGGCTTCCATTTTCGAGCGCGGCGCGTCCTCGGGCATTACGATGGTAGCCCGGGCTCCAACATGCCGAGCCGCGATGGCCACGGCCTGGGCATGGTTTCCCGAGGAATATGTCACGATCCCGCGCGCCAGCGCGCTCTCGGACAGCGACAGAATCAAGTTCGAGGCGCCGCGAATCTTGAACGCTCCGCCGCGCTGGAAGTTCTCGCACTTGAAGAACACGCGAACGCCCGCCTCGCCGTCGAATCCCGCCGAAGTAAACACCGGCGTCCGCCGTGCCAGCGGCCGAATCCGCTCCGCCGCCGCACGCACATCGTCTGCTTGGATTGCCAGGTCCATGGTTTTGAGTCTAGCCAATTCGTCCCGCGAATTCTCAGCCTTTGAGCATCCCAGCGGTGCTCTCCTCAGTGGCCCTTGCCGTGCTACTATTTTCAGCGTCACATCTGGAGGGCCACTATGGCCAAAGGTTTCGTTGCCATTACCGTGGAGCGCTGTAAGGGGTGCGGGTTTTGCGTAGAGTTTTGCCCCACCCACGTTCTGGCTCTTTCTTCCGCTTTTAATTCCACGGGATACCATCCGCCGCACGTCGTAGCTGCTGAGAAATGCAGTGGTTGCGATCTCTGCGGCATGTACTGTCCGGATTTCGCCATTTTCGGAGCACGATATGCACGCTGATCCGAAGGGAGTTCTCACGGGTGTCCATTTTCTCGATGGCGACCACTCCTGCTGCGAGGGTGCTCTCGCTGCCGGTGCGCGATTTGCCGCAGGATACCCCATTACCCCCTCGACCGAGGTGGTCGAGCGATTCGCGTCCAGAATCCCCACCGTGGGTGGCATTTTCATCCAGATGGAGGATGAATTGGCCGCTTCCATCGCCATCCAGGGCGCGGCTTGGGCAGGCGTGAAAGCCTTCACCGTCACTTCCGGACCCGGTTTCTCGCTCATGATGGAGCACATTGGCCTGGCGGCCATGACCGAAACGCCTTGCGTATTCGTCAACGTGCAGCGGGGCGGCCCTTCGACGGGCCTTCCCACGCTGCCCGGCCAGGCGGACATGATGCAAGCCAGGTGGGGATCCCACGGCGATTATGGAATCATCGCGCTGTGCCCCAACTCTCCGCAGGAATGCTTCGACCTCACCATTCAGGCGTTCAATCTCTCCGAGGAGTTTCGCGTCCCGGTGATGTTGATGCTGGATGAGTGCGTCGGCCACATGACGGAAAAGGTAGTCATTCCCGAGCCTGACCAGATCGAGATTACGCCCCGCCGCTACACCAAGCTTCCGCCGGAGGAGTACCGTCCGTTCCAGCCGCGGGAGGACCTGGTCCCCGACATGGTGCGCGCGGGCGACGGCTACCGGTTCCATATCACCGGTCTTACGCACGACGAGCGCGGTTATCCCAACATGGGCATGGAAGCGCAGGACCGCTTGGTGAGGCGCCTGCAAGCCAAGTTGAAACCGCTCTGTAATGGCCGCGCCCTGTGCGAAACCGAAAATCTGGAGGACGCCGACGTGGTGGTGGTCTCTTATGGCATCACCTCGCGCGTGGCGCAGCGCGCCATCCAGCTTGCGCGCTCGCGCGGCATTCGCGCCGGCAAGTTCCGCCTGATCACGGCGTGGCCGTTCCCCGCCGAGCGCATCCACGATTTGGCCGGCCACGTGAAGGCCTTCGTGGTGCCCGAGCTGAATCTCGGCCAGATGGTCCTCGAAGTGGAGCGCGCGGCCGCGGGCCAGGCCAAGGTGATCCCGGTCACCCATGCGGGAGGCACCGTACACAACCCCGATACAATTCTCAATGCCATTGTGGAGGCGGCCCGATGACCGAAACGACGACTCTCGAAATCCCGGAAGGCGCCCAGAACCCCGTCGAGCCGTTTCTCCGGATGGACCGCATGCCGCACATCTGGTGCCCCGGATGCGGCATCGGCACCACGGTCAACTGCTTCACGCGCGCGCTGCTCGATTCCAAGGTGAACCTCGACAAGGTGTCGGTGGTCTCGGGCATCGGCTGCACCGGCCGCGTGGCTGGCTACGCGCGCCTGGATTCCTTTCACACCACGCACGGGCGCGCCATCCCCTTCGCCACCGGAATGAAACTCGCCAATCCCGAACTTCAGGTGGTGGTGTACTCCGGCGACGGCGATTTGTTTGCGATCGGCGGCAACCACTTCATCCACGCCGCGCGCCGCAACATGGACCTCAAGGTGATCTGCGTGAACAACTTGACTTACGCCATGACCGGGGGACAGTCGTCCTCCACCACCCCTGCGCAGTCCATCAGCGCCACCGCACCCTATGGCGCTTTCGAACCGACCTTCAACCTGGTGGCCTTGGCCGAAGCCGCCGGCGCCTCTTACGTGGCGCGCTGGACCACTTTTCACGTCAAGCAGCTCAGCCGCTCCATGGAAGAGGTGCTCAAGAAGAAGGGTTTCTGCTTTATCGAAGTGCTTTCGCCCTGCCCCACGCTCTACCAGCGCCGCAACAAAATGGGAGACGGCCTCGACGCTATGAAGTACTACAAGCAAGCCAGCAAGATTCGGAACGGCGCGCCTACCGGCGAGTGCACGCTCTCGAAGAGCGGCGAGATCGTAGTCGGGAAGTTCGTGGACCGCGACCGCCCCGATTATCTCGAGCTGCTCCGCGCGCAGATGACTGAGGCGCTGGGCGAGCGTTACGTGGAACCGGAGGCGTCATGCAGTTGCTAAGCGAGATTCGGATTGCGGGATTCGGCGGCCAGGGCGTGATCCTCGCGGCCGCCGTCGTCGGCAAAGCCGCGGCCATCTACCAGGGCGGCTATGCCACCATGACCCAGAGCTTCGGCCCCGAGGCGCGGGGCGGCTCTTCGAGCGCGCAGGTGATCCTTTCGAGCGAGCCCATTCTCTACCCCTACGTCACGCACCCCGACGTCCTGATAGTGATGTCGCAGGAAGCTTTTAAGCGCTTCGCGCCCCAGTTGAAGCCGGGCGGCGTTCTCATCACCGAGCAGGAGCTGGTTCACATCGACAAGATGCCCAGCGGCATACGTGTCTACGGGGTTCCGGCTACGCGCCTGGCAGAGGAGCTGGGGCGCAAGGTGGTGCTGAACATCGTGATGGTGGGCTTCTTCGGCGCGGTGACCAACCTGGTGGACCCGGATGCGCTGCGTAAGGCGGTGGCCGATTCCGTGCCGCCCGGGCTGCAGAAGCTGAACCTTCAGGCGTTCGATAAGGGCTTCGAATACGGGGCGACGCTGATCCACACGCTGGCGGAGCGCGAAGAGGGACACCCGGTTTCCATGGAGACGGAGGCGTAGAACCCGGCCCTACAAAGGCGTTATACTACTGCCATACACTTGCACTGGCTAGGAATCCCCTGATGAGCGCGGCCGAGGCGACTATTCCGCACCAAAACGGGCATGTCGGCCCGCAGGCCGAATTGGCGCATAAGTGTCTGTATTACATGTTGCTTATGCGGGAGGTGGAAGACCGGATCGAGCGCAAACTATACCGCCAGGGCAAGATCGTGGGCGGCGTGTACGTAGGCCGTGGGCAGGAAGCTATCCCGGTGGGCACCGCGCTGGTGGCCGAGCCCGGCGACGTTCTGTTCCCTTCCCACCGCGACATGGCCGTGTTTCTCATCCGCGGTGTCACTCCCGGCCGCATCCTCGCACAGTACATGGGGCGCGCCGGCGGCGTCACCGGCGGCCGCGATGCCAACATGCACATGGGCGATTTGAATCACAACATCGTTTCCATCATCAGCGCCCTGGCGGCCACCGTTCCAGTGGCGGCGGGCGCCGCCCTGGCGCTCCGCTACCAGGGCACCAACGGCGTGGTCTTGTGCTATTTCGGCGAAGGCTCGACCAGCCGCGGCGACTGGCACGAGGGGGTGAACTTCGCCACCGTTCAGAAGCTGCCGGTGGTGTTCATCTGCAACAACAACCAATACGCCTATTCGACGCCGCTCTCCCTGCAGATGGCCTGCGCCAACGTGGCCGACCGCGGCCCGGCCTACAACATGCCGGCCGAAATCGTGGACGGCAACGACGTGCTGGCCGTCCACGAAGCCACTCGGCGCGCGGTCCAACATGCGCGTTCGGGCAACGGACCTTACCTCCTCGAATGCAAGACTTTCCGTATGACGGGCCACTCCGCGCACGACGCCGCCCACTACGTCCCCAAAGACCTCTTCGACAAGTGGGGCAAGCTCGACCCCATCACCCGTTTCGAAGCCCGCATGCTGGCTGAAGGCTGGGGCACCCGAACCGGGATCGACGAGCTTCACGCAGCCGTGCATCGAGAGGTCGACGAAGGCGTGGCGTGGGCCGAGCAGAGCCCCTATCCCGACCCCGCAACCCTGCTCGACGGCGTGTACGAGAATTACTAACCATGTCCACCACGTACCTGGAAGCCATCCGTGAAGGGCTGTGGGAAGAGATGGAGCGCGATCCCAGCGTGTTCCTGATCGGGGAGGACATCGGCGAATATGGCGGCGCTTTCAAAGTGACTACCGGCTTCTTCGAACGCTTCGGCGCACGCCGCGTGGTTGATACGCCCATCTCCGAAGCGGCTATCGTGGGTGCAGCCATCGGCGCCGGACTCATGGGGCTTCGCCCGGTGGCTGAAATGCAGTTCGCCGACTTCATTTCCTGCGGTTTCGACCAGATCGTGAATTTCGCCGCCAAGTGCCGCTACCGGTGGAATGCCAGCGTTCCCATGGTGGTGCGCGCGGCTTCCGGCGGCGGGGTTCACGGCGGCCCGTTTCACTCGCAGAACCCCGAGATGTGGTTCGTGCGGACTCCCGGCCTCAAGGTGGTGGCACCGGCCACGGCGTATGATGCCAAGGGCCTGATCAAATCGGCCATCCGCGACAACGACCCGGTGCTTTTCTTCGAGCACAAGGCGCTGTACCGCCGCATCAAAGAGGACCTCCCCTCCGAGGAATTCACCGTGCCCATCGGCAAAGCTAAAGTGGTGCGCGAAGGCAAGGATCTGACCATCGTCACTTATGGCGCCATGGTCTGGGTGGCGCTTGAAGCCGCCCGCAAGCTGGCCGAAGAGGGCGCTTCGGTGGAAGTGGTGGACCTGCGCACGCTGCTGCCGCTGGACCGGGAAACGGTCTGTGAAAGCGTCAGGAAGACGTCGAAGGTGCTGCTGCTGCACGAGGACACGCGCACCGGCGGCATGGCGGGCGAGTTGGCCGCCAGCATCAGCGAGAAAGTGTTCGAATACCTCGACGCGCCTATTGTGCGGGTGACCGCGCCCGACACCCCGGTCCCCTATAGCCCGCCGTTGGAGGATGCTTTCCTGCCCAATGCCGAAAAAGTTATTGCGAAGGCTCGCTGGCTGTTTCGCTATTGAGCTGCTGCTTACGGCCGGCCTGCTGGCCGCCGATTCCGATTACCGGGCTGGAACCGCCGCCGCCGGGAAGGTGAAGGCGCTGGCGCTCGAAGACCGCCGCGGCCAACGCGTCGTGTTCGCGACCGTCGAGTTCCGCGTATCGCAATCGGTCTCCGATTTCATTGCCGCCCAGGTGGTGAAAACGTATGGTGTGGACCGCGCCGGCCTGTTGCTCCACTCGGCAGGGCAAGGCGATCCTGCACCCGATGATGCCGTCGCGGCCATCGGCGCAGCCCTGGGCGCCCTCGAGCCAGCCGTCGTGCGGTCGAGCGGAGGGGTTGTTTCCATCACCGCGCCCGACGGCCGTTGCCGCGCTACGCTGGCGGCCAATGGCGCGGTGGCGTTCGACCGGTGCGGCGCAGGAGAACTCATGCGCGCGCCCATCCGCGCCGCGTTCCAGATGGTCGATCCAGCGCATGGACTCCAGCCGCGCCGGGAGACCATCCGCTCCAGCTCTGTGCAGGCCATCGCGCTGGGCGGGCAGTTCTTGGTGCTGGCGGTGGACGGCGAGCGGGACGATCCCCGCGTCTCGGCCGTGGTCCGCCAGGTGCTGGCACGTGTGGGCCGCAGGTAGCTCCGGCGATAAGCTTGGAGCAGATGGGTCAGGAAGACCGCCGGAGTTCAGCGCGGAGCAGTACCGACCACTGGGAGACATTCAGGACAGCGGCCGGGGACATCTGTGACCCGCTCCCCGATTCCCCATCCCCGTTTGCTCCGATCCTGGCCTTGCCTCCCACCTCTTCTTCATCCCCTGACGCCCTACGGCGCCGGCTCAAACCGTCCATCGGGCAGCAGATAGTATTTGCGGCCGCGCCAGACAATGGTATTGCCGAAGAAGCCGGCGATCCATGTCAGAAAGCTGGCGATGTCCTGAAGCGGCGTCAGCCACCAGAGACGGCGCGTGAGCGGGTCGCGCAACACGTGCGCGGCAGTGGCCCAGCCGGCGGCGGCGCGAGCGAGCGCTGTCACGGCCAAGACCGGCCACCATTCCGGCTTCACCGCGCACAGCAGCAGCGCCGGCGGCAGAGGGTTGGTAAACACCTGGCCGATGTAGCCCCATGGCCGCGAACGGCGCGTGCTGCGGTTCCATCGCAGGCGATGCCGCAGATTGGCCGCGAACCGTTGCGCGCCGATGGCGTGCTCGATTACATAGGACGAAAGGATCACGCCGTCGCCGCGTTCGGCGGCCAGCTTGCCCATCACGAAATCTTCCGCCAGGTAGTCCTTCACGGCATCGAAGCCTCCCATCCGCTCGAGCGTCTGGCGGCGGGCGGCGATGGTGGGACCAAGCGCAAACTTCATGCCGTCGAGCATCCGCGCCACCAGCACCGCGCCCAGGAACTCCGTATTCAGGCCGATGGCTTCGAGCGTGGACCAGAAGCTGCGGCCGGGTACCGCGCGGTAGGGGCAGGTCGCCAGGCCCAGCCGCTCGTCCTGGAATTCGGCGGCGATGGTCGCGAGCATATCGGGCGTCACGCGAATGTCACTGTCGGCCATCACCAGCAGGTCGTGCTCCGCGGCGGCCAGCATGCGGTCGAGGCTGTACACTTTGGCGTTGGGATAGGGCGGCTCGCCCACCACGATCAGGCGCGAGGGGACACCCGGGTAGCGCGTTTGCAGGCGCTCCACCACCGCGATGGCGGCGTCATCGGGGCCGCGCACGGCAAACAGCAGCTCGAAGCGGGGGTAGCTCTGCTCGAAGAAGGTGCGGAGGTTGCCTTCCAGGCCGTCATCCAGGCCCGCCAGCGGCTTCAGCACGCTGATGGGCCGGGCGGCGCGCAGTTCCGGCGGGCGCACAGCGCGGTAGCGCACGGCCGCGACGATGGTGAGGACGCAATAGACCAGCGATCCCGCCACCAGGGCCAGCAGAGACAGGGCCAGCACTTTTACACTGTAACAAGCGTCATGAAGAACATCATCGTCGGTACCGCCGGCCACATCGATCACGGGAAAACCGCCCTCGTCAAGGCCCTGACCGGCATCGACGCGGACCGCCTCGAGGAAGAGAAACGCCGCGGCATCACTATCGACCTCGGTTTCGCCCACCTCGAACTGACGCCCTCGCTGCGGCTGGGCTTCGTGGATGTGCCGGGGCACGAGCGCTTCGTCAAGAACATGCTCGCTGGAGTGGGCGGAATCGACCTGGTGCTGTTCGTCATCGCGGCCGACGAATCCATCAAGCCGCAGACCCGCGAGCACTTCGATATCTGCCGGCTGCTGGGGATTCCGCGCGGCGTGATTGCGCTCACCAAGGCCGACCTTGCGGATGACGACATTCTCGGGCTGGTGCGAATCGAGGTGGAAGCACTGGTGGCCGGCTCGTTCCTGGAAGGCGCGCCCGTGGTGCCGGTCAGCTCGGTTACGGGCGCGGGGCTCGACGAACTGCGGAAGGAACTGGCGCGCGTGGCCGCCGAGGCGCCGGAGAAAGATGCCTCCGGCCATTTCCGCCTGCCCATCGACCGCGTGTTTACGGTGAAAGGCTTCGGCACGGTGGTCACCGGCACGCTGGTCTCGGGATCGGTGGCCAGGGAGCAGGAGGTCGAGCTTTACCCCGCGGGGCGGCGGCTGCGCGTGCGCGGCGTCCAGGTGCATGGGACCAGCGCGGACCGTGCCGTGGCCGGCCAGCGCACCGCGGTGAACCTGGCGGACATCGAGCCGGCCGGCCTGGCGCGCGGCGATGCGCTTTCCGAGCCGGGAGTGTTCCGCTCCGTCAAGCAGGTGGATTGCCGGCTCCAGCTTCTGCCCACGGCCAAACCGCTGAAGCACCGCGCTCCGGTGCATTTCCATTCCGGAACCGCGGAGATCGAAGCCCAGGTGCGCCTGCTGGAGGGAACCGCTCCGCTCCAGCCGGGCGCAACGGCGTACGCGCGGCTGCTGTTGCGCGATGCGGCCCTGCTGTTGCCGGGAGACCGCTTCATCATCCGCATGTTTTCGCCGGTGGTGACCATCGGCGGCGGCGTGGTGCTGGATGAGGCCGTGGCCGGGGCCGGGAAGGCCGCCCGCGCCAGGCTGGACGTTCTTTCATCCGCGGACGCGGCGGAACGCATCGCCCTGCTCGTTCGGGAGACGCCCTTCGGCATGGGAATGGCCGACTTAGTGGCGCGCACCGGATTGGTGGAACCCGAGATTGCGGCGGCCGCGGCGCGCGCTCCGCTGATGACGATTCCGCAGCCGCAACCCTGGTATGTAGACCGTGCATGGTTCCACGCGGCGCGCGACCGGATCGTGCAGGCGGTCGGCGAGTTTCACCGCCAGAATCCGTTGCAGCCGGGGATCGCCAAGCTCGACCTGCGCCCCGCCGGCGCGCCGCCATTCCTATTGGATGCCTTGCTCGCGGATACCCAGGAAATCGTGGCGGAGGGCGAAACCGTGCGCTTGCTGGGCCACACGCTGGTGCTCAACGAGGACGAGCGACAGGCGCGCGCGGCCATCGAGCGCGCGTTCCAACAGGCGGGGTTGGCGGCGCCCGCGGTGGCGCAGGTACTGGCGCAATCGGGCGTCGAGCCGGCGCGGGCGCGCTCGCTGTTGCAGATTCTACTGCGCGAGAAGCGCCTGGTGCGCGTCAGCGACGAAATGGTAGTTCACCACTCCGCCATCGAAGCGCTGCGGCGCATGTTGGCGGAGCGCAAACCGGCGCGCTTCACTGTGGGAACGTTCAAAGAGTGGACCGGAGTTTCACGGAAGCACGCCATCCCGCTGCTGGAATTCCTCGATCGCGAGCGCATCACCCGCCGCGAGGGAGAAGAGCGTTTAGTATTATAACGAGACCAGAACATCCCGCTGGCCGCCGTCAAGGAGATGACTGTGCTGGCCAATGCATTCTCGGCGGAATACCGCCGGTCACCGATACGTTCGTCCGGCGTACCGCAAGAAAGGCGCCTGCGGTTTGACGCCGCCTAACCGCTGACCTCAGGCGAAACGCCACCGCAACTCACCGGCGCCACCAGCACTTCCCGGACTTTGATGGCCAGCTCTTCCGGACTGAACGGCTTCTGGATAAACTCCGCCTCCTTCTCCAGAACCCCATGACGCACGATGGCGTCGTCGGTGTAGCCCGACATGAACAGCACCTTGATTGCGGGCCAGCGCTTCCCCAGCCGATTGGCCAGTTCTCCGCCGCTCAAGTCCGGCATCACCACGTCGGTCAAGACCAGGTCGATGCGCTCCCGCTCGCAGACGAGCAGTGCCTCGCCGGCGTCGGCCGCCGGGATCACCTGGTAGCCGTAGGCCTTCAGCGCGGCCGCCGCATATCTGCGGACCTCCTCCTGGTCCTCCACTACCAGGACGGTCTCCTTCCCGCTCAGCGCCGGAACGGCCGCCGGCATCCCGGCATCGGCTGCCGCTCCGGCCAGCGCGGGCAGGTAGATGCTGAAAGTGGTTCCGTGGCCCGGTTCGCTATGGACTTCGATGCAACCGCCACTCTGCTCCACGCTGCCCTGGACCATCGACAACCCCAGCCCGGTCCCTTTGCCGGCTTCCTTGGTGGTGAAAAACGGCTCGAAAATCCGCTCCCGCGTGGCTTCGTCCATTCCTATGCCGCTGTCACTCACCGCGAGCATGACGTAGCGGCCCGGGCGCGCCCCGGGATGCAACTGGGCATGGCTCTCACCCCACTCCGCAATGGCTGTCTCGATCGATAACCTGCCGCCGTGCGGCATGGCGTCCCGGGCGTTCACCGCCAGGTTCATAATCACCTGCTCCAACTGGTGCGGATCGGCGTTTACCGTCCCGCCCTCGGCGTTGAGCGCGATGCGAACCTCCACGTCCTCGCCCATCAGGCGCGGCAGCATCGGCCGCATTTCCTCCACCACGCGGTTGAGATCGAGCACGCGCGGTTGAAGGACCTGCTTGCGGCTGAAGGCCAGCAGTTGCCGGCTCAATCCCGCGGCGCGTTCCCCGGCCTTGTGGATCTCCGCCAGGCTGGCCCGCAGCGGATCGCCCGCGCTCAGCTTGGCGAGCAGCAACTGGCTGTACCCATTAATCACGGTCAGCAGGTTGTTGAAGTCGTGGGCCACGCCGCCCGCCAGGCGCCCGATGGATTCCATCTTCTGAGCATGGGCGAACTGGAGTTGCAGGCGCTCCCTTTCCTCCTCCGCCCGCTTACGCCCGGTGATGTCGCGGGCGATGCCTTGGACGGCAAAGGGCATGCCGTCGCAGTAGATGAGAGCGGACTGGATTTCCACAAAGACTTGCCCTCCATCCCGGCGGCACAGCCGCAACTCGGCCGGATTCTGCTGGTACCCGGTGGCGAGGATCTCCTCAACCCCCTGGCGAACCAACGGGAGCTGATCTTCCGTCAGCAACGACGCGAAGGTGAGCGTGGCGATGTCCTCGCGCCGGTAGCCGAGCAAATCCAGCGCCGGCTGATTGGCGTCCAGGAAGTGCCCTTCGAAATCGGCGAGGAAAACGCAGTCGAGCGAACGGTCAAAGAGGGCGTTGTAGCGCTCTTCGCTCTTGCGGAGAGTGGAGAGCTGCTCCCGCAGGGCTTCCAGGAAGGCGAGCATGGGGCCGACGGCCAGCACCACGATTACGACATGGAGGCTCCAGACGGGAAAGGGTGCGCCGGGAAAGTAGCGAGGCAGTGGGTGGCCGGCCTGTTCCAGCAGGGCCTCTATGAAGGAGAGCAGGAGGGTGGCGGCGGCGAAGCCGAGCGCGGGAGAACGGCCGAGCAGCCAGCCGGCGCAGAGGATGATGACGACATTCAACCCGGTGGCCGAGCTGTGGACTCCGCCTCCGAAAAGGGAAAAGACCCCGCCCACGCACCACACGACGCTCAAAAACAGGGCCGCGGCAGCGCGTTTTCTGCCCCGGCGAAGCAGGACCAGCGCTGCCAGGGCGGTTCCGCCCACGACCAGCCCGAGGCCCCCGAACGCGGCCTTGCGCACTGCGAACAAGGGAACTACCACAAGCTCCTCGATCCCGACCCAGATCAGAAGAGCGGTCAGCAGCAGGTGGAAGCCGCGGGCGGCTTGTTCGTCATTGCGGCCGCGCAGGCGGTCGCCCCCTCGGAGCAGGAAAAGGGCCCGCCGCAATGCGGGTTGGATGTGCGCCATGGTTAACCTCACCCACGGGACACCGCCGGAACCGCCGGCGGCATCCGAAAACTATAATCCCACCTTTCGCAGCCGGTAGAGGTTATTTCGAGATACCAATGCGTCCACGGCTCACTTCTTCTTCTGCGGGGCGGCCTTGCCGGGGAGCAGGCTGTCGATTTCGGACATGAGCCCGTTGCCTTCGAAGATGTCGCGCGTAACCAGGCTGTATTCCCAATCGTTCCTGATCATGCCGCTGGCATCGATCAGGAAAACGTGCGGCGTGTCGAAGCGCATGCTTCGCAGGTACGAGTACGCCATTTGGCCGGCGTCGAACAGAATCGGGTAGGTAACGCGATGGCCCGCGATGTACCGCGCCACGGTGTTCTGATCGTCCCCTCGCGAGTTGACCACCGCGAGGATGGCCACCTGGTCGCCGTACTTCTGCTGCACTCGCTGCAGCACGTCCGCGAACGCGGCGCAATGCCCGCAGGAGGTCTGCATGAATTCCAGCAGCACGATTTTGCCGCGATAATCGGCCAGGTCGAAGACCTGCATCTTGGAATCGGGCAGGGCAAAGCCGGGTGCGCGGCGGCCGAAGTTCTCATCGGCGGCGAAAAGCGCCGCGGCACACAGTAAAACCGCCAGTATAGTTCGCATTAATGTCCACCTTAACATGGGAATCAGCCAACCAGTTTCCTCAGAGATTCTTCATACGGCGCGCGGGCCACGCCTCTTTCCGTGATGATGGCGCCGACGTAGCGGGAAGGTGTGACGTCGAAAGCGGGATTCTCGACCGCGGTTCCGGGCGGCGCCACCGGTGTCCCGAAAACGTGCGTGACCTCGGAAGCGGCGCGCTGCTCGATGGGGATCTGGCCGCCGGATGCGAGCGTCAGGTCGAGCGTGGAAATGGGGGCGGCCACGAAGAACGGGACGTGGTTCTCTTTGGCGAGCACCGCGACCGTGTAGGTGCCGATCTTGTTGGCCACGTCGCCGTTGGCGGCGATGCGGTCGGCCCCCACCACCACGCAGCCGATGCGGCCGGACTTCAGGAAGTTGCCGGCCATGGCGTCGGTGATCAGCGTGACGGGGATGCCATCGTGCTGCAATTCCCAGACGGTGAGCCGCGCGCCTTGCAGGAAGGGGCGGGTTTCATCGGCGAAGACATCCACCTGTTTGCCGCACTCGATGGCGGCGCGCACTACGCCGAGAGCGGTGCCGTAGCCCGCGGTGGCCAGCGCGCCCGCGTTGCAGTGCGTGAGGACGGTCTTCTGGTCGGGCACCAGCGGCGCACCGTTACGGCCGATGGCGCGGTTGATGGCGATATCCTCCTCGCGCACCGCCAGCGCCTCCTCCACCAGCCGCCGCCGGATCTCGGCGATCGGCCGGCCGCGCAGAGATGCGTACAGGCGCTGCATGCGCCGGATGGCCCAAAAGAGATTCACGGCCGTGGGGCGCGTGCCGGCGAGCGCGCCGCAGATGGTTTCCATTTCCCGATCGAGTTGCCGCTCGTCTGCGTGCAGCACACCCAGCGCCACGCCCATGGCGGCGGCCACGCCGATAGCCGGCGCGCCGCGGATGACCATGCCGCGAATGGCGGCCGCGACCTCCTCATGCGTCCGGCAGGTCACGTACCTTTCTTCGAACGGCAGGCGCGTCTGGTCGATCATGACCACGCCGGCCTCGGTCCACTGGATTGTCTCTACCATTCAGTCATTAGGATACTGTGGGAGGCCCTTGGGAACGAAGGAAATTGAGGATCTCTACGTCAGTACCGACCAAGACACCGCGCTGTTGACAGTAGCCGAGCACCGAAGGATGGTAGAAATGGCGATTCAAGGTGCACAGAACATCGGCACGGCCAACCACGGCGGTATGAACCACCGGATCGTCGTCGGGATCCGACGGCACGACGCTCGGCGCTGGTCCTGGAAAGACGATCTCCGATACTGCCTCCGCACGCAGGTAGCCCAAGTACTCGGCCATCTCCTCGTCATTCAGCTTTGCCACGGCCCGAACGCGATCATACGAGAGCACCCGCTCCAACTCCATCAGAAGGAATGGGGAGAGAAGCAAGACGTGCTCTCGCGAATTTACGATGAGCTGCAGAAGTTCCCTGGCCGGACCTTTGGCTTTGACGCTTGCCCGAACGAGGATGTTCGTATCCAGAACGATCCTCATGTACGGCTGTGCCGCACATGAGGGACAGCATCATCGAGCACGGCGTCGATTTCCGCTTCCGGCACGTCTCTTACCTTCTCCGCGCGGCGATTCAAGAATGCTTCGAGCTTTCGAGCCACCGCGGTCCGGCTCCGCGCAGGCGGAACCTGCTGCGGCGGGACAGCAACGACGCTGATCTCCTCGTCCGCGGCGATCGACCGGCCTAAAAGCTGTTCGACAGCGGACTTAACCGCTTCCGGCAGATGGCTTGCCTTGTGAATTGAAACATTCTGCATTCGCCGCAGTCTCCTTCTACTCCTCATGGTAGCAAGGTGGTGGCTCCCTTCTCTCCTACCATATGTGCGGCAACTCTCTCCGCTGGGCGAACAGCACGAAAAAGAACAGGGCGTTGTAGGATGCGTGCATGATGGTGGCGGCCTTGGTGGAACCGGTCGCCTGACGCATCCATCCGAAGGACGCGCCCGCCAGCGCGATCAGCACGGCGTGACGCCACGAGTTGCCGTATTCCTGGAAATGCAGCAGCCCGAAGGGAATCGTAGCCGCCAGAATGCCCGGAACTGTGCCCAGGCTGCGCACCAGCAGTGGCTGCAGGAAACCGCGGAACGCCAGCTCCTCGCACAGCGGCCCGAGGGTGACTCCGAAGGTCGCGAGCAGGATCACCGAAGTGCGGTCTTGCATCAGGTCCGTGAGCGGATTGCTGACGTTGGGGGTGTGGATCAGGTAACCTATCAGGGCCACTACGAAGGCGGCGGCCAGGCCGCAGATGACATTCCAGAGAAACGGCAGGGATGCTTTGGTCCACCCCAGCGAGCGCCAGAAGGGACGATGGTATTGCAGCCGGAAGATCAGCAGCAGCCCGCCGAACAAGAGACCGTAGCCCAGAAACTGCTCGGACAGGAGTTCGGACACGCGCAGGGCGTGGATGTGAAACAGCAACATCCCGGCCCTCACCACCGCCCAACCGATCAACATGCTGGGAATCACCAGGCCGGCAAACAAAAACAGATCGGCGTAACCCCAGAAGGGATAGCGCTCCGGTTCGGGCGGGGGGGCCTCGGGCTCGAAGGCCGGTTGCGGAGGGAGTGCCTCGGGCGGCTGCTCTTCGCTCATGAATCCCTTTCGATGAGCGCGGCCGCCAGCAGCGGGACCATCAATTCGTGGTGGCCCGTAATGGCATATCCGGCGCCGCCGGAACGGACGTGGGGGCGTTCCACCACGTTCACGCGCGGGCGGTAATGTTGCAGGAAGTCGAAATCCGCGGTGGTGAAGTCGGCCAGCGGATGGCCCAGGTTGCGCACCGCGGAGACGGCTTTGAGGAACACCTCGGGGAGCACCACGGCGGAGCCTATATTGAGGTAGACTCCGCCTTCGTTCAGGTCCGCGACATACGCCGCGAGCAGGCGGAAATCGCGATGCGAAGCGCTGCCGATGGCGGCGGCATCGACGGCGGGATGGGTATGCGGCGTATCCGTTCCGATGGCCACGTGCACGGTCACCGGAACGCCCTGGCGGCAGGCCTGGAGCAGCAGGCTGGAGGCCGCGTGCTCAGGCGCTGCCGCAGAATCCAGCCAGCGGCCCAGGGCTTCGCCCATGCCCAGCCCTTCGCGGTCTCCGGCGGCGATGGCGCGGTTCATTTCGCGGCCGGTTTCCTCGGCTGAGCCGAAGCGGCCATCCGGCAGCACGGCCTCCACGTCTTCGCTGGTGTGGCCGGCCAGGGCGATTTCGAAATCGTGGATGGCGGCCGCGCCGTTCAGCGCAAACACGGTGACGTAGCCGCGGCGCATCAGGTCGATGAGCACCGGCGCCAAGCCGCACTTGATGACATGGCCGCCCAGTCCCCAGATGATGGAGCGCCGGCGGGAGCGTGCGGCGGCCAGCGCGTCCACTACCGCACGAAACGAATTGCCTGCCAGTATGCGGGGCAGCGAATCGAGCCAGCCGGCGATCCCCGAGCCGGCGCGAAAAACGGAAGCGAAGTTCGCAATTTTGACCTTGCCGCCGCGCTCTTTCAGAGGGACGGTCTTGAGACCCGCGAAATCCAGTGGGTGCTTGGAGTACTTGCTCATGCCGCCCTCCCGTTGCCGAGCACCTTTCGCAGAGCCTCGGCGGTATAACTTTTCTTCGACCGGCTGACCTGCTCGGGAGTGCCCGCGGCCACCACGCGGCCTCCATACTCGCCGCCATCGGGGCCCAGATCGATAATCCAGTCGGCGGTCTTGATCACGTCCAGGTTGTGCTCGATCACCACCACCGTGTTGCCCAGGCCCACCAGGCGCTGGAGCACGTCCAGAAGCTTGCGCACATCGTCGAAGTGCAGGCCGGTGGTGGGCTCGTCCAGCAGGTAGAAAGTGCGGCCGGTCTGGCGCTTGCTCAGCTCCTTGGCGAGCTTGATGCGTTGCGCCTCGCCGCCGGAAAGGGTGGTGGAAGACTGGCCCAGGTGAACATATCCGAGGCCCACGTCGTAGAGCGTCTGCAGCTTGGCGCGGATCTGCGGCAAATTCTCCATCAGGGGCAAGGCCTCTTCCACGGTGGCATCCAGAAGGTCGGCGATGGAGTGGCCCTTGAATTTCACCTGGAGGGTCTCATGGTTGTAGCGGCGGCCGCGGCAGACGTCGCAGGTGACGTAAACGTCCGGAAGGAAATTCATTTCGATGCGTTTGAGGCCGTCGCCCTGGCAGGCTTCGCAGCGGCCGCCTTTCACGTTGAAGCTGAAACGCCCCGGCTTGTAACCCCGCTCGCGCGATTCCGGCAGCATGGCGTAGAGATCGCGGATAGGCGTGAACAGCCCGGTGTAGGTGGCCGGATTGGAGCGCGGGGTGCGGCCGATGGGCGCTTGGTCGATGCGGATGACCTTGTCGATATTGGCGATTCCCTCGATGGCGTCGTGGGCGCCGGGTTCTTCGTGCGAGCCGTAGATTTCGCGGGCCAGCGCGCGGTACAGGATTTCGTTGACCAGGGTGGATTTGCCGCTGCCGGAAACTCCCGTCACCACGGTGAGCAGGCCCAGCGGCACTTCCACGTCGATCGATTTGAGATTGTGCTGGCGCGCGCCGCGAATCACCAGCTTCTTTTCCCCCGGCGGGCGGCGTTCCACCGGAATGGCGATTTCGAGCGCGCCCGAAAGGTAGCGGCCGGTGAGCGAGGCGGCGTTGCGGGCGATAGCGGCGGGAGTGCCCGCGGCCACCAGCGCGCCACCCAGGCGTCCCGCGCCGGGCCCCAGGTCGATCACGTAATCGGCCCGCTCTATGGTTTCGGCGTCGTGCTCCACCACCAGCACCGTGTTGCCCATGTCGCGGAGGTGTTGGAGCGTGTCGAGCAGCCGGCCGTTGTCGCGCGGATGGAGGCCGATGGAAGGCTCGTCGAGCACGTAGAGCACGCCGCGCAGCTTGGAGCCGATCTGCGTGGCCAGCCGGATGCGCTGGGCCTCTCCGCCCGCGAGGGTGGCGGCGGAGCGCTCCAGGCTGAGGTAGTCGAGCCCCACGGCGGAGAGAAACTCGAGACGGCGGCGGATTTCATCCAGCACGCGGCCGGCGATCTGCCCCTCGCGGTCGTTGAGCTCCCAGCCGCGCACGGCGATCAGCGCGCGGGCGATCGGCAGCGCCGTGAACTCCGCGATGGAGAAGTTTTTCACGCGCACGGCCAGGCTGGCGGGCCGCAGACGCCTGCCCCGGCAGGCCGGACATTCCACCGGCGACATGTACTCGGTGAGCCACTCGCGGTAGGTGTCCGTGGACCCCTCGTAAAGCTCGTTCAGGGTTCCCAGAATGCCCTGGAACCCGGCGCCGCCTTCGAGCAGCAGGGCCCGCGTCTCGGGCGGAAGCTCCTCGAACGGTTTCTGGAGATTGACACGCGAGCGGCGCGCGAATTCCTCGAGCCGCTGCCGCATGGACCAGGAACCGGCGCCGGGACCGAGACCGCCGTCGAGCAGCGGCCGGGAGCGGTCCACCACCACCTTGGCCGGGTCGAAGTTCCACTTGCTGCCCAACCCGTGGCATTCCTCGCAAGCGCCATAGGGGCTGTTGAACGAGAAGGAGCGCGGCTCGAGCTCCGGAATGCTGGCGCCGCACTGGGTGCAGGCCAGCTTCTGCGAATAGAGGCGCTCCTCGCCGTTCACCACTGCGACGAGCACCAGCCCGTTGGCCAGCCTGGTGGCGGTATCGATGGAGGCCTCCAGGCGTTTTTCGATCCCCGCCTTCACCAGCAGCCTGTCGACCACGACTTCGATGGTGTGGTTCTTGCGCTTGTCGAGCACAATGTCTTCGTCCAGGGAGCGCAGCGCGCCGTCGATCCGCGCGCGCACGAAGCCCTGGCGGGCGAGTTTCTCGAGATCCTTCTTGTACTCCCCTTTGCGGCCGCGCGCCACCGGCGCCATTACCATGATGCGGTCCCCGGGCTTGAGCGCCAGCACGTGCTGGAGAATCTGTTCGGTGGTCTGGCGCGAAATCCGGTTGCCGCACACCGGGCAGTGCGGCGTGCCGATAGAGGAGTACAGCAGGCGCAGGTAGTCGTAGATCTCGGTGATGGTGCCGACGGTGGAACGCGGGCTGCGGCTGGTGGTCTTCTGCTCGATGGAAATGGCGGGGCTGAGGCCGTCGATGGAATCGACATCGGGCCGTTCCATCTGGTCGAGGAACTGGCGCGCATAGGTGGAGAGCGTCTCCACATAGCGCCGCTGGCCCTCGGCGTAGATGGTGTCGAAGGCCAGCGACGACTTGCCGGAGCCGCTGAGTCCGGTAATCACCGTAAAGGTGTTCCGGGGAATCTCGACATCGATGTTCTTCAGGTTGTGCTGGCGCGCGCCATGCACCGTGATCCGGTTCAGCATAGTGAGCTACGGATGGAAAAGGCGATCTTTTATTGTGGCGCGGCTTGTGCCGGTTCCGCAAATCGCGCTATAAATAGGCCTGGAAATGCTGAAGTGCGAGCAGTGCGGCGGGCGGATGCGGCGGGTCCACAGGACATTCTTCGAGCGCTTCAGTTACATGGCGATTTATGAGTGCCGCGATTGCGACGCGGAGAAGCTCTATCCGCGCCGCTACACGTACCATTTCGGCCCATACTGCCGTTGCCCGCATTGCGGAACCTTGCGCGTAACCCGGCTGAAGACGCCTGACAAGATTGATCCGCGGCAGACCGGTTTTCTGAATTATCTGGAGCGGCTGGCGGGAGGAAAGCTGCATCACTGCCGTTACTGCCGGGTGCAGTTCTATGACCGCCGGATGCTGGCATCCGAGGACAAAAGGCCGACGCTGGCGTGGCAAGAGGCGAAAGCCGCGTCCTCATCGACTGCAAAAGACCCGGATGAATAGATAGGTCGATTCCCGCTCGTGCGCTTTTCAGCCGAACCCCACGATGCCGGCAAGCGGTTGGACCAGATGATCCACCAACGGCTGCCGCAATACAGCCGCTCGCGGATTCAGCAGTGGATTGAGGCGGGCCGCGTGCTGGTGGACGGCGTCCGAAAGCGGTCCTCGCACGCGCTGCGGGCGGGTGAGGCCATTGACGTGGAGCCGGCCGAAGCTCCGCCGCTCCGCGCGGTGCCGGAAGCCATTCCCCTGGCCGTGCTGTATGAAGACCGGGATGTGGTGGCCATCGATAAGCCGGCGGGCATGGTGGTCCACGCCGGCGCCGGGGTGCAATCCGGAACCGTGGTCAACGCGCTGCTCGGTCGTTTCGGCGCGCTGTCGGGCGTGGCGGGGGCGCTGCGGCCGGGCATCGTGCACCGGCTCGACCGTTACACCAGCGGCGTCCTGCTGGTGGCCAAGAACGACGACGCCCATCGGCGGCTGGCGGCGCAATTCGCGGGCCGGCAGGTGGAGAAGGTATACCTGGCGCTGGTGCACGGCCAGGTGACGGGCGAGAGCGGGCGTGTGGAACGTCCCATTGCGCGCGACCCGGTGCGGCGCACGCGCATGACCGCGCGGCTGGAGAAAGGGCGCGCGGCCTGGTCCGAATACCGCGTGTTGCGGCGGTTTGAACGGTTCACGCTGCTGGAAGTGAGGATCGGCACCGGCCGCACGCACCAGATCCGGGTGCACCTCTCAAGCATCGGCCACCCCGTAGCGGGCGATACGCTGTACGGCGCGCCGGCCAAGGTTGAGGGCCGGCCGGCGCTGGGCCGGTACTTTCTGCACGCCCGCCGGGTCCGCTTCCACCAGCCGTCCACGGGGGAGGAGATCGCAGTGGAATCGCCGCTGCCCGCCGAGCTGGTGGAGTGGATGGAGGGGTTGGTGTAGGGGCGAGGCGCGGTTCGCAGCCCCACGCTATAATTGGGACATATGAGAATTTGGGCGCCACTGGCGGCGGGCGTACTCGCCATCGCCGCATGGGCCGCCGGCCAGGTCGTTCAGAGCGACGAGCCCACGCGCATCCAGGTCGACGTCACGCGCGTGAACCTGCTTTTCACCGTCACCGATAAGAAGGGCCGCTTCATCACCGATCTCGATAAGAACGATTTTGAGGTCATGGAAGGGAAGCGGCGGCAGACCATCTCGGATTTCGCGGCGGAGTCCGACCTGCCCCTGCGGCTGGGCATTCTGATCGACACCAGCAACAGCGTCCGGGAACGCTTCAAGTTCGAGCAGGAGGCCGCCAGCCAGTTCATCGACAGCGTGATGCGCACCCGCCTCGACAAGGCCCTGGTGGTGAGCTTCGACAGTTCGGCGGAGCTGGTATCCGACCTGGTCCCCGACACCGACAAGCTGCAGGCCGCGATCCACGACCTGCGTCCCGGCGGCGGAACCGCGCTTTACGATGCCATCTACTTCGCCTGCCGCGACAAGCTGGCCCAGGACCAGCCGAGGTACAAGTTTCGCCGCGCCATCGTGATCGTCAGCGACGGCGACGACAACCAGAGCCGCTTCACGCGCGACCAGGCGCTCGAAATGGCGCAGAAGGCCGACGTGGTGATATACACCATCTCGACCAACGGAATCACGCGCATTGAAAGCGACGGCGACAAGGTTCTCAAGTACTTCGCGCAGGAAACCGGGGGGCGAGCATTCTTCCCGTTCAAGGTGGAGGACCTGGACCAGTCGTTCGAGAACATCGCCAACGAACTGCGTCATCAGTACAACATCTCCTACCGGCCCGAGCCGCTGATTACCGACGGTCTTTTCCACGTAATCGACGTGCGGGTGAGGGAGCGCAAGAATATCCTGGTGAACGTCCGGCGGGGCTACTACGCTCCCAAGATGTAGCGGGGTAGTCCGGTGCGGCGGACTAGGCGACCTGACCGAAGTGGCGGGCATCCAAGCGGCCAGCCCCGAGGCTGCCCAGTGGGACGTCTCCGACTACTTGCGGTACGACTTTCGCGTGTCGGTCTGCGGAACTCGAGTGGCGGGCTTCCTGGTTTCGCGTACGCTCACGGAAGGTGAAACCGAGTTGCTGAACCTGGCGGTAGCTCCGGGATTCCGCCGCCAGGGAGTGGCTCGCAAGCTGGTGGAGTCTCTGCTGGGGGAAGCTCGGGGGGTGGTGTACCTGGAGGTCCGGGAATCCAATCGGGCCGCCCGCAAATTCTACAATCAGATGGGATTTCAGGAAGTTAGCTGGCGCTCCGGATATTACCAGGAACCACCCGAAGCGGCTATTGTTATGAAGTTTCATTCATGTTAAGGTGGCCTTAGACGGTGATGCCGTCCTTTCAAAACGCTACGAGATTACCGACCGAGCCCTGTTTCGGAACCAACCGACTCGGCGCGGCAACCTCTGGGGAGGAATTGCCCAATATGGAACGGAACGCACAGGAAGAGTTGAAAGCGCATCTGATGGAAACAAGCGAGGAGTTTCGCCGGCTTGCCAGCCAGCACTCAGAGTTTGCCCGGAAGCTGGAGGCTCTGGAATCGCTTCCCCACCTGACTTATGAAGAAGAGTTGGAGGAGACGCGGTTGAAGAAGCTGAAACTTCGGTTGAAAGATCAGATGGAAGCGATGCTGAGCCAGTACCGGTCTCAGCAGGTCGCTTAGCATCAGGTGCGCGCAGTAGCGGTGATTGCATTTGGCCCGGTCGGCTTCGGCTGACCGGGCCTTTGGTTTTTAGAGAGAGAGTTTATGGAACCGGATGAGGAGCCGATTCGCATTCCCATCACCGACGTTTTCGATCTGCACACGATTCCGCCGCGGGACGTGAAGGTGGTGGTGGAAGAATACCTTCGCGAGGCGCACCGGCTGGGGTTCAAGGCGCTGCGGATCATCCACGGCCGCGGTATAGGGGTGCAGCGCGAAATGGTGCGTGCGGTTCTCTCGCGCACCGGTTTCGTGGCCGATTTCCGGGACGCTCCCGGTGAAGCCGGAGGATGGGGCGCCACCATCGTTACGCTGAGGTAGGAAGCGCCTTTGGTACGCTATGTGTATGCGGGTGCAAATCATTTGTTGGACGAGCGGGTCCGCCGGAACAAAATCCAGACCATCCCGCGCTTTTTCGGGACGGGCATTTGGAGGGGTGACCTGGCGGCCATGCGCGAGGACCATCCCCGGCGCACCGCCCTCCGGCCCCGGCGATCCAAGTGACCCTGCAGGCTGCTGAAGAAGGCCAAGACATGGCTGGCCGCGGATGAACGCAGATCAACGCCGATAAAGCAAAATTCTTATCAGTGTTTATCGGCGTTCATCGGCGGCTCAAGATCGTTTCCTTCGGCTATCGCTGCGCTACCGTCGCCGCTTGCCAGCGCACGGAAACCTCCTTGATCCGCTCCACCGCCTCCATCAGGTTGGCCAGCGAGTTGGCGTAGCTGAAGCGGATGTAGCCGTCGCCATGCTCTCCGAAACTGCCGCCATTCAGGCACGCCACGCCGGCTTCCTCCAGCAGGTAGCCGGCCAGTTCTTTGGAGGGGATGCCAGTGCCGGTCACGTTGGCAAAGGCGTAGAAAGCGCCGCCCGAATGCGCGCAGCGGAAACCGGGAACCTGGTCGAGGCCCGGGCAGAATGCGTCGCGGCGGCGGCGGAATTCCCCCACCATGGCGGCCACGCAATCCTGCGGTCCGGCGAGCGCGGCGATGCCGGCGCGCTGCGTGAAACTGGCGGTGCAGGAGTTCGAATTCACCATCAGCTTGCTCACCGCGTCCACCAGCCACTCCGGCATCACGCCGTAGCCCATGCGCCAGCCGGTCATGGCATAGGTCTTGGAGAAGCCGTCGAGGATGATGGTCTTCTCCAGCATCCCGGGGAAACCGGCGATGGAAACGGGCGCCTCGTCGCCGTAGTAGATCCGCGAATAGATCTCGTCGCTCAACACCATCACATCTCGCTCGCGAAGCATTCCGGCAACGGCCGCGATGTCCGCGCGCGGAATCACGCCTCCGGTGGGATTCTCGGGCGAGTTCAAAATGACCAGTTTGGTGCGGTCCGAAAGCCGGTCGCGAAAGAGATTGAGGTCGAAGGAAAAGCCGCGGCCCTCTTCGAGCGGCATGGGCACGGGCCGGGCGCCCAGGAAGCGGATCATGGATTCGTAAATCGGGAAGCCCGGATTGGGATAGATAACCTCGTCGCCGGGTTCGAGCAGGGCCATCATGGGGAAGAAAATGATGGGCTTGCCCCCGGGCACCACCGATACGTGCTGTGGCCCGACCGAAATTCCGCGCGACTGCGAAATGTGGGCGGCGATGGCTTCCCGCAGCTCGGGATAGCCCTGCGGGGGGCCGTAATGGGTCCAGCCGTCGTCGAGCGCCTTCTTGGCGGCTTCGACGACGTGAGGGGGAGTGGGGAAATCGGGTTCGCCGATCTCCAGGTGGATGACGCTGCGGCCCTGCGCTTCGAGCGCGCGGGCTCGTACCAGGACGTCGAAGGCGGATTCGACTCCGAGGCGACTCATTCGTTCGGCTAGTTTCATGATGGTCTCCGGCAGAGGGGGCCGCGGACCTCCAATCACCAAGCTTATCAGGCTTCCGCGCGCGCGATAGAATGGCTTTAGCGGACTAGTCCGCTTTAGATTCCACGTTTTGCGGGTTCCAGCGTCATCAGTTTAGAACCCGTGGAAACCGTCGTTTGCAGCCCGATGAGCGAAGTCGTCGAGCCCGGCCTGGAACTCCTGGAACGGCAGAGTCGCTTTGTTTCAGAGCACTTACGGCGGATTTTCATCCAGATTTACCGGATCGTGGAGAACGTGGCCGATGCCCAGGACCTGACCCAGGAAGCCTTCATCAAGGCCCTCCAACGCCAGGAGCAACTTAAGGACGAGCAGAAGGCGGCTCACTGGCTGTCGCGGATCGCCACAAATACGGCCATTGACTTTCTGCGCCGCAGTGGGCGCGCCACGTTTTGCGAGCTTGATGAAGCTCCTCAGAGCCATTCGGAAAGCCCGGAACAGGCGGTGCTGCGGTCGGAGGAACGGAATTATCTGGAGGATGGCTTGCGCCTGCTGAGCCCGCGGGAACGGGCGGCACTGATGCTGCGCGACGTGGAGGGACTGCCGGCGGAAGAGGTGGCCAGACGGCTCAATTGCTCCAAGGCCACGGTGCGCTCGCACATAGCCAACGCGCGCACCAAGTTCCGGCGCTATATGGAAAGAAGGAAGCGGTAGAAAGATGAAACATCCCGATGGGGCGACACTGGCACTACACGCGGGTGGGGACCTCGGGCCGATCGCCCGCTGGAGAACCCGGCACCACCTGGCGAAATGCGGGGATTGCCGCGATGAGGTCGCGCGGTTCCGCGGAGTGCGGGCGATTCTCCCCGAGCTGGCCGAGACGCCCGAGATTTCCTGGAACCGGCTGGCCGCGGAGATGAAGGCCAACATCCGGCTGGGGCTGGCGGCCGGCGAGTGCGTACGGACGGGCCCGACGCCCTGGCGCGAAACACCGCTGTTCACGCGCGCCCGCGCGGCGGTGGCGTTCGCCAGTGTGGTAGTGCTGCTGTTTGCGGGCCTGGTGCTGGAACATCCGGGGCCGGGCGCGCCCAGCTACGATGGCGTGGTGGTGCAGACCACGGCGAATGGAATTCAGGTGAGAGAGGGCGGCCAGGCGCTCCGGCTGCTGCACTCCGGCGCGCAAAACGTGCAGTACTCGGTGGGCGCGCAAGGCTCCATGAGGGCTCGTTACGTGGATCCCGAAACGGGCTACGTGACGATCAATAACGTTTATGCGGATTGAAACTCAAATGCGGCTGGCGGTACTGGGATTCCTGGGCGCGGCGAGCGTGCTGGCGCAGGATGTTCCGCTCGATCCGCGCAGCTCCATCAGTATCAACTTCGCCAAGGATTCGCCGGTGGCGGTGCTGAATGTGGCGACCGGCGAATCGCGCGCCACGGCTCGCGGCGCGGCTCTGGTGCTGGACCTGCACATGTCGCTGACGCTGCGCAACCTGAGCGCCAGCCGCATACACGGGGTGACGCTGCGGGTGGTGGCGCAGGAAGTGACGCTGGGCGGGAAAGGGTCGGTGGCGTACCCCAGCCTGAACGTGGGGCCGGGCGAAGCCTTCCCGGTTCGAATCGACATGCAACTGGTGCGGCCCACGCAGGCGGCCGCCGGACCGCTGGTGGAAGTGAACCTGGATGGCGTGCTGTTCCAGGACCTTTCCTTCTACGGTCCCGACCGGCTCAATTCGCGGCGCACCATGACCGCCTGGGAAATGGAGGCGCAGCGTGATCGCGAACATTTTAAGCGGGTGCTGGCGCAGAACGGGGCGGACGGGTTGCGCCACGAGCTGATTGAAAGCCTGGCGCGCCAGGCCGAGCGCCCGCAACTGGATGTGCGCGTGGCCCGCGGCGGGCCGGCGGTTTCCTCCGCTGCGGCGGGCGCCGAGCGCACGGAGCAGTTCGCTTTTCTGAAGTTCCCCGACGCGCCCGTAGAGCCGGTGGAGGGATGGGCGCAGCTTGCCGGAAATGAAGTGCGCGCCCCGCGCATCGAGGTGCTGAACAAATCGAGCAAGGCCATAAAGTACGTGGAACTGGGCTGGCTGGTGAGCGATCAGAAAGGCCAGCAATACATGGCGGCATCGCTGCCGGCCGCCGATCCGGCGCTCTACTTGCCGCCGGGGCGCACCGCGCGCGTGTTGCAGGAGACCGCGCTAAGGTTTTCGCGCAGCGGGCAGCCGGTGAGCATACAGGGCATGACGGGCTTTGTGAGCGAGGTGGAATTCGCCGATGGGAAGGTGTGGGTTCCCAACCGGCAGAACCTCGAGAACGCTCTCTTGCTGAAGGTGCTGCCGCCTTCCAACGAAGAGCAGCGGCTCTCAGACCTTTACCGCACTAAGGGAATCGGCGCGCTGATCGAAGAGCTGAGGAAGTTCTAGGGGGCGGAGAATTCGGGGCCAGAGACCAGCGTCCGCGCGGCGCTAAACCGCGCCTTGGGACGCGCGTGTCTGGCCCCAGACGGCTTTCATTGTGCGTTCATGTTTGGTCGCGCAGAATGGGTGACAAGGAGCCGCTCCACCGTGCGAATTCTGCTGGTAGAAGACGAAGGCCGGGTCGCGGGGTTTATCGCCAAAGGGCTGCGCGAACAGGCGTATGCCGTGGATATCGCCCGCGACGGCGAACAGGCGTTGTACCAGGCGGCGATCAACCAGTACGACATCGTGATTCTGGATGTCATGCTGCCGGTGAAGGACGGGCACGCGGTGTGCCGGGAGCTGCGCGGTTCGGGCTATCGCACCCCCATCCTTATGCTGACCGCACGCGGCGCCGTGGACGACCGCGTGGAAGGCCTCGATTCCGGAGCCGACGACTATCTCGCCAAGCCCTTCGATTTCAAGGAACTGCTGGCCCGGCTGCGGGCACTGCTGCGGCGGCCGGCCGGCTTGCGGCCCCAGGTGGCGCGGGTTGCCGACCTCACTTTGAACACGGCCAGCCACGCCGTCACACGCGCCGGGAAGCCCGTAAGCCTCACCGCCAAGGAATACGCGCTGATCGAATTCCTGGTGCTTAACGAGGGCCGGGTGGTGGGCCGCGAGCAGATCGCGCAACACGTCTGGGACGAGAATTTCGATCCGTTCTCGAATGTCATCGACGTGTACATCAAGCGCCTGCGCTCCAAGCTGGACACGGGCTTCAGCCGCCGACTGATCCACACTCGAAGAGGCGAAGGCTACATTCTCAAGCCGCAACCGGAGGGCAACGATGATTAGGAGCTTCCGGTTTCAGCTCACCGTCTGGTATGTGGCGCTGTTTTCATTGCTCTTCGTGGTGTTCAGCATCTTCCTCTACAGCTTGTTGTCCAAAGACCTGCGGACCCGCCTGGACCAATCGCTCACATCCGAAGCGAGCACCACTTCGGCCCTTTTCGAAGACGAGTTGGTGGAGGAAAAGGGCGACGTGCGCATGGCCGCATCTGAGGCTGTAGCCGGATTGCGGCTGCACGGGAGCCGGGTGGGGATCTTGGAAGGGAGTGGGCTGCTGGCGTCGAGCGGGCCGGTCTCGCAACAGGAATCCGGTGCGGTGGTGGCCGAGGCGGCTGGCAACGCCTCGCCGGACCGGGTGCTGGCGCTCCCGCAGTTGGGGCAGAACGGAGCGCGGGCCGCCACGCACCGCCTGACCGCTGTGGGACGGAGGTTCCTGATCTTCTCGATTGCGCCGCTCGATTCCATCGCCGCAGATCTGGGGGTGGTTCGCCGCGTGATCCTGCTGGCGCTGCCGTTGCTGCTGGGGCTGGCGGGAATCGGCGGCTACCTGCTTGCCACCCACAGCCTCGCGCCCCTCAATTGGATGGCTGAGCAGGCGCGGGAGATCACCGGCAGCAATCTGAACAGGCGTCTCGAGATCGGCCACGCCGCCGAAGAACTGGCGGTCCTGGCGGCCTCGTTCAACGAGCTGCTGGCGCGGCTGGACCAATCCTTCGAGAGCATGCGGCGCTTTGTGGCCGACGCCTCGCACGAGCTCCGCACGCCCATCGCGGTGATTCGCGGCGAAGCCGACGTAGCTCTTTCGCACGACCGCGAAGCGGGCGAATACCGGGAATCGCTGGCCATCGTTCTGGACGAATCGCGCCGCCTTTCGCGCCTGGTGGACGACCTGCTGAACCTGGCGCGCGCCGATGCCGGCCGCGTCAAGCTCGAGGTTCGGGAGTTTTATTTCAACGAACTGCTGGCGGAATGCTGCCGCTCGATGCAGGCCCTGGCGAGCGTTTCCGATGTCGCGCTCGAATGCGGTTCGGCCGGGGACGTGCAATTCCGCGGCGATGAGGGGCTACTGCGCCGCCTGGCGATCAACCTGCTCGATAACGCCATCCGCTACACGCCGCCGGGAGGCAGGGTCTCAGTGGCGCTGGAAGCGGACCCCGCCCGGGTGCGCATCCGTATTTCGGATACCGGAGTCGGAATCCCTGCGGAAGCTGCGCCGCACGTTTTCGAGCGCTTTTACCGGGCCGATAAGGCGCGCTCGCGCCAGGATGGCGGCTTCGGGCTGGGCCTCGCGATTGTGAAGTGGATCGCGGAGGCCCACGACGGCAAGGTGGAGTTAGCTCGCAATTCCGGGCCGGGAACCACATTTACGGTAACCTTGCCGCGTTGAATGCCCCGTGATACCTTCAGATTCGGACGAAAACGTCTCGAAAGCGAGGGCATGACGGATGAACCGCAGCGCACGCATCTTCTGTTTTCTCGTACTAACGCTGGCCGCATTGGTTGGTTGCTCCAGCCAGCCATCGGGCAATGAATCCAAGAAAGCCGAGACCGCGCCAGACAGAATCCAGGGAAAGGCCCAAGTTCTGGTGGAAGTGGGCGGAGGGGCGAGCGATGCCGCTCTGAACGCGGGTGGACCTTCTGTGTACATTTGGGAAGGCGTGAAGCGCTACCGCTTGTTCTTGAGGACGGCCACCGAGGTGGTCCACGGGGACGAGTATATTGCCGAGGGTGTCTACGCGCAAAAGGCCATTGACGAGATCGGCGATCCCGACCAGGGCAAGAACGGCTATCCGCTCCAATCAAGCTGCGAGCATGTGGTGAAGACGGCCTGGCCCGGCCAGGCCTTCGATGCCGTCGACGCGCAGGCCGCAGTTTTGCGCGCCATTGTGAAACGGTATCCCGCCAGGCCCGTGTTCCTGGTTACGCGGATACGGCCCGTTAAATCTACGGAGAGCGGCGCCGCTTCCGCGGAACCGAAGAAAGAGACCGCGGCTGAGGAGAAGAACATCCCCGAAGTCTCGGTTGCGGCGGATAAACAACGCGCTCTCTTGATTGAGGGTCCGCCGGTTCAAACCGCACCCCTTTGGGAGCCCGAGGGGGGAACGGTTCGTTGCAAAGTGGTCATCGGCCCGGACGGGAAAATCTCCGAGCTGGAAAGCACCGCGCAACTCTGTGAGAGTGTGCCGTGGTCTCAGTACAGTTATAAGCCCACGGTCCAGGGCGGCCACCCGGTCAAAGTGGGAACCGAGGTTGAAGTGCGCTTCGACCCGCGAAAGTGAAGGGGCGAAGCGATCCCGGAATTTGCCGGCTCATTCAACGCGCTGCTGTGGCTATCGGCCGCCAACTCCGGCTGGAACTTATCTGAAACGGCGAATACAAGGCAGCGGGGTGCGCGTGAGGATCCGGCTAAAGTAGTAACCGCACCAGCCTGATTCATCGTCTGTTCATGTCCCGGTTTCTATACTGGATCTTCCGATGCCGCACATTCCGTTGATTGTGGGGCTGGGTCTGGCCTTGTGCCAGGGCGCGTTTGCGCAAAACCCGCCCGCCGCTTCCCAGGACGCTCCCCTGAGACTGACTTTCGAAGACGCCATGGAACGAGCCCGCGCCAACAGCCCGCAGATCCTCTCGGCTAACCTTGCCGCGCTGATGGCGCGCGAGGATACCCTGCAGGCCAAGGCCGCTCTGCTGCCCAACGTCAATTCGTTCAACCAGTTCATCTACACCGAGGCCAGCGGCACGCCTTCCGGCGCGTTCGTGTCGAACGACGGCGTGCACGTTTACAATAACCAGGCCATCGTGCATGGCGACATTCTCGATCTTTCCAAGCGGGCCGATTACCGCAAGGCGCAAGTGGCCGAAGCCGTGGCGCGCGCCAAAGCGGAAATCGCCGCGCGGGGCCTGGTGGCCACGGTGACGGAGGGCTACTACGGAATGGTGTCGGCCATGCGCAAGTACACCAATGCGCAGCAGAGCCAGCGCGAGGCCGAACAGTTCCTGGACATCACGCGCAAGCAGGAACGCGGCGGCGAGGTGGCGCACTCCGACTCGGTCAAAGCCGAGATCGAGGTCTTAGGCCGCCAGCGCGACACCCAGGAAGCGCAACTCGCGCTGGACAAGGCCCGCATCGGCCTGGCGGTGCTCCTGTTCCCGGATTTCCGCCAGGATTTCACGGTGGTGGACGACCTGGATACGCCGCGTCCGCTGCCGGTGTTCAGCGAGATTCAGGCGCTGGCGGGGGAGAAAAGTCCGGATATCCGCGCCGCCCAGGCCACCGTGGAGCAGCAGAGGTGGGAGATCAAATCGTCGCACGCCGCGCTGCTGCCCACGCTGTCGGCGGATTATTTTTTCGGCCTCAATGCCAACCAGTTCGCCGTCCATAATCCCGAAGGTTACCGGAACCTGGCGTCGGTGTTCCAGGCCCAGTTGAACATTCCGATCTGGACGTGGGGCGCGGCGCGCAGCCGGGTGAAACAGTCGGAGCTGCGCCTGGAGCAGGCCAAGAACGACCTGAGCCTGACGTATCGCCAGCTTCTGGCCAACCTCAACACGTTCTACCTGGAGGCGGTGGCCGCCAATTCGCAGATCAATTCCCTTCGCCACTCATGGGACCTTTCCGCGGAGAGCCTCAAGCTGACGCTGCTGCGCTACCAGGCGGGCGAGGTTTCGGTGCTCGAAGTGGTGGACGCGCAGACCACCCTGGTGGGGGCGCGCAACGCGTATGACGACGGAATGGTGCGTTACCGGATCGCCCTGGCGGACCTTCAAACACTCACGGGGGCGTTTTAGCCAATGCAGAAAACCACAATCCTTCTCATCACCTCCTGCCTGGCAGCCACGATGGGCTGCTCGAAGAAGGAGGAGAACGAAGCCGAAGCGCCCGCGCCGGTGCAGGTGACGGCGGTGACCCAGGATACCATCCGGCGGATTGTCAGCGGTGATGGCATGCTTTACCCGCGGGACCAGGCCAGCGTGATGCCCAAGATCGCCTCGCCGGTGGAAAAGTTTTACGTGAACCGCGGCGACCACGTGAAGCAAGGGCAGCTTCTGGCGGTGCTGGAGAACCGCGACCTGACCGCCCAAACCGCCGAAGGCAAGGGCGCGATGGACCAGGCGGAATCCAATTTGCGAACGACCTCGGGCGCGTCGATTCCGGAGTCGGTGGTCAAGGCGCAAACCGATGTGGAGGCAGACCGGGAAACGATGGATGCCGCCAAGAAGGTGCTCGACAGCCGCGAGCAGTTGTTCAAGGAAGGCGCGCTGGCGCGGCGGCAGGTGGATGAGGCGCTGGTGAACTACACGCAGGCCAAGAGCCAGTTCGAAGCCGCCCAGGAGCATCTGAGGGTGTTGCAGGCGGTCGCCAAAGAGGAACAGATCAAGACCGCTTCGGCGCAGGTGGAAGCCGCCAAGGCGCATCATCAATCTCTGGAAGCGCAGCTCAGTTATGCGCGGATACTCAGCCCCATCGGTGGGGTGATCGCTGACCGGCCGCTGTATGCGGGTGAAATGGCCACCCCCGGCACGCCGCTCGTCACGGTAATGGATATCTCGCGCGTGGTGGCCCGCGTCAGTGTTCCGCAGAGCCAGGCGGGCATGGTCAAGGTGGGGCACCCGGCCACCATCACCCAGGTTGATAGCGGTCAGGAAGTGCCGGGCAAAGTGATTGTGGTAAGCCCGGCTACGGACCCCGCCAGCACCACCGTGCAAGTCTGGGTGGAGGCGGAGAATCCGGGCGAGCGGCTCAAGCCGGGCGCCAGCGTGCACGCCACGATTATCACTGAGATGTTCAAGGCCGCGACAGTGGTGCCGGTTTCTGCCATTCTGCCGGGAGAAGAAAAGGGCACGGCCGTTTTGACGGTGAGCGCGGATTCGACGGCGCACAAAAAGCCGGTAGAGCTGGGTGTCCGCGAAGGCGACAAGGTACAGATCCTGAGCGGCGTCAGGCCGGGTGAAGAAGTGGTGGTGGTGGGCGGCCTGGGCGTGGACGATAAAGCCAGGGTGAAAGTGATCGATACCAGCGTGGCGGAAGAGGAAGACGAGGACGAGAATCCGGCGCCGCCGGACGCCAAAGCGAAATGAGCGACCTTTCGACATCTCCACCCGTTACCGCGGCCGCCGGATCGCCGCACTGGACCGCACGCCACGGCAAGCCGATCGTTTTCGTCATCCTGACGATGGTTGCCGTGGGCATCTACCTGGCGCTCACAATCCCGGTAGCGGTTTTCCCGGACACCAATTTCCCGCGCATTGTGATCGGGGTGGACAACGGCGTGTTTCCCATCGACCAGATGCTGGTGACGGTGACGAAGCCGCTCGAAGAAGCCGTCAACACGGTGCCGGGGCTCGACTATGTGTGGTCCATAACCAGCCGCGGCACGGCCGAGATCGACCTGTTCTTCACCTGGAAAGTGGATATGTACCGCACGCTGGAACTGGTGAACGCGGCCATCGCGCGCATACAGCCCACGCTGCCGCCCACCGCGAAGATTGTGGCCAACCGCCTGACTTTCGCCGCCTTCTCCATCATGGGCTACAGCCTGACCTCGGACACGGTACCGCAAACCCGCCTCTGGGAGATGGCCACCTACGACCTGAAACCGCGGCTGAACCGCCAGCCCGGAGTGTCGTCGATCGTGGTTCAGGGCGGGCAGGTTCCGGAGTTCCAGGTTCAGCCCGACCCCGCCAAGCTGGTCCAGACGGGCGCCACCATTTCCAACATCCTGGATGCCATCGGCCGCAGCAACATGATCGATTCACCCGGGCTGATCGAGACTAACCACCAACTGGTGCTGAGCCTGGTGAGCGGGCAGGCGCGGACTCCCGAAGAGATTGCCAACATCGTGGTGAAAACCACGCCCGCGAACACGCCGGTGCACATCGGCGACATCGCGATCGTGGGGCCTTCGGTGATGCCAGTCTACACGGTGGTGACCGCCAACGCCAAGCCCTCGGTGCTGCTCTACGTGTTCCGCCAGCCGGACGGCAACACGGTGATGGTGGCCGATGCCATTCATGCGGAGATCGATCAAATCCGGAAGGAGCTGCCCAAAGGCATCGAATTGCGCCCCTTCTACGATCAATCGGAGATGGTCAACGACTCGATCAGCAGCGTGCGCGACGCGATCCTGATCGGGCTGGTGCTGGCGTCGCTGATCATGGTGCTGTTCTTGCGGGACTGGGGGACATCGCTGGTGGCAGGGCTGGTGATTCCGGCCACCATCGCGGTGACCTTCATCGGCCTGCGCATCATGGGCGAGAGTTTCAACCTGATGACGCTGGGCGGATTGGCCGCGGCGGTGGGACTGGTGATCGACGACGCCATCGTAGTGGTGGAGAACATCGTGATGCATCGCGACAGGGGCCAGACGCGCGCCGAAGCCATCCGCAGCGCGATCCGCGAGATCCGCGTTCCGCTGGTGGGCTCTACCGTGACGCCCATCGTGGTGTTCCTGCCGCTGATTTCCATCACCGGAGTGACGGGCGTGTTCTTCCGCGCGCTGGCCGTGACCGTGGGGATGGCGCTGCTCACGTCGCTGGCGTTGGCCCTGACGTGGACTCCGACCCTCAGCCACTACTTCATCCGCAGGCGGGCCGGCGGCCACAGCGAGGAGGAGCACCACAACGTGCCGGCCTGGCTCATGAACTCGTACGAGCGGGTGCTGAGAGTGGCGCTCCAATACCCGCTGGCGCTGGCGGGCTTCTGCATTCTGCTGATCGGCGGCTCGTACCTCTGTTACCGCAATTGCGGGTCGGACCTGCTGCCCGCTATGGACGAAGGCGGGTTCATCATCGACTACATCATGCCGGCGGGCTCGTCGCTGGAAGAAACGAACCGCGTGGTTTCTCACGTAGAGCAGATCCTGCGCGCCGTCCCGGAGGTGGAAGGCACTTCGCGGCGCACCGGCCTGCAACTCGGCCTGGCGGCTGTGACAGAAGCCAACACCGGGGACATCTCGGTGAAGCTGAAACGCCAGCGCAACCGCAGCACCGACGAGGTGATCGCCGAGGTGCGCGCCAAGGTCACGAAAGCCGAACCAGTGCTGGACGTGGAGTTCATGCAGTTGCTGCAGGACATGATCGGCGACCTCACCAACGCGCCCGAACCGGTGGCCATCAAGCTCTTCTCGCAGGACCCCGATCTGCTGCGGGCGTGGGCGCCGAAGGTGGGCGACACCATCAAGAAGATTCCGGGAGTGGTGGACGTGCTGGACGGCATCGAGAACACCATCAGCGGCCCGGCCACGCTGTTCAACGTCGATCCATCGGTAACAGCGCGCGCAGGCTTTTCCCCCGAGGAGGTGGAACTGGACACCAGCGCCATTCTCCAGGGTGAGCCGGCTTCGCTGCCGGTGGTGCTCAACGACCGCGCTTACACCATTCGCGTCCGTTTTCCGGAGCAGACGCGCGCGTCAACGGAGGCCATTCGCAACACGCTGCTGGTCAGCTCGACGGGGAAGACCGCGACGCTCGGCTCGCTGGCCAAAGTGGTCGAGATCCCCGGTCAAACCGAAATCCGGCGCGAAAACCTGCAGCGCGACGTCACCGTAACGGCGCGATTCGAAGGCATGAATCTGGGCGACGGAATGGCCAAGGTGCAGCAGGCCATCGCCGAGGCCAACGTGCCGCCCAGCATCCGCGTGCAGTACGGCGGCCAGTATGAGGAACAGCAGAAATCCTTCAAGGACCTGGCGTTTGTGCTGCTGCTGGCGATCGTGCTGGTGTTCATCGTTCTGCTGTTCGAATTCGGCGATTTTGCCGCGCCCGTCGCGGTGCTGGCGTCCGCGCTGCTCTCTACCTGCGGCGTGTTTCTGGCGCTGTTGATTACCGGGACCACGTTCAACCTGTCATCGTTCATGGGCCTGATCATGGTGATCGGGATCGTCGCCAAGAACGGCATATTGCTGCTGGACGCGGACCAGAAGTTCCGGGCGGCGGGCATCCCGGCGGAAGAAAGCATGATGCGCGCCGGTGAGCGCCGGCTGCGTCCCATTATGATGACCGCGCTGGCCACCGTGGCCGGCATGTTACCGCTGGCGCTCGCTCTGGGCGCCGGCTCTCAAATGCTGCAACCCCTGGCCATCGCGGTGATTGGTGGAATTCTGGCCTCGATGGTTCTCTCACTGGTAGTGACTCCGGCCGTTCGTTACTATATAGGAGGCCGGGACTGACTCAAGAGGAGTAACGCGATGAAGAAGCTTATGACAGCAGGTCTCCTGATAGCCACGGCGTTTGCCGCAGAAGGCTACAAGGTTCTCAGCAAGATCAAAATCGGCGGCACCGGTGGATGGGACTATGTAGCTTTTGACAACACCAACCGCCGGATTTATGCCTCGCACGGCACGGCGGTCGAGGTAATCGATCCCGATGCCGGCAAGGTGGTGGGACAGATTACGCAACTGCACGGCGTTCACGGGATCGCCATCGCGCCGGAGCTCAACAAGGGATTCATCAGCAACGGTCAATCCAACAGCGTGACGGTCTTCGATCTGAAGACGCTTGCCAAGCTGGGCGAGCCGGCCACGGGCACTAACCCCGATGCCATATGTTACGAGCCGAAAACGCAACGGGTATTCACGTTCAACGGGCGCTCCAACGATTCCACGGCCATCAACGCCAGGAACAATGAGATTGTGGCAACCTTCCCCCTGGAAGGGAAACCGGAATTCTGCGCGGTGGACGGGACCGGCAAGATCTACAACAACCTGGAAGACAAGAGCGAGGTGATCGAGATAGATGCCGCCAAGCCGGCTGTGACCCGGCGCATGTCACTGGCCCCGGCTGAGGGTCCCTCGGGCCTGGCGATTGACGTCAAGAACAGGAAACTTTTCTCAGTGTGCGACAACAAGATGATGGCGGTGATAGACATTGCCACCATGAAAGTGATCGCCACGCCGGCCATCGGCAGCGGCCCGGATGCGGCGGGCTTCGATGCGGGCCTGGGGCTGGCGTTCAGTTCGAATGGCGAGGGAACTCTGACTATTGTCAAGTTAGTCAACGGAAAGTACGAAGCCGTGGACACAGTGACCACAGAGCGCGGCGCGCGCACCATGACGGTGGACCAGAAGCTACACCGCGTGTATCTGCTGGCGGCGGAGTACGGCCCCGCACCGGAAGCCAAAGAAGGGAAGAAGGGGCGGCCGCCGGTGCTGCCGGATTCCTTCCATGTGCTGGTGGTGGGGAAGTAAGCCGGGTCGGCACACCGTTCAGATGGCCCGCGAGACGATTTGCCGCAGCTCCTCGGGCGTCAGCACAATGGGATTCCCCTTCATGCTGCTGGCCTGGGCCGCTTTCTCGACCAAATCCGGGATATCGGCCTCAGTGACGCCATAGGCGCGCAGCGGCGGAATCTCAAGCCGGCGGCAGATTTCCGCCGTCCAACGGACACCATCCTCGGCGGTGGCTTGCGAGCCGCCGGTAAGCAGGCGCGCCACTTCGCCGTAGCGCCCGAGCGCCTGGCTGGCCGGTGCCCGCGCGCGGAGGGCCTGAATGTTGACCGCTATCGCGTGCGGCAGCAGAGCCGCGCAGGCCGCGCCGTGCGGGGCGGGGAACATGCCGCCGACCGGCGCCGCAAAGCCGTGTACCGCGCCCAGCCCGGCGTTGGCCAGCGCCAGTCCGCCCAGCAGGCTGGCCCAGGCCATATCGGTGCGGGCCTGGCGGTCGCCGCCGTCTTCCCAGACACGCGGCAGGGCGCCGGCGGCGCGGCGGATACCTTCGACGCAGAACAGGTCGGTCATGGGATTGGCGCGCACCCCGACGTAAGGCTCGATCAACTGCGTGAGGGCATCCAGGCCAGTGGAGGCGGTGACGGCGCGCGGCAAACCGAGGGTCAACTCCGGGTCCACCACCGCCAGCCGGGGCAGCATGGAACTGCCGCGCAGACTGGCTTTGACGCGGTGCTGGGGCGAAGCCAGGACGGCGTTGCGGGTGACTTCCGAACCGGTGCCGGAGGTGGTGGGGATGGCGATGAAGGGCACCGAAGCGCGCGCGAGCGGCTGGCCGGAGCCGACGACCTCGAGGTAGTCGAGCGGGTCGCCGGGGTTGGCCAGCATGGCGGCCAGCGCCTTGCCAGCGTCGATGGCGCTGCCGCCGCCCAGGGCAATCACCAGGTCGCACCGCTCCGCACGCGCGTATTGGCTGCCGTGGCGGACCATCTCGATGGTGGGCTCGCCGGCTACCGCCAACGGCAGGCAGGCGACCCCGGCGCCTTCCAGGCCGGCCACCAGCGGCGCAGCGAGTTCCGGCGGCGCACCCGTGACCACCAGCGCGCGGCGGCCCATGGCGGCGGCGGCCGCGGGCACCTCCCGCACCTTGCCCACACCGAAGAGAATGCGCGCCGCGGTGGCGAACTCGAACCCGATGGCCATTACCAACCCTGGTCGGCGGGATAGATGTTGGCGTAGGCCACGCGGCTGCGCGGCTCGGCCAGCATGTCCGCCACCTTTTCGGCCCAGGCGTGGTAATGCGCGGTGGCCTTATGGTGGGTGGTGGCTTCGGTATCGCGGTAGGCCTCCAGCAGCACGAAGCGCGAGGGGTCGTCGGCCTGCTGGAGGACGTCAAAGCGGGCAATGCCCGGCTCCTTCACGCTGTTGGCGGCGTTTTCAATGGTGGCCAGCTTAAAGGCTTCGATGTGTTCCGGTTTGACATGCACGTGCACGTGAACGATCAGCATGGGATGGCTCCATCCAACTATGATAGGGGACAAAGTCGCGCTAGGGGAGAAAGTCGCCAGCCTTACGCCGGGTAGTACCCTTCGCGGGTTTGCACGACCGTCCCTTTTTGCTTGGTGGTGAGATGGATTCGGCGATATCCGTGGTCCGTGCCCTGCTGGTCGGATGTGTAACCGAGGCTGTACTGGCTGCGCAGATCCTCTTCGATGGCCTCGAAAACCTTGTCGATGGGCCACTTGTGAGAGACCTCGAAGAAGCGGCCGCCGGTTTCTCTCGAAATCTGTTCCAGAATCTTCTTCCCGTCTGGACGGTTCATGGTCGGATATCGGTTGCCTCCGCCCATGCCTCCCCTGCGCCCCATGCGAGGCCCGCCGAAGCCGCCCATGTTGTTTCCATAGCCGTATGGGTCCTCGAATAGAATCGAGTAGACCAGGGTATCGGCCCGCTGCGCCGATTCGACGGCGCTGCCCAGCGTCTCCCTGCTGCCGGTATCGACGCCATCGGAGAGAAGAATCACCGCCTTCCGGCCCTTCTGCTTCCGCATGATCTCGTCGCCCGCCAGATAGACGGCGTCGTAAAGGTCGGTGCCGCCGCCGCGGCGCCCGCCTTGCCCACCTTGCCCGCCGCCGGGATAAGGATAATTGCCGCCTCCACCCTGCTGCTGGCGCTGCAATTGCGGCTCGCCCAACTGGTTCAAAGCCTTCTCCAGCTTCTCGCGCGAGTTGGTGAGGTCTTCGAGCAGCTCCACCTCGAAATCGAAATGGATGACGAACGCCTGGTCCTTATCCGGCCGCAGCACCTGCTCAAAGAAGCGGATGCTGGCGCTGCGCTCGGCGGGAATCTCGCGCCGTTCGCTGCCGCTGGTGTCTACCAGCAGCCCCAGGGTAAGGGGAAGGTCGGTTTCGCGTGAGAAGTAACTGATGGTTTGGGGGCGGCCGTCCTCGTCCAGGAGAAAGTCATCCTTGGTGAGGTCGCGGACAATCTGGTCGTTCTTGTCCCGGACGGTGGCGAGGACATTCACCACCTTGACGTCGGCGGAAAAGGTGGTGTTGGATTGCGGGTTGGCTGGCGGATTGGCTTGCTGGCCTCGCAGCAGACGCGCCGCCGGCAACAGGGCGAGCGCCGAAAGCAGACTCCGCCGCGAGAGATTGGCTTCAAAGGGCATTTTGTTACAGAGAGATGCATGGCGAAGGCAATTGGTTACCTGTTCATGGGTCTAATCCGTCCTCTGGACGACCGGAGAGGCCAGGGACCCGGCGAGCCACTGCTATAGAGCGAAGTTGCGTCCATGTTTTCGCGGTTTGCGTGGCGGAACTCCTCGAGCGCTTCGAGGTACCGGTCGTAAGCTCGATTCCTCTCTTCGTTCCAGATTTCTGCGACTCTACGGTCAAACTCTTGACGGGCGCATTCGTAGACCACCCGATCGGCCTGGATATAGCGCTCGATGGCCAGTACGTCCTCCGCGGTAGCGTAAAACGCCCGTCGCTCCTGGCTCACCAACCGATTGTTAAACAGGACCAACGGGAATCCCTCGGTCAGGTGGAGGAAAAAAAGGAACCGCTCGAAGGCCTCGCAATAGCCGACCAGGTGAAACCTCGACCGGATCCGCTCTGCGATGGCTACCCGGTCTTTGAGCAATGAGGGCGCCCATTCCGGACCCAACAAAGTTCTGGCTTGCCAGTCGTGCATGGAGACGAATTCCGCGTAGCGCCGCGCAAACAAGTCCAGCTCAACGAATTGTGCAAGCGATATGTTGTTCTCGTGAATCTCCCGGCCCACGGCTTCCCAGGCATCGCCGTGAAATCGGGCATGCAGATAGCCGGAGATAACTCGTTCCGCTGGGCTCCGCACAAGGGTGAGCCACCGCGCTTCCGGACAAACGGGACGCAAGCGTCCGGCGTTGTGACCGGCGATCACTTTGAAACGCCCCCGCTCTTCCGCGGGGAGAGCAGCGAGTCTTTCCAGTTCCAGCCGATTAGGCTCCAAAAACCCGGGAACGATGCACCGCTCCTCAGGCTGAAACGCTGCCGGCAGGTAGGAGAGGTTAAAAGTGGTTCCTGCCGTCTTAAAAGTATGATCGAAAATATAGGTCATCGCCAGATGCTCGGGGGTCTGCCTGCCGGTCTGGTCTCCTGTTAGTTTAACATCTGGCTTCATTCGGGACCGGGGCACGGCGGTTTCGCGCAGCCACGGGGCAGCCACCGGGCTTGACTCTCCGGTATAATAAAAGGCAGATGGTTTTCAGCCGCCCGCGGGAGCGGGTTGACGAAGCTTCGAACCACTCCGGTTTGACCGTCCTATTCTGTCGCCGTTTTTCCCCGCTTGGAGGTACTCAGCACCCGCTCAATGAAAGCTAGCGTGCGTATCAGCCGAGGCGTCGAAAGCCTCTTTGGCACCCGCGATGAAAACATCCGGTTGTTTGAATCGGGATTGAGCGTCCACACGCAACTGGTGGACAACAATCTTGAGATCGAAGGCGAAGCCGGGAACGTTTCCCGTGCGGAAAGCATCCTGGAAGATTACGCCGCGCTGGTGCGCGAAGGCCACGTTTTCAATAACGGCGACCTGAACAGCTACCTGCGTGTGGTGACGCTCGATCCGGAAGTGTCTCTGCGCGCCCTGGTCGAGAGCGGCCGGCAGCGCAACTTCGGCAAGAAAGCGCTGGCGCCGAAATCGGTCAACCAGCGCCGCTACCTGGAGGCCATCGAGCGCAACGACATGGTCTTCGGCATCGGCCCGGCGGGCACCGGCAAGACCTACCTGGCGGTGGCCATGGCCATCTCCGCCTTGATGTGCAAGCGGGTGGCGCGCATCATCCTGACGCGGCCGGCGGTGGAAGCGGGCGAGCGGTTGGGCTTCCTGCCGGGCACTTTGCAGGAAAAAGTGGACCCCTATCTGCGCCCGCTCTACGACGCGCTGTACGACATGCTCGATAGCGATCGCGTCGAAAAGCTGCTGGAGCGCAACGTCATTGAAGTGGCGCCCATCGCCTTCATGCGCGGCCGCACGCTGAACGACAGCTTCATCATTCTGGACGAGGCGCAGAACAGCACCGCCGAGCAGATGAAGATGGTGCTGACGCGCCAGGGCTTCAATTCCAAGATGGTGGTGAATGGCGACGTGACGCAGATCGACCTGCCCACTGGCCGCCGCAGCGGGTTGCTCGAAGCGGTGGACGTGCTCAAGGGGGTGGAAGGCATCAGCTTCGTGCAGTTCGACGAGCGCGACGTGGTGCGTCACAACCTGGTGCAGCGCATCGTCAAAGCCTACGAGCGTTACAACGAGACCGCCGGCGCGGGCCGCCAGCTTACCCTGAAACTGGCCGAGCCTGACGCGGGCGCCCCCGAGACAGCTCCGGGAGCTTGATCCCGCCCCATGCCCTCACCCGCAGGCAGTAGCGTTACGTTCCGGCGCGTGCCGGCGGATTTCGGCCGCCGGGCCATCGAGCGATTCGCCCGGCGCCTCGAGGTGGAAGTGGCCCAGGGGTGCCCGTTCGACTGCCTGATCGCCGACGATGCCGAACTGCGCCGCCTGAACCGTGAGTTTCTGGGCGAAGACTACCCCACGGACGTGCTTGCATTCCCAGCCCCTGGCCCGACCCGCGAAAGCCGCGGGTACCCCGCCCGACTCGGCGACATCGCCATCTCTTTTCCGCGCGCCCGCGCGCAGGCACGCGCCTTCGGCCATGACACCGGGCAGGAGATCCAGGTCCTCATGCTGCACGGGCTGCTGCACCTGCTGGGCATGGATCACACGACCGACGGCGGCCGGATGGCGCGAGTGGAAAAGCGCTGGCGCGCGCGCCTGGGGCTGCCCGACGGCCTCATCGAGCGGGTGCGGGCATGATCCTGGCGGTTGCGGTTGCCACGCTCATCTCGGTTCCCTTGCTGGGCCTGGTGACCTTCGTGCAACTGCTGTACCTGGAGAGCCTGAGGCTGCGCACGCGCGATCTCCCCTCGCTCAAGTTTTTCAAAGAGACGCTGGAAGACAGGCTGGGGCTGAAGACGGAAGATGGCGCCGGTGCATTCTCGCTGATCAAGCACACGCTGCTGGTGCTGCTGGGCATTTTCTACTTCGCGTGGTTCGCGGATGGCGAGCCGTGGCACGCGGCGGTCTTCGGGCAGGCCGTTCTGGCAGTGTGGCTGACCATGGTGGCGGTATCCTACGCGCTGCCCCAGTTTCTGTACCGCCGCACCACCGGCCAATGGCTTGTGCCGCTGGTGCCGGCTCTGCGCGCTCTGGCGTGGACGGCCGGCCCGTGCGTGGCGGTGCTGGGCTTCTTCCAGTCGCTGGTGGATCTCACCGATGACACCGCGGCCGCGGAAGAAGCGCCCACTTCCGCCGAAAACATCGAGGCGCTGATCTCGGCGGGCACCGAAGAAGGGCTGATCGAAGAGGAAGACCGGGAACTGATCCAGTCGGTGGTCGAGTTCGGCGACAAGGTGGTGCGGGAAGTCATGACGCCGCGGCCGAATATCGTAGCCATCTCCGCGGATGCCACGCTGGAACAACTGCGGCAACTCGTGATCAACGAGCAGTACTCGCGCATTCCCGTGTACGAGCGCAACATCGACCAGATCACCGGCTTCGTCCACGTGCGCGACATGTTCGAGGTGGAAGAAGAGGAGCGCGAGCACCGCACGGTACGCGAGCTGGTCCGTAACCTCATATTCGTCCCCGAAACCAAGCCCGTCAGTGACCTCATGCGCCAGATGCAGCAGGAAAACACGCACATGGTGATCGTGGTGGATGAGTACGGGAACACCGCCGGGCTGGCCACCATGGAGGACCTGCTGGAGGTGATCATCGGCGAGATCCGCGACGAGCACGAGCCCGATAGCGACGTCACCAAAGATGGCCGCGGCGGCTGTATCGTCTCCGGAAGTTTCGACCTGGACCGCGTGGCCGACCTGTTCCCATCGTTTCACCGCGAGGAGGATATCGAATCCACCACTGTGGGCGGCCTGGTGAGCGAGTGGCTGGGACGCGTGCCCAAGGCCGGGGAGGCGGTGGATCGGGACGGCATCCGCATCGAGGTGCTGGCCAGCGACGATCTGCGCGTGGACCAGGTTCGCATCGGCAAATCGCAGACGGTGACGCATGAATAACGGCTTCAGGTCCGGCTTTGTCTCGCTCGTTGGGCGGCCCAACACGGGAAAATCGACGCTGCTCAACGCCCTGGTGGGGCAGAAGATCGCCATCGTCGCGGACCAGCCGCAGACCACCCGCACCTCCATTCAAGGGGTGGTCACGCGGCCCGAGGCGCAGATTGTGTTTGTCGACACGCCCGGCATCCATAAGGCCGATTCACCGCTCAACAAGCGCCTGATGGACACGGTTCGCGCCGCCCTGGAGGAACGCGACCTGCTGCTGCTGGTGGTGGACGCCGCGCGTCCGTTGGGAGAAGAGGACCGGCGCACGGTAGACCTGGTGCGCAAGAGCGGGACGCCGGTGGTGCTGGTGCTCAACAAGATCGACCTGATGAAGGAGAAGGCCCGGCTGCTGCCGCTGATCGCCGAGTACAAGGAGATTCACGAGTTTGCGGATTACGTCCCCGTTTCGGCGGTGAAGGGCGACGGCCTCGAAGATCTGCGCCAGGTGATTCTGGCGCGCTTGCCGGAGGGGCCGGCCTACTTCCCCGGGGATTATGTCACCGACCAGCCCGAGCGGTACCTGGCCGCCGAGCTGATTCGCGAAAAAGTGCTGCACGCCACGCGAAAGGAAGTGCCGCACGCGGTGGCGGTGATGGTGGACAAGTGGGAAGAGACGCCCAACATCACTCGAGTTTACGCCACCATACGGGTGGAGCGCGAGGGCCAGAAGGCCATCGTCATCGGAACCGGGGGCGCCATGCTCAAGAAGATTGGGACGCTGGCGCGTCAAGAGATGGAGCGGCTGTTGGGAGTGAGAATCTATCTCGACCTGCACGTGCGCGTGGAGCCGGGGTGGCGCGAGAAGCCCGCCTTCCTGAACGCGCTGGACTGGCGTACAATGGCCGGAGAAGATGATTTCTAAAATCTGCGGTACGCTTGTGGTTCTGCTCCTGCTGGCCGGCGTCTGTCTGGCCGCGGAAAAACCCCTTACCGACGACGCCGTCTACAACCAGGTCCGCATCAAGCTGGCCGATGACCCGGTGGTGAAGGGCGGCGGGCTCGATGTGGACGTGAAACAGGGCGTGGTCACGTTGAGCGGCACGGTGGAGCTGGAGGTTCAGAAGGAAAAAGCCGTCAAGGTGGCGAAGAAGGTGAAGGGCGTCAAAGAGGTAATCGATCACATCGAGATCAGGAACAAAAGCGCGGGCAAATGAACCGCTCGGCCCGAACCTGTTTTGCCGCCGCCCTTTTCTCTCTCCTGGCTTGCGCGCAGGACTTTTCCGAAATCACGTTGGGCAAACTGGCCGATGGCTACCGCTTCACGGAAGGCCCCGCGTGGTCCAAGGATGGCTACCTGATTTTCAGCGATACCCCCAGCGACCGCCTTCTGAAATGGGTTCCGGGCCATGCCCCCGAAGTCTTCCGCGCGGACGCCCATGGCCCGAGCGGCAACGCTTTCGACGCCGACGGCCGTCTCTACACCTGCGAGACGCGCTTGCGCCGCGTGACCCGCACCGATAAGAGGGGCAAGATCGAAGTGCTGGCGGACCAGTGGGAAGGCAAGCGGCTGAATGCGCCCAGCGACGTGGTAGTGAGCCGATCCGAGCACGTCTATTTCACCGATCCCGCATTCGGAGAACAGTCGGACCACCGCGAGCTGGATTTCTACGGCGTCTATCACCTTCCGCCGAGAGGCCCCATGAAGCTGGTGGCCAGGCCCGCCGGGCGTCCCCACGGCATCGCGCTCTCGCCCAACGGCCGCATTCTGTACGTCTCCAATGCGGACGAGCACAACATTCGCGCGTACGACGTGGACCGCAATGGCGACGCCTCGGGCGAGCGCGTGCTGGTTTCCCGAATCGACGGCGTGCCCGGCGGCATTGGTGTGGACGAGAAGGGCAACCTGTATGTGGCCGCCAAGGGAATCGCGGTCTACAGCCCGGAGGGCCGGCTGATTCACGTCATAGAGATGAAAGAACTGCCCTCCAATTGCGCGTTCGGAGAGACGGATTACAAATCGTTGCTAATTACCGCGCGGGGGTTGGTGTACCGGGTAAGGCTGGACGTGAAGGGGGCGGGGCCGTAAGGATCCTGGCGTGGGCGTTGAGTTAAGGGTGGTGGGCGGATTTTTGGTGGTCTGCGTAATACATGCCGGCCCATCTAAGCCCGGCGGCGTAAGGCGAGGGTAATTTGGGGGTCGAACCACTCCCGGAGAGCGCGACGGCCTATTTCACCAGGCGCGGAGACATCCGGCGGCGAATGCCGCCGGATGTGGGCTGCCGGAGTCGTTCGGGATTGGGGAAGATGAGAGAAGACTCCAAAAGAGGCGGTTGGATCTATAATCAACACCGGGCCAGGACGGCAAAATGGAAATCCTGGCTAAGTTAGTTCGTCCGGCGTTGCGGCCCTTCTGGGCTTCCGTGACGGTTCGGCGGGCGTTATGCCCGGATGCCAATAGGGAGAAACATCATGATACTTTCGATTCGAACCGGCGGCGCCGTGCTCTGCGCCCTGGCCATCTCCGCGGCGTTTGCGCAAACCAGACCAGCGGATCTGGCCGTTCCCCATCTGGAGAAGCGCGGCTTGGCCACGCAGTTGATCGTCGACGGGAAACCCTTCCTCGTTCTGGGCGCGGAGCCGCCCACCAGCGGGCCATCCAACCTCGAGTATCTGCGGTACATGTTACAGGTGCTGGCCGACACGAACCAGAACACCGCGGCGACTGCTGTGGGGTGGAACTGGATCGAGCCCCAGCAAGGCAAGTACGACTTCCGGATCCCGGATGCCATGATCGAGGACGCCCGGCAGATCGGCCAGCGCATCGTCCTGGTGTGGTTCGGAAGCTGGAAAAACGGCGTCTCCAGCTTCGCGCCCACCTGGGTGAAGGCTGACCAGGATCGCTTCCCGCGCGTACAAGTCAGAGACGGCCAAACCGCCGAATCCCTCTCCACCTTGAGCCAGAACAACTGGGAAGCGGATGCCAGCGCGTTTGCGGCCCTGATGCGCCATATCCGCGAAGTGGACCGGTCGCACCGCGTAATCATGGTTCAAGTGGAGAATGAAATCGGCATTTTCGGCGACTCGCGGGACCGGTCCGGTCTGGCCAACAAAGCATTTGGCGCGCCCGTCCCGGCCGACCTTATGGATTACCTCCAGAAGCACAAAGATGATTTGCATCCGGATCTCCGCAAGGTCTGGGAAGGGACTGGCTTCAAAACCTCGGGGACGTGGGAAGAGGTATTCGGCAAGGGTCCGAACACGGACGAGATCTTCATGGCCTGGAACTATGCGCGCTATGTCAATCGGGTCGCGGAGGCCGGCAAGAAGGAATACCCGGTCCCTATGTTCGTGAATGTGTGGGGCATTCAAGGCTGGGGGCGTGGTCCGCGTGGCGAGGCGTTTGACCATGTACTCGACATATGGAAAGCAGGCGCGCCGATGGTGGACATATCCGTTCCCCATGCCAACATGGGGGGATCTTCCAACCAGGGCGTCGCGAATCGCATAGTCGATATCACCACACGGTACGCCCGCTCCGGCAATCCGTTCTTCACTGTCGAAGCGGCGGACGGCGAAAGTGGCGCTGCACAAGCCTTCTATGCCATCGGTCAGCAACGCGCCATCGGGTATTCCGGGATGGGTAACGACGGCTTGCTGGAGTGGTTCACAAAGACCGGCATCAATTTTCCAGCGGCGTTCTCTCCGCCGGGCATGGATTCGCCAACACGGCTGGTGGGGTTTGGCGGGCCCGGGTCTACCAAGCCACTCCTCCCGGTACCTCCCGAATACGAAGCCAAGGCGCTTTCACAGGCGTTCTTGACCCTTTCCCAAATCGCTCCTCAGATCCTGGAGCACCAAAGCAGCGGCACCATTGCCGCAGTCGTGTTGGACAAGCAGAAACCGGAGGAAAAGGTGAAATTGGGGAACTACATCTTGAACGTGGGCTTGCCACGCAGCCGCGGCGCGCAGAATGTCGTTCCCGACCTTATCGGCTACGGCCTGTTCATGGCGGTCGGCCCGGACGAGTACCTGCTCGCGGGCAATAATGTGATGATCACTTTCACGCCGAATACGCCTGGGCCGCCGATTGCCGGTCTGGCTGAGCAGGAAGCGGGCCGGTTCGACAACAACGGCAAGTGGGTGGCGACGCATTTCCTCGGGGGCGACGATTCCGTGATGTCATCCGACCCGCCCCCGAACCAATCCGGCAGCATCGTACGCCTTGGGTTTGGCGAACGCGCCATCCAGCGTGTGAAGTTGTACCGGTACCGATAAGCCCGGCACTCGTTGCGGTCCCCGGCGCGGGCGCATCGAAGTGCCGCCGAGCATGTGCGGCAAGCTGTATCTTCGAGAGTCTGGTTTTCGTGCTTTCCCTAGCTAGACGTTGCGGGAAGCGCCGCGCGCGCTCCGGTCGTATGGCCGCGCCTTCCCGGTTTTGGGTTTTCCGGCGGGGCGGGATTGGCGCTTGGCAGAGCCAAAAGAGGGATCCGGCGAAAAACTCCAAAAACCTGCAATTCGGAGATCAAGAGTTGGCGGCTTGTGATACGCTACCAGCAGACCGGGAACCAAAATGGAAATCCGGGGTAAACTCTGATGGATGAGGCATTTTTCTGTACAGCGGTATTCAGGAGGTAATCTCGGAATGAGACGGTTAGCAATTGTAGCTTGTGGATTAGCGTGGGCGGCCCTGCTCGGCGGCTCCGCATTGGCACAGGGGCGAGCCCAGCAGGGTCAAGCCGACAAGCCGGAGTGGGCCAAGGCTAAGATTTACAACACGGTCAAGCTGAAGCTGGCGCAACACAAGCAGGTCTTCAGCTTCACGGTAAACCACTTAGATGTGGCCGAGTATTGCGAAAAGGCCAAACATTACGATTGGGCCTTTTTCGATATGCAGCACAGCACGATGTGGTTTTCCGATGTCGAGAAGATGATCGCAGCGTGCCCCTACAACGGCGCGATTCCGTTCGTGAGGCTGCCGGACGCGCAGGAATGGCACATTCAGCAAGCCACCGATATAGGGGCGCTGGGCGTCATCGTTCCGACTGTGGACGACGTGGAGCGGGCCCGCGAGGCGGCCAAGTGGGTTCGGTATCCGCCGGTGGCGCGCCGCAGTCTGGGCCAGAATCAAGCCTCGAGGATCTGGGGTCCGGATTACAGGAACTCCATCAATGACAACATCATGCTGGTGCTGATGATCGAGACGCCTACGGGTGTCGCCAACGCCTCCGATATCGTCTCGGTGCCGGGCGTTGACGCCATCCTGGTGGGGAACAACGATTTGAGTTCGTTCTCCGGTTTCGAACTCGAGTCTCCGCAGTATCAGGATCTGCTCACCAAGATTCACGATGCCACGCTCAAGGCGGGAAAGATCTTCGGCTGCGCCAATCCGTTTTTCGCCAGAGAAAACCCATTGAGCAGCACGACCTACCTCTTCCAGAACGGCCCCTCGAACGACGGCTATGTGCCTCCGCCGGGCAGTATTCAGACCACCGCGGGACCGCCGCCGAAAAAGTAAGCTAACCATGGCGTCATAAATAAGTGCGCATAGCCGACGCAGGGTTTGCCCCCGGTTATAGAACCCCCTCCAATTTGGCATAGCTGCATCCCAGGATGCGCACGCAATGATACGCGCTGTTCCGAAGACAGAATAAACTCAGCAACACTAATCGTTATCGATGGTTGAGACCTGTCGAAATCCGCCGTACCAGCGGAGCACTCGGAGAAACCGGCGGCGTTGGAAGCCAATCAATCGCAAAGCTTGCCTGGGCGTCGGAGGTGTGCGGATAAGTAAAGGTTTCTGCACGCTCACTGGCTCGTGTCGAAGTCGCCGGCGGCGCGCATCTGCAGGGTGGCCACCAATGGCGCGATTTCCACAGTAGCGAGGGCGGCCGTCATCCTCGTCCCGCCCAAATCCACGCCCCTGCCTTATTTATTTGGTCTGCGTGATCCCGCGATCGACTGCTGATCACCGCGCCAGGAACCGCGGGCAGTACGGGGACGGCACCTCCACCGGCTGCCCGGTCGGCGTCAGCTTTCCAGTCTGCTGGTCGATGCGGAACACCATCGCGGTGTTGCTATCATGATTTGTCACCAGCAACCAATGCGCGCTGGGATCCATGTCGAAGTTGCGCGGCGTCTTGCCACCCGAAGGAACGTCCTGGATCAGGGTCAGCCGCCCGGTCTTCACGTCCACCGAGAAGACGGCGATACTGTCGCGCCCGCGATTCGACGCGTACACGAACTTGCCACTCGGATGCACCTCTATTTCCGCGCACGCGCTCTTGCCCTGGAAATCCTTCGGCAGGGTCGACACCGTCTGCACTTCGGACAGGGCGCCGCGCTTGGTATCCCAATTGAACAGCATGATGGTGCTGCCCGCCTCCGTAAGCACGTAAAGCCAGCGCCCGTTGGGGTGAAATGCCACGTGCCGCGGGTTCGCTCCCGGAGCCGCCTTCACAAACGGCGGATCGTTGGGCGTCAGCGATCCGTCCTTCACGTTGAACTTGTAGACGAGTAGCTTATCCAGCCCCGTGTCCCCCGCCAGGGCGAAGCGGTTGGTGGGATCCACCCGAATCGAGTGCGCGTGAGGCTGCAATTGCTGCTGCGGGTTCGCGCTGCCGTCCGTGTGCTGCACGAAGGCGGTGCGCTCTCCCAGGCTCCCATCGGGCTCAAGCTCCCATATCGCAACGTTGCCGCTCGCATAGTTGGCCACGAGGACATAGTGGCCAGTCCGGTCGAGGCTGATGTAACTGGGGTCCCCGCCGCCGCTCGGCTTCTGGTTGATTAGCTTCAGTTGCGCGGTGGCCGGATCGATCGAATACGAGCTGACGAACCCCGTCGAGTTGCAGGAGTACAAGCGGCGGCCGCCCGGCGCGATCACGAAATAGGCCGGCGCGGGAGTTTCCAATAGGAACTCAGGCTTACTCAGCGCGCCCGTTACAGTATCGAAATGAGAAACCGAAAAACCCTTGCCGGGCCCCGCCGTATGGGTGCCGAAATAAACCGTCAGGTCCGCCGCGGTCGCCGGCAAGAGAGCTAGGGCGATCCAAGCGGCCGCCGCCAGCAATGATACTGCCCGATATCTCTTCATCATCATGCTCTGACTTCCTTTCTCGTCCGAACGCTACCAGCTTACTCCCGATTTCCGATCAATATTCGGCTTCCAGGACTTATTGCACCACCACCTGGATCAACCCTCGCAGCCAGTCCTGCCGTTCCGCAAGAATCGGCGCGGGCCGACGATAAGGGACTGGACCTGCTGTGCCCAGTGGCGCCGGAAGTGCCCGACGAACCAACGTCCGCCATTTTCAAGGGGCTTGACACGGTGCTCTATATGGTGTCATATATATATGCTATATGACCGAGAAAGATGCCGCCGGGTTTCTCCCCCTTCACCACAACTGGTTCCACATATTGTTGTCGCTGGCGGGCGCAGAGCAGCACGGCTACGGCATCATGCAGGAAGTTCTCGCGCGCACCAATGGAACGGTCCGCCTTTGGCCCGCCACTCTGTATGGGTCCCTGAAACGGCTGATCGCTGAGGGGCTGATTGAAGAGTCCGGCGAGCGGCCGGTGGCGGAACTGGACGATGCTCGCCGCCGCTACTACCGGCTGACGCGGCTGGGCCGGAAGGTGCTTGAGCTGGAGTGCGAACGGCTGCGGGAGATGGTCCGCATGGTGCACCGGAAGCGCCGGCAGGAGGCCTGGTGATGAACCCCCGCGTGAGTATCTGCCTGGCCCTCTATCGACGCCTGGCGAGCGCGTATCCGCACGAGTTCCGCATGTTGTATGGAGAGGATCTGGAGCGGCTGGGAGAAGATGCCGTTCCGGAAGCCTGGCGGCGCTACGGCCTATTCGGGCTGGTGAGGCTGCTCGCTGATATTGCCGTCCGGTTGCCTGCCGAGTATCTCACCGAGATCCGGCAGGACGTACTCTATGCCCTGCGGGTGCTGGCCAAGGCGCCGGGGTTTACCTCGGTAGCGGTGCTTTCGCTCGCCGTCGGCATTGGCATGTGCTGCGCGGTCCTCAGCGAATGCCAAGCCATTATAGGACTGCCTCCGGGCGTGCGCGATCCCGCAACGCTGGCGACCTTCATTTGGAGCCAGACCTCCTACCCGTATTTCGAGCGCTACCGGGACCAGCACCAGACGGTGGCCGCAGCCACGGCTCTGCTCGGACCAGTGCCGTTCGCGGTGGCGTTCACCGGGGACAAAAGCGCACGGGCGGAACGGTTTTTCGGACACCTGGTTTCGCCTGAGTACTTCACCACCTTGGGCGTGACGCCAGCCGCGGGACGGGTTTTCGGGCCGGAAACGGAGAAGCCCGGCATGCCTCCCGTGGTGGTGGTGAGCGACCGTTTCTGGCGCACGAACCTTGGCGGGGACCCGCACGCCGTGGGGCGCAGGCTGCGGCTGAACGGTTCGATGGCCACCATCGTGGGCATCGGTCCCGAGGGCTTTCTGGGTATTTGGCCACAGAGTCCGGCGGATCTGTTTGTGCCCGTGACGTGCGGTATTTCCTTGGCTCCCGAACTGAGCGGCGATCCGCTCCATCGCAGCGACCGCGAGATCTTTCGCGTCGTGTTTCGGCTGGCGCCTGGTGTGACGCTGCCCGGAGCGGAAGCCGCTCTCGATGCCCTGACCCGCAATCTCGACCAGGAAACCGGAGCCCGCCACGACCGCGATCGCAAAGGCCGGGTGGTGCGGCTGATGCCGGCCGGCACCGTTGGTTACATCACACCCGAGCAGACCGCCTTCGTCAACACCTTCAACGTGGTCCTGTGGGCGCTGGTCCTTTCGCTGGTGTGTGCCAACCTGGCCAGCCTGCTGCTGGCTCGCGGCAGCCAGAGAAGGCGGGAAATCGCCATTCGTCTTTCGGTGGGCGCCAGCCGCGTGCGCCTGGTGAGGCAGTTTCTGACCGAAAGTGTGCTTCTGTCCTTCGCCGGTGGGCTGGCCGGCATCGTGCTCGCCTATGGGATCACACATGTACTCTCGTCTCTGCCACTGCCATCGCAGATCCCCCTCGAGTTCAACTGCCAGCTCGATTTCCATGTGCTCGCCATCACGCTGGCAATTGCGCTGGCGGCGGGCATAGGCTTCGGACTGGCGCCGGCGCTATCTTCGACGCGCACCGACATCGGCGTCACTTTGAAAGAGGGGGCGCAGGCGCCGCTGCGGGGCTATCGCCGCTTCGGCTTGCGCAATCTCTTCGTGGTCGGCCAGATGGCGGCATCCCTGATGCTTCTGCTGGTCACCTGGTTTGTGGCTTTGGCGTTCCTGAGCAGTACCCGCATGGACACCGGCGTCGACGTCGCCAATCTCAACCTGGCTTCACTCGACCCGGTACGGGACGGCTATTCCGCGGAGCGAGCGGCGGTGCTGCTTCGAAACCTGCCCGACGAGCTGTCACGCGTCAACGGGGTTCGCGCCGTGGCGTTGACCGGCAGCACACTCTTCGCCGGCGGGAGCGCCACCCGCTTGTCGGCTCCCACCGGCGACGGGAAGGTTGGCCAGGTGGCGCAATCGGCCTTCCGCGAGCGCGTCGGGGCGAATTACTTCGCCACGCTCGGCGTGCCTCTGGTAGGCGGGCGCGAGTTCGACCGGCGGGACCGGGAACAGGATGCGCCGGCCATCCTCAATCAGACCGCCGCGCGCGCGTTGTTCGGCGCCCAGTATCCGATTGGCCGCCGTATTCGCGAGGGGGAACTGACCTACACGGTGGTCGGCCTGACGCGCGATATGCGGGCCGGATTCCTGAGGCCGAACCCGGTGGCCACGGTGTTTCTGCCCCTTACGGCCGAGTGGCTGGGCAAGAACTCGGCGCAGCGCGTTACCGTCCTGGTGCGCGGCACGGCGGGCCGGGACACCATGGCGGCCGTGCGCGACCGTATGGCAGCGCTTCATCCCGGTCTCACGGTTTTCGACGTGCACACCATCGAAGAGGATCTCGACCGGACGAACTCGCTCGCCCAATGGGAGTCCGCGATCTTCGTGATTCTAGGCTTCTTCGCGTTGTTGCTAGCCTGCATCGGCCTGGGCGGAGTTACGGCGTACGCGGTGGTAAGGCGGCGCAAGGAGATCGGCATCCGCATGGCGCTGGGCGCGCGCGCCCGCCAGGTGCAGGGGCTGGTGCTGAGAGAAGGGACGGCGCTGGTGGCGGTGGGCTCGGTGCTCGGCGTTAGCGGCACGTTTGCTCTGGTGCGCGTTTTTTCCGCTTACAGCGACGTGTTGGCCCGGAGCTTCGGCCGGGTCGGCCACAATCCACTTCTGCTGGTAGGAGCGCCGCTGGCACTGGCCGGGTTGGCGATGCTGGCCTGTTACCTGCCGGCGCGGCGCGCAACCGAGATCGACCCTGTATCGGCGCTGCGGGAAGAGTGAATCTACGCGATGGATTCGATCTGCTTGAGGTGATTGAGATCGTGGCCGGCCATGGTTTCGATGAGCGCCCGAAAGGTCATTGGACCACGCTCGGGGTGGGTCACGGGCTTGGACATGACACCGGCGGGGACGGCCGCAATTAACGCGAGATTCCATTTGCGCACGATGGTGAAGACCTCCAGCGCGGCGCGCGCGCCGAAGGCATCATAGATGGCCGCCCACTTGTCCTGGTCCATGGGCTGGATGACGTGATGGTCTTCGGCCAGGGCCTGGCGCAGGCGGAAGGCGAAAACCAACTCGACGTCGGCCAGATGACAGAGGATCTGGCGGGCGTTCCACTTGCCGGGGGCGCGCGGGCGCTCGACGCCGTCGGGGCCGAGGCGGTCCAGTTGAGCGGCCAGGCGTTGGGGCGTGGCGGCGATGACGGGCAGCGGATCCCGATTTCCGAGGTGCGAGGCGTAAGGGTTCATGGAAATGAAGGTATCACGGGAGGGTTGAGGGTTCAAGCCGACGGCTGGGGTTCCCTGAGATGCTTGGGTTTGCGGAGGAGCAGGATCAGCGGAATGATGACCAGGAACACGATGCCCATCATCCGGAACACGCTCAGGAAGCTCAGCACCGCGGCTTGTTGTTGCACTGCACCATAGAGCATCGCCGTGGCCTGGCGATTGGCGGTTACGGGATCGGTGCCACTCCGCATCAACATGGCCTGAGTCTGGCTCAGCATCCCCCGGGCGGCTGGATCGTAAGGCGTCACATGAGCGGCCAGCACGGACTGGTTGAACTGGGAGCGCCGCGCCAGCCACGTGGTGATGAACGAAATGCCGACGCTGGAGCCAATGTTCCGCGTGACGCTGTAGAGGGAGGTGGCATAGCCGGTCTCGCGCTTGGGGATCGGGTCCATGGTCAGAGTGGTGAGCGGGACGAAGATGAAGGACATGCCGAGGCCCTGGCTGATCTGCCATACCAGGATGTCCCAGGTTCCGGACTGAAGGTTCATGTGGGAAAAGCCTAAGAGGGAAAGGCCACCGATGGTAAAACCGAACGCCAACAGCCAGCGGCCATCCCAGCCCTTGCCGAGCAGGTATCCCACCAGCGGCATGCACAGCGCCGTGCCGATGCCGCGCGGGCTGGTCCAAAGACCGGCGGTAGCGGAGGTCCAACCGAGCAGGGTTTGCATGAAAAGCGGCAAGAGAACCAGGCTACCGTAGAGCACGAACCCGAGCACCGTCACGAAGAAGATGCCGGCCGCGAAGGTCCTGTATTTCAGCAGCTCCAAGTGAACGATGGGCTGGTCGATCATTAACTCCCGGATGATAAAGCCGATCAGAAGGACAGCGGCGGTTATGGCCAGCGTGACGATGAAGTCCGAGCCGAACCAGTCGTCTTCCTGGCCCTTGTCCAACATGATCTGCAGCGCACCCATGCCCACGGCCAGCATGCCGAATCCCCAGAAGTCGGCGCGCAGCGAGCCGCGATGCATGTAGGGCGGATCAGTGAGGAACATCGAGATCATGATCAGGCTGGCGATGCCGATCGGGAGGTTGATGTAGAAGACCCAGCGCCAGGAATAAGTGTCGGTGATCCATCCGCCCAGGGTGGGGCCGAGTATGGGAGCGGCCACGATCCCCAGCCCAAAGAACGCCATTGCCTTGCCACGCTCTTGAGGGGGATACTCCTCCAGCAGCACCGCCTGCGAAAGCGGCTGGAGCCCGCCGCCGGTGGTGCCTTGCAGCACGCGGAAGAGAATCAGCATGGGCAGGCTGGGCGCAACCCCGCACAGCAGGCTCGACACGGTGAAGCCCGTCACCACCGTCAGCAGCAGGCGTTTGCGGCCGAAATAGTTGGCCAGCCAGCCGCTCATGGGCAGGATGATGGCATTGGCTACCAGGTACGAGGTGAGGACCCAGGTGGCTTCATCCGTGGTGGCCGAAAGGCTCCCTGCAATATGGGGCAGGCTGACGTTGACAACGGAAGTGTCGAGCACCTCCATCACGGCGCTGGAGAGTACAGCGATAGTCACCAGATACCGGCGGGCTATCATCCTGGGTCAGATTTTAATTCTAAGCGAGTACCCGGCACGCGGCAATGCGCTCCTATACTCGGATAGGAGGCAGCCCGGTGAAGGTTGTGCTGATTTCCGCAAACACGCACGCTACGATTCTGCCGGTGTTTCCACTGGGACTGGCGTGTGTCGCGGCCGCAACCCGGAGAGCCGGCCATGAGGCGGCCCTGATCGACTTGATGTTCGAAGCGGATCCGCTGGCGGCGGTCCGGGATTCGATCGCGAACCTTTGCCCGGACCTCATCGGCATCTCGGTTCGAAACATCGACGATCAGGTCATGGAAAGTCCACAATTCCTCTTGCCCCAGGTTCGGGAAGTGGTGGACGCTTGCCGGCGCGTGTCCGGCGCCCCCATTGTCCTGGGCGGAGCCGGGTACAGCGTCTTCCCCGAGAGCGCATTGCGTTACCTGGGTGCGGATATGGGAATCCGGGGCGAGGGAGAAGCGGTCTTTCCAGCCGTGCTGGAGCGCATGGCCAGGCGAGCTCCGGTCTCCGGTTTGCCCGGACTCTACCTTCCAGGCCAGGCGCCCACTGGCCGAAGCTTTGTAACCAACCTGGACGATCTGCCGCTACCCGGCGCGAAGCTCTTCATGCCCTCCATTACCAGGAATGCCGACGCCTGGGTTCCGGTCCAAAGCCGCCGAGGCTGTCCCATGGATTGCAGTTTCTGTTCGACCAGCGCCATCGAAGGGCGGCCCATACGAAAGCGCTCGCCGCAAGCGATCGCAGAATGGCTGGAGCAGCTCGCGGAAAGCGGGTTTCATAATTTTCAGTTCGTCGACAGCATGTTCAACTTTCCGCCCGCCTACGCCAAGGAGCTTTGCCGGAAGATTCTCGAACGGGGCCAAGACCTCAACCTGTGGTGCCTCATCTACCCCAAGTGGATCGATGGTGAGCTGGCGGACCTGATGGCGCGCGCCGGTTGCCGCGAGGTGAGCCTGGGGTTCGAAAGCGGATCAGACGCCATGCTGGGAAGGCTCAACAAGAGGTTCGAGGCGGAAGAAGTGAGAGCGGTATCGAGAATGTTCGCCGGCGCCGGCGTCCAGCGGAGAGGCTTCCTGCTGCTGGGAGGTCCCGGCGAAACGCGGGAGAGCGTGGAGGAGAGCCTGGGTTTCGCCGACTCACTGAATCTGGACGCGCTGAAGGTTACGGTGGGTGTGCGCATTTACCCGGAGACTCCGCTCGCCGCCACGGCGCTGGCTGAAGGGATTATCAGGCCGGACGAAGACTTGCTGTGGCCCAGGTTCTATCTGGCGCCGGGGTTGAGGGACTGGCTGCCGGAACGGGTTGGCGGCTATAGGGCGTCGCGGGCCTGGGTGGTGTAGGGCGCGTCGGGGACCTGCCCCACAGGGCAGCCGAGCCGCCTGGGAGCAAGTGGCTGGCCCAGCCGCGCCAGTTCCCCAACTGGCGTGAGAGGCGTATCACAGGAGGAATCCAGGCGCTGACAGGGGCTTCAGCGTGGCTCGGTTGCAAAAAAAACTTCACACGAGAAGTACGCACGAGCCAGGTATGCGATCTGTCGAAGCGGATCGCGCCGCCCGGCAGTCTCATCCATGAACGCGAGCGGCTCCACAAATCTGCCTTCGGTCCGGTGGATGATCTCTTTCATCCGCCCGGCCATTTGGTAGAGCCACTCCTCTACGCTGGTCGTGTCTTCCTCCGATTCGCGGCTCAGAGCAAGTTTGATAACGTTCTCCTGCCCGTGCATGCGGATAGGGCGTGGCTCTGACATGAACCAGCCCCCAGGACCGTTCAACCTAAATGCTACGCTATGCGGCGCATTATCAGGCAGCGGTCCGATCTCCGTTGGCGAGAACATCGCTGAGTCGGTGACCACGCGACGGCGAACATATGATGCGTTCAGCGCGCCCAGCTCTGCGAACCCTGGAGCGATATAGTAGACCTGATTTCCCGGTTGGCGCTCGAGATCTATAAGCATTTGATGCTGAGTAGAGCGGTGCCTTCGGTGTAACCAAAAGCGATAGAACGGTGGCTGGATCAGACCGGCCCTAGTCTCCTTTGCGCTTCTGCGTGTCAACTTCTCGCACAGCTTGAACTGGAGGAAGAGCGCGCTCCCTATACGGACATCGAATCCACCGCCTTGCTGGCCCTCAGTGTATAGGGACGGAAAATACGGCGCTGCTCTAAGGCCCGGTCCCATCCCACTGGCGAACTCCTCGGTCACACAGTAGCCGTACGAAAATTCTGTCAAGGTCGGCTCCATATGGGTCGCCCGAAAAAGGGATACTCAGTACCTAATTCTATCCTCTCGTGCCTCCGTTTGCCACGGGACCTCCTCCTCGGTGATCGAGTCGCTGGCGGGCAATCTCGTAGTTGGCACCTTGGGGATTCTCGTCGCTTACGTGATCACTGCGACAGTTCCGGTCAACGTAACCGACTCGACCGAACCACTGACAGCGCGTTTAGCGGCGGTTAGTGCTGCCTAGGCTCACGGGTCCCTAACCTGCGGGGCGGAGCCCAGCACTCGCTTCCATTCTTCGGAAGCCGCCCAAAAATAGTCCTTCCCTCCGTGTGACGCCTCGTGGACAGCGGTTTCACCCAGAATCCTGCCGAGTAACTCTTTCTTGAGGCGATCCTCAGGTTGCGTGTCGGCTTCGGTCTTGATGCCCTTGATAACGTAGTAGAGCTGGCCCGAGTTGATCCCCACCCCGTCTTTCCCCCCTGGCAAGACACCTGGCAAGCGCACGAACTTGATCTTGCGGTCCGTCTTCAGGGCTGCGAGAAGTTGATCGGCCAGACGATCCAAGGCACCTGCGAGATCCCGGCCAAGGCGCTGCGCCCGCAGGTCGTTGAGGCGCCCCTCTTGAGGATCGCCCCTGACCTCCTTCTTGTAGAGCGCCTCAAAGTTCCGCACCCGCACCGGGAGTACGAAAGGTTGATGGGGCGCGCTCCACATGAAGCAGTTACCGGATATGGGTTCCGCGATAAGGTGAGCGAGGATATCGTCGGAAAAGTGCGCGTTGTATTTGCCGAGCGTGCCCGCGTCTCCCTCGGAGAGCAGGTGGAAACAAAACCAGTTGTCGGCCTGGCTCAGGATCTCCGGCGCCATCGATCCCGGCTGCTGCGTGATCAGGATCGCTCCCAGATCGTACTTCCGGCCCTCCTTCACCCATTCCACGAACGGGCTCGACTCCTCGAGTTGTCGCCCCAGCACGCTTTGCGCCTCTTCGAGCACAGCGATTGCCGGTATGACCGACTGCCCGCCGGTGAAATTCTCCTGGTTGTGGGAAAAGATCCGGCGCATCAACAGTCCGGAAAGTATGCGCCCGGCAGCGGAACTCAAAAGGCTGATGTCCACTATGACGATTAGCCCCGCTTGGAGGGCCTGAATCGCTCCGCCGAGCAGCGAACTGTGCTGGTCGTGTAGCGTTCTAACGACATTAGACATGTTGCTGCGGGCAGCAGCGATCTCGGGGGCGGCCTGCTGTATCTGCGCCTGTCCCTGGTAGCCGAGGCATTGTCCGATCTCCGTGTCCGTCGCCTGTAGCCCCTTACTCTCGATGACGTCGACCAACGTGCGCCAGTTGGTGTCCGTCAGGCTCTTCAACTTCAGGACATTCTGCTGCTCCTGCCTCTCGGGGGGCATCGCGATAGCAATCACGTCCCTCGGTCGTAGGTCTCGAATATCGAGCTTCACTCCGCCCACTTTCCAGCCTTCGTAGTACGGGCTGGGGGGCTGCCTGTTGGTGAACACGACTAGCTTGTCGCGCAGGTGGGGAACGTCACACAGTCCAGGGCGACCCTTGACCCTGTCGGGCCAGAAGTACTCCCCGTCGGCATCGAAGACCAGAGTGCCAACATCGGTACAGCTGTCCGTCTTCGGCTCCTCGCGATAGAGTTCGGCAAGCAGGTACTTCATCAGGTTCGACTTTCCGTAGCCCGCCCGCGCAAAGACGACCGACCGGCGCGACACGAGGTTCCGGATGTCGAAGGTGACGACGAGCTTTGGGTCGATGGGGCGGAAGGTGGGGTCGTCGAGAATGGCCCCACCGCCAGCATAGACAAACTCGCCGAGAACGTAGTCCCCGAGATCGGTCTTCCCACGACTAAGACGGCACAACTCCTGGAGCACCGCCCCGCTCGGCAGAGCCACCCTAGCACCAAGGTGCGGGAGCCGTCGCTGGGAGGGCACGTACACGACGGTGTTGTTGTCCACTCGGACGGCCCCGAGGAGCTTGACCTGCACTCGGTATTTGAGCCGCTGGCACTTCAGATCCTCGGGGACAGGATGCTGGCGACGTTGCATGGTGTTGACGTAGTCTTCGCCCTCCGGACCCGCAAGTAGGCCCGCCGGCACGAAGCGTGTGATGCGTCCAAGGGCAGCCTCTTCCTGGGAACCGAGCTCAATCAGCAGGAATTGGCCGAGTTGGGGCCGGTCCAACATGCTGGCATCGTAGGGCGTGACGATCTCCGCCGCAAACTCGAGACCGCGCTCGGCAAAGCCCTTGAAGGTTCCGAAGACCTGAGAGTCCGCAAACAGCACGTCATGCCTCCTTATACCTCAGCGCCGCCAGCGATCGGCCGAGGTGCTTGAGGCGTACCAAGCGGTCCGCCTCCTCGCTCGACAGCTTCTCGCACATACCATCGAGCAGCAGATCCTCCAGGATCGCGACCTCCAGCCCGGTCAGCTTCGCGAAGTCGTGCGCCCGCTGAATTGTCATGGGGTAATCCGGTATTGGAAAGCCCTGCTGCGCATCCACCGTGAGCTGGCCCAGGATCTTCTCGGCATCCTTGAGCTGCCATTCCGCAATGTCCACTGGCCATACTGGGTCGAAGGACTGGTCCCCGAACTTCACGAGAAAAAGTTGCCCCAGCGACTGGTAGAGGCGCCGCCCGTCGTCGTCCGGCTCGCTGGTTTCATACGTGTCGAGCCAAGTTCGGTCGAAGTTGTAGCACTCACTCTCGACGTCCTTGGGCACCTGTACGTAACAAGGGAATGGTTTGTGGAAGGTCGCCTCCAGTTCCAAGGCAACCGCCAACCGACCGAGCACTGCGCTCTGTTTCGCCACCCCGACCAGGGAGAGCGTAACGTTTCGTTTTGCGTGAGCGGCAACTGCATCCCGGAGCCTCTGATCGATCAGTGGAAACACCTCCCGCTTGAAAGACTTCGTGCGCAAGAGACCATCTCGGATCAGGATTGTGTCGCCTCCCCATTGCAGACTCGGGTTGGCCACAAGGTCGTAAAGGACAGCCCACTCGACAATGTCCCGGTAGCAGCGAAGGGCCCCCGTGCTCTTGCCCGGCTGGCCAAGGCCACGGATGAGGAATGAGAGTTCCCCGAGCCCCTTCCCGAGGTCGCCACACAGCCGCTGGAGGGGCGCCACTTCGTTCGGATCCCCGCTGACTGCACGCTGCTCCAGTTCCTGCAGCGTGACCGTACCTGGGACTGCGTCGAGCACACACTGGTTACCGCGCGAGTCCACGACACGCACAAGCTCAACATAGGCGGGATTCAGCGTCAGCCGGTTGTCGCCGCCGTCCGCCGAGACGAAGGACACAGCGTTGACGCTGTAAGTCCGAAGCGGCCGGATATTCGCGCGGAGGCATCGGGCGTGGTCCCGAAACCGCCGCAACGTGGAATCGTCTGCGCGGTAGGCACCTAGGACCTTGCTCCGAAGCAGTTCAAGATCTAGGTTCGCGAGAGCCATAGGTTCCTCTCATCACCCCGCTGCGACGCGCGTCCCTGGCCGCGCATCGCGAGCTTGGTCCCCTGCACCGAGCAAAGCCAGGAGCTGCTCTCGGTTCCAGTCCGCGAATTCGGGACGACGCGCTGCCCGAGGCTCGATCCACCGTGATCGCGCCGCTGCAGAGACATCCGCCGCCGTCGGAAGGCCGTCGTAGCGCGGACGCTTCGAGTGGCCTGTCAGGAAAGACGTCGCGTTCTTCGCCAACTCGCATACGAAGATCTCTCGCGCGATCCCATGGTGTAGCCAATCCTGGTTCAGGCCGAGCATTCTCAGACACTCCCGGACGGCTCGAAGCCTCCAGTTCGGCCCGTCGCCGAAGTGGTGATTGTCGGCGTAGGAGTGCCCCTGTGCCCTCAGGTAGTCGCGCATGGATGCAAACAGGCGGTTCGGGATTTGAAAGTGCCCCCAACCAGATGTGTACCCCACAGGGTGAAAGAGCCGGTAATCCCCAAGACGCAGCCTGTTATACACGGACGAGCGGCCAAGAGCCGAAGCGGTGGTCACCATCGCCAGGACCGCCGGTTTCACCTCCCCTGAGATGACGCCACGTGCGCCCGAGTACTTCTCGGCAAAAGCGTCGCGGACCTCCTTGGTGGCGACCAGTGCCGCAATGAGCTTCCCGCCAAGGAGTGCGTTATAGGGCGGCACAGCACCTAGCACGTTCGCGTCTAGGACGTGGGCCAGGCGCTTCCGCCGGTCATCCGCCGTCCAGCCAATGTACTGGTCGCGTGCCGCAAGGTTGAAGACGGGATCCGCCAAACCTATCAGGCCGAGCAGTTTCGCGTTGTTGTCGTCCCACACGAGAAACCGCATACGTCGCCCGTAACCCTGGGACACCGGCACACTCCACGTTAATGAGGCCAGGCGAAAGAGGTCCGACTGCCACGTGCATGCGCGGACCGTCTCCAAGCGCGGGACCACGTCCGCTGGGACGATGTCGTCCCCGCTTGCGAAGTAACCGTTGAGCAACGGCCACTGCCTTGCGATGAAGCTCCGCTCCGACTCGAGCCGCTCCCGAAGTTGAGCGCTGTGAAGCTGGCGGAAGGAGTCCTTGGAGTGCTCGGGCGGGGTGAGTTTCCCATCCTCGGCTGGCTGGAAGCCGAGCTCATTAAGATGCTGCCGTAGATCCCGCTTGAGGCGCGCTTCGACGGTCAACAGCGGTACCACCACGGCGCGTCGCCGTTTTGGTGCCTCGCCCTCGTTCACCGCGGTCTCCTCCTCGGACCTCGCGCTTTGATGTGTCTCTTTCCCCCGCTCAATCTCGGGTAGAGTTGTTCACGCTGTCTCTAAGAGATTCTCGCACCGACGACGGGCGATGTCCAGGATTGAACCACATCTCGATCGCTTAAACAACGCCGCTGACGGCCCTCGCTGGGTCTGAGCACCGGCGAGGTGCGAGAAGTGGGAAAGCCTCGAGTCGTTGAGTGATGGCTGCCGAGAACTGCCCCTCCCCCCAGCAGATTGGGATTACCGTCGCGAGATACGCCGTTCTAGGGCATCAATCCCGTGACGTTCTTGGCACGGAAACTGGCCCTCCATCATGGAAGAGGAGTCCGTCCCCGTTACGGCAGTAGCAGGAACAGCGAAAGTCGCGTGCGACCCACTCGATTTACACAGGAAGCCAGCGTCGCCGGATTCTTTCACGGTCGACCACGACAATGGACTTGGATAGTTCTGATTGCGGAATCGGCATCGGCACGCGCCGCACCGAATCCCGGCTCTCGGACTCGCTGTAGTTCCCACCGCGTAGGAGGATCAGCCCCGGTCCAGTCGAACCCAGCGCGGCAAGAAGTCTCGGGAAGTCGAGGTCCGCCGTAATGATGACGCGGCCAGTGCCAAGGGCATATCGGCCAGGAACTTCACCGGCTCAACTCAATCGTCTCGTCTTCCGAAAGGCTGGCCGCGTAACACAGGGCCTCGTCGATGTCCGCCGCTTCCAGGTAGGGATAGGCGCTCAGAATCGACTCCCTGCTTTCCCGGGCCGCCAGGAGACCGAGAAGCCGCGACACCGGGAAGCGCAGATTGCGTATGCAAGGCTTGCCCGTAGCCACCGCAGGGTCAACCGTGATTCGCTCGAACCGCATGGAGTGTATCCGCTCTAATCATACCAGCGGCATCACTCTCGTTCCCGTCCGAGAAACTACGCTCCGATCAGAGTGCGTGTGAAAATGCTTTCCGAGAGGGTCGTTTTGACGCCCGTGGCGGGCTACGGGACCGCCCTGCTCAGCAGTAGAGGGCTGGCCTATGCCACGGCGTGCGCGTGGACGAGCAGCTTGCTCCGGCGCGCGAAATCCTCGAGCTCGGCGCGGAATTTCGGGTCGGCTACCTGGATCAGCGCTTCGGCACGCTGGCGCAGCGTCTTGCCGTGCAGATAGGCGACGCCATGCTCGGTGATCACGTAGTGCACGTCGCCGCGCGAGGTGACCACGCCGGCGCCGGGCTGGAGGTCCGGAACGATGCGCGAAACCGTACCGTTCCTGGCCGTCGAGGGCAGGGCGATAATCGGCAGCCCGCCCTTGGAGCGGGCGGCGCCGCGCAGAAAATCCACCTGCCCGCCAATGCCGCTGTAGGGAGCGCGGCCCATAGAGTCCGAGCAGACTTGCCCGGTGAGATCCACTTCGATGGCCGAGTTGATGGCCACCATGCGGTCATTCTGGGCGATCACGAACGGGTCGTTGCAATACGCGGTGGGGTGGAACTCGAAGATGGGGTTATTGTCGATAAAATCGAACAGCGCCTTGGAGCCGAGCGCAAAAGCCGAGATCACTTTATGCGGATGCAGCGTCTTCCGCTCGCCGTTGACGACGCCGGCCTCGATCAGCTCGATCGCGCCATCGGGAACCATTTCGGAGTGGATGCCGAGGTCCTTGTGGTTCCCCAGCAGGGCAAGCGTGGCTTCGGGGAGGCCGCCGATGCCGGTCTGAATGGTGGCGCCGTCGGGAATCAGCGCCGCGATGTTGCGGGCGATGGCGAGATGCAGGCCGGTCACCTCATGGCTCTGGTATTCGACCAGCGGGTGAGAGGTTTCGATGAAGGCATTCACGCGGCTCACGTGCAGAAAGGCGTCGCCCAGCGCGCGCGGCATCTGGTCGTTGATTTCCACGATCAGGTGGCGGGCGCACTGCGCCACGGTAGCGGTGATGTCCACGCTGGGACCAAAGCTCATGTAGCCGTAATGGTCGGGCGGCGTGCACTGCAGCAGGGCCACATCGATGGGCACGGCGCCGGACCGGAACAGGCCTTCGATCTCGCTCAGGAAAATGGGCGTATAATCGGCGCGGCCCTCCTGCACGGCCTGGCGCACGTTGGGGGCGATGAACAGGGCATTGGTGCGGAAGTGGCCCTCGTACTGGGGCAGGCTGTAATCGGCGACCCCCATGGTGGCCATGTGGATCACCTCGACGTCTCGCAGCTCGGGACCGCGCCGGGTGAGCGCACCCACCAGATCCACGGGTTCGGCGCAGCCGTTGTGGATGTAAACGCGCTGCCCGGACCGGACCACGGCGAGCGCTTTATCGGCACTGGTGATGCGGGAACGGAAGTCATTGGTCATGGACGCCTCCCGCGCAGCGTATATACGCCGTGCGCCAGTTCGGGGCATTTCTCGAGGGCCCGATCGATGCCGTGGCGGGCGATGGTAAGCACGTAGGGAAGCATGGCCTGAGCGATGGCCACGCTGGCGGAGCGGCCGATATCGGCGGTGAAATTGGGAACGCAGAAGTGAGTCACGCCCTGGTGGACGAAAGTGGGGGCGGCGAGGGTGGTTGGCCGGCTGGTTTCTACCGATCCTCCCTGGTCGATGGAGACGTCGATAATGGCCGAACCCGGTTTCATACCTTCGACCATGGCGCGTGTCACCACGTGGGGTGTGCGGGTGCCCGCCACCAGGACCGCGCCGATGACCACGTCTGCGCCGGTGACGGCGTCGGCCACGGCGTCTTCATCCGCCAGGTAAGTTTCGGCGTCGGGGACGTGCTCGATGAGATGGCCGAGTTTACGCGGGTCGCGATCGAAGGCGGCCACTCGCGCGCCAGTGGCGGCAGCGGTGCGCGCGGCCGCAAACCCCACCGAGCCCACGCCCAGAATCACCACGCGCGCTGGCGGCACTCCCGGCGTGCCGCCCAGCAGGATGCCGCGCCCGCCGGAGCTGGAGCGCAGCAGGTGCGCGGCGATGGTGGCTGTCATCTGCCCGGCGATCTCGCTGATGGCGGCGAGCACCGGCAGGCGGCCGTCGTCCTGTTGGATGATCTCACAGCCGATGGCGGTGAGGCTGCTGCCAGCCAGCGTTTCCACCAGGCCGCGGTCCGCCACGGCCAGGTGGTAGAAGGCCATCAGCGCCATGCCCGGCGCGCACAGACCCAGCTCTTCCGCCGTGGGCCGGCCGATTTTGGCCAGCAGCTCGACGCGCTGCAGGACCTCCGCCGGCGAATAGGCGATCTGCGCTCCGGCGCGAAGGTACTCGGTGTCGCGGAACATGGCGCCATCGCCGGCCCCGGTCTCGACCCAGACCGTGTGGCCCGCGCCGGTCAGCCGGCGCACCACGGGAGGCGTCAGCGCGACCCGGCGGTCGAAAGCGCCGCGCTCTCGAATCACCCCGATGTTCATCGGCACACTCCTGTTTAGCCGTCGAGTGGCGCTTAAGCACCTCCTGGCGGTGGTGGCAGATGGCTGCCCTCCGATTTTATATTCGGATCTTTTGGGCCGGAATGCAAGGGTGGATTTCCCAGAGGGGGTGGAGCCTCTGTTCCTCAATCCGTGAAGAACTTGCTACGAAGCTCGGACTCCGGGATGTACCGCGATGCCTGCCGGTAGATGGCGTGGAGCGTGCCACGGTCAATTTCGTCGTGGTTGGGAACCGTCAGTGTCTGGGTCCGGCCACCCGGCAGGATGCGGCGCAGCTTGATGTGACTCCCTCGCTGTGCGAAATCCTGAAAGCCAAATTCGCCCAAGACCTTCAGAACCTCACGGCCGGAGAAAACTCGGAGTCTTGACATCACGCTACTGCTTCGAGTTCCATGGTCGCCAGAATCGTCGGATCGCTGGAAAAACCGAGTTCAGAAAGGTCTTCGCCCTCGAGATGCAGGCCGATGGCCTCGCGGATATTAAAGGCCAGTTCATCCAAAGTGGCGGCCTGCGTGACCACAGGAAGGTCGAGGCACTCGGCCACGAACTGGCGTTCGCCTTTGGTTATGCGCACCTGGATTGTTCGCTTCATCGCTAGTTACAGTATGCATCAACGCCGCGGCTTAAGGGCGATCCAATCCCCCGAATTCGCCCGCCGCGCTTCTCGGTAGAATTGTTCCCATGGAGCCATTTCGATACCACGTTTATGTTTGCGACCAGCAGAAGCCGGAGGGCGTGCCGTCCTGCCCGGCGCGCGGGTCGCGCGGCATGATCGAGGAACTGCGCCGGGAGATCGTGGCGCAGGGGCTGGCGAACGAGGTCCAGATCACCACCTGCGGCTCGCTGGGGCTGTGCGAGCGAGGGCCGAACATGGTGGTGTATCCGGAAGGAGTGTGGTACTCGGGCGTGCGGGCCGAGGACGTGCGGGAGATCGTGGACTCGCACTTCCACCAGGGCCGACCCGTGAGCCGGCTGGTGAACACCGACCAGGCGGCGCTGGCGACGGAGGTTTGCGCCAACCGGGACCGGTATCTGGCCTCTCTGCGGGCCAGGGAGGCTGCGGGCGTCATGCCGGACGATCTGGCGCAGAGCATCCGCGGGTTTCAGGAGAGCCGCGTGATCCTCACGGCCCTGGAGCTGGACCTGTTCACCGCCATCCAAAGCGGCGCCACCGCCGCGCAGGCGGCAGCCGCCGCCGGGACCGAGGCGCGCGCCACTGAGATGCTGCTCAACGCGCTGGCTTCGCTCGACCTGGTGCGGAAAGAGGGCGCGGTGTTTCACAACTCGCCGGTGGCCGCCCGCTTTCTGGCGGCGGGCTCGCCGGACAGCGCGCGCATGGCGATGATGCATACGGTGCGGTTGTGGCGGCGGTGGTCCGGCCTGACCGAGAGCGTGCGGACGGGCACGGCGGCACCGGACGAACGCGGCGCGGAGGATACCGAAGCGTTCATCGCCGCCATGCACAACAACGCGCGGCAACGGGCGGCGCAGTTGGCGGGGTGCCTTGTGGGTCCCGGCGCCGCGGGGGCCAACCGCATGCTGGATGTGGGCGGAGGGTCGGGGGCTTACGCCATCGCGTTCGCCCAGACCAACCCGCGGTTGCGCGCGGAGGTGTTCGACCAGCCGGCGGTGCTGGCCATCGCCCAGCTGCATATCCGGGAAGCGGGGCTCGAGGAGCGCATCTCCACGCGCGTGGGCGATTTGCGCACGGACGAGTTCGGCAGCGGCTATGACCTGGTGCTGATCTCCGCCATCTGCCACATGCTGGACGAGGAAGAGAATCGGGATCTGCTGGCGCGCGTGTGCCGGGCGCTGGCGGAGGGCGGCCGCGTGGTGATTCAGGATTTCCTGCTGCGGGCGGACAAGACCGGGCCGCGGGCTGCCGCGCTGTTCTCGCTCAACATGCTGGTGAACACGCAAGGCGGCGCCAGCTACAGCGAAGAGGAGTACACCGCGTGGCTGCGCGAAGCCGGGTTCGGCGAGGTGCGGCGCGTGCCGATGGCTGGGCCGGCGGGGGTGTTGGTAGGGCGGCGCGGGTTACCCTGAACTACCGCTCAATTCCCAGCGCGTTCGATACCTTCTCGAGGGTGGTGAGCAGCCGGTCCAGATGCTTTTCTGTGTGGGCCGCCGTGCAGGAGATGCGCAACAGGTTCTGCGCGGCGGCGGGACGCAGCACGGGATTGATGTAAATGCCCTCGTCGAGCAACGCCTTGCAAAGGCGGCACAGATCCAGCTCTTCCTGAATGACCACGGGAACAATGGCGGTCTCGCCGGGCAGCACGGCAAAGCCGCGCGCGCGCAACTCGTCGCGCAGCGTCTGGGCGATGCGCAGCAGGTGCTGGCGGCGCTCCGGCTCCTTCTTCATGATCTGAAGCGCCGCGCCCACCGCCGCCACCGACGCCGCCGGCAGGCTGGCGGAAAAGACGAACGGCCGGGAGGTGTGCTTCAGGTAATCGACCACCGAGCGATCGGCGGCGATGAAGCCCCCCACCGACGCCAGCGACTTGCTGAAGGTGCCCATGACGATGTCGACTTCGTCTAGCACGCCCAGGTGCTCGGCGGCGCCGGCGCCCGTCGGTCCGAGCACGCCGATGCCGTGGGCTTCATCCACGTAGACGCGCGCGCCGTAAGGCTTGGCCAGCTTCAGGGTGCCGCGCAGGTCGGCGATGTCGCCTTCCATGCTGAAGACGCCTTCGGAAACGATGAGGATCCTCTCATCCGGCGGGCAGTTCTCCAGGCACCGCTCGAAATGGTCCATGTCGTTATGACGGAAGCGCACGGTGCGGGCGGGCGACCGCAGCGCGCCTTCCACCAGGCTAGCGTGCAGGTTGTGGTCGCAGATCATCACATCGCCCTTCTCGGTGAGGGCCGAAAGCGCGCCGTAGTTACCTTGGAATCCCGTGCTGAAAATGATGGCGGCTTCCTTGTGAACCAGGGCGGCCAGCTCGGCTTCCAGCTTCACATGCAGATCCAGCGTGCCGTTCAGCAGGCGCGAACCGCTGCACCCGGTTCCGTATTTGCGGACGGCCTGCGCAGCGGCCTCGATGACTTTGGGTTCCGTGATCAGGCCGAGGTAATCGTTCGACCCGAACATCAGCACTTTACGCCGCCCCATGCGGACTTCGCCCGGCCCACACCCTTCGCGGTCGCCAAAAACCTCGAAGTACATGTAGAGCCCCGTGGATTGCAGATCACTCGGACGAGTGAAGTTCCGGCATTTTTCGAAAATGTCGTTCGATGCGCTGCCCTTCTTTTTGCCGGTGATGTCGCCAGTTGATATGCGCATGGTCCTCAGTTCCGTTCGTAAATTCGGTAGGTTTTGTACCGCCTCGCCCCCATGACTTCGAGGGAGCGATTCATTAACGTGTTGTCTTCCAGTATCCAGGACATTTCGCAGTCGCCATAGCCCAGCTTCCGAGCATTGCGGACGAGCGCAGCATAGAAACCCGCCGCCAGGCCGGAAGCGCGGTACTCTTCCACCACCCCTAGTGTAAGGACCCGAATATTTTTGATCAAACGTTGATAATACAGGATTTTGAGCAGCCCTGTGGGGAACAGCCTTCCGCCCGCCGGTTTGAGGGCCTGGTTGATGTCGGGCAAGGCCAGCGCGAAACCCACCACGCTGTCACCCACCTCCCCGATCAGCACCAGGTCCGGCTTGAGAATCTGCTTCATCTCTTTGCCCATCAGGAGAAATTCTTCGCGCGACATCGGGACGAAGCCCCAATTGCGGCTCCATGCCGAATTGTACACGTTCCAGACGCGCTCCACGTCCGCGCCGAAGTCTTTCATGTTGATGGGACGCACGCGAACCCCGTTAGCCGCGAGCGCCCGGTCCGCCACCCGCTCGATCTTCTTGGTCTCGACGGTGGTGGTACTGCTGAGGTAGGCATACAAGTCTTTGGCCTTCCGCAGCCCAGCCTGGTCCATCAAAACCGGATAGTAGCTCGGGTTGTAGGTCATCATGATCACGGGGCTCGAATCGAAGCCTTCGATCAACATGCCGCACTCATAGTTGGTGGACGGGTTCATCGGTCCGCGCATCACCGTCGCGCCGCGGTCGAATACCCACTGGCGCGCGCGCGACAGCAGGGCGCCCGCCACGTCCACATCGTTCACGCTTTCGAAAAACCCGAAGAAGCCGGCGTTCTCACCGTGGAAGCGGTTGTGGTTCCGGTCCAGGATGGCCGCCACGCGTCCGACCACGCGGCCGTCCCGCAACGCCAGGAGAAATTCGGCCTCGGCATTGGCGTAGAACGGATGCTTGCGGCGGTCGAGCAGTTCCTTAACCGCGATCCGCAACGGAGGCACCCAATAGGGGTCGTTGCGGTACAGTGTGTACGGCAGTTCCACGAATTGTTTCAGCGTCATCTGGTCGTCAACCGCAACGACTTCAATTCCTCCCAATCTTCAAGCCCCTTTTGAAAGTCTTCTATAAATCGCCGGGGCTGCCAGAATCAGGACGAACCCCAACCCGGCACCCGCCAGCACATCAACCGTATAGTGGTATCGACAATAAACTGTAGCAAAAATGAGGAACGGAGTGTAGCCTAAATAGGCCCTGAACGCTTTTTTTGAGATTAAACGGCTGCCCCACCACGCCAGGATGGTGAGTTCCGTATGGCCGCTCGGAAAACAGTCATAGTGGGCGGATTCCAGGCGGTCCAGCGTAGTCTGCATGCCCTTGAACAGCCACAGTCCCTGTAAGGGTATGCGTTGTAAATGTCTTAGCAGGAAACGGGGTCCCCGCGCGGGGACTATCAGGTAGCCAATGTAGGAGACCAGGAATCCCAGCGCGATTAAAAAAGCATAATATTGGAACTCCTGGTAAAGGCGTTTGCGCCAAATCAGGAAGGCCACCAGCAGCACCGCCGGTATGAACAGCGTGTAGACCGTCTGCAAAAACTCGGTGAGGAGCGGGGTCTGGATTCGCTCCAGCCAAACGGTGGGGTGGACATGCCAGATGCGAAAATCCAGGTTGGCCAGCCACTGGTCGGCATCGGTGCGCCGCACCGAGGGTATGAGCAGCGCCATTTCCTTGTAGCAGAAAGCTACGTAAGGCAGCGGATACCAGTTCCGGAAGAGCCAGCTTGTGCGATTGGGGCGCTTCACCTCGAAGACCAGCAGCGTGACGCCAACCAGGTGCACGGCGAAAAGAGCGGCAGCGTCGGGAAGCCGGTTCCACCAGCCCAGGATCACGATGGAGGTGAAGGCGTAGTAGACCAGGATGAGCTTGTCGACGGCCCAGAAACGGGTTTGTGAGGGCCTGTTCAATACTTCAGCCAAGCCGCCTCCTTGTACCAGGCGAGGGTTTGGGCGAGGCCCGCGGCCAGCGGCGTTCGCGCCTCGAAGCCCAGCTCAGCCGCGGCGCGCCCGGTATCGCAGGTCCACCACCGGCAGCGCGCCTCGGCCACCTTCTCACGTGAGATGATGCCCGGCTTGCGCGTGACGTGCGACCACACCTCGGCACAGCAGCCCGCAGCGTACGCCACGCCGGGCGGCACGCGGACCACGCGCGTCCGGCGAGCCATGATACGCGCGGCGGTGGCGCTCAGTTCACTCCAGGAAACCGGCTTCGGATGCGCCAGAAAGTAGGCGCGGCCGGGCGCCCCGCGCGAGGCCGCCAGCAAGCCTTCCACCAGGTCCCCGACATAGATGGCGCTGAACCACCGCTCGCCGCCGGCGATTTCGAGCACCCAACCCCTGGAAATGGATCTCAGCACTTGGAAAACATCGGTATCGCGCGGGCCGTAGACCACCGCGGGCCGGACGATCACCGCATCCGCCGCCAGCGCGCGCACCGTCCGCTCGGCTTCCAGTTTCGATTTGCCGTAGTGCGTGAGCGGGCGCGGCTGGGCGTCCTCATCCACGGGCGTGCCGTCGCGGCTGGGGCCGATGGCCGCCAGCGTGCTTACGTGGACCAGGCGGACGGCGCGTCCCGCCAGAGCGCGCAGCAGCGTTTCCGTGGCGCGCACGTTGCCGGCGTAGTAATCGCGGGTGGCGAGCGCCTTGGTTACGCCCGCAAGGTGAATCACGGTATGAGCCCCGGTGACGGCTTCCTCGACGCCCTCGCCGCTGGTGAGATCGCCGTAAGCGGCTTCGATCCCCGCGGGCAAGCGGCGCGGGCGAGGCTTGCGGCGCAACAGGCAGCGCGCGGGCTCGCCCAGGGCAGACAGTTTGTCCAGCAGATGGCTCCCGATGAAGCCGGTCCCGCCAGTCACCAGAATCATTACTGCGGCGTGCTGCGGAAGGCGACTTCGCCGAAGTAGCTTTCCGCTACTGTGCCGGTGTGCTGGGAGTTGATCTGCAGGCGCAACCCCTTCACATGCGGCGCGGTCTTACCGTAGGCCCGTTGATAATCGGCGGCCACGTTATGGTTTTCGGCAACCCACCGGTTGGCTTCGGCGGCGCCAGACTGGCACACCACCGCGAAAATATGCACCAGGGGAATCTCGCTGGAGCTTTGCATGGCGCCCTTGGGGGCCGTGCTGTCCCAGAGGTAGGTGATGATGCGCCGGTCGGCGAAAGCGACCAGCACCTGCGCGGCCTGGTCGTCGGTGGAGGCACGGCGGAAATCGCCCCCGCTCGGCAGGCGTGTTACCTTCCAACTCCAGGTGAGATACGGCGTCTCTTCGGGACTTACGTCCACACCACGCTCCAGGGCGAACGAGGCTTTCACGCTCTTGAGGTGGAGGCACGGTTCCGCGCCTTGGCCGTCATTGCAGACGGAAATCTCCGGCCGCCCGTGGTTCACCTTGATTTGCCAATCCGAGGGCAACTGCCCGGTAGCGTGATTCACGGCATTCAAAAGCACCACTGCCGACCCGGAAGTGCGCGCCTGATAAATGAACACAAGAGTAGTGCCAACAAGCAGAAGTTTCTTCAATGATCCTCACAGGGAGCCGGGCGCTGCGCTCTTTCTTACTATCGCATGAATTCGGGCTGTTTCGCCATTAACAGGTCGTTCAACCGGCGGCGATATTCGAGTTGCGGGCCGCAATCCGTTAGACTGTTGGCATGCATCGCAGAGAATTCTTTCATACCACTGCCGCAGCCCTGGCAGCGGCCGGGGCGCAGGCTCAAACCTCCAAGCCAGCGGCGAGCCGCAAGGCCAACCTCAAACTCGGCACGCAGCACGGCGATAGCGACGACATCCTGAAAGTGATGGCGGCGTTGGGAGTCAATCACATTTGCGGCCATCTGCCCTCCGCGACATTGGACGAGAATTGGTCGGTGGAATCGCTCACGCGCCACAGGGAGCACGTGGAATCGTTCGGCCTCAAACTGGAGGCCGTGCCGCTGCCGCTCAGCTCGGTGTACATTACCCGGTCCGAGAGCCCCAACATCATGCTGGGCAAAAGCCCGGAGCGCGACCGCGAGATCGACAACATCTGCCAGATGATCCGCAACGCATCCCAGGCGGGCATCCGGCTGCTGAAATACAACATGTCGATTCTCGGCGTAGTGCGCACGGAATCCACGCCGGGCCGCGGCGGCGCCACTTACAGCACCTTCAATTACGAGAAAGCCGCCAACCGGTCGACGCCCACCGAAGCGGGGCCGGTGAGCGCGGAGCAGGCGTGGGAGCGCATCGGCTATTTCGTGAAGCGCGTCGTGCCCGTGGCGGAGGAGCACAAGGTGCGGTTGGCCTGCCATCCGCACGACCCCGCCATGCCCGAGCCGCAGGGCTTTCGCGGCGTTCACCGCGTGCTCGGCAGCGTGGACGGGCTGAAGCGATTCATCGAGCTGACTCCCAGCCCGTCTCATGGCTTGAACTTTTGCCAGGGCACGGTTTCGGAGATGCTCAAGAAGCCGGGCGAGGAGATCTACGACGTGATCCGCTATTTCGGCTCGCGCGGCAGAATTTTCAACGTGCATTTCCGCAACATCAAGGGCGGTTTCCTGAATTTTCAGGAGACCTTTCCGGACAACGGCGATGTCGATTTCATCCGGGCGATCCGGACCTACAAAGAGGTGGGCTACGACGGCATGCTGATGCCCGACCACGTACCGCAGATCGCCGGAGACACTGGGGGCAGGCAGGCGTTTGCCTACTGCTTCGGCTACATCCAGGCGCTGATCCAGATGGTGAACCAGGAAGGGTGAGGGGATCTCATCACGCTCAACCCCGCCGCCCGGATGTCAGACTTGCATCCATGTAGGTTCGGAGCACGGCATTGATGCGCGTTTGGTAACCCTTTTGTTTCCGTAGCCATTCGAGGAGATCCGCATCGAGCCGGATGGTGATGGTTTGCTTTGCCGCCGGAATGACCACGCGCGCCTTTTTCCAGAACTCCGCATCGGTCGGCCGCGCCTCCGGGTCGCTCTCGATGGCACGCCGGATTTGATGGTCGCTCAGAGAACGGAGGCGGTTCCAATCCGTCCGCTCCTTAACTGAAGTTTTCTCAGTACGCTTCTCTCTCATGTCGTTCTGCCTTCCACGCCGAAATGATTCGACGCTCAGTCGGGTCCCAAGTGTAGCTCATGGCATCATATTTACATTATGTATTTACGTGTGGTCGGTGCGCAAGTGCTGTCCGTCGGGTTTCTTTCGAGTGTGCCACGCAGCGCACGCGCGGTTACTGCCGCAACAGCTCCAGGTACCGGCGCCGCGCTTCGGGATCGGGGCCGTACGGATGATCCAGGTAAAACGCCAGCCAGCCGCGGGCGCGGCGGATGTCGCCCGCGCGCAGGAACAGATCGCCGAGCGTGCGGGCACAGAGCGAAAACTCAGGGTCCCGCTCCACGTGCATGCGGCACTCGGCTTCGAGATGCGCGGGAATGCGGCCTCTGTCGAGGATGGGGATTCCCGGCGGCACATCGCGCAGGAAGACCATGGATTGCGGATCTTCGTACACCAGATGCCAGGCCTCCGCCGCCGCGGGTTCCACCAGGGCCAGCACCAGCGGGTACAAAACACCGGAATTGTATTCGAAGGCGTTCCCCACAATGGCGCCGATGCCGTACCGCGCCAGAAGTTGGGTGCGCGCGCCGCTGGTGGGGGGGGCGCCGAGAATCCAGCGGTAATCCTGGAATACGGTTTCGCTGAGCGCGCGGCCATCGATGAAAACGCGATGCCCCTTCCAGATGAGATAGCCGCCGTATTCGTAAGTGTTGAAGAGCGGCGCGGAGATACGATTCCGGCTCAGAAACGCCGCGGCTCCGGCGGGATAGCGCCACTCGGCCGCACGCAGTTGAAAGAAGGACCCGCGCATCGTGCTCCAGGCCAGAGCCAGCGCCAGCACCGCGGCCGCTGCGAATTGAGCGAACGCCGGCAGCCGCCGTTTCCAGGGGAAATAGGCGGCGATCAGGACGGGAGCGAAAAGGCCGATCAGCAGCACATTGCGGAAGGCCGTGAGCGACGCCGCCGCAAACGCCGCAAACAGCATCCAGTCGGCCGGACGCACCCGTTTCCAGGAAAGCACCAACACCACGGCGGATGCGTACAGCAGGACGTCGAAGGCGTAGGGCGGACCCCAGAGGTCCGGCCGCGACCATTCGGTGAGGGTCGCCTGCATGGGGCTCTGGCGATAGCGCCACACCGTGGCAATCGCCGAAAAGCCGTTGGGATTGACGCCAGTGAGGAGCACCGCGAGGCCGCCCGCGGCCAGGATGCGGTGCGCATCGGGCGAGCGGCGCAGTAGCGCTTCGGCGGCGTAGGCGGCGCAGACGATCCAACCGAGGAAGAACCCCCCGTGGCAGTTGGCCCAGACGACGGCCAGCACCGGCACCATCCACAGCCGCCGGCGCCTTTCGAAGATGGCGATGAAAGCGGCGGTGAAAACGTAGCTGAGGATGCCCGGGCGGTCCTTGGCGAACTCAATCGCCAGGGAAGCGGCCGCCAGCGCCGCGGCGATGCCCCACAGCCAGGACCCGGTGCGGCGCCCGGCGACCAGGCCGGTGAGGCCGCACAGCGTGGTCAGCAGAAGGGCTTTCCAAAGCACCACGGCGGGAAAGCCTCCCATGCGGTAGACCAGGTACCAGACGGCCTGGGCGAGCCACTCATGCGTGAGGTTGAAGCGGCGGGTGGTTTCCTCGCCGGGGTAAGCGGGCCTGGCGCCGGCGGTGGTGTAGGCGAACGGATCGGACCAGGGCAGCCGGTGCTGGGTGACGATGTACTCGCCGGTCTTCAGGTGCCACCAGAAGTCGGGGTCGGAAATCTCGGTGGAGAAAAGGCCGAGCAACACCATGGCGGTGAGAGCGAGGAGCACAAACGCGAGCCAGCGGGGAGGCGCTTTTGCTGGAAGATCAGACTTGCGCAAACTTCGAGGATAACATCCGAGCAGCGTGGCAGGCCCGCCGGCGCATCCCCAGACGCGCCAGCGGGTTGAAGTTGTGCCGCGGCTTTACTCCGCCAGCGATTCCTCGCCCGTATCCTCGGGCAGGCCGCCGGCGTATTGCAGCCGCGTCTCCTCGTCGTAACCGGGGATGGTATCGAGCACCGGTTCGGCCGCCGGCTCTTCCACCACGTCCTCGCCCGCAATCTTCACCTGGCGGTAATACTCCATGCCCGTGCCCGCCGGGACCAGGCGGCCCATGATCACGTTCTCCTTCAGCCCACGCAGGTAGTCCACCTTGCCGTTGATGGCGGCTTCGGTGAGCACGCGCGTGGTCTCCTGGAAGGAGGCCGCGGAGATGAACGAATCGGTGGAAAGCGAAGCCTTGGTGATGCCCAGCAGCACGGCCTTGCCCTGCGCCGGCCGCTGGCCCGCTTCCAGAACTTTCATGTTCTCGTCGCGGAACTTGAACCGGTCCACCACCTCTTCCGGCAGGAATTCGGTGTCGCCGATGTCCTCCACCTTCACCCAGCGCATCATCTGGCGGGAGATGACCTCGAGGTGCTTGTCGTTGATATTGACGCCCTGCAGCCGGTAGACTTCCTGAATCTCGTTGACCAGGTACTTTTGCAGCTCCTTCTCGCCCAGCACGTCGAGAATGTCGTGCGGGTTGCGCGGGCCGTCCATGAGCGGCTCGCCGGCCTTGACCCGCTCGCCTTCCTGAACGTTGATGTGCACGCCGCGCGGCAGGGAATACTCGCGCTGCTCGCCGTCGTCGCCGGCCACGAAAATCTTGCGCTGGCCCTTGGTGACTTCGCCGTACTTCACCACGCCGTTGATTTCCGCGATGATGGCCGTCTCACGCGGTTTGCGCGCTTCGAACAACTCCACCACGCGCGGCAGACCGCCGGTGATGTCCTTGGTCTTGGTGGTTTCGCGCGGGATCTTGGCCAGCACGTCGCCGGCGTGGACCTCGTCGTTATCGTGAACCATCAGGTGGGCATGCGTCGGCATGAGGTACTTCTTGGCTTCCGAACGCGAGCCCGCGGCGCCTTCCGGCCGCACGATAATCTGCGGCTGCCGCTTCTCGTCCGGTGAATCCGCCACCACCAGTTGCGACATGCCGGTGACTTCGTCCACGCGCTCCTGCATGGTAAGGCCGTCGACCAGGTCTTTGAAGTGCACCGTGCCGGTGACTTCGGTCAGAATCGAGAAGGTATACGGATCCCATTCCAGCAGGATCTGGTTGGCCTTCACGGGAGCGCCGGCTTCGGCCAGGATTCGGGCGCCGTAAACCACCGGGTAGCGTTCCTTTTCGCGGCCCTTATCGTCCACCACCGCCATGATGCCGTTGCGGTTCATGGCGATGATCTCGCCCGTCTTGCTGCGCACCGTCTGGATGCCGATGTAGCGGGCGAAACCGTCGGACTTGGCGTCCTGCGTGGACTGCTCGCTGACCCTGGTCGCGGTTCCGCCGATGTGGAAGGTGCGCATGGTCAATTGCGTGCCGGGTTCGCCGATGGACTGCGCCGCGATCACGCCCACGGCCTCGCCGCGCTCCACCAGCCGTCCGGTGGCCAGGTTGCGGCCGTAACACATGACGCACACGCCGCGCTTGGATTCGCAGGTCAGCACCGAGCGGATCTTCACGCGTTCGATGCCGGCCGCCTGAATGGCCGCCGCCAGGTCTTCGGTGATCTCCTCGTTGACCCCCACGATCACGTTGCCTTCGTAATCCTTCTGGTTTTCGAGCGCCACGCGGCCCACGATGCGGTCGCGTAGCGGCTCGATGATTTCACCCGATTCGATGATCGGCTCGACGTAGATGCCTTCCGTGGTGCCGCAGTCGTGCTCGGTGACGATCACGTCCTGGGCCACGTCCACCAGGCGCCGCGTCAGGTAGCCGGAATCGGCGGTCTTCAAGGCCGTGTCGGCCAGTCCCTTGCGGGCGCCGTGCGTGGAGATGAAGTATTGCAGCACGTTCAGACCTTCGCGGAAGTTGGCCGTAATAGGGGTTTCGATGATCTCGCCCGAGGGCTTGGCCATCAGGCCGCGCATGCCAGAAAGCTGGCGGATCTGCTGTTTGGAACCGCGCGCGCCCGAGTCGGCCATGATGTAAATGGGGTTGAGGTAGCGGCCGGTGCGGTCGTCCTCTTCCATGGCCGCCATCATTTCGTCGGAAACTTTCTCCGTCACCTTGGACCAGATTTCGATGATCTTGTTGTAGCGCTCGCCGTGGGTGATGGCGCCGTCCTGGTACTGGTTCTCGACGTTGACCACCTCCCTTTCCGCCTCGCGCACCAGGCCGGCCTTCTCGCCGGGCACCACCATGTCGTCGATGCCGATGGAAATGCCCGCGCGCGTGGCGTACAGGAAGCCCAGCGCTTTCACTTCGTCGAGCATCTGCACGGTGGTATGCAGCCCGAATTTCAGATAGCAGTATTGCACCAGTTGCCCCAAGCCCTTCTTCTTCAGAAGGCCGTTGACGAACGGCATGTCCGCCGGGAGGCTGTCATTGAGGATCACGCGGCCGACGGTGGTTTCCATGTACTGCTTGATAAACTCGATGGGCTCGGTGTGCAGGATGTTCTGGTTGTCAAAGGCGTGCACCAGGTCGATCACGCGGCCGGTATAACGCAGCTTGATGGGGGTGAGCGTCTCCACCTCGCCCATCTCGAGAGCGATGAGCACGTCGTCGGTGGAAGCGAAGGTGCGGCCCTCGCCCTTGGCGCCCGGACGCGCCTTGGTCAGGTAGTAGCAGCCCAGCACCATGTCCTGCGTGGGGACGGCGATGGGGCTGCCGTGCGCCGGCGAAAGTATGTTGTTGGCCGAGAGCATGAGGGTGGAAGCTTCGATCTGCGCTTCCGGCGAGAGCGGAATGTGCACCGCCATCTGGTCGCCGTCGAAATCGGCGTTGAACGCCGTGCACACCAGCGGGTGAATCTTGATGGCCTTGCCTTCCACCAGCACCGGCTCGAAGGCCTGGATGCCCAGGCGGTGCAGCGTGGGAGCGCGGTTCAGCAGAATGGGGTGGTCCTTGATGACTTCTTCCAGAATGTCCCACACCACCGGGTCCTGCTGCTCCACCAGTTCCTTGGCCTGCTTGATGGTGGTGCAGTGGCCGCGCTGCTCGAGCCGGTGGTAGATGAACGGCTTGAACAGCTCGAGCGCCATCTTCTTGGGAAGACCGCACTGGTTGAGGCGCAGTTCGGGGCCGACCACGATGACGGAACGGCCGGAGTAATCCACGCGCTTGCCGAGCAGGTTCTGGCGGAAGCGTCCCTGCTTGCCCTTGAGGGTGTCGGAGAGCGATTTCAGCGGCCGGTTGTTGGCGCCGCGCAAGACGCGCCCGCGGCGGCCGTTGTCGAACAGCGCGTCCACGGCTTCCTGCAACATGCGCTTTTCGTTGCGCACGATCACGTCGGGCGCGTGCAGCTCGATGAGCTTCTTCAACCGGTTGTTGCGGTTGATCACGCGGCGGTAGAGATCGTTGAGGTCGGAGGTGGCGAAGCGTCCGCCATCCAGCGGAACCAGCGGGCGCAACTCGGGCGGGATCACCGGAATGACGTCGAGGATCATCCACTCCGGCTTGTTGCCGGATTTGCGGAACGATTCCACCACCCGCAGCCGCTTGGCGAATTTCAGTTTTTTCTGGACCGACGCCTCGGTCTTCATCTTCTCGCGAATTTCTTCGCTCAAGGCATCCACGTCGACCTTCTTGAGCAGCTCCTTGATGCCCTCGGCGCCCATCATGGCCACGAACTTGCCCGGAAACTCCTGGTCGAGCTGGCGCTTCTTCTCGTCGGTGATGACTTCGCCTCTGGAGAGGCCCGCGACCTCGCCGGGGTCAACCACCACGAAGGCTTCGAAATAGAGCACCCGCTCAAGCTCGCGCAGGGTGATGTCCAGCAGGTGGCCGATACGGCTGGGCAGGCCCTTGAAGAACCACACGTGCGAACACGGGCTGGCCAGCTCGACGTGCCCCAGGCGCTCGCGCCGGACGCGCGCCAGCGTGACTTCCACGCCGCACTTGTCGCAGATGACGCCGCGGTGCTTCATGCGCTTGTACTTGCCGCACAAGCATTCCCAATCCTGGGTGGGACCGAAAATTCGCGCGCAGAACAGCCCATCGCGCTCCGGCTTGAACGTCCGGTAGTTGATGGTTTCCGGCTTGGTGACTTCACCGTGGGACCAACTCCGGATTTTTTCCGGAGACGCCAGAGAAATGCGGATCGAATCGAAATCCGCGATCAAATTCGCCCGATCGTACGGAGAAGAACGCATCGCAACCCTTTCAGGGGCCAGGGGCCGGGGGCCGGGGGCCAGGAACCCCACCCACCCCGCGACTGGCGCCGAACCTACAAGACAAGTGCTCAACCGAGCCGAAAAGCCTCGCCGGGTTTTCCCTGACCCCCGGCCCCTGGCCCCCGGCCCCTAGTCCGCCGCCAGCGCCGTGTCCGGCACTTCGCGCGGCTTCTTCATCAACTCCACATCGAGACACAACGACTGCAACTCTCGTATCAGCACGTTGAACGATTCCGGCACGCCCGGCTCGATGGCCGCTTCGCCCTTGACAATGGCCTCGTAGATCTTGGCGCGGCCATACACGTCGTCCGATTTCGCCGTCAGCAGCTCCTGCAGGATGTAGGCCGCCCCATAAGCTTCCAGCGCCCAAACTTCCATTTCGCCGAAGCGCTGTCCGCCGAACTGCGCCTTGCCGCCCAGAGGCTGCTGCGTAATCAGCGAGTACGGGCCGATGGAGCGCGCGTGGATTTTGTCGTCCACCAGGTGCGAGAGCTTCATCATGTAGATGTAGCCCACCGTCACCGGCTGCTCGAACGGCGTGCCCGTCATGCCGTCGTACAGAATGGTCTTGCCCGAGCTCGGCAGCTTCGACTCGGTGAGGGCCTTCTTGATCTCACGCTCGGTGGCGCCGTCGAACACCGGCGTCGCATAATGCAGGCCCAGCGCGTTGGCCGCCCACCCCAGGTGCGTCTCCAGAATTTGGCCCACGTTCATGCGCGAAGGCACGCCCAGCGGGTTGAGCACGATCTCCACCGGCGTTCCATCCGGCAGGTACGGCATGTCCTCGTCCGGAAGAACGCGCGCGATCACGCCCTTGTTCCCGTGTCGGCCGGCCATCTTATCGCCCACCGACAGCTTGCGCTTCATGGCGATGTACACCTTCACCAGCTTGATGACGCCCGGCGGCAGCTCGTCGCCCTTGCGCAGCTTGGCGATCTTCTCATCGGTGATCTTTTCGAGAACCGCGATCTGCCGCGAGGTCATCTCTTCGATCTCGTCGATCTGCTCGTTCAACCGCGGGTCCTTGCTCCCCAGGCGCATGCGCTTCAGGTCGCGCGATTTCATCTTTTCGATCAGTTCGCGCGTCAGCTCGGTGTCCTTCGACAGCAGGCGCTTGTTGGTCTTCTCGTCGTGCAGGTCGGCCAGCAGTTTCTTGCCTTCCAGCAGGCCGGCCAGGCGCTTGGCGCGTTCGTCCGTCAGGATGCGGATTTCGTCCTGAAGGTTGCGCTGCAGGCGTTGAATCTGCGATTCCTCGATAGCCTTGGAACGCTCGTCTTTCTCCTGTCCCTTGCGCGAGAAAATCTTGCAGTCCACGATCGTGCCCTCGATTCCGGGCGGGCAGTAGAGCGAGGCGTCCTTCACATCGCCGGCCTTTTCGCCGAAGATGGCGCGCAGCAGCTTCTCTTCCGGAGTGAGCTGGGTTTCGCCCTTGGGCGTCACCTTGCCCACCAGGATGTCGCCCGGTTTCACGGTGGCGCCGATGCGTATGATGCCGCTTTCGTCCAGGTTGCGCAGGAAGGCGTCGGCGATGTTGGGAATGTCCCGCGTGATCTCTTCCGGACCCAGTTTGGTGTCGCGCGCTTCGATTTCGAACTCCTCGATGTGGATGGAAGTGTAGTAGTCTTCCTTGACCAGCTTTTCGCTCACCAGGATGGCGTCTTCGAAGTTGTACCCGCGCCAGGGCATGAAGGCCACCAGCACGTTGCGCCCCAGCGCCAGCTCTCCCAAATCGGTGCACGGACCGTCGGCCAGCACCGCGCCCTTGGGGACGTGCTGGCCCACGCGCACGATGGGCTTCTGGTTGATGCAGGTGTTCTGGTTGGAGCGCTTGAACTTGGTGAGCTGATAGATGTCCGCGCCCACCTCGCGCGAAAGCTGGCCTTCGTGGACCGCGCCTTCCACGCGCACGATGATGCGTTCCGAATCCACCGAATCCACCGTGCCGGAGCGCTTGCAGAGCACCACTGCGCCCGAGTCCCGGGCCGTCACCTGCTCCATGCCGGTGCCCACGTAGGGGGCGTCGGCGCGCAGCAGCGGCACCGCCTGGCGCTGCATGTTCGAACCCATCAGGGCGCGGTTGGCATCGTCGTTTTCGAGGAACGGAATGAGGCTCGCGGCCACCGACACAAGCTGCTTGGGGCTGACGTCGATGTACTCGATCTCCTCCCGCGGCTTGAGTACGAAGTTGCCCGCCTGGCGCGCGTTCGAAAGATCCGGAACGATGCGCCCCTTCTCGTCCAGCCCCACGTTGGCCTGGGCGATGGTGTACTTGTCCTCCTCCCACGCCGAAAGGTATTCGCAGTGGGCCTCGAACTCGGCAGGCTGTTTCTTGGAGCTGAGCTTGCGGTTGACCTCCTCCACTTCCGCGCGCCTGACGATGTCCCCCACCTTGTAGTCGGCGTCGCCGGGATTCAGAATCTTGACTTCGTCGATGACCGCGCCCTTGATCACTTTCCGGTAGGGACTCTCGATGAAGCCGTACTCGTTGATGCGGGCGAAACAGGAGAGCGACGAGATGAGGCCGATGTTGGGGCCTTCCGGCGTTTCAATGGGGCAGATGCGGCCGTAGTGCGTGGGGTGAACGTCCCTCACTTCAAATCCCGCGCGCTCGCGGCTCAGGCCTCCCGGACCGAGCGCCGAGAGACGCCGCTTGTGGGTGATCTCGGAGAGCGGGTTGGTCTGGTCCATGAACTGCGAAAGCTGGCTGGACCCGAAGAACTCGCGGATGGCCGCCATCACCGGCTTGGCGTTCACCAGGTCGTGCGGCATGGCCGTGGACATCTCCTGGTAGACGGACATCTTCTCCTTGATGGCGCGCTCCATGCGCACCAGGCCAATGCGGAACTGGTTCTCGAGCAGCTCGCCCACCGCGCGGACCCTCCGGTTGCCGAGGTGATCGATGTCGTCCACGTCGTAACCCGACCCCGGCACGGAGGCGAACCGGCGCAGCTTCAGCAGGTACTTGATGGTGTCGCGGAAGTCGTCCTGGTCCAGCGTGCGCCGGTCCATGGGGCTCTTGCCCTTGTTGGCCGGGTCGCTCGACCACGAAGAGGGCGCATAATCCGCGTTCTCGTGCAGCTTGATGTTGAACTTCATGCGCCCCACGCGCGAAAAATCGTACTTGCGCGGATCGAAGAACATGCCCTGAAAAAGCTGTGTGGCGGTGTCCAGCGTCGGCGGATCGCCGGGCCGCAACTTGCGGTAAATCTCGATCAGCGCCTCGTTCTGCGCCTTCACCGGATCCTTCTTGATGGTGGCCGAGATCACCGTGCCCACCTCGTCGCGCTCGGGGAAGAAAACTTCGAATTCGGGAACGCCGGCTTCTATCAGCTTGCTCAGCAGCCCCGCGGTCAGCTCACTGTTGGCGTCGGCGTACACTTCGCCGGTGGACGTATCGAACACATCGGCTACTACGCACGCGCCCTCCAGGTCGTTGGACGCCACCTCCACCTGTGCGACCTTGGCCTTTTGGATTTCCTTGTAGAGCGATGGCGTGATCTTCCTGCCCTGCGCCACCACGGTCTCGCCGCCGCGCGCCGCGATGGCGTACGACAGCTTCAGTCCGACCAGGCCCTCATCCACGTTCCAGAACAGCTTCTTGTCTTTGATGGCGATCTTGCTGGCGCGGTAAAACCCGCGCAGGATCTGCTCGTCGGTCTTGTAGCCCAGCGCCCGCAGGAACACGGAGCCGTAGAATTTCCGCTTTCGGTCGATACGGACGTAAAGGATGTTCTTGTTGTCGTATTCGAATTCCACCCAGCTTCCGCGGTACGGAATGATCTTGCCCAGGAAGTACCCCTGCGCCGGAACGCGCTCGAAGAAAACGCCCGGCGAGCGGTGCAACTGTGAAACGATGACGCGCTCGGTGCCGTTGATGATGAACGTCCCATTGTCCGTCATCAGGGGGATCTCGCCGAAGAACACTTCCTGCTCTTTGATGTCGCGGACACTCTTCTTCTGGGTCTCCGGGTCCTTGGAGTAAACCGTCAGCCGGATGGTGACCTTGAGCGGCGCCGCGTATGTCATGCCGCGTTCCTGGCACTCCAGCATGTCGTACTTGAGTTGCAGGCCCACCGGGTCGCCGCACTTGTTGCAGAAGGTGACGACGTTCTTATTGAAGGTTCCGCAATGATGGCAGAGCACGTCGCCGGCGTGGAACGGATCCGTGCGGATGGTGGCGCCGCAGTTCCGGCAAGTCGAGCGAAGATGGTGCAGCCCTTTTAGGTTGCCGCATTTGCATTCCCAGTTGCCGATGGAATAGTCGACGAACTCCAGGTCGCTGACGCCGCGAAAATCCGAGATCGGAAACACCGAGTTGAAAACCGTCTGCAGGCCGATGTCCTCCCGCTCGTTGGGAAGAAGATCCATCTGCAGGAAGCGCTCGTAGGACGTCTTCTGAACCTCGATCAGGTTCGGGATGGGGATAGAGGTCTTGATCTTGGAAAAATCAACTCGTTCGGGGGCGGCGCCGTTATCTTGAATATTCATTACTTATACTCCTGACGGCCGAAGAACCAATGCTATGCAGCGCTCAACAGCACAAATGCAACGGCGCCCCTTTGCGAAGCGCCGAGTGATCGAACAGGGGCGGGAATCGAACTTCCGGTGCGTCCGGAACGGATCCGAAAAGCGGGGATCTGGAGACCGGAGGTCCCGGAGTAAGGTGCGCGATGAAGACTGAAGCCGTGGATGAGCGGGAGCACAAATCCCAGTGAGCAGTTGCGGGAACGCGAATCGACAGAGACCCCCTCTCTGCAGTTTCTCCCGCACTGCAATTGAAGTACCAGGATCTCGGATGCACAGTCACCAATTGGGATCGAATCCGCTGAATCGGAGGCCCAACTATTCAGTTTAACAAGACTTATGTCCTGCGTCAAACCGCAAGAAACCCAGGTGGCCGGGGGTCGGTATCCGGGGCCGGAAAAACGTCCCGGCCTTTGGCCCCTGACTCCCGCCTCCAAAGAACCTATTTCACCTCGACGGTCGCGCCCGCGTCGGTGAATTTCTTCCTGATGGACTCGGCTTCGTCCTTGCTCACACCTTCCTTGATCGGCTTGGGGGCGCCATCCACCAAGTCCTTGGCTTCCTTCAGGCCCAGGCTGGTGACCTCGCGAACCGCCTTGATTACGTTGATCTTGTTAGCGCCAACCGCCGTCAGCACGACGGTGAACTCGGTTTTCTCCTCCGCCGCCGGAGCCGCTGCCGCGCCGCCGCCACCGCCGCCGGCAACCATCACCGGAGCGGCCGCCGCCGCCGACACTCCCAACTTCTCTTCGAGCAGCTTGACGAGCTGAGAGGCCTCCAGCAGCGTCAAGCCTTGAATCTGATCCGCAATTGCGTTAATGTCCGCCATTTCAAAAACTCCTATCGAAAAATCGCCAGTCAGGCCTGGAACTTGTTCTCTTTCACGCCCTGGTCCACCACCACCGCCAGGTTGCGGCCCACGGCATTGAGCGCCGTCACCAGCCGCTGCGCCGGGGCGTTGATCAGGTACAGCAACTTGGCAAAAATCGCTTCTTTCGGGGGCATGTTGGCCAGGTCGTTGATCTCTCGAACGTCGATCACCCGGCCCTCTACGATTCCCGCTTTGAAGGTAAAAGTCGGGTTGGTGCGGGCGTAAGCGGTGAGCGCCTTGGCCAGCGCCACCGGGTCGTCGGTGGTGTAGGCCACCGAGGTCATCCCGCGCAAACCCTTGAGCACCTGCTCGGCGGGCGTTCCTTCCGAAGCCCGCTCCGCCAGGTTGTTTTTCACCACGCGGTACTTGCCACCCACGCTGCGCACCGCCTTGCGCAGCTCGAAATCCTGCTCCACCCGCAACTTCTCGTAGCCGGTGACAAACAGGTTTTTCAGCCGCGCCAGATCCTGGCGCAGAGAATCGATCTCTTTCCTCTTGTCGTCCTTGTTTTTCATGGAAACACCTGTTGGGCTTTAGCTGGCCACCTTCACGCTGAACGGCGTCGTGTCGACAGCCACCCCGGGGCTCATGGTTGAGCAGATCGTCGTGCTCCTCACGTACTTGCCTTTGGCCACCGCCGGCTTGGCCTTGATCACCGCCGAGATCAGGCTGGCGGCGTTCTCGATGAGCTTGCCGGCTTCGAAGCTGATCTTGCCGACGGGGGCATGGATGATACCCGTCTTATCCACGCGGAACTCCACCTTGCCGGCCTTGATTTCCTTGAGCGCTTTCACCACGTCCATGGTCACGGTGCCGGTTTTGGGATTGGGCATGAGGCCGCGCGGGCCCAGCACCTTGCCCAGTTTGCCCACCGACCGCATCATATCCGGCGTGGCAATCACCGCATCGAAATCGGTCCAGCCCTCCGACTGGATCTTGTTCACCATATCCTCGCCGCCCACGAAATCGGCACCCGCCTCCGAAGCCTCTCTCTGCTTGTCGCCGCCAGCGATTACCAGCACCTTCTTGGACTTGCCCAGCCCGTTGGGCATCACCACGGTGCCGCGAACCATCTGGTCTGCGTGCTTGGGATCGACGCCCAGCCGCATGTGGATTTCCACGGTCTCGTCGAATTTCGCGTATTTGATCTTCTGGAGAAGGGGAACGGCGTCTTCGAGCTGGTATTCCTTGGCCTCTACCTGTTTCCGGGCCGATTGATAATGTTTACCTGCTTTGCGTGCCATGTTACCTCATTGGTGCAAGCGGTCCGTTCCCAAAAAAGGCAAACGAACCTCCCACTGAGCTTTTGTATAAAGGGACTGCAAGTAGTGTACCAAATCCGGCGAGCGGTTGTCTACTGTGCCCTCTAGCCCAAAAGAGCCAAGGAAACTGGAAACCTGAAGGGGGTTGCGGAGCATCTTTAGAGGCATGGCGAATCATGCCCGACGATCCCTGGCAACGGTCCTGGGATGCTTCGTGTTGACGGGCATGGCATTCGCTCAGAGCGATCCTCCGGACCCGCCGGCTCCAGCCGAGGTGGTTCCCGCCACGGAAGCTCCCGTCGCACCGCAGAGTCCCGCCACACCTGAGGACAAGCGCGTTTTCGGCGTGATCCCCAATTACCGCACCGCGGAGGCGTCCAATGGTTTCGAGCCCATCACGCCGAAGCAAAAAATGGCGATCGCCTGCAAGGATTCCTTCGACTGGCCGGTCTTCCCCACGGCGGCCGCTTTTGCCACGCTGTACCAGCTCGAAAACCAGAACCCCTCCTTCGGCCAGGGCATGTCGGGCTACGCCAAGCGGCTGGCCGGCGCAATTGGCGACCAGACCCTCGGCAACATGATGACCGAAGGCATTGTGCCCTCGCTGCTGCACCAGGACCCGCGCTACTTCCGGCTGGGCGAGGGTTCGTTCAAGTCGCGCACGTGGTACGCCGTGACCCGCATCTTCGTGACGCGCTCGGATTCGGGCCACACCCAGTTCAATTTCTCCGAGTGGGGCGGCAATGCCGTCGCCGTGGCTGTTTCCAATGCCTGGTACCCCGACACCCGCGACATATCCGACAACGTGCAGAAGCTGCTCATTCAGTGCGCCACAGACGCCTTTTCCCAAGTGCTCAAGGAATTCTGGCCCGACGTGAAGCGGCATTTCAGGAAGAAGCACGAAGACGCCGAGACGGCTTCCGTCCGCTAGGTGGCCGCCGCGACTGCCGCGTCCAGCACGCAGATATCGTCCAGGTTGCGGTACTTTTCGTCGAAATCCAGGCCGTATCCCACCACAAACTGGTCCGGTATCTGGAATCCCACGTAGCTCACGTGCACCGGCCGCAGCCGGCGCTCGGGCTTGTCCAGCAGCGCCGCGATGCGGATGGAATGCGGCCTCCGCTGGTCCAGCACGTGCATCAGGTAGTTGAGGGTGATGCCGCTATCGACAATGTCTTCGACGATCAGCACCTCGGCGCCTTCGAGCGAAATGTCCAGGTCCTTGGTGACCTTCACTTCGCCCGAACTGGATTTCCCTTTCCCGTAACTGGAAATGCCCATGAAGTCGATATACACGTCGCGCTTCATGGCCCGCGTCAGGTCCGCCAGAAAGAAAGCAGCCCCTTTCAGAATGGCGATCATGTGCAGGCGCCCGCTGGGATAATCGCGGGAAATCTGTTCGCCGAGTTCCTTGATCCGCACCTGGATCTTCTCGGAGGGGATTAGCACCCGCAGCGTTGGATCGGTCATGCAGTTTCCATTATCCGCCGGGCACCAGCCGCGTGCTCATGGGCCCGATATGAATGTGCGCGCCCGTGGCCTTGCCGGGCACGGCCTGGCGAAACGCGAAGTAGGGAATGCGATTTTCAGTGAGAAACTCGCGCAGCCACACGCCCTCCGGCTCGTCGGGATGGACCGCCACGTCCACGCGCCCGCGGTGGTCGAAGCCCAGCGCGCGATGCACCGCCGTTTCGCCGTTGGCGCTCACTGGCAGCGGCTTGCCGAAATGCTCGGCGAACGCCACCTCCACCCGCGCCAGCGTTCCCGCGGTGAAGATGCCATCGCCATCGTAACGATCGGCGATTTTGGGCGCTTCGGCCGGCTCCTCGGCCAGCTCCGCGATCAGCGCTTCTTCGGCCTTGGCCATCGCGGTGAGATCGCGCACCTGGCTGGCCCGCAATTCGGCCAGGTCGGACTCCTGGCGCGCCCGCTCCATCTCCTCGCGGAACGAGCCCAACGAGAGCCGCGGGGCGGCGCCCGCCTCCACCACCCGTTGGGCTTCGTCGAGCGCTTTCTTGCGGCGATCGAAGCGGCGGCCGGCGGCGGCCATCATCTCGTCGGTTTGCTCCGCGGTCAAATCCTGGCCGTACAAGGTTCGCCGCAGAATGGCCGCGTCCTGGGCATCGGCCATGGCCTCTTCGGCTTTCTCCAATTGGGTGCGCGGCGCCGCCCCGGCCTCCACCAGGGCGCGCAGCTTCTGAACCTCGGCCTTGGCGCGCGCCACTTCCGGGACATCGTCGGTTTGCGCGCCAACCGTACCCGCGCACACCAGTAACACCAGGCCGCAACACCAACGCATAAGACCTCATTGTAGTACGATACTCACAGGAGCCAAAGACATCCAAGCCGCCGCCCCCACCTGGCTCGTAGCCGTCCGCGCCGCCCAATCCAAGAAAGCCGCCGACACCCAGGTTCTTGACCTCAGAGGCATCACTTCGTTTGCCGACTTCTTTGTGATCGCGACCGGCGCCAACCAGCGCCAGATTCAGGCCATCAGCGACGAAGTCGGCCTCCAGTTGAAGCAGCAGTCCGGCGAACTGCCGTTCAGTATCGAGGGTTACAACCAAGCGGAGTGGGTGCTGGCCGATTACGGCGACCTGCTGGTCCACATCTTCTCGCCCAAAGCCCGCGAGTATTACAGCCTGGAGCGTCTCTGGCGCAGCGCCAAGACCGTCGAGATCCCCCCCGAGTGAACATTCAGCTTTATTTCGTCGGCAAGCCCAGAGACTCTCACGCCAATGCCCTGGCCGAAGATTTTCTGCGCCGCGCCGCCCGTTACTGTCCCGCCGCAATGCGGGAAATCCGGCCGGACCGGTTCGATCCGTGGGAGAAACATGCCGCCGCGCGCAAGGTTTTTCTCGACCCCGCCGGCAAGCTGATGGATTCCGCGGCCTTCACCGCTTTGATCTCGAAGGCCGAAATGGAGGGTCGAGATCTGGTCTTCCTGGTGGGCGGCCACGATGGCTTGCCGGCCGGCTGGGGCGCGCGCGCCGACCTGCTGATTTCGCTTTCTCCCATGACTTTTCCGCATGAACTCGCCCGCGTTTTGCTGGCCGAGCAGATCTACCGCGCCCTGGCGACCTTGCGGGGCCATCCCTACCCGCGCTAAGGTAGTGCCTGCATGTCCTGGTTTAGGCGAGAAAAGCCGCCCGACGAAAAGCTCCCCGTGGTGGAGAATGGGGAGCGCCGCGTGCGCACCGAGGGCCTTTGGCAAAAATGCGAAGGCTGCCGCCAGATTATCTGGAAGAAAGAGCTCGAGACCAACTGGAACGTCTGCCCCAAGTGCGGAGCGCACTCCCGCATGGACGCCGTCTCCCGCCTCAAGCTGCTCCTGGATGACGGCCAGTTCGAGCAGTTCGACGCCCGCCTGCGCTCCTCCGATCCGCTGGAATTTGTCGACAGCAAGCCTTACAGCGAGCGCCTCGATGCCAGCCGGCAGGCCACTAAGCTCTCCGACGCCCTGATCTCCGCCAGCGGCTCTCTGGACGGCCGCCCCATCCAGATCTGCGCCATGGAACCGCGCTTCATCGGCGGCAGCATGGGGGCCGTGGTGGGCGAGAAAATCACCCGGGCCATCGAACGCGCCATCGAACTGCGCCAGCCGCTGGTGATCGTCTCCGCTTCCGGCGGCGCCCGCATGCAGGAAGGCGCCATCAGCCTCATGCAGATGGCCAAAATCTCAGCCGCGCTCATGCGCCTGGACGAGGCCCGCTTGCCCTTCATCAGCGTGCTCACCGACCCCACCACCGGCGGCGTCACCGCCAGTTACGCCATGCTGGGCGATCTGAACATCGCCGAACCCGGCGCCCTGATCGGCTTTGCCGGCCCGCGCGTCATCGAGCAGACCATCCGCCAGAAGCTGCCCGAAGGTTTTCAGCGCGCTGAATTTCTGTTGAAACACGGCATGTTGGATGCCGTGGTCCCGCGCCTGGAGCTGAAACCGTACATCTCCAAAGCGCTGAAATTTTTGGTGGCGTGAACTACCCCGATTCGGTCCACTTCCTCTACTCGCTCGGCAACGAAATCAAGACCGCCAAACTCGGTCTCGAGCGCATCCGCGCCGTGCTCGAAGCCCTGGGCCGCCCGCAAGACCGGCTCCGCTTCGTGCATGTCGCCGGCACCAATGGCAAAGGCTCGACGTGCGCCATGCTGGAATCGGCCCTGCGAGGGGTGCCCCCTGGGCCCGGGGTGCCCTGCGGGCCCCGCACGGGCCTGTTCACCTCGCCGCATCTCGCCGAACCCACCGAGCGCATTCGCATCGACGGCCGCCCCATCGCCGCCGATCGCTTCGCCGAAGCCTTCAACCGCGTCCAGTCCGCCGTGGAACAACTCCTCGCCGAGGGCGCCATCGATCTTCACACCACCTATTTCGAAACTGTCACCGCCATGGCATTGCTGGTTTTCGCCGAAGAGCGTGCCGAAACGGTGGTGCTGGAAGTGGGCCTCGGCGGGCGTCTGGACGCCACCAACGTGGTCTCGCCCGATCTTTGCGTTATCACGCCCGTGGATTTCGATCACGAAGCTTTCCTGGGAAAGAGCCTGGAATCCATTGCCGGGGAAAAGGCCGGAATCCTGAAGCCCGGCGTGCCCGCGGTGTTCGCGCGCCAGCGTCCCGAAGCCGCACGTGTGCTGGACCAGCGCGCCGCGGAGCTTTCCATTCCGGTAGCCCGCACCGCGGATTGGCCGGTATGCGATCTCGATCTGGACGCCCGCGGCAGCCGCTTCCGGCTCTCGCGCCAGCGCCATCTCCACATAGCCTGCCCATTGGCCGGCGAACACCAGGTGGAGAACGCCGTCACCGCCGCCGTGGCCCTGGCATATCTGGGGGTTGCGGATTCCGCTATTGAAGCCGGCATCGCGCGCGCGAGTTGGCCCGGCCGTCTCGAGCGGGTTTCCGAGCGCCCCGAGATCATCCTCGATGGCGCCCACAATCCCGCCGGCGCCCGCGCCCTGGCGGCCTACATTGATCGCTTCTACTCCCACCGCCCGGTGCGCCTGATCTACGGCGCCATGCGCGACAAAGCCATCGACGAAATCAGCGGCATCCTTTTCCCGCGCGCACGACAGGTGATTGTCACCGCCCCGCAGCAGGCCCGCGCCCTCGCGCCCGAGGCACTGCGCGATATCGGCGGCCACCCCGGCCTGCGCACCGCGCCCACTCTCCGCGACGCGCTGGCGCTGGTGAAAGACGCCTCCCCGGAGGATGTCATCTTCGTCACCGGATCTTTGTTCCTGGTGGCCGAAGCGCGCGCCATCCTTACTTCAGCAGCGCATTGATAGCCGCTTGCGAGATGGCTTCGTCCACTTCGCTGGCCGCCCCGCTGCACGCCACCGCGCCGATAATCTTGTCATCGACTTTGATCGGCAGCCCGCCGCGGTTGGGGAAGCCGTCGGGGTACACCAGCACTCCGAGATTGCCGCTCTTCAACGCATCTTCAGCCGTCGCCGAGGGCCGCCCGTAGATGGCTGCATACTTGGCTTTTTTCTGCGCGAACTGAATCGTATTCAGGCCGGCGCCATCGGCCTTTTGCAGGAACAGCAGGTTCCCGCTTTCGTCCACGATGCAGATGGTCACCTGCACTTTTTGCTTCTGCGCCTCGCTTTCCGCCGCCGCGACCATGGTCTTGATAGCCGCCAGGTTCAGATACTTCCGCGAAGGCAGCTCCACCGCCGACGCCAATAACACCGCGCTCAGGCACAATACCAGAAGTTTCAACATGGGGACATGATAACCGAAAACGAAAACAAACCGCGTCACGTGGTGGGGCATGCTTTAGCTTGCCCTTTTAGCCAGGAACTGTTCCAACACCGCCTGAAGCTCCGGTATTCGCGTGGATGCGACGTTCCAAACTTCCGTGAATCAGTACGTCGCGCATACCGCAGATGCTCTTCCAGTCGAGCGACGCCAAGCGGCCCCGCGCCTCTGCTGAGACCCGTTTGGCCGCCTCGCCGATCACCTCGATGTTCCGGATGACTGCGCCCTGCAATTCCTCCGACGCCATGAACGTTTCTCTGCCAGGCCCGATGAAGCGGGTTATGCGATGGCAGCGCTCCAGCATATGGTGCAGGTATAGCGCGCTAACCGGAACCGAACCCCTATTATAAGCGGTGAAACGGCTCCGTCCTAACAGTTGGCCTGCCCTCCGCCTCCGCCCCCCTGTTATCATTACCTCGAAGCGATGAGCTACCTCCGTTCCCTGCTCTTCTCCATTCCCCTGATTTTTCTCTCCACTATTGTCATGGGCATTCTGTCGCTCGTCGCTTCCTTCTTCGACCCCACCGGCAACTCGCAGCATCGCATCGCCCGCGCCTGGGCAAAGATGCTGCTGGCCGTCAGCTTCATCCGCGTCCGCGCCGAGGGCCTGGACAAACTCGACCCTCGCGGCAGCTACGTCTTCGTTGCCAATCACGCCAGCTATATGGATATCCCCGCAATTCTCTCGCGGCTTCCGTACCAGTTCCGGTTCTTCGCCAAAACGGGGCTCTTTAAGATCCCCTTCCTCGGCACGCACCTGCGCCGCGCCGGCCACCTGCCGGTGGATCGCTCCAGCGCCCGCGCTTCACTCAAGAGCATGAGCGCGGGCGCCCGCCTGATTGCCGAGCGCGGCACTTCCGTGCTGCTTTTCCCCGAAGGCGGCCGCTCGCCCCACGGCCTCCGCGAATTCAAGGACGGCGCCGCCTACATCGCCATCAAAGCCGGCGTGCCGGTTGTGCCCATCGCCATCGTGGGCATGCGCCGGTTGCTCCCCATGGGCTCGATTCACATCCGCAGCGGAAAAGTCGTGTTGCGCGCCGGCGATCCCATCCCCACCGCGGGCCTCAAACCCTCTGACCATACGGAGCTCACCCGGCGCCTCTACCGTGAGGTATCGCACCTGCTCGAAGAACCCGCTCCCGCACCCACGCGCTAAGCTTGAACCATGGCCCCTTCCTTGCGGCGGCTCCTTGGCGTGGCCTTGTGTTCTCTGGCTGCGCTGCCGGCCGCTGAATTCACCACCTACATTGGAGATGTCAATAATTACCAGGTCGCGCGCGTCGCCGCCGATTCCGCCGGCAACACTTACCTCGCCGGCAGCCGCATTGTCGGCGCCTTGTCCGAAGCCGTCGTCATGAAGCTCGACCCCACCGGCAAAATCGTCCTGTTCATCATTCTCAGCGGCAAGGGCAGCGACGCAGCCAACGGCCTCGCCCTGGACGCCGCCGGCAACATCTATGTCGCCGGCACCACATCCTCCCCGGATTTCCCGCTGCACAACCCGTTTCAATCCACGCCCGGCCCCGGCTTTCTGGCGAAACTCAGCGCCGATGGCAGCCAGCTGCTTTACTCCACCTACTTCCCGGAAGCTATTAAAGCCCTGGCCGTGGACACCGCCGGCGCCATGTACGTGACGGGCACAACCTACTTGACCAGCTTCCCCGTCACCCCTGGCTTGCCCGCCGGATCGGTCTCGCTCTCTCCGGTTGCCGCGACCAGCGGCGCGTTCCTCACCAAGATCTCCGCCGACGGCTCGCATATTGTCTATTCCGCGCTCCTGGCCGGCTACACGGTGAATTGCGGCGGCGGCAGCAGTTGCTTCACCGGCGGCCGCTCCACCACCGGCGTCTCCGTGGCAGTGGACGCGGCCGGCGAAGCCTACATGACCGGGAACACCAACACCGTCGACCTGCCCACCACGGCTGGCGCTTTTCTGACCAATGGCACCGGCGCTTTCGTGGCCAAGGTGAACGCCGCCGGATCGGCTCTGGCATACCTCACCTACATCAGCGCCACCAACTTCATTTATGCCCCCAATGCCAATCCAGCCAACATCGCGGCCGCCATCGCGGTGGACGCCGCCGGCAACGCGTACCTCGCCGGCGCCACTTTCGACCCCAGTTTCCCGGCCACCACCGGCGCATACCAGACCACTTTCGGCGGTCCCTATCAGCCCGGCGTCACCTACCCGCTCCCGCCCACCGACGTTTTCGCCCTCAAGCTCAACCCCGCAGGCTCGGCTTTGGTCTGGGCCACCTACATCGGCGGCACCGGCGCGGACGCCGCCAAATCCTTGGCCCTCGACGCATCCGGCAATGTCTGGCTCACCGGCACCACGGCTTCACCGCAATTCCCCAACGCGCAAGGATGGTCGAACAGCGGTGATTTCCTCACCGGGATCAACCCCTCCGGCTCCGCGCTGGTCTACTCCGCGCGTTACCCCAGCGATGCCGTGTCGCAATCCGTGGCCGCCGATTCCACGGGCCTTTTGCACGTCGCCGGCCCCACCGGCATTGTCTCAACCGTAGCGCCCAGCGGCACACCCCTGATGCGCATCTTCGGCATCGCCAACGCCGCGTATGGCCCGCTGCTGGGCCGCATCGTGCCCGGCGAACTCATCTCCATCTACGGCCCGCACATTGGCCCCGCCACGCCTGTTACGGCCACGGCCACCTCGGGCTTCCTGCCAACCTCGCTCGCGGGCGTGCAGGTGCTCGTCAACGGCGTAGCCGTCCCGCTGCTCTACGTCTCCGATTCGCAGATCAATGCCGTCGCCCCGCAGTCCGCCGAGCCCGATAGTTCGATGACCGTCCAGATCGTCTCAAGCAGCGTCACCAGCCCCATTTTTCCAGCAACCGTGGTGGCGGCCGATCCGCAAGTTTTCCAAAACCCCGTTGGCACCGCCGCCGCCATCAACCAGGACAACACTGTGAACTCGGCTGCGAACCCCGCCAAGGCCGGTTCCATCGTCTCCATCTGGGCCACCGGGACGGGCGCGATCTACCCCAGGCCCCTCGACGGCCAGATCGCCACCGCCGCCGAGGATTATGAGTGCTGCCAGGTGGACATCTCGCCCAATTACAGCCTCGGCACCCCACCCCCGCCGGGACCGGTGGTGCTTTACGCCGGAGCCGCGCCCGGCATGGTAGCGGGGGTGGTTCAGATCAATTTCCAGATACCCGCGGCGTACATCGGCACGCCAGGCGCGTACGGGTTTACGGTGCTCGCTGGCGGTGAATCATCGAGCACGGTGGGGATCTACGTTACGCCGTAACCGCGGCCTGCCCTGCCTCTATAGAAACGCCATGCTCTTGATGCCCGAGACGTCGAAACGCTTGCGGCAGCGCAGGTTCTTGCACGCTACCTTGTCCTCCATCAGCACCATGTAGCTTTGCGCTTTTTGGAACTTGGCGCGGTCGCGCTCGTCGGCGCCCCCGGGAAGGCGGTCTTTCTTTTTGCGGACCACCCACCGCAACTCGTACGTTTCGGCGCTGCGGCAATACGGGCAATTCAGCACCGCCGGCTTGGTGGTCTCGGAATCGGTATAAAACGCCCGTTCGTCCATGGTTCGCTCTTACCGTCTTGAATCTAGTGGTAGGTCCGCCCGTGCAGGCGATACTTGAGGTCTCGTACCCAATCGGCGATCCGATTCCCTTGAGGGCATTCGCCGGGAGTCACGTCCGGCCAAGGAGGCAGGAATCCGATTACCAGGCTGTCCCGTTCCACCCACAGCTTCTTGTCCCCGGCAGCGCCGGCGTCCACATCCACAATCACCCCGGAACCGCAGGACTCGCCGTCCAGCACCTCGAACCGGCTCACGGAGATGGCCTGCGGACCCCAATCCTGAAGGAATGAGGTCATCGGGTAGTCGCGGCACGGATTGGCGTCCGTGCAGCCCCACAAGGCGTAGGCTTGCTTGTAGTCGTGAGCGGCCACCAATTCGAAAAACCGCTTCACCTGCCGTTCCTGGCGGTAGGTGTGGAAGCTGTAAAAGAGAAGCCCGGCAATCACCAACAGCGCCGCCAGCGAGATTACCACCCTCTTGACGGTCTTCCCCCGCCGCTCGTCGCCCGCGCCGTACTGCTCTAAAAAATCGGCCATCTCCTCCCCGATCCCGGATCTATTTCGCCGGTGGCGCCGCAGCCACCGGGTACGCTTTGTCGTACGCGGCGATGGCGTCGTTGGTGATATCCATCGCCGGTTTGAAGTAGACGGAGGCAGATATTTCCACCACCAGGTCGTAACCTTTCTCATCGGCGATCTTCTTCACGATCTCGCTCATCTTCGCCGTGCTCTTCTGCAGGATGTCGTTGCGGTCGCGCTCCACATCGGCCTGGAGGTCTTCCTGCATCCGCTGCAAGTCGCGCTGCTTCCTCTGGGCCTGCGCCGTGAGCTCGGCCTCCGCCTGTTGCGTGAACTTGCCGGCATTCACCTGCAACTGCTGCGAGATGCCGGCAATATCCTTCTGCAGCTGCTCGATGGCCGCCGTACGCGGCTTGTACCTGGCCTGCATGTCCGCGTCGGCCTTCCTGATCTCGGCCGATTCCAGCACCGCCCGTTGCAGGTTGACCACCATGATCTTAGGCTGGGCGGAGGCAATCTGGGCCACCCCCAATAGCGTCGAGCAGACCATCACCGGCCCGAGTCCCATACGTAAATTCATGAAAACAACTCCTGATTTGGCGTGTAGACCCTTAGATTAACACACCCTATTCCAAGACCCCGAGAATCTCGTCTTCCTTCAAGATCAGGTACTCATTGCCTTCGATCTTGAGGTCCGAACCGGAGTACTTGCCGAACAGAATGCGGTCGCCGGGCTTCACTTCGAGCGCCACGCGCTCGCCGGAATCCAGCAGCTTGCCGTTGCCCACGGCCTTCACCTCGGCCTGTTGCGGCTTTTCCTTGGCGCTATCGGGGATGATGATCCCGCCGACCTTTTGTTCGCCTTCATCCAGGCGTTTCACCAACACGCGGTCGTGCAGCGGACGTAAATCCATGATTTCAATTATACAGTGGCTTGGATCGAGCGCACCCGCTACTGCGCGAAAATCTCCGACAGCACGCGGCCCGCGCACCCGCTGGGGGTCTCCACGTCCAGGATCGTGGCCAGCGTGGGAGCCACGTCATTTACCGCGATTGACTGATCGTACCGCCCCGCGCGAATGCCCGGCCCCATGAAGATCAGCGGCACGTGTACATCATAGCCATATGGCGAGGTGTGCGACGCGAGCTTCTCGCTAACGATCCAGTACGGGTCCGTGACGACCTCGATATCCGGTCCGCGGCGCACGTTGAAGCCATTGGTTATGAGCCGGCCTATGTCATCCTGAAGCAGTTCGCCCTGGGCGATCTCTTGGCGCGTATAGACGCGCGCGACATGCGGCATCGCCATGAGAGCCTCCGCGGCGGCACGCCCCACTTCCGCTGGGTCGAGCTTCTTGCTCGCGATCAGCGATTGGTTCAGATACATCGACACGTCCCAATTGCCCGCCACCCAGTCGCCCGCTCCGTATTTCTTCTCCAGCGCGGCCTGCGCCACCTGCTTCAGGGTGGCGAGCGAAATGCGCCCTCCAGGCATCTTGCGCATGGCGTTCAGTTCCGGCGAGGGCGCGGCGCCATGGTCGCCGGTCAGCACCACCAGCGCGTTATCCAGGCCCACCTCGCGGTCCACCGTCTGAAAGAGCTTCTCGATAAGCTGGTCGGTGGATACCGTCACCTCGTGCGCCTCCTGGGAATCCGGCCCATAATCATGCCCCACCTTGTCGTTCGACGTGAAGCTGATGGCCAGCACATCCGTGAAGTCGCCTCTCCCAAGCTGCTCGGCGGTCACCGCGCGCTCTGCCAGCAGCTCCACCAATTCGTTCCCGAACGGGCTGGACTCCAAGGGACTTTCGTCGCTGGTCCCGTACAATTCTTTCAGGTCTTCCGGCAACTTGTGGTCCAGCCAGGTGAGGCCGCGATACTTCTCCGCGGGCCGGCTATTGTTGAAGTCCTTCACCCATCCCGGCAACTCGCGGAAATAGTACGTGCTGCTGACGAAATTGCCGCTCTGGGGGTCGAACCAGTATGCGCCGTCGGCCATGTGGCCCGCCAGCAGAATCGCGGCCCGGTCTTTCAGGGAAATCCCCATCACGCGGGACTTGCCCCCATCGGCCATCTTCAACTCGTCGCCGATGGTGCTCACCAGCAGCCGGTGCGGCGATGCTCCCTCCCCGCCATTCCCGCCCACCACTTGCGTGTGGCTGTCGGAAACGCTGGTGACGTGCCGGCCCTCGTCGGGGTCGTACCAGTCGTTTCCCACGATTCCACTGACCGAAGGCATCGCCCCAGAGAGGATTACGCTGTGCCCTTGGGCAGTCAGGGGCGGGAAGTGCCGGTACCGCGCATTGGTGAAGACCGCGCCCTTCGTCAGCAGCCGGTCGAAGCCGGCGTGGTATTCGCCGCGATACCGCGTCAGGAAATCGTAACGGAACTGGTCGATCGCGACCACCAGGACCAGTTTCGGTTTCTTGGGCGCCGCCGTAAGCAGACAAGCCGCCGTCAGCAGGCACAGCAGGAGTTTCTTCATCGGTTTGCCTCTCAGGGTATCACGCCGGTATGACTGTCTCGTGAAAAGCCGCCGCGGACAAAATTTGTTGCATCCCGCCGAATCGCGCCAGCATCAGACCACAAGAACCTGGATCACGGCTTTTCTTGGGATTGTCCACTGAATAGACAGCAGCCTTGGATGCACCGTTAAGCCGTTGATTCCATAATGCTGCGCTTTGGGGCCCTGGAATAAAAGATGCGAAGAACAGAGGAGGAGGAGGAATTGAACTACAAAACACGGATCGAAACAGAACGCCGGACGAGATACCGGTTCGGCATAAGGCGCGAACTGCGGTACAAGTTGGTCAAGGGCCGCACCGTTGTGGCGATGGGCGCCGGCCACACCATCGATATGGGCAGCCGCGGAGTGGCGTTCTACGCCCAGGACAAGCTGAGGCCCGGTGCCCGCCTCGAGCTCTCGATCAGTTGGCCGGCCCTGCTGGATCAAAGCAGCCCCATCCAATTGATCGTTTTCGGGCGCGTGCTGCGTCGCGCCGGCCGCACGGCCGTTTGCACCGTGAACAGGTATGAGTTCCGGATCGCCAACCCCAGCCGGACCGATGCATGGGTGGGCCCGGATTCCATGCTCGAGCGCTGGGCCGGCCAAGCCTGCGCGGTCGGCGCCTGAGCTTCGCGCGCGAATCACTTCTCCGGTGAAGACGTAGACGGGGCCGGCTGGCTCTGGCTCTTCGATTCGGGCTTCGATTCACTCTTGGATTCGGTCTTCGATTCCGATTTCGCGTTCGAGCCGTTGGTCGGACGCGACTTCCCGCCACGGCCGTAGTCGTTGACGTAGAAACCCGAGCCCTTGAACTGCAATGCCGGCGCGAAAATGATTCGTTCCACTTCGCCGCCGCACCCTTCGTGCACCGTCAAAGGCGCCTCGGCAAACTTCTGCCTCACCTCGAAGGTCTTACCACATCGCTGGCAACTGTATTCGTAAAGCGGCATAAACTTCCGACCGAAATACCCGGAAATCCCTGCTTCTATTATAACAGATGGCTTCCGTGGTGCATTCGATTCAAGGCCTACCCTGAAGCGCTAAGTGCTTGTAGAAGAGGGTGATGCCCTACCCACGGCAGACTTGTGACCGGCGCGCGGGCATTTGCGAACTAATTCCCAATCATCGCTAACTTTTCCGCGGCGGTGCTCGTCATAACAAGTAGCGATGACACGAAAGGCTTATATTATCGGAATCCTGACAGTAGGGCTGATGGCCACGGCGGTTCGCAACGCACCCGTCTATGGCCGGGTCGTGTCTTCCGCCCAGAGCTTCCAGCACTATTTCCAGGACCTGAAGGGAGCCGGAGCTTCCCTCAACCCCGTTGAACGTTTCGTGTTCAGCCTGATTCTGGCCAATACACGGACGCCCCGACCCGACCAGCCAGGTAGGGCGCTGGAGCGCCGCACCTAATTCGCGCTCTTCTTCGGAGCGCTCTTTTTCGGTGCGGCTTTCTTCGCTGGCGCAGCGCACGGCGTCAAGGTCAGCCCGGTGATGCTGGTTTTCTCCACGTCCATGGTCAGCATGAACGGTTCCTTGGTGAAGGCTGACGGGACGCCCTCCCACTCGATTTGGGCGGTAGCGCCGGTGTCGGGCTTTCCGCTCAGGGCATCCGGTTTGTCATCGTTGACCAGCTTCAGGGTGATCACCGACTGTGGAGTCCCCTGTTGGTCCGGTTCGGGGACAGCCACCAGCAGCTCTTTGGAGCGGCATTCGGGCTTGGCCTCCATGACCACGCCCTTGAGCTTTGGAACGGCGGATCCCTTCAATTGGTCGTCGAAGTACTTTTCACCGCCGGTATCGGCAAGCTGGCCCTTGATACTGAGCCACAGAGCAAGCTGCGGATACTTCGCGCGGAATTCCTCTTCCTTCCTCCGAGCGATATCGGACGACGATTCGAGCTTGTAATCGGCCGGTGGGAGCGGCGACTTCGACGCCAGTTCCTTGAGCTGTTTCAAGCCGTCGTCGTCCTTGCCGTGGTAATTCGTGTAGAGCGTGGTGAGGTAGGTATCGACTGCCTTCGGGTCCGCGCTTCCACCCAGGGAGGGATCGGTTGCCGCTGCGCGCGCAAACTCGTAAATTGCAGCCGGTATCTTTTCCGGCTTGGCCGCCCGCTGGCAAAGCGCGGCCCTACCCACGTTGTAAGCGATGATGGCGGCATCGGGGAACTGCTGTAGGGCCTTGGTCAGAGCCGCTTCCGCGGGCTCGCAGAAACTGGTGTCCTTGTTCCCGGAGGCGGTGTATTTTTGAAGCAGTTCCATGCCCGGCCGCATGGCGATCACCCTCAGCGTCCCATTGGCCAGGGTATCCAGGTCCTTCCCCGTTTTCGTCCAGTCGGCGTCGCTGGTGGCCGCCGGCTTGTTGGCCGCCACGAAGTATGCCGGCACGAATTCCACCAGCTCGTGCGCCGCCTTCTCGCCAGTGGCGGTTTCCTCCGCCGTGGGAGCCGGGGCTTTCTGGATATTCACGCAAGTCATGTAAAGAACCGTGAGGACCTGCTTGGGATCTTTGAAAACGGTCTTAAGGTCCCTGGCCAGCAACTGCCCGGCGATATCTAGCTCCTTGCCCGGCTGGTTGCCGCCGCTGTAGGCCTGAACGTAGTAGTACAGTCGATCGTCCTTATAATCGGAGTCGGGATATTTCTGCGCCCACGTGTCCAGGTCCTGTAACAGCTTGGGCCAAGCTTGCGCCCCCACGTCTTTCAGGACATTGTTGTATATGTCGTATTCGCCCTGATCCTTGACTTTCTTCTGGGGCTGCGCCGTCTGGGCCGCCGCTTGGCCGCCCGCCGCCTGCGCGCGGGCGTGCTGTGCCGTCCCCGCCATGACGACGGCACCCATAGCGGCAACAGCCGCTATCCCTTTTAACGTCCGATAAAACTTTTGCACGTGAGCCTCCTGCCTGTTTCCGCTTTTAACCGCAACGGGCTGCTGATCCGCTATCGTAACTCCAACGCCGCTTCCCCGCCCACGCACCCGAGCGAGACGGGCACTTGCGGAAGTATAGCCGAACCAGCCTTGTGGCGCAACCCTTTTGACGCCGTTTCCGGCCGTCAGGTTCCGAATTCCAAATCATAACAGATCAACGCTATGCTGGAAGTCGCTCTTTTCATGCGCTACCTGGATTTCGCCATCATCCTCGTCTACCTGGCCGCCATCACCTGGTTCGGCGCGCATTTCCGCCGCGGCCAGACCACTCTCCGCGACTACTTCCTCGGCGGCCGAACCGCGCCCTGGTGGGCCATCGGCCTTTCCATCGTGTCGGCCGAGACCAGCACGCTGACCATTCTGGGCACGCCCGCGCTGGCCTTCGGAGGCAACCTGGGATTCCTTCAGATTGTCCTCGGCTACCTGCTGGCTCGCATCGCGATCTCGTTCTTGTTCCTGCCCCATTACTTTCGCGGAGAGATGTTCACCGCCTATGAGCTGATGCGGCGCAGGTTCGGCGAGCGCATTCGCAAACTCACCGCCTCCATGTTCCTGGTGACCCGCGCGCTGGCCGAAGGGGTGCGGGTCTTCGCCATCTCGCTGGTAATCTCGATTGTGCTGGGCACTGGGGAAATCGCTTCCATCGTCTTAATCGTCTTGCTCACGCTATTCTACACTTTTGAAGGCGGAATGACGGCTGTGATCTGGACCGACGTGGTGCAGATGAGCCTCTACGTTCTCGGCGCCATCGTCAGTTTCTTCGTCATCCTGAACCGAATTCCCGGCGGATGGGCCCACGTGGCGGCGGTGGCCGGCGCGGCCCACAAGTTCTCGATTTTCGATTTCCGGTTTTCCCCCACCATGGCGTTTTTCTCGCGCCCCTATTCCTTCTGGGCCGGACTGGCGGGCGGTTGCTTCCTCACCACCGCCAGCCACGGGACCGATCAGCTCATGGTGCAGCGCCTTTTGAGCGCCCGCAACCAGCGCCAGAGCCGCGCCGCGCTGCTCGCGAGCTGGGCCGTGATTTTCTTTCAATTCACGTTGTTCCTCCTCATCGGCCTGTTGCTTTACGTGTATTATGGCGACGCCGGCATGCCCGCCCCGCTGCAAATCGATCGCATTTACCCGGAATTCATTTGGAATCATTTGCCGGCCGGCGTGGCCGGATTGGCCATCGCCGCCATTCTCGCCGCCGCCATGGCCAACCTGAGCGCTGCCTTGAACTCGCTCGCTTCCACCACCGTGGTGGACTTTCTCCCGGTCCGCCGCGCCGGCGACGCCCGCTCCCTGCGAGTGGCGCGGCTGGCCACCGTCGCATGGGGCGCCGTGCTGCTGGCCATCGCCATCGTCGCGCGCCATTCGCGCTCGGTGCTCGAGGCGGGTTTGACCATCGCTTCCATTCCGTCCGGCATGCTGCTGGGGGTTTTTCTGCTGGGAGTGCTCACCAGGAAGCCGCGCCAGGGTGCGGCCATCGCGGGCGTCGCCGCGGGACTCGCAGCCATCCTCTACGTCCGCTTTCGCACGCCCATCGCCTTCACCTGGTATGTGCTCATCGGGACCGCCGTCACGTTTTCCGCCGCACTGTTGGCATCATGGTTTCAAGCCGACGCCAAGGAATAAACCACAATGGAGAATCCATCCACACCGGCGGAGCTGAAACGCGACTTGGGTCCCTGGGCCGCTGCCTCCATCGTGGTCGGCACGGTGATCGGCAGCGGCATCTTTCTGGTGCCCAAGACCATGATCCAGCGGGCCGGCTCGCCGCACATGGTGTTTGTGGCCTGGGTGGCCGGCGGGTTGCTCTCGCTCGCGGGCGCGCTCAGTTACGCGGAGCTGGCCGCGGCCCTGCCGGAAGCCGGCGGCGAATATGCCTTCCTGCGCGAAGCCTACGGCCCCATGTGGGGGTTCCTCTACAGTTGGACGCAAATGTGGGTCGCGAAAAGCGGCTCGATTGCCACCCTGGCCACCGGATTTTTTGTTTATTTGTCCAATTTCTACGCGCCCCTCGATACCGTTTTTTATTCCCTGCCCCTTCCGCTCGGGCCTCACGGCGGGCCGCTCGAGCTGCGCTACGGCCAGCTTTTCGCTATCGCTTTAATCCTTCTGCTGGGGTGGCTGAACTACTACGGCGTCAAACTCGGCGGCCACGTGCAGGTGACCGTTACCGTTGTCAAGGTGGCGCTCATCGCCATGATTATCCTGTCCGGCCTGCTCCTGGGCCATGCCCACGCTCCTTCCTCCGCCCCGGTCGCGCCCCTCACCTTCGCCGGCTTCATCGCCGCCCTGGTAGCGGCGCTGTGGGCCTATGACGGGTGGAACAACGTCAGCATGGTCTCCTCCGAGGTTCGCAATCCGCAAAGAAATCTGCCGCTCGCGCTTATCGGAGGCACGCTCGCCGTGATCGGCATCTATTTGCTGGCAAATGCCGCGTATTTTCACGTATTGACGGCCTGGGAAGTGGCTGGCGCCGATCGCGCGCCGGCCGAAATGATGCGCAAGATCTTCCACGGGCCAGGCGCTAATGCCGTCGCCATTGCCGCTATGATCAGCATTTTTGCCTCCCTGAACGGTTCCATTCTCTCCGGGTCGCGCGTCCCTTACGCGGCCGCCCGGCAGGGGTACTTCTTCTCCGCAATTGGCCGCGTCAGTCCCAAATACCACACGCCCGGCGTTTCGATTCTGGCGCTGAGCGCATGGGCGTCGTTGCTGGTGCTTTCCGGAAAGTACGATGACCTGTTCAACCTGGTGATATTCGCCAGTTGGATCCTCTATGGCATGACCGCCGCCGCGGTGCTCGTCCTCCGGAAAAAACGCCCCGATTTGTACCGTCCGTACCATACAGCTGGCTATCCTTTCGTACCAGTACTTTTTATATTGGGCGCATCCGTTCTGTTATTCTCCACACTTTTCGACCGCCCGCGCGAGTCATTCATGGGAATTGGGCTGATCCTGCTCGGGCTGCCTTTCTATTTTTACTGGAGAAAACGCCGCTAGAGCAAAGCTCTCAGCCACACCCGGCGCGGCTGATCGCTGAAGGCTCGGCGATTGCGGTACTAAACCGCACAGGCGGTACTTTTTGTTTGCGATTGGTCGCTAAATCCCCCGGTCTTGTCTTGAAAATAAATAGTGATTGGTATATAAATCGAGTGTATACTGAAATCATAAGAAGAATTTCTGTAAGATTTCGGCGGCGGCAGCAACCTTAACCGCGGCCGGCCGGGAGGGCTTGTGAAATGGATGTTACGAAAATTCTCGCCGAACTGAAGGCGGAGCGCGAACAGATCGAAGAAGCGATTCTGAGCCTGGAGCGATTGGCGCAGGGGCGTGGCCGGCGCCGGGGGAGACCGCCTTCCTGGATGTCGGAGATGACCGTGAAACGCCGGGGCCGGCCGCCGGGAAGCAAGAATAAAGTGGCCGCCACCGACATCACTCCCAAAGGCGCAGCGGTCGCTTAGCGGCCTGCCATCTACAGTTCTTGCGGAGCCTCGCCCAATTTGACTTGCACCTTCTGGGTTTGGCCGTTCCGGTAGATCGTTAACTCCAGCGCGTCGCCGCCGCGTTTGTGGTTCAACAAGCTCGGCAGTGTGTTGTTGTCTTCGATATTCTGGCCGTCCGCCGCCAGGATCAAGTCGCCGCCGACTCCCAGTTGAAAACCGCCCACGATGACCATCCTCGAAGGGCCGCGCAGTCCCGCTGCTTCGGCGGCCGATCCACGCTCCACGCTCTGAATCAACAGGCCGCCCTGCGACGGCAGGTCGAGCATGCCGGCCAGATCGCCGGCCACGTACACCGTCCGGATGCCCAGCGTGGGGCGTGAAATGTGCCCGTGCTGCTGGAATTCCTCCAGCATCGCCTTGGCCCGGTTGATGGGCATGGCGAAGCCGATCCCGATGCTGCCTTGCTGGCCGTAGATGGCGGTGTTGATTCCGATCACGTTGCCGTGTGAATCCAGCAGCGGACCCCCGCTGTTGCCCGGATTGATGGCCGCGTCGGTCTGGATCATGCCCTCCAGACGACGGTTCTCTTCGGTGTCGATGGTCCGGCCGAGCGAGCTCACCACCCCCGTCGTCAGCGTGCCTTCGAATCGGAATGGATTGCCGATGGCCAGCACCTTTTGCCCCACCACCAGGGTGTCGGAGTTGCCCAGTGGCAGCGACGGGAGCTTGCGGCCGGTGTCGATTCGGATCAGCGCCAGGTCGTTGCGCGGGTCCGCTCCCAGGATTTTCGCCTTGTAGACTTTCTTGTCCGCCAGCGTGACGGTCAGCTCCGCGGTGCCGCTCACCACGTGGTTATTGGTGAGGATCTCGCCGGTGGGCTTGATGATAAAGCCCGAGCCGGTTCCTTCCGCTGGATAGACCCGGAAGAACCAGTCCTCGCGGTACACCACCGAGGTGATATTCACCGTGGCGTCGCGGGCGCTCTTGTAAATTCCGATATTGTTCTGCTCGTCGGCCGAAAACCCTGCTGTTTCGGCGGCGGTGGGCTCGCTCCACAGGCGCCCCACGGAACGCACCGGCTGCAGCAGGCGCCCCACGTTCCAATGCGCCGCCGAAGTGACGTACAGAAACCCGGCCACCAGCACGATGGCCCAGACAAATGGTCGCAGAACTTTCATGTTTCGATTCTCCGTAATGCTTGGTAGACGGCCCGGGCCTGCCGCAAGGTGTCCTCTTTCTGCCCGGATGTATCTATGACGAAATCGGCGAACTTTCGTTTCTCTTCGAGCGGCATTTGCCGGCTGATCCGCGCGCGCACGTCGGCCTCCACCGCGCCGCCGCGCCGCAGTGCGCGCTCCACCTGCTGTTCTTCGGCGCACCACACCAGGATGATGCGGTCGAAACGCTTGTAGCTGCCCGTCTCGATGAGGATGGCCGCCTCCACCACCGCGATGCCCCGCGGCTCGCGCGCGGCGAATTCGGCGATCAATTCCTCCTCGCGGCGCACCACCGGCGGATGCACCAGGGCATTCAGCCGGGCCAGCCGCTCGGGCGAGCCGAACACCAGCGTTCCGAGCTGTGTGCGGTCGATGACGCCGTCGCTTGTCAGAATCTCGCGGCCGAATTCCCGCACCACGGCCCCATACGCTTCTCCGCCGGGCGCCAGCGCCTCGTGGCCCAGTTCGTCCGCCTGGATGAGAAGACAGCCGCTGCTCGCCAGTGCCTCGCCCACCAACGTTTTCCCGCTGGCGAGGCCGCCCGTAAGCCCGACCTTCAACATGCGCCGGCCTTGCGCTCCGCTGCTGCCACCGTGTTAGCCATGAGCATGGCAATGGTCAGCGGCCCGACCCCTCCCGGAACCGGTGAGTACGCAGTCGCCCTTTCGGCCACGTCGAATGGGTCCACGTCGCCCACCAGAACGCTTCCGTTCTTGTCGAACGCCGCCAGCTTCTGCGGGGAGTTACGGAAAATGCGCGCCACTTCGCCGCGGTCTTGGATACGGTTCATGCCCACGTCGATCACTGTTACCCCTGGCGTAAGATACTCACCAGTGATCATAGCCGCGCGCCCGATGGCCGCCACCAGAATCTCGGCCTCGCGGCACACCGCGGCGAGATCGGCCGTCTTGGAATGGCACATGGTTACGGTGGCGTGTTCGTGGAGCAGCAGAAAAGCCACCGGCTTGCCGACGATATCGCTGCGGCCCACCACCACTGCGCGCTTGCCGGCCACGCGGATGCCGTGCCGCTTGAGCAGCTCGAGAATGCCCGCGGGCGTGCAGGCGCGCAACCCCGGCTGCCCCGCCACCAGGTTGCCGATATTGCAGGGGTGCAACCCATCCACGTCCTTGTCCGGCTCGACCGCTGCTACCACCCGCCTGGCCTCCACTCCCGGCGGCAGCGGAAGCTGCACCAGGATGCCGTCCACCTCGGGCCGCGCGTTCAACTGCGCGACCATGCCCAGCAATTCTCCGGTCGATATGGAATCCGGCGGCGTGAGAGTCTCCGACCGTATGCCCAGGTCCTGGCAGGCCCTGACTTTGTTGCGAACGTAGATCTCGGAAGCCGGGTTGTGCCCCGCCAGCACCACCGCCAATCCGGGCGGGCGAAAGCGCGCGGCGAGCGCGGCCACGCGCGGTTTCAACTCGTTCATGATGTCGTCGCGAACGCGATTCCCGTCAAGGATTTGCGGCATTATCTTCAATCATAACGTGGCCTCACGCGGGCCGGACGAGCCAGGCCGGGCCACCAAAATGCCCGTAGCTGCGCTTAGGTAAGCCACTAAGAACCGCCAGTTTTTGCTTTGACGAGGGTGCGACACTCCCGATGGGCCAATGCCAATATGGCCCCAGGGCGTTTCCTCTAATCGCGCCGGCGAAACCTACTTAAGCACCTGGGTGTAACCCTGAAAGCCGGCGGCCGTCACGCTCAAAACCGGCGGAGTGTACACCGAAACCATTCCGAGTTTTGGATTGTACACAAGGGTCGTATTCGTGAGCTTCATGGTCGCCTGCACCACACCGTAATTGTTCGTCTTCGTCGGTACCAGGCCGGGGTTTATGCTCACCTCGGCCCCCGCTAGCGCCTGCCCGTTGCCCTTCACAGTGATGGTGTACGCGGTCTCGACGCCGAACAGCGGCTGCGGCTCCATCGCTACGGAGAGGAGGGAAACCCACCCGCCCTGGAAGATATCCCCGATCACAAGACTCAGCGAAATCCCGCTGCTTGAGACGCCGACGCTTTGCACGGATAGCACGGCGGTACTGGTGAGCGCCCGCCCGTTTTCTGAAAGTTGGCTAGTCGCGGCCTGCACCAACAGCGCATTGAATTGCGCCTGCAGCCCCGAGACCACTTGGCTCAACATGCTGGGCGCGACCTGCGCGGTTATCGCGCTCGGAACGTCCTGGCATGTGAAAACCGGACTCGATCCGGTCAACGTCAGCAGATCGCCCGTGTTCGAGCCGTCGTGAGACGGACTCATCGCCACCAGCAGCGTGTACGTGAAGTTATACGCCGTGTTGAATATGTATGCCTCCGTTACGCTGATCGTCCCCGTGATCTGCACCTGGGCTGTCTGCGACGCGCTGCCCACCGGCGCAGCCCCCACGGTAACGCCCGTGACCGTCATATTCTGCGGGAGGATCGCCCCGACGCTAAGGCCGCCCAGGATGGCCTGTATCTCCGTTGGAATCGGAATCGTCGGGAGCGTCCCCTGCGACTTCTGCAGCGCCATGGCCTGCGCCGCCGCGCTGTTGATTTCGGAAAACGTCTGGCTGCCCGGCGTCAGGGGAATATAGGTGACTGTCGCCGCGCTGCCGGTTGGCGACCCCGCTTGCGGGCTCTCCGCCGGCAAAGTGATTACTCCCGAACGGAAATAATCGGCGATGATCGTCGTCGTGTCTGGCGACTCCGGCGTACCGACAACCAGCTCCGCGCTCATCCCGTCGCTGAAGCCCGGAAACTCCAAGAATACCCCATCCGGGCCCGACGTCCCAGTCGCTGCCTGGATTTTGAAATTGGGGGACGTGGAAACCATCACCCCTGCCCACTCCGCAGGATTCGTAGGGGCCAAGAACCCGCCGGGTACCGCAACGTAGATTAGATTGACGACGTAACTGGCCATTGCGCACTCCTATCTAGCCTGTCTGGACATCATGCCCGGGATTTCCATCTTGGGCTTTCCGGTTTCATATAGTATAAACTGAACCGCCGTCGTTTGATCCTGGTAGCTGCGTTCTTTCCTCCAGGAGCCGTCTTCGGTCCCGCAAGGCGGGGCTGTCACCCTGCCCGCAAAGTCCCACCCTGATTTACCACTGCAAATCCCGGCGGCGCCAGTATGGCTGGCGCGCGCCCATCACGTTGACCAGGACAATGCCGGCCACAAAGCCGCCCACGTGCGCGAAAAACGCCGTGCCGCCCTGGGACGCTTCGGTGATGCTTCCCACTCCGCCGAAAAATTGTAGCGCGAACCAGTAGATCAGCATGAACCAGGCCGGCAGATCGAAGGTGAAAAAGAAGAAAAACCAGAACAGCATCACCACGTGGGACCGCGGAAACTTCACCAGGTAGGCGCCCATCACTCCGGCGATGGCCCCGCTGGCGCCCACCATGGGCACGCGCGAGAACGGGTCGATGGCCATCTGCGCGATGGCCGCGGCCAGCCCGCACAGCATGTAAAACAGCAGGTACTTTCCGTGGCCCAGAATGTCCTCCACGTTGTCCCCGAATACCCACAGGAACAACATGTTGCCGATCACATGGATCCAGTTGGCGTGCACAAACATGGAGGTGAAGATATTGTAGAAATGAAAGTAGGCCGGCCGGAAGCTGTAGAGCGTCATGAAACGGTGGAGCGAATACGGGTCCACCATCTCCAGCCAGAACTCGTGCAGAAAAACCAGCACGTTGGCCACGATCAGCAGCACTGTGACCGTGGGCTTCGAGTAGCTCGGCTGTGTGACCTTGATGGGAAATATCATTTGCCGGTGATAGCGGCCGCGCGGGTGGCGAATTCCGGATGTACGCGCCTCTCGGCCCGCGCCATCAGGCCGCGAATCTCTTCCAGACCGCGGATTCCGCCGCGCGCGCCGAGCGCCGTGCAATTCAGGGCCGCCATGGCGTTAGAAAACTCCAGGGCATCGCGCATCGGCATTTCCTGCAAAACAGCATAACAGAACGCCCCGTGAAACACGTCGCCCGCGCCGGTGGTATCCACGCAATTCACCACGAACGCCGGCGAGTAGAAGAACTCCCCGTTTTCCCTCGCCAGCGCGCCGTGCGCCCCCAGCGTCATGGCCGCCACTTTCATTCCGTATTCGCGCTGCATCAGTTCCAGCGCCTTGAAAGGATCGTTCTGGCCGGTCCAGGCCGTGGGAAACTCGGAGCTGGCCACCAGGTAATCGACGTGCGGCAGCACGCGGTCGAAACCGTGATAGATGGTATCGACGTCCACGGTGACGGGAATCCCGTGGCTCCGCGCGATGGCCGCCGCGCGCTCGACCGCCGGCGTGTCGTGCCCGTCGATATGCAGCAGGCGCGCGCAGGCGATCTGCTCCGGCCGGATCTGTTCGGGGTCGATGCGCAGGCAATCGTCGCGCCGCCACAGCACCGTGCGCTCGCCCGTGCTGCGGTCGATGACGATGTACGCCGACTGGTTGGCGCAGTTCTTGCGAAGCTGCACGTGCTCGACATCGATGCCCGCCCCGCGCAGACTCTCCATCTGGATCTGCCCGCGCTGGTCGTCCCCGACCGTGCCAATGTACTTGGTGCGCAGACCCAGGCGCGCGCACGCCACCAGCGCGCTGGCCACCTGCCCGCCCGGGGAGACAACCTCTTCCTGGAACGGCACTTTCCCCGCGTATGCCGGAAAGTGCGGCACGACCAAAAGCGTATCGGTGGCGTTAAGGCCCACCCCCACCACGTCGAATTCAGGCATTCAGGACCATTGTAGAGGACTCCACATTCACGGCGTGCACCCCGGTACACGCGACGCCCGCAGCGCTGGCGTCCCGCGTGGCGCACGCACTAATGCGTGCCGTGTCGAGACTCTTCTCGACACTTGCTCGTGCACGGGAAACCAGGCGAATGAAAAGGCTCCTTCCGGACGAGCCATCACGTTATCCTTGAAGGGTAGAGCAACCATCACCCAATGGACCTTCAAACCTGGCACGCGTGACGGCATGGCGGTGCCCGTGCAGGCTACCATCGAGGTGAACTTCCGGTTGCTGTGAGAAAAGCCGTCAGCCATCAGCTATCAGCTTTCAGCTATAACAACAGCGCCACTCCCGGGGTTTAGCTGAAAGCTGATAGCTGAAAGCTGGAAGCTACTTCGGGTACACCCGGAAATCGTCGAAGTAGGTGACTGAGTCCGCCACGGTCCACAGGCCGACTTTCCCGGCAGCCGCGAACGTGTTGTCCCAACCCTGCAAAATGCGGCGATGGTCCAGGTACACCTGAAAACGGTTGCCGCGCACCGAGACCTTGAGGATGCTCCAGCCGTTGCAAGGGATGTCGTGCTTGACTCCCGGCGCCAGCGGAAGTTGGCGGCCGTTTTCCACTTTGTACAGCGCCACATTCTTTTCCAGCGCGTTGGCCCTGGCCAGGTAGTAGTTGTTGGCGTCCCGGTAGCGCCAAACCAGGCCGCCAGCCTGGTCCTCGCGCCCCGCCACCGGCTTGATCCGCACACTCACGTCGCCATCGCGGAGACTCATGTTGTCGAGAATCGCCAGCGGGAACCGGTCACCCGTGGGGTCGCTGGAAACCTGCGCCAAAACGTACGGCTGAGTCGGCGCGCTCCCGTCTTTGCGGATCTCCCAGCGCGGCGCGCCCCCGCGATTGGTCATGGCCACCGTCCACCCGGGCGGTGTCTGGCCAAGCGGCCCCTTGTCAAAGCTAATTACCCTCCCAGCGGATGCAATCAACCCGACCGAAACCAGCCAGCTTATCGTTTTCATACGGCCAAACTAGGAGCGAGTGGCTTCTGCGCCCCCCTCACCCCTGCTTCCATTATACTCCCGTGGAAAGTGGCACCGCCGGCCGCGCTTTCGCCGCCTCGCACGTCACTATCGCCCTAGCGCTTTCGAGGCCCGGCGAGTGCGCCTCCACGCGCATCTCGCCCGCCTGCTTCCCCGCCTGTACGATGGCCATCGCCAGCCCGTTGAACGCCCTGCGCCTTTCTCCCTTGTCGGATTCGTGGCTGCTGGGATCGCCGTTGCCCACCCCCAACAGTTTGCCGCCGCCCGACACCTTGAAACTTACTTCGTTGTCCGCCACCGGAACCACGCGCCCCTGCGCATCCACCACTTCCACCGTCACCATCGAGACATCTTCGCCATCGGCGGCGATTCGCGCGCGGTCCGGCCGCAGCACTATCCTGGCCGCGCGACCCGTGGTTTCGCGCTTCGCCGTCAGCGCCGGTCGGCCGCCCTTCGAGCCGCGTGCTTCGATCACCCCCGGCGCGTACTTCACTTTCCACGCCACGTGCGTATTCTTGACCACTTTCTGCGCGCCCAGGCTGCGGCCGTTCAGGAACAGTTCCACCTGCTCCAGGTTGGTGTGGCACCAGACCTCGATCTCCTGGCCCTCCTTGCCGCTCCAGTTCCAATGCGGGAACAGGTGCAGCACCGGCTTGGAACCCCACCACGCCTGGTAGTAGTAGAAGTTGTCCTTGGGGAAGCCGCACATGTCCAGGATGCCGAAGTGCGAATTGATGCACGGCCACCCATAGGGCGTGGGCTCGCCGCGGTAGTCGAAGCCCGTCCAGGCGAAGCCGCCCGCCAGGAACGGGCGCTCGTCGTAGAACTTCCACCAGAACTCGGCGGTCGCGGCCCACGGCGGTTTCTCGGTGTCATAGGCGCGCACATAGCCCTTCGCCTTATCGTTTTCGTAGATGCCTCGTGTCGAAACCGTGCTGGCGGTCTCCGAGCCGAGTAACGGCTTGCCCGGAAAATCCTTGTGGAATTTGTCAATCGCCGGCTCGTTGTAATTGAAGCCCTGCACGTCCACCACGTTGGAAGCGCCCTTGCCGCCGTACCCGAAATTCATCGCCACCGTGACCGGACGCGTTCCATCAAGCCGTTTTGCCAGCCTCTTCATGGCACCTACGATGCGGGCGCCCCGTTCGTTGCCTTGCTCCCGCTCCTCGTTGCCCAGAGACCAGATGACGATGCTCGGATGGTTCCGATGACAGCGGATCACGCGCTCCAGTTGGCTCAACCCTTCCGGGTTGGAATCCATCATGCGCGTCTCGCACATCACCACCATGCCCAGCTTGTCGCACGCGTCCATCAGCTCCGGCGCCGGCGGATTGTGCGAGGTGCGCAGCCCGTTCGACTCCATCTCCTTCAGTTTTTCGATGCGGAAATATTGGATCCGGTCGGGCAGCGCCGAACCCACTCCGCCATGGTCCTGATGGTTGCACGTGCCTTTGATTTTGACCGGCTTATCGTTGAGGAAGAATCCCTTTTCGGCGTCGAACCGCGCCGAGCGGATGCCGAACGGCGTCTCGTAATGGTCCACCGCCGCGCCGCCGGCCTCCACCGTACTGAGCAGGCGATACAAATTCGGCTCTTCGATGGACCACAGCGCCGGCCGGTTGACCACCACCCGCTGCTCGAACTCCCTCCGGCTCCACGCCGGGATGGAGATCGGCGAGGCCGTAACCGTCGCCGTCGCGCTCCCGCCGGGACCCACAATGCGCGAAACCACGCGGCAGGCCTTGGTCGAGTCGCTATGGTTGTCCACTTCCGTGGTGATCTTCACCGTGGCCGCGCCGGGGCGCACTTCCGCGCGTACGAAAGTGCCCCACTGCGCCACGTGCACCGGGTTGGTCTTGGTGAGCCACGCGTGCCGGTAGATGCCTACGCCTTCGTAGAACCACCCCTCGCCGAGCGTGGCGTCCGCCCGCACCACCAGCACGTTCTTGCCGCCGAAGTTGGCCCAATCGGTGACGTCGAAACTGAACGGCGCATACCCGCTCATCACCGTGTCGAGGTAATGGCCATTGAACACGATGATGGAATTCCGGAACACTCCGTCGAATTCCAGCGCGATGCGCCGGCCGGCATCGGCCGCCGGCAGGTCGAAGACCCTCCGGTACCAGCCGATGCTGGTAGCCGGGTAATTGCGCCCCAACGGATACGAGCCGTGGTCGGTAAGCGCCCTCGCGTTTTCGAACGGCAGCTCGATGGCCCAATCGTGCGGCAGATCGACCTTTTGCCAGGAACTGTCGTCGAAGTCCGCATTGCCCGGCGTCACGAATCCGCCCGACTTGGCGAAGCTGCCGGCGTTGGCGCCGAAGCCGAAGTCCTTCGCCGGATCGTCGGCCTGCCCCAGGTGAAACCGCCAGCCGGAATCCAGCAGCAGCCGCTCCCGGCCGCCGCCTGCGGCCTGCTCCGGTTGGGGCTGCGAGTTCGCCGGGGGCTGCCCCGCCGCCGCGGCGGAAGCCGCGATGCCGGCTTTAAACAGATCTCTGCGTGTCCAGTGGCTCATTTCGGTTCCAAGGGTCCACAATATCACGTTGCCCCGCGATGCCCCTTGTCAGGAACTTGAGGCGTGCGGCCGTAACCGATCAGGATGCCACTTTCGACCCAGTTCGAATAGTCCCGGCACGGCGGCAATTCGCGCCCGCGGGGGGAGACGGCAAACCGGTCTTACTTCTTCGGCCTTTCCGCCTCGATCTTGATAGTATTCATCATCGCGGTCTGTTGCGGCAGTTCCTTGTCGCCGGCCGGAAACTTGTTGTACGAAAGGATGTAGGCGACGATGTCGAGCTTCGCTGCCCGCGCCACCTTCCCGGGCGCCCCCGGAGGCATGCCGGTGCGGGTGCGCTCGAACAGTTGGCCGACCGTCAAACCGTTCCAGTTCGACATGAACTCGCCTCCCGCGAGCGGCGGCGCCGTTTCTCCGCCGGCCAATTGCTCCCCATGGCACGACGCGCAGGACGAATTGTATAGCGCCTGCCCGCGAACGGCTTGCGCCTCTGTGTACACACCGTCCCACACCGAACTGGTCGTATCCTGGGCCAAAAGCTTCCAGGAAAACACGCCGATCGCAGCGGCGCCGATGATACCGGCAATCGCAAGGTTAAGCTTCATGTGACCTCACTCCAATTAGAGTAATCGATTTGTCCAAAAACAAGCCGCCGCCTCGGCCAAAGCCGAAACAGGCAAGCCTACTGCGGCGCGTACAATTGGGCCGCGGTCAATGCGTTTGGCGGCAGCCGAGACGACAGACCTTTAAAGACGAATCGCTGGACGCGAGCGCCGGGCGCCACTTCCGCGGTGTAGAGGTTGCCCTTCGAATCCACCGCAATATGGTGGAGACCCTGAAAATCTCCCGGCGCAGCGCCTCTCTTTCCGAACTGATAGAGGATTTCGAGCTTCTTGCGATTGGCCACGACGATGTGGGAGTTGCCAAAGTCCGCCATGTACAGGAATTGCTGATCCTTGTCCGGCGACAACGCGAACCCGGAGACCGACCCTTCAGGACCGGCCCGGTTCACGAAAATTTGTCCGAGGTACCTGCCGTCAGGCCTGAACATCTGCACGCGCCTGTTACTGCGGTCCGCGACGTACACGATGTTATCGTTCGACACCACGATGCCGTGCACGGGGCTCGCAAAGTTCGGCGGTCCCGGACCTTCCGTATCGGGAACCGCAGGTCCCGCTGCCGCTGCGCTGGCGCGTGCGCCAAGCGGGCCTCCCGACGCGCCGCGGCCGCCGGAATTGGGTTCGTCCTCCGGCGGCTTGCCGAACGCGCCCCACATGCGCTTGAACGCGCCGGTGTCCGCGCCAAAGACGATTACGCGGCGATTGCCGTACCCGTCCGCGACATAGACCTCGTTGGTCTTGGCGGACACAAACAAGTCTCCGGGCTTGTTCACGCTCCTGGCGTCCTTGCTTCCAAGGCTTACGGAGCGCCCGCCCACCTGCAGCAGAAACCTCCCCGTGTTGGTGAACTTGAGCAGCATGTCGTCCGATCGCGTCGTCTTCGATTGCCCGCTCGGACTGCTGCCGCTGATCCAGACGTTGTCTTTGTGGTCCACGAAAATGTTGTGCTCGGCATCGGGCCAGTCGAACCCTACCCCGTCCCCGCCCCACGCCTGGAGGAACTTCCCGCTGGCGTCGAATTCCAGGACCGGCGGCGCCGGCGTTTTGGCCGCGGGGACGGTACGCGGCCGGTGGATTATCCACACATTATCGTGCCGGTCGACGGCGACCCCGGCTACATTGCCCAGGACCCAGTTATTAGGAAGCCTCGGAAACGTGGGGTCTGGCTCGTAGGTGGGCACCTTGCCGGTGTTCGAGCCTGGCGCAGCCACGGCCTCACGGAGTAGCCGCGGGCTCGTGCCCATCAGGGTCGCGAACAGCACCAGGGCGAACCCCGTCAGACACCTTCTCCCCCTCATCGCTCCCCTCCCTAGCTCTGGCATCGCAATCCCCTCAGAGATTGTTGAAAACCTCTGGATGCGCCTCGGTATCCCGTCAGCGCCCCAAATCGAGGCTGGACCCACAATCGCTGCTGGCCGGACGGCAAAATGAAACTATGAAAACTCTGATAGCATCCATTATATCGTCGATAAGCCGAATCTTTCGAGGGGTGGGATGCTGCGGGAAGGTCAAGTGCGACCGGCGCTCTTGGGAGCTATGGCCGCAATCATCGCGTTCAGCGGAGCCAGGTCCTTCGCTCAGGCCAGCTACCCGCCTCCCAACGCTAACGATGTGCCGAACCCGTACAGGACCATCCTGAACTGGGGGCAACTGCCTGATGGAAGAAAATGGGGCGCCACGGCAGGAGTCTCCGTTGGCCCCGATGGAAATATCTGGACCTATGAGCGGTGCGGCGCCAACAGTTGCGCGGGCTCGGACGTCGACCCCATTCTCGAAATCGATCAAAAGACCGGCGCGATTCTGAGGCAGTTTGGCAAAGGGCTGTTCGTGGAGCCTCACGGGCTTTCCGTGGACAAGGACGGAAACGTGTGGGTGACTGACGGCGAGAGCAAGAATGGCAAGGGCGATCAGGTTTTCAAGTTCAGCCCGGACGGGAAGATCCTGATGAGACTGGGCAAGGCGGGGGTCGCCGGGGCGGGCCTGGACGTCTTCGATGCGCCGAACGCCGTGCTGGTGGCTCCGAACGGAGACATCTTCGTTGCCGAGGGTCACGCCCCGACCTTAGGCAACTCCCGCATCATGAAGTTCGATCGGAACGGGAAGTTCATCGCCATTCTGGGCAGGAAGGGCACCGGCCCGGGCGAGTTCATAGAACCGCATTGCCTCGCCATGGATTCCGCGGGGAGGCTTTTCGTGGCCGACCGATCTAACAACCGCATCCAGATCCTCGATCAGAACGGCAAATTCATCGCGGAATGGAAACAGTTTGGCCGGCCGAGCGGTATCTTTATCAGGGACGACATCCTTTACGTGAGCGATTCGGAGTCGCACCCGGATAGGCCAGGCACGCACGGGTATAACCCGGGCTGCCAAAGAGGCTTCCGCATAGGTAGCGTCAAGGATGGCAAAGTCACCGCTTTCATTCCAGACCCCGACGATCCTACGGGCGGTTCGGAGGGCGTGGCGGTGGACCACGACGGCAACGTGTATGGCGCCGCAAGAATTGCCGCGGAGGCGGGCCGTCTTGAGAAGTTTGTCCCGCCCGACAAACCCTGAGGAAGGCTAGAGACAGTTCAAGCAACGGTTACAGGAGATTACATGCGACGAAGGGATTTTCTCAAGGTGCTGCCGGCATTACCGGCGGTAGCGGCGGTCCCCCGGCTGCTGGGTGCGCAAATCAGGATCACAGACGTTCGAATCGTAAAACTGCGGGTCATCAAGGAGATCGGGACCTACCAGGGCTTCCTGGGACCCGGTGACATCACTAACGTTCGCATCGGCGGCGGCTCTTTCATTGAAGTACACACGGATCAAGGGCTGGTGGGCATCGGTCCGGCGATCGACCCCGTGCAGTTGCCGGATGTGAAGGCACAACTCGTCGGCCACGATCCCTTCGATCTTCAGTTCCTGGTGGCCAACCTGAGGGAAGTTACAGGCTTGCTCTCGGCCAGGCGTCTCGCGGCGGCCGCTTCGCGCGGACAGGGAACCGGAGGACCCAGCGGCATGAGCGTTGCGGAAATTGCCGGCCGGGGCGGCCCACTCAGCGGGGACCGCGCGTACTCAGCGGTGGAGATAGCCCTCTGGGACATCATCGGAAAGGCATGCAATCAGCCTCTGTATAAGTTGTGGGGCCCCGTGAAGGACCGCGTGTCGCCATATGCCAGCCAGACGCGCCTGGGCACTCCCGAGGAGCGCGCGGACCTGGCTGTGCGACTTAAGAGCGAAGGTTGGCGTGGCATCAAATACCGCTCCCATTTTCCGACCATGAAGGAAGACATCCGTCTGGTGGAGGTGGCCCGTAAAGCGGTTGGCGACGACATGGACATCATGTGTGACGCGAACCAGGCGACCAACGGATATTTGACCCCGTCGGTAACCTGGGACTTTCGCCGGGCCGTCGAGACCGCTCGTGCCTACCAGCAGTTGAATGTGTACTGGCTGGAGGAGCCTCTGCCGCGCTACGACTTCGATCATTTGGCCGAACTGAATCGGCTGGTCGAGATCCCCCTCGCCGGGGGCGAAGGCAACCGGGGACTCCACGAATTTCGCTGGCTGCTGGAAAAAGGATGCTTCGATATCGTGCAGCCGGAAGTGCAACTCGAAGGGCCACTGGAGCTGCGCAAGATCGCCGTTCTCGCCGAATCCATGAATAAGATGATCGCCCCCCATGTGGGAGATGGCAGCGTTGCTACCATCTGCAATCTTCACCTGATCGCGTCCTGGCCAAACTCCAACTATCTTGAGATCTTCCATGACCTGCCCATGCGCGAATACTCGCATGGCTTCGCGATCTTCGAGGATCCGCCGGTACTGGATAAGGCGGGGTACTTCAACGTGCCACAAAAACCCGGGCTTGGCGTGTCGATCAACAAGGATCTGATCCTCCCTGCCTGATTTGCAATGAAACAACCAGGAAATTCAGAGGAGCCAACTAGAATGCATCTGCAGGGAAGTAAGTCAGTGCAACATTTGTTTCCAATCTTATCCATGATTTGCGGTCTCGCGCTGATCGCGCCGCCGGCGCCGGGCCAGACGGGAAGGCAACCTTCGACTAAGAATGGCGAATGGATCTATTGGGGAGGCGATCTGAAGGGGACCAGATACTCCCCCGCCGATCAGATCAACGCGAGCAACTTCAACCAATTGGAAGTGGCCTGGCGGCTCAAGACCGATAACTTCGGTACGCGTCCGGAATACAAGCTGGAAGGGACGCCATTGATGATTAACGGGGTGCTTTACACGACAGCCGGGACGCGTCGCGATGCGGTGGCGCTTGATGCGAAGACGGGAGAACTGCTGTGGGTGTACAGCATGCACGAAGGAAACCGCGCGGCGATCGCACCGCGGCAGCTTTCCGGTCACGGGGTATCGTATTGGACCGACGGTCACGGCGATGAGCGCATCCTCTTCATCACTACGGGCTACCGTCTGGTCGAGTTGAACGCCAAGACGGGCACCCCCATCGCTTCCTTCGGCCAAAGCGGCGTGGTCGATCTTAAGGTGGGCTTGTACACCGACTCGGGCAAGCAGATCGACCTCGAAACCGGCGAGGCGGGCCTGCATTCGACGGCGCTGGTGGTCAAGGATGCCGTCATCGTGGGAGTGTCCATGAAAGAAGGACATACGCCCGTCACCCACGACAATACCAAGGGTGCGGTGCGCGCCTACGACGTCCGGACCGGCAAGGTTCTGTGGACCTTCAACACGATTCCGCGCCCGGGTGAGTTCGGCAACGACACCTGGGAGAACGGTTCGTGGGCGACCAACGGCAACACCGGAATATGGACGCAGATGTCGGCGGATGAAGACCTCGGGTTGGTGTACGTGCCCGTGGAGGACCCGACTTCGGATTACTACGGCGGTCATCGTCCGGGAGACAATCTGTTCGGAGACACCCTGGTCTGCCTCGATCTCAAGACCGGGCAACGCAAGTGGCATTACCAGGTGGTGCACCACCCCATTTGGAACTACGATCTGTCGGCGGAGCCGATTCTTGGCGACATCAACGTCAACGGCAAAGCCATCAAGGCAGTGGCGCTGCCCGGCAAGCAGGCGTTCCTTTACGTGTTCGATCGTGTCACGGGCCAGCCGGTCTGGCCGATCGAGGAGCGGCCGGTGCAGCAGTCCGACGTGCCCGGCGAGAAAACGTCGAAAACACAGCCGTTCCCGACCAAACCACCGGCATACTCCCGGAACTATTTGAGAGTCCCCGACGATCTGATCGACTTCACGCCCGAGATGCGCAACCAGGCAATAGCCATTTTGTCGAAGTATCGTGTCGCGGGGATGTTCAATCCGGCGCTGATCGGAGATCCGAAAGGGCTGCTGGGGGCGATCAACGTCGGCAACGGCGGCGGCGGCACGAACTGGAATGGCGCCGGCTACGATCCCGAAACGCACATCGTTTACGCGCAGGCGGAGAACGCCGGGATCGCCGCAACCACGCTGCGGACGCCTCCGCCGGGGTTTTCGGATATGCGCTACGTGGGGGGAAGAAACGATCTGCCGTTCGTGGATGCGCAGGGGGCCGGGGCCAACGCCGGCGCCGACGCTCCGATTAGCAAGGCAGCCGCCGTGACTGCGGGGCAGCCGAGCCAAAGCGCTGCCGCCGGCCTGACTGTTCAAGGTCTGCCGATCATGAAACCGCCCTATGGGGTGATTTCGGCGATCAATCTCGACCGCGGCGACATTCAGTGGCAGGTGCCGTTCGGCGAGACTCCGGACAACATCCGCAACCACCCGGCGCTGAAGGGTCTCAACATCGGCAATACAGGCCAAAGAGGCAACATCTCGGTGCTGGTGACCAAGACGCTGTTGATTGTGGGCGACGGCCAGGTCACCTCGGGCACTCATCCGCGAGGAGCGATGCTGCGGGCCTATGACAAAGCGACCGGCAAAGAGGTCGGCGCGGTCTGGATGCCGGCTCCCCAAAGCGGAGGTCCGATGACTTACATGTGGCAAGGCAAGCAGTACATCATCGTCGCGGTCAGCGGTGGAATTTACAGCGGCGAGTATATTGCGTTTGCGCTACCCGACCAGGAATAGCGGGCTGCCCGGAATTCCGGGCAAAGCCAGCGCTGGCCGATGATTTGCGCCGCCCGGTTTCGAATAACCCGAGCTGCCCGAGCCGGCGGCTTGACACCGTTCGGGTCTGGGGCGGAGAGACACAGGCTCTATAATGGGCAGCGTGGCGGAAACCCGTGCGGATCACAGCCAAATCCTGGGAAAGGTACCGATTTTCTCCGGACTCACCGAGGCCGAATTGGGCTACCTGGTGGAACGCGTTGCGCCGCGCCATTACTCGCCGGGCGAAATGGTTTTCGGCGAAGGAGAGCCGTGCGCCGGCCTGTACGTGGTCCAGCGTGGGCACATTCGCGTCTTCAAAACCTCCGCCGCCGGCCGCGAGCAGGTGCTTACCATCGACGGCCCCGGTAGTTCAGTGGCGGAGATCCCGGTATTCGATGGCGGCCTCTATCCCGCTTCGGGCGCGGCCGTGGACGATGCCACGCTGCTGTTTATCGGTAAGCAGGATTTCCAAGCGCTGTGCCTGGCACATCCGCAGGTGGCGCTCAAGGTGCTTCGGACGGTAGGCGCGCGCCTGCGGCGGCTGGTTGGAATCATTGAAGAACTCTCGTTCACCACGGTGCGCCACCGGCTGGTCTCGCTTCTGTTCCGGCTGGCGCAGCGGGAGGGCCGGAATACGCCCGAAGGGGTGGAGTTTTTGCTGCCTGCCAGCAACCAGGAGCTGGCATCGCAGATCGGGACCGTACGCGAGCTGGTTTCGCGCAATCTCTCCCGGTTGCAGGCCGAAGGGTTGGTGCAGGTGGAAGGCCGCACCGTGCTGGTTCGCGATCTCAAATTGCTGGAGGCGGAACTCGAAGCCGGCGAATGAACGCTGGTGTGACTAAAGTCATAGGCATACCGCCCGCGCGTCGTTAACCTCGATTTTGGAGGCACAAACGATGAGCGCTATCACGACCAAAACAGTAGGCGAGCTGGCGGCGGAAAACCCGGCCGCCACGCGGGTTTTCGAGGAGCTGGGAATCGATTATTGCTGCGGCGGCAGCGACACGCTGGAGCAGGCTTCCCGCGCGGCCGGGCTGCCGCTGGAGCAGGTGAGGGATTCCATAGAAATGGCATTGGAAACGGGCCGGGCCATGGCACTAGACCGAGACTGGAAATTTGAGCCTCTGGCCGACCTGATCGCGCATATCCGGAACACCCACCACCAGTACACGCGAACGGCGCTCGCGCGTCTGGGGCCGTTGTTTGACGAGGTTTGCTCGGTCCACGGGAAAAACCACCCCGAACTGGAGCGTATGCGGGCGACGTTCGGCGGTCTTGCTCAGGAACTGGCGACGCACCTGATGAAGGAGGAGATGGTTCTGTTTCCCTATATCGCGCGCATGGAGGAGGCCGTTCTGGAGAAATCGACGGTCCTGCCGGCGCCCTTCGGCAGCGTACGGAACCCGGTCGCCATGATGCTTCACGAGCACGACGGCGCCGGACAAGCCTTGCGGGAAATGCGCGCGGCCAGCAACGGTTACACAGCGCCGCCGGACGCCTGCGCCAGCTACCGCACTCTGTACCAGGCGCTGGCCGAATTTGAAACGGACCTGCACCGGCACATCCACCTGGAAAACAATATCCTGTTTCCGCGCGCCATCGAAATGGAACCGGGCATTGAGAGGCGGCCATGAGTCCAACTTTGACGCGCATCGAGATGCAGGAGGGCCGGCGGCTCACTCCCCAGCAGATTTTCGCCGCCGCGGCGGCGCGTGAGACCAGCCTGTCGCGATTGTTAATGACCTATATCACGACCGGCCTGATCTTCATGCTGCTCCCCGGCACATTCCTGGGCGTGTGGAATCTGCTCGCGATCAGCAGCCGCCGCGCGCCGGATTCCATTTCCGCCGCCTGGATTCAGGCGCACGGCCATGCACAGATCTTCGGCTGGATCGGAACCTTTATCCTCGGCATCGGCTTCTACTCCATCCCCAAGCTGCGCCGCCTGAAAGGGTTGGCACTCCCGGCGGCGTGGACATCCTGGGTCCTGTGGACCTCGGGCGCGACCCTCCGCTGGCTCGCAGGCGTATATCAGTGGCACTGGCGGGCTTTGCTGCCGTTGTCGGCGGCCCTGGAACTGGCCGCGTTCCTGATCTTCTTCCGCTCCGTTTCCGGCCATCGGCCCGAGGGCGCGGGGAAGAAGAAGCTGGAAGCATGGGTGCTGGTGGTGATCGCCGGTACGCTGGGGATGATGCTGGCGCTATTGGCGAACCTCGGCACGGCCCTATTCCTGGCGTTGCGCGGCGTGGCGCCCGAGCTCTCCGCCGGAATCGATCAGCGTATCCTGGCCCTTCAGACCTGGGGATTCCTGGTGCCGTTCGTCTGGGGTTTCGGCGCCAGATGGCTGCCGGTATTCCTGGGCCTGCGTGCGGTGCGCACTCGCGTGCTGCTGGCGGCCGTAGCGGTGAACTCCGCGGGCGTACTGGCGTCCCTGGCGGGCCGGACGACCGCCTCGGCCATCCTGCTGGCCGCGGGAATCCTCACGGCCGTCTGCGCGCTGCGGCTTCTCGAGCCGCCGGAACACCCGGCGAAAACGGAGGGCGTGCACGTCAGCTTTCCCATCTTTGTGCGCATGGCATATGCTTGGGCCGTTATCGCGGCAGGGCTTGGCATCTGGAGTGTTTTCACGGCCAACTCTCGCGGCATTTCGGGAGCCTCGCGCCACGCTTTGACGGTCGGATTCCTGGCCACTATGGTGTTGGCAGTGGGGCAGCGCGTCCTGCCCGCCTTCTCCGGTATGCGGCTGCTGTTCAGCCGCGGGTTGATGTTTGCCGGCCTGCTGCTGCTGGCCGGCGGATGCCTGCTGCGCGTGGCCGCGGAGATTTTGGCGTATCAGGGCGTGGTGGGCGCGGCCTGGTCGTGGCTGCCGGTATCGGCGATTTGTGAAATGGCGGCGGTCACGGCCTTTGCAGTGAATTTACTGGTTACATTCGCGCGGCCGCGGCGGACCGGCGGGGCATAGGGACACAAGCACCAAGAAACTCGTGAAGGGCGCCCGGGCCACTCACAGGCGCAGAAGATGGAGCTTCTGGGACGTGACGGAGCGGCTGTGGCCGCCTGACGGCTTGTGGAGAATGCGAAAGTGATAATCATGAAGCTTCGAATTCTGTCTTGCGCCACTTTCCTGTGCTCTCTCGCCTTCGCTGCGAGTCAGGGCAAAAGCAGTCCGGTCTCGACCACCTCTGCTTCGGACATCCCTCACTTACGAAAGCAGGGCACCGCCACCCAGTTGATCGTCGACGGCCAGCCGTTCCTGGTGCTGGGGTCACAATTGAGCGTCAACAGCGCCACCAACCTCGAGTACTGGAAGAAGGTGGTATGGCCGAGGATTGTCGCGCAGGCAAAACTCAACACCGTCGTAGCAGCCGTTTCCTGGGCCAAGATCGAACCAGAGGAAGGGAAGTTCGACTTCAGTGTGTTGGACGGCGTGATCCGGGATCTACGGACTCACAACCTCCGTCTCGTGCTTCTATGGTTCGGAAGTTGGAAGAACGGTCTGTCCAGCTTCGCGCCCGACTGGGTGAAGAGGGACTTCGAGCGCTTCCCGCGCGCCCAGATGGTAGGGGGCCCCTTGCCCTTAATCTCAGCGGGACCGGGGCGGCCGCGCGTCCAGATCGCAGGGAGTAGGAGCATCGAACTGCTCAGCCCCCTCAGCGATGCCAACCGGGACGCCGATGCTCGCGCCTTTGCGGCCCTGATGCGGCACATCAAGGCCGTGGATGGCCAGCAGCACACGGTCATCATGATCCAGGTCGAGAATGAAGTGGGAATGCAGGGCGACACCCGCGACCGTTCGCCCTTGGCCAATCAGGCTTACGCGGGGCCGGTGCCGAAGGAGTTGATGGACTACCTTGAGAAGCACAAGGATGCCCTGAGTCCGGAGCTACGCCAAGTGTGGGAGGCGGCCGGCTTCAAAACCTCCGGGACCTGGGAAGAGGTGTTCGGTCAGGGCAGGCCGACGGATGAAATCTTCATGGGTTGGAATCTGGCGCGCTACATCGGCCGGGTGGCCGAGTCCGGCAAAGCCGAATACCCGCTGCCGATGTACGTGAACTGCCCGCAGTTCGGATTTGGGAAGGAACCTGCGCCGCTCCTCAGAGGCGGACAGAGCGGTGGCCCTATGCCTGACACAATTGACGTCTGGAGAGCCGCGGCGCCGCGAATCGACATATTCGCGCCCGACATTTACAGCCCCGACTTCGACGCGTGGTGCGCAAAGTACACCCGATCCGGGAACCCGTTGTTCATGCCCGAGACCAACGGCGGGCGGGGAAGCGCACTCAAGGCGCTCTACGCTTTCGGACGCTATAACGCGATCGGTTACTCGCCGATGGGATTCGACAGGTCGCTAACTCCGGACAACGATCAAATCAGCGGCTACGACCTGATCGCGCAACTGGCGCCCCTGATTGCGGAACACCAGGGCAAAGGGACAATGTCTGCCGTACTGCTGGGCCCGAACGACCCGCCGCAGAAGATCCAGGTGGGGAATTACACGCTGGAGGTCGCGTTTTTGGCGCCCCGAGTTGAACCACCACCGCAGGGAACCCCGCTCCTCTCGGCGGCAATTTTCATTGCGACGGGGCCCGATGAGTACTATGCCGCGGGCAACGACGTGAGCGTCACTTTTTCTCCCAACACGCCGGGACCCCCGCTGGCCGGACTGGCCACCGTGGAAGAAGGCACTTTTGTCAACGGCCGGTGGGTTCCCGGGCGCCGTCTGGCGGGCGACGACGCCGGCCAGGGAGATTACCTGGATTTGCGCAAACGCCTCGCTGGTGATCCTGACCGTGGCATCCAGCGCGTGACACTTTACCGCTACCGGTGAGTCGACGACAAACCGTGAAGGGCGTGCATCCAATGCCCGGCTTACGGTGCTCTTATTGCGTCAGAGCAAAACTGAAGATTCCGCCTTGTCCGGCAAGAACCACATATTGCGTGCCGCCGACCATATAGGTCATCGGTGAAGCCCGCCAGTTCTGGCCGGTTTCGAAATGCCAGACGGGGATTCCGGTCTTGGAGTCCAGCGCCGTGAATGTGCCGCCGCTCTCGCCGAAGAACACGAGTCCGCCGGCGGTCGCCAGCGTGCCGGAACCGCCGAAGCCGCCGCCGGCCAACGGATACTCCCAGGCCTTCGAACCGTTGCGGATGTCCATGGCTCGGATAAAGCTCTGGCTGCCGCCTTGCCGCTCGCCGAAGGACCCTCCAAAGAATCGCTGGCCCATTTCGGGTGGCGTGGGATCTTTGCGGATGGCGGAGCAGCCCTCGGAAAGCCGCACGAAGAGCCATTTCGACAGCGGATCCACGGCCACCGAGGGCCATTTCTGGGTTCCGGTCTGGCATGTCAGCGTTCCTTGGAAGCTGGTTTCGAAGTGATCGGTCAAAACGGGACGGCCATCTTTGCCATATCCCGTGGTCCAGTTCTGATTGCCCATGGCTGTAGCGAGAAGCAATTCTCCGTTGGTGCGATCCAGAACGAAGAAGAAGCCGTTCACATCGGCATGCACCATCAACTTGCGCGGACGCCCCTCCCATTGTTCGTCCATCAGGATGAGCGGCCCGTTGGCATCCCAGTCGTGGGTGTCGTGCGGCGTAACTTGGAAATACCATTTCATGGCGCCGGTTTTCACGTCGAGAGCGACGATGCTGTTGGTGTACAGGTTGTCGCCCTTGCGCTCATCGCCGTTGAAGTCGGGGCAGGGATTGCCCACTGTCCAGTAAACCAACCCGAGGGCCGCATCGTAGGAGCCAGTGACCCAGGTGGCGCCGCAGCCGTGTTCGAGAGCGCTTCCGATCCAGGTTTCCGAGCCTTTCTCGCCGGGCAGCGGGATGGTCCAGAAGCGCCAGGCACGCTTGCCATCGGCGGCCCGATAGGCATCCACAAAGCCGCGCGCGCCTTCCTCGCCTCCGGCGATACCGGAGAGCACCAGATCGCCGATCGCCAGTGGAGCGGCGGTGGCACTGTAGCCCTCCTTTGTGTCCCCCATCGTGACATCCCACAGCTTGCGGCCGGTGGTGCGATCGAGCGCCAGCAGATGCGCGTTGTCCGTGATCGCGAACACCCGGTTTCCAGCGAGCGCGACGCCGCGATTGGCGCCGCCGCCCGCCTCGCTCAGCAGGCCAGGCGTGCGCGGCGTGCGGAACGACCAGATCTCACGTCCCGTGGTGGCGTCAAGCGCGTAAACCTCGTTCGGGCCGGTGATGTACATCACGCCGTCCACCACCACCGGCGTGACTTCCAACCGCGGCGCGCCGGGAACCGGAAAAATCCAGGCGGGGGCCAGGCGCTTCACATTGGACGTATTAATCCGATCCAGCGAACTATAGCGGTTACCGGTGTAGCCGCCGTCGTAGCTGGGCCAGTCGAGTTTTGGCTCGATCGGGCGCTCGGCGTAGGTATCGCCGCTGCGCGCCAGCAGATGGAATTTGCCATCGGCGGTCAACAGGGTGGCGCTGAACGGGTTCGAACTGGTCAGCGTGCCGTCCAGCGTGCGGCCATTTTGAAGTTTCAGCGTCGCGGGGTGCGGCTGGAAGGTCGGGCCCCCGCGGCCGCCGCGTCCCGGCCCCGGCGCGGCGCTGCTCGCGCCGGACGTCAGGCCGCGCAGATGAGCGATCAGCGCCTTCATCTCGGAGTCGTTGAAATCGAATTTGGGCATGCCCTTATCGAGGCGGCCGTTGCGCACCAAAGCGGAGAATTCCGCGTCGGAATGCGAAGTGACAAAGGGCAGGATGCCGGGCGCCCGGTCCGTGCCGGTGGCATCGCCGCCGTGACAGAAGGTGCATTGAGTTCCGAACGTCCTGGCGGGGCGGGCCTGGGGCTGAGCCATCAACGCAGGCGTCAGGAGAAAGAGATAGAAGAATGTCTTTCGCATGGTAATCATCTAGGTGCCGCGGCGCCGGAGTCCGCACAATGCCCACGGCGTCGCTCCCGCAGTCCGGATCATCATGAGGGATACCGTTGGGTCTTTCACCAGAATTAATCTTACACCGCTGGGTTGGATGTTAGGCTAGAAGTAAAACAGCCGCTTAGATTCGCGTGCTCAGCAGGGGGCCCACGCCGCTCCGGATGCACAGCACGCCGGCACGGTTGCGGAAGTACCGCGAGTTGATGTGCGGGGGCTCGGCAATTGGCATCCCTACCGCGGCCGTTTATAAATGTATAAGGGGATGTGCCGATCGGCGCCGAGGGAGGTTGTGTAAGGATGCCGCTTAACCGCAGGTCGACAGGCGCCAGGCTGTTCCTGTTCAGGCTCTTGTTCGGACTGGTCGCGACGCTGGCGCCGGCCTGGGCTGAGGTGACCGCCTCGATATCCGGAAAGGTCGAGGATGCAACGGGAACTCCAGTATCCGGGGCAACCATCACCGTGAGGAGCCTCGACACCGGGGTGACGCGTGCTGCGACTACCGATGACGGAGGCAATTTCCGCATACTCGCGCTGCCGCTGGGGCGGCAGGAAGTGAAAGCGGAGAAGACGGGGTTTAAGGCCGCGGTCCGTCAGGGTATCAATCTGGAAGTCGGTCAGGAAGGGGTGGTGAATCTCCGGCTGGAAGTCGGCGATTTCGTCCAGCAGGTCTTCGTCACGGAAGCGGTCCCGTTGGTCAACACGACGGCCGCCACCGTTTCGGGAGTGGTGGGCGAGCGCGAAGTAAAGGATTTGCCGCTGAACGGGCGCAGCTTCGACAACCTCATCACGTTGAATCCCGGCGCGATCAATTACAGCGCCATGAAAAGCGCGAACACCAGTACCAGCGACGGAAATACGTTCACGGTGGCAGGGCGGCGGCCCGGCGACAACCTGTTCTTGCTGAACGGCATTGAATACACCGGAGCCAGCCAACTCGCGGTGACGCCGGGTGGTGTGAGCGGAGAGTTGTTGGGAATCGATGCGGTGCGCGAGTTCAACGTCCTTACCGACACCTATCCCGTGGAATACGGAAAGCGATCGGGAGCGCAGGTCAACATTGTCACCCAGTCGGGAAGCAACGCTGTGCATGGAAGCGTATTCGAGTTTCTGCGCAACAGCGACCTGGACGCGCGCAACTTCTTCGATCAGGCGTTCGTTCCTCCCTTCCGGAGGAATCAGTTCGGAGGCGCCCTGGGCGGGCCGCTCAAGAAAAACCGGCTGTTCCTGTTCGGCAATTACGAAGGATTCCGGCAGAGTTTAGCGGTCAGCAGCGTCAGCGTAGTGCCCGACGCCCAGGCGCGGCTCGGCTTCCTGCCGAACGTTTCGGGCGCCGAGGCCAAGGTTTCGGGCCTGAACCAGAGCATGCTGCAATACATGCCGTTCTGGCCGCAGCCCAACGGTCCGGAACTGCTGGCCAACGGGATTGCGAGCGGAACGGCTCTTTCCTACAACAATCCGAAGCAGTCTATCCGCGAGGATTTCGGCACGCTGCGAGCGGACTACACCCCGCGGGATCGAGACTCCCTCCAGGCGTCCTACACGATCGACGACGGCAACAGCCTGATCCCGCTGGCGGATCCATTGTTCGGCTCCTACACCACGCTGCGCATGCAGGTAGCCAGCCTCGAGGAGACGCACATCGTCTCGCCGGCCATGCTGAACACGTTCCGAGCCGGGTCCTCGCGTGCCGCGTTTGACCTGGATTCGTCACTGCTCGCCTCCTTTCCGGCCAGTCTCTCGTTTGTCGAGGGAGCTGGCCCGGGCGGAATCGTGGTTGGAGGAGGGACTACGACGACGGGTCTCGCCGCGATCACTTCCGCAGGTCCCAACAACGCCGCCGGGGTCTGGAATCGGAGAAACCTCTATACTTTTTCGGACGCTGTCCAGATGAATCGCGGGAAGCACCAACTTAGCTTCGGCGTCTGGTTTCAGCGGATTCGGGACAACGAAGACTCGGCATCGCGCCAGCTCGGCCAAGCCAGTTTCACCAGCCTGACGACGTTCTTGCAAGGGACCGCGAGCGCCTTTCAAGTGGTGCCGGCGCCCAACGAGTTGGGTTGGAGAAGCTTTTTCGGCGCTTGGTACTTTTCGGACACCATCAAGCTGCGCCCGAATTTGACGCTGCAGGCCGGGATCCGGCACGAATTCACTACGGGTTGGAATGAAGAATCCGGCAGGGCCGCGAACTACCTGACCGACGCGAACGGAGTTCTGGAGACCAATCCGCGCGTGGGCGGCTCGGCCTTTACCGAGAATAATGCGAAGCGGCTGCTCAGCCCCAGAGTCGGACTGGCGTGGGATCCGTTTGGAAACGGGAGGACCGCGATTCGGACGGGGTTTGGCGTGTATTATTCGTTAATCGACGATCTCAGCTTCTTGCTGAACTCGCTGCCCCCCTACAATGGCTCGGTCTCATACAACAATGTCCTCCTGGCTTCGGTGGTGCCAGTGATTCCGGGAGCGCCGCCCCCGCCGTCCTGCGGCCCCGGCATTCTACAGCCGTGTACCACATTCGCTCCTCAGGGAGTGCAGCCGGACGCCAAGACGCAAGCGGTGGGGGAGTGGAGTTTCACGCTGGAGCAGCAACTGGATCGGAACACCGTGCTCCGTTTGGCCTATGTCGGGTCGCATGGATACCATGGCCTGCTCAGCATCGATCCGAACAGCATTCCGGCGCAGGTTTGTTCGAACGCCGGCGGTTGCACGGCCGGCGGCACACCGGGAACAAACAGGAGCACCGTGCCTCAAGGCGCACAATACATCCCGATTGCGTCGCGACCCAATCCGTACCTTGGAGCCGGGTTCTTCTGGTATACCGAAGGCAATAGCAGCTACAACGCGCTGCAGGTGGATGTGATTCGGCGCCTGACGAAAGGTCTCGCGTTTCGGGCGAATTACACCTGGTCCAAGAACCTGGACATGAATTCCGGGCTGACGGGCGCACAGGCTCAGAATCAGGCGCAGATGATCATGGACCGGAACGATCTCCCCAGAGACTGGGCGCTGGCTGCGCTGAACATCGCCAGCCAGGTGAGCATCTCGGGCGATTATGAACTGCCATTCGGCCAGGGAAAGCGCTGGTTGAATAGCGGAGGCGGGCTGGCCAACAAGCTGGCCGGCGGGTGGCAGTTGAATGGCATTGCGACACTGTTGAGCGGCTTCCCGTTCACCCCGCAGGTGGGCTCGAATCAGTCCGGGGACGGGGATACTCGAAATCCTGACCGGCCTTCCTTGAATCCTTCGTTTACCGGACCGGTTGTTCGTGGCAGCCCGAATCAATGGTTCAATCCGAACGCATTCGTCTTGCCGGCCGCTGGAACCTGGGGAACGCTGGGCCGGGGGACGTTCACGGGGCCGGGCTTGGCGGATGTGGATCTGTCGCTCTTCAAGAATACGGCGGTCGCCGAGAAAGTGGCCTTGCAGTTTCGCGCGGAGTTTTTTAATACTCTGAACCATGCGAACTTTGGACCGCCCAACGCGACGGTCTTCTCGAGCGGCGCAGTCAGCGCATCCGCGGGATTGATCACGGCCACCGCGACCACGTCGAGGCAGATTCAGTTCGGATTGAAGCTGATCTTTTAGTGCGCCACCCGCCACACCGTGTCCGATCCGTCATCGGTGACTATCAGCGATCCGTCTTTGGTGCCAGTCGCCGCCGGCGCGGCCCATCTACTCTCCTCTTCAATCTTTCCTCCCGCTTTCGCATCTCCGGCGTGTCCTCAATGGTGAGCGCCCTCTGCGTCATTTCCAGCGCCGCCGCGTAGTCCCGCGCGCGGTGCTCGTAGTGCTTGGCGAGCTCTTCAAGCGCGCGCACGCGGTAAGGGTTGCGCGACCCCGCCAGCTCCGTGACCGCCTCCAGCGCGGCGTCCTCGCGGCCCAGGCGCTTCTCCACCACGCCGATATCCCACAGCGTCTTGAACAGCAGGCCATCCGGCAGACCCATCTCCACCGCGCGGCGAAACAGGCGCAGCGCCTCTTCCTGTCGCCCTCCCTGCAGCAGCCACCACGCCAGGCCGATCAGGTCCGCGCCATGGCGCAGCGCCGCGTCCTCCGGCCGCCGGAAAGCGAATGGCACGATGGCGGTCAGACACGCCAGCGAAAGAATATCCAGCGCGTTGTGATGGAAGATCGGGACCAGCCGGAAGGCCTGCTTCGTGCGCAAATACTCGAAATAGTAATACGGGATCATCTCCCCCGGCAAATCGCCCTGGCGCTCCACCCCGAGGATCTGGCTTTCCAGGTCCACCAGGCGGCAGCTTTCCAGGCGCAGCTTCCATAAGCGGCGCGCGCCGAACAGCAGGTCCAGGTGCTGCATGCGGTCGAATGGATGCCGGGGGTGCCCCCCGGGCCCCCGCGCCATTCGGTAGCGCGTCTCCAGCAGCGGCTGGTCGAAGGCCTTGCCGTTATAGGTGATGAGAACGTCGAACTGCGACAAGTGCTCCGAAAGCCGCCAAAGCAGCGACGCCTCTTCGCCGTAATCGCGCATGAAGAACTGGCGCAGGCGGAATCCCGCAGCGTCGATCGCGCCCACTCCCACCAGAAAAGCGTAGGTGCCGGTGCCGCCCGCCAGGCCGGTGGTCTCGGTATCGAGGAAAGCCCATTTCAACGGGTGCACGCGCTCGACCGTCCCGGCCGAGAGCGGTCCCAGGAGATCTTCCGGCAGATCGGCCAGGTCCGCGATATCCACGCTGCCGTGGCGGCGATGGCGCTCCCAGATTTTCTCGGTCTCGAAGTGCTCGCCATAGGGCGTGCGCACCACTTCGCCGCTCATAAGCTCTTCGATGAAGCAGCGGGAGAGCCGCGCGTCACTGCGCCCGGGCGGGGTGCGGGGCCCAGAGGGCACCCCGCCCGATTCCGCCGCCCGATACTTGCGGTCGATGCCCGCCATGCGGCGGCGAAGAGCGGCGAGTTGTTGCTGGATATCCTCCATGCTTCGCCTTTTCTTTGCCCAATATACCGCAAAACGAGGGGACTGACGAATCTGTCCCAAGGCGCTGCCTTTGGCGCCGCGCGGGCGGACGGATCCGTCAGTCCCCGGGTCTTCGCTCACTGATATAGTCAAAATGTGATCAAAAGCGCGGTTGTTCCGGTCGCCGGGCACGGGACGCGGCTGCTGCCGGCCACCAAGTCGCAGCCCAAGGAAATGCTCCCGGTGGCCCGCAAGCCCATAGTCCAGTACGTGGTCGAGGAGTTGGTGTCGAACGGCATCCAGCAGATCCTGTTCGTCACCGGCCGCGGAAAATCCACCATAGAGAATCACTTCGATCACGATCCCGAGCTCGCCCGCACCCTCGGCGCCGCCAACAAACAGGACCTGCTCAAAGAACTGGACTTCGAAGCTCTGAAAGCTAATTTCTTTTACACCCGCCAGCGGCTCCAGAAAGGTCTCGGCGATGCCATCCTGTGCGCTGAAAACTTCGCCGGTGAAGAGCCTTTCCTGGTGGCCCTGGGCGATTCCATTCTGGGTCTGCACGCAGTGTCGCGCGCCGTCAGCCGCATGGCGGACGTGTTCCAATCCAAGCGCGCCAGTTGCGTGATCGCGGTGGAGGAAGTGCCGCGGGAAGTGACCTCGCATTATGGAATCGTGCAGCCGGAGGACGGCGTGGACGACGTTTTTCGCATCGTGAACCTGGTGGAAAAGCCCGCCCCGGACGATGCGCCCAGCAACCTGGCCATCGCCGGCCGCTATATCTTCTCGCCGGTGATTTTCGACATGATCCGCCAGGTCAAACCCGACCAGAGGGGCGAAATTCAACTCACCGACGCCATCCAGTTGATTTGCGAGGAGGGCCGCCGCGTGATGGCCGTGAAGCTGACGCCCGAAGAGAAGCGCTACGACATAGGCAACTTCCCCAGCTACTTTGAAAGTTTCGTGGAGTTCGCGCTGGCCGACCCGGCCTACGGCGACGAGTTCCGCCGCGTGCTCGAGCGCCTGCTGGCGCGGTCCGCGGCAACGGTTTGAGCAAGACCAGGCTGTTCTTTCTGCTGCTGTTCGCGCTGCTGGTGGCGGCGCGGATGTGCCACGTCGAAATCCTCTGGGAAGGCGATTCCCTGCCCCTGGCGGCGGCCCGGCAGATGCTCGGCGGCAAAACCATCTACCGCGACGTCTGGTACGACAAACCACCCCTGGTGCCATCCGTGTGCCTGCTTTGGGGCGCGCGCGCCGGCTGGTTGTTGCGGCTGGCGGGAGCCATCTATGCGCTGCTGGCCTGCTGGATCGCCTATCGATTTGCGCGCGATTTGTGGTCCCGGCGCGAAGGCCTCTGGGCCGCGGCCTTGCTGGGCTTTTTTCTCACCTTCGATTTCGCCTCCGCGGTGATCCCTCTGGCTTCCGATCTCCTTATGCTTGCGCCACACCTGGCGGCTGTCTGGCTGGCGTGGAAGCGACGCCCGTTGTGGAGCGGCGCGCTGGCGGGAGTGGCGTTTCTGATCAGCCCCAAGGGATTGCTGGTGGCGGCGGTCTGCGCCCTCTGGAACCCGGCGGGGGCGCTCTTGATGACGGCAGGCTTCGCAGCCGTCGGTGGCGCGGCGGCCGCCTGGTTGTGGAGCGCCGGCGCACTGGTGCCGTACTGGGAGGAGGTTTGGAAGTGGGGCCGTCTTTACGCCGGCAGCACCTTCTTGGCGGACCCGCTGCGCAATGGAATCGTCCGGACGCTCGACTGGATGGGGTTTCATGCGGGCCTCCTCGCCTGTGCCGCCGGTAGCCCCGCGACCCGTCGCGCGGGTTTCCGTAACTGGATCGGCTGGATTGTGGTTTCGCTCGCCGGTGTGGCCGCCGGATTACGTTTCTTCCCGCGTTATTACTTTCAGCTTCTGCCGGTCATGGTGTTGATGGCCGCGCGCGGTTTCGCGCTCTTGGGACGCAAGCGCGCCATGGCCGCCGCTCTACTGCTGCTCGTCCCGTTGGTGCGATTCGGCCCGTCCTACCTGACGGCCCTGAGAGGCGCCGAGTGGCGTGACACCGCCATGGACCGCGACAGCCGCGCCGCCGCCACGCTCGTCCGGCAACTGGCCCAGCCCGGCGACACGCTCTTCGTGTGGGGATACCGCCCTGAGATCTACGTCTACACCCAGTTGCCGGCCGCCACCATGTTTCTCGATTCGCAGCCGCTGACGGGCGTGCCGGCCGACCGGCACCTCACCCAATCCGAGCCGGTGGAAACGGAGGCGCCGCGCCAACGCCGCGCCACGCTTGCGCGCTCGCGACCCACATTTGTGGTGGATGGCCTAAGCGCCTACAACCCGCGCCTCGCCATCTCGAATTACCCCGAGCTGCGTGAGTGGTTCGCGAATTACCGCGAGGTGGCGCGCACCAGCCAGACTGTGATCTACCGCCGGCCGCCCCGGGAACGCTGACACACCGTTAGGCTACTGAGATAGACTCAAGACAAGGAGCCAGCCACACTCCCATGACCCCCGAAGACAGCGACGCCATCCGCACCATTGCTCGCGAAGAGATCGCCGCCGCCGAACTGCGCCTCGCCCGCGCCGTCGTCACTGCCCAAGACCGCACTATCGAAGCCATGCGCGACATGCAAAGCGAAATCCTACGCGGCATCGAAGCCTTCGCCCGCGGCAACTTCGCCCGCATGGTCCGTCTGGAGACCGCCGACGCTTCCACCACCCAGCGGCTCGCCGCCATCGAGGAACGCCTGTTGGCCCTCGAGACCCGGCAGCGTCCGCCCCAGTAAGCAACGCACGCCACTAACCCATGCAGATCGACCATGACTACGCGCGTGAGACGCTTGTCCGCCTCATCCGGACGAATTCCATCAATCCGACGCTGGCGCCGGGGGCGCCCGGCGAGCGCGAGATCGCGGAATGGATTGCGGGATCCCTGCGGGCCGTGGGGCTGAGTGTGGAGATCTTCGAGCCGGCGCCTGGAAGGACCAGCGTCCTCGGCCGGCTGGCGGGCAGCGGCGGCGGGCGCAGCCTGATGCTGAACGCCCACTGCGACACGGTGGATGTTGGCGGCATGGCCGAGCCCTTCTCCGGCGCCATCCGCGACGGCAAGGTTTACGGCCGCGGCGCCTGCGACATGAAAGGCAGCTTGGCCGCCTCGATGGCCGCGGTCAAAGCGCTGGTGGACGCGGGCGCGCGGCTGCGCGGCGACGTGCTGCTGGCGGCCGTCGCCGACGAGGAATACGGCAGCCTCGGCACCAGCGACCTGATCCAGCGCGTGAAGGTGGATGGGGCGATTGTCACTGAACCGACGGGCCTCGAAGTCTGCCTGGCGCACAAGGGCTATCTCTGGATTGAGGTCGAGATCGCCGGACGCGCCGCACACGGCAGCAAGTTCGAGCTGGGCATCGACGCCAATATGAAGATGGGCCACTTCCTCTCCCGGCTCAGCGTATTGGAACGCGAGCTGCGCGCGCGGCCGCCCCACCCTCTGGTTGGCCCGCCTTCGCTGCATGCGGCCCTGCTCAGCGGCGGGACCGGCCTCAGCACCTATGCCCCGTCTTCCACGGTGAGGATTGAGCGCCGCACTGTGCCTAGGGAAACCGAAGCGCGGGCCGTGGCCGAGATTCAGGCCATCGTGGACCGGCTGGCGGCCGAAGATCCGGACTTTCGCGCCGCGGTGCGGCCCTTCTTCGCCCGCCACCCGTTCGAAGTAGCCCCCGATGCGCCCATCGTCTGCGCCCTGGATCGCGCCGCCACCGCCGTCCTGGGACGGCCCGCCCGCCACATCGGCGACACGCCCTGGATGGACGCGGCGCTGCTCCAGGCGGCCGGTGTCGAGACGGTGGTCTGCGGCGCGGCCGGCGCCGGCGCTCATGCCGACGTGGAATGGGTGGAGCTGGAATCGGTGGTGAAGCTGGCGGAAATTCTGGCGGAAACCGCCATCGAATATTGTTGAGGAGGAACCTGTGAAGTGCAGTGCGGCAGTCGCTTACTTTTCGGCGCTTGAGACATTGAAGCCTTCGACTACGATGCGGGGTTTCTCGCCGCGGGTGTCGGCGTCGCGCAACTCGGTCGAGATGCTGCGTTTCTCGCCGGGCATCAAGGCCACGTAGCCGTCGCTGTAGATCGCCGGGAGGATGCGGTCTCCGGTCTTCTCGCGTACGGCTTTCAGACGCACCATGAGCGCCGGGGTCTGTGACGCGTTGGAGAGCGTGGTGGTCAGGAACCAGCGGTCGCCGCGCCGCTCGGCGGTGGTAGACGCGCCTATCGCAACCTTCGGCAGCGTTCGCAAAGCCCGATAGTTTTCTTCCTCGATGCCGCGCCAGTAGAAGTTGTCGGAGACCAGTTTCCCGCCCTGGCGGAGTTCCAGGCGGATAAAATGGACAGGCGTGAGGCCGGCGGGGTACTCCATTTTGAAGGGCGCGGCCATGGTGTCTTCCGTGCTATCGAGGCTGGCGGATTTCTCCCATTTCACGGCGCCATCGGAATTGATGAGGTGAACGCTGGCGGTGAGGCCGGGCGCCGCGCCGGCGCTGTAGTTGACCACTTCGATGTCGTCGCTGGCGGCGTTCCATTGGATGTGCAGAGGCTCGGAGGCTTTCTTGGCGCCGAAGTAGCCGGCGGTGGGCTCGAAGTAGTAATCGTAGGTCTGCCAGACGAACGACGGCCAGCAGGAATGGCTCATCCAGATCAGCAGGCCCATGCGGTTCTTGCTCTGCGCCTCGAACATGCCGCGGTAGCCTTCGTAGTTTACGAACTGGGCCAGCCACAGCCAGTCGGCCAAGTTGTCGGCGGGGCCATAACTCTTTTCGATGCGCGCGCGGAAGCTGTCGCCGTTTTGCGCGCTGTCCGCCGTGAAGTCGTGGAGACCCCACATCGCGCCCTGCGGCCACATGGCGGATTCCGGCATCATGAGGCGCAGGCTGTCAAGTGTGACCACGTTCGGCATGCCCATCTCGCTGTGGAATTTCGGAGTGGCGCGCTCGGAGAAATAGAACTTGGTTGACTGAACCTGGTAGGGGCCATGGCCGCTCACCACGCCATCGGCCGAACTGGGGATGTAGTGCATGCCCGGATGGAAAGCGTCCAGCGTGGCGCGGATGCCGTCGTCTATGGGCTTGGGCGGGAAGCCCTCATTGCGGCCCACGTAGAGGCCGATCGAGGGGTGGTTGCGGATGCGCAACACGTAGTCCTTCACGTTGCGCAGGAACATGGCATCGTCGTCCGGATCGGGGCCGTCCCAGGGATTGGCCAGCCAGAAATCCTGCCAGACGACGACACCGTGCCGGTCGCAGGCGTCGTAGAACTCGTCCTCGCCGATCTGGCCAACCCAGTTGCGGATCATGGTGAAGTTCATTTCCGCGTGGTAGCGCACGGCGGTGTCGTACTCGCGGGCGCGGTAGCGCAGCATGGATTCGCCGAAGCCCCAATTGCCCCCCCTGGGGATGAAGCGGCGGCCGTTGATCCACATTCTGAGCGCGCCGCCTTCTTCGCTGTAAGTGAACTGCCGCACGCCCGCCTGGAACCGCTTGGCGTCGGAAACGGCATTGGGGGCAGTTTCGAATTGCAGGTTCACGTCATAGAGGTTGGGCTGGCCGTATCCGGCGGGCCACCATAACTTCGGGTTGGCGAGCTGCAAGGTGTGTTTCACCAGTTTCGCCTGAGAGGCTTCGAGAGTGACCGGGATATCGAAGGACTGGGCGCCGAAGCGGCCGCGCAGGGTCCCGGAGACGGGAGTGGCGGAGTGATTGTCGAGCGTGACCTCGATGGCGACTGTGGCACGGGTGGCATCGGGGAGCGGCAGAGTGGAGTTGACGAAGGGATTCTCCACGGTCACGGGGCCGGTGGCTTCGAGGTAGACGCGGTTCCAGATGCCGGTTTCACGGCCGTGGATGGTGGGGATCCAATCCCAGCCGACGGAAGCGTGGAAGGTGGGATTATCGGCGCCGAGTGCGCCGCCGTTCTTGCCGGTAGTTTGATAAGTTTTTTCCTTGACGCTGCCGGGGTTGGCGGTTTTGAGGATTCGCACGGCGATGGCGTTCTTCCGGCCAGCGAGTAGCTTCGAAGTCACATCGAAGCGGCCGCGCATAAAGGCGCCGTCGATGCGGCCGAGCTTCTCGCCGTTGAGGAAGACTTCGGCTTTCCAATTGATGCCGTCGAAGTTCAGCCAGACCCGTTTGCCGGAAAACGCGGGCGGCAGCGAGAACTCATTGCGATACCAGAAGTCGGCCTGGAAAAACGAGTCGGAGACCATGTTCTGGTTGTCGGAGTAGTTGGGGTCGGGGATGGCGCCGGCATTGAGGTAGCTGACCAGCACGGTGCCGGGGACGGTGGCGACCACCCAGTTGGAATCGACGAAGCCGGGTTTGGAAAGCGCGAGGCCATCCGCTTTGACCAGCGAATCGCGCTCCACGCGCCACGCGCCGCCGGCGAGTTCGACACGATTGTCGGAGGGTTTTGGGCCGGGCTGGGCCTGCGGGACAGGGCCGCCTTTGCCGAAAACCTCGATCTCGCTGAGGATGTAGCCCTCGGGCGCGGCGGGCTTTTGCATAAGCACGCGAACGTAGCGGGCCTGCGCGGGCGGCGCGAGCTTCAAGTCATCGGCAGAGCCGTTGGCGGGCAGAGCGGCGACGGACTTCCAGTTGACGGCGTCGGCGGATACCTGGAGCGACCCCTGAACGGCGCGGCGAATCCAATAGAGCCGGACGCGGTCGAAGGTGCAGGAAGCGCCGAGGTCGACGTAGACCCACTCTTCGCCCGCGCCGGCGCTCTTCCAGGCGCTCGAGAACTGATAAGGGCCGCCGATCCGGACGGGATGGCCGCCACGGAACAGCGAGACTTCGGTGACGCGCCAGGAGACCGCGCGCGGATCGGAGAAGGCCACGCGATAGAAGCGGTGGCGCGAAGGCGCCGCGAACCGGATGGAGGGGCGGACGTCGCCCGACGGGCGCGCCATGCCTTCGCTGTGGCCGAGTTCCTGCCAGGCGGAGCCGTTGTCTGAGCCGGAGACGATACACGCCCAGATTTCGGGCTCGCCGGAGGGCGACTGGACGGAACCATCCACGTCGATGCGGTCGACTTCGAGCGGGGAGGCGCCGCCAGCCAGCTCGATTTGCACCCACGCATTAGGCCCTGGCAGATCGACACCGGTCACCCAATTGCCGTCGAGGAAGAGTTCGCGTTCCGTCTTATCGAGGACCCCCTGCGCGCTGGTAGAGGTCGAGATCCAGCGGGGCAGCGCGGTTTCCTTGATGCCATCGGTCACCAACTGGGCGGTCAGGTTGTAATCGTAGCTGGAGGAGTGCCAGGCCGGACGGTGGAGCGCCAGGTTGCGGTAGTTGGTGGAATCGATGCGCATGGCCGGAGCGAAGTTCTCCTGGGGATCGCCGGGGTAAACCCCTACGCCGAGCGTGTAATCCTGAGCCTGGAGCGTAAGCGCGATGAGTGCGAGGAGGAAGATGCCTTTCATGAGTGTCCTTTCCGATAAAAAATCCCGCCTTACTTGGGCAGCGGATCGCCCCGGCTGATCACCCACGGATCTCCATAGGCCGTCTTCAGCTTGTCGGCCTGCCGCTCGACGCCGCCGGCCCAGTCCATGAACCAGACCCACTTGGGCTGCAACTTGAACACTTCCGCCGGGGGTGGGGTCCCAACCTCGCCGAGTGCGATGGGCTTGCCGTTCGCTAGATCCAGTATCTCCCAGTAATACCTGTCGTCCAGCGTGCGGTAGTTGTCGTAGCTCATCACATCGACGAAGTTCTGGCCGGGAAAGAACTGGTGAAACTCGCCGAAGGGAGCGGGGCCGTTCTGGTTCCACACCCAAAGCAGGTTATCCAGGTGGTGGACATTGACCATGCGGTAGTACACCTCCCGGAAGAGTTGCGCGGTGCCGAACTGGCCCGGACGCCCGCCCCACCAGAAGAAGCTGCCATTGTTCTCGTGCATGGGCCGCCACAGCACCGGAATGTGGGCGTCCTGAAGCTGTTTCAAGAAACCGGCCGCCGTGTCCATATACTTCTCCCAACGCATGTGAAGCGGTGTATCGGGCGTAATCAGTTCCAGCCACTGCTCATCAGTGAGCCTGGCCTGCACGCTGCCGCGCCAACTCTCGCTCATCCTGCCATTCGGATCCGCCTTGCCAGGCTCATCTTCCGTGGGTCGAAGCATGTGCCAGCACAGGTAGATGATGGAGCCGGCGGCGGCCTGCTTCCTGGCCTCCTCGATCATCAGGTCGCGATGCACGATGGAGTCCTTGTCCTCGCCGTCGAGGAATCCGAAATCCGAACCCCAGATGGCCGGGTACTTGCCAGTGGCTGCGTATACGCGGTCGGTATCCAGAAAGCGCTGGTTCGGAAAATTGTGCTGCCCGGACAGGATGCCCTTGCCCGAGACCGCGCACAGAGTCTTCAGCAGCGCGCGCGCCTCCGGCGTGGCGTTGGGGTTCACGGGCTCGCAGTTGTAGGGCGGCGGCGCGGTTTGAGAAAAAGCCGTGAGAGCCGCCCCCACTCCGAGGGCCAGAGCGACGAGTATGGATTTCCGCATGTGTTTACCCGATTCTCAAGGATACAATGAAGATTACCAACGGTTGGGGAGAGATTCCAGAGATGCTCAGCAGTGACATATCGGCGGATTTGCATGAGCGCGCTTCCAGGATCCGGCTGCTTCTGATGGATGTGGATGGCGTGCTCACGGACGGCAAGTTTTATTTTCTGACCGGTCCGGACGGGGAGGTGACCGAAACCAAGGGCTTCGATTCGCAAGACGGCATAGCTCTTCAGTGGTTGAAGCGGAAGGGCATCATGGCGGGCCTGATCAGTGGTCGAGTCTCTCCGGCCACCACGGCTCGCGCCGACACGGCGGGCTTCCGCTACGTGTACCAGGGGAAACTGGAGAAGATACCGATTCTGGAAGAGATCAAGGCCGACGCCGGCCTCGAATCCGCGCAGATCGCGTATATGGGAGACGATTTTACGGATGTGGTCGTGATGCACCGGGTGGGGCTTTCGATCGCCCCCAACAACGCCACGCCTGAAGTGAAACGCGAGGCCGACTTTATCACCACGGCATCGGGCGGCAGTGGCGCGGTGCGGGAAGCCGTCAAACTGATTCTTCAGGCGCAGGGTCTTTGGACGGAGCTCCTGGAAGAATACGAGATCCCGCCGGAATCCTGACGCGCACGGCCGCCAACACGCACCCGTCGCCCGCCGGCGCCTATAGAAACGCACCGCGGGTATGGTCGGCCGCCCGAATTCCGCCGAGCCGATTGCGAAACTCGTAAGCGTCTCCGCGGTAGAGCGTGCTTTCAAACCACAAAGGCCTATGCTCGGGGACGTAGCCGACCGACCGCACAAGCAAGCCCGCCGCTCCGTTGCGGACCTGCAGCGCCAGGGCTTCGGCGCCCCGCAGATTCACGCCCTGGATACGCTCATCCGCCCCCTCGATAGTTAGCCCGTACCGCTGTATCCATAGGCTATAGATCGACCCCGCGAGGTCCGCCTCGGTCAACCCAGGGCACAGCTCCGCGACGATATGGCGCCTTTCGTAAATCACGGGAAGGTTGTCCGCAAGCCGCAAGCGCTCGACGTAATAGAGCATGCTGTCGGGACCGACCTTCAACACCTCAGGGACCTCGTCGAGCACGTCCTTGGCCGCCACGGTGTCGAATCGCAACACCTGGGTGCTGGGGCGCTTGCGGACGGCGAGGGCTTCCTCCGTGAAGCTCACCAATGCCTGGAGGTCATAGTCGAGGGAGCGGATGCGCACGAATGTGCCGACACCCTTGCGAAACTCGAGGAGGCCCTCGGAGACCAAGCTGGACAAGGCTTTGTTGGCGGTGGCACGGCTGACGCCGAAACGCTCACAGACTTGCCTTTCCGTCAGGAACTTGGTGCCGACCGGGTGCGCCGCAGACCCGATCAACTGCCGCAGGTGATTGGTGAGCTGATGATAAATCGGCTCTTTGACCAGCATGGAAACCGGTTCCTGGCTCATGTACAATCTCTACTTATCGCTTACCAACCATGGCACTGTCAAGCCGAAACCGGCCTTCAACGTTGGCTAAGCCACAGTATCAAATTTTGGCCAACACCGCAGGGCTGGATTCACGTCGCCAAACATCGATTTAGATCGCTGTAAGATTTTGGCATAACGTTTTATTTTCAGCGCCTTATAGAATCCTAACGAAGCCTCGGCCGACGTGGCCTGTTGACATTTAGACCGCTTTCAGCCATAACAGAAGGCATAGCCATATGGTGTCCTGGCCTGTTTGAGTGGTGCGTGGACGTTTTGGTTCAATGGACTACACCTACCGCCAGATCGCTAAGATGATCGATCACTCCCTGCTGAGTCCGCTTCTGACGGATGCGGAGTTGGAAGCCGGCTGCCGCCTGGCGCGCGACTACGATGTGGCTTCGGCTTGTATCAAGCCGTATTTCCTGAAGCGCGGCTCGGAACTGCTGGCAGGCAGCTCGGTTGCCGCCGGCACCGTCATCGGGTTCCCTCACGGTGGAAACACGACCGCCATCAAGCTGGCCGAGGCGGAACAGGCGCTGCGCGATGGCGGCCGGGAATTGGAGATGGTGGTGAATTGCGGCAAAGTCCTCAGCGAAGACTGGGCCTATGTCCGCAATGACATTCAGGTTGTGTTCGAGGTGGTGCACCACGCCGGAGCTATCTTGAAGGTGATCTTCGAGAACTGCTACCTGCAAGATAAACACAAGATCCGGTTGTGCGAGATTTGTGCCGAGCTGAGCGTGGACTTTGCCAAGACCTCGACTGGATTCGCCGGCGGGGGCGCGACACTGGAAGATCTCAAATTGATGCGCGAGCATTTGCCGCCGCGCGTCCAGATCAAGGCGGCCGGCGGCGTGCGTACGCTGGACGCACTTCTGGAAGTCCGGTCGATCGGTGTCGCCAGGGTTGGCGCGACGCAAACCGCGAAGATGCTGCAGGAATGCAAGCGGAGACTGGGGATTGCTCTGGAAGCGGAACCTGCGCTCGTGCCGGTGGGGAGAATCTGACGCCACCATCAGCGCGCGGCGAAGTGGCTTATACTCGGAGGAGTTCCGGCTGCCTGCGGATTCCGCCGCGACCGCTGTGCTCCGCGGCAAGAAAGGATGGTCGAAGGATCGGTTATGAAAGTTTATCTCTCTGTCTTCACGGTATTCCTAGGAGTTGTCTTGACGGTTCACCTGGCGATGAATGGCAAGGTCGGCAGCGTGATCAACAATGCCCGCGTGGGCAACGCGGTTTTCTGGTGCATCGGCGCGTTGTGGGCCGTCATCATCGGCGTGACCGGTTGGGAGAGCGGCGCCTTGTTGCCCTTGAAACAGGTCCATCCCGTCCTGTTGACGGCGGGCATTCTGGGGTCTTCCCTGGTGTTTGCCATTGCCTGGATGATTCCCCAGGTGGGGGCGGGAACGGTCATGATCACCCTTCTCGCCGGCGAGGTGATTGGGGGCCTGATCCTGTCGCATTTCGGCTGGTTGGGCTCGCCAGTGCAGCCCATCACGCTGACCCGGGCACTGGGGGTGTTGATTATGGTTGGGGGCGTGGTCCTGGCAACCCAGTGACCCGACCGATAAGCGCGTCACGCAGGCCCTAGAACGATTGAGGAAACACTATGCCGAATCACTTACTCAATGATTTCCAATGGCCGCCATTCCGGCCACCTCTTGAAACGTACAAGCTGGATTATGGCATCGGTATCGTGGGTTATGCCGGGATAGTCCGGGCGCAACACCTGACCGCTTACCGGCTGGCAGGTTACCACGTGGTGGCCGCCGCCGACATCAAGGCGGATCGCAGAGAACTCGCGAAGCTCGACGGCATCCCCCATGTTTATGAGGATTATCGTAAATTGCTGCGGCGCGACGACGTGGCCATTATCGACTGCGCGGTGGACCATTCGATGATGGCGGCGCGCGTCAACATCCTGAGAGACGCGGCCCAGGCCGGCAAGGCGGTAATGATGCACAAGCCCATGGCCACGGACTTGAAGACCGCCGAAGAGATGGTTCAAATTGCGGAAGACGCGGGCATTCCGTACGCGGTCAACCAGAACCTGCGGTTCGATCCGGCCATTTATGTGACCAAGCAGTTGCTGACGCCGGAGCGTTTCGGCAACCCCGGCTACATTCAGTTCGCCAACATCTCGATCGAGGGTCCGCCATTCGGCTTCAACACGGAGGGCGTGGTGATGGCCTGGCAGATTCATGGGCTGGACTCGGTGCGGTGGCTGGCGGGCGGCGAGGCGACTTCGATTTACGGCATGAACCGCAACAACGCGACGCTCTATCAGATCGAGTTCTCGGGCGGCGCGGTCTCGAACTACGTGGAGTACCACAACGCGGACAACTTCCGCAACGAGACGCCGCTGCGGGTATGGGCGGAAAAGGGCGCGGTGCGCGCCAACCACCGGTGGAACCCGACCTCGCGTTGGGCGCCGGACCTGGTGGAGGTGCGCGCCTACGATTGGCCCAAAGAGATCGGCTGGATCACCTACGGCCTTCCGGACGATCCTACCAACCGGGACGTCTTCATCAAGCCGTGTTACGACGTGTGCGCATCGATCGGCGGCTTCATCGGCTCGATGGGAGAGTTCATGCAATCGGTGCACGAGAAGCGACCAGCGCTGACCAACGGGCGGGACAACCTCAAGTCGCTGCGCATGTACTTCGCGGGCCAACTCTCGGCGGAGCTGAAGCGGCGTGTAGACCCGCGGACCATGGAGGCCTGCTAGGGGCAGCCCGTCGGCAATCCCGGCTGACGGCGTTACACCGAGCCGAATTCGCCCTTCCAGGTGGCTTCGCGGCCTTTGTAAAGGGCAGTCCGCCCCAGAATGCCGATCATCGTGCTGCGTGCGGACTGCTCCGCTATATTCACTGTCTCGCCGCTCTGGATGTGCGACAGAAACGCCTCGAAGGCGTCGATGGTCACGTCGCGCTTGATGGGGATGGTCTCCACATCCCGCGGCCCTTTGGTGTGCACCAGGCTGGCCCGGGACGTGGCCAGCACTCCCTTGGTCCCCGTGAATTCCTCACCCACCCGTTTAAACCCGGTGGGGCTGAGCTGGTTGGCCTCGAAGTTCACGTGGATGCCATCCGGGAACTCGAACGACAGCGAGAGGTGGTCGTAGATCTCGAAATCCATGCGCAGCTTTTTCCCGGCGTAGCCCACTGCGCGCAGCGGCAGCCCGCCCAGAAACCAATGGAACATGTCCAGGTTGTGGCAATCCTGCTCGATGATGAAGTCGCCCGAGAGGTCGCGGTAGCAGAACCAGTTGCGCAGCTTGTCCACCTTGGGGTCGGGGTAGGACACGCGCTGGAACGGGTTGGTGTCGATCCAGAAGCCGCGTGCGTTGGCCAGCTCCCCGATGCGTCCTTCCTTCAGCCGCTTGTAGGCTTCCAGGTACACGGGACCGTAGCGCTGTTGGAATCCGAACCACAGGCACTTCTTGGGATCGGCTGCGCGCCCGGTGGCCATCACCTTTTTACAACCTTCCAGATCCACGCCCGCCGGCTTTTCGCAGTAGACGTGCTTCCCGGCCTGGACAGCGGCGGCCAACATGCGCGGGTGCTCGAAGGGCGGCGTGGCGATGATTACCGCGTCCACGTCGGAGGCCAGCAGTTTCTCGAAGTCCCGATAGACGGCCGGTTTCTCGACTTTGATTTTGGGTATGGCGGCTTCGGTGCGGTCGTCGAACAGATCGCAGACCGCAGTGATGCGCGCCCGGGAGTCGGCGTGGACGATGGACGCGTCGTAGGTCCCCCGGTTGCCCGCTCCGATCAGTCCGACCGAAATGGCGGAGTTGGCGTCGGAGCCGCGCACTGCTCCCGGGCTTACGAAGGTAAAGGCAGCCACACCAGCGGTGCCGGCCTTGCGCAGCATATCTCGCCGCGAAACCTGCGGCTGAGGCTGATCCATGAAAAACCTCCTGATCCGGATGCCATTATCCCATATCCGGCCGCAAGAATGGGTGATATGGTGGCTAGGCCATCAGGCCGCCATCGGCCTCATTTGCCAGTTCGCGCACGATACACCCGGAAGCGTTGGTTCATGAATGCAGGCTCCGCGCCGGGAATTGGCCGATCGGCTGGAACCACTACGTAATCCACGCCCATGGCTGCGATCCGAGGCAGATCGGCCGCTCTTACGTTCCAGCGGCCTTCGCGTGTCTCTTCCCAACGTTTCCACCAGTCCAAGGCGAAGTCCGGGAGGTAATTCACCTGGCCGCCGCCCTTCCAATCCACATAAAGCGCGCGCTCGGCGCGGGCGCGGAAGACGGCGGGCGCAACGTCCTTGCGGGCGTTGGGAAACAGGAACACGGCGTCCTGAGGCGTGGCGTCGCGCGCCCAGGCGGAGAGGGAATCGATGGCGGCGTGCGGCAGAGGCTGGTAGTTCTCGACGAGGCCCGATTTTGCGATGGCGAAGAAGGGGACTAATCCGGCCAGCACGAGTATGGCGGCTCGATACCGGGGCGGCGCCGAGGCCGCAGCCAGGGCGACTGACGCCAGGCCGAGCGCCAGGGCCAGCGGGGCCAGGTGAAGCGGCGGGCCCGGGACGGCGTGCTTCACTACCAGGGCGAACGCCAACGTCAGCCAGGCGATGGCCGTTAGCCACCGCCGCTCGAGGGCGGCGCGCACACCCGCGGCGGCTGCCACAATCTGCAAGCCTAGGGTCACGAAAAGCACCGAGCGCGCCGGCTGCCATGCCGGAACGAATGCCCAGCGCTGCCAATCGAGCAACATCCAGGAGAGTGGAATCGCGACCAGACCGAAAGCGGGCATCACCCAGAGAAATGCGCCGAGCGGCGCGGGCAAGGCTCGGCGCACTCTGAAGGCAGCCAGCAGCACAATAGCCGCTTCGATTCCATAATCCAGCCACTGCCATGGCTGCCACATAGACACGAAGACGTAGCTGGCACGGGCGCGCAAGATGGCTTCGCGCGCGGGATCGAGGCGGTGGAAGAGCGACGCCGATTGAGCGCCCGGCGGCTGGAAGTGGGCCAGGGCGAGCATAAGCAACAGCGCGGGCAGGAGCGGCGCCAGTAACGCCACGGCATCCCTGCGGCGCGCCACCAGCACCGCGGCGGCGATCCAGAACGGCAAAGTGGTGGTGGCGTGAAACAGGAAAGCCAGCGACACGGCGATGCCGGCCCAGAGATAACGGCGATGCGCGGCCAGGCCGGTGGCCAGCAGGATCAGCCCGATAGCGAATCCGCGCGGGATGGGCTCATACTCCACGGTCAGCACGGTGGGTCCGGCAATGGTGGCGCCCAACGAGACGGTGGCGGCAATCCACCACGCGGGGGCGAAGCCGAACCCCAGGCGCAGAGCGATGAGCAGCACGCCCGCCGCACCCAGGGCGCGAAACACAAGCTGCTCTGCGGCGAGCACGGTTTCCAGATCGAGACCGGTGGCGCGGGTGAGGAATTCAGCCGTCCCGTCGTAGATGGTGTAGGCCACCCGCGGGCGGGCCACCATGATGTCGCGCGCGAACAGGGAGGGATTCTGCGCGCGCTCGATGGCGGGGATATAGATGAGGGTGTCGGCTTGAAGATAAGTGTGGCCCGGAAACAGGAAATAACCCAGCAGGGCAATCACGGCCACGGAAGCTGCCATCGCCAGGCCACGAGTGATCGGTCGGTTCAACGGGCACATCGTAACATGCATCGCGGCTAAAGCGCGGGCCGGATGGCAGTGTGATAGATTGAGGGGTTCGCAGCGCTCCCCGTGGCTTTGCTCCGCAACACCTGGTCCGCCCCACAGCGGGCGCCTGTCTCGCTGCGAGCCAATTTCGCATCCACGCTGGGAAGCAACGTCGTGCTGGCCGCCAGCCAGTGGGCCTTGCTGGTGCTCATCACCAAGCTAGGCACGAGCGAGATGCTGGGCGCATATGCGTTTGCGCTGGCCCTGGTGACGCCCATCGCCATGTTTTCCCACCTGAACCTGCGTTCCGTGCTGGCCACCGATTCCGACCGCCGCCATCCATTCGGCGACTACCTGGCGGTGCGCCTCGGCACCACCGCGATTGGCCTGGTCGCCATGGCCGCAGTGGCGTTGGCGGCGGAGCGCGGGCGGGAGAGCGCGGCCGTGATTATGGCTCTCGGCGTGGCGCTGAGCGCGGAAAACGTGAGCGACGTTTACTACGGATTGCTACAGCGGCGCGAGCGCATGGACCAGGTAGCATATTCCATGACCGCCCGCGGCATCCTGTCAGTGGCGGGATTGGGAGCGGTGCTGTGGGCGACCGGCAGCCTGGTGTGGGCCGTAGTAGCACTGGCGGCGGTGCGGATCGGCGTGCTGCTGGCCTACGACATTCCAGTGGCATCCGCGGGAGAATCCATGGAACGAACCAGCGTGGGGGTGCAGGCGGGCATTCTGCGCACCTCGCTGCCGCTGGGCGCGGTGCTGATGCTGATCGCTCTTACGAGCAGCCTTCCGCGCTATGCCATCGAACAGAAGCTGGGCGCCGGCGCACTGGGCGCATTTGCGGCGGTGTCGGCTCTGATGGGGGTGGGATCGACGGCGGTGAACGCGCTGGGGCAAGCGGCCACACCACGGCTGGCGCGGTATGCGAGCGAGCGCGACCGCGCCGCTTTCGGCCGGCTCGCCTGGCAACTGGCGGGAATGGCGCTGGTTTTGGGCGCGGCCGGCGTGGCCGCCGCAGCCTTAGCGGGGCCATGGTTTCTGGGCTGGATCTATCGTCCGGCTTACGCGGCGTACGCGGGCCTGCTGGTGTGGGTGATGGCCGCCGGCATCGGCACCTACACGGCGGGCGCCCTGGGTTATGTGATCACCAGCACGCGCTCGTTCGCGCCCCAGGCGCCGTTGCACGCGGCAGTGGCGGTGAGCGCCGGAATCGCAAGCTGGCTGCTGGTGCCGCGCTGGGGGCTCTCCGGCGGCGCGCTGGCGCTGGCCATCGCAGCGGTGGTGCAGATTGCGGGTGATCTGATCATTCTGCGCCACGCCCTGCGGGAGGTGGCAGCTTGAAAGCGACGGTCGAGACGGGGCTGGAACGCGCCGCTTGGGCGCTGGCCTGGCTGCTGGTGTTTTCGCTGCCGCTCGAGAAAAGCGTGGTGGTCTTCGATATTGGCTCTATCTCGCGCGCATTCGGCATGGCCGCGTTTGCGACGACACTAGCGCTGGCCATTTGGACCCGGCGGGTGCGCCGGCCCAACGCGGTGTTTCTGGCGGCCGCGGCCTATGTGGCCTGGTGCGTGTTGACAGTTACCTGGAGCATCTCCCGCCCCGCTTCAGTAGCGCGCGCCGCCACCATGGCGCAACTGCTGGGCATGCTGTGGGTGGTGTGGGAGTGCTGCCGCACACGCCGGGCGCAGACCTGGCTATTGCGCGCTTACGTGGCCGGCGCTTCGGCCGCTGCGCTGCTTACGGTGGCGCGATATACGCTGGGGCAGCAAACGTATTACAACCGCTACGCAGCTCCGGGTTTCGATCCGAACGACATGGGAGTCACGCTGGCGCTGGCCATTCCGATGTGCCTCCACATGGCCGCATCGAGCCGCGGGCGCGCGGCGTGGGCCGTCCGCGTGGCGGCCGCGCTGATTATGGCGGGGCTGCTGCTGACGGGATCGCGCACCGCGCTGGCGGCGGCATGCGTGGCTTTCCTCTATTCCGCGCTTACGTGGCGCGCGGCGGGCATGGCACAAAGGGCCACCGGCGCTGCCCTGGCGCTGCTGCTGATACTGGGCACCTTCCGGCTGGCCCCGCAAACTTCGCGGCAGCGCCTGGCGACGCTTCCGGAGGAGGCGATCACGGGAACTTTCCACGGCCGGACGAGGATCTGGAAAACCGGGTTGCGAGTGCTGCAGTACAACTGGGCGCAGGGCGTGGGCATCGCCGCTTTTCCGGAGGCGGTGAAACCCTGGCTGGGCACGTCTCCTGTGCCCGGTATGCCGTACACGGCGCACGACACATTTCTGTCGGTTCTGGTCGAGACCGGCGTTCCGGGTGCGCTATTGTTTGGCCTGCTGCTGATAACCGTGGCGCTGTTCGCCTGGATGCTCGGTCCCGCGGAGCGGGCCTTGTGGTTTACGGTGCTGGCCGTCTGGGTGGCGGGAGTTTCCACGCTGACCTGGGAGCAACGCAAGCCGACCTGGCTGATCTTCAGCTTGATTTCGACGGCCTGGGCGACGGCCTTCGTCCCCGGAGAGCGAGAGGATTGAGCATCCGCGTGCTGGAAGTGGTGGCCTCCTTGCGACGCGCCGGCGCGGAGCAGGTAGCGGTGTCGCTGGCTTGCGGCCTGGACCGGGCGCGGTTTGAAACCGCGGTGGTCTCCCTCTACGATCCGTTTCCGGGAGGCTTCGAGACGGCGCTCGAGGAATGCGGCGTGGCGGTCTGGCATATGGGGAAGCGGCGGGGGCTGGACCCGAGGATGTGGGGCAAGCTGGCGCAAGTGGTGCGCCGCTTCCGCCCGCATGTGCTGCACACTCATTCCTACGTGATGCGCTACGTTCTGCCGGCGCACTTTCGAAGAGTCGTGCACACCGTGCACAACCTGGCCGAACAGGAAGTGGATGGCATCGGCCGCGCCATCCACCGCCTGGCGTTCCGCGCGGGAGCGGCGCCGGTGGCCATTTCGGCCGCGGTGGCGCGCTCCTTTGCGCAGGTGTACGGGCGCGAGCCGGCGGGTATCATTCCCAACGGCGTGGACGTGGGGCGCGGCTTCCGGCCGGAAGCGCGGGCCGCCTGGCGGAGCCGCCACGGATTCGGCCCCGGCGATTACCTGGTGGTATCGGTGGCGCGGCTGGAGGCGCAAAAGAATCCGCTGCACTTGATTGGGGCGTTCGCCGAGGGCTTGCGGGAAGCGCCCGCGGCGCACCTTTTGATGGCCGGCGAGGGCGCGCTGCTGGAACCGGCGCGGCAGTTGGCGAGCCAGGCCGGCATCGCGGCGCGCGTGCATTTTCTGGGACTCTGCGAGGACGTGGCGGAGCTTCTGTCGGCTTGCGACCTGTTCGCGTTGGGATCGGACTGGGAAGGCGCTCCGATGGCGATTTTGGAGGCGATGGCGGCCCATCTGCCGGTGGTCGCCACGGCGGTAGGCGGCGTGCCCGACCTGGTGGAGGACGCCGTCACCGGGCTCCTGGTGCCGGCCCGCGACCGGAGCGCACTGGGCCGGGCCATGGCGGCGCTGGAGCGCGATAGCCAACGCCGCCAACGGATGAGCGCCGCGGCCGCCCATCGGGCCCAGAGCTTCGACCAGGCGGGCATGATCTACGCCTACGCGGAATTGTTCGAACGGCGCGCGCGGAGGGCGGAACGATGACGCGCGTGGCGCTGCTCACGACCAGCCTGGCGCGCGGTGGGGCGGAGTCGCAGGTCGCGCAATGCGCCATGGCCTTGCGCCGGCGCGGTTGGGAGACGGCGGTGGTATCGCTGCTCCGTCCCACGGCATTTGCCGAAGAGTTGGCGTCGGAAGGCGTGCCGGTTCACTCTCTGAGGATGCGGCCCGGCCATGCCGGCCCGCGCGGCCTGCTTCGGCTGATTAGCTTTCTGCGCGTGTTCCGGCCGCAGATTCTGCACAGCCACATGTTCCATGCGAACCTGGCGGCTCGCTTGGTACGGCTGTTCTGTCCCGTCCCGGTGATGATCTCTACGCTCCACAGCGTCGCCGAAAGCAGCCGGGAAACCAGTGGCGTGCGACTGCGCGACTTCGCTTACCGCCTGACGGATCCGCTGGCCGATATGGTGACGGCGGTGTCCGAAGCGGTAGCCGATCGCCACCGCTCGCACGGCGCGGTGCGGGCGGCCAAGCTACGGGTGATTCCGAACGGCGTCGATACCAGCCGCTACCGCCCCGACCCGGCACGCCGCGAGAGGGCACGACGCGAGCTGGGCATCGGGGAACAATTCGTATGGCTGGCGGCCGGCCGCCTGCTGTGGAAGAAGGACTACGCTTCGCTGTTGCGGGCCTTCGCCCGGCGGCCGGACGAGGTGCTGCTGATTGCGGGCGAAGGTCCGGAAGGCGATCGGCTTCGCCAGCAGGCGCTGGAACTGGCCGTGGACTCGCGCGCTCGCTTTCTGGGCACGCGCGAGGATCTGCCCGCATTGATGAATGCCGCCGACGGATTCGTGCTTTCCTCGGTGGTGGAAGGCCTGCCCATGGTGCTGCTGGAGGCGGCGGCGAGCGGGGTGCCCGCGGTGGCCACGGATGCCGGCGGCGTGCGCGAATGCGTGGCCGACGGAGAGACCGGATTCGTGGTTTCGCGCTCGGATTGCGACGCCCTGGCGGCCGCCATGTCGCGCTTGGCCCTGCTGCCGGCCGGGACGCGCGCGCGAATGGCCAAAGCAGCCCGCGCGCGGGCGGTGGAACGCTTCGACATGGATACGGTGGTCGCGGAATGGGAACGCACCTATCGCGAGCTGCTGGAAAGGCTGAGTGACGGTGGCCCAGGAAGATAAAGGGCAAGCTAAAGCATGCCCCGCCGGTGGGGCATGCTTTAGCTTGCCCAGAACGCCGGGAACATGGATGTAACCAACCGTTTCATGCTGGATTTCGCGCGGCGCTTCGAGCGGCGCCATCCCGCGGTGGCCATGCTCGATTTCGGCTGCGGCGCCGGCGCGCTGGTGGCAGCCGCCCGCGCCGCGGGCCTCGACATGGTGGGCGCGGATGTGTTCTACGGCGGGTCCCAGGACCGCATCCGTGCCGCGCAAACGGGCCTGCTGGGCTCGGCGATTTTTGAAAGCCGCGACGGTTGCCTGCCCTTCCCGGGCGCGTCTTTCGACCTGGTGACCAACAACCAGGTGCTGGAGCATGTCCCGGACCTCGACGCCACGCTGGGCGAACTCAATCGTGTGCTGAAGCCCGGCGGGACGCTGCTCAGCCTCTTTCCGGCGCGCGACGTACTGCGCGAGGGGCACATCGGCATTCCGCTGGCGCATCGCTTCCGCAGAGATTCGCGCGCGCGATTCCTCTATACCTTGGCCTTGCGCTGGCTGGGCCTGGGCACGTGGAAAGAACAGGCTCCGACCCCGCGCCAGTGGGCCGCGGATAAGCTGCGCTGGATCGACACCTATACCTTTTACCGTTCGCGGCGGGAGATCTTTCGCGCCTTCAACGTCTACTTCCACAGCGAGTTGCGGGAGCCCGACTATATCCGTTTCCGCCTGCGCGACGTTGCCTGGCGGGCGCCGATGGCAAGGCTGCTCGACTTGCCATTGGCTCCTGCCGCGGCCAGCGCCGTGTTCCGCAAGCTGGCGTTCCTGGTGATGGTCTCGCGAAAGGCGCCGCGATGAGAATCGCTTATGCCATCACGCGCGCCGACGCGGTGGGTGGCGCCAGCGTTCATGTCCGCGACCTGGCGTCGGCCATGCGGGAGCGGGGGAACCAGGTGCTGGTGCTCACCGGGGGCACGGGACCGGTGACGGACGAGCTGGCCGGCGCGGGCGTGCCATTCCGGCCCCTGGCGCATCTGCGCCGCTCCATCTCGCCGTGGAGCGACACGCGCGCGGTCTGGGAAATGGCGGTGGCGCTGCGCGAATTTGAGCCCCACCTGGTATCCGCACACACCGCCAAAGCGGGGTGGATTGCGCGGGCCGCTTCCATGCGGCTGGGGATTCCCGCGATTTATACGCCGCACGGTCTGTGGGTGGGTTCGCGCGCCAGGGCGCCACTGCGGATGCTGGCCAGGCTGGCGGAGCGCGCCGCCGGAAGCTGGAATCACGACGTCGTGTGTGTGTGCGAAGCCGAGCGCCAATTGGCTCTCGCCAGCCACATCGCGCCGCGCGATCGCCTGCACGTCATCCACAACGGCGTGCGCGACGTGGCGCCCGAGCTGCGAGCGTCACCGGCAGGCGCGCCGTGCCGCGTGGTGTCGGTGGCGCGGTTCGAGGAACCTAAGGACCATCGCACGCTGCTGGCGGCCATGAGCCGTCTTAAAGACCTCGACTGGGAACTGGAGCTGGTGGGAGACGGGCCGCTCGAAAAGAACTGCCGGGTGCTGGCCTCCAGGCTGGGTATCGCCGATCGCGTGCGGTTTCTCGGCTACCAGCGCGATCCCACGCCGGCGCTGGCCCGTGCCAGTCTTTTCGTGCTGTCGAGCCGCTCCGAAGCCCTGCCCAGAAGCGTGCTGGAAGCGATGCGCGCAGGACTGCCGATTGTGGCTTCGGCAGTTGGCGGCTTGCCGGAATTAGTGGATAATGGGAGCAACGGAGTCCTGGTACCCAGCTCGGAGGCGGAAGGATTTGCGTCGGCAATTCGTGAGATGATTGTGGATGTGGATGCGAGGACAGCATGTGGCAAAGCCAGCCGTGCTGTCTACGAAGCCCGCTTCCGCTTTGAGTTGATGCTGGAGAAGACGGCCGCGCTGTATGATACAGTCTGCGAACGCACTACAAGTAGTTGAAGGCCCAGCTCGGTTGAGCGACGGGCGCTACTCCCGCCGCGGGGCGGCAGCGACCATCCCTGAGGTTCGCCGGAGCGCGTTGCTGATGGGCTGGCCGCGAGGAGTGAAGGGCTTCTTCGACTTTGTGCTGGCCGCGGCGCTGACCCTGATCGCGTTGCCGCTGGGTGTGCTGATCGCGCTGGCCATCGTGCTGGACTCGCGCGGGCCGGTGTTCTTCTGCCACACGCGACTGGGCCGGGGCCGCCGTCCGTTCCGAATGTGGAAATTCCGCACCATGATTGTAGCCAGCGACGGTGCGTTTCAGGAATATCTGGATCGCAACCCGGAGCTGGCGCGCGAGTGGCGGCTCATGCACAAACTGCGCAGCGACCCTCGCGTCACGCGCGTCGGCAGGTTTTTGCGCAAGACCAGCCTGGATGAGCTGCCGCAACTCTGGAACGTGCTGCGCGGGGACATGAGCATGGTGGGACCGCGCCCCATCGTGTGCGAGGAGGTGGCCAAGTACGGACCGGCCTTCGCGCTGTACTCCCAGGTGTTGCCGGGCCTGACCGGGCTGTGGCAAGTCTCCGGCCGCAACGACACCCACTACCACCGGCGCGTGGAACTCGACAGCCACTACATACGGCACTGGGCGCCCTGGCTGGACGGCCGAATTCTGCTGCAGACGGTTCGCGTGGTGCTGCGGGGCCACGGCGCTTACTGAACCAGCGCCGATGATGCTTAGTTGCCGCGACCGCCGCGACCGCCGGCCGGCTGGGGCGCGGGCAGATCCTTGCGCGGGAGCTTGTCGGGACGCGTGGCGGCGTCGTACACGAAGGCCGCCTCGATGACCGCCATCTGCTCCATGTCGGCCTGCTGGATGCGGTCGTAGACATCCATGTTCGAGTGGTGGGTGCGGGTCTCGTAGTCCATGGGATCCTGGATGAATTGGAAGCCCGGCAACCCCACAGCGTCGAACGACTGGTGGTCAGTGCCGCCGGTGTTGCGAATCGTGACGACGCCCTCGGTCATGTCCTTGAGCGCCGCGAACCAGGCTTCGAAGATGGGTCGCATCATCTCGTTGCCTTGCAGGTAGACGCCGCGGATGCGGCCGGTGCCGTTATCGATGTTGAAATAGCCGGAGAAGTGATCGTGCTCGGCCGTGGGCTTCATCACCGTGGGATCGGCGAAATGCTCCTTCACATATGCGCGCGAACCCAGCAGCCCCTGTTCTTCACCGCTCCAGAGGGCCATGCGGACGGTGCGGTCCATCTTGAGATTGAGGCTCTTGAGGATGCGCATCACCTCCATGGAAACCCCGGCGCCGGCCCCGTTGTCGGTGGCGCCGGTGCCGTAGTGCCAGGAATCGAAGTGCCCGCCGACCATCACCAGCTCGTCCTTCTTGGCGTTGCCGGGGATTTCGGCGATCACGTTGAAGGAATCGGTGTTCGGGTCGAACTCGTTTTTGATGTCGAACTGGAGCTTCACCGGGACGTTGTGCTCCAGGAGCCGCGCGATGCGGTTATAGTGTTCTGCCGTGAGGGACACCTGGGGCTGGCTGGACTCGAGAGAATCGAGAGGCACGCGTATGCTGGCGCCATTAGGGTTGCGGGTCGAGGTCTGCGCGCCGCCGCCGAACAGCGTGCCGCTTTCGCCCCGGGCTGTGGCGGTGAGGGTCAACAGGACGCCCTCATCCTTCATGTAGGTGCGCAATCGGTTCTGGAAGGCCTGCCGCTCTTCCAAGGTCATCTGCGGCTGCCCGGCCATCGCGCCGGCGCGCCCGCCACGGCCGCCGCGCCCGCCGCCCGTGGGAATGATCTCAGGAACCAGTTCCGCCAGCTCGGCCTCGGTGTAGCGGTGAGCTAATGGGGTGGTAGGAAAAGCCAGCTCGAGCGGCGGAGACGTCAGGACAATCTTACCTTGCAACTTCCCATGGAATCTGTCCATGTCCGCGGGGGTCTGGATCTGGGCCAGTATGGCTTCGCCCGTCACCGCGCCTTTCGTTCCGCCGGTCCAGGCCACCGGCATGCCGATCAACGGCTGATAGGTAGGCTCGACCATGCTCGCGGCGAAGTACGTGCACTGCCAACCCGGCATGTCCGAGGACCACTTCTCCAACTGGACGTTGTTCAGGCCCCACTCCTTGAGCTGGCCGACAGCCCATTGACCGGCGGCACGGAATTGCGGGGAATTCGTCAGGCGCGGGCCATAGCGGTCGGTCAGGTTATACATGATGTCCATGATTCTGGAAGGCCCGCGTCCACCACCACCGCCGAACCCGCCGCCGCTGCCGAGTTCGGCGACCTTGATCTGGTGCATCACGTTTAGGTCCACCCGCTCCTGGGCTATGACAAGCAGTGGAACGAGCAGAAGAAGCACAACGATAAGGATGGTATTTCGAGACATAGGCGTGTTGTTGAGCATATCAGATAATCCGGGCGTAAGGCCGATGGTGGCTATCGCGACCGTTCTTCTGAGCCTTCAGCAGGGCGGCATTGTGTCTCTGGCGCAGCAGTCCTGTCCGGTGAACGCAGTCAACGGTCAACCATCGTTAACTGGAGGGGATTGGGGACTGGCCGCGCTTAGCCTGTAGGCCCGGCATAAGCCTCAAGAACCTGGGCCGGAGGCCCTGCCAGCCGCACCTTGCCATGGTCCAGCCAAATGGCGCGGTCGCAGAGTCGCCGGATCAGGTCCGGACCGTGGGATACGAACAGCAGAGTCTTGCCTGCCTGTTTGAATTGCAGGATTCGGTCGAAGCATTTCGCTTGAAAGCGCTGGTCTCCCACTGCCAGCACTTCATCGATGATCAGGATGTCCGGGTCCACGTGAATCGCGACCGAGAATCCCAGGCGCAGGATCATTCCACTGGAGTAGGTTCGAATCGGATCCTGAATGAAGTTGCGGATCTCGGAGAAATCGACGATACTTTCAAACGCTTCCTCCGTTCTCCTTCGGCTGAGCCCCAGCAGCGATGCGTTCAGTCGAACGTTCTCCGCACCGGTAAGGTCAGGGTGGAATCCCGAACCAAGTTCCAGCAGCGCCGCGACACGTCCTCGCACCGTGATGGATCCTTCGGATGGAGCGCATAGCCCTGCCACCAGACTGAGCAGTGTGCTCTTACCGGCTCCATTTCCGCCGATGACTGCCAGGCTTTCGCTCCTTCCGACCTCAAACGAGACGTCCTGCAAAGCGTAAAATACCTCGTGCTGGCGCCGCCTTCGCAACCTCTCTTCGACGTGCGCACGCAGCAGTTTGGCCCCGCCGGAATGCATGAATCTTTTCGAGACAGACTCAAACTCAATCACGGCCATGACTAGAGATAATCGTAAAAACCTTTCTTCAGTTTTCGGAACAGGAGCACACCTGCCAGCAATGTCGCGAACGAACAGAGGGTCAGCTTCACGAGGAGTGCAGCCGGCGGAGCCATTGCCTTCAAAAGAATGTCACGCAAGGCCAACACGAGCGCAGCCAAGGGGTTGAACTGGTAAAGCTCCCGAAAACGCTGCGGAACCCGATCAAAATCATAGAAAATTGGGACCAACCAGAACAGCACCGTATTGATGGATTCCACGATGTAACGCGTATCCCGCACATAAACATTGACGGCGGATGTAATCAAGGTCAACCCGCAGACAAATATGATTTCCATTGCCCAAACCACGGGCATCCACAACCAATAGCGATTTACTCCGTGGCCGAATGCCAGCACAAACGCCAGCAAGAGCCCGATCTGGATGATCAGGTGCAAACAGTTTCCCAGAACAGTCGCTATCGGGACCACCTCCCTTGGCACGGGCACGCGCTTCATCATCCCGCTGTTATCAATCAACGAGCCGGTCCCCGAACTCCACGCCATCGTGAAAAAGCTGAACGGCACGAGGCCGCAAAGCACAAACACGGGAAAATCCGGGGCGGGGTTGGAGAAGATGACGGTGAAAACGAACGTCAGCGCAGTCATTGTCACCAAGGGATTCAGCAGCGACCACAGAACTCCCAGGGACATGTTGCGATACCGGACCTTGAAGTCCTTTTGGATCAGGTTGCTGAAAAGGAATCCGTAATCCCCGTTCCACATAATGGCACAAGAGCCGCTCGGCTGAGCGATGCTAAGCGATCCATTGTACCGCCGCGATGCTCACGGCACGATCCAGGAGCCCATGTTCTGCCAGCCGCTGTTCTGCGTGGCGTCGTTGGCGAACAGGTAAATAGTCTTGGCGCCGTTGAATGCGTACTTGAAGCTCACCGCGACCGTCATCGTCAGCGTGTCTCCGGAAAGCGTGGCGGTGCTGGCCGAAGCATCGATTGTGCAGTGGCTGTTCTGGATGGTGGCGGCGGCGCCTGGTGCCGCCCTGCCGGCCACACGAAACAGAGCTTCACCGGGCGAGAAGTACGCCGTCAATCCGGACCCTTTGGCCATGAACCGTACCGCCGGCGGCGCCTGTCCTTGATTGGCGATGAAGAACAGCGGGACCGCGTCCTTCACCGGGTTCGCGGCCAGCGCCGCGCCACTCGCAATAAGGGCAACCAGTAGGTTCCGCATGATAGGCAACACCTGTTAATCGGCGGAACGTGCTTGGCGCTTTAGTGGTAGCGCCGGTGGTCTTGACACCGGTCTTTGCCAGCGGCCCCAATTGCCTCCAGGCGCGCCAACCATATACACTTGGCGTTGCCGGTCATTCTATGGCATCCCGCCCAGAGCTCCAACCGTCCCTGAACGCCACGCGCGCCGACCGGAGCTTCTTCGGCCATCCGCGGGGCCTCGCGACCCTCTTTTTCACCGAAATGTGGGAGCGCTTCAGCTATTACGGCATGCGCGCGCTCCTCATCCTTTTCATGACCGCCGGCCTCGCCAGTGGCGGCCTGGGCTTCTCCTATGCCAAAGCCGGCGCCATCTACGGTCTCTACACCGGCATGGTCTACCTGCTGAGCCTGCCGGGCGGCTGGGTGGCGGACCGCATCACCGGCCAGCGCCGGGCCGTGTTCTACGGCGGCATCCTCATCGCCGCCGGACAGTTCTGCCTGGTGGCGCCCAGTATCACGGCCTTCTATCTGGGATTAGTGCTGCTGGTGATGGGAACCGGCCTCTTGAAGCCCAACGTGAGCACCATCGTGGGCCAGCTCTACGCGCCGGGCGACGGCCGGCGCGACGCCGCCTTCTCCATCTTTTATATGGGCATCAACCTCGGCGCGCTCATCTCCCCGTTCGCCTGCGGCTGGGTGGGAGAGAAGGTCGGCTGGCGCTTGGGTTTCGGCCTGGCGGGCGTGGGCATGATCGCCGGCTTGATTCAATACACCCTGGGAGGCAAGTACCTGGGCGTCGCCGGCCTTCACCCCGCAGTCCCCGCTGACCCGGCTGCGGATCGGCGCCAGAAGCGCCGCGTGGCCCTGGCCGCAGCCGGCGCGCTGGCGGTTCTGGGGATACTCGGAGCGCTGGCCGCAACCGGCGCCCTGGTTCTCACCACCGAACTGATTTCCGACGCGTTCGGGGTGGCACTGGTGGTCCTCTCGGTGGCTATTTTCTCCTGGCTGCTGCTGGGCCGCGGATGGTCCGCCGAGGAGCGCAAACGTTCGGCCGCGATTCTGGTTCTGTTCCTCTCCTCGGCCGTCTTCTGGTTTGCCTTCGAGCAGGCCGGTTCGTCGCTCAACCTGTTCGCCGAGGGCAGCGTCGACCGCTGGGTGCACGGATACCAGTTCCCGGCGAGCTGGTTCCAGTTTGTACAACCGTTCTTCATCATCACGCTGGCGCCGGTATTCGCCTGGCTCTGGGTCAAGCTGGGGAAGCGCGAGCCTTCCAGCCCCGCCAAGTTCGCTCTCGGCCTGTTCTTCGTGAGCGCCGGATTCATCCTGCTGGTTCCGGTAGCGGGCGGCCAGGCCGTCTCGCCCCTCTGGTTGATCGGCACTTACTTCCTGCACACCCTCGGAGAGTTATCGCTCAGCCCCGTCGGATTGAGCGCCATGACCAAGCTAGCGCCCACGCGCGTGGCCGGAATGATGATGGGTCTGTGGTTCGTTTCCATCGGCGCCGGCAATTACTGCGGAGGCTGGATGGCTTCGCTTTACGGATCCATGAAGATCTCGACCCTGTTCGCCATCGACGCCGCTTTCGCCATGGCCGCCGCGGTTGCGATGATCGTGCTGATCAAGCCAACCGTGCGCATGATGTCGGGAGTGAAGTGAGGACGATTGAGGCAACTGTTGGGAGGAAGGATCTGAGCAAACCGGAGAGCTACGCAAGTGTTTGGGATGCGATCGCGGACACCCCCGAGCAGGCTGCGAATCTGAGAGCGCGGGCCGAACTGATGCACAAGATCGAAGCACACCTGAAGAAACACGACTGGACACAGGCCGAAGCGGCGCGCCGTTGCGGCGTGACGCAGCCCCGGATCAACGATCTGCTCCGCGGCCGGCTTTCCCGCTTCTCGCTCGACGCGCTGGTCAACATCGCGACGGCGCTGGGCTGCCGCGTCCGCGTCGATCTCGACGCTGCCTGACCCGTGTTCCTCTCCGAGGCACCCGCCTCACGCAGCCAGGTTCAGCGGGCCAAACGGCTAATTGCGCCAGGACCAAGGTCGTCCGGAGGTTGGCGGACGCAGGCCGACCTGCCGCTCGCAACCTAGACTAGTCGCCGTCGTCTCCGAAGGGTAGCGACGAGCTTCGAGAGATCTCAAGATAAGCATGAAACGGTGTCGCGATTCGATACCGAGCAACCCCAGGGTCGGCCGAGTCCGAGAGACGCCTCGCCATGGACCGGAACTTTGGCCTCTCGCTGTCGTTCAGAAGAAACTCGAACCTCCCCTGTTGCACTTCGATCCCCAAGAAAGTCAGATCCACGAGCGTATCGGCCACCCTTCCCGGGTCCTGGGTACTGCCGACCGCAGCTACAGCGCGATCAATTGCGTTGAAATTGATAACCTCTGGCGATCCAGCGAACTCGTAAAGCAGTTCTTCCAGTCGCTCGATGTCCGTGCCGCCCTCGACAACCAGCGAATCCAGCGCGTAACGCGAATACTGCTTCTCAGCCGCGAGCAGGTCTTGGGGCTCTATTCTGATGTGCCCAGAGTTCACTGCGTGATCCAAGGCGCTTCGCACAAAGTAGATCAAATCGCGCGGCCTCGGCAATATCGCGGAGTTAACGAAGCGCCTAACTTGGCAGCCAAGGACGTCCGTGCAGAAAAAGCGATCCCAAATCTCATCAGGCCTGTTGATTGCCGCAGCCGATGATCTCATGAACCGCTCTTCAACGACTCTCAAAAGCAAACCCGGGTCATCCCAAGTGATGAACCGAACCGGCAGCTTGTCGCGCTCCTTCGCAAAGGCTGTGACTTGCGCGTAGATGTCGCTACGCAAGAAAAGAATCAAGGAAACGTTCACAGGGACCCGCCACGGCCCGGACTTCTCGAATTCCTGGGATATTCGCTCGCTCACACCCAAAAGCCCAAAGAGTAGCTGACCCAGTACAGACAGGTCCGACCGCTGATCCCAGGCCTTATCCAAGTTGTCAACCAGAATAGCGACCTTCTGCTTCTTATGAAGGACCGAACCGAGGACGGCACGTAAGTGCGGAAGCAAGTCGGCGTGGAGCAGTTCGCTAATCCGAAGTCGCTGTGACTCTGCCGACACATCTGTATCGAGTGACTCGAGGCTAGCCACCGCCGACTCAAGTCGAATTGAAAACTCACTCAACAGGACCGAAGCGTTCGTGTCCATGAACTGCAGAAGGCTCAGTTCCTGCGGATCCGGCGCGAGGAAGACAGGCCTGCTCCGCAGATCCTCGTAGACACTCTTTGCCAGCTCCGTGAAGATCAGAAACTTCCAAAGGCTTTCGATCAAGTAGCCCTGTTCTGACTTCGGGATTGCCTGCCGCAACATGCGCAATATTCCCTCCAACTCATAGGCGACCGGCTTTATCACACAGACGTGGTTGCGCTTATCGGAGGAGATTTCGTGGGCAAGCTGATACAGCGTGGCGGTCTTTCCCGTTCCCTTGCGGCCAACAACGATCGAGTGTTTCGCGCGCAGTGCCTCGTTGTATGTCGCGGTTGTGACGAAATAGTCTGGCAGGTCATCGATTTCTTGCTCGGCTACCGGATCACCCAGAGAGATTTGTTGCAGTTCTGTAAGGGCCTTGAGGTGTTGCTGGTATTCTCCAACCGTGCTGCTCGTGGCAGTCACTGTCTCTTCGAGCTGAGTCAACCACTCGCCGGTTAGACTCTCACATCGAGCCGCAGTCCCATGAGTCTTTAAGAGATCACGATAGTCGATCGGAGACGTGTAGGGCTCGTGGGCCAGCATGAGAAGGGGTTTGCCGAAACCCAAAGCCAAGCCTGACGCGAGAGCAAGCTTCGCATTATGAAAACTGGCGTTCTTCTGATCCTGATTCAGGAGATGTGCGATAACGCCCAGGGATGAGGCCACGTTTCGGGCATACCAGCCGAGAGACTGGGTACGCATCTCCGCGGGGTCGTCGACCAGGACGCTAAAACGGGCCCGCGACATGCGACGCGACATTCGGATAGATGCGTCGGTCTGGATTTCGCTTCTAAGGTAAATGATCCTTGATGGGAGATGACGGCCGGGCGTATCGAAAATGTCATTGTAGACTGTCTTTTCGAGGGATGCGTAAGGCTGGTCCACAAGAAATAGCCGAAGCACATCTCCGCTGTTGGCAAATTCGCGATAGCCGACGGTCGTCAGCAATTGGAAGCGTTCGAAGTCGGATCGCGGTCGCATCTGCGTGCCATCGAGTAGCAGCCAGATGCGCTTCTGTTGAGCGATGGCAAATCCAAGCTCGAAGAGTACATTCGGGTTGAGCACCGAGACGTCGGCGATAAACAGTTGCCTTTGGGTTATTGCCTCACAGATCGTGCTCAGGAGCAGTCGCCCCCCGATCTGGAGGCTCTGCCATGTAATCAGGTCGGCGACGCCAGACCGCGTGATCTCCTCTGCGGCGGTCTCTAGCGTTTCGGCCAGCGCGGGGCTTCCGGACGCGAACGCGACAAAACCAGCGGGTGCGCGATGGGAGGCCGGTTCCATGGAACACTGATTCTACCCCTTGTTGCGGTCGGTTGCTACGTATCCAGAGGTTGGGTGCCTGTGAAGCCCTGGTTCGCAGGAGTCGTCGTGCGATTAGGACCGAGAGACGCCCTTGCCGCCGGGAGTGTCGATGTGCACCTGGCTCCGGGCCTGCTCGCCCCCCTCGCCGATTCAAGCGCAACCCAACAGCATCGCTCTCAGAACCCTTCCCACCCTTACGGCGGCAACCGCTTCACCGTGCGCGTCACGGCCACTGCGGCTTCTATGCGACGCGAAGTTCGGCCATACCGCGCGATCTAGGCTTTACGACGATCTCTACGTCGTGCCCTAGCGCGACCAGGAAACGCATGAGGCGCTCGACTGAGTATCCCCGGAACTGACCAGCCAGCATTGCGGAGACTTTGGGCTGATCGATGCCCATGAGCCTTGCCGCGGCTGCTTGCGTCAGCTTTCGTTGGCGGATGGTCCGGTCGATCCGAACCACCAGTCCGGCTTTAATCAGGTGTTCGCCTGCATCGGCCAGGCCCAGGTCGGCGAATACGTTGCCCGTGCTGCGCTCCTGCTTAAGGGCCTCTTTTCTCGGCATTCTTCACCTCACTCCTCAACTGTTTGAGCCGCTGCCGGATCAGTTCCATCTCTGCGCAGCGTACAACGCATAGCCGATGGCGTCTTGAACGCCAGCCGGAAGTGACTTCACATTGGCACGGGAATCGGCAAGCCACGTGAGGTTCTTCATCCGTTGGTACATGCCTATATTGGCATAAGTCGGATGGAGCGTCAAGCGCTCCCAGAACCCTTCCCACACCTAAGCCGGGAACCGTCTCACCGCATTGAATCCCACCCGCGGCTTGGACGCGTTACGGTTAGGCGCAATCCGGCCGAGGACCGATCCCCGATGCGGGTTCACGTCCTCTTCGGCAGGGGCAGGAGGAGGGTTCTCGGCGTGTCGCCAAACGGAATAAAGCCATGGTGCACATAGAAGTTCTCCGCTTGTTCATCCTTAGCATCCACGACAAGCGCGTAAACGGCAACCTCGGACCTGCTCGCACGCTCTATGGCATCCCACAACAGGGCGCCGCCGAGTTTACGGCCATGATAGGCGCCCGCGACGGCGAGCCGCCCCAGGCGCGCCACGGGTACCGCAGGATAGCGTGGCAGACGTTTGGCAAGTCGGACTGGCATCTGCGCGAGGAGGACCCCGGCCGCGGCTAATGTGTAGAACCCGGCAATCCGATTTGTCGCGACCTCACGGGCCACAAAACACGCCGTGGCGCGGCGGCGCACATCCTGACCGGCCTGCTCCCGAAAATAGCGATCGAGCGCATCCACCCCACACGTAAACTCCGAACGATCATGGCTTGGCCCAAGTGGCTCAACGATGAATGAACCGGTCATCGCGAGGATGCGATCAAACGGACATGAGCTTTCTTGGCGCGCTTCAAGGCAGGCGCAAGAACCGGCGGATTCAGAAGCAACTCCACAAAGCGCTGCTGGTCTTCGACGGACAGGCGAATGACCTGGGCTTCGTCGATTGTCCTGTGCGCGGCCTCCTGAGCGGCGGCCACCACAAAATCGCTGATGCTGCGGCCCTGCAGTTCCGCGGCACGCCTGACGACTCGAAGCGCATCGGGCGCAATGCGAGCTTCGATACGCGCCGTGCGGCTGGCTTGCTGAGGCATGGCTGGAACACTCCTAAGCAGTATTGTACGGGATTATGCCTCACAATGCAAATGTCGAGGCTGACGCGGCCTGCACGCGCTGTCCAGGGAGAGCACCCAGTTGTTCGGGTCCGACGAAGGCTCTCAGAACCCTTCCCACACGTACGCCGGGAACCGTCTCACGGTTTCGAATCCCACCCGCTCGTACAGCGTCACGGCGTCTTCGTTGGCGGCCGTTACCGTCAGGCTCGCGGAGCGGCAGCCCGCCTCCCGCAGGGTGGTCAGCGACTGGCGCAGCAGCGCGTGTCCGATGCCCGTCCCCCGCACCTGTGGCGTTACGCAGATCTGCGTGATGTGGCCGCACCCCGTCGCCACCAGGCTGGCCAGCGAAATGCCGCATAACCGCCCGCTCAGCGCCTCCAGCGCGACGTACGACGCCGGCCGGCAGAAGACCCCGCAACCGGGACACTGCGTGATGTTGTACAGGAACCGGCGCGCGCCCGCGCTGCTGCGGTACTGGTCGTTGATGCGGCCGTCGATGTGGCCCACGTACGCCGCGGCGATCGATTGCGCGGCTGCATCCTGATAATGGTCGGACCACTTCTCGAGGTACATGGGCCGCCGCACGCTGCCTTCCGCCAGCGCCGCCCGGCCCAGGTCCAGCCGCATGAAGTTGCGCTCGTAAACGCTCAGGTAGTCGGCATACGGCGCTGCCCGGCCCGGCGCCATCCCGGACATCATGAGCTGCGACTCGATGCGCCCGATGAACGAATTCGCCATGAGGGGTTCGAGCGCCGATTTCAGCAGCAGATTCTCCCGTTCCGCCGTGCGCCAGGCGCGGCGCAGGTACAGGTCGCCGATGAGCGCCTTGTTCTCCTCCAGCACGTAGTACGCGTACCCGGCCACTACCCCGTCTTCGATGAGCGCGCTCCCGTTCAGCGCCCGCAGATCCACGAAGCGGCGCACCAGCTCGGCCGACTTGTCGAAGTCCCATTCCATCTCGTCCCGCCAGGCGGCCGTCTCTTCCGCGAGCAGGGGTTCCAGGTCCCGCGCGGTAAGCCGCCGCAGGTCGATAATCCCGGACGGACGCGAAATAGCCGGATGCATCTGGGCAGCCATGAGGTGCCTGTTATTGTACCCCGAACATGGCCGCGTAGCTCAGTTGCTGCCGGACGAAGTCCCGCGGGTAGGAAATCCCCACCGCTGTCACTTTGCCGGACGAATCGAACTTCGGCGCCAGCGTGGCATTGATCCCGCACCAGTAAGTCGGAATGTCCAGCTTCTGGTAGCGCGCCACCACCTCGTCGCGTAGCTTGGGGTCGAAGTGCACGGCATACTGGTCTACCAGCGCTTTGATGGCCGCGTAGTCCCCCTCGGCCTTGATGCGCATCAACTCGGCCAGCAGCATGCCCACGCCCTGGCGCATCTTGTCGAAGTCCTTCAGCGCCAAATAGGTTTTCCCGTTACGCTCCGTCTTTTGAATGGCGCCGGTCTTGTCCATGATGTAATTCACAATCAACTGCCGGTTTCTCTGGTGGTCCTCCTCGATGGTGTCGCCCCGCGGAATGCGCATCAACTGCGTCAGCACCCCGCGCACCGCGTCGTAGTACATGGCCTTGCCCACCTCCGAGCTCGAAACCAGCCCGAGTTGCCGCAGCTTCGCGTCGAAGATGTTCCACAGCGCCATCAAGTCCGCGCGCGCCTCTTCCAGGGTGGAATAGTACTCCTTCAGGTGGGCTTCGGACCCGCCCTGAAGCCGCGGATTAAGCTTGCCGGAGCCGTGTCCGATCACCTCGTGCAGCGCGGTCATCATGGCCGATGACTCCTCGCCGTACTTCTTGCAGATAGCGATCTCTTCATCCGACGCCGCGAATTCTTCGAGCGGCCCCATCCCCATGCCCTGGCGCAAGGTGCGCGAGCTGCCCGTGAACAGGAAGCTCTTGCTGCCGTACTTCTCGTGGATTTCATTCTCGTTGGGCAGGTTGTCGCCGATGGTGCTCACATGGAAATCGCCGGTCTCGATTACCGTCTCCACCGCCTTGGCCACGGGCGGCGTGACTCCCTCTTTCTTGTATTGCTGGGCCCACGGCGCGCGGTCCTCGAAGTACTGTGCGTTGGCCGCCAGCTTCACCATCGGCTGGTTCAGCTTCTCATCGGTGATGCTGACGAAACTCTGCGCCGTGCCCTTGGCGGCGCGCGCGTCGCGGTAGACCTCTATGAACCCGTTGGCGAAATCCACCCGTGCGTTGTTCTGCACCCAGGCGGTGCCGAAGCGCACCCAGTCGGCCGGGTCGCCCGTCTGGTAATAGCGGATCAGCGCGGCGATCGCCTGGTCCTGCCCCGGCTCGGCGTACGCTTGCGCTTTTTCCAGATACTCGTTGGCCTTCTTCAGGAACTGGGCGTAGCGCCCCGCCGGAATCTTGCCGTCCGGTGTTCCCGCACGGTAGATTTCTTCCACCAGCCTGCCCGAATCGCTCTTCACCAGCCGCGAATTCAGCGGATGCCGGTCGTGAAAGTTCTTCAGGTCCGCCAGGCTGACCCCGTAGTAGAAGTTGTTGGCGCTGGCTTGCAGGATGTCGAGCGTCCCTTGCGGGCTCTTGGCGGTGATGGTCGGCTCGAAATCGGCGTCGAACAGCGATGGCCCGAGCGCCTCCAGTTCCCGATCCAGTTCCGCCTGGCTGCGGATGGGAGCAAGGCCGTACGCCGCGCTCTTGAAACCTCCGCCGGCCAGCGCCGCCGTTGCCGCCGTTTTCAATTCGTCGAACGAAAACTCCGGCAGGAACTTTTGCGCCGTCATTTCGTTGTGATTGCCGCGATTGGCCCAGAACAGCTTGGCGAAGGCCGTGATCTTGGGATTCGCCGGCGCCGCATGAGCGATGATCGCTTCCAGCAGCCGCTTCTGCCGCAGCCCCCAAACCGAGTTCTGATCGTAGTTGATGGGATCGATGGCGATGGAAGCCTGGCTCAGCCAGTAAGCCAGCGTCTGTTCTTTGATCGGCAGCTTCCGGAAGCTCTCCGCCTCAAGCTGCACGAACCCGGTAGTCCCCACGCGGTCCACCAGCGCGGCATTGTCAGCCGCAACCGCCGCGCCCGCAAAAACGAAAATCAGCGCACTCCGCACGTGTTCACTCCCTCCGTACCATGTTAGCCCTAAGGTGGGGCAGGGCCATGCCCCGGCCACGGCTGCCCCATGGCGGGTGAGCAGGAAGGTCGCCCACCGTCGCGCCCTTCACAATGCTGACAGCGAGCCTGTTGATGCCCGCAGACGCGCCGCGCGCGACCTTTCCGAGTGCCTTCTCCGTGCTGGACGGACCGGTGTTGGTGCTCCTGATCGAAGCGTTCGCTTTGTTGACATCCACCTCGACGACGGGCTCGTGCTTGGCTCGTGCTTGGTGTTGTCGGCCATCGGGACGCTTGCTACCATCGTGTAGCGGCTGGTGAGGCCGGGAAACGATAGGGATGAGAAAGACTCTAGCCGGTGTGACGGTACCAGATGGTAGCGCTATCAGTACTCAGACCCTGCTGCAAGCTGCGCTATACTTCGACGTCGTATTCACCGATTGCCACCGTCCGGCTCTCCTGGTCGAACGCTTGGGCCATGGAAGTCTTGTATTCAGCCTCGAATCCGGTTTCACGCATTTCGAGACGACGTTCAAGGACTTGGTTCAGGCTGGCGTCATTGCTCCTCTGCCTCGCGACGCAGGGCGTAGTCCCACCATGCCTTCTTTCTCCTCACGGGCCCTGCCGCCATCGCTGAGGCAAGCCGTCGCGCGATCGCTCGGAACGAGGGCCACGCATCTAGCTCGCGGGCTCACGTTTTTGACTTCGTCCGCGCTGAAGCGCAGGGTGAAGTCTCAATACTACTCGATCAGAATCAAGAACCCGGACAACCTAGATGAGCCCTTAGTAGAAATCCAAATGATCGCCCAAATGACAGCCGCGGCCCTGGCCTTGAATGCCTCTACGCTAGCCCATGCTGCCCCTTTCTCAGATCACGCTGCGCATCTCGAAATGCTCATGGAAATGGCCGCCAACTTCCGAAGCATCGCGCCGGCTCTTGGTTCGCTGGAACTGGCCAGGTTTGCTCAAAAGCGCGACATCATTGCCCAGACTATTATGCGCGACACTCTGCCGCCCATCCGCGTAAACCAAGCGGAGGACATCCTTTACCTTCGAGACGAACTCAAGGATGAACTCGAAGCCTTTCGGGCTGAGGTTGGGCGCCTAGCAACATTAGTTGGGACCAGCCCAGGTGACGCAGCCTTCGAAAAGGACATTGAGAGCACATTAAGCCAGTATGTCTATCCCACTCTCGCACAGCTTCGTCGCCGTCTCAGCAGGCCTAGCCGTCGTATTCTGGCGCATCTTGTCTCGGATTGGTCTAGTATCGTGGGTGGAGCAGCCGTTCCGGTCGCCGCTGTTGTCATGAGGAATGTGCAGTTGCCGATGGCCGCCATCGCGGGCTTGGCCACGGGGATGAGCATCGCCACCCTAAAGGCAATGGTCGAGCAATGGACCGTGACGAGAGACTCTCCACTTGCGTTTCTGCTCAAGTCAGAAAGAAGACTAACACGGACCTGAGCGCCGGAACAGCAACTGTACCAGGGACTGCTTCACCAGCATCTTGCGGCGTCGCTGGCGTCCGACCCATTCGTCGTCGGGCGGAGAACGGACGCGGACGCTCTTCACGCATCGCCTTGCCGTATATACAGTAGTTGTATATACTGTAACTGTGCTGGATGGCGTAACAGGCTTCGATTGGGATGTGCACAACGTCGGCCATGTCGCCCGGCATGGGGTCCACCCTGTGGAAGTCGAGGAAGCCGTCGAACAGGCTCACTTGATCATCCCCGCAAAAGACATGCGCGGCGAGAAACGATGGAAGCTCTTTGGCAGATCCGCGGCCGGACCTGTTACGGCGCACACGATGAATGAAAGAGAGAGGAGAATCTATGCCCCGGAAATCGACAAGACCCTCTGATTCCAGGCCCGAACTGGAAGAGGCTGACTGGTACGCCAGCCCTGAAGGACGCCGGCAAACGCAACGCGAATTCGAGCGGGCCTTGCGAAACGGCACACTGATCCGCTCCTCAGGAACGCGCATACCGCGGACGAATCCAGGCGTTTTCGAAACCCTGCTGAAACAAGCCAAAGCAAACGCCACTCGCCCGGTATCCCTCCGCCTATCGATCGCCGATATCGAGCTTGCGAAGAGCCTCGCATCCAAGCAGGGGATCGGATACCAGACCGTGCTCAAACAAGCCATACGCAAAGGCTTGAAGCGGGCGGGTTGATCACCACCGCCCCACCCGCACATGCTCCCCGCGCGGCGCCCACACCGCCGGGTCCGAGGCCGGGCCGTAGAGCGCCAGCACCGGCGTGCCCACGGCCGCGGCCAGGTGCGTAATGCCCGAATCGTTGCCGATGTACAACCGCGCCCGCGCCAGCCAGCACGCCAGATCGTAAAGATCGTCGATGCGCACTGCGCCTTCGAGCGGCGGGTCGTCCGCTCCCGAACACCAGCGCACCGGCATGATTTGCTCCAGCTTGCGCGCCAGCTCTCGGAAGTTCTGAAGCGGCCAGTTCTTTTTCGGGCTGCCGGAGAACGGATGGATCGCGGCAAAGTCCTCGTGTTCCACGTCGCAGCGGATACGCGGAATTCCATCGCTCGCGCCATTGGCCATCGCGCGCACTTGTTGCAGGTAGAAATCTGTGGCGTGCAACTCCCAACCCTCCGCCGGAATCGCCGGCAGAAACGTGAATGGAAGCTGAAGCGCGCCAACCAACTCGCGAAACTCCTTCCGGTTCGCGCCGTACCACGAGACAATCGAGTCGAATCCACGCAGTTCTTCCAGCAGGCGCGCGGGTGGCTCCGTCACGCCCAGCAGATCGAGCCCCGTGGATGCGATGGAGCGCGCGCGATCCGCGAATCGCACCAGCGGCACATTCAGCGAGGCGGCCCAAACCTCCAGGTATTCGCTTCGCAGGCACTCCAGTGCCGGCAGCGAAACGATGAAATCGCCGATGGCGCCGGGGCGGATCACGAGTCTTCGCACTTCGGTTCCAGTATCGCAAAAACGGAAGTTCCAGGTTTCGATTTATCCACAGACGATCCACCCCAATTTCACTGTAACCGATTCGAAACAAGGGAAATAAATATTGAGGAAAAATGGATTAGAAATCACAAAAGGGGGTTGACCGAAAACATTTGCGGGAGCATATTGGGGGAGGTTCCAAGAGGTTTGAGGAACAGCAAGCCTCCGGAAACGTAGCGGACCAGGAACGGTGATCCGCAGCCGAGAGATCTAGTGATAGAAACGGGCTGCGGGGAGCGAGAGGAGATCGGGCGGATTCGGAAGGCGGGCTTGGCGGGCGGCGAAATCCGCTGAAACTTTGATCCTAAGGGAGGTAACAGTCCCAAAGGGGAGTGGAGGCGGGAAGCGCAGCCAGGCGGGCTATCTGTTGACGTTGCAACGGGCCAGAAGCGATGAAGCGGCCGGGACCGGGGCAAACCGGTTTGGGTAGTGGAGCAGAAGGGCCGAACGGGCAGTGAAGGCAGGTAGCGGGGAGCGAAGTAGCAGGTCGGGACCTTTGACCCCGGAACGGGGCTCGCGCAAGCGGGAGTCGTTGCGGGCGAGGGAAAGGCCGTTACGAGCGACCGGCCCCAGTCGGGAGAGAAGAAAGGCTGCGACGCGTCAGGAAGCGTTGATCCAGCGGCTGGAGAAAGCGGCTGTTGGGGAGCTGAGAGGCGAAGCGTTCAGCGCTCCCGATTGCAATGTTCAGTGCCGGGCATGCCGGCGGTGGGCAAGGCTGCGAATCGGATCACTTGGAACCATTTTTTTGTGCTTACCCTTCCGCGCCTCTTCTTACGGTAACTTCCGCTCCGCTCCCACTCGATTTGTGATACGTTAGGTCTTTCGCTTGAACTGGAGGACAGTGGATATGATGGAGGCCCTTGGCCTGATTGAAACGAGGGGCTTGGTGGGAGCCATCGAAGCCGCCGATGCCATGTGTAAGACCGCCAACGTGATCCTGCAAGGCAAGGAATACGTCGGCGCCGGGCTGGTCTGCGTCACGGTCCGCGGCGATGTTGGCGCGGTGAAAGCGGCGACGGATGCGGGTGCGGCCGCGGCCCGGCGCGTCGGCGAGCTGATCAGCGTCCACGTCATTCCCCGGCCGCATGAGGAGGTGGAAAGGGCCCTCCCCACTAGCGGCCTTAAGAAGTAACGGCCGATGATCGAGGACAAAGACCTTCTCTCGATCCAGGAGGCCCGCACCAAGGTCGAGAAGGCTTATTCCGCCTGGCTCGAATATCGCACCTTTTCCCAGGAACAGATTGACGCCGTGGTCGAGCGCGTGGCGGCCGCCGCGCGCGCCCATGCCAAGGGCCTCGCCGATATGGCTGTCGAAGAGACCGGCTACGGCAACGCCCAGGATAAGTACGTCAAGAATCTGCTGTGCGCCGACCGGCTGCCGCGGCTCATGCGCGGCATGAAAACCGTCGGCCTTTTGCGCGAGTTGCCGGAAGAAAAAGTGGTGGAGATAGGCGTTCCCATGGGCGTGGTGGCGGCCATCCTGCCCAGCACCAATCCCACCTCGACGGCTATTTACAAGGTCCTGATTTCGCTCAAAGCGGGGAACGCCATTGTGCTCAGCCCGCATCCGCGCGCGCACCAGTCGACCTGCTACACCGCCGGAATCCTGTATCAGGCAGCCGTGGAAGCCGGCGCTCCCGAGGGCATCGTCCAGTGCGTCGATAACGCCACCCTCGAAGCCACCAATGCCCTCATGCGGCACGAGCGCACCGGCGTGATCCTTTCCACCGGCGGCGCGGGCATCGTGAAAGCCGCCTATTCCAGCGGCAAGCCCGCGTTCGGCGTAGGCCCCGGCAACGTTCCGGTGTTGATCGATACCTCGGCCGATCTGGAAGACGCTGTCGCCAAGGTGGTCGCCGGCAAGTCCTTCGATTACGGCACGGTCTGCTCCAGCGAGCAGGCTCTGGTCGCGGAAGCCGCGCTGCGCGACCGCATTCTCAGCTTGCTGAAAACCAACAAAGCCTACATTGCCAACGACGCCCAGAAGCTCGCGCTCGGCAAGCTGCTCATCCTGCCGAACTGGACGGTGAATCCGCAGTGCGTGGGCCAGTGCCCCACCACAATCGCCAAGATGGCTGGTTTCGAAGTGCCGCCGGACACCTCCATCATCTGCGCCGAACTCGAGGGCGTTGGCAAGCAGTACCCGCTCTCCGCCGAGAAGCTCTCGCCGGTGCTCTCGCTTTACTTCGTCAAGGACTTCAACGCGGCCCTGGACACCTGCTTCGCGCTGCTCAAGTTCGGCGGCATGGGCCACACCGCCGTCATTCACTCGAAGAACGACCAGCGCACCCGCGAATACGCCATGCGCATGCCGGCCATGCGCGTGCTGGTGAATACGCCCGCGCCGCACGGCTCCATCGGCATCACCACCAATGTCTTTCCTTCGATGACGCTGGGGTGCGGCGCGGTGGCGGGCAACATCACCTCCGACAACGTCGGCCCCCAGAACCTGATTAACATCAAGCGGCTGGCCTACACCGCGCGCCAGCCGCAGGAGGCGTTCGAGATGCCCATCGATTACAACGCCGCGCCGGGCGCCCCGGCGGGATCGCCCGCCCCCGGCCCTATTGAGCGCAGTGCCGTGGCCGCCGCCGTCGAGCGGTACCTGGCCTCCCGCGGAATCGGGCCCGGAGGGCGCCACGCCGCGCCGGCCGCGAGCTCACCGCCGCCGGTGCCCATGCCACAGGCCCCCCCGCCGGTGTCTTCCGTGGTTTCGAATGTTGTAGACCGCTATCTGGCGTCCCGCCGAACCCCGGTTGCCGCGCCGCCCGTGGTCTCCTCGTCCGTGGTGCCGAATGTTTCGGCCCAGGTGGTGGACCGCTTCCTGGCCCGCCGCGCCGCTTCCGACTCCAAGACTGGATTTGGCTGACTGACAGGTTCAGGCGCGGTTGCGTCTTGTCCCCTGGCTTCGCCCGCGCCGGCGCCGGAGACGGCATCTCCACAACCCGCTCCTCCACCCAAGCCGGTGGATTTTGTATCCGAGGCCGACGTGCGCGCCGCCATTCAAGAGAACCGCAAGATCTACATCGGGCCGAAGACGATCGTTACGCCCTCCGCCCGCGACCTGGCCGGCCCCTCTGATATTCTGGTGCTGGCTCAGGGCTGAGGCATTTACGTGGATTTGAATCTCGACACACTGAAGCAGGAAGTCCTGGAGTACCTCGATGAGGCCGGATTCGCCGTCTTCCACGGCCATCCCGGGGGGTTGGAAGGCCCGCCCGCGATCCTCTGGGACACCCGGCACCACCCCGACTTCCGGATGTTTCTGGAAGTCGCCCGCAAGGTTGGCATCAACCTCGTCGTGTTTGCCACTCGCGAGTTTGAAACCGGCGATCTGGACGATCTTCTGGCGCAGCTCGACGACTGCGAGCTCACTCGCGAAGAGCGCCGCGATTATGAGTCCCGCCTGCGCGAGCTGCGCATCTTCGAAGGCGTCACCTGCTCTCTCGATCTGGCGTTCGATCACCATTCCCGCCTCTACGTCTACGAAGTGCAGCCCGACTGGTACGAAGAGTTCCTCGGCGTCGAGGATGAGATCGCATCGCGGCTAGCCGATGAAGAAGACCTGGACGAGGGCGACTCCCTCGGCGGCTACTTCTCCAAAAACTAGTGACCAAATCCCGCTGGCTACTTCCCAGCCCCGATCCGCGCGACATTGCCGCGCTCTCATGCGCCCTGCGCATCGCCGCCCCCGCCGCCGGAATTCTGGTGCATCGCGGCCTCCGCGACCCCGCCGCCGCGCGCCGCTTCCTCCAACCTTCGCTCGACGACCTTCACGACCCCCTGACCATGCGCGACATGCCGCGGGCCGTCGCGCGACTGCGGGAAGCCATCCGCGACGGCCAGAAGATCCTGATTTACGGCGATTATGACGTGGATGGCACCATCTCCGTGGTGCTTCTCACCAAGGCCATCGAGCTCGCCGGCGGCGCCGCTGGTCACTACGTTCCACACCGCCTAAGGGATGGCTATGGCATGCGTCCCGAAGTGGTCGAGACCGCTGCCGCCGAAGGTGTCAAGCTCATCGTGAGCGTGGACACCGGAATCCGCGCCGCCGAAGTGGTGCGCCGCGCCAGCGAGCTGGCGGTCGACGTCATTGTCACCGATCATCATCTCCCCGAGACCGAATTGCCGCCGGCGCTGGCGGTGCTCAACCCCAACCGCCCCGATTGCCCGTATCCCGAGAAAAATCTGTGCGGCGCCGGCGTGGCGTTCAAACTGGCCGAGGCGCTGCTGGCCACGCTGCCATGGCCGCCGGAGAAGATGCGGAGGGTCTCCGAATCGTTTCTCAAGCTGGTGGCCATCGCCACGGTGGCCGACGTGGTGCCGCTCACCGGCGAGAACCGCATCCTCGTCAAACACGGGCTCGACGGTCTTCGCGCCGTCCGCAATCCCGGCCTGCGCGCGCTGCTGGACGTCGCGGGCTTTACTGGCAACACTGTGCCGACAGCCAGACAGGTGGCGTTTCAGATCGCGCCGCGCCTGAATGCGGCCGGCCGTATGGATACCGCCATGGCGGTGATCGAGCTGTTCCTGACCGGCGACCCGGCGCGCGCCCGCGAGCTGGCGCGCCAGCTCCACGAGCAGAACGCCGAGCGCCGGCAGGTGGAGGACGAGATCCGCGACATGTGCGAGGGCCTGGTGGTGGACGAATCGTCCGCCGCCCTGGTCTACTATGGCGAGAACTGGCACCGCGGCGTGCTCGGCATCGTCGCGTCGCGGCTGGTCGAGCGCCTTCACCGCCCGGTGTTTGTGATCGGCCGCAATCCCGAGGATGGCCTGGCGCAGGGATCCGGCCGGAGCATTCCGGCATTTCAATTGCTAGAAGCCCTGGAAGCCATGCCCGACCTCTTCGTCCGTTTCGGGGGCCACCAGCACGCCGCCGGGGTGACGCTCGAAGCCGCGCGCGTCGAGGAATTCCGCCGGCGCTTCAATGCCTACGCCGCCGCGCGCCTGCGTCCCGAGGACTTTTTTCCGCAAACGGATGTGGACGCCGTGATCGGGTTCGGTGACATCACGGACCCCGGCGTCCAGGAAGTTCTCGCGCTGGCGCCCTTCGGCCATGGCAATCCCCCGCCGCTCCTGGCCGCCCTGGATGTGGAAGTCGCCGGCCCGCCCGTGGTCTGGAACGAGAAACACCTCCGGGTAATGGTGCGTCAGAACAGCCGCACGCTGGCGCTGAAGGCCTGGAACTTCGCCGCGCGCGCCGGCGAGATGCCGTCCGGCGCGCGCGTGGACATAGCGTTTACACTGGAGGAAGACGCCTACTCGGCCGCCCGCGGCTATCCCGGCTGGGCGGCAGTGCTGGGCGATGTTCGCGCCGCGAAGGATTACAATCGTAATTTTAGAGTTTAGGAACGCATGAATACAACATTTGGTCTATCTCTACTCGCGGCGGTCTGTGCCACGGGCGTGTATGCACAATCGGTGGCGGGATATGGCGCCGTCACCGGAACCGTGCGTGACGCCAACGGCGAAGGCATACCCGACAGCACCGTGCTTCTGTCCAACGATTCCATGGGCGTGCGGCGCAGCATGATGTCGACCGACGACGGCACCTTCGACGCGCCCGCGCTGGTGCCCGCCGGCGGGTACAGCCTGAAAGTGACCAGAAAGGGATTCTTGGACTGGAAATCCAACGCCTTCGATGTCTCCATCGGCGAAACGCTGAATTTCACCATCATGATGCAAGCCGAGGGAGGCTCCGTTCCCGAGATAGACGCCGCCCGGGCCATCGCTCCGGTGGACGATACCAGGGTCGGCGTTTCCACATTGGTCAGCCGGTCGCAGATCGACGGGCTGCCCACCAACAACCACCGCCTGGATGATCTGGTGCTCCTGGCGCCCCTGGTCTCCACCGACACCGCCCTGGGAGTAATCGCCTTTCAAAGCTTGCCATTCTACAATTCTTTTCTGGTCGACGGCATCTCTACCGCCAATACCTATTACTTCCTGCGGCGGCCCGGGATTGCCAACCAGCTCTCGCAGGACGCCGTGGAAGAGGTTCAGGTGCTGGTCGACGCTGCCTCCTCCGAATTCGGGCGCTACCTGGGAGGAACCGTCAATACCGCGACCAGGAGCGGCGCTAACAGTTTTCACGGCGCCGGGTACGGATATCTCACCAAACCCTCGCTGGGCACGGGTGAACGCTTCGCGCTGGGCCGGAGTCTGTTCCAAAAGGAGCACCAGGCCGGCGGCAGCGTGGGCGGGCCCGTTTTCCCCAACAAGATCTTCTTCTTCTTGAATGCCGAAGTTCTGGATGCCGATTTTGAGGACATGAACCGCATCACCAGCCCGGTGATCGCCGATCCCACCGGTACCTCCGTTCTGGCCTCCAATTGCAAGGCGACAGCGACGGTGTGCGCAGCCGCGATCCGCTTCATCCAGCCGCAAATGAACGTGGTGGCGCCGCTCTCCGAGCGTTGGGCTACCGCCCTGGCGAAGCTCGATTACCGCCGCAGCGACAGCCAGACGTTCTCCCTCGAGGCCAACGCCATGAATTCGCGCCTTCCCGAGAACGCGCAGACCGGGAACGTGGCCCCCGATGGCGGGCTGCTGGGCCTCGGCAATTCCAGGGACGATAATCGCTATGGAAGGGGTTCCTGGATCAGCAAGGTGTCCCCGTCGGCCATCAATGAAGCGCGCTTCGGCGCGTTCGAGGACCGCTTCTCCGATCCCCCCTGGCAATCCAACCTGTCTACCGGCGACGTGGGCATTAACGTGGAGGGAGTGACGCTCGGCGCCAACCACCCGTGGTACACCGGCTTAACCGAACGCCGGTACCAGTTCGTGGACAACTTCACCCTGACCGCTTTCACGCACACTTTCAAGCTCGGCGTGGACGCGTCACAGACCCGCGACTCTATCAACGAGCTCGCCAACTCCACCGGTACCTACTATTACTCGTCGCTGACCGCCTTTGCGCAAGACCTGACCACCGTCAACTCGAGGAATTACACGCAATTCACACAGACTTTAGGCGATCCCGCCCGTTCATTGCGCATGAGGGAGATCCATATATACCTTCAGGATGCCTGGAAGGTCACGCGGAACTTGACATTTAGCGGCGGTTTGCTCTGGGAAAAAACGAAAACGCAACAACCCACGGAGATCGCTGCTAACACCGAATATTACAATACCGGCACCATTCCGTCGCGTACCTTGAATCTTACTCCGCGTGCCAGCTTCGCCTATCTGTTCAGCCCGGTCACGGCCTTTCGCGCCAGCTATGGCTGGTATATCGCGCCTTTCACGGGCCAGGTTGTGGATTCGCTGTTTCTCGGCAATGGCATATACCAGACCAACGTCGTGGTGAATCCCAATCAGTCCGGCGCACTGGTTTTCCCCAACGTGTTTTCGCCCACCGCCACGCTGCCGACCGGCACGTCCAACATCATGTTTGCCATAAACAAATTCCGCCAGCCCTACTCACAACAGACCAACGTGTCGATCGAACGGCGATTGAGCGTAGACACGGCACTTACCGTCAGTTTGACTAACATCCGGGGCTTCAGGATGTGGACCGCAACCGACCTCAATCTGACCGCTCCAACAGAGACTGAAACATACACCATCGATAATGCCAGCAACCAGGCGACCAGCACTTTCCTCACCAACATTTATACCGCCAAGAACGATTCGACCAAGGCGCAGGTTTTCCAGTTCGATAACGGCGGATCGGCTTGGTATAACGCCGCGGTGGTGCAGTTGCGCAAGCAACTGGCGCGCACCCTCAGCGTGCAGGCGTCTTATACCTTTTCGCACTCCATCGACGATGTGAGCGGGCCGCCGGTGGTTCCGGGGATCCCTTCGAACAGCGTCCCCGGCGACTACATCGGCGACAAGGGCAACTCGCAGGCGGACCAGCGGCAGCGGGGGACAGTGAACTGGCTGTGGCAGCCCAGGGTGCTCAAGAGCAATTCCCCCTTGGCGCGTTTTCTGGTGAACGGATGGGAAGTTTCGGGTATTGCCACGCTGGCCTCTCCGCAGCATCGTACGCCGGTGATGATGGTCGGCGCCCAGCAGTTTTCCGGCGTCACCATGAACTACATCAATACCATGAACGCGTCGGGAGGCTGGAACCGGCCGCCGTTCGAAGGGGTGGGCATCCTGACCACCGGATCGAACCAGTACACCGTGAACGGGCGGCTGACGCGCACCTTTCCCTTCACGGAGCGCCTCAAGGGAAAGCTGATGTTCGAAGCGTTCAATGTTCTCAACAACCAGTTCATCACCGCGGTCAACACGCTCGCGTACACCACCACGACCGGCGTGGTGAAGCCGACGCCGGGATTGGGCGTGGGCATCGCCGCCGACGGTTTTCCCTACGGCTCGACCGCGCGCCGTTGCCAGATCGCGGTGCGGCTGGAGTTCTGAGCTCACCGCCCCGACGATCCGAACCCGCCCGCCCCGCGCCGCGAATCGGCCGGCTCGCCTTCCACCCACTCCACCGCCTCGTAGCGCGCCACAATCATCTGCGCGATGCGGTCGCCGGCGTGAACCGTGTACGGCTCCCGCCCCAGGTTCAGCAGGATCACGCGAACCTCGCCGCGATACCCCGGGTCGATGGTGCCCGGCGCATTGGGCATGGTGATGGCATGGTTGAGCGCCAGCCCGCTGCGCGGCCGCACCTGCGCTTCGCAGCCCGCGGGCGCCTCGATGATCAGGCCGGTGGGAACCAGCCGCGGCACGCCTGGCTCGAGCGTCACGTCCTCCACCGCGTGCAGGTCCATGCCGGCGTCCTCTTGCGGTCCGTGGGCATAAGAAGGGAGAGTGGCGGCCGGATGAATTCGTTGGATTCGGATGCGCATCTGTTTTCGTTATCATAGCGTCTTGAGCCCCACCAAACGCGTAGCAACGTCTGAAATGTGCGTCCAACCTGCATTTCGCCTACTACAACTCCCGTCGAACTCTCCGGGCGATCCGTCTCACCCTTGCCATAGAAGCGGGAATCACGAGCCGCGTCTCAGGATCTGGCTGAACCAGTGAAGCTCGGCGTAGACACCACGCCCTTGGGTGGCGTAGGATAAGACGAGCAATTCCATTCGAGGGCACAAATGCGTTTGCCCGACGCGCGAGAATCACCTCGAGCTCCGGGGGAACAACCCTGTGCGTGGACGACAAGCGTCGGCGGATAGAGAGCCAATCGAGGCGCGGCAAGAAATGGCCAAGATCCTTGCAGATAAAGACATCCAGAAGTTGCTCGGGACGGTGATTCTCGGTGCAGATCCGGTTAGGATTAACCCGAACGGGATAGAGATCCGTCTGGGCAAACACGTTCTATTCCAATCGACCGATGAAGAAGGAGAGCTTTCTCCGGGCATGTTCCTTAAGGTCTTGCCCGGTGAAAGCGTCATGATC